>TARA_R110002072_G_scaffold303137_1_pt1 | contig 130307 bp, 114 predicted proteins | sample TARA_R110002072 | Tara Oceans TARA_R110002072 (sample SAMEA4397118) | marine metagenome | biome: Polar Biome; feature: [SRF] surface water layer (ENVO:00010504); material: water (ENVO:00002006), including particulate matter (ENVO:01000060) such as... | depth 5 m
GTGGACGGGTTTGCCGGCTTCGCCGGGCAAACAAAAAACCCGGCCTAAGCCGGGTTTCCGAGAACGCTACCAATCAATCCCTGACGTTCTCATACAGCATATAGCGAGAGGTCTCGTACAACCCGCGCGTCAGCGGCAGCAGTCTCTGATACTCCTCGGGATGCTCCTCTGCGACGTTGGTCAAGGGCGTCATTGAGTGCAGGTCATGCAGGCTGGGCTCGGTGCCGTCGTAATTCATCTGCAGCAAAAAGTCCTTACTCACTGCGCCGATCAACGGGAAGCTGCCCTCGCGAAGCACCAGCGGCACGACGCGCTCGCCTTCCGGCGCAGGCTGGAGAAAATCACGACCCATGGTGCGGTTGTCATATTCCAGGCCCAGCAGGCTGGCGATCGTGGGTAGCAGGTCGGCAAGCCCGACCGCCTCGTCAAACTCGCGAGGTGGCAAGAGTTTCGGCGCGTAGATCAACAGGGGCACGTTATTGCTTTCCAGACCCAATTGATCAAAAGCCGGCTTCATGTAATCGATATTGGCGATCCGGGTATTGTGATCACCAAACATCACAAAGATGGTGTTATCGAAATAGCCGCCCTCTTTGGCCAGATCGATCATGCGCCCCAGATTGAAGTCCAGCAGACGCACCGCGTTGTACTGGGCCACGCTGCGCGACCCTGCCGCCTCTACCTCGGCCAGTGGCCGATCAATGACTTCAAAGCCGTCATTGTTTGGTGGGATGGTAAAGGGCCGATGGTTACCCGCCGTCTGTATGTAAGCAAAGAAGGGTTTGTCCTTCGGCAGACCGCGGAGAATCTGGTCCGTTTCCTTGAACAGGTCCAGATCCGAAATACCCCACACATCCGCATTCTTGGCCTTCCAGCCGCCCTCTTCGTACAGCGTCACCTCATCGATGCTCTGACGAATCAACGCATTCATATTGGCCCAGCCAGAGTTGCCACCGATGGTGTAAATCTTGTGGTAGCCCTCCAGCGCATTAATCAGCGTATGTTGATTGGTGATCAGCGGGTTACGCGTTGCAGTCTCGGAGCGCGATACATCCGGAATACCGGTAATGCTCGCCCAGACGGTTTTGGCGGTACCGGTCACCGGCACGTAGAAATGCCGGAAGAACCAGCTTTCCTTCGCCATGCGGTCAATATTCGGCGTGGGGTTGATCGGATTGCCGTACGCCCCCACTGCAGTGGTACCCAGGGACTCAAGCATCACGAAAACGATATTCGGCCGCTGCGCCACGTCCAGCCGATGGCCCTGCACTGCTACTTCACGATTAAGGGTCAGCTTTTCACTATCCGGATTCTGTACACCCAGGTACTGACTGACCGCAGGATAATGCTCACGCACCTGCTCCAGATCGTAACGTTCCTGCGGAACACTCAGGGTGTCATAAAAGAAGATGACCGGATTCAGACCCAGCGCACCTACCTGACTGTCGCCAGAGAAGAACGCATCGCTCCAGCGCAGCGGCACCGGGTTTTCCAGATTGATATTGGTGTAACGGCCGAGGATAGCCAGGAAGACCACGATCACCATCAGCACACTGCCAAGAATGCGCGAGCCCAATGAGATGACCGTCTTCGGCTTGTCGAGGGTGGCGCGCTCCAGCCGGAACAATGCCCATACAGTCGCCACCAGCATGGTCAGCCAACCGAGCGTGATCCAGATAACCGGATAGGTTTCCCAGACCATTTGCTGCGAGATGCCCGCATCGGCAATGAACTTCAGCGCAGAGGCATTCAGGCGCACGCCAAGGTAGGCGTAATGGCCGAAGTCGATAATGTACATCAACAGCACGATGCCCAGCGCCAGCACCAGATAGATGCGCGCCAACCAGCGCAACATAGTCGAACGCAGGCTGTTCCACACCGGCAGCCAGGCCAGCAGCATCGCCGGCAGCATCAGCAGAATCGCCAGGCGCAGGTCGAAACGCACGCCGATGCTCAGGGTTTCCAGTATCACGTCCCAGGGCTGATCAGCGCTGGGGGTGACTGCTGAAAAGGCAAAATAGAAGATGGCCCGCAGGGCAACCAACACGACAAAGAGTATCGCCACACCACCAAGAAAGTAGTGCAGACGACGCGATTTTAACCAAGCCATGATGGCTCCTAGTGAAACGTGTTTATAGAATCAGGTAATTGAGCCTGTCCGCAGCGCAGCCGATCAAAACGACTTGCCAACAAGGCAGCCCGGCACTGTATAGCCGCGCATGCCCCTTCGGCAAGGGCGTCGAAATCGGACCGGGGTATTAGCCCCTGAGCAACCCCAGCAGATCACTGCAGTCACTGACATGCCAGTCAGTCAACTCAGGCCATTCGTTAGCACTTTGCACCAGGCAAGTGCGGCACCCGGCGGCGCGGCCCGCTTCAAGATCGAAGCGGAAGTCACCGACCATGACCGCTTCGGTATGACTCGTCGACCAGGCCTTCAGCAATTGCTGAATGCCGTCCGGATCAGGTTTGGGTAGCGCTTCTGCACGGCCGAGAATGGTCTGGGGTGCAAAGCAGTCGAGCACACCCAACACCTCAAGCGAGGAACGCGCTACCTGCTGCAAATTGCGTGTGAGAATGCCGATATGCCTTCCGGAATCATGCAGATGACGGATCAGCTCAGCCGCGCCTGGCGCCGGACGCACTTCCTGGGCCAGGCGCAGCTCGATAGCATCAAGCTGGCGGCTCAGTTCCCGGGCCTCAAGTGAGGGCCGAGAGGCGATAAAGCTGAGGATGTCATCCTCGGCGGGAATCCCCAACTCGCGCCGGATCGCGGCAAAATCATGCTGGGCAATCGTCAGGGTGCCGTCCAGATCGAACACCCAGGCTTTCAGTTCACGCATTGTTCAGTCCGGCAACTTGCGCATCAGCGATTCCTGGGTGATGGACGCGACCAGCACGCCCTCCCGGTTGAAAATCTGCCCACGCGACAAACCGCGTGAGCCGCTGGCTGAGGGGCTGTCCATCGCATAAAGCAGCCAATCATCCATCCGCAAAGGCTGGTGATACCAGATGGAATGATCAAGGCTGGCAACCTGCATCTTGCGCGACCAGGACGACACGGCATGCGGCAGCATGGCGGTACCCAGCAGGTGAAAATCGGACGCGTAGGCGAGCAGGTAACGGTGCAGCTGCGGGTCATCCGGCAGACGCCCGTCGGCGCGAAACCACATATGGCGCACTGGCTTGGACGGTTTGGGCTCGAAGGGGTTGAAGACTTCCACCGGGCGAATTTCGATCGGCTTGTCGACCAGAACCTTTTCGCGCACTTTCTCATTGATCAGGTGCTGCTGGTCACGGGTGATCTGCGTTTCGTTACGCAGCTCTTCCGGGCCGGGCACATCGGGCATTTCCGCGTGATGGGCATAACCTTCCTCATCGCCCTGGAAGGAGCAGATCATGGTGAAGATCGGCTTGCCTTTCTGGATTGCCTGCACGCGCCGGGTGGTAAAACTGCCACCGTCACGCAAGGGATCCACCTGGTAGATGATCGGCAGGGTGGCATCGCCGGGGCGCAGAAAATAGCCATGCACCGAATGCACGTGGCGCAGAGCATCGACCGTCTGGCTGGCCGCGGACAATGACTGGCCCAGCACCTGGCCACCAAAAAGCTGTTTGAAACCCAGATCCTGACTCATGCCGCGGAACAGGTTCTCTTCGATCTTTTCCAGCGCCAACAGGCTAACCAGATCATCCAGCATTTGCGTCATAGAACTCGGTTCCTCGAAAACAGCCGGCCTGCGAGACCGGAAACGATTGCGACAGTGCTGCGGCATAATGTCACCCAGCGGGACATTCTAACCGCTAAGTCGTCGTTTTTGGTAACGCCAACGCGCTTGTTCACCCGCCCACCAGCCGATCATACTGGCCTGCCCCTGTGCCGGATAAGACAAATCATGGATCTACCGCTGGTCTATCATGAGGACTACAGCTTCGAGTTCCCAGCGGCCCACCGCTTCCCGATGGACAAGTTCGTGCGCCTGCATGACCACTTGCGGGCCTCTGGCGTATTGCACGACGGCAATCTGCACCAGCCCAACGTCTGCCCGGACGATATCCTCGCCCTGGCGCATGACCCGGACTATGTAGCCCGGTTTCACGATGCCACTCTGGCCACCCAGGAAATGCGCCGCATGGGCCTGCCCTGGAGCGAAGCATTGGTACGCCGCACCACCCGCGCCGTGGGCGGCTCGCTGTTGACCGCTGAACTGGCGCTAAAGCACGGCCTGGCCTGCCATCTGGCCGGTGGCACCCACCATGCCCATTACGATTTCGCCTCCGGCTTTTGCGTGTTCAATGATCTGGCCATTATCAGCCGCTACCTGCTGGGCAGCGGCCAGGTGCAGCGTATTCTGATTTTCGATTGTGATGTGCATCAGGGCGATGGCACCGCGCGCATTCTGGAGCACGATGCCGATGCCATTACGGTGTCGCTGCACTGTGAAAACAATTTCCCGGCGCGCAAGGCGCAGAGCGATTGGGACATACCGCTACCCCGGCATCTTGATGACGACGGCTATCTGAACATCGTCGACGACGTGCTGAACTACCTCTTGCCGCTTTACCAACCTGATCTGGTGCTTTACGACGCCGGCGTGGACGTGCACCAGCAGGATGCGCTGGGCTACCTGAACCTGACAGACCAGGGCATTGCCCGACGTGATCGGCAGGTGATCGACCACTGCCTGGCCCGAGACATACCTGTGTGCGCAGTGATCGGCGGCGGCTATGACAAGGATCGTGACGCCCTGGCGCGGCGGCATGGCATCCTGCACCAAAGTGCCCAGCAGATTTGGCGCGAGCAGGGTTTGGGTTAAACTGCCGGCCAGTTCATCTACCCAGCGGATTACCCATGCCCTCGCCCTCATCAACCAGCATCGCTGTTATCGGAGCTGGCCCGGCCGGCCTGATGGCCGCGGAAACCCTGGCGGCGGCCGGGTTTGCTGTGGATGTCTACGATGCCATGCCCTCGGTAGGCCGCAAGTTTCTGCTGGCCGGCGTGGGCGGCATGAATATTACCCACTCCGAGCAAACCACGGACTTTATCAGCCGCTATCGCGAGGCCAGCCCATGGGTCGGCGAATGGCTGGCGCCGTTCGGCGCAAATGAGCTGCGCGAGTGGATTCATGGGCTGGGTATCGAAACCTTTATCGGCTCATCCGGGCGCGTATTTCCATCCGACATGAAGGCCGCGCCGCTGCTGCGCGCCTGGCTGCGACGCCTGCGCGAACAGGGCGTCAGCCTGCATAACCGCCATCGCTGGCGCGGTTGGGATGCGCAGCGGCACTGCCTGTTCGACACGCCACAGGGCCCAGTGAACAAAGCCCACTGCGCCGTCATTCTGGCGCTGGGCGGCGGCAGTTGGGCGCGCCTGGGCTCAGACGGCGCCTGGGTCAGTCTGTTGCAGGAGCAAGGTGTGCAGGTGCGTGATCTGCTGCCGGCCAATGGCGGCTTTACCCGTGAGTGGAGCCAACACCTGAGCCAGGGGTTTGCCGGCCGACCGCTCAAACAGGTTATTGCCTCGGTGACGCTGGCCAATGGCACCCAGGAGGCCAAACGGGGTGAGTGCATCCTCACCCACGATGGCCTGGAAGGCAGCCTGATTTACGCCCTCTCTGCGCCGCTGCGAGACCAGTTGCTGCAGACTGGCCGCGCTCGACTGACACTGGATCTGGCGCCGGACCGCACGGAAGACCAACTGCAGGCCATTCTGCACAAGCCGCGCGCAGGCCAGACGCTGGGCTCGGTGTTGCGCAAGCGCGCGGGGCTGGACGGGCTGAAGGTCGCTTTATTGCACGAGTGTCTGGGCAGGGAAACACTGGCAGAGCCGGGCCTGCTGGCCGCAGGCATTAAAGCGGTGCCTATCGAGTTGACCGGCCTGCGGCCGCTGGATGAGGCTATCAGCAGCGCCGGCGGCGTCCGCCATGCAGCGCTGGACTCGACTCTGATGCTCAAGGCGTTGCCGGGAGTGTTTTGTGCGGGGGAGATGCTCGATTGGGAAGCGCCCACCGGCGGCTACCTGCTGACCGCCTGTTTCGCCAGCGGCCGGCATGCGGGCCTGGGCGCGATCAAGTATCTGAACACTTATCCTGGGCTAGCGCTGCGGCTTGACACCTGAAAGCCTGGGTAGCATCCAGCGCTCGAACAGGCCGGGAAACAGCCGCGCGAGCAAACGGGCTCGCCAATCCAGGTTCGACAGCACCATCAGCTTCTTGCGTTTGACCGCCCCGCGGTAAATATCATCCGCCACATCGCTGGGCGAGGAGACCTTGAAGGGTGTGTTGATATTCTGCTGGTTGATCGAGCCGTCCCCCACCAGAGCGTTCTTGCGAATATCGGTGGCGGTAAAACCCGGGCTGACCAGCATGACGTTGACGCCCTGAGGGCGCACTTCCATGCGTAGGGTCTCGAACAGCCCATGCAGTGCATGTTTACTGGCATTGTAGGCACTGCGATAGAGCAAGGGAGCGAAGCTCGACAGCGAACTGAGCACGATGATCTGGCCCTGACGCTGAACGATGCTGGGCAGCGCCTGCTGGGTACAGTGCAGCGCGCCAAAATAGTTGACCGCCATGATGCGCTGAAATACCGCCAGATCCGTTTCGGCGAAGCCACTACGGTGGGTTATCCCGGCGTTATTGATCAGTACATCGATACCGCCAAAATGCTCCAGCACCTGACAGATGGCCTGTTCACAGGCCTGGGGGTCGGCCACATCACAGCGGATGGCCAGTACTTCGGCGTTGAGCTTGTCCATCAGTTGCTGGCGGAACGCCAACAGGGGTTCGTCCTGCACGTCGAGAATCGCGATACGCGCGCCGGACTGGGCAAACCGCAGTGCCAGGGCGCGCCCGATGCCGGCGCAACCGCCGGTAATGACTACTACTTTCTGCTGAAATGCGCCTCTGGCCATGGCTTTTCCTCACCCTGTTCTTTAACGCCCTTTTATAGGCAACAAGGGTGAGGGAAAAGCCGTTAGCTGGCAAGCATCAGGGCGCCAGGCGCTCGCGCACCCAGGCAGCATCGACTAACCGGTAATTCAGGCGGTCGTGCAGGCGGCTGGAGCGCCCCTGCCAGAACTCGACCAGCGCGGGCCTGAGCCGAAAACCGCCCCAGTGCGGTGGGCGTTCGGGGGGCTGGTCGGCATATTGTTGCTGAAGCTGTTCAAGGTTGGCTTCCAGCACGTCACGGCTGGCGATTACCTGGCTTTGCGGTGAGGCCCAGGCACCGAGCCGGCTGCCCAGGGGACGGCTCTGGTAGTAGGCATCCGACTCTTCGGCGCTGATGCGCTCGACCACGCCTTCAATGCGGACCTGGCGCTCCAGGTCGTGCCACCAGAAGGTCATTGCGGCGTGCGGATGCGCCTGCAATTGTTGGCCCTTGGCACTTTGATAATTGGTAAAAAACACGAAGCCGCGATCATCCAGCCCCTTGAGCAGCAAGGTACGCAGGTGCGGCTGGCCGCCGGCATCCACGGTGGCGAGCATCATGGCGTTGGCTTCGGTGGATTCGATTTCCACGGCCTGCTCGAACCAGGTGGCGAACAGGCTCAGGGGTTCTACAGGGGCCTGGCTTTCCAGCAGGCCATCACGGGTGTAGTCGCGGCGCAGATCGGCTAGATCAGATTTCATCTTCAAGGCTCCAGGTCACAGTGCCTCTATGCTAGCACCTTGCGCGCGCAGGGCATTGACGCCGGACAAGCTCTGTATCAATCCACCTGTTTCAGGCAGCGATAGACTTCGCGGCTGAGCGCCAGCGCGCGCGGGTCCATCAGTACATAGGGCCCCATGGTGTTGGTAACGTAACCAAAACCGACGCCGGCGTCGGGATCGCAGAAGCCGAGCGAGCCGCCGGCGCCGGGATGCCCGTATGCGCCTGGCCCCATGCCGAAGCCACCGCCTTCCCAGTCCTGTTCCAGCATGACGCCAAGGCCGAATCGGGTTGGGGCCAGCAGGGTCTTGTCCATGCCCTGGCTGTGCTCGGTGCGCATCTGATCGACCAGTTCACTATCGAGCAACTGTGTGCCGTCCAGTTTTCCGCCGTGCGCCAGAAGCTGCCAGAAGCGTGCAAGCGAGCGTGCGTTGCCGGTGCCGTTGGCGGAGAGAATCTCGGCCTGCTGCCATTCTCGCTTGTTGGTGCTGACCATCATGCTGGAGGGGTTGGCGAAGGCTTTGAAGCCCATCCCCTCCGGCTGCCCCATGGAGGCAAAGAGTTTGCGCGCGTATTCATCGCCATACTGATTGCGTAGCCGGGAGACGTGGGCGATCCGCTGCAGGTCCTGGTCGGGTACGCCGACGAAAAAGTCCATGCCCAGCGGTTGGCAGATATGCTTTTGGATATAGGCGCCTGGGCGTTCGCCACTCAGACTTTTGAGCGGTTCGCCAAGCAGCCAGGCGTAGGTAACAGGTGCGTAGCCGTGAGCTTCGCCGGGCGTCCACCAGGGTGTTTGCGCGGCGAGCGCGCTGGCCATGGTGTCCCAGTCGAACAGGGCTTCAGGCGGCAGGGTTTCGCTGATGGCGGACATTCCGGAGCGATGGCTAAGCACCTGACGCAGAGTGATCTGCTCTTTGCCGGCCTGGGCAAATTCGGGCCAGGCATCGGCAAGGGGGCTGTCGAGTCCGATACGACCCGCTTCGACCTGCTGCAACAGCGCAATGGCGCCCAGCGGCTTGGTACAGGAAAACACATTGACCAGCGTGTCCTGCTCCCAGACCTGCTGATTGTCCTTGTCGACCACGCCCTGCCACAGATCCAGCACCGTTTCGCCGCCGATAGTGACGCACAGCGCGCCACCCCGTGCCTGTTCATCTGTCTGCTGTTCAGCAAACAACTCACGTACGCTTTCAAAGCGCGGGTCGAAATAGCCCTGGACGTTGCTCATGGTATGGATTCCCTGTTGGAGGTTGTTATGGGGTTATTAGACCCGAGCCTGACGACGATTTCAGTACGCATAACGCTGGATATGTTATTGGTATGAAACGGAGTGATAAAGCCGAAATCCGATGCTGCTAGGCCGTGTTGGGCGTATTTCCCAAACGGCAACCGTGAACCGCCGTGAACCCATCCCTGGGGACTCGATCCAAATCATCCACGATTTGGACCGTTCCCGGTTGCCGTTTGGGAAACACGCCTTCTCAATACGTGCTTACTGCCAAAAACCAACCACCAGAAGCACCCCGGCTTGGTTTGGCTTTTCACTTCAAGCTTCAAGCTTCAAGCCAAGAACCTCTAATGCGTGCACCGTTCAACTTGTCGCTTGTAGCTTGCCGCTTAGCACGGTTAATCAATCTCACGCCGAAACGGCGGCAGCGCATTCAAGATCGCCTTGCCATAACGCTGCGTGACAAGCCGGCGATCCAGCAGAGTCACCACACCACTGTCCTGCTCGTTCCGCAGCAAACGCCCACAGGCCTGAATCAGCCGCAGGCTGGCGTCAGGTACGGCGATCTCCATAAAGGGGTTGCCGCCATTGCGTTCGATCCATTCGCTCAGTGCCGCTTCCACCGGATCATCCGGTACCGCAAAGGGAATCTTGGCGATGACCACGTGTTCGCAGTAGCGACCGGGCAGATCAACGCCTTCGGCGAAGCTGGCCAGGCCGAAGATGACGCTGGGGTTTTTCTTGTCGACCTGGGCGCGGTGCTGGCGGATCAACTCTTGCTTGGACAGATCGCCCTGCACCAATACGCGTTCGCGAAATTCTCGATTCAGCCCCGCGTAAACTTCAAGCATCTGCCTGCGTGAGGAAAACAGCACCAGGCTGCCTAGTGCGTCGGCCAGAATACTGGGCAAGTGCTCGATGATGGAGGCGCTATGACCAGGCCCGTCGCGCGGGTCGGCGCCCAGATTGGGGATACGCAGCACGCCCTTTTCGGCATATTGGAATGGGCTGGGTGCCAGGGTGCATACCGCGCTTTTGGGCAGGCCAGCGCGCATGCTGAAGCGGTCGAACCGGCCCAGGGCAGTTAGCGTTGCCGAGGTGACCAGGCAGCCGAAGGCTGTGTACCAAAGGAACTGGCGCAAAGTGTCGGCGGCCATGATCGGGCTAACGTGCACTTCTATGTCGTTCTGTTCGGTCAACGTCAGCCAGCGGGCGGTCGGCGGCTTGTCGTCGGGGTCCTCCAGGCAAAACAGGGTCCAGAGCGTCCAGTTGCCTTGGGAGCGCGCCAGCAGTGCGCCAAACAAGGGGTACCACTCTTCAGCCTGGTGCGAGGTGACGCCTACGGCTTCGCCGTCCATGGCGTCCTTCAACTGATCAACCAGGCGCTGCAGCAGATCGGTTATACGGCCAAAACCCGCCTTGAGTTCGACACCCATATCGCGCAGATGCTCGGGGATCACGCCGTCCTTGAACCGGTGCTGGGGTCGCACCTGGCCGGTGACATCTTCGGCGCTGGCAAAATCCGAGACCTCGGTCAGGGCCTGAGCCATGAACTGCTGATGCGGTTTCAGGTCGCGCGCCAACTGCGGCACCTGTTCCAGAAAGCGCCCGAAATCGCCGGGCAGAGGATGTTGCGCCAGCAGTTTGCTCAGGTTCTTGTCCAGTTGCTCCAGCCATTCGGCAGTGGCCGACATGCGCGTGTGATGGGCAAAGTGGGCGATGGCCTTGTCTGGCAGGTGATGGCCTTCATCGAAGATATACAGGCAGTCGCGCGGGTCGGGCAGAATGGCGCCGCCGCCCAGGGCTAGATCGGCGAGCACCAGATCATGGTTGGTGACGATCACATCCACTTTCTGCACGCCTTCCCGGGCTTTGTAGAACACGCACTGGTTGAAATGTCCGCAGCGTCGGTTGGTGCACTGGATATGGTCTGTGGTCAGCCGCGACCAATCCTGATCTGCCAGCGCTTCTGGCCAGGAGTCGCGTTCGCCGTCCCACTTCTTGCTGGCCAGTGATTCAACCATGCGGGTATAGAGCTTGAGGCCGGCTTCATCCACTTCCAGATTGAAACCTTCATCGGCAAAACCCTGCTGACGGCTGGCCAGAGACTGGTTTTCGCTGAGCAACTGGTCGAGCTTGGAAAGGCACACATAGCGCCCGCGGCCCTTGGCCAGCGAGAACTGGAAATTCAGGCCGGCATTGCGCTGGATATCCGGCAGATCCTTGAGCACGATCTGCTCCTGCAGCGCGACCGTGGCGGTGGAGATCACCAGCGGTTTGCCCAGATGCTTGGCGATCGGGATCGCAGCCAGGCAATAGGCCACGGTCTTGCCGGTACCGGTCCCGGCCTCCACAACGGCCACGGCGGGTTCGCCATCGCGGCGATTCTCGTCGTCCAGCTTGATGCCGCCAAAGAGTTTGGCCACCTCGGCAATCATCACCCGCTGGCCGTAACGCGGCTTCAGCGACTTGTTTTCGAGAAAGGTGCGGTAGGCCGTCTGGATCTGGCCTTTCAGTTCATCATTCAGCATGCGGTCTCCGGGCAAGGACGCATGATAGCATTGATGCTCCGCTGACCAGAGGTCAGAAGCAGGGGTAGCACCGCCTGTGATCATCTTTGGTTGCAGTTTTCACTTGCGGCGGAGGGGTTCTGGCCTGAAGCTGTCTGCCCTGAGTTTTCTTTGTCTAACGGGATACTTGATGTCTGATAGCCCCACTTCTGCTCTGTTGGCCATTCTCGACCAGTATCAGCCAGCCAGCCTGCTGTGCGTGAGCCGCGAGCCGATACCGGCCGTCAGTGCTTTTTGCGCTGAGCACCCCAACTGCGAGGTGACCGGCACTGATCAGGTTCCACTTCCGGCCGCACTGGCCAACCGCCGCTATGATCTGGCCATCGTTGCTGACCAGTTGGAAACACTGGGCATGCGCACTGGCGTGGAACTGCTCGCCGGGCTGCGCAATCTGACCGTCAGCCGCATGGCGGTGCTGGTGGATCTGCAACAGGCCGATGGCTGGCAGGAGAACGACTTTTTTGGCCTGGCTATGCAGCGCCATGCGCGCTTCAACAAGGATGAACGCAGCCTGACGCTGTTTACCTATGATCTGGCCGAATACAAGAGCGTGCCGGATTGGCTGAATTCCAAGTACTGGGCCAACCCGGACATGTTCAACAAGTACTGGTGGTAACAGAGGTGGCCAGCTTGCAAGGCAGTACGCCTGCTGAATCTCCATCCCTGCCCTGCGCCTGCGGCTCAGGCAGCGCCTATGCAAGCTGCTGCAAGCCTCTGCATCAGGGCGCAGCGGCGCTGAGTGCCGAGCAGCTGATGCGTTCGCGCTACACGGCCTACGCCCTAGGCTTGATTGATTACCTGGTCAGCAGCACCCTGCCCGCCCAGCAATCCCAACTGGATCGTCAGGCGATGGCTCAGTGGAGCAGCGCCAGCAACTGGCTTGGACTGATCATAGAAGGCGCGACACCCTGTGATGCGCACACGCAAAAAGCCCAGGTAACCTTTGTTGCGCGCTGGGCTGATCCCGACGGGCACCAACACAGCCACCGCGAATGCTCGGACTTCGTCAGAAAACGCGGGCATTGGTATTTCGTTGACCCGAATCACCCGCTCAAGGCTGGCAGAAATGATCCCTGCCCTTGCGCGTCTGGCAAGAAGTTCAAGCAGTGCTGCAGCCTCTGAGGCTGCCCTGCTTAGTCCTGCAGCTTGAGATGATCGGTATTGGGGGTGACGGGCTGTACGTCGGGGCGCAGTTGCTCAAGGTCGCTACCGGGCGGCGCCAGACTCAGGGCCGACAGATCAACCGGCAAGGCGACAAACTCCTCGTATTCGTCCTGCATATCGGCGCCAACGGGCGCGATATCGAAGTCAGGCGCCTCAACCTCGCTGAAGGCGGCCATATAGGCATCACGCGGCCGGACGGCAGAGCCAGACTGACCGCTGCTTGAACCTACGGCTGAGCTATCAGCTGCGGCCGGTGCCACCGTCGCCGGGGCGCTTTCCTGCCCCATGGTATCGACAATGCAGATGGCACCAGCCCGTTCGATCGCCTGTTTGTATTTGTCCGCCGCGGCTTCATCCAGACCTTGCTTTATCACCACTCGCCGCCCGGAAAACAGCACTTGCAGCTGCTCGTCGCCCACCTGAAACAACTGCCCGATCCGCGCTTTGGCCTGCTCCAGCGTGACCCCGGGGCGGACCTGTCCTTGAAAAGCGATTTCAAAAAGAGGCATCTTGTCTCTCCCTTGCAATGATTAGTTAGGCACTAGCGGCTGCATTTGATTAGTATGGACAGGCATGGGCTTTACGACAACTTAATAACTAAACCGGCCCGGCGGGACAACGGGGGATATCGTGTACAAATCATTGCCGACCCTGACACTGCTTCTCAGCAGTGTCCTGTGGCTAAGCGGTTGCGCCATGTTTGGCATGGGTCGCTCCTATGAAAAGCCCGACATCAGTCTGGCCAACGTAGAGATGCTCAAAGCCAATCTGTGGGAGCAGAATTTCCAGCTCAGCCTGCGGGTCGATAACCCCAATGACCGCAGCTTGCCTATCCGCGGTATGCATTATGAGATTTTTCTCAATGAAGCACGCCTGGCCACCGGCGTCAGTGATACGCACTTCACCGTTCCTGCCTACGGGTCGGAATATTTTGAATTGAATGTCAGGTCCAATCTGTGGCGTCATGTGCGGGATATAGTCAAGATGGTGGAAGAGCAGCAGCCGGTGAGTTACCGCATTGAAGGCCACATCCGTACCGGCCTGTTCATGTCGCCCACGGTGACACTCCATGAAAAGGGCACGCTCGACCCGGTCAATCTTCGTTTCTGAGTTGACTCCCTTGTCCGGGCGATGTGTCTGAACCATTCCCCAATAGTGGCGCTTTAACCATGACAACCTCCAACTGGCTTGCACTCGCAGGCGTATTAATCATCCTGGCCCTGGCCACTTACGCTTTTGTGCTCTGGCGCAAAGTGCTGGCGCGCAAGGCCGAGCAACAGGCTTTGGCCGCCGAGCGCAATCAGCGGCTGGCTGGCGACATCATCATCCTGGCCAACAGCCTGCTAGACGGGCAACTGCCGATGATCGAAGGTTCCATCCGCATCAAGGTATTGCTCGACAACTACTATGGTCCGCGCCGTGCGGATCTGGATATCGGCATTTTTGAACGCATTTACGATGCTACCGCCCACATCCCGACTCACCAGGGCTGGAAAGATTTGCCCAAGGCCGAACGCACGCTCCACGAGCAGCAGATGCAGACGCTTGAGCGCGATCACAAGGAAGCGGTGTTCGAGGCGGCGAGGAATATCAGCCGCGGGCTTGGCCACCCGGCCTGAGCAATGCATTAAAAAAGGCGCCTTGATGGCGCCTTTTTTGTCAGCTCGGTTTTTGTCACACCACCGAGTTACCGCCGTCCACCGCAATCGCCTGACCAGTCACATGGCGTGATGCTTCAGTCGCCAGGAACACCGCAACGCCTTTGATATCTTCTTCGCCACCAATACGGCCCAGCGGTGTGCCGGCTTTTATCAGCTCGGTGACCTTTTCCAGTCCTTTGGCCATTTTGGTCGGGAAGTAACCGGGGCAGATGGCATTGACGTTGATATTGTAAGGGCCCCATTCACCGGCCAGCGCGCGGGTCAGGTTGATGGCCGCCGCTTTACTGGTGTTATAGGCCACAGTGTGGATGCCGGAGTTGGCGCGATTGCCCTTGAAGCCGGCGATCGAGGCAATGTTGATGATCTTGCCGGACTGGCGCGGGATCATGAAGCGCCGGGCCACTTCCTGTGCCATCAGAAAACACACATCAACGTTCAGACTCATGACTTTCTGCCAGCCTTCGTAGCTGTGTTCTTCAGCCGGCTGACCCCAGGTGGTCCCTGCATTGTTGATCAGGATATCAACAGTGCCGAAGCGCGCCTCGGCGGCATCAACCAGCGTGCTAATCGGATTGGTATCCAGCTTGCCCAGGTCACAGGCCAGCCCGCCTGCCTTGATACCCTGAGCTTCCAGATCCTTGACCACCTGCTCGACTTCGGACGGAGTACGCGCGCTGATAAAGATGCTCGCGCCCTGCTCGCCCAGGGCTTCGGCCATTTGCAGGCCCAGGCCTTTGGTACCACCGGTGATCAGGGCCACCTTGCCAGTCAGATCGAACAGTTGCTTGACGCTCATAATGTATCCTCTTGTGGTGTGCGTATGGGGCACTTCAGTGCAGGCATCATAGCCTGCATGGCGTTGCGCTCCGACCATCAGTGATTCGAGTGATATGCCACCCCGCTCCAGTGTTATCATGCCCAGCCCTTTTTGACTGGTATTGGACATGGCTGAACACGACTTCCGGCGCAACCTGCTGAACTCCGCTCACACGCTGATCGAGTGCCGTACGCTGGCTGGTGGGCTGTATCAGGTGACGGGCCAAGGCGGCGGCGTGCAATCCGGGGATACCTTGATCTGCACCGTCAAGGGCAGCCGCGACTTGCCGCTGAAGTTGCAGGTGGACAAGATTCGCTACCTGATCAACCCGCCAGGCCAATGGACTGCCACCGCCAGAGGCCCGGATCTGCGGGGCCAATCGGTACTTGGCTGGTCAATCAAGTGTGACCAATGCCAGAAAGAGCAAGCCTTCGAGTTTCTCGCCATGGACAGGGATGACCTGCCCAAACGCACCGCGCGTGCAGTGCAACGCATCAGCGAGTTGGGCTGGACGCCGCACGGGGACAATCATCTGTGCCCAACCTGCACGGCACGACCACACTGAGGCTGGCGGTCAGAACAGGTTCAGTTGTTCGCCGAGCAGGCTGTGGCTGCTATCCAGCCGCACACCCACACCGATCAGCCGCACCGGCCGATTGCCGCGAGTGAAGGCTTGCGCACACAGCTCGCGATAGCCTTCCGGGCTGACCGGCGCACCGGCCTGTTCCAGCGTGGTCTGGGTGAAATCGTGAAACTTGAGTTTGACGAAGGGTTTGCTGACTCGGTATTCACCCTCCAGGCGCCCAAGCCGCTGCGCCAGTTTCTCCAGCAGGGGTGGCAAAGCGCCGAGACATGCATCCAGATCTGACAGGTCATGGTCATAGGTATTTTCAACGCTGACTGATTGGCGCTTGCTCTCCACCACCACCGGCCGATCGTCTATACCCCGCGCCAGTTGCCATAAACGCTCGCCAAAACTGCCAAACTCCTTGGCCAGATCCTGCTTGCGCCAGGGCAAGAGCTCGCCGCACACATCAATGCCAAGGCCTTTCATACGCGCCGCCGTCACCTTGCCGACGCCGTGCAGACGTTCGATAGGCAAGGTTTTGACGAAGGCTTCCACCTCATGCGGCAGTATGACTTTCAGCCCATCCGGCTTGTTCCAGTCGCTGGCAATCTTGGCCAGAAACTTGTTCGGCGCCACACCGGCGGATACGGTTATGCCCTGGCTGGCAAAGGCCTTGCGGCGAATCTCCTGCGCCATCAGGGTCGCACTACCCCGGCAGGCTTCGCTATTGCTCACATCGAGAAAGGCTTCGTCCAGCGACAATGGCTGGATCAGCGTCGTGTAGTCATTGAAGATCGCCTGAATGGCCTGCGACGCCTCACGGTAGACCGCCATTCGCGGCGGCACAATCAGCAGGTCCGGGCACAGCTTGCGCGCGTAGGCCGAGGCCATTGCCGAACGTACTCCGTAGGCCCGCGCTTCATAGTTACAGGTGGCGACCACGCCCCGTTTGCCCGGGTCACCGCCTACCGCCAGCGGTCGACCACGCAGGCGCGGGTCATCACGCATTTCAATCGCTGCGTAGAAGCAATCACAATCAACGTGGATAATCTTGCGCAACTAATGCTCTGCCGGATGGACTCAACCGCCAGTGTAACCGATCCAGGACGCCACCTTTTAACCTGGGCGATAGAAGGCGTTCAGCTGGCGACCACACAGTTGCGACCGGTTTTCTTCCCTTCGTACAGTGCCCGGTCGGCACGGCGGATGACACTTTCGATACTGTCATCCTGGTCATTCACCTCGGTGACCGCAAAGGTCGCGGTCAATTTGAGATTCAGTCCGTCGACAGGTACGGAGGCTTGCTGCAGACATTCTCGCAAGCGGCCCACTACCTGTAATGCGCAGCTCAGATGGGTATCGGGCAACAGCAAGATAAACTCCTCGCCCCCGAAACGCCCGACGATGTCGCTGTTTCTTAAGGTATCCACAAACAACCTGGATACATGTTTAAGCACCTGATCGCCTACATCGTGCCCGTGCTCATCGTTGATCTTCTTGAAGTGATCCAGATCCACCACGCACAGTGACAGCGCATGACCCTGGCGGCGCACCCGCTCCAGCTCGCGGTGAAACAGGGCCTCATAATGACGACGGTTGAACAATCCGGTCAGCGGGTCGGTCGTAGCCTGCAGATTGAGCTCGGCCTCGAGTTGCTCGCGGCGCTTTATTTCTGCCTGGAGAGACTCATTGACACGAACCGTTTCGGTGAACAGGGCATATTGCTGGCGTTGCCCTTTCTGCAGGCGCAGGGCCGCCGCGTAGCCAACAATGGCGGGGAATGCGAGTACAAAGAACAGACCGACCAGCAGACTGGGCGCAACGTCCCTTAGCGCGACGCAGTAGATGGTGCCGGCGATACCGAAGGCTGCGGCAATATTCGACAGCACCAGCCGGTTTGGCACGAAGATGTAAAGGCTGATCAGAATGATCAGGGTGACACCGATATTCCAGGACAAGATATCCGGGCGGATGATGTAGATAAGGAAGAACAGCACAAAGCCGAGCACTTCCAGCGCTGTGACCGCATAGCCCTCGGTCGCCAGGCTGGGTCGGCTACGCAGGCGCCAGGCGAGCAACATCAGCATGACCGCTGAGAACATGCGCGTTGCCATCAGATGCATGAAGCCTTCTGACCAACCCAGCGCCATGTAGTCAAGCAAGCCAAAGGCCAACAGCAGAAAAGCCCATACCTGCAACGCGACCACCAGACTGCGAGCGGTGGCCTGCTCAACATGCGCACGATAGGCCGCTTCGACGGCCGGCTCGGTGAACTCCCCGCTCCATCCTGATATTTGGTACGACCTAGAAGGAGTGTCCAATCCCGTCTCCGATGAATGCTTATTTTTATTGTGATGTATCAAGGTCGACTTAAGTATAGACCCGCGCCCACGGGAGAGACAATTTATGATAATGTCATTTTGACGTCAAAACTATCTTTAGCTCTAGCCCGAACCTGTTTTGGGTCTTTCCTGGCATTAGATGGCAACCACGCCCCAGATAAAAAATCTTTTCCGTTCAATCGCTTGACAGATTTTCCTTAATGAGTAGAATGGCGCCCACAGACGCGGGGTGGAGCAGTCTGGTAGCTCGTCGGGCTCATAACCCGAAGGTCGTAGGTTCAAATCCTGCCCCCGCAACCAGTTTAAAAACCGTTGAACGGACTTGTCCTTCAGCGGTTTTTTTTGCCTGCAATTTACCTCTCCCGAGGTTAAGTCCCCCTCTTTGCCTATTTACCCACCTGCCGATAAGCGCCTGACGTATACTCAAGAAAAACGCTGACCCGGACCATGGTGATCATGCACCTACGTATTGCCTGCCTGCTGCTGGCCTTTTGTACGCCCAATGCCTTCAGTCAACCGCCGGACCTTGAGTCTCAAGGTATCGCCTTTATGACTGCAGACGTCTGGCCCTGGGGCTATCTTGATGCCAACGCCCAACCTGTCGGGTTGATCAGCACCTTTGCCGAACGTCTGGCACAGGTAGCCGAACTACCTTTGGACAATCGCGTTCTACCCCACCAGCGCCTGCTCGTGGAGTTCAAGCGTGGTCTGGGCGACTACACCGTGGTATTTGAAAATCCCAAGCTGGACAACTTCGCCGAGAGTATTGGCATCGTACTGGAGGCCGACATCCTGCTGGTAGCCAATCGCGAATACACCGGAAAGCTGACGCTCAAAGCGCTCGAAGGCAAAAGAGTCGGTTATATCAGCGGTACCTATTATGGGGAAGCTTTCCAGCAGAACGACAACATTATCAAGATCCCTGTCTATAACCTGGATCAGGCGATGGAGATGTTGCGCATTGATCGGCTGGACGCACTGATCAGCAGTGATGTGGTTTTTTATCACAGCTTGACCTCTCAAGGTCTGCGACCCGACCTGTTTCACTATGAGGTGCATGCTCGCGGGCAGGCGGCGCATCTCTACATGTCCCACAAGGCCACCCACAAGCATCTGGCGCCGCGCCTGCAGGCCGCCCTGCAAACACTGCATCAGTCGGGAGAGCTGCGCACCCTGTTCTACTCCGAGCTACGGTCCAGTGCCGCAGCCTTACCGCTGGACGACTAAGTACCCTTGGAGTGGTTCCGTCTACTTCAACGCGGGCGTTCTTACCCGGCCACCAGTGCGGCTTGAGGTCCGACTTCCGGCAGTTTTACTGCCTGAACAACCCTCACAGACCTCCTGACATAAGCTATCCTGCACTCCAAACGTACCCACCAGCGGAGCGCCAGCCATGCATATCGGCTTTATCGGACTAGGCAACATGGGTAGCCCCATGGCGCACAACCTGCTCGGCGCAGGCCATCAACTCAGCGTATTCGACCTGTCCCAGGCGGCGGTGGACGGGCTGGTCAGTGCCGGGGCCAAAGCCTCCAGCATTGAGGGGATCGCCAACAGCGATTGCGAGCTGATTATCAGCATGCTGCCGGCAGCCAAGCATGTGAAAGCGGTATACCTGGGTGAAAACGGACTACTCGCACAGGTAAGACCCGGCGTCAGACTTATCGATAGCTCCACCATTGACCCGGTCAGTGCCCGCGAAGTCGCTGCGGCAGCGCAACGCCAGCACAACCCGATGCTTGATGCACCCGTTTCAGGCGGCACTGGCGGCGCAGCGGCCGGCACCCTGACGTTCATGGTTGGAGGCAGCAAGGCTGATTACGATGTCGCCCTGCCCGTGCTCCAGGCGATGGGCAAGAACATTGTGCACTGCGGCCCCGCCGGTAACGGTCAAGCCGCCAAGGTGGCGAACAATATGCTGTTGGCGATCTCCATGATCGGCACCGCCGAGGCAATGAATCTGGGCGTGGCGCTGGGTATGGAGCCTGAGGTGCTGGCCGGTATCATCAATACCTCCAGCGGACGTTGCTGGAGCTCGGATACTTATAACCCTTACCCCGGCGTGATGCAGAACGTTCCGGCAGCGCGGGGTTATAGCGGTGGTTTTGGCACCGACCTGATGCTCAAGGATCTTGGACTGGCCACCGAAGCGGCCCGGCATGCCCAGCAACCGGTGATCCTCGGAGCACTGGCACAGCAGCTATACCAATCCTTCAGCAACCAGGGCCATGGCGCCCTGGACTTTTCCGCGATCATCAAACTTTACACCGGAGATAGCGAATGACTGATGTGCAGCCCCCCGTACTGGCCGAAGTGCGAAATCGTATCGGCCATCTGACGCTGAACCGCCCAACAGGACTCAATGCCCTGACACTGGAGATGGTCCGGCTGCTGCAGGGGCATCTGGATAACTGGGCGGCGGACAGCGAGATTGAAGCCATCCTGCTGCGCGGCGCTGGTGAGCGGGCATTCTGCGCCGGCGGCGATATCCGCACACTCTATGATCAGCACATGGCCGGTGATCCCCAGGCAATACATACCTTCTTTGCCGAGGAATACGCGCTGGATCAGTGTATTCACGCCTTTCCCAAACCGATCCTGGTCCTGATGGACGGTTTTGTACTGGGCGGCGGCATGGGGCTGGCCCAGGGTGCCAGCCTGCGTATCGTCACCGAGCGCGCCAAGCTGGGCATGCCGGAAACCGGCATAGGTTACTTTCCGGATGTGGGTGGCAGCTATTTCCTGCCTCGCCTCCCGGGGGAGATGGGGCTGTATTTGGGCATTACTGGCGCTCAGGTCAAAGCCGCCGATGCCCTGCACCTGGGCCTGGCCGATCAGTACATCGCCTCCGAACGGCTAGCTGAGCTGGATCCACGGCTGGACGCCATCGACTGGCAGAGTGAAACGCTGGAACAGGCACTCAGTCAGCTGCTGAGCAAAGACCTTCCCCCTGCCGAACTGGTCGCATTGCAACCGGCAATTGACCTGCATTTTGCTCAGCCAACGCTGACTTCTATACGCCAGTCGCTACTTGAGGAAATTCGTCCGGAATTCACTGAATGGGCGCAGACCACCGTCAAGCTGATGGACAGCCGTTCGCCGCTGGCCATGGCCGTCACGCTGGAGTTGCTGCGCCGTGGCCGGACAATGTCGCTGGCTGAATGCTTTGCAATGGAACTGCATCTGGATCGCCAATGGTTCAATGACGGGGATATTGCCGAAGGGGTACGAGCCCTGCTGGTCGACAAGGACAAACAGCCGCGCTGGAACCCACCGACTATCGGCCAACTGCGTCCCGCACGAGTCAATGCCTTTTTTGAGGGCCTTTAAATGAACGATCTGGAGTTGACCGAAGATCAGCGTCTGATCCGCGATATGGCCCGCCAATTCGCCCAGGCCGAGCTGGCGCCCCGCGCCGCCGAATGGGACAAGAGCGGCTGGATCGACAGTAGCGTTATTCAGCAGATGGGCGAATTGGGTTTGCTCGGTATGGTGGTGCCCGAAGAATGGGGTGGCAGCTACGTCGACTATGTTGCCTATGCTTTGGCGGTAGAAGAAGTCTCGGCCGGTTGCGGTGCAACCGGTGCGCTGATGAGCGTGCACAACTCCGTCGGCTGCGGCCCGGTATTGAATTACGGCACGGACGAGCAGAAGCAGACCTGGCTGGCGAAACTGGCCAGCGGCGAGGCGATTGGCTGCTTCTGCCTGACTGAACCACAGGCCGGCTCCGAAGCGCACAACCTGCGCACCCGCGCGGTACTGGAGAACGGTGAATGGGTGCTCAATGGCGCCAAGCAGTTTGTCAGCAATGGCAAACGCGCCAGCCTGGCAGTGGTGTTTGCGGTGACCGATCCAGACCTTGGCAAAAAGGGTCTATCGGCGTTTCTGGTGCCCACCGACAACCCCGGCTTCCGGGTTGAGCGCATGGAACACAAGTTGGGTATTCGCGGCTCGGATACCTGCGCCATCAGCCTCGACAATTGCCGGATCCCGGAAAGCGCTCTGCTTGGGCAACGCGGCAAAGGCCTGTCGATTGCCCTGTCGAACCTGGAAGGCGGCCGTATCGGAATTGCTGCGCAGGCTCTGGGTATTGCCCGAGCCGCCTTTGAAGCGGCGCTGGGCTATGCCCGTGAGCGCACCCAATTTGGCCAGGCACTGACCGAACACCAGAGCATTGCCAATATGCTCGCCGACATGCACATGCAACTCAACGCCAGCCGCCTGCTGATTCTGCACGCCGCACGGCTGCGCACCGCCGGGCTGCCCTGCCTGACGGAGGCTTCCCAGGCCAAGCTGTTCGCCAGCGAAATGGCCGAAGCGGTGTGCAGCAAGGCGATCCAGATCCATGGGGGCTACGGCTATCTGGAGGATTATCCGGTCGAGCGTTTGTATCGGGATGCGCGTATTACCCAGATCTACGAGGGCACCAGCGAAATACAGCAGCTGCTGATTGCCCGCGAGCTTCGGCATTACTCGCTTTGAAGATTTGACCGCTAGTGAAAATCCCGGCTGCGCACATCCAGACCCGCCAATAACGGGTTGAGATTGTGCAGTCGTCGGGCTATCAAATGAATCACACCCTTCTCCGATTCGATATAACCATCCACCTGCATCAACCGCGAACCCAGCAGCTCACGCCGCTGGCGCTCACCGAGCTCGTGCCAGACCACCACGTTGACCATCCCGTACTCATCCTCCAGGGTGACAAAAATCACCCCGCTGGCGGTACCGGGCTTCTGCCGCCCAGTCACCAGCCCGGCTACCGAGACCGCCCGACCGCTTTCGATCAGGGGCAGCTCCCGCGAGCTTCGGCAACGTCTTGCCGTCAACTGCTCACGCAGCAGATTGAGTGGATGCGGACCCAGGGTAGTCCCTACACTGGCATAATCGGCCTGCAGATCTTGCCCTTGAGTCGGCTCGGGCAACATCACGGCGGCTTCTTCCTCGCAGGCCACACCGGCAAACAGCGGCATCTGTGGCTCGACCCCGGCAATGGCCCAACGCGCCCGGTGGCGATGCCCGGCCAAGCCACGTAACGCGCCAGCATCAGCGAGCAGTTCACGCGCACGTGAAGACAGCTGTGCTCGCTCGCAGAGTTGCGTCACATCAGCAAATGCCGCCTGCTCACGGCATTCGGTAATGCGCTGTGCATCGTCCTCGCGAAAGCCGCGGACCATACATAACCCCAATCGAATCGCCGGCTGCTGCCCTTCAGTCGCCCCGCCGCCTTCCAGGGTGCAGTCCCACTGGCTGTAACGTACATCCACCGGCAGGGTTTCCAGTCCATGGCGGCGTGCGTCCTGCAGTAACTGGTCAGGGCTGTAAAAGCCCATCGGCCAACTGTTGATCAGCGCGCAGGTAAAGGCCGCCGGCTCATGGCATTTCAGCCAGCAACTGGCGTAGGTCAGCAAGGCGAAGCTGGCGGCATGCGACTCGGGAAAACCGTAACTGCCAAAGCCCTTGATCTGCTCGAAAATCCGCGCGGCAAACTCGGCGGTGTAGCCGCGCTCCAGCATGCCCTCGGTCAGGCGCTTCTGATGTGGCTCCAGACCACCATGGCGTTTCCAGGCGGCCATGCTGCGGCGTAGCTTATCCGCCTCATCAGCGGTATAGCCCGCAGCGACAATCGCCAGTTCCATCACCTGTTCCTGAAACAACGGGATGCCGAGAGTGCGCTTGAACACCTTTTCCAGCGCTGACGGATAGGTCACCTCCTCCTCGCCATTGCGACGCCGCAGATAGGGATGCACCATATCGCCCTGAATCGGGCCAGGACGAACAATCGCCACTTCGATGACCAGATCATAGAAATTTTCTGGTCTGAGCCGAGGCAGCATGGCCATCTGTGCGCGCGATTCGATCTGGAATACACCGACAGTGTCGGCGCGGCTGATCATCTCGTAGGTAGGCTTGTCGTCAGCGGGAATGGTTGCCAGAGTCAAATCGCGTCCGCGGTGCAGACGCAGCAGATCAAAGGTGCGACGCAGAGCACTGAGCATGCCCAATGCGAGAATATCCACCTTGAGCAGCCCCACCAGATCCAGATCGTCCTTGTCCCACTGGATGATGGTGCGTTCATCCATCGCCGCATTCTCCACCGGCACGAGCGTGTGCAAGGGTTGCTCGGAGATCACAAAGCCGCCCGGGTGCTGTGACAGGTGCCGGGGAAAACCGATCAGTTCCTCGGTCAGTTTCAATACCCGGTGCAATAGCGGATGAGCCGGATCGAAACCGGATTCTTTCAAACGTTCATCCGAGGGCACCTTGCTGCTCCAACGGCCGCAACAGTCGGCCAGCGCATTGATCTGATCCGCCGGCATGCCCAACGCCTTGGCCACATCACGGATGGCACCGGCGCCGCGATAACTGCTGGCCACTGCCGTCAAGGCCGCACGATGCCGACCGTAACGGCGGAATACATACTGGATCACCTCTTCCCGGCGGTCATGCTCGAAATCCACATCGATATCCGGCGGCTCATTGCGTTCGCGGGACAGGAAGCGTTCGAACAGCAGATTGGATTTCGCCGGGTCGATTTCGGTAATGCCCAACGCAAAACACACGGCCGAGTTGGCCGCAGAACCGCGGCCCTGACAGAGAATATGCCGCTCACGGGCAAAGCGGACAATGTCATGCACGGTAAGAAAGTAACTCTCATACTCCTTGAAGGTGATCAGCTCCAGTTCCTTGTCGATCTGCAACCGTACCTTGTCGGTGACCCCGGCAGGCCAGCGCCAGCGAATCCCCTGCTCAGTCAATTCACGCAGCCAACTGGCCGGTGTTTCGCCTTGCGGAACCAGCTCATGCGGATATTGATAGCGCAGTTGCCCCAGTTCGAAGGTGCAGCGCGCGGCGATCAATTGAGTTTCAGCGAGCAAGTCCGCGGGATAGATTTCTGCCAGTGCATCAGGTGAACGCAAATGCCGTTCTCCATTCGGAAACAAGCGCAGTCCCGCCTCGGCCAGGGTGCAGTGGTGACGCACCGCAGTCATGGTGTCCTGCAGCGCACGCCGGCCACGGGCATGCATATGTACATCGCCAGCGGCGACCAGTGGCAGGTTCAGCATTTGCCCGGCTTCACGCAGTTGTGCCAGGCGCTGATCGTCATCCTGACCACAGTGCAGCTCTACCGCGAGCCATAGCGTCTGGGGAAACAGCTCACGCAACCATTCACCCTGCTTCAGGCAAGGCTGTTCGCCGGGCAGCCACAGCGCCAGCAGACCGTCCAGCGCTGGCTGAAAATCATCTGCTAGCAGACGATACTCGCCTTTGGGAGCGCGGCGCCGGGCCTGGGTGATCAACCAGCACAGGCGCTGGTAGCCCTGCAGATTTTCTGCCAGCAGCACCAGCTTGGGCCCGCTCTCGACCTGCATCTCACTGCCGACAATCAAGGGCAGGCCGGTCTCCTTTGAAGCTTGCCAGGCGCGAACGATACCGGCCAGAGAACATTCATCTGTCACCGCCAGAGCGCCGTACCCATGCTGCTGAGCGCGCTCAAACAGTTCCTGAGCGCTGGAGGCGCCGCGCTGGAAGCTGAAATTCGACAGGCAATGCAGCTCGACGTAGCCCTCAGCGCGGACCACCTGCTCCTCCGTGTTCATGCGAACCAGCCGTGCAACCACAGCGGTCCGCCCTGCCCCACTGGTCGGTAGGCCCAGCCACGCTGGCCAGACCGGGTTTCCACCAGGTAATAATCGCGGCGCATATCGCCGCCGTCCCACCAACCGCTTTCGATACGCTCTGGACCGGCAAGCACCCGCAAACTGCTCAATTGTGTCTGTGGTTCTTGCAGCAACCATCCGGGTCTGGCGCTACTGCTGTCATTCAATAAAAAAGGCGCACGTACCTCTGAGGTACGCCAAGCCTGCTCGGGACGGTGGTCAGGGCGCACTGAAAGGGCTGCGACAGCGTCATCTCCCAAACGCGCGCGCAAGCGTTCGCGTAGCTGCTCCCAAGGCAGGATTTGCTGCGGTCGCGCCTCAAAGAGTTCACGTTCTTGCGGTACAAAAGCCGGGAGATCTCTGGCCAGCAATCGCAACGCTTGTACCGGCGCGCGTACCTGCAGTTGCTCCAGCCGACCGCGTGCCAGCTCAAACAACATCGCGGCGTCGCGCTCAGCACTGAGCAGCCCTACTGACACCAGGCTGTCTTCGCCCTCGCGATGCTCCAGATGCAACACGAAACGCTGCACGCCACTGTCACGGCCGGCCAGAAACGCCGCCAGATCTGAAGTCAGCCGCCGTAGCGGAAACAGTAGCGCCTGGTGCGAGCCGACATCGAAATTGAGTTCGATACGCACATCGAAGAAATCCGCTGGCGCATAGCATTCCAGTGCCTGAGCCCGGAGCCCAAGCAGCATATCCAGATGGTGGAGTACCTCTTCGGGAAAGCGCTTGGCCAAGCCGGCGCGGGGCAGTGCCAATACCTGGTGCAGGCGGTGCAACCCCATACGGGACAAGGCCCGGGCCACGTCAGGATCGAACCCGGCCCGGGCTACCGGCAGTTGTTCCAGTACCTGCCGCAGGGCATCACTTTGCGCTACCGCCAGGCCGTCATGGATATTGGTCAGCATACGCGCCGCCGCCGGGTTGGGCGCCAAGGCAATCCGATGGCGAAAACCCAAGGCCGTCAGTTCCTCCCGCAGGCGTGCTTCGAAACGCTCCCAGGGGCCGAACAAGGCGAAGCTCGATTCGACCTCCATCACCAAGGCTCGCGGGTAATGTAGGCTGACATGCGAGCTGAAGCGATAAGCCCAGGCCGCAAGAAATCCATGCCAGCGCGCAATCTGCGCCAGATCGTACTCGCGCATGGCAAAATCCCGGGACAACATCTGTGCTGCAGCCAATGACTGGCCCGGTCGTAATCCCAGCTCGCGAGCAGCGGCATTGACCGTTTGCAGCACTCGACGTTGCGGCGTGCCGCTGATCAGCGCCAACGGCGCCTGGGGATCCGCCACACCACGCAGCACCGCGTCCAGTGCCAGTTGTGGCAACAATATGCAGGCCCAGAGCATGATCTTAATGCCGCAGATTAAAAGGGATGGGATTGGCAGGCGCCAGGCCGCCGCGACACTTGAGCACCCGCAACTGCCTCGGCTGACTTTCAATGGACAGGCGCAAAGCCGCGGGCGACGGGTTGATTGCCTCCTCGATCGGCCGATAGGCAAAACCCAGGGTTTGCCCGGTCTCCGCTGCGACCTGCAAACGCCGCAATACCCGGTCATTGGCTCGCTGCGGCCAGCACAACACGGCGCCGCAAGCTCCGGAGCGCAGGCATTGCTCCGCAGCCCAAAGCGCATCGCTACCACTGGCTTGAATGACTGACAAACAGGCCAAACTGATACCTGCCGCCTGCCAGGCCGGGGCAAAAGGAATATGCGGTGGGCCGATCAATACCACTCGCTCACCGGCCGCCGACAAGCGCTTGAGGGTTGGCCAGAGCAACTGCAACTCGCCAATGCCTTCGGCTTCTACCAGGATTTCACTGAGCGCCGCTTCCGGCCAGCCGTGCGCGGGCAAAGCTGCATCCAGTTCCGCAAAACCGGTCGGCTGGCCAGCAGCAGGTACAGCCGTCGGCTGACCGCGCCAGATTCGCCGCTCATCGAGCAAGGTCGAGAGTGATACGACCGAGCCCATCATCGACTTCGGCCCAGACTGTGGCACCTGAAGACAAGACCACGAGCAATGTGAGTAAAGTGGAGAGAAAGCATGGGGAAACCTGCAAGCAAAATACTGTATATGCGTACAGCATATTTACTCATGCACACAGGGTCAACTGGAATTGCATGCAGACCCTCACGCCACCTGAATCAGGTAACGAAAGGAAGTATCAGAAGGGGTAGGGTTTGCCTGAAACGAGAACAGCGTCAGAGTAGCCGGGCAAGCCAGTCCATATCTTCGGGACGAGTGACCTTGATATTGTCCGCCCGCCCTTCGACCAGTCGAGGAGCCAAACCAACTCGCTCCATTGCTGAAGCCTCATCGGTAATCAGGGCGCCGCAGGCCAGCGCATCGGCCAGCGCCTGACGCAACACGCCGAGGCGGAACATCTGCGGCGTGTAGGCTTGCCAGAACAGCGAACGATCCGGTGTAGCGGTCACCCGACCATCAGCATCTGCCTGTTTGAGCGTATCGCGTACCGGCACAGCAAGCAGACCGCCGACCGGATCATCCCGCAGACTATCCAGCAGCTTATGCAGATCGCTGGCGGCAAGATGCGGGCGCGCGGCGTCGTGCACCAGCACCCAATCACTATCCAGTGCGCCCAGTTCGGTGAGTTTGTGCAGCCCGGAAAGCACCGAATCGGCTCGCTCTCGCCCACCGGCTGCACGCTGGATACGCTGATCTGCGGCACAGGCCAGCGTCGGCCACCAGGCATCATCGGCGGCAAGGCAAACCACCAGCCCGTTCAAACCGGGCTGACCGAGAAAGCAATCAAGGGTATGTTCAATCAGGGCGCGATCGCCCAGAGGAAGGTACTGCTTGGGTCGATCCGCCTGCATGCGCGAGCCAACGCCCGCCGCAGGAATCACCACCCAGAAAGGCAGCCTCATTCGTCGCTCAGCTGAAACAGGGTCTCGCCTTCCTTGACCATGCCCAGCTCATGCCGGGCACGCTCCTCTACGGTTTCCAGACCCTGCTTGAGTTCGACCACTTCGGCGGTGAGCACGCGATTACGCTCCAGCAGTTGTTCGTTCTCACGGGCCTGCTCGTCGATCTGCTGCTTGAGCTGGGTTACATGGGCCAGACTGCCCTCGCCTACCCACAGACGATATTGCAGCCCGCCCAGCAACAGCAGCGCGACCAACCAGAGCCATTTCACCGGTGATCAGCCACGGAATTCAGCACGACCCTTGTACGGAGCCTTGCCATCCAGTTGCTCTTCAATACGCAACAGTTGGTTGTACTTGGATACACGGTCAGAGCGACACAGCGAACCGGTCTTGATCTGGCCCGCAGCAGTGCCTACGGCCAGATCGGCAATGGTACTGTCTTCGGTTTCGCCACTGCGATGTGAAATCACCGCGGTGAAGCCGGCAGCCTTGGCCATCTGGATGGCTTCCAGGGTTTCGGTCAGCGAGCCGATCTGGTTGAACTTGATCAGAATCGAGTTACCAATGGACTCGTCGATACCACGCTTGAGGATCTTGGTATTGGTCACGAACAGATCGTCGCCGACCAGTTGAACCTTGCCGCCGATCTTGTCGGTCAGGGTCTTCCAGCCAGCCCAGTCGGATTCATCCATGCCGTCTTCAATGGAGATGATCGGGTACCGCTGGGTCAGGCCCGCCAGATAGTCGGCAAACCCGGTGGCATCAAATACCTGACCTTCGCCAGCCAGATCATATTTGCCGTCCTTGTAGAACTCGCTGGCCGCGCAATCCAGCGCGAGCGTAACGTCGTCACCCAGGGTATAACCGGCATTGGCGACCGCTTCGGCAATCGCAGCCAGCGCATCTTCGTTGGACGCCAGGTTCGGTGCAAAGCCGCCCTCGTCGCCCACGGAAGTGCTCAAACCACGCGCCTTCAGTACTGCCTTGAGGTGATGGAATATCTCTGCACCCATACGCAGGGCATCGGCAAAACTCTTGGCACCGACCGGCTGGACCATGAATTCCTGAATGTCGACGTTGTTGTCAGCATGTTCGCCGCCATTGATGATGTTCATCATCGGCACCGGCATGGAATAGACGCCAGGGGTTCCGTTCAGGTCGGCAATGTGCGCGTACAAAGGCACGCCCTTGGCCTGCGCCGCTGCCTTGGCCGCCGCAAGAGAGACCGCCAGAATCGCGTTGGCGCCCAGAGTGGCCTTATTTTCGGTACCGTCCAGTTCGATCATCGCGCGGTCCAGGCCAGCCTGATCGATCGCATCGCGACCCACCAGCAGCTCACGGATCGGACCATTGATATTGGCGACTGCCTTGAGTACACCTTTGCCCAGATAACGGCTCTTGTCGCCATCACGCAATTCCAGCGCTTCGCGGGAACCGGTAGAAGCACCGGAAGGGGCGCAGGCACGACCCAGCAGGCCGCCTTCCAGAATCACGTCGGCTTCAACGGTCGGGTTGCCACGGGAATCGAGAACTTCGCGACCCTTGATATCAATGATCTTAGCCATGATTGCTACTTGCTCCATCTAACAAAAGAAAAAAGGGGGTATCAGGCGGTTTCCAGCACAGGAAAGCTTTTGACCAGTTCGTCGAGGGCCTTGAGCTGAGCCAGGAAGGGCTCGAGCTTGTCCAGACGCAGGGCGCAGGGGCCATCGCACTTGGCATTATCCGGATCCGGATGGGCTTCCAGAAACAACCCCGCCAGGGCCTGGCTCATGCCGGCCTTGGCCAGATCGGTGACCTGGGCACGCCGACCACCGGCCGAATCACTGCGACCACCGGGCATCTGCAGGGCGTGGGTGACGTCGAAAAAGACCGGGTATTCGAACTGCTTCATGATGCCAAAGCCGAGCATGTCGACGACCAGATTGTTGTAGCCGAAGCTTGAGCCGCGCTCACAGAGAATCAGGCGATCATTGCCAGCCTCTTCACACTTGCTGAGGATATGACGCATCTCCTGCGGCGCCAGAAACTGGGCCTTCTTGATATTGATCACTGCCTGGGTCTTGGCCATGGCCACAACCAGATCAGTCTGCCGCGACAGGAAAGCCGGCAACTGGATGATGTCGCAGACTTCAGCCACCGGTGCGGCCTGATGCGGCTCGTGCACGTCGGTAATCAACGGCACATTGAAGGTGCGCTTGATCTCTTCGAATATCTTCAAACCCTCTTCCAGGCCTGGGCCACGGAAGGAGTTGATCGACGACCGATTGGCCTTGTCGAAGCTGGCCTTGAACACATAAGGAATGCCCAATTTGCTGGTGACCTCGACATAGGTCTCGCAAATGCGCATGGCCATATCGCGGGATTCCAGCACATTCATGCCACCAAAGAGCACAAAGGGCTTGTCGTTGGCGATGTCGATGGTCTGCCCGGCGGGCGCAGTGACCTGAACCGTCTTGTGTTGCATCTGTATTCCTCAGCCCTTGAGCTTGTGCTGGGCCAGTGCCGCCTGGACAAAACCGCTGAACAGCGGATGGCCATAACGGGGAGTCGAGGTGAATTCCGGATGGAACTGGCACGCCACGAACCAGGGGTGATCACCGACTTCGATCACTTCAACCAGCGCACCGTCCACCGAGCGACCCGTCACTTTCAAACCGCCAGCTTCCAGATCGGCCAACAGATTGTTGTTGACCTCGTAGCGATGCCGGTGACGTTCGACGATGACATCCTTGCCATAGCAGTCATGGGCCTTGGAGCCAGGCGTCAAGGCGCATTCCTGCCCGCCCAGGCGCATGGTGCCGCCCAGGTCGGAGTCTTCATTGCGCTGTTGCTTGTCACCACTGGCGTTCTGCCATTCGGTGATCAGACCCACCACCGGATGCTCGCTGGTCTTGTCGAACTCGGTGGAGTTGGCGTCGGCCCAGCCGAGCACACTGCGGGCGTACTCGATCACCGCAACCTGCATCCCCAGGCAGATGCCCAGGTAAGGAATCTTGTTTTCACGGGCATGGCGCACGGCGGCAATCTTGCCTTCCACTCCGCGCAAACCAAAGCCTCCAGGGACCAGAATCGCGTCGACACCCTCAAGCAGGCCTACGCCCTTGAGCTCGATTTCTTCGGAGTCGATGTAGCGCATGGTGACCTTGGTCTGACTCTGGATGCCAGCGTGGCTCAGCGCTTCGATCAGCGACTTGTAGGCATCCAGCAATTCCATGTACTTGCCGACCATGGCGATGGTCACTTCCTTGTTCGGGTACAGCTTGCCGGCAACAACCCGGTCCCATTCGGACAGATCCGCACTGGCGCAATCGATACCGAAGCGCTCGATAACAAAGTCATCCAGGCCCTGGGCATGCAGTACAGCAGGAATACGGTAGATGGTATCAACATCTTCCAGACCGATCACCGCACGTTCTTCAACGTTGGTGAACAGCGCGATCTTGCGCCGCGAGGACAGGTCAATCGGGTGGTCAGAGCGGCAGATCAGCACATCCGGCTGCAGACCGATGGAGCGCAGTTCCTTGACCGAATGCTGGGTTGGCTTGGTCTTGGTTTCGCCGGCGGTGGCGATATAGGGCACCAGGGTAAGGTGCATGAGCATCGCGCGCTTGGCGCCAACTTCAACACGCAATTGGCGAATCGCTTCCAGGAACGGCTGGGATTCGATATCGCCAACAGTACCGCCGATTTCTACCAGGGCCACGTCGGCATCGCCGGCACCCTTGATGATGCGGCTCTTGATCTCGTCGGTAATATGCGGAATGACCTGAATGGTCGCGCCCAGATAATCACCCCGGCGCTCCTTGCGCAGCACTTCTTCGTACACACGGCCAGTGGTGAAGTTGTTGGCGCGGCTCATGGTGGCACTGACGAAACGCTCGTAGTGACCCAGATCCAGATCGGTCTCGGCGCCATCGTGGGTGACGAACACTTCACCGTGCTGGAAGGGGCTCATGGTGCCCGGATCGACGTTGATATACGGATCCAGTTTGAGCATGGTGACCTTCAGGCCCCGTGCTTCGAGAATGGCCGCAAGCGAAGCCGAAGCAATACCCTTGCCCAATGAAGATACAACACCACCCGTGACGAAGATGTAGCGCGTCATGAAAAACCCGTTGAATGAACTGTTAAGCGACCAGAGCCGCGGGGAATCGAAGGGAGCCTGGGGGAAGCACTGGTTGATTCCCAAAGTCTCGTCAAGATGGGAAGTCAGGATACCAGACGCCCCCCGATTGCTCAATCCGTTAGCGGCATCCAAGTGACTTGAAAAGCCGCTTCGTCGCCGCTCGCGACTGCTGCCTCAGCATTCCAGCGCCCGGCGACAGAGACCAGTTGCTCGTCGCAGTATAGCAACGGAACTCGAGCACGCAGCCATGGCGGGATGCGCGCCTGTTGCAGCAGATCCTTGAGCGGCTGGGTCGGCCGGCCTGGCAGCTTGATCTGCTCACCACCCCGGCGATAGCCTACCCGCCAGTCGCCGGCGCACCAGCGAATACCGGTTTGCCCAGGCCTGATCAAGAGTCTGCCATTATCACCAGCCAGATCCGTATCAGCCCAGGCTGGCAACGCCTGCTCAAGCAGCGTCGGCCCAATCACCTCAGGCAAGAGCCATATACGACCTGACGAACGGCTAAGCCGGTAGCCCGCAAGGCGCATTTCCGGCTGACCATTCTCTCCGCCCGACAGTTGTTGCACAAAGGCCTGCAACTGGCGCCGCGGCGGCAAGGGTCGTTGGTGCAGATGCAGCCAGTAACGCAGCAGATTGTTCTGCCTGGGAATGGACAAGGCCTGCAGCATGGCAGCATCCAGGCTCGGCCAGGCGCTCAGCCAGGGATCAGGAACAGGCTGGCACGCCAACGCCAGATCCTCTGCTGCGCGCTCATCCAGAATGTGGTTCGCTTCAACCGCATGCTCAGCCAACTGCAGAAGGTTATCAGGGGCCGCAGGCCAGCGCTGACGCAGCTCAGGCAGCACCTTATGGCGAAACAGCGTGCGCGCGAAACGCGGATCCTGATTGGCCGGGTCCTCTATCCAGCGCAGTTGTCTGGATTCGGCCCACGCCAGCAGTTGCAGCCGATTCCAGTGCAGCAACGGCCTGAACAGATACCCACTGGCCAACTGGCGAGTCTGCGGCATGCCGGCCAAGCCACGCAGACCGGTGCCGCGCAGCAGACGAAACAGCAGGGTTTCCAGTTGATCGTCCTGATGATGCGCCAGCAGCAGGCAATCGCGACTGCCCATATGCCTGGCAAAGGCCTGATAGCGCGCATCCCGCGCCTGGGCTTCGATACTCGCGCCCGGCGGCAACTGCACTCGCTCAACAATCAATTCAACACCGCGCTGGCGGCATTCCTGCTCACAGTGCTTCACCCACAGGTCCGCGTCGGCATGCAGGCCGTGGTGTACGTGCAGGGCTTTGAGGGGAGGCAACGAATGACTGGCGCGCAGCTCGGTGAGCGCGTCGAGCAGGACCATCGAGTCCATGCCACCGGACAACCCCAACCACCAGGTCGGGGCGTCCGTGCAGGGCAGCAACTGCCTGAGCAGTTCCTGCGCGGAGAACATCTACTTCAGACCAAAGGCCATCAGGCGCTCATAACGACGCTCGAGCAGCTCATCAGCGGGCAGTTGCTCCAGCGCATCCAGCTCCACCAGCAACTGGGCCTTGATGCGCGCAGCCATTTCCTCGGGCTTGCGGTGTGCGCCACCCAGGGGCTCGGCAATCAGATTATCGACCAGCTTGAGCTCCTTCAGACGCTCAGCGGTGATACCCATGGCTTCGGCTGCGTCAGCGGCTTTCTCGGATTTCTTCCACAGAATCGAGGCGCAGCCTTCCGGCGAGATAACCGAATAGGTTGAATACTGCAGCATCATCAGCCGATCGCAGACGCCGATGGCCAGAGCACCGCCGGAACCACCCTCGCCGATCACGGTAGCAATGATCGGCGTCTTCAGCCGCGCCATGATCTGCAGATTCCAGGCGATGGCTTCGCTCTGGCCGCGTTCTTCAGCGTCGATACCCGGATAAGCACCGGGCGTATCGATAAAGGTCAGCAGCGGCATATTGAATCGTTCGGCCATCTGCATCAGACGGCACGCCTTGCGGTAACCTTCTGGCTTGGGCATACCGAAGTTACGGCGAACCTTTTCCTTCACGTCACGGCCTTTCTGATGCCCGATGATCATCACCGGGCGGCCATCAAGACGTGCAATACCACCGACAATGGCAGCATCATCGGCGAAATGGCGATCGCCATGCAGCTCTTCGAAATCGGTAAAAATCTGGCTGATATAGTCCAGCGTGTAAGGCCGCTGTGGATGCCGGGCCATCTGTGCAATCTGCCAGCTACTCAGATTGCCGAAAATGCTTTCGGTCAGTGACTTGCTCTTGTCCTGAAGGCGGGCGATTTCGTCAGTGATATTCAGCGAATTATCACTACCGACCAGTCGCAGCTCTTCGATCTTGGCCTGCAGATCAGCGATCGGCTGTTCAAACTCCAGGTATTTCTGGCTCTTGCTCATAAGCATCCATTATCCGCGTAGGCCCCGCAGCAGGGCGTCCGATTTTTCATTACCTTAAGGGATTGGCGCCTAACAGTCGAGCGCACCCAGCCCATGGAAATCATCTGTAGTGCAAAGAGACGCTGTCTTTGCCAAGGTGGTCACGTAAACTCTGCACCAGATCGTCGGCCGGCTCGACTCGCCAGCTCTCACCCAGGCGCAGTTGCACGGCCGCATCGGGGCGCTGAAGATCGACCGTCACCGCGCAACCACCCGGGTGCTTGCGTAACAGGCCAGCCAACTGATCCAGGCTCTTGGTGCCATGGCGCTCGGTATCCAGGCTGATGCGTACACTGTCGAGCAGCGTCGTGCGGGCATCTTCCAGGCTCATGACGCGCTTAACGCGCATGCGCAAGCCACCGGAAAAGTCGTCCTGGCTGACCTCGCCTTCAACCACCAGCAGCGCATCTTTCTGCAACAATGACTGGGCAGCCTGATAGGCCTCGGCATACAGCGACACTTCAATGCGAGAGGAACGATCATCCAGAGTGACAAAACCCATCTTGTCACCGCGTTTGGTCTTCATGACCCGTAAATCGAACACCAGGCCAGCAATCGTCTGACTCTCACGCGAGGGTTTGAGATCAATGATGCGCTGGCGGGCGAAGCGGCGGATTTCCTTTTCGTACTCATCAATCGGATGACCGGTCAGGTACAGCCCCAGGGTTTCCTTCTCGCCCCGCAGCCGCTCCTTGAACGACCACTCGCGCACCTTGCGATACTGCTCATATACATCCCGCACGGTTGATGGGCCGAGCAACTCGCCAAACAGGTCCGCGTGGCCGCTGTCGGCGCTCTTGGCGGTTTGTTCGGCCGCCGCAATCGCCTCTTCCATAGCCGCCATCAGCGCCGCACGGTTGCGGTCGACATTCTTCAGGTAAGCCTGCTGCTCGGTATCAAAGAACGGCCCCAGGTTATCCAGTGCGCCGGAGCGAATCAGCGCTTCCATCACCCGCTTGTTGATCCGCTTGAGATCAACCCGGGCGCAGAAATCAAACAGATCGAGGAAAGGCCCGCCCTGCTGCCGCTTCTCGACAATGGTTTCCACCGGGCCTTCGCCTACGCCCTTGATCGCGCCCAAGCCGTAAACCACGGCGCCGGCGTCATCAACGGTAAATTTGTACTCGGATACGTTCACGTCCGGCGGATTGAGGCGCAGCTTCATGCTGCGGCACTCTTCAATCAGCGTCACCACCTTGTCGGTGTTGTGCATATCCGCCGACAACACCGCCGCCATAAAGGGCGCCGGATAATGCGCCTTCAGCCAGGCGGTCTGGTAGGACACCAGACCGTAAGCCGCCGAGTGCGACTTGTTGAAGCCGTAACCGGCAAATTTTTCCACCAGGTCGAAGATATTGCCCGCCAGATCGGCGTTGATATTGTTGGTTTCGCACCCTTCAAGGAAAATCTGCCGCTGCTTGGCCATTTCCTCGGGCTTTTTCTTACCCATGGCGCGGCGCAACATGTCGGCACCGCCAAGCGTATAGCCGGCCATGACCTGGGCAATCTGCATCACCTGTTCCTGATACAGAATGATGCCGTAGGTCGGCGCCAGGACAGGTTTGAGGCTATCGAGCTGATAATTCGGATGCGGATAGGAGAGAATTTCGCGCCCGTGCTTGCGGTTGATAAAGTCATCAACCATGCCTGATTGCAGTGGCCCGGGGCGGAACAGGGCCACAAGAGCGATCAGGTCTTCAAGGCAGTCGGGCTTGAGCTTCTTGATCAGTTCCTTCATACCGCGGGATTCGAGCTGGAACACCGCCGTGGTCTCAGCCTTCTGCAACATCTGGTAGGTGGGCAGATCGTCGAGCGGGATAAAGTTGATATCCAGCGGCGCGCCGCCGGTCTTGGCCCGCACGCGGTTGATAGTGTTCATTGCCCAGTCGATGATCGTCAGGGTACGCAGGCCAAGGAAGTCGAACTTGACCAGGCCCGCCGCTTCCACATCATCCTTGTCGAACTGAGTCACCAGACCGCCACCGGCCTCGTCGCAATACAGCGGCGCGAAATCCGTCAGCTTGGTCGGCGCAATCACCACGCCACCGGCGTGTTTGCCGACGTTACGCGTGACGCCTTCCAGCTTCAGCGCCATGTCCCAGATTTCCTGGCCCTCTTCATCATTGGCAAGGAAATCACGCAGAATCTCTTCCTGCTCAAACGCCTTGGCCAGCGTCATGCCGACTTCGAAGGGGATCATCTTCGACAGTTTGTCCGCCAGGCCATAGGACTTGCCCTGCACCCGCGCGACGTCACGTACTACTGCCTTGGCGGCCATGGTACCGAAGGTGATGATCTGCGATACCGCGTTGCGGCCGTAGGTATCGGCCACATACTCGATGACCCGGTCGCGACCTTCCATGCAGAAGTCGACGTCAAAGTCGGGCATGGATACCCGTTCCGGATTCAGGAAGCGCTCGAACAGCAGATCGTACTGCAGCGGATCCAGATCGGTAATCAGCAGCGAATAGGCGACCAGCGAGCCTGCCCCGGAGCCACGGCCTGGGCCCACCGGTACACCGTTATTCTTGGCCCACTTGATAAAGTCCATCACGATCAGGAAGTAACCGGGAAATTCCATCTGGATAATGATATCCAGCTCGAAATTCAGCCGGTCAACGTAGACCTGACGGCGCGCTTGGTAATTCTCGGAGTCGGGCGGCAGTACCACCTTGAGGCGCTCTTCCAGCCCTTCAAACGAGACCTTACGGAAGAAGTCCGCTTCACTCATGCCGTCCGGCGTCGGAAAGGCCGGCAGGAAGTTCTTGCCCAGCTGCACGTCGATATTGCAGCGGCGGGCAATTTCCACGCTGTTGGCCAATGCTTCCGGAATGTCGGAAAACAGCTCGGCCATTTCCGCCGGCGTTTTCAGATACTGTTCTTCGCTGTACTGCCGTACCCGACGCGGGTCATCCAACGCCCGGCCTTCACCAATGCATACGCGCGTTTCGTGTGCTTCAAAGTCTTCACGCTTGAGAAAGCGCACGTCGTTCGTGGCGACCACCGGACAATCCAGCTTGACCGCCAGATCCACCGCCGCGTGCAGATACTCTTCGTCGTTCGGGCGGCTGGTGCGTTGCAGCTCCAGATAGAAACGGCCAGGAAAAACCTGCATCCAGTAGGTTAGTAGCGCGTCGGCTTCCTGCGGGTTGTTGGACAGCAACGACTGGCCAATCTCCCCTTCCTTGGCACCGGACAGCGCGATCACGTCTTCGCTGGACTCGGCCACCCATTCACGGCGGATGGTCACCACGCCGTTGCGCTGGCCTTCGGTATACCCCCGGGAGATCAGTTCAGTGAGGTTACGGTAGCCATTACGGTTCATTGCCAACAGGCTGAGGCGAGTGAGCTGATTATCATCATTAGCGCCCACCAGCCAGACATCGACACCGGAAATCGGCTTGACCCCACCACCCATGGACGCCTTGTAGAACTTCACTAGGCTGCACATGTTGTTCTGATCCGTCACTGCTACGGCCGGCATCCCTGCCTCGGCAACCATCTTGATCAGAGGCTTGATCTTGACGATGCCGTCAACCAGAGAAAACTCGCTGTGTACACGCAAGTGAACGAAAGAATGCGTCATGGTGGTCCTGTTTCTGAAGGCAACTGCTGAGGGAAGATTGTAACGGTGGGGGAAGCTTGGGGCTACTCGCACGTTGTCTGGATTTAGCCAAACCATCGTTAGTTCGGTACTAGTGTGGTGCCTGGTGTGCGTAAGGCGGCAGGGCACGCCGACACGCCGTGAATACATCCCTGTAGGCTCATCTCCGGCATCCCTGCCGGAGACGGTCGGCTTACCCCTATCGCCTTCCACCCGCCACTGACCAGCGCGTTTCCTGAGCAAAGGGATTCTGAGGAATGGATAAAATAGGCTAAGAATGGGGTTTGGTTCAGCTAAGTCTCTTATGGTGTGAGATGCAAACGGAGCCAATGCGTCAGGATCCGCAGATCCCGTTTGGCAGGGTGAGACGGGCAGCGCCCGACGACCGTCTCCGGCAGGGATGCCGGAGATGAGCCTACAGGGACGTATTCACGGCGTGTCGACGGGCGCTGCCCGTCTCACCCTGCCCCACAACAGAACCAGAACCAGAACCAGCAATCACCTCAACGCAAGCCAAAGCATCACGCACCGGGCCAAAGGACCTACGATGAATAGCGCATACCCCCAGCTCCCTCAACGCAGACAAGTGCGTCGGCGTGGGATAACCCTTGTGCTGAGCAATGCCGTAGCCAGGATAAATCAGCTCCATCTCCTGCATCTCACGATCACGCGAGACCTTGGCCAGAATAGACGCAGCAGCAATGGCCGGTACCCGGGAGTCGCCCTTGATCACAGGTTCACTAGGCATCGGCAGAACCGGGCAGCGATTACCGTCTACCAGTACCCTATCGGGGCGAATCGGTAGCCCGGCCACCGCACGCTGCATCGCCAACATGGTTGCGTGCAGAATATTGAGCTGATCGATTTCCTCGACTTCCGCACGGGCGATATACCAGGCCAGCGCTCGTTCCTGAATAATCGGAAACAAGGCTTCCCGGCGGGCGGCGGTCAGTTTCTTGGAATCATTCAGCCCTTCGATCGGCCGCAAAGGGTCAAGTATCACGGCAGCGGTCACTACGGCGCCGCAGAGCGGGCCGCGACCGACCTCATCGACACCCGCAACCAACTCATCACCCACCGGCACATACCAGTCGATCATCATCTGCGTCATGCCAGCTTGCCCTTCTCGCGCATCAAATCAATTACCGCTTCGGCCGCCGACTCATCGGCATCGCGGCGCAGCATTTCGTGTAATTGCATGAATGTGGCCTGCGTGGCCTCAGCTTCCTCGGTAGGGCCAAGGCGATCCAGCAGCGCCTGCCCCATCGCCTCTGGAGTGGCGGCGTCCTGCAGGAACTCCGGCACGACTTCGCGACCGGCCAACAGGTTAGGCAGCGAAACATGCCCGACCTTAATCAGGCGCTTGAGAATCTTGAAGGTCAGATTAGCCATACGGTAAGCGACGACCATCGGCCGCTTGAACAGCATGGCTTCCAATGTCGCCGTGCCAGAAGCGATCAAGACCGCATCACAGGCCGCCAGCGCCTCATGTGCCTGCCCGTCGAGTAACGTCAACGGCAGTGATAGCCCGCTTTCCGCCAGTATGGCTTCGATCTGCACTCGACGCTCGGCGTTGGCGCAGGGCATGACAAACTGCAACTGCGGCTGGCGTTCAAGGCACCAGGCAGCGGTTTGCAGAAACAGCAGGCCCAGCTTTCGCAGCTCGCCATTGCGGCTGCCCGGCATCAAGGCGACCACCCGAGCCTGCGTATCCAGCCCCAAAGCAGAGCGTGCCGCTTTCCGATCAGGCTCAAGGGCGATCTGGTCCGCCAGGGTGTGGCCAACGCAGCGCACGGCAACACCATGTTTCTGATAGACGGCTTCTTCAAAGGGAAACAATGTAAGCATCAGATCGGTCGATTCGCGGATACCCAACACCCGCTTCTCACGCCAGGCCCAGACTGAAGGGCTGACATAATGAACCGTGGGAATGCCCCCTTCACGCAGTTGCTTCTCGACATTCAGAGTGAAGTCTGGCGCATCGATCCCGATAAACACGTCCGGCTTCTGCGCCTTGAGATAGCTGACCAGCGACTTGCGAATGCGCAAAAGCTCGCGGAGGCGACCCAGCACTTCGACCAGCCCCATTACCGACAGGCGCTCCATCGGCACCTGCGTCTGCATACCCTGCGCCAGCATCCGCGGGCCGCCTATGCCAATAAAGCGAGCATCGGGATACTGACGCTTGAGCGCACGTATAAGCCCCGCGCCCAGCGTATCGCCGGAGGCTTCACCAGCCACCAACGCAATACACAGAGGGGGTACAGCGGCCGAATTGGCTGGAGCGGACATGACTAGCGGGTAATACCGCGGGTGGAGGCCACGATAGAGTCGCGGTACAGCGCAATTTCAGTAAACTGCTGAGCCGGCTCTTCCAGGGCCTTGAGCGCATCCTGAAGCGTCAGCCCCTGACGATAGACCACCTTGTAGGCTCTGCGCAGCGCCGCGATCAACTCGGGGCTGAAGCCACGGCGGCGCATGCCTTCGAAATTCATACCATGAGCACTGGCCGGGTTGCCCCCGACCATCACATAGGCAGGAATATCCTTGAACACCGCGCTGTTGGCGGCACTCATGGACCAGGCGCCCAGATGGCAGAATTGGTGAACGGTAGTGAAACCACCGAGAATCGCGCCATCGCCGACTCGCACGTGGCCGGCGATGGTGGCGTTATTGGCCATGATGATGTGATCGCCAACGATGCAGTCATGGGCTACGTGGACATAAGCCATCAGCAGGTTATGACTGCCAATGGTGGTCACGCCGCGATCCTGAACCGTGCCACGATGCAGCGTGCAGCCTTCACGAATCACGTTGTGATCGCCAATGATCAGCCGCGTCGGCTCACCATTGTACTTCTTGTCCTGACAGTCTTCCCCTACAGAGGAAAACTGAAAGATCTTATTGTGCTGCCCGATAGTCGTGGGTCCGCGAATAACCACATGCGGACCGATAACGCTACCGGCTCCGATTTCCACGTCTGGACCGATCAGGGTCCAGGGGCCAACTTCTACGTCTTCAGCCAGCCGGGCGGACGGGTCAACGATCGCCTGCGGATGAATTCGACTCATATCTTGTGTTCCGCGCAAATGATTTCGCCTGAACAGGCTTCTTTCCCATCTACCATAGCACGACAGGCAAACTTCCAGATGCCACGACGATTGCTCAGATACTGCGCTTCTAGTTGCAGTTGATCGCCGGGGACGACAGGCTGGCGAAAACGCAGCTTGTCAGTTCCCACGAAGTAATACAGGGTACCGTCTGCCGGCCGCAGGTTCATCATCTTGAAACCCAGCAAACCTGCGGCTTGGGCCATAGCCTCAATGATAAGCACGCCCGGCATGATGGGATGCTCGGGGAAATGCCCATTGAAGAAGGGCTCATTGACCGAAACGTTCTTGTAGGCGCGAATATGGCGAGCCTCCAGATCCAGCTCTAGTACCCTGTCCACCAGAAGAAACGGGTAACGGTGGGGTAGGTATTCTTTTATTTCCTTGATATCCATGTATTCGCAGGCCTTGCACTGAAGATGGTGGGCGCCGAGGTTAGGCGCGGCTCAGGACTCAGATGAGTCTTGAGTTCCCTGAGTCACGACCAGCAGTTGCTTTTCCAACTGCTGAAGCCTTTTTGCCAGGCTGTCGAGCTGACGTATGCGTGCAGCGCTTTTTTTCCAATCCGCTGATGGCTGCATGGCTGTCCCGGAAGAATAGGCGCCTGGCTCGGTGATGGAGCGCGTGACCATGGTCATGCCGCTGACGAATACGTTGTCGCATATCTCGATATGGCCAACCATGCCCACGCCGCCAGCGATGGTGCAGTGTTTGCCAATGTGCGTGCTCCCGGAGATCCCCACACAGGCCGCCATGGCCGTGTGATCGCCGATGTGCACGTTGTGCGCGATCTGAATCTGGTTATCCAGCTTCACACCGTTACCTATTCGCGTATCAGAAAGCGCACCACGATCAATCGTGGTGTTGGCGCCAATTTCAACATCATCGCCAATAATCACGCCGCCAATCTGGGCGATCTTCTGCCAGTGGCCTTGGTCACTGGCGAAGCCAAAACCTTCGGAACCAATTACCGCTCCAGACTGAATGACCACGCGCTCGCCGATGCGTACATCGTGATAAAGCGTGACCCGCGCAGCCAACCAACCGCCTTGGCCAATGACAGACCTGGCGCCAATAAAACAATGAGCACCCAAGGTGACGCCGGGCCCGATTTGCGCGCCTGCTTCCACCACCGCACCTGCGCCAATGCTCGCTGTAGGATTGACGACCGCATCATCGGCAATGACGGCGGTGGCATGGATACCGGCAGCGGGTTTGGGCTTGGAATCAAACAGGTGGGATAAGCGTGCGTACATCAGATAGGGATTGGCGACGACCAGCGCATTGCCTTTGTAGCTTTCTGCGTCAGCTTCCGTAAGCAATACCCCGGCAGCATTACTGCCGCTCAGGTACTTACGGTACTGACTGTTGGCCAGAAAACTCAGTTGATCAGGACCCGCTTCCTGCAGAGTAGCAAGGCCGTGCACGACCTGGCCGGGGTTGCCGACCAGGCGTGCATCTATCAACTTGGCTAGTGCAGCGAGCGTAAACTGGGCAGTATTACTCACCTGCCGCCTCAACGAATACTGTTCAGGCGCTCGATGACCTGGCGAGTGATGTCATACTCAGCCTTCACATCGACCACAGCGCTACGGTCCAGAACCAGATCAAATCCACCGGCTTGAATAGCCGCTTCGACTGCCTGATCAAGACGCGGCTTGAGAGTTTCCAGCATCTCCCGATCAGAACCAGCCTTGGCCTCGTTCAGCTCTTTGGATTGCGCCTGAAACTCACGGGCTTTCTGACGAAATTCCAGCTCAAGCTTTTCCACTTCGGTCTGGCCCAGCTTTTCACCATCGCGCTGCATACGTTCCTGCAGACGCTTGGCTTCGGCTTCCAGATTGCGCAGCCGCTGCAACTGGGTACCGAATTTCTTTTCGGCATCCACTGAGTACTTCTTCGCTGCATCCGACTCCAGCAAAGCCATCTGGTAATCCAGTACGGCTATCTTCATCTGGGCGGCTGCCGGAAAGCTGGCGAGAACCAGTACCGACATGATGGCAACACCTATAATCTTGCGCACTCTACAGCTCCTGTTGATCGTTGTTGGGTGTCTGGCTTCAGAAAGTCTGACCCAGGGTAAACTGGAATACTTGCGTGTCGTCTGCGGACTCGCTGTTCAAAGGCGCAGCCAGGCTGAAGCCCAAAGGACCCAGGGCCGTGATCCACGACAGGCCAACACCGGCACTGTAACGCAAATCACCTACGTCGACCTTGCCACAACCCGGGTTGTTATCGCCACTGGGCAGATTGTTGCTAGAACAATAGGTGTCATACACGTTGCCCGCGTCGAGGAAGAGCACGGTGCGCAGTGAGCGTTGATCCTGAATGAACGGGACCGGAAAAATCAGCTCGGCGCCACCGGTGACCTTGATGTTACCGCCAAAGGGCAATTCATCACGATCTGGATCGTTCAGACTAGGCGTACTTTTAGGGCCCAGGGTGCTATCGCGGAAGCCACGCACCGAACCGATACCGCCCGCATAGTAGTGTTCATAGAAGGGCACTTTCTGAGTCGAGCCGAAGCGACGCGCGAAACCCAGGTTGGTATGCATGCGCAGCGTCAGATCTTCCGATACCGGGAAGAAGCGCTGGGCACGGTAATCGAGCTTGTAAAAGTACAGGTCACTACCCGGCAGGGTTGTTTCCAGATTGGCAGACTGCGAGAAGCCGCGATCAGGGAACACCCCACGGTTCAATGTGGACTGGGACCAGGTCGTGTTGAACTTGAAGTTGGTGAAGCTATCGCCTTCCAGATCCAGGAAGTCACGAATTTCCTGGACAGTGAAGACGCCTTCCTTGATTTCGTCCTGCTGAGCCGTCAGGCCGAAGGACAGCCGTGAGGTATCGCTGATCGGGTAACCGATATTGAAACCGGCACCGTAGGAGTCCACGGCGTAGCTGGAGATATCAACATTCAGCTCGTCATAGTCGGTCGTACGGTAGAAGGCGTTGTAGCCCAGGCTCACACCGTCGACTGTGAAGTACGGGTTGAGGAAGCCGAAGGACAGCGCCGTCTGATACTCGGAGCGGTTGGCGCTGATGCTGACCCGGTTACCCGAGCCGAAGAAGTTGTTCTGGCTGATCGAGCCACCCAGGATCAGACCTGTACCCTGAGCAAAACCCAGGCTGGCGGTGATCGAGCCGGAGGGTTGCTCTTCCACGGTGTAGTTCACATCGATGAGATCGTCGGCACCGGGCACCTGCACGGTTTCCACGTCGACTTCCTTGAAGAAGCCCAGACGCTCCAGGCGAACCTTGGACTGGTCGATCAGGTAAGTAGAAGCCCAACCGCCTTCCATCTGGCGCATTTCACGACGCAGTACTTCATCATCAGTCTTGGTGTTGCCGCGGAAGTTGATCCGGTTCACATAGGCGCGCTTGCCGGGATCAACGAAAAAGGTCACCGCCACGGTGCGGTCTTCTTCGTTCACATCCGGGATGCCGTTGACGTTGGCGAAGGTGTAGCCCTCGTTGCCCAACCGGCGGCTGATCAGGTCGGAAGTAGAGGTCATGACCTGGCGGGAGAATACCTGGCCCGGCTCGATCAGCAGCAGGTCACGCACTTCCGGCTCGGCCACCACCAGATCACCGGACAACCTGACATCGCTGACGGTATACAGCTCGCCCTCGTTGACGTTGACGGTGACATAGACGTTCTTCTTGTCCGGGGTGATCGACACCTGGGTAGAAGCGATATCCATATTGATATAACCACGGTCCAGGTACCAGGAACGCAGACGCTCCAGATCACCGGACAGTTTTTCCCGCGAGTACTTGTCGTCATTGCGGAAGAACGACAGCATATTCGAGCTCTTGAGCTCGAACAGGTCAGTCAGTTCGTCATTGGTAAAGACCGTATTACCCACCACGTTGACGTTCTTGATCGAGGCAACCGAACCCTCGTTGATGTCGATCTTCAGGGTCACGCGGTTGCGCGGCTCAGCCACCACTTCAGTCTCGATGCCGGCTGAGTAGCGGCCCTGCGCAACATACTGGCGCAGCAACTCGTTACGCACGCCATCCAGCGTGGCCTGCTGGAAGATTTCGCCTTCGGCCAGACCGGCCGCTGTCAGACCGGCCAACAGCGCCTCGCTTTCGATAGCCTTGTTGCCCTCAAGCTCGATGGCGGCGATCGAGGGTCTTTCGACCACCGTGATCACCAGCACATTGCCGTCACGGCCTAACTGAATGTCTTCGAAGAACCCGGTACGGAACAGCGAGCGACTCGCTTCGACTAGAGCCTGATCATCAACTTGCTCACCAATGTCCAGAGGCAGCGCGCTGAACACGCTACCGGCAGACACGCGCTGCAACCCATTGATGCGGATGTCGGAGATCTGGAAGGCGTCGGCAAAAGCTCCTGGCGCCAGGAGTATCAGCAATAGCGCAGGCAATAGGTAACGTTTCATGAAATCCGTTCTGGCTGACTGGTTAAATTCGTTTCCACCGCAAGCGGCAGAGCGTGTTCTTGCTTGCCTGGGCTCAACCCAGGCGGCTTATGTCGTTGTAGATGGCAAATAACATCACACCAACAATCAGCGTCAGGCCTATCTGCAACCCCCAGGCCTGAATGCGTTCCGACAGCGGCTTGCCCCGTATCCATTCAGCCGTGTAATAGACCAGGTGGCCACCGTCCAGCACTGGAATGGGCAGCAGATTAAGCACACCCAGACTGATGCTCAAGTAAGCAATGAAGTTCAGAAAACTCTCAGGGCCCGACTTGGCCGAAGCGCCCGCCACTTTAGCAATGGTTATCGGGCCACTCAAGTTTTTTGCCGAGACAAGCCCGGTCAACATCTTTTTAAGCGAATCCAGGGTCAGTACCGTCATGTCCCAGGTCTTGGCCGCAGCCACCGGGATCGCGACCAGCGGATTGTAATCGATCGAGCGCACCATGTGCTCTGGCCATTCGAAAGGCGCCACGCCAGCACCTATAAATCCGGAGGTCACGCCATTCTGATCGCGGGCTTGTGGCGTGACCGTCAGCGTCATCGGCTGACCATCACGCTCGATGCCCACAGCCAATGGCTCACCCGGGCTACCCTGGATAGCCGGCACCACCTGGGACAACCAACTTTCTACCGGCTCGCCTTCAATACTGACAATCAAGTCGCCGGAGCGCAGGCCTGAAGCTTCGGCGGCACCACCCGGGCTGATTTCGCCCAGCAGCGGCGGTACTTCTGGGCGCCAGGTGGTCAGGCCGAGCGCGGCAATCGGATCGGGCTGGTCAGCGCCGCGCAACCAATCGTTCAGCACCAACGTGTAGGACTGCGGCGTAGCGCCTGGACCATCAATGGCCATGACCTGCATCTGTCCGGTCTCACCCAGACGGCGAATCAGCTGAAGGTTTACATCGTGCCAGCTGCGCGTTTCCACGCCATTGACTTCAACGACTTCCAGGCCTTCAACCAGCCCGGCTCGTTCGGCAATACTGCCCTCCTCCACCGGCCCGAGGACGGGAGCCAGCGTGGTAATACCGATAACCGCAACCAACCAGAAGGCAACGATAGCGAGGAGAAAATTGGCGATAGGGCCCGCAGCAACGATAGCAATCCGCTGTTTCACGTCCTTGCGATTGAACGCCTGACCCAGCTCGGCTTCATCCACAGGCGCTTCGCGCTCATCAAGCATTTTGACGTAGCCACCGAGCGGGATAGCCGCAATAACGAATTCGGTGCCGCGCTTGTCATGCCAGCGGTATAGAGCCGAACCAAACCCGATCGAAAAGCGCAATACCTTGACGCCACAGCGCCTGGCCACCCAAAAATGGCCATACTCATGAATGGTGACCAACAGCCCCAAAGCCACTACGGTAGCCAGCAGGGTGAATAACAGATCCATTCAACGCCTCATAGGGAAGGTAAAGGACAGGAGCCCGGTCAGTCTGAGCTTCAGTGCCGGTTGGCGAGCCAGCGGTGGGCATGCTCGCGAGCCAGAGCATCAGCGGCCATGATGTGATTCAGGTCTTCGACAGGCTCAGGGGTCATACGGTTCAGTGTGGCTTCGATGATAACAGGGATATCGGTAAAACCAATGCGTCCGGCCAGAAAAGCCTCGACCGCGACCTCATTGGCCGCATTGAGCTGGGCACAGGCCGTGCCTCCCGCCTCGGCCGCCTGGCGTGCCAGACTGAGACAGGGAAACAGCTCCAGATCCGGCGCGCGAAAATCCAGACGACCGGTCGCCAGCAGATCCAGAGCACTGACACCCGAGTCCATGCGTTCAGGCCAGGCCAGCGCGTGGGCAATAGGCGTGCGCATATCCGGATTACCCAACTGGGCTATCACCGAGCCGTCTACATAGTCGACCAGCGAGTGCACCACGCTCTGGGGGTGCACCACCACTTCAACCTGATCGGGACGTGCGTCAAACAGCCAGCAGGCCTCGATCAACTCAAGCCCCTTGTTCATCATGCTGGCCGAGTCGACCGAAATCTTCTGACCCATTGACCAGTTCGGATGCGCACAGGCCTGCTCCGGCGTTACACCGGCAAGATCGGCCGCGCAAAAATCGCGAAAGGGACCGCCAGAGGCGGTCAGCAGAATCCGCCGCACCCCTGCCTTGCCCAGCCCGCCCTGATAATGAGCCGGCATGCATTGAAATATCGCGTTGTGTTCGCTGTCGATAGGCAGTAGCACTGCACCGGAGTCGCGCACCGCACGCATAAAGAGCGCGCCGGACATGACCAGCGCCTCCTTGTTGGCTAATAGCACCCGCTTGCCTGCCTGCACGGCGGCCAGCGTAGGGCGTAGCCCGGCAGCACCAACGATGGCCGCCATGACCACGTCGACCTGCGTATCTCGCGCCACCTGCTCCAGCGCACCTTCGCCCCACAACACCTCGGTCGCACTGCCAGCCTGACGCAGCGACTGTTGCAACGCACCGGCCTGTTTTTCGTCGGCAACTACAGCAAATAAGGGGCTGTGCGCCAGGCACTGCCCTTCGAGCTCGCGCATGCGGCTGAAACCGGTCAGTGCGTAGACAGCATAGCGCTCGGCATGCCGGGCAATCACGTCCAGGGTACTGACACCAATGGAACCCGTCGCCCCCAGTACCGTAATCCAGGTTCTACTCACCCTAACTGACCTCCGGCCAGCAGCCAGCACAGAGCAAATACCGGTATCGCGGCGGTGAGACTGTCAATTCGATCCAGCACACCACCATGGCCTGGCAGCAGATTGCTGCTGTCCTTCAGACCCTGATCGCGCTTGAACAGACTTTCGGTCAAGTCGCCGACTACCGAGAACACCACCACCAGCGCCGCACCCAGCAGACCCAGAAGCACTGCACTCGCCGACCAGCCCAGATACAGCAGACCAATCAGAGTCGCCACCTGCGTGAATACCAGGCCACCCAGAAACCCCTCAATGGTCTTGCCTGGGCTGACATTGGGCATCAGCTTGCGCCGACCCCAGGTCTTGCCGGCAAAGTAGGCACCGATGTCAGCAGCCCAGACCAGCACCATCAAGGCCATGATCAACCACAGGCCATGCGGCACCTGGCGCAACCACACCAGCCCCGCCCAGGCGGGCAGCAGAATCAGCAAACCAAACACCTGCGCGACCCGTGGATTGGCCCACAGGCCGCGATCCTTGGGGTAACGCACGACCAGGAGCGCCGCGACAATCCACCAGATGACAGCAGGAACGAGAACATACTGCACCGGCCAGCTAGCCCGGTACATGACCAGAATCAACAGCGCCACCACCACAGCATAAAGCACCCGGCCGGCCTGGGACGTTTCCCCGGCAAGCCGCGCCCACTCCCAGCCTCCCAGCGCCACCACCGCGCCAATAAAAAGCGCAAACCAGAGGCCCTCGAGAAAAACGAACCCGGCAATAGCCAAGGGCGCCAGAATGACCGCTGTAATGATTCGCTGTTTGAGCATCAGGACTCCGCCGCTAATTGATCGCTGGTTTTGCCGAAACGGCGCTGACGCCGAGCAAAGTCAGCAAAGGCTTCACGAAGGGCTTCCTGTTTGAAGTCAGGCCAGTAAAGGTCGGAAAAGTACAGTTCAGCGTACGCCAATTGCCACAGTAGAAAATTACTGATTCGCCGCTCGCCGCCGGTGCGGATACAGAGATCGGGTAACGGCCAGTCGGATGTACTTAATGCAGCTTCCACATCCTGCTCGCCAATCTGGTCTGCAGACAATTGGCCATCCTGCACCTGACCAGCCAGCTTTTTAACTGCCTGGGCAATATCCCATTGACCACCGTAGTTGGCGGCGACTACCAGCGTCAGACGCCGCCCCGCTGCGGTCAAGGCTTCAGCGTCCTGCATCGCCTGGCGCAGCTCCGGAGCAAAGCGACTGCGGTCGCCAATGATGCAGAGCTTGATGCCATTCTCACGCAGGCGCTTGACCTCACGCCGCAGGGCGCTGAGGAACAGCTCCATCAGCGCACCGACTTCCGCTTCTGGCCTTCTCCAGTTCTCACTCGAGAAAGCGAACAAGGTGAGCACTTCCACACCATCTTCAGCGCAGACTTCAATCATCGCCTTGACCGCATCGACACCGGCCTTGTGCCCGGCGACGCCGGGCAGCAAGCGCTTGCGCGCCCAACGGTTGTTGCCATCCATGATAATGGCAACATGTCGGGGCACGGATCCCGCGGGGCTTACAGCCATATTTTTGCTCATCCGTTCAACACTCGGAATGGACCATCAGATGGCCATCAGGTCCACTTCCTTGGCTTCCAGCGCCTTGTCGATCTCGGCCACATACTTGTCGGTCAACTTCTGGATCTCGTCGCCAGCACGATGTTCTTCGTCCTCGCTGATTTCCTTTTCCTTCTGCAGATCCTTGATCTGGCTAAGCGCATCACGGCGGATATTGCGTACTGCTACACGGGCGTTTTCAGCTTCACCGCGGGCAGTCTTGGTAAAACCCTTGCGCGTTTCTTCGGTCAATGCCGGCATGGGAATGCGGATGGTAGTACCCGCCGTCGCCGGATTAAGACCCAGATCAGAAGTCATGATGGCCTTTTCCACTGCCTGGATCATGCTGCGGTCAAACACTGTCAGAGCCAGGGTGCGGGAGTCTTCAACGTTGACGTTGGCAACTTGGCGCAACGGGGTATTGGCCCCGTAGTAGGACACCATGACGCTATCCAGAATGCTCGGGTGCGCTCGGCCGGTACGAATTTTGGCAAAGGCGTGATCCAGGGATTCAACAGACTTTTTCATCCGCTCCTGGGCTTCTTTCTTAATATCGTTGATCATTCCTCAACCCTCGATCAATGTGCCCTCGGCGCTACCTACCACTGCATTGAGCAGCGCGCCGGGTTTGTTCATGTTAAATACCCGTAACGGCATCTTGTGATCCCGAATCAGGCAAATGGCCGTCAGATCCATCACGCCCAGCTTCAGATCCAGTACCTGATCATAGGTCAATGTATCAAAACGCTCGGCGTTCGGATCTTTCATTGGGTCAGCGTTGTATACCCCATCAACCTTGGTGGCTTTCAGCACCAGGTCAGCGTCCACTTCGATACCGCGCAGGCACGCGGCTGTATCAGTAGTAAAGAACGGGTTACCGGTTCCAGCTGAGAATATTACCACGTCACCACTGCCGAGGTAGCGCATCGCCTTGCGACGATCGTAATGCTCGGTCACGCCTTCCATGGTGATGGCTGACATTACGCGGGTCTGGATATTCGAGCGCTCCAGGGAGTCACGCATGGCCAGGGCGTTCATCACCGTGGCCAGCATGCCCATATGGTCACCGGTAACACGATCCATGCCCGCAGCATGCAGGGCAGCCCCGCGGAACAGGTTGCCACCACCGATCACCAGACCGATCTGCACGCCAATGCCAATCAACTGGCCGATTTCGAGCGACATGCGATCCAGCACCTTGGGATCGATACCGAACCCTTCGGTGCCCATCAGAGCCTCACCGCTTAGTTTGAGTAGAATACGCTTGTACTTGGGCTGACGGCTGCTAGGTACCTGGGCCATATTGACTCTCCTGCTCGGGAAGGGCGAAACACTCAACGAGTTACAACCGACAGTCCGGCTTGCCACTTGTTCAGTGTTTCCTTAAAAAAGAGGCTCCCCGCCTGCGCGGGAAGCCTCTGTATAACCTGACTACAGGCCGCCTTTGAGGCGGCCCGTCATGCGATGGTCAGTACGCATGATTACTGCTTGGTAGCGGCAACCTGAGCGGCTACCTCGGCAGCGAAATCGACTTCAGCGCGCTCGATGCCTTCACCCACTTCGTAACGTACGAAGGAGATGATTTCTGCACCGGCTTTCTTCGCCAGATCACCGACTTTGACTTCGGGATCCTTGATGAAGGGCTGCTCGACCAGGCTGGCTTCGGACAGGAACTTGTTGATACGGCCCTTGACCATATTTTCAACAATATTCTCTGGCTTGCCAGCGATCTTCTCGGCGTTCAGTGCCAGGAAGATTTCCTTTTCCTTGGCAATGGCTTCTTCCGACACCTGAGAGGCATCCAGGAACTGTGGGTTGCTGGCAGCCACGTGCATGGCGATATCCTTGGCCAGCTCGGCATCGCCACCCTTGAGGGTAACGACCACACCGATACGGTGACCGTGCAGGTAAGCGCCAATCACATCGCCTTCAACGCGGGTCAGGCGGCGGATGTTGACGTTTTCGCCACACTTGGCAATCAGCGCTTCACGGGCGGCTTCCTGATCGGCGATCAACGGGGCTGCGTCGCTGTAACCTGCGGCAAATGCCTTGTCCAGGCTGGCACTGACAAAACCCTTGAAATCGTCCTGCAGAGCCAGGAAATCGGTCTGGGAGTTGACTTCGATGATCACGGCAGACTTGTTATCGTCGGCCAGCTTGACACCGATAGCGCCTTCAGCGGCGATGTTACCGGCTTTTTTGGCGGCCTTGATGGAGCCAGCAGCGCGCATATCATCAATGGCTTTTTCGATATCGCCACCGGCTTCAGTCAATGCTTTTTTGCAATCCATCATGCCCTGGCCAGTGCGCTCGCGCAGTTCTTTGACCATAGCTGCAGAAATCTGTGACATGAATTGTTCCTCTAACTTGCTTGACGTTGGACTGCCCTGCAGATGTGTGGGCAGCCGAATCATGTTGCGTTCACGATATTGCAAAAAGGGGGCAGAGCCCCCTTTTTAATACGGCAGAAATCGATCCAGCCGCACCCTTAGCCTTCGGAGGCCTCGGCAGCAGGAGCTGCTTCTTCAACGAATTCGTCAGAAGCTCCGCCGTTGTTCTTGCCGCTCAGCACAGCATCAGCCATGGCTGCAGCGTACAACTTGATGGCGCGGATGGCGTCATCGTTGCCGGGGATAACGTAATCAACGCCGTCCGGGCTGCTGTTGGTATCAACGATGCCGATAACCGGGATACCCAGCTTGTTGGCTTCAGTGATAGCAATGCGCTCGTGCTCAACATCGATAACGAACAGGGCATCAGGCAGGCCGCCCATGTCCTTGATACCACCCAGGCTGCGGTCCAGCTTTTCCAGATCGCGAGTACGCATCAGCGCCTCTTTCTTGGTCAGCTTGGTGAACGTGCCGTCTTCAGCCTGGATTTCAAGATCACGCAGACGCTTGATGGAAGCGCGGATGGTCTTGTAGTTGGTGAGCATGCCGCCCAACCAGCGGTGATCGACATAAGGCATCCCGGCGCGGGTCGCTTCTTCAGCAATGATCTTGCTGGCAGCGCGCTTGGTGCCGACGAACAGCAGCTTGTTCTTGCCGGAAGCCAGCTTTTCCACGAAGCTCAGGGCGTCGTGGAACATCGGCATGGTCTTTTCCAGGTTGATGATGTGAATCTTGTTGCGAGCACCGAAGATGAACTTGCCCATCTTCGGGTTCCAGTAACGGGTTTGGTGGCCGAAGTGCGCACCGGCCTTCAGCATATCGCGCATTGATACTTGAGTCATGACAGCTCCAGAGTAGTTCGGGTTGAGCCTCCACGTATCCCAAAGTCCAACCCCAAAGGGCACCCAGGACAGTGTGACGATACGTGTGCGGTTTCAGTTTAAGCCTGAGATCCTTGCGGGCGTTTATTCAGGCGCGGCGCTTTATATCATATAACCGCAAATGAATAAAGCTGCCCGCGCCGAGCGGTCGGGCAACAGGACGCTCAACAGTGCCGGCCTTGTCTGTTAAACTGAACGGCCTGTTAAACTGAACGACTTTATTACCTGTCCGCCGCACGGCGCCACCAAGAGAGACCTTTCATGACCGTGACCATCAAAACCCCGGAAGACATTGCCGGCATGCGCATCGCCGGCCGCCTGGCCGCCGAGGTCCTGGAAATGATCGGCGAGCATGTGCGCGTTGGCGTCACCACCGACGAGCTGGATCGGTTATGCCACGAGTATATCGTCAATGTGCAGAAGGCCATCCCTGCGCCGCTGAACTACGGTGCAGCGCCAGGCCGGCCGGGCTTCCCGAAATCGATCTGCACCTCGCTCAATCATGTGGTCTGCCATGGCATCCCCAATGACAAGCCGCTGAAGAATGGCGACTGCCTGAATATCGACGTCACCGTGATCAAGGATGGCTACCACGGCGATACCAGCAAGATGTTCATGGTCGGCGACGTACCCGAATGGGCTCAGCGTCTGGCGCGGGTAACCCAGGAATGCATGTATAAAGGTATCGAGGTGGTCCGCCCCGGTGCCCGCCTGGGTGATATCGGCCAGGTGATTCAGGACCACGCGCACGCGAATCATTACAGCGTGGTACGCGAGTATTGCGGGCACGGCATCGGCAAGGTATTTCACGAAGAGCCGCAGATTCTGCACTACGGCCGCGCGGGCACCGGCATGGAACTCAAGGAAGGCATGACCTTCACCATTGAGCCGATGATCAACCAGGGCCGGCACGAAACCCGCCTGCTCGGCGACGGCTGGACCGCGATTACCAAGGATCGTAAATTGTCCGCGCAGTGGGAACATACCATTCTGGTCACCGCGGACGGTTACGAAGTCCTGACCCGTCGCCATGAAGAAAGCTTTCAATAAACCGCTGTCTGGGGCATCCCTGTGGATAATGAACTGTTCGACCCGGGCCAGTTCCAGGCCGAACTGGCACTGAAAAGCAGCCCTGTGGCTGCATTCAAGAAAGCCATCCGCCACGCGGATATGACATTGCGCGCCCGTTTCGAAGGTGGCCGCGACATTCACAAGCTGATCCATGAGCGCGCCTGGTTTACCGATCAGATTCTGCGCAAGGCCTGGGCCATCCAGGCCAGCACTGATGCAGAAGACATCGCCCTGCTGGCGGTCGGCGGCTATGGGCGTGGCGAACTGCACCCGCACTCGGATATCGATCTGCTGATTCTGCTGCGCGACAGCGGTCAGGATGCCCACAATGCATCCATCGAGCAGTTTCTGATGCTGCTCTGGGACATTGGCCTGGAGGTCGGGCAGAGCGTTCGCTCTATCAGCGAGTGCCAGGAAGAGGCGCGTGCCGACATCACGGTGATCACCAACCTGATGGAATCACGCACCCTGGCCGGCGATGAGCAACTGCGCCAGAGCATGATTGCCACCATCAGCGCAGAGCAGATGTGGGACGACGCGCAGTTTTTCCGCGCCAAGCGCGCCGAACAGCAAAAACGCCACGCCAAATACAATGATACCGAGTACAACCTGGAGCCCAACGTCAAAAGCTCGCCGGGCGGGCTGCGCGACATCCAGACCATCGGTTGGGTAGCGCTACGGCATTTTGGCACCAACGACCTGCGTGAACTGGTCGAGCGCGGCTTTCTCAATGAGGCGGAGTACAACATCCTCGCCTCCGGCCGCGCCTTCCTCTGGCAGGTACGCTTTGCCCTGCATATTCTGGCCAAGCGCGCCGAAGACCGCCTGCTGTTTGACCATCAGCGCACTATCGCGCAGATGATGGGGTATGAAGACAACGACAGCAAACTGGCTGTCGAGCGCTTTATGCAGAAGTATTATCGGGTGGTGATGTCGCTGTCCGAGCTCAACGATCTGCTGATGCAGCACTTTGAAGAAATACTGCTGCGCAATGCCGAAACCACGGTGATCGAGCCGATAAACAGCCGCTTTCAGACGCGCAATCACTATATCGAGGTCACCCATCCCCAGGTCTTCAAGCGCACGCCCTTCGCACTGCTGGAGATCTTCCTGCTGATGGCCCAGCACCCGGAAATTCGCGGCGTGCGGGCCGACAGCATCCGCCTGCTGCGCGACCACCGGCACCTGATCGATGATGCCTTCCGGGCCGACATTCGCAATACCAGCCTGTTCGTCGAGCTGTTCCGCTGCAAGGAAGGCATCCATCGCAATCTGCGACGCATGAATCGCTACGGCATTCTGGGTCGCTATTTGCCGGAATTCGGCAAGATCGTCGGCCAGATGCAGCACGACCTCTTCCACATCTACACCGTAGACGCGCACACGCTGAATCTGATCAAGCACCTGCGCAAGCTGAATCAGCCCGAATACCAGGAAAAATTCCCCCTGGCCTGGCGGATTTTCTGCCGCCTGCCCAAGCCGGATCTGCTGTACATGGCCGGCCTCTACCATGACATCGCCAAGGGCCGCGGCGGCGATCACTCCGAGCTGGGCGCAGTGGACGCTACCGCGTTCTGCCAGCGCCACCAGTTGCCCGCCTGGGATACGCATCTGGTCAGTTGGCTGGTGGAGAGTCATCTGACCATGTCCACCACGGCCCAGCGCAAGGACATCTCCGATCCCCAGGTGATCCATGACTTCGCCGTGCAGATGGGCAACCAGGTTCGCCTGGACTACCTTTACGTGCTGACGATTGCCGACATCAACGCCACCAACCCGACGCTATGGAACTCCTGGCGCGCCTCGCTGCTGCGCCAGCTGTACACCGAGACCAAGCGGGCGCTGCGCCGCGGTCTGGATAACCCACCGGACCGCGAAGAACAGGTGCATCAGACCCAGCGCGCGGCATTGGATATCGTGGTGCGCAGTGGTATTGATGAAGAGGATGCCGAAACCCTCTGGGAACAGTTGGGGGAAGACTATTTTCTACGTCACACGGCCAGCGATGTGGCCTGGCATACCGAAGCCATCATCGAGCACCCGGACCACGAAGGCCCGCTGGTACTGATCAAGGAGACGGCCCAGCGCGAATTCGAGGGAGCCACGCAAATCTTCATCTACACGCCAGAGCAGCATGACCTGTTCGCCGTGACCGTGGCCGCGATGGACCAGTTGAACCTGAGCATTCAGGATGCGCGCATCATTACCTCGACCAACCGCTTCAGTCTGGACACCTATATAGTGCTCGATGCGGACGGCAGCTCGATTGGCGAGAATCCGAAACGCATCCGCCAGATCAAGGGCGACCTGATCGAGGCGCTGTCCGAGCCGGACGCGTACCCCTCCATAATCCAGCGTCGGGTACCGCGGCAGCTCAAGCATTTCTCCTTCGCTCCGGAAGTGACCATCTTCAACTCGCCGGAAGGCCAGCACACCATTCTCGAACTGAGCGCCCCGGACCGGCCTGGCCTGCTGGCGCGCATAGGTCGGATTCTGCTGGACTTCGACATTAGCGTGCAGAATGCCAAGATCGTCACCCTGGGTGAGCGGGTAGACGACGTCTTTGTGCTCACAGACGCCAACAATCACGCTCTGTCAGACCCCGAGCTATGCCGACGTCTGCAGGACACCATCATCGAGACCCTGGGCAACAGCGTCCAGCAGTCTGACAATCTCAAGCCTAACCAGATCGCCATCTGAGGACCGCGCCCGCATGAATACAGACCTGGAACGCCTGCAGCCCTACCCGTTTGAAAAGCTGCGTGCGCTGATTGCGGATGTCACCCCGAATCCAGCCCTGCGACCCATTTCACTGTCGATAGGCGAGCCCAAGCACCCGTCCCCGCCATTCGTGCTGGAGAGTCTGACTCGGCATCTGGATCAGGCTGCGGTGTACCCCACCACCGCCGGCATCCCTGCGCTGCGCGAGGGTATTGCGCGCTGGCTTGAACAGCGCTTCGAGCTGGGTGCGGGGCGGGTCGATCCGGCCACCCAGATCATCCCGGTCAACGGCACCCGTGAAGCGCTGTTTTCCTTTACTCAGGCGATGGTCAAGCGTGACCCGGCCGGCCTGGTGGTCAGCCCTAACCCTTTCTATCAGATCTACGAAGGCGCGGCTTTTCTGGCCGGCGTTGAACCGCATTATCTGCCGTGCGATCAGAGCAACGGCTTCGTGCCGGCTCTCGACGATGTAGCAGCCAGTATCTGGGAACGCTGCCAGGTGCTGTTTATCTGCACCCCAGGCAACCCGACCGGCGCCGTCATGCCGCTGGAATACATGCACAGGCTCATCGCCCTGGCTGACCAGTATGACTTCGTTATCGCTTCCGACGAGTGCTACAGCGAGATTTATGATCCCAAAGGGCCGGCTCCGGTCGGACTGTTGCAAGCCTGCGCAGCGCTGGGCCGTTTCGATTATGCCCGTTGTGTGGTCTTCCATAGCCTGTCCAAACGCTCCAACCTGCCAGGCCTGCGCTCCGGCTTTGTCGCAGGGGACGCCAGCCTGCTGCAACCCTATCTGACCTACCGCACCTACCATGGCTGCGCAATGCCGGTTCAGACCCAGCACGCCAGCCTGGCCGCCTGGCAGGACGAGCGCCATGTGCAGGACAATCGCGAGCAGTACCAGGCGAAATTCGACGCCGTGCTGGATATTCTCGGCGACGTCATGGACGTGCAACGACCCGACGCCGGCTTCTATCTGTGGCCGCGCACGCCGCTGGACGATCAGACCTTCAGCGTACGCCTGCTGGCCGAGCAGAATGTGGCTGTCGTACCGGGCAGTTTCCTGTCACGGGAGATAGATGGTTATAATCCCGGCGCCGGGCGCGTGCGCATGGCATTGGTCGCCCCGCTGGAAGATTGCATCGAAGCAGCCCAGCGTATCCGCACCTTTATCCGGAGCCTCTGAACAATGACCACCCTGTATGGCATCAAGGCCTGCGATACCATGAAAAAAGCCCGCACCTGGCTGGATGAGCATGGCGTTGCCTACACATTTCATGACTACAAGAAGGAAGGCGTCAGTGCCGACACGCTGACAGCCTGGTGTGCCGAACACGGCTGGGAAAAGATCCTCAACCGTCAGGGCACGACCTTTCGCAAACTGGACGACAGCGACAAGAAAGACATCGACACCGGCAAGGCCATCGCACTGATGCAGGCCAACCCGTCGATGATCAAAAGACCGGTACTGGATACCGGCTCACAACGGCTGGTGGGCTTCAAACTCGACGAGTACGCCGCCGCCTTTGACTGACAACTGCACCTATTGCATCCAAGGAACCACCCCATGAGCGAATGTTTCAGCCTGGCCTTTGGCATCGGCACTCAGAATAACGCAGGCAACTGGCTGGAGGTCTACTATCCGCAGCCCCTGCTGAATCCCGACGCCGCCCTGATCAAGGTCATCAGCGAACAACTCGGCTACGACGGAGGCAATCAGGCCATCGAGCTGGCAGCCGGCCAATGCGAGGCACTGGGCAAGGCCCTGTCCGCCGCAGGCTTTGGCGACGCGGCAGCACTGATCGGCTCACTGCAGGGCGGGAGCCGCCCGCTGGTGGTGACGGTGCTGGCCACCGATGAAGCACCGGTCTCCACCCCCGAGGCCTACCTGAAACTGCACCTGCTCTCCCATCGTCTGGTCAAGCCGCACGGCGTGGTTCTGGCTGGCATTTTCCCGTTGTTGCCGAACGTGGCCTGGACCAACCAGGGCGCGATCGATATCAATGAGTTGCCGCAGAGGCAACTGGCCGCACGGCTTCAGGGCCAGGCCTTGAACGTGTTAAGTGTGGACAAATTCCCGTCCATGACCGATTACGTCGTGCCCTCCGGCGTCCGTATCGCCAACACCGCCCGTGTGCGTCTGGGCGCTTATGTCGGGGAAGGCACGACCGTCATGCATGAAGGCTTTATCAACTTCAATGCCGGTACCGCCGGCACCAGCATGGTTGAAGGCCGCATTTCGGCTGGCGTCTTTGTTGGCAAAGGCTCGGACCTGGGCGGGGGTTGCTCGACCATGGGTACGCTCTCCGGCGGTGGCAACATCGTTATTTCGATTGGCGAAGGCTGCCTGATCGGCGCCAACGCCGGTATCGGCATCCCGCTTGGCGACCGCTGCACCATCGAGGCCGGTCTGTATATCACTGCCGGCATCAAGGTCGCGCTGCTGGATGATGCGGACAATCTGGTCGAAGTGGTCAAGGCTCGTGATCTGGCCAACCAGCACGATCTACTGTTCCGCCGCAACTCGCAGACCGGCTCGATCGAATGCAAGACCAACAAGAGCGCCATTCAGCTCAACGAGATACTGCACGCGCATAACTGAACCCCGTTGGGGTTCAGCTGCAAGCTTTAAGCTTCAAGCGGCAAGTTGATCGAGCTTACTACGAGTACGGTGACCATAAAGCCCGCCCAGATCTTTTCGGCGCGGGCTTTATGTTTTTCACTTGTAGCTTGCCGCTAGCGACTGCGCAGCAGTCGCTCCACCGCCTGTGCGGCGGCGACCATGCCAAAGGTTGCCGTCACCATGGTCACCGAGCCAAAGCCCCCGGTACAGTCGAGCTTGACGCCCTCACCGACAAAGGCCTTCTGCTGGCAGACACTGCCATCGGGCTGTGGATAGCGCAGTTGCTCGGTAGAGTACACGCAGGGCACGCCAAAGCTGCGCTTGCTGCCGGAACGGGGAAAGTTGTGGTCGCGGCGCAGCATCGAGCGGGCCTTGGCAGCGAGCGGATCATTCACGGTCTTTGACAGGTCAGAAACCTTGATCTGGGTCGGATCGATCTGCCCACCCGCCCCACCGGTGGTAATGATCGGAATTCGGCGGCGACGGCACCAGGCGATCAAGGCCACCTTGGAGGCGACGCTGTCGGTACAGTCGATCACGCAGTCGAACTGCTCGGTAATATGCTCCTCCAGATTGCTTGCGGTGACGAAATCCATGACCGCGCGCACCTCGCACGCTGGGTTGATAGCACGTAGCCTTTCGGCCATGGCTTCGACCTTGGGGCGGCCGATCTGGCCAGTCATCGCCGGCAGTTGCCGGTTGGTGTTGGTCACGCAGATCTCGTCCATATCGAACAAAGAGATACGCCCAATCCCGGTGCGCCCGAGCGCTTCGGCAACCCAGCTGCCAACACCGCCAATACCGACCACCGCCACATGGCTGGCCTGCAGACGGGCAAGGCCCGGCTGGCCATACAGGCGGGCAATCCCGCCAAAGCGGGGATCATCTGTACTCATGCACACCTCTATTTGCGATGTGCCGCATTATACGCCTCACGCCGGCACAGACCAGTGCGCTGGCGAGTGTTACCATGCCCGCCAGAAAACCGCGCCGCATAAAGGACTGACCATGGGTCTGTTGTTTGAAGAAATCGATAGCCAGCCGTCACCCATCGGCGAAATCTCCCTGCGCCGGCGGCGCATTCCTGCACTCGGCGAGCGAGACATCTACGAGGTCAAACTTGGCGATGAATTTCTGATGTCGAGCATGTTCTATGACGCCGAGATCGCCCTGGCTGATCTCGGTCTGGCCGCCGTCTCGGGTGAGACGCTGGCAGTGGTCGTCGGCGGTCTCGGACTGGGCTACACCGCAGTCGCGGCGCTCAAGGACCAGCGCGTGAGCGAGCTGCTGATCGTCGACTATCTGGATACCGTGATTCGCTGGCACCAGCAGGAAAAAGTGCCGCTGGGCAAGGAACTGAACGCCGACCCGCGCAGCCGTTATGTGCATGGCAGCTTCTTCGATATGGCTGTCGAACCAGGCGGCGGCTTCGACCCGCAAGCGCCTGGCCGCCTGTTTGATGCCATACTGCTGGACATAGACCACTCGCCTCGCGCGCTGCTGCACCACGGCAACGCCAGCTTCTACACAGTGGCCAACCTCGGCCTTATGGCTGGGCAGTTGCGTAGCGGTGGCGTATTTGCGCTCTGGTCGCAGGATCCGCCCGATGCGGATTTCATGCCCGTCATGGAGCAGGTATTCATCAACACTGCCGCGCATATCATTCCCTTCTTCAACCCGTTCCAGAACGGTGAAGCCACCAATACCATTTATGTTGGAGTCAAAGCCTGATGCCCTTCCACCCCCGCAACAAGCACAAGGGGCACTACAACCTTGGCGCGCTGACGGCCGCCAATCCGGCACTCAAGGCGCTGATCATCCGCAACAAGGATGGCGAAAAAACCCTCGATTTCACTGATCCGGTTTCCGTCAAGGAACTCAATCGCGCGCTGCTCCAGCTGCAGTACAGCGTCACCGATTGGAACATCCCTGAAGGCTTCCTGTGCCCGCCGATCCCCGGCCGCGCCGATCTGATCCACGCCATTGCCGACCTGCTGGGTGAAAGCCACGATGGTCACATCCCCAGCGGCCCGGGGCTGACTGGCCTGGACATCGGCACCGGCGCCAATCTGGTCTATCCGCTGATCGGCCAGCACGAATACCAATGGCAGTTTGTCGGCAGCGATATTGATCAGGGCGCACTGGATAATGCCGAACGCATCCTGGCCGCCAATGCCAAATTGCAAGGGCCGATCACCCTGCGCAAGCAAGCCAATCCCGACGCCATCTTCAAAGGCATCGTCGGCGCTGACGAGCAGTTTGACTTCAGCCTGTGCAACCCGCCCTTTCACGCCAACAAGGGCGAGGCCAATGCCGCCACTGAACGTAAATGGCGCAATCTGGGCAAGGACAAGGTTGTCGATGGTCCCAAGCTGAACTTCGGTGGCCAGACCAACGAACTGATCACCCAGGGCGGTGAAGCCGGCTTTCTCAAACGCATGATCGAGGAAAGTGCAGGCATCGCGCGGCAGGTGTTCTGGTTTACCACACTGGTGTCCAAGGCGGCGCTGGTCAGCGATCTGGAAAAACAGCTCAAGACACTGGGCGCCACGGACATCCGCGTCGTGAGCCTGGCCCAGGGGCAAAAGCAGAGCCGCTTGCTGGCCTGGACCTTCCTCGACAAGAAACAGCGTCGGGCCTGGCGCAAGGCGCGCTGGCCGCACGTGGCCGCTGATACTCCGGCAAAATCCTGACACGCCCGTAGCATGCCCGAGCCTGAGCGATCGGGCTCGGGTCTGCTATTATGGCCAACACACAGACCAAGCAGCGAAGCCATCATGACTGACCTCTCCCCTACCCTGTCCCTGGCCTGCGAGCTGATTGCTCGCAATTCAACCACTCCGGATGATGCCGGCTGTCAGCAACTGATGGGCGAGCGTTTGCACGCCTGTGGCTTTCGCCTTGAGTCGATGCGCTTCGGCGACGTAGACAACCTCTGGGCCCGCCGCGGTATTGACGGCCCGGTACTGTGTTTTGCCGGCCATACCGACGTCGTGCCCACCGGCCCCGCCGAACGCTGGGAGCAGCCACCCTTCGAGCCGACCATCAAGGACGGCATGCTCTACGGCCGCGGCGCCGCCGATATGAAGGGCAGCCTGGCGGCCATGGTTGTGGCGGTCGAGCGTTTTGTTGCCGCCTTCCCCGATCACAAGGGCTCTATTGCCTTCCTGATCACCAGCGACGAAGAAGGCCCGGCCACTGAAGGCACGATCAAGGTCGTCGAAACCCTGGTAGCGCGCGAAGAAAAGGTCGACTGGTGCATCGTCGGCGAGCCTTCGAGCACCGAAAAGGTCGGCGATGTGGTCAAGAACGGGCGGCGCGGCTCACTGAATGCCGCGCTGACCATAAAGGGCAAGCAGGGCCACGTGGCTTATCCGCACCTGGCCAACAACCCGATTCATCTGGCAGCGCCGGCACTGGCCGCCCTGACTGCCGAAACCTGGGATATGGGCAATGCGTTTTTCCCACCCACCAGCTTTCAGATTTCAAATATCAACGCCGGCACCGGGGCGACCAACGTCATCCCTGGCGATCTGGTCGCGCTGATCAACTTTCGCTTCTCTACCGAGTCCAGCGTGGAAAGCCTCAAGGCCCGGGTGACGACCATCCTCGATCAACAGGGTCTGGATTACGAGCTGGACTGGACGCTCTCCGGCCTGCCCTTCCTGACCGAACCCGGGGCGCTGCTCGACGGCGTGCGCGATGCCATCCGTCAGGTCACGTGCATCGAAACCCAACCCTCCACTTCCGGAGGCACCTCCGATGGGCGCTTTATCGCCACCATGGGCACTCAGGTAGTGGAACTCGGCCCGGTCAACGCTACTATTCATCAGCTCAACGAGCATATCAGCGCTGCCGATCTGGACACCCTGACAGATATCTACGAAGCCACCCTGGAACGGTTACTGACCTGATGCTCACACTGATTTGCCCGCATTGTCAGGCACCGCTCACAGCAGACGCCAATAACTGGTCCTGTATCAATGGCCACAGCTATGACCAGGCGCGCCAGGGCTATCTGAACCTGCTGCTGGTGCAGCACAAGAACAGCCGCCAGCCCGGCGACACGCCAGCCATGCTCGCCTGCCGCCAGGCGTTTCTGGATGGCGGCCATTACCAGCCGGTCAGTGACCAGATCAATCAGCTGTTCGCTGATCAGGCGCCCGCCACACTGATGGACATGGGCTGCGGCGAAGGCTACTACACTGCCCGCCTGGCCGCCGCACTACCCGAATGTGCCATTGCCGGCCTGGATATCAGCAAGGACGCCATCCTCAAGGCCTGCCGCCGTAGCCGCGACATTCAATGGCTGGTGGCTTCCAGCGCCCGGCTGCCAGTACCCGACGCCAGCCTGGACGCTGCACTGTGCGTATTCAGCCCCTGGAGCTGGGACGAGTGCCTGCGCACGCTCAAGCCCGGTGGCCAGGTGTTGCTGGTCGGCCCGGATGCCGACCACTTGCTGAGCCTGAGAGAAAAACTCTATGACAGCATTCACCCCACGCCGGAACTGATCAAGGCGCTGCCGGAAGGCTTGCAGATCGTCAAGGACCAGACCCTGCGCTATGCTTTGAACCTGAATTCGACCGACCTGGCCAACCTGATTGGCATGACGCCGCATGGCTTCCGCAGCCGCCCAGAACGCCAGCAAGCCTTGCTGGACGCCGGGCTGCCGGTATTGGAAGTGGCCATGCGGCTGGTCTTGCTGCAACGCTCCTGAGAGGACTGCCCATGCGCCAACCTGATATCGAGATTTACCTGCGCGAAGAGCACCTGGACGCGCTGACCGACTGGCTCAACAGCCAGATAGGCCCGTTGCAGCTCAAGCCCTGGAACGAACTGACCCGCCGCGGCACCCTGACGCTGGACGGCCAGGCGATCCCGTTGATGATCGTACGCAAGGCCGCTGGCAAGTGGGCGAGCGTCTGGTTCGACAGCGATAGCACGCCCTGGGAAACCGATCAGGATTGCGCCCGTGCCATCCATGCGGGTCTCGGTCAGGAAGTGCGCTGCTCCGTAGGCGGCTGGTCAGAAGAGCAAAGCGACGACGATCCCGACCGCTGGCTGAAAGTCACCGCTGAAGGTGAAAACGAATTTATCTGGGCGATGAAACCCTGAGCCGTCGCCCCTGAACGAGAACTCGCTGATGATCATTGCCTGCGCCCACTGCCACCGAAAGAACCGTATCGACGAGAGCCGCCTGGCCGAATCGCCAAACTGCGGGGCCTGCAAACAGCCCCTGCTGACTGATCAGCCGATACCCGTCAACAGTGCCCAGTTCAATGCTCACGCCGCCGCTGACCTGCCGTTGATCCTCGACTTCTGGGCACCCTGGTGCGGCCCATGCCTGCAGTTTGCGCCGACCTTCGAAAAAGCCGCCGCAGCCGCCGGCCCCAAGGCGCAGTTTCTGAAGATCAATACGGAAGAAGAACAGGCACTGGCTGCACGCTTCAGCATCCGCAGCATTCCAACCCTGATGGTGCTGCGCAATGGCCAGGAGGTGACGCGCATAAACGGCGCACTGCCCGCAGGCGAATTCATGAAGTGGGTCTACCAACAGCTGGGGTAGATCACCCCACTACCCTAGCTTCCAACGAAAAGAAGGCGGCATCTACTCACAAGGGGCCGGTTGCCCTGGACCGCTGCACGACCGTCGGTGCACAGGGACGTGCACCGACGAGCCCCAGGGATGGCCAGGAGCGTGTCGTGCAGCGGTCCAGGGCAACCGGCCTCCCCGCACGCATCCAATGCCAACCAGCGGCCCAAGAAGCAAAAAGCCCGCAGTAAAACCCGCGGGCTTGATCGCAAAACAGAAAATGGCTACTCCGCCGCCGACTCTGAAGCACGAAGAATATCCGACTGCCGCTTGTTCAGATTTTCCACCTGCCCGATACCCAGCTGGAAAGCCCAGCGCTCATCGGCGTTCACACCCAGATTACTCTCTTCGGGCTGCTCGAAGCGGTCCACCACCAACCAGTAACGGCCGTCGATTTCATACAGGCTGGCCTCCAGCTCCGCACCCAGCCAGGTGCTGACCTGCATCTGCAGCATGGGCTCATCAAGCGCCAGCTCCGAGCGCAACCGCACATCCTGGGCACGCAGATCAATCAGCGCCAGCACCATGCTGTTGATCCAGCGCTCATTGCCCTGCTGCTGAGCCTGCTCCAGCCCCGCCACACGGAAGTTGTAAGCGCCTTCGCTGGGCTTTTCCAGCTCAAGCACGTCACCGTCAGCATGGGTCCAGCGTGCCGTAGCTGCATCGGTCATCGGAATCTGAGCCACCAGTAGATCCAGCCACTCAACATCGTTGACCGTCATGCCGAATGGCCGGTTGATCAACCACACCTGATTGTCATCAGCAAAGCGCACCAACTGACCGTTGCCAACCTGGTTGCCATAGATGATCCCAAACGAGCCCTCGGCCGAGGTCAGTGTCACCTGCAGCGTAGTATCACCCGGCGCAGCCGGATCCAGCCCCAAACGGGCATGGTGCTCGGGATTATCCGTCTGCGCCGCGGTCACGCGGGCACCGCGCACTGCGTGCAACAGCGCGGCAATGCGTTCAGGTTGAGCCGGGAACAGTTCCTTGCTGACCACGCCCCAGCGCCCGTTGTCCCGAACCACCTCAACCTCGACCCCGCCCTTGGCCAGTGCCAGGCTGTTCAATTGGTTGGCTATCGCCAACTGCTCCTCGGACAGCAACTGGCGGCTTTGCAGGTCATCCACCCGGTCATCACCCTGGCGCTGCAAGGCGAAGGCCACCAGCAGCACCGAGATCACCGCCAGAACAGCAATCAGTTTCACTTTCATGGCTCTGACTCCCTATGCCGAGCGGCGACGGATCCGGCCTACCAGCCACCAGATCAGAATGCCCAGCGTCAGCAGTGCCGGTACCAGTGCAATGTTGATCACCTTCAGCCAGGTCCCCAGTTGCTCGATATCCGCATTCAACTGGAAGCGTACATCACGCAGCTGCTTGCGAATCTCCAGCTTTTCATCCAGAAAACGCTGCACCGCCTGCTCCTGCTCAGGGGTCATTTCCAGCATCTGGGAAGGATCCTGGCCCTGCTGCAATTGCGCCAGTTGCTGCTCGGTTTCAGCGAGCTGCGCCTGCAGCCGCTGCTCGCTGGCGCGATAACGGCGTTCCGCTGCACGCTGCAGATCCTCGACCACGGTAAAGGGTCGGCTGAAGTTGCCGCGTGAACGAACACTGATCAGCGCCTCGGAGCCAGACAGATTGTCCAGCGCATTGATCAGGAAGCCGCCGTTGTCAGCCCAGGGTTGTGGCACGCGCTGACCAAAGAAGTCCTGCACCTGCACCCACATGCGATCGGTCAGCATGTCGGTATCGGCGACGATCATCACATTGATGTTATCCGCCGACTGCAAGCCCTGCTCAATCCCCTCCAGCCCCTCGGGGTAAGCCGATGTGGCCGGGCCCTGGATACGGGCAGCAAAGTGATAGACCTGATCGTCCGGTTCAAAGCCATCCAGCAGCACCCCGGGATCTTCCATTCCGGCAAAGGTGCTGGTGGCTACCAGAGCGCTATTGGCCGTACTGGACATCAAGGGGGTGAAGCGGGTTTGCGCACCCTCAGCGTGCTTCAAAGCGCCTGCAGTGGCTACCGTGATCAGATTCAGAGGAGCTACCACAGTGTCGTCACGATCCAGCTGTTCAGGTTCCACTTCCAGCCAGCCAATATGCCGAGCCGGTAACTGGCCTTGGCCTCGGCCTACCGACATCCCCAGGCGCGCATCCAGTACAACACGCTCCGGATTGAATTCCACGCCCCAGTTGGCCAGCAGCGGCGCCAGATCCGATGACTTGCCGTCAGCCATCACATCAATCATGGCTTCCTGACTCTGGTCAGACTCGGCCAGCGGGTCAATAAAGGCCAGCAGCCGGCCACCACGCAGCACAAACTGATCGACCGCATTCAAGGCCGTTTCAGTCAGCGCCTTGGGATGCACCAGCAGCAGCACCTCGACATCCTCAGGCACCTGATCGATATCGTGTTCCAGATTCTGGATGGTGAACATCTGACGGATCTGCTCCAAAGCCACCCAAGGCGCTGAAGACTGACCGGTCATGGGGTTGGTACCCCCGCTCATTGGCAAGCCACTGATCAGACCAATCTGCGGCTTCTGCTCCTGCGCCAGGCTGTTGATCAGACGGCTGAGCTCATACTCCAGCAGCCCTTCCTGCTCCAGCGAGAAGAACGGAATCACCTCGCGCTCAGCCAGCGTATTGGTGCCGGCCAGACCGAAATACAATTTCTCGCCACTTTGCGGCAACGGGATATCCTGCAAACCGAATTCAGCCGCACGGTCTTCCGCTTCCGAGAACGGCTGCGGATCGATGATCTGCAGCTTGATCTGGCCACCGGCCACCCGCTCGTACTCTTTCAGCAGTTCTTCCACGCGCCGCGCGTAGTTGCGCAGAATGACCATGTCCTTGCTGGCACGGTCAGAAAAGAAGAAATACAGAGTGATGGGTTCGTCCAGCTCACCAAGGATCTGCCGCGTACCATCGGAAATGGTAAAGAGTTTCTGCTCGGTCAGATCCACACGGGCGCCCGGCAGCAATACACTGGACGCCATATTGAAGGCAACAAAGGCCAGCAGCAGTACCAGCAAACCGGTACCTGAATACATTAATCGTTTCATTATTGTCCCCTTCGCCTCAATCGGCCTTTTTCAGGTCGATGACAATCGCCGTAGCCAGCAACCACACAGCCATGAGCGATACGAAATACAGCAGGTCACGCAGATCCAGAACGCCCTTGCTGATGGCATCGAAACGAATCAGGAAACTGAGTGAGGCAATGGCATCGAGCAGCCACTGGGGCGCCCAACCGGTAAACAGATCCAGCCAAAGTGAAAAGCCGCTGACGATAAAGATAAAGCAGGCCACCACGCTGACGATAAAGGCGATTACCTGATTCTTGGTCAGCGCCGACATGCACGAGCCGATCGCCAGATAGCCGCCAGCCAGCAGCCAACTGCCCAGATAACCGGTAAAGATCGCGCCGTTGTCCGGCGAACCCAGGTAATTGACCGTGATGATGATCGGGAAGGTCAGCAGCAGCGCAAGGCCGATAAAGACCCAGGCAGCCAGAAACTTGCCCAGCACCATGTCCGCGCGGGACACCGGCAGGGTCATCAGCAGTTCGATGGTCCCGGATTTGCGCTCCTCCGCCCACAGGCGCATCGCCACGGCAGGCACCAGAAACAGATAGAGCCAGGGATGGAAGTTGAAGAAAGCATTCAGGTCAGCCTGACCACTCTCGTAGAAGCCACCCAGATAGAAGGTGAACACCGCCGACAGCACCAGAAAGATCACGATGAAGATATAGGCCAGCGGGGTGGAGAAGTAGCTGCCCAACTCGCGCTTGAAGATCACACCCAGATTTTTCATGCCGCGTCCTCCGCAGTCAGGCGCCGGAAGACTTCGTCCAGACGGCCGCGCTCGACCGACAGCTCCTTGACCGGCCAGTTATGTTCGCGGGCATACTGCCCTACCGCCGGGAAAATCACTTCACCCGGCTTGGCCAGGATGGTCAGCAATTGCCCTTCACGCTGGCTTTCGATTTCCTGCACGCCTGGCAACGCCAACAGCGGCTGGCTATCGACTGGCTGCGCCAGATCGACCGTAACAGCCTGGTGATAACGCGAACGAGCTTCCAGCTCATCGGGGGTGCCGTCGGCCAATAGGCGGCCATGGGCGATCACCACCGCGCGGCTACACACGGCGCTGACTTCTTCAAGAATATGCGTGGAAATCACCACGATCTTGTTGCTGCCCTCAGCCAACTGCTGAATCAGCTTGCGCACCTGGAATTTCTGGTTGGGATCCAGGCCATCGGTTGGCTCGTCGAGAATCAATACCTTGGGATCATGCAGAATCGCCTGTGCCAGACCAACACGGCGCTTGAAGCCCTTGGATAGGGTTTCAATGCTTTGCCCCATCACGCCTTCCAGCTCCAGTTGCTGGGCGGCCCAATCGACCCGCTTGTGCTTTTCTGCACCGCTGTAGCCACGTACTTCAGCGATAAATTCGAGGAACCGCTTGACGCGCATGTCGCCATAGCAGGGCGCGCCCTCAGGCAAATAGCCCATCTGCTGCTGCGCTTGCAGTGTCTGTGTCTGGATGTCGAAGCCGCACACCGAAGCAGAGCCGCCGTCGGGCGTCAGAAAGCCGGTGAGCATCTTCATGGTGGTGGATTTTCCTGCCCCGTTGGGGCCCAGAAACCCGAGCACTTCCCCCGGACTGACAGCAAAGGACAGATTGTCCACGGCGACGTGCTCGCCAAAGCGTTTGGTCAGGCTATTTATGTTTATCATTGGCCTCTTCCGATTCCCCCAGATAGTCGTTTGCCCCCCGCAGGTGGCGGGCAACGTAACGCGCAAGGATACATGGAATGCTGCGGTGCGGGGGGATAGAAAAGATCGGGACGCGGACGTTCAAACACCTTAAGGGTGTGGATCGCCGAGGCAGCGTCCTCGGTCTGTCCCACAGTAGACAGCAAAGCATGGATCAGCGCTCAAGGCAGTGACTATATGAACCCGCCCTGGGGATTTCAAGCCTTGTGAAGCCTGATCACCGGCCCTGATGATGGCATGAGCTGTAACCGGATGTTAAAAGCGCTAGAATTCCTCCACTAACAGGTCTGGATACACCAGCCGAGCACCAGCACATCGTTCAGAGAGCCCCATGCCAGCAGTCTATTCCTCTTTTTTTGGTCGTTTGCGCTTTGGTTTCCTGCGCCGCCTGCTGTATCTGTGGGCACGCTCGGAGAGTATTGGCAATGCGGCCTTCAGCCTGCATCTGGATCAGAACAAACCCATCGTCTATGTGTTGCCCTATCGGTCATTGTCCGACCTGATCGTGCTGGATCGCGAGTGCCGCAAGGCGGGTCTGCCCAGGCCGGTGCGGGCGCCCACGGACTGGGCGGGAGAGAAGGAATCCTACGCATTTCTCAGTAGAGAGCAGGCCTGGGTCGGCCGCCCGGATCCACGCGGCCAGTCCCCGCGCCTGCTGCGCGCGATCAGCGCCGTGGAAGAGCGGTACTGTGATGAGGTGCAACTGGTGCCCGTCAGCGTTTTCTGGGGGCAATCTCCAGACGTTGAATCCTCCCCGATCAAATTGCTGTTTGCCTATAACTGGGCGGTCGGCGGGCGCATGCGCAAGCTGCTGGCGATACTCCTGCATGGCCGCAAGATTCGCGTGCGCTTCGGTGAGGCTCTCTCCCTGAAGACACTGGTAAGTGAAGATCTGGGCCATGAGCGCCATGTGCGCCGCACAGGACGACTGCTACGTGTGTATTTTCGCGAACAGCGCGGGGCGGTGGTCGGCCCGGACCTATCGCACCGGCGCACGCTGCTCAAGGGGCTGCTGCAATCGCCCATGGTGCGCGCAGCGATCGAGCAGGAAGCGCTGGAAAAGGGTATTGAACCTGCCAAGGCGCGCAAGGAGGCTGCACGCTATGCCAACGAGATTGCCTCGGACTTTACCTACAGCATTATTCGTTTTATGGAGGTGGTGCTGTCCTGGTTCTGGAACAAGCTGTATGAAGGCATCCGCATCAACCATATCGAGCGCGTGCAGCACATCGCCCGAGGCAATGAAATCATCTACGTGCCCTGCCACCGCAGCCATATCGACTACCTGCTGCTGTCCTACATACTGTTCCAGAACAGCCTGACACCGCCACATATTGCCGCAGGCATCAACCTGAACATGCCCATCATCGGCGGCATATTGCGCCGCGGCGGGGCCTTTTTCATGCGCCGCACCTTCAAGGGCAATCAGCTGTATACCGCCGTGTTCAATGAGTACCTGCACACCCTGTTCAGTCGCGGCTTTCCAGTTGAATACTTTATCGAGGGTGGGCGTTCGCGCACCGGCCGCACCCTGAATCCGAAAACCGGCATGCTGGCCATCACCCTGCGCAGCTACCTGCGCTCGTCGCGACGGCCTATCGTCTTTGTGCCGGTGTATGTCGGCTACGAAAGGGTCCTGGAGGGCCGCACTTACCTGGGCGAGTTGCGGGGTCAGGAAAAAAAGAAGGAATCCTTCTTCGATATCTTCCGGGTGCTGTCAGCGCTGAAACTGCGCTTTGGCAAGGTGGCAGTAAACTTCGGCGAGCCAGTGTCGCTGAGCGGCTTTCTGGATCAGCAACAACCGGGCTGGCGGCAACGTGACTACGCGCCCCACTACCGCCCGGAATGGCTGTCGGAGACCACCAACCAACTGGCCCGCAGCCTGGCCAATGCGATCAACGCGGCTGCCGATGCCAATCCAGTGAATATGGTCGCCCTGGCGATGCTCTCGACCAGCCGCCTGGCGCTGGACGAGACCACCCTGAGAAAAGTACTTAACACCTACAAGGCGCTGCTGACCCGCGTACCATACAGCCCGAGCATGACCCTGCCGGACATGGACGGCCAGGCGATGATCAACTATGTCGAAGGCATGCAGTTCATGGGCCGGCAATCCGACGCGCTGGGTGAAATCCTGTTCCTGGACGAGCCCCAGGCCGTGCTGATGACCTACTACCGCAACAACGTCCTGCACCTGATCGCACTGCCCGCTCTGATCGCCTGCCTGTTCCTGAACAACCCACGCATGAGCCGCGAGCAGATCGAGAAACTGATCAGCGCGGTCTATCCTTACCTGCAGGGTGAACTCTTTCTGCAATGGCAGGAAGCCGCCCTGCCGGCCGTAATCAATACCTGGATAGACGGCCTGATTACAGAAGGTCTGCTGCGCGAGGAAGGCGGGCAAATCATGCGCCCGGACCCCAGTTCCAGCGAATTCGTACTCTTGAGTCTGCTGGCCCGCAGCATCCTGCAAATGCTCGAACGTTTCTATATGGCGGCGGCACTGCTGCTGAACCACCCCAACGGCAGTCTTACTGCCGAAGAGCTGGAGGTGCTCTGTACGGTGATGGCCCAGCGGCTATCAATCCTGCATGGCCTGAACGCGCCGGAATTTTTTGACAAGACGCTATTCCGGCAGTTTATCCAGCGGCTCAATGATCAGCAGGTGCTCAGAACCGACAGCGAGGGGCGGCTGCAATACTTGCCAGGGCTGGAAGATATTGCCGAGAACACGGCAAAGCGCGTATTGAGTGCGGAGATCAGATTGTCGATCCGACAGGTCGCACGCTCCTCCACCAGCGCGCCCAAGCAACCCGAGGTCAAAGCCTAGCCCTCAGGCCTCGAGCTTCTTCTTGCCGTAGATGTCATAGCGGCTGGATTGACCGTTGAGCTGTGCGCTGGGCGGCGCCCCGTCGATCGCCGGCGCCTTGCGCGGGCGTTTGACCGCAACCCGGTGGCTGGCCAATTGCAAAGCAGCCGCCAACAGCGCTGGCGCATCCAGATCGTCGCCCGCCAATGGCCTGAACAGGCGCATTTCTTTCTTTACCAACGCGGACTTGTCGCGGTGCGGGAACATCGGGTCCAGATGGATAACCTGCGGCGCGGGCCCCTGCCAGTCCTGCATCGCATGGATGGCATCAGCCTGTATCAAGTGCATGCGCGCGGCGATCTCGGCCACCTCACCGCCTGCGGCACGGGCACGCTGCAAGCCGTCAGCAAGCAGCGCAGCAATCACCGGCTGCCGTTCGATCAGCGTCACCTCACAACCCAGGGCCGCCAACACAAAGGCATCACGTCCCAAGCCAGCTGTGGCATCCAGCACGCTAGGCCGAATGGCGCCGCGCAGCCCTACCGCCTTGGCGACCATCTGCCCCGCTCCACCGCCAAACTGCCTGCGGTGAGCCATTGCGCCTTCAACAAAATCCACCCGTACTGCTCCAGGTGCATCAGGCCCGGCCGCCTGAAGACTCAGGCCCTGCTCACCGACTTGCAGCCAGAGCGCGCAGGGCTGCGTACCTGGTTGGCCGCAGGGCAAGCCCAGCTGTTCGGCCAATGATTCAGCCGCAGGCGCATAGGTCTCATGCAGCCAGGTCACCGCAATGCTGTTCTCGGAAAGGGGGTCAGACATCAGTTCTGGTCGAGCCGGAAGAGGAGGAAGGATCAAGCAAACAGATCGATACCAAAGATGCCTTCGGATTCATCGTTGACGGGAATGTTGGCAGTAAACTGGTAGCTCGACATGGCCTGATTGGAGCGCCCATAAACCGGCTCCTGGCTTTCGCGGCGTGCGGGAATGTACTCGGCGTTGGCGCTGGTGGCGCTCACCGCGCGAGGAACCAGTGACCGTACAGGCTCGACCGGCGCGGCCGAGGCCGTCTGCCCCGCGCGCACAGGTTCACTGTTGGCCGCAGGGACAATAGGGCGAGTGCTGCGCTCGGGGAGCGCAGTGAATGGAATATAACCATCCAGACGCATCGAAGAACTCCGTGGAATCAGGACTGCAGATTAGCCTGAGGCCAGTTAAAAGGCAAAACCCAACCGACGAACTGAATGCGCTATGGCTGCTGTTTGGGTGTAGCGACCTTGTCACGCAGATACACCGGCTGCGCATCGGCCGCGTCAAGCACCTCACCAGCCAACCAGCGCGGCAACGCCAGACTCAGCAAGTCGCGAGCGTCGGGCAACATCTGCGGCCAGGCAGCTGTCACCTGAACGGCCAAGCGGTCAGCGTACTGCCAACCGGTTCCGGCGCCCTGGGCTACGCCAAAGCCTGAAGGTGCAGTGACTGCTTCTGGAGCACAGACGACCTCTTCGCCCTGCAGCTGCATTGCGCCTTGCTCGAGGCGATAGCAACCCCAATAGACTTCATCCATGCGCGCATCGATAGCGGCGCAGACGTTCTCAGCCTGGTGCTCTCGCCAGGCACGCTGCGCCAGGGCGGCCAGGTTGGAGACATCTATCACCGGTTTGCCGGTGGCGAAGGCCAGCCCTTGCACCATACCGGTGGCAATACGCACGCCAGTGAAGGCGCCAGGGCCGCGACCGAACACCAACGCATCAACCTGATTCAGCCTGAGGCCTGCCTCAGTCAGCAGCTCCTCGATCATCGGCAGCAGGCGCCCTGCGTGTAGGCGCGGAATGACCTCAAAACGGTGAATCACCTGGCCCTCGTGCAGCAGCGCTGCGGAGCAGGCTTCGGTTGCAGTATCCAGAGCAAGTAGCGTGGTCATGGTGTACTCGTGGCCAGGTTCAAAAGGGGCTGTATTGTAGCCAATGCAAAAGGCCCGTGCGACTTATCGTCAACACGGGCCTCTGTAGTACCGTCATCGGACGCGGGATATTCCGCGCCAGCCAGACACAGGCTCAGCTAAGCGCTTGCATCACCTTGCTGGTGATCTGATCAACGCTGCCGATACCCTCTACCTTGCTGCACTTGGGCGTGCCATGCTCGTCCGACAACTGCTGATAGAAAGCCACCAGCGGCTTGGTTTGCTGATGATAGATCTTCAAGCGGTTGCGCACCGTGGCTTCAACGTCGTCATCGCGCTGGACCAGGTCTTCACCGGTCACATCATCCTTGCCCTCAACCTTGGGCGGTTGATGACTGATGTGATAGATGCGCCCGGAACCCGGATGCACGCGACGGCCGGACAAGCGCTCGACAATCTCTTCATCATCGACGGCAATTTCCAGTACGTGATCAATCTTGACGCCCGACTCCTTCAGCGCTTCAGCCTGAGGAATGGTGCGCGGGAATCCGTCGAACAGGAAACCGTTCTGGCAGTCATCCTGAGCGATACGCTCCTTGATCAGGCCGATGATCAGGTCGTCCGACACCAGGCTGCCGCTGTCCATTACCTGCTTGACCTGCAGACCCATCTCGGTGCCCGCCTTCACCGCGGCACGCAGCATGTCGCCAGTGGATATTTGCGGAATGCCGTAATGCTTGCAGATGAACTGTGACTGAGTGCCTTTGCCTGCGCCAGGCGCGCCCAACAGGATAACTCGCATAAATAGACTCCTAAAAAGATACCGAAACCGGGCCGCCTGGCGAATGAACTCGTAGGCTGGCAGAGCCAACTGTCACGTTGGCGCAAAAAACTGTCGCATTCTTGGGGTATGCGAAAAGGGCGTTCAACATACACTTACAAACCAAACCGCACAAGCCGGACCAAAGTAGAAGCCCGGCTGGCGCGGCCTGGACGGCCTAACCGGTATTGCGCATGCCCGCTGCAATGCCTGCCACTGTCACCAACAGTGCGCGTTCCAGATCAGGATCGATCTGCTCACCCTGCGCGCGGGTCCGGCCCAGCAGCTCGGCTTGCAGCAGATGCAGCGGATCGGTATAGGGATTGCGAATGGCCACCGACTCGCCCAGGGCCAGGTTGTGAGCGAGTAAACGATCAGTCTGACGCAAGGCCAGTATCACATCCATCGCCTGCTGCAGCGACTCCCTCAAGCGCACGCCCAATGGCCAGAGTGCGGGATCTGCCAGGCGCTGCTCATAGAACTGGGCGATGCCGCCATCGGCCTTGGCCAGGACCATCTCAAGCATCTCGATGCGCGCCAGAAAGAACGGCCACTGACGCATCATGTCGCGCAACTGATCCTGCTCCCCGGCCTGCATGGACTCATGCAGCGCCTGCCCCGCGCCCAACCAGGCCGGCAGCATCAGACGCGTTTGCGTCCAGGCGAAGATCCATGGGATTGCCCGCAGGGTTTCAATGCCGCCCTGGCTGCGCCGCTTGGCTGGCCGGCTGCCGAGTGGCAAGCGTGCCAATTCCTGCTCAGGTGTCGCCTGACGGAAGTATTCCACAAACTGCGGTTCGTCACGCACCACCCCGCGATAGACATCAACCGAGCGGGCCGCCAGACGTTCCATCAGCTCGCGCCAAGCGGGCTCGGGTGCCGGCGGCGGTAACAGCGTGGCTTCCAGCACAGCACTGACGTAAAGCTGCAGGCTCTGTACGGCAATATCCGGCAAGCCGTATTTGAAGCGAATCATCTCGCCCTGTTCAGTAACCCGAAACTGCCCCTGCACCGAACCCGGCGGTTGCGACAGAATCGCCATATGCGCCGGCGCACCGCCGCGCCCTACCGTGCCGCCACGGCCATGGAACAGCAGCAGGCGGACGCCGCGCTCACGGCACACCGCCACCAGTGCTTCCTGCGCCCGATATTGCGCCCATCCAGCGGCCAGGGTGCCAGCATCCTTGGCAGAATCGGAATAGCCGATCATCACCTCCTGCACATCCCCAACCAGCTCGCGATAGGCTTCCAGCGCCAGCAAGGCATCGATAGCCGGCGCGGCATTGTTCAGATCATCCAGCGTCTCGAACAGGGGTGCTACGCGCATCGGCCAGGCAACGCCGACCTCCTTGAGCAACAACTTGACGGCCAGCACGTCCGACGGACTCGAGGCCATGGAGATCACATAGGAGCCCAGCAATTCGCGCGGCTGCGCTGCGACGACGCGGCAGGTAACCAGCACCTCGGCGACCTCGGCGCTAGGCTGCCAGCCTGGCGGCAACAGCGGCCGGCGGTTATGCAGTTCTGCCAGCAGAAAGTCGCAGCGCTGCTGTTCATCCCAATCGGCATAGCTCCCGTCCTGCCCGTCAGCCTGAAGATAGTCAGTCAGCTCGGCCAGCACATCCGTATGCCGCTGGGCATCCTGACGAATGTCCAGGCGGACCAGCCCCAGGCCGAAGGCATTGACCCGGCGCAAGGTGTCCAGCAGGGGCCCGTTGGCAATCAGCGTCATGCCGTTTTCCAACAGGGATTCTCGGCATAATTCCAGGGGCTGACGCAGATCATCCAGGTGCTGCAAGACGGCCGCCGGCGCGGGCACATCCGCCTTGACCGCTTCGCCAGCCCAATCCCGCGTCGCCTGAAGGCGCTCGCGCACTTGCTTGAGCAACGCTCGGTAGGGCTCGTCGACGGGCCCGGTCAACTCGATGATCGCTTCACTGGCCCGCTGCATCGACAGCTCATTCGCCAGCCCTTCGATATCGCGCAGGTACAGATCGGCAGCCATCCAGCGCCCCAGCAGCAGCACTTCGCGGGTCACCGTGTGCGTCACATTCGGATTGCCATCGCGGTCGCCGCCCATCCAGGAGGCGATACTGACCGGCACCGCACGGCTATCCAGACGCTGACCGGTGGCACTGTAGAGATCATCATCAAGGCGCCGCAAAAAGCGCGGCAAGGCTTGCCAGAGCGAGTGCTCTATAACCGCAAATCCCCATTTAGCCTCATCTACCGGGGTCGGCCGGGTACGACGAATCTCATCGGTATGCCAGGCCTCGCTGATCAGCCGCGCCAGATCGTCGCGAATCTGTTGCCGCTCCAGAGAGCTGAGGTCGTCGTGGTCACGCCGCGCCAAAGCCAGGGCAATGGCATCGTATTTCTGAATCAGGGTCCGCCGCGTGACTTCGGTGGGGTGCGCCGTCAGCACCAATTCGATATCCAGCGCAGCGACCTGATCAACGATACTCTGCGCATCATGTCCGGCAGCCAGCAGGCGCTGCAGCAACTCGCCAATGCAACGCTCCTCGAACGACAAGGGCTCGTCCTCCCGGCGCCGGCGGATACGATGGTACTGCTCGGCAATATTGGCCAGGTTCAGAAACTGGTTGAACGCACGGCAGACCGGCAACAACTGATCATCCGGAAGATCGTGCAACGCTGACAGCAGCGCGTCATGTGCGGCTTGATCGGTCTGACGGCCCTGTTTGGCGCCCAACCGGATACGCTCGATACGCTGCAGAAAAGCATCGCCCAGGTGCACACGAATGGTTTCCCCCAGCAACTCGCCCAGTTCATGTACATCCTCGCGCAAGCGTGCATCGATTTCCGTCATGCCTCTGCCCTCTCTGACGCCAAGTGATCACTTTGCTCAACAGAATGCGTTGACCAGCGCCTTCTGACAACCCCAGTAAGCGCAAGGAAACGAGTTGCCCGTTTGTCGGTCGAAAGATCAAGCGTGGTCTAAAATCAAATCAGGCTGTGGGCCACAGTGACGTATCAACCAGTAAGGGGAAAGCATGAAGATCCGTGAACTGACTCAGGAATGGGAACATAGCGCCAAGGGCCGGGTAACACAGAACGACTATCAGGTTCGCCTGCCCCTGGAGGACGCCGCGCGACTGGCGGCACTGCATGAGATGTATCCGAAACGCGCGGTTGAAGATCTGATTACCGATCTACTCAGCGCCGCGCTGGAAGAACTGGAAGCCAGCCTGCCTTACCAGGCCGGTGAGGAGGTGATTGCCGTTGATGAAATGGGTGATCCACTCTACGGCGACACAGGCCCGACGCCCCGCTACCTGGAATTGAGTCGCAACCACCTGCAACAACTGATCAGCCAGCAGAAAGAACCTCAGCACTGACGGCTCATTCAGTCAGATTGGCTTTCACCGTGAAAGCTCCAGATTCCTGGAGCTTTTCAGAGACCTTCGGTCTTGGCCAGTTCCCAGAGCTGGTCAAGGCGATCGAGACCGGCTTGCTCTAACGAATCACCCGCGTCGGCCAATGTGCGCTCGATAAAGCGAAAGCGCCGCTCGAATTTCTCGTTGCCCTGACGCAAAGCTTCTTCGGCATCCACGTGCAGGTGCCGCGCCAGATTGACCATGGCCAACAACAGATCGCCCATTTCCTCGGCAACGCCTTGCTGATCCCCGGCGGCCAGTGCCTCACGGACTTCATCCAGCTCTTCGGCGACCTTGTCGATGACCGGTGCCGCGTCTTTCCAATCAAAGCCCGCCTGCGACGCACGCTTCTGCAGCTTCTGCGCACGACTCAGTGCAGGCAGCGCACGCGGCACATCATCCAACAGCGACAGCTGTTCCGGGGCGGCGGACCTCTCCGCACGCTCCTCGGCCTTGATCTCTTCCCAGCGCTGTTTGACCTGCTCGGGATCAATGCTCAGGCTGCCCGGCGGCGTGCGCAGATTACCGTCGGGAAATACATGCGGATGTCGGCGTACCAGTTTGCGGGTGATGCCATCGACCACATCGGCCCAAGCAAAATGTCCGGCCTCCTGGCCCAGTTGCGCGTAGTAGACGACCTGAAACAGCAGGTCGCCCAGTTCACCACTCAGTTGCGGGAAATCCTTTTCGGCAATCGCATCGGCAACCTCGTAAGCCTCTTCCAGGGTATGCGGCACAATGCTGTCGAATGATTGCTCCAAATCCCAGGGGCAGCCATGCTCGGGGTCGCGCAAACGCTGCATGAGGTACAACAGGTCCTCAAGTTGATAACTCACGTACTGGCTTCCTTGCGATTGCGCCGCGCTTCCATCACGTTCGGCAACTGGCTGATTCGCGCCAGCAGGCGGCCGAGCATGTTGATATTGGGCACCTCAACGGTCAGCAACATGGCCGCGTAATTATCGTCCTTGTTGGTCCGGGTACTGACTTCCAGAACGTTGATCTTGTCATTGGCCAGCATCTGCGAGACGTCACGCAACAGGCCCGAACGGTCGTAGGCCTTGATATAGATTTCCACCGGGTAGGTCTGAATCGGCTCGCCACCCCAGCTCACCTCGATCAACCGGTCAGAATCGCGATCCTGCAGCTGCATTGCCGTGGCACAATCCGCCCGGTGTACGGTGACGCCGCGCCCCAGGGTGATATAGCCGATAATCGGATCGCCCGGAACCGGCTGGCAGCAGCCGGCCAACTGGGTGAGCAGATTGCCTACCCCCTGAATAAAGACATCGCCTCGGCGCGCGGGTTTGGTCGCCCGGCGCGGGATCAGCTCAAGCTGTTCACTGTGCCGGTCAGGCTCGATCAATTGCTGCGCCACATTGACCACGTGCATCAGCCGCACGTCGCCAGAACCGACCGCGGCAAACAGGTCTTCCTGACTGCGGATCCCCAGTTTGTCGATCAGGTGCGCATAGTCAGCGCCGTTCAATGCCAGGCGCGTCAGCTCACGATCCAGCATCAACTTGCCAGCCTGGACGTTCTGCTCGCGCGCCTGCTGCTTGAACCAATGCTGTACCTTGGCCCGAGCGCGCGAGGTATTGACGTAACCCAGGTTGGCATTCAACCAGTCGCGGCTGGGGCTGCTGTGCTTGCCGGTGATGATTTCGACCTGCTCACCGGTCTGCAGAATATAATTGAGCGGCACTATCCGCCCATTGACCTTGGCTCCGCGGCAACTGTGGCCAATCTCGGTGTGTACCCGATAGGCAAAGTCCAGCGGCGTAGCGCCCTTGGGCACATCAAGTACATGGCCGTCAGGGGTGAACAGGTAAATCCGGTCCGGCTCGAAATCGACCCGCAACTGGTCAGCCAATCCGCCGATATCGCCCATTTCCTCATGCCATTCGAGCACCTGGCGCAACCAGGCGATCTTGTCTTCATAGGCATTCGACGACACGCTGCTGGCATCGGTACCCTTGTAGCGCCAATGGGCGCAGACGCCCAGCTCCGCTTCCTCGTGCATCGCCTGGGTACGAATCTGCACCTCAAGCACCTTGCCACTGGGCCCGACTACCGCGGTATGCAGGGAGCGGTAGCCGTTTTCCTTGGGATTGGCGATGTAGTCATCGAATTCATTGGGGATATGCCGCCACAGGCTATGGACTATGCCCAGCGAGGTATAGCAATCGCGGACCTGCGGCACCAGTACACGTACGGCGCGGACGTCGTAGACCTGGCTGAAGTCGATCCCCTTGCGGCGCATCTTGCGCCAGATGGAATAGATATGTTTTGCCCGGCCGCTGATCTCGGCGTGGATCCCCGCCTCTTCCAGCTCATGGCGCAACTGGCTCATGACATCGTCGATATATTCCTGACGATCCAGCCGGCGCTCATCCAGCAGTTTGGCGATCTGCTTGTATTGAACAGGCTCGAGATAACGGAAGGACAGATCCTCCAGTTCCCATTTGATATGGCCGATGCCGAGGCGGTGCGCCAGGGGCGCGTAAATATCGAACACCTCGCGTGCTACCCGGTAGCGCTTCTCTTCCGGTGCATCCTTGACCGCCCGAATGGCACAGGTACGCTCGGCCAGCTTGATCAGCGCGACGCGCACATCATCGACCATGGTAACCAGCATCTTGCGTAGATTTTCGACCTGAGTCTGAGCGCAGAATGCCGCGGCCTTGCCGGTATTCTGTGACACGCTGATCGCCGCCATGCGCTGCACGCCGTCGACCAAGCCGGCTACAGTAGCCCCAAAGCGGCGCTCGACCTCGGCCAGATCAGTCTTGCGCTCGCGCACTGCACGGTACACCACGGCCGCGACCAGCGAGTCCTGATCGAGTTTGAGTTCAGCGAGAATTTCGGCCATTTCCAGGCCGGTAAGGTAACTGCTGGCACCATCGGCCCAGATGTTTTCGGCGGCAATGGCTGCCTGCTCAAGCTCCAGCGCCCACTCACAGGCTTGCTGCAGAACCGCTGGCGCGGTCAACGGCACGCGCTGGCGCATGCGCGCTATCCAGGCATCTATATTAACGCTGCCATCCTGATTGGTCGGATGCAAAGCTCTGACCTGTACCATCAGAGCAAAACCCGACTGTGCTGCGCGATGCTAGACATTAGACTGCTAGACACGACATCTTCCTTTACTTGAATCCTGCGTGACAATGCCAGGGTTCTGGCACCGCTACACCGGTTTGACCTTGCTCCCGGCGACAAACAACGCCATGGCTTCCACGTGCGCAGTCTGCGGGAACATATCCATAATGCCTGCCTGCACCAGGCGATACCCACGGGCGGCAAGCAACCCTGCATCCCGCGCCAGCGTGGCCGGGTTGCATGAAACATACAGAATCCGACCCACGGCCTTGTCAGCCAACTGCTGCACCAGTTGCTCTGCACCATCGCGCGGCGGGTCCAGCAGAGCCGCATCACAGGGTTTGGCAAGCCAGTCTGCATCCAGGGTTTTGGACAGGTCGGCCTGTAAAAAGTGCAGCGACTCCAACTGATTATTCCGCGCATTACGCTGCGCCCGCTCGACCATATCAGCACTGCCCTCTACCGCTGTGACCTGAGCGCCCGTGCGGGCCAGGGGCAGAGCAAAATTGCCTACACCACAAAACAGATCAAGCACCCGCTCACCGGGTTGTATGTCCAACCATTGCAGCGCCTGATTAACCATCATCTGATTGATCGACGCATTCACCTGAATGAAATCGCCAGGCATGAACTCAAAGCGCAGCGCCTGGTCGGCCAGCAGATAAGCCGGTAGATCCAGTGCTTGCCCATCCGGCCGGTGCAGGCTGTCCGGCTCCCTCGGCTGCAACCACAGACTCGCGCCGTGCTGATCAGCCAGCGCCTGCAACGCTAGCAGATCATTGGCAGACAATGGCTGCATATGCCGCACCAGCAGCACCGACTTGTCACCGCCGATCAATTCCACATGGCCAAGTCCGGCACGCCCATCCAGCGACTTGAGCAGCGGCACCAGCGCCTGCACCAGTGCTTCCAGCGCTGGCACCAGGACGGGGCACTCATGTACCTCGACCAGGTCACTGCTGCTGCGCTGCCGATAACCCACATCCAGCATCCCAAGACGCTTGTCCCAGCGCATCGCCAGCCGAGTGCGCTGCCGGTAACCATAGGCCGGACCCAACAGGGCTGGCATCCATTGCTCCGGCTCCAGACCGGCGAAATGCTGCAATTGCTGGGCCAGCGCCTGCTGCTTGACCTTTAGCTGAGCAGCTTCCGGCATGTGCTGCAAACTGCAACCGCCACATAAATCGATGTGCGCGCAACGGGGCGTCTGGCGCTCGGGGCTGGCCTGTAACAACTTGTCTACACGGGTTTCAATCAGTTTGCTGCGCGCCTTGAGCACCCGTGCCAGCACACGCTCGCCCGGTAACCCGCCATCGACGAACACAATCCGCCCCTGCCAGCGGCCGATACCCCGCCCATCATGCGCAAGGCGTTCCAGATCCACTTCAATGCGCTGGCCTATCGCAGCCGGTGCATCAGGGGTTTGACGGGCACGTCCACGGAATCCTTTCATGGTTTTGCGTCGTAAACTCCGGTGGACAGGTAGCGGTCACCCCGGTCACAGATGATGGCGACAATAACGGCGTTCTCGACTTCGGCCGATAAACGCAATGCTGCCGCCACCGACCCGCCTGAAGAAACACCGCAGAAAATGCCCTCCTCGGTGGCCAGTCGGCGCATGGTCACTTCCGCCTCGTCCTGGCCCATATCGACAATGCGATCGACTCGCTCGGGCTGGAAAATACCGGGCATGTAAGCCTGCGGCCAGCGTCTGATACCCGGAATGGACGCGCCCTCAATGGGCTGCAAACCGATTATCTCGATCTGCGGATTTTGTTCCTTGAGGTAACGCGAGGTACCCATGATGGTTCCCGTGGTACCCATAGAGCTGATGAAGTGCGTCACCCGTCCATGGGTATCACGCCAGATCTCAGGACCGGTGGTACGGTAGTGCGCCTCGGCATTATCATGGTTGCCGAACTGATCCAGGACCTTGCCCCGCCCTTCGCGCTGCATTTTTGCCGCCAGGTCGCGCGCACCTTCCATGCTGTCTTCGCGGCTGACCAGAATCAGCTCGGCGCCATAGGCGCTCATGGCCGCCTTGCGCTCGGAGCTCATGTTGTCCGGCATGATCAGAATCATCCGGTAACCCTTGATCGCGGCGACCATGGCCAATGCAATGCCGGTATTGCCCGAGGTCGCCTCGATCAGCGTATCACCCGGCTTGATCTCACCGCGCAGCTCGGCGTGCTCGATCATCGACAACGCAGGCCGATCCTTCACCGAGCCTGCCGGGTTATTCCCTTCCAGCTTGGCCAGCAGAATGTTGCTGGTGTTGCCGGGTAACCGCTGCAGGCGCACCAGCGGCGTATTACCGACAAAGTCGGCAATGGTCGGGAAACTGTCAGCGGAAAAATCATTGCTTGAAAAATCGTTAGTCATCATTCCCTCAAGGGGCTGGGCCCAGGTCGATAGGGCGCTGAATGCTGTGCTTTTGGTTCAGTCGGCCTATGATACCGGCAACAGAGTAAGGGATACATACAATGAGCGAGATTGGGCTTAAGGCGCGCATCCTGCTGATGACACTGGCACCCACGGGCCTGCTGGCCATCGCACTGGGTAGCTACTTTATCTGGCAGGCTTCCCATGACCTGCGCCAGCAACTGCTGGAACGCGGATTTCTGACCGTTGAGCACATGCAGATTCCGGCAGCCCAGGCACTGCTCCAAGGCCAGCCGCAACTGTTCAGCGATGCGTTGGTCGAGGCCCTGAATCGCCGCGATGTGCGGGCGGTCACACTCTATGATAGCGAGCGCAATCCACTGGAGCATAGCGGTCCGACCATGCTGGCTACGCAGCGCACCTTGGGTGTTGAAACGCTGGGTGCGGGCAGCGGACTGCAAGTAGGCGAGACGGTCGGCAGCAGCCGCTTTCTCCTGCCACTGCTGGCCAGCCCCGAGTTGATGCAGGGCGCACAGCAGGACCAGATAGAAGCCGACACCCTGCTCGGTTGGGTAGAAGTGGAGTTGAGCCACTCCAACACCCAGTTGCGACGCTATCAGATGCTACTGACCACCTTGGTCATGGTCTTGCTCGGGTTACTGCTGACCACTTTCACCGTCAGCCAGATGGGCCGGCGTATCACTGACCCGATCAGCCTGGCCAACCGCGCCATCACCCAGATCAGCAAAGGTCAGTTTGATGTGCGTCTGAATGAACAAGGCAGCCGCGAGCTGGATGATCTGGCCCAGGGCATCAATACCATGGCAAGCACCCTGCAGAGCGCGCAGGGTGAGCTTCAACAAAACGTGGATCAGGCAACCGAGGACCTGCGCCAGACGCTGGAAACCATCGAGATTCAGAACATCGAGCTGGACATGGCGCGCAAGAGTGCGCAGGAAGCCAGCCGGATCAAGTCTGAGTTCCTGGCCAACATGAGTCATGAGTTACGTACACCCCTGAACGGCATTATCGGCTTCAGCAACCTGCTGCAACGTACCGAGCTGAGCAATCGCCAGCAGGAGTACCTGGGCACCATAGAAAAGTCCGCTGACAACCTGCTGGCGATCATCAACGAGATTCTCGATTTCTCGAAAATTGAGGCTGGCAAACTGATTCTCGACAATCAGCCGTTCAACCTCCGCGATCTGATTCAGGATACGCTGACCATGCTCGCCCCAGCCGCCCATCAGAAGCACCTGGAACTGGTCAGCATCATTTATCGGGATACGCCCATCGGCCTGAGCGGTGATGCACTGCGGCTGAAACAGATCCTGGCCAACCTGGTCAGCAACGCCATCAAGTTCACCCAGGAAGGCTCTGTCAGTATCCGCACCATGCTGGAACAGGAGGACGAAACCCATGTTCTGCTGCGTATCAGCGTCACGGATACCGGCATTGGCCTGACTCCGACGCAGCAGAAGAGCCTGTTTCAGGCGTTCAGCCAGGCAGACAACTCGATGTCGCGTCAGGCCGGTGGCACCGGGCTGGGCCTGGTGATCGCCAAACGCCTGGTCGAGCAGATGCATGGCGAAATCGGACTGGATAGCCAACCGGGCGAAGGCTCGGAATTCTGGCTTACCGCGCGACTGGAGAAGTCCACCCAGGCAGGTGATGACTTGCCTGCTACCCCACTGCGAGGAATCCGGGCAGCCGTTATCGAACCCCTGGCGCTTAGCCGTCAGGCGTTGCTGCATAACCTTGAGGATCTGGGCATTGAAGTCACCGTGCACGACAGCCTGCAGGCATTGGAGGCCGCGTTCGAAGAGCAGCCGGCAGAGCACCCGATTCAACTGGTGCTGGCAAGCACCCGCTCACCCAACATGCGCCCTGACGCGCTGTTCGACGTACTGAACCGCTGGATGAGCAGAGATCAATGCAAAACCATATTGCTGACCGATACCACCGAGCATTATCCGGCGCTGGATCAGCTATCGCGCGCGGATTGCCAGGTGCTTTCTCGCCCGCTATGCACTCGCAAGCTCTACCGTGCGGTCAATCAACTGTTCCGACCTGAACCGACAAACGCTCCAGCCTTGCCGCAGCGACCCTCGAGCTCGCTGATAACGGTGCTGTGCGTAGACGACAACGAAGCGAATCTGCGCCTGGTAGCCACCTTTCTGAGCGAAATGGGCGCCCGGGTGCTGACCGCCACCAGCGGCGAGCAGGCATTGCAGATTGCCGACCGCGAACCCATTGAACTGATCTTCATGGATGTGCAGATGCCCGGCATGGATGGGCGCGCTACCACGACCGAGCTGCGCCTGCGCGAAGAACTGGCCGACTCTGATCCCCGACCCATCATCGCACTGACCGCCCACGCACTGGCGGAGGAGCGGCGGCGGCTGATCCAGTGCGGAATGAACGATTACCTGACCAAACCCATCAGCCCGGAACAGCTCAGCCACTGCATCTTCCGCTGGACCGGGATCAATCTCGCGATGCCTACACCCGCCAGTGGCTCACTAGCAGCAATGATCAATGACACGCCCGCCAACCAGCTCATACTGGATCGCGAGGAAGGCCTGCGACTGGCCGCCGGCAAAGCCGATCTGGCCGAAGAGTTGCTGGCGATGCTGATCACCGGCCTCCCAGGGGAAAGGGTACTAATAGAGCAGCACATGAGCCAGGGCAATAACGACGCGCTACTGGACGTGGTTCATCGCTTGCACGGCGCCGCGCGCTACTGTGGCGTACCGCAGCTACGCGAATGCTGCCTGCAGGCAGAGACGGCGCTGAAAAAGGAGGCCGACATTCAGGTAGCGGTCAGCCAGTTGATCGAGGCCATAGAGCAACTGCGGCAGGCTTACCAGGCCGCTGAATAAAGCGCCTCTCAAATCACAGGGCAAAGCAGGCCGGGCAAGCCTTCAATTGGCTGACCAGATGGCAAAGGCCAGCGCCTGCTCGCGCTCATCACTGAGGCTCAGTAACATCTGTCCACCACCGCCCTGCTCAAGGCGCTGGGCGGCGACGCCACTGAGGCGCACCAAGGGCGCGCCCAGGCTGTCATTGTCGATCTGTATGTGCTGCCACGACATGCCCTGCGCCAGCCCTGTCCCCAGCGCCTTGAGAATCGCCTCCTTGGCGGCATAGCGCTTGGCAAGATAACGCGCCGGCTGATGATGGCCGGCAAAACGCTGCCATTCGGCCTCGGTCAGGATGCGCCGAGCAAATCTGTCACCCTGACGCCCCAACACCGCCTCGATCCGGCTGACCAGCACCATATCGGTACCGATGCCTCGAATCATTTTGCCGCCGAAGCGCCGAGGATCAGCGCACGCATATCCTTGACTGCTTGAGCCAGCCCCGAAAAAAGCGCACGGGCGATGATCGCATGGCCGATGTTCAGTTCGTTCATGCCGCTGATGGCGGCGATAGGCTCAACGTTGTGGTAATGCAATCCATGCCCGGCATTGACCACCAGACCGAGTTTGCGCGCGTAGATACAGCCTTCCCGGATGCGCTCCAGGGCCTCAGCCTGTTCAGCGCCCTGGGTGTCGGCATAGTGCCCGGTATGCAGTTCGATGACCGGGGCGCCAGCACGCTTGGCTGCCTCAATCTGCCGAGGGTCCGCGTCGATAAACAGCGACACCTCACTGCCCATGGCCGCCATGCGCTCTACCGCTTCCTGGACCCGGGCGCTGTTGCCGGCGACATCCAACCCGCCTTCGGTGGTCAGTTCCTCGCGCCGCTCAGGTACCAGGCAGATATTGGCCGGGCGTATCTGTTCGGCGAAATCCAGCATGGCGTCGGTCACGGCCATTTCCAGATTCATGCGCGTCTGCAATACCTCCGCCATCAGGCGCACATCGCGCTCCTGAATATGCCGGCGGTCCTCGCGCAGGTGCAGCGTAATCCCGTCCGCTCCTGCCTGTTCAGCCTCGATCGCCGCCTGCACCGGATCCGGATAGCGCGTACCGCGCGCCTGGCGGAGGGTGGCGACGTGATCGATATTCACACCTAAAAGCACACGTTGAAACTCAGTCAAAGCCCGTCTCCTTTTAAACCCGCACCAGGATTGGAAAATAGTTGCCGACTGACCAGCGGGCGATCGCCCAGATGCACCGCCAGCGCCTGCCGCATCAACATCTTTGCGGTGCGCAGGGTGAGCGGCGCAGCCCAATCGGCTACCGCCATGGCCAGCAAGCCGGCGCCGGGTAGCCCTGTCGGACCCGACGCAGTAACGGGGGCCGGCAGTAAACCCTGCTCGGCATGCCAGAGGTAATATTGCTCAGCCGCCACCGGGTTACCCTGCGCGTCTTCAGTCAGGCTGAAACCATAGCCCATAACCTCCAACAGCTGCCACTCGAACTGACGCAGTACCGGCTCCACCAGTGCCGGGCCGGCCAGTTGTTCAAGGGCGTGTTGGTAGGCAGCAAAAATCAGCGCATTGGGGTCGCCAGGCGGCAACAGCCGTATTACCAGTTCATTGAGATACAGTCCGCTGAATAACGCCTGACCTTGAAGCAAGCGATAGCCACCCGCGGCCTCCGCCTGGGCCAGCGTCTTCAGCTCGCCACGCCCAGCGAGCCCTACCAGCAACGGCATGAAGGCTTGCGGGGCCAGGCCCTTGCGTTGGCCTCGGGCACCGCGCCAGACAACGCGCTGCACCCCATGCTGAAGGCTGAGCAGATCGACCAGTGCGCTGCTGTCCCGATAGGGGCGGCTGTGCAGCACATAGGCCGGACTCAGGGATGATGACACGGCTGATCTCCACCGCCGCAGGAAGCGGACAGATTAACTGTCGAAGTTGTAACCAAGCGAACTCAGGGCGCGTTCGTCGTCCGACCAGCCGCGTTTTACCTTGACCCAAAGGTTGAGCATGATCTTGCTGCCGAACAACTTCTGCATGTCCAGCCGCGCTTCCTGGCCGATTTTCTTCATGCGCTCGCCGCCATCACCGATAATGATCTTTTTCTGGCCATCGCGCTCAACCAGAATCAACGCATGAATATGCAAGATCTTGCCTTCCTGCTTGAACTGCTCGATCTCGACCGTGACCTGGTAGGGAATCTCGGCACCCAGTTGGCGCATGACCTTTTCACGCACCAGCTCGGCTGCCAGAAAACGTGAACTGCGATCCGTTATCTGGTCATCCGGGTAAAAGTGTTCACCCTCTGGCAGGCGCTCGGCAATCAACTGTTCCAGCTGATCGATATTGCGCCCATGCAGGGCGGACACCGGGACGATTTCAGCCTCGGGCAACTGGGTGGCCAGCCACTCCAGATGTGGCAGCATGTCTTTCTTGTCGTCCATGCGGTCAAGCTTGTTGACCACCAGCAGTACCGGACAGGTGACGTAGCGCACCTTCTCCAGCACCATCTGGTCTTCATCGGTCCAACGCACCCGATCGACAACAAAGAGCACCACGTCGACATCCCGCAGCGCCTGGCTGGCGCTCTTGTTCATGAAGCGGTTGAGCGCCTTGTCGTTGTCCTTGTGCAGGCCGGGGGTATCCACGTAGATCGCTTGCACAGCCCCCTCGGTCTTGATCCCGAGCATGGTGTGCCGGGTGGTCTGGGGTTTGCGCGAGGTAATGGCCAGCTTCTGGCCCAGCACGTGATTGAGCAGAGTCGACTTGCCCACATTAGGCCGGCCTACAATGGCCACATAGCCACAACGGGGGTTACTGTCACTCATCTGCTTTCTCCACGCCCAGATCAATCAGGGCTTTTTGCGCCGCCACCTGTTCCGCCAGGCGTCGGCTGTTGCCAACACCAAAGGTCGGTTCGGTCAACGGGCTTACATGACATTCGACACGGAAGGTCCGGCAATGGGCTTCGCCACTGCTTTCAGTCACTTCGTAGCGGGGTAACTCGCATTGCCGCGACTGCAGATACTCCTGCAGCCGGGTCTTGGGATCCTTGTTGTTGTCGACCAGCGTCAAGGTCGCGATATGCTCACGCAGCCAATACAGCACGCGCTCGCGGGCAGCTTCCAGGCCGCTCTCCAGATAGATCGCGCCGATGATGGCTTCGGTTGCGTCGGCCAGAATCGATTCACGGCGAAAGCCACCGCTTTTCAATTCACCTGAGCCCAGGCGCAGATACTCGCCGAGCTCGAAGCCCTTGGCCAGTTCGGCCAGGGTCACGCCCTTGACCAGGCGTGCGCGCAGGCGGGACAACTGACCTTCACGTGCCTGCGGGAAGCGCTCGAACAGTGCTTCTGCAGCGACGAAATTCAGAATGGAGTCGCCCAGAAATTCCAGGCGCTCATTGTTGCGCCCACCCAGACTTCTATGGCTCAAGGCCAGGATCAGCAGTTCCGGGTCCTTGAAGCTATAGCCGATATTACGTTCCAGCCGGTCTAACTTGTTTATCACTTAAGCGGTCTGATTATGTGGGTTTCATCGAAGTGGACGAGAGCGTCCACGTTTTGAATTATGGGCGAGCGCACTTCATACTTGATCACGACCGTATAGGCATCAGTACCGGCGGGGGTAATGGTGATCGCGTCCTTGGCCTTGATATCGCGGATGCTGTTGATCTGCATGCCCTTGTCGATATGGCTATGGAAATCGCGCAGCGAGGCAATCTTGATCGTCGGATCCTCGTTCACCTCTGTGACGATCTTGCGCAGGGTGAAATGCTCCATGTAAATGGGCGCAAGCTTCATGACGATGACCAGCCCGAAGATGATCAGCGCAATGACTGCCAACCAACCGAAAAATGACATGCCTTTCTGGGAATGGCGCATGGATAACCTCGTGACGTCCGTTGTTAGTGTTATTGGTATCCGCCCTTTCCCTCAGTGGATAAGGGCTACCCTGGAAAAATTCGGCAGGTTGCTCAGCTTCGGCTCAGGCCAGTGCATCCATACGGCAAATGCCTTGCCTACAATATAGTTGTCCGGAACCATTCCCCACAACTCCCTTGGCATATCTTCAGCGTTCCAGTAGCGGCTGTCATTGGAATTGTCGCGATTGTCGCCGACCATAAAGTAATGTCCTTCCGGCACTCGCCACTCTTTGGCCGCCGGCGTCTGAGACAGACTTTTCTGCCTGACCAGATGCTCGACATCACCCAGCTTCTCCTGGAACACTTCTACTTCAGCGCGGGCATAGAGCGGGTGCCCGGTGGGGACTTCATCATCCCGCTCCAGACGCACCGGCTTCAGGGGCACCCGTTCACCGTTGATAATCAGCTGTTTACCCGCGTAGCGCACGGTATCACCGGGCAAACCAACCACCCGCTTGATGTAGTTGATGCGAGGGTCATTCGGGTAACGAAAGACCATGACGTCGCCACGCTGCGGGTCATTGACCGGAATAACTTTCATGTCCAGCACTGGTAAGCGGATGCCGTAGGCAAACTTGTTGACCAGAATAAAGTCGCCCACTTCCAGCGTCGGCTTCATCGATCCAGAAGGAATCTGAAAGGGCTCAACCAGAAAGGAGCGCAGTACCAGGACCACCAGCAGCACAGGGAAAAAGGACTTGCCGTACTCGATCAGCAGCGGCTCCTTCTCCAGACGCGCGAGCGTAGTCGGATCGGGAATATCCACTGCAGAATCATAGGCGGCCACGGCACGGCGCCGGCGAGGGCCAAACCAGAGCACGTCCAACAGGGCCAGAAAACCCGAAACAGCAACTGCCAATACCAACAGCAGTGGAAAATTGATATGCATAATCGAGCCCGTTTGACTATCCCTAGTTGTCTACTTTCAGTACCGCCAGGAAGGCTTCCTGGGGGATTTCAACGTTACCTACCTGCTTCATGCGCTTCTTGCCGGCCTTCTGCTTTTCCAGCAGCTTCTTCTTCCGGCTGGCATCGCCACCATAACACTTGGCGATCACGTTCTTGCGCAGCGCCTTGACCGTTGATCGGGCCACAATCTGCCCTCCGACGGCAGCCTGGATCGCGACATCAAACATCTGCCGGGGAATCAGCTCCTGCATCTTGCTGACCAGTTGCCGACCTTTGTAAGCCGCATTGTCGCGGTGCACGATCAATGCCAGGGCATCGACCTTTTCCGCATTGATCAGCACGTCAAGGCGCACCAGCCGGGCGGTCTGGAAGCGTTCAAAGGCATAGTCCAGCGACGCGTAACCACGGCTTACCGACTTCAGGCGGTCAAAGAAGTCGAGTACCACCTCATTCATCGGCAGATCATAGATAACCTGAACCTGCGTACCCAGAAACAGCATGTCGTGCTGCACACCGCGTTTTTCAACACAGAGGGTGATAACCGCGCCCAGGTGATCCTGGGGTACCAGAATATTGGCCCGCACGATCGGCTCGCGCATTTCCTCAACCATCGAAGGGTCGGGCAGGCGCGACGGGTTGTCCACATAGAGAACGCTACCGTCTTTCTTCACCACCTCGAAAACTACCGTGGGTGCGGTCGTGATCAGGTCCAGGTTGTATTCGCGCTCCAGGCGCTCCTGGATGATCTCCATGTGCAACATGCCGAGGAAGCCGCAACGGAAGCCAAAACCCAGCGCCTCGGAGCTTTCAGGTTCATAGTGCAGGGAGGCGTCGTTCAGGGTGAGCTTTGACAGCGCCTCACGAAAATCTTCGAAATCTTCAGAACTGACCGGGAACAAGCCAGCAAATACCTGCGGCTTGACCTTCTTGAAACCGGGCAGCATATCGACATCAGGGGTGTTGGACAGCGTCAGGGTATCGCCGACCGGTGCACCGTGGATATCCTTGATACCGGCGATGATAAAGCCCACTTCACCGGCCTTGAGATCCGCTGTTTCACTGTGCTTGGGGTTGAATACACCCACACTGTCGACCTGGTGGATCTTGCCAGTCGACTTGACCAGCACTTTGTCGCCCTTCTTGATCCGGCCATGCTTTACCCGCACCAGCGAGACCACACCCAGATAATTGTCGAACCAGGAGTCGATGATCAACGCCTGCAGCGGCGCATCCAGCTCACCGACCGGCGCAGGAATGACCTGAATAAGGCGCTCCAGCACATCTTCGACGCCCAGCCCGCTCTTGGCGCTACAGACCACAGCATCGGTAGCATCAATACCAATGACACTCTCGATTTCTGCCATGACCCGCTCCGGCTCGGCCTGCGGCAGGTCAATTTTGTTCAACACCGGCATGACCTCAAGGCCCTGCTCGATAGCGGTATAACAGTTGGCTACCGACTGCGCCTCTACACCCTGCGCAGCGTCAACCACGAGCAACGCGCCCTCGCAGGCGGCCAGCGAGCGACTGACTTCATAATGGAAGTCGACGTGGCCGGGAGTATCGATGAAATTCAGCTGATAGGTTTTGCCGTCTACTTTGGAGGTGTAGTAGAGCGTGACGCTGTGGGCCTTGATGGTGATCCCGCGCTCGCGCTCCAGATCCATCGAGTCAAGTACCTGTTCGGCCATCTCGCGATCAGCCAAGCCCCCGCATATCTGAATAAAACGGTCAGCCAGGGTCGACTTACCATGATCAATGTGCGCAATGATCGAGAAATTACGGATTAGGCTTAGGTCACTCACTACAGGGATCATCCAGACTTGATTGCAAGATTGCCAGCCATGCAGGCTGTCGCAATGGAAGGGGGATGGCTTCCCCCGAAAACAGCCCGCGAGTGTACCCGAATATGCCGTAGAGCGCTATTGCGCGCCCCGTTGCCGGCGATGCGGTGCAGACCAACGCGGCCCGACTTGTCGGGCCGCCAAGTGACTGCTTAGCTGGCTAGCCGAAAGGTGATGTAACTGGCCCGGCCCTGGCGAATCACGCGCATGGAGACTGACCTGTTGGTGGGTAAATCGGCGGTGATTTTCTCGAACTCACTGACCGATTGCACTGGCTGGTTGTCAAGATTGGTAATGATATCGCCATTACGCAAGCCCACCATGGCGCCAGGGCCCTGGCGGACCTCACGAATCATGACGCCGGCGTTCACATCCAGCGCGCCCTTCTGTTCGTCGGTCAAATCAGCCACGACCACGCCCAACCGGTTATCCACCTTGTCGGTCGGCGCGCTGCTGGGCGGTGTCACTGAAGCAACACTGTCATCCTCGGGCAAGGCGCCAATTTCCATCTTCAGGGTCTGGCGCTTCTTGTCGCGCATGACTTCAAGCGTGGCCTCCTCACCAGGGCGAACCCGGCCCACCGCATGCGGCAAATCGGAGGACATGATGATTTCCTGACCGTTGAAGCGCAGGATCACGTCTCCCACCTGCAAGCCACCCTTATCGGCAGGGCCGTCCGGTTGCGTCTGGGCAACCAGTGCGCCAGCGGGCTTGGGCAGCCCGAATGACTCGGCCAGATCCTTGCTGACCTCTTGAATCACCACACCCAACCAGCCACGCTGAACACTGCCGTTTTCCTTGATCTGTTCGACCACATCCAGCGCCACATCAACGGGGATGGCAAACGACAGGCCCATGAAACCACCGGAACGGGTAAAGATCTGAGAATTGATCCCGATGACTTCACCGTCGAGATTCAACAGCGGGCCGCCAGAATTACCCGGGTTGATAGCCACATCGGTCTGGATAAAGGGAACATAGCTTTCGTTCGGCAGGCTGCGGCCCTTGGCACTGATGATGCCGGCTGTAACCGAATAATCAAAGCCAAAGGGCGAACCGATGGCCAGCACCCATTCGCCTGCCTTGAGCTCGGAAGAGTTGCCCATACGCACCACGGGCAGATCATCGCCGGCGTCGATCTTCAACAGCGCCAGGTCGGAACGAGGATCGGCACCAACCAACTCGGCCTGCAGCTCACGCCGATCGGACAGCCGAACAAAAATGGCGTCAGCACCTGCGATAACGTGGTTATTGGTCAGAACGTAACCATCCTTGGACAGGATAAAACCCGAACCAAGAGATTGTGGAGCCTGGCGCTCACGGGGGGCCTGCGGACCTTGCTGCGGGAAACCGCGCTCAAAGAATTCACGGAACATCGGCGGCATGCCTTCCAGATCGGGCATGCCTGGCACCGCGCCAGAACGAGCCACCGGGGCTTTCTGGCTAGTGCTGATATTCACCACGGCGGGAGAGACTTCCTCGACCAGCTCGGTAAAGTCGGGCAGCCCCTGCGCCATGCCCAGCGAGCTCCAGCTCAGCACCAGCGAGCCGACTACCGCTACCATCCAGCGTTGCGTTGACAACATGTGCACTTGATCTCCTAATAAAAGTGAGGGTCTCAGTGCATCGCCAGCAGAGTCTCGCTGTTTGCGATGCCACTGGAGGGCAGTATACGCAGAATACGTGGCTGCAAATCCGGGTTACTGCGTTGTTGCCAGGCATAAATGCGTACGCCCACAAACCCCGAAGCCAGACCGAAAAGAGCAGACAGAATAATCAAGGGTTCAGCCAAGCCTGCGCTGTCGGCCAGAATGGCGGCACTGAAAAGTCCCACCAGAGGCAAGATATACATAGAAATCGACGCCTTGACAACGGCGTTCTCGGGCAGACCTATGACCACCTGGTCACCCACCCGCGGCGGGATATCACAGAGCACGCGGATAAAACCCTGGCGGGCGCCAGAGCCGAGGCGTTGCAACAATGCCTGGCCACAACCTGCGCGTGCCTGACAGCTGCCGCAGGTACTTTGACGAACAGTCTCGACCCAGGCGCTGCCCGGCTCAACACTAACGACTCTGCCCTGCTCCTCAATCACCGCCAGCCCCATCGAAATCGGGGGCCAGGGAATCCGCTATGCGCTCAGCCGCAGCACCCGGCAGCTCACCTACCACAGTGGCCAGATAATCACCCTCAGCACGCACGAGCTTGCGGCTGATTGCCACTGTCGGCCCGAGCTGCGCTCTAAGATCATCAGCTATGCCCTCTTCGCCGAGAGGCTCGACAAACAAGGTCAGGCGCGCAAGACCGTCGGTGTATACCTGCGTAATCAACTCACCAGACCCACCGTCCAACTGGCGTACTTCCCGGTGGCCGAGAACAAAGCCAGGGGGCAACCAGCCTGGCACCCAATCCTCACCCACATCCGCCTGACCGGCAACATTGTTGGCTGTGGATTGCAGCGGCAGACACACGCCACTGGTCTGCAATGACTCGGTTGGCACCTGGCCAAGCTCAAGGGAAGTAAATTGAAAACGCTCGAGAAGGACGCTGCGCTCATTGATCAGCAAGGATTTGAGCAACAATCCGGTTTCCTGATCCAGATACAGCTCAAAGGCGTAGCGATAGGGGTCACGGGGTTTGACTGCCAATACGAATACAGAGCGATCTGCGACTCGAGTGCTGCCTAGCACCTGGAGGGTGTACCAGTTATGCAACAACTCAAGCTGCTCAGCGAGCTGATCTGTTTCTCTCCAGCCAGCGGGTTGCGCCAGAGAGCTGGTACAGACAACATCACCGTTACGGGTCAGCCACTCTTGCGGCTGCCCATCGGTCTGCAGCAGCCGTTCACTGGTCTGATCACCATCATGCTGGAGCCAGACCTGATGCGTACTGAAGCTGCCGCTGCGCTCATAAACGAATGAGCCATGATAGCTCTGCTGCTGTGCAGCATCGACCATGCGCTCAAGCAGAGCGTTTGGCTCCGGAGCAACAGCCGATTCGGCGAAAACAGGCGACGTCAGAAACAGAGCCGCTACAGAGGCTCCCCATAGCGTTAATTGCCGTGTTGCTGACATCCGTCGCACCTATTGGTTTTCCAGACTAGCCGCCCGTGCATAAGGAAGCAGTTGCGGTGCTTCGAAGCGCGAACTGTGCTCGGCGTGCTGGCGCAAATAAGTGCCAATACGCTGCTCCTGCCAAGCGGAAGGCGCTTTCTGCTCGGCATTTGCATCACCGTTCAGCTGGGGCTGAGAAAAGCCAGCCAACACTGCACCACCCTGAGAGGGCTGTGAAGAGACAGGCGCCACGGTGACGGGAGAAGATGCCGCAGGCGGCAGGTCAGCGACCATACCAGACTCTGCTGGCGAACCGTCCTGATTGAACATGTTCACGCCCACCAGTACCGCCAAGGTCACCGAGGCAGCAACAGCGAGACGGCTCAGGTTCTGCCATACACGCGGCGATTTGGACTCGACCGCTACTGGGACTGCTTCATCAGCAATAAGAGCAGAAATACCAGCAGACAGATCAACCTTCGGCTGCCAAGGCTCTTTGTGCATGATAGATCGCGCCATTTGATAGCGATCCCAGGTGCTACGCAGTGCGGGATCGCTTTCGCTGGCCTGAAGCACGCGACGGATTTCCAGCTCATCCGCTTCGTTATCCATCAGCGCGGAGATAGACTCCTGCAAGGATTGATTACTCATCGCTTTACCTCTGCTAGTGGCCCATTACGGGGACTTGCTGTATTAAACACTCAGAGCTTGATCAATCTTCGATCAGTGGCTTGAGTGCTTTATCGATTGCCTCACGAGCTCTGAAGATACGGGATCGGACCGTACCCACAGGGCAACTCATTACTGCAGCAATATCTTCATAGCTCAGACCTTCAAATTCACGCAAAGTTAGAGCCGTTCTCAAATCATCGGGCAGTTGCTGCAAGGTGCGATTGATCATCTGCTCAATCTCGTTGCGCAACATGTCCCGCTCCGGCGAGTGAATATCCTTGAGGGCGCTGTCGCCATCATGGTACTCAGCCTCATCGGCCGCTATATCCGAATCTGGCGGGCGTCTACCACGGGCCACCAGATAGTTTTTCGCTGTGTTGATCGCAATGCGATACAACCACGTGTAAAAGGCACTGTCGCCACGAAAATTGGCCAGGGCACGGTAAGCCTTGATAAAAGCTTCCTGCGCAACGTCCTGAGCCTCATGGCTGTCGTGCACAAAACGGGTAACCAGTGCGAGGATCTTGTGCTGGTATTTAAGCACCAGAAGATCAAAAGCTCGCTTGTCACCACGCTGAACCCGTTCGACCAATTGCTGATCGGTCTGCTCAGTCATTGAGCGGCTCCCGAGAGCAGCGCGAAGGCTTAAGCCCCGCCTTGTAGTGATAGACCCGCAATGTAAGCAAAAGTTCTCCCCTCGTCAGGTTCAGCTATATGAGCGGGCGGCTTGTCAAAAGTTCCACGCCCTAATCCTTTATTCAGTGCAAATCATAGCAATTATCGAGCCCGTTGCGGAAACCTCTTGTAGCGCCTGGAGTATTGCCTGACAGATTGCTTCTATATACTACCCGGCCAAGCTTGCACAACTGCCCCTGCCTGAGCTGTTCGGAGCACCATGACACACGCACTGCAATATGACGTACTGGTAATCGGCAGCGGCGCTGCCGGGCTGACCCTGGCTCTGCATCTGGCAGACCATATGCGCATTGGTGTTATCAGCAAAGGGCAGCTATCCGAAGGCTCGACTTTCTGGGCCCAGGGCGGTGTAGCAGCGGTGCTGGACGATACCGACACGGTTGACGCGCATGTACAGGACACCCTCGAAGCCGGTGGCGGTTTATGTCACGAAGATGCCGTCAGGCAGATCGTTGGCACCAGCCGCGAGGCGATCGGCTGGCTGATCGAGCAAGGCGTACCCTTCACTCGCGAGACTCGCGAAGATGGCAGCGAGAGTGATGATTTTCATCTGACCATGGAAGGCGGCCATAGCCATCGCCGTATCATTCATGCTGCTGATGCCACGGGTGCGGCAATTTTCAATACGCTGCTGCTCAAGGCCCAGGCGCACGCCAATATAGAGTTGCTGGAAAATCGCGTCGCCGTCGATCTCATTACCACGGACAAGCTGGGCCTGCCGGGCGAGCGCTGTCTGGGCGCTTACATTCTCAATCGCAGCAGTGGCCACGTCGAAACCTGCGCAGCCCGTTTCACGGTGCTGGCCAGTGGTGGCGCGAGCAAGGTTTACCTGTATACAAGCAACCCCGACGGCGCCTCCGGCGACGGCATTGCCATGGCCTGGCGGGCGGGTTGCCGGGTGGCCAACATGGAATTCAACCAGTTCCACCCCACCTGCCTCTACCACCCCAAGGCCAAAAGCTTTCTGGTAACCGAGGCCCTGCGGGGCGAAGGTGCGCTGCTCAAGCTGCCCAACGGCCAGCGTTTTATGCCGCGTTTTGATCAACGCGCTGAACTGGCCCCACGGGATATCGTCGCCCGGGCGATTGACCATGAGATGAAGCGCCTGGGTCTGGATTGTGTCTTTCTAGATATCAGCCACAAGCCTGCCGACTTTATCCGTAGTCACTTCCCTACGGTATATGAACGTTGCCTGGCATTCGGCATCGACATCACCCGTGAGCCTATCCCGGTGGTACCGGCTGCTCACTATACCTGTGGCGGGGTCATGGTCGACGCGAACGGGCGGACCGATCTGAACGCGCTCTACGCCATTGGCGAGACCAGCTTCACCGGCCTGCACGGCGCCAACCGCATGGCCAGCAACTCGCTGCTCGAATGTATCGTGTATGGCCGCTCGGCGAGTCAGGACATTCTGCAGCAACTCGACAATAACCCCATGCCGGTCAACCTGCCACGCTGGGACGAAAGTCAGGTCACCGACTCGGACGAGGATGTGATCATCTCGCACAACTGGGAAGAGTTACGGCGTTTCATGTGGGACTACGTGGGGATCGTTCGCACCAGCAAGCGACTACAGCGTGCCAAACACCGGGTGGATATGCTGCGAGCGGAAATCCACGAGTTCTACAGCAATTACACGGTTACCCGCGACCTGCTTGAACTACGCAACCTGGCACTGGTGGCCGATCTGATCATCCAGTCCGCCATGCAGCGCCGTGAGAGCCGTGGGCTGCACTACACCCTGGATTATCCCGGCCTGCTGCCTGAGGCTGAAGATACTATTCTGCAGCCACCCAACGCTGCCGACTGAAGCGCAAGCGCAGGCGCAACCGGCGCAGGGCCTCCTCGGCCGCCGCGTCCGGGGGCAATACGACCGATACCGGCCACCAGCGCCCCGGCTCGCGCAAACGCACAACGGTCAGGAAAGCGCTGACAAAGGTATCAGCCAGCAAGCGGGCGCTGGCCTCGGAGCCATCACGACGCAAGACATGCCAACCCTCGCTATCAAAACGCAGGCCTGTTACCGAACTGGCATGCCGCAGGCTGACCTGACGCGGCCATACCCAGAGGGCATGCCCCGCCAGCACCAGCATCATCCCCGCCGCCAGCATGCCAGGCATGGCACTGCGGTACAGTGCAAAAGCCGCAAGCAGGGAAGCCAGCACCAATACCACGCCCAGAAAGCGTGATGGCTGGCGTTGTAAAAGCAGGTAATCAGTTTGGCTGAACACGGTCCAGTATCATCCTTACCATTCGTTTAAGGTCGGGGTCGTCGGGCTCACTACGCTGCATGAACCAGCCGAACATATCCTGATCTTCGCAGGTCAGCAACTTGCTGAAACGCTCTTTGTCTGCGGCCTCCAGATCGCTGTAGGCTTCCTGCAAAAAAGGCAGCAGGAGCACATCCAGCTCCAGCATGCCGCGACGGCTGTGCCAGAACAAACGTTTCATTTCTATATCGGCCGACATCAAACATCTCCGCAACGGATTGATAGCGCCCTTGAGCGCAGCTAGTTCATTATAGGCGCAGGGCGACACTGACAAGCATGCACCATAGTCCTATGATGTAACAGCTGACTACACCAGACAACATGACCACACACCTTGCACCCGACAATTTGAGTCTCATGAGCGAAATTAGCCAATTGAACCACCTTTTAACCGAGCGCTTTCCCGAAACCGAGCAACATTCGGCAGCCCTGCCTGCCTCCGGCATGAGCTGGCTATCCCACGAGCGCGTTCTTTCGGTAACAGGTGCCGATGCAAAGCGGTTCCTGCAAGGGCAACTGACCTGTGACCTGGATCTGCTGACCAATCCCGGCAGCACGCTCGGCGCCCGCTGCAATCCCAAGGGCCGTGTACAGTCGAGTTTTCGCATGTTACGGAACAGCGAAGACAGTTACCTGCTGGCACTACACGAGGACGTGCTGGACACCCAGCGCGCCGATCTGGGCAAGTACGCGGTGTTCTTCAAAACGACAATCAGCGATGCCAGCGATGACTGGGTCCGATTTGGCCTGTGGGGCCCGGATGCCGCCGGAGCGCTTGAACATGCTGGCCTCGCGCTGGCTGACTCTGTCGATCAGGTTGCCATAACCTCCCAGGGCACGACGATCCGCGTCCCAGGTGCAGACCGAGTTGAAATTTGGTTACCGGCTGATAACGCTTCACATACTGTGGATCTGCTGCTGAGCAGGGTTCCCGCCGGCACCCTGAACGACTGGCAACTGCAACAGATTCGCCTTGGTCTGGGGCAGATCAGCGCAGCCACCCGCGAGAGTTTTATCCCGCAGATGCTCAACCTGCAATTGTTCAGCGCGGTCAGCTTCAGAAAGGGCTGCTACACCGGCCAGGAAATCGTCGCGCGTATGCAGTATCTCGGCAAGCTAAAGCGGCGTATGTTCAGACTATTGATGGCCGGCGACGCGGCCCTGCCGGCCGGCACCCCGATCGTCAATCCTGCCACTGGGCAGACGCTTGGCGAAGTCGTCATGAGTGCTCACGCAGGCGCGGGGGTAGAAATATTGGCCGTATTGCAAAAAGATGCGGCACAATTGGAGGCACTATCAGCAAAGGATGCCGAAGGGCCGCTACTGACCCTCGCCGACCTGCCTTATGATAAACAACTGGCCGACAGCGAAGTCGGCACAGCGAACTGAACAAGGAAACAACCCATGACCGATTTGGCCCAGCGCGTACAGGATGAGTTGATCCAAGCCATCGAAAAGGACCAACTGGTTCTGCCTACCCTGCCGGAGGTGGCATTACGGGTACGTGAAGCCGCTGAGGATCCCGACGTCAATATTGCTTTGCTGGTCCGTGAGATCAGCAATGACGCCGCGCTCAGTGCCCGACTGATCAAGGTAGTCAACAGTCCCCTGTTGCGCACCCGTCAGGAGATCACCGACCTGAGCATGGCGGTCAATCGCATGGGTATCGCCTATACCGCCAACCTGGCTACGGGCCTGGCCATGGCGCAGATGTTCCAGGCCACCTCGGACGTGATTGACCGCAAGATGCGTGAAGTCTGGGCGCGCAGTACCGAGGTCGCCGGTATCAGCCATGTACTGTGCCGCCACTACACCAAGCTCAAGCCGGACCAGGCTACGCTGGCGGGCTTGGTGCACCAGATTGGCGTACTGCCGATTCTCAGTTATGCGGAAGAAAACGACCAGTTACTGGCGGACTCAGCCAGTCTTGATCTGGTAATCGAACGTATTCACCCGATCATCGGCGATCGCATTCTGGCCGCCTGGGACTTTCCCGTGCCGCTGCGCCACGTACCTACCGAGCACCTGGATTTCAGCCGTAACTCCTCAAGTGTGGATTACGCCGATATCGTTCAGGTAGCCATGCTGCAAAGCCTGAACAGCGAGCACCCGCTGGCGCAGATGGACTGGAATACCATCCCGGCCTTTGCCAAATTGGGCATCAGCCAGGACAGTGATGGTGAAGAAGAAGACCTGTCCGCGGAAATGGAAGCGGCTATGGCACTGCTGGGGTAATTGAAACCCTCAGCGAGAAACGCCAAGGGTCACTGATTACGCCACTGCGGCGGGCGCTTTTCAAAGAAGGCGTTGACGCCCTCCAATGTATCTTCATGATCGAACAGGTCAACAAAGCGCTCCCGCTCCTGCGCCAGCAGACTATTCAAGGGTTGCTGGCGCGCACCCTGAATAAGCGCCTTGCAGGCTTTGACGGCCAACGGGCTTTGTCTACCAACCTGCGCCGCAAGGCGTAGCGCCGTGGTTACTGCCTGGCCCTGCTCAACCACCTCTTCAACCAGCCCAATACGCTCGGCTTTAACGCCATCTATGCGCTCGCCGCACAGTATCATCCGCTTGGCCCAGCCCTCGCCGACCAGCCAGGCCAATGCCTGAGTGCCGCCGGCACAAGGCAACAGCCCGACGCTGGCCTCAGGCAGCGCCATCTGCACCTGCCGTTCGGCGATGCGAATATCGCAGGCCAACGCACACTCCAGACCACCGCCCATTGCGTAACCGTTCAGCGCGGCAATGGACACACCGGAAAAATCCCGCAAGGCCTCAAATGCCTGGCCGAATAGCCGGGCCATCAGCCGAGCGCGGCCTTTGTCGCCATCGGCAAACAATTTCAGATCCGCCCCGGCAGAGAAAAAGCGCTCACCGCGCCCGGTGATCACCAGTGCGTAGATCTCCGGGTCAGCACTCAGATGACCTACCAACTCCACCAGCCCGTGCAGGGTGTCGGTATCCCAGGTGTTGGCTGGAGGATTATCGATCGTCACCAGCGCCGTATGCCCGACCTTCTGCACGACCAGTTTGTCAGTACGTGGCACCAGCGCGGTATAGGGTTGCAAAGCATGATCCATGGGGCACTCCTGAACAACGAATAAACAAATTAACCAATAATTCTAGACTGCGCTCTGCGGCAGACGCCAGTCAATCGGCTGCCGACCCTGCTCCTGCAAATAGGCATTGGCCGCAGAAAAATGCCCGTTACCGATAAAGCCGCGATGCGCGGATAGCGGTGACGGATGCACGGAGGTCAATACCTTGTGGCGGGAAAGGTCGACCTGGGCCGCCTTCTTCTGCGCATAGCTGCCCCACAGCATGAACACCAGATGCTCATGCTGCCGAGCGACTATCTCGATCACCTTCGAGGTAAATACCTCCCAGCCGCGGCCGGCATGCGCCCCGGCATTGGACTGCTCGACGGTCAATACCGCGTTGAGCAGCAATACGCCCTGCTCTGCCCAGCTCTGCAGACAGCCGTGCGCGGGAATGGGCAATTCAAGGTCGCGCTGCAGCTCCTTGAAGATGTTCTGCAGCGACGGGGGCGGTCGTATGCCCGGTGGCACAGAAAAGCTCAAGCCGTGCGCCTGACCCGGCCCGTGGTAAGGGTCCTGGCCAATAATCACGACCTTGACCTGGTCCAGCGGCGTACTGTTCAACGCATTGAAAATCAGCGGGCCGGGCGGAAACACCACCTTGCCAGCGGCCTTTTCAGCTAACAGAAAGGCGCGCAGATCCTGCATGTAGGCCTTGTCGAATTCGTCACCCAAGGCTGCTTTCCAGCCCGCCTCCAGTGCTACCTTGCGCTCAGCTCTGGTTCCCGTAGTGGTTGCCATAGTTGTTGCCATAACAGTTACTCCGCAACCGGTACCGTCTGGGCATTGCAACGCACCACGCGCTGACGATCATCGACCAGCAGACCAGACAAACCGTTATGCCGGTTGTCATGCAGCACCAGGATACCGTCAACACATTCAGCCACCTGATTGGCCGCGCGGCTGCGCATTTGCCCAGCCTCGGCCGAGCCGACCGTCACCAGGCTGAACTCGGCCAGCAACATGCCCTGCTCTTCACGGCTGAAGTTCATATAGCCGTAGAAATACAGCACCATGACCGTGGCAAACACGGTCGCAAAAAACGTCAGAATCAGGGGTAGCTTGTTCAGCTCTTTGCCTTCACTCACAGATAATTCCTCAGAGAATATTGGCATAATCAGCTTCGATACGATCGAGGCTGAGGTTGTTCAAAAAACCGGAAAAACACATCCAGGCGCTCAACGCATTCAAGTCGGCAAAGGGCTCAGGCAAATAGCGCGGCGGCGCCACCAGCCCCTCCTCCACCAATTGCCCCAGGGTGCGCATATCTTCCAGCGTGGTCTTGCCGCAAAACAGCAATGGGATCTGCTGCAGCTTGCCTTTGCGCACCGCCAGCTGGATATAGTTGTAGGTCAGGATAAAGCCTTTCAGATACGCCAGATCCTTGGTGAACGGCAAACCATTGCTGCTGGAGCCGCGGAACACGCGGCTGGCATTGGTATAGCTGTTTTCCTTGGAATAGTCCTGCTCGCGATAGAACTGGAACACGTCGAGAAAATCTCCACCGCTCTCGGCCAGTTGAATCGCCCGGGTCCGATCCGTCAGCTTGCGCAAGCGCGCCGGGTAGGAGGCAAAGGTGATCACCTCCATCAAGATCGCCAGCCCTTCCTGAGTAACCGTTGAGGACGGCGGACCCTTGGCCAGGAAGGTACAGATCGGCTGGTGCTGGCCGTTCAAACTGGTGGCCACATGCACCATGCCTTCATGTACGGCCAGAATTTTCAAATCGCGTTCATTGAACATCGCATCGCTGCGGATCTTGATGTAATCGGCGCCCGCCGCGGCATCGGCAACAATACCGTCGGACTCGAATACACGTACCGCCTGGTCATCCGGGAACGCGTGGTTCATGCGTTCCTGAAGAATCGCTACCGCTTCGGGCGCGGCAATGATCTTGGGCTCTCGGCCCAGGTCGGTACCGATATTGGTCAGTGATTCGCTGAGCATGATGCTCAGGTCGGTGAGAGTCGGGTCGCCGGCGTGGAAGGCGTCGGAGGCAGAGCCGTACAGCTCCTGGGAAATAAAGCCCATATCCGGGGTGCCGCGCGCTTCGAGCATGCGGATGACCATGCGGTATTCCTTGCACATGCGCCGCATGATCTGCCCAACTGGATTGAATGTGCCCAACTGCCGGGTGATATCCCGCTCGATTTCCTGGAATACCTGGCGCATCACGCCCGGGTCGAACCCTAGCGGTCGCTGCGCGTAATAGTCGGGACCCACGTCGGGAAGGCTTTTGCAGCGCTTGCGGAAGAACTCTTCACGCAGGCTGTCGTCCCACTTGATCGCATCCAGAATACGTATCGGCGATTGCGCCTCGACAATGCGGTCAGACAGGCTGCGGATGACCAATTGGTACTGTTCGCTCTGTTTTACCGTCATAGTGTTCCTGCTGCTGGTGACGTCATCAAGGCGTAACGCCTTGCTTCGACATTATGGTGATATTTGGCTTTGTGCAACGCTTTGACGTCTGCGATGCAAGTTCCAGCGTTGGTTATCCTGACGCGCAGTGCAACGCTCGGCCGGGCAACCCCCAGGCTGGACACGCTGCAAGCCATCCATGGGGCTCATCGATGGCCATCCCTGGCCATCGACGGTCCAGCCTGGGGGTTGCCCGGCACCGCAGTAGACAATGAGTATTTCCGAGCGAACGTCAAAAACAAATTGCGCTCACTTGCTAGGCCTTCAACCTGCCGTTCGGCTCGCCGGAAACCTGATCGATGCACCTTCTGCGAAAGGCGAGGTTGGGCAGCCCCGGTGTCGGACCGTCGATGGCCAGGGATGGCCATCGCCGAGCCCCATGGACGGCTTGTAGCGTGTCCGTCACCGGGGCTGGCCAACCTCGCACTCACCCCAAAACAACCCGATCAGGTTTCCCTGCACCCGCCAAATCCCAAACAACAGAAACTCAGGCCTCAGGCCGCATATGCGGAAACAGAATCACATCCCGAATCGAAGGCGCATCCGTCAGCAGCATTACCAACCGATCAATACCAATACCCTCACCCGCCGTCGGCGGCATACCGTATTCCAGAGCGCGGACGAAATCGGCGTCATAATGCATCGCCTCATCGTCGCCAGCGTCCTTGTCCGCTACCTGAGCCTGGAAACGCTCGGCCTGGTCCTCGGCATCGTTAAGCTCCGAATAGGCGTTGGCAATCTCGCGGCCGCCAATAAACAGCTCGAAACGATCGGTCACGCTCGGATCATCATCGCTGCGACGCGCCAGCGGTGAAACCTCAAACGGATAGCGGGTGATGAAGGTCGGCTGTTCCAGAAGGTGCTCGACGCGCTCTTCGAAGATCATTACCTGCAACTTGCCCAGCCCCTCGAAGCCTTTCACATCGGCGCCAGCTTTCTTGGCAATCGCGCGGGCTGCATCCAGGTCCTGCAGGTCTGCCGCGCTAACATCAGGGCAGAACTTGAGAATCGAATCAAATACCGAAAGCCGCGCAAAGGGCTCGCCGAAGTGGAACAGCTTGCCCTGGTAAGGCACGTCGGTGCTGCCGAGCACATCCATGGCCAGCTCGCGGAACAATTCCTCGGTCAGGTCCATGTTGTCTTCGTAGTCAGCGTACGCCTGATAGAACTCAAGCATGGTGAATTCAGGGTTGTGCCGAGTCGAGACGCCTTCATTACGGAAGTTGCGGTTGATCTCGAACACCCGCTCGAAGCCGCCAACCACCAGGCGCTTGAGGTAGAGCTCCGGCGCGATCCGCAGGAACATCGGCAAGTCCAGCGCGTTGTGATGCGTCTCGAACGGCTTGGCCGCAGCACCGCCAGGGATGGTCTGCAGCATCGGTGTTTCCACTTCCAGGAAGTTGCGCTCGGCAAGAAACTTGCGGATGTGCGCAATCACCCGTGAGCGCACCAGGAAGGTGTCACGGGTGTCTTCGTTGACGATCAGATCGACGTAACGCTGGCGATAGCGCTGCTCGGTGTCGGTCAGGCCGTGGTGCTTGTCCGGCAGCGGACGCAGGGATTTGGTCAGCAGTTGCACGGAGGTCATGCTGACATACAGATCACCTTTGCCGGAGCGCGCCATGACGCCTTCAGCGGCAATGATATCGCCCATATCCCAGTGCTTGATTGCCTCCAGCGTCTCCGCCGGGAGAGTCTTGCGATCAACGTAGACCTGAATACGCCCGGTCATGTCCTGGATCACCATAAAGGCGCCACGGTTGAGCATGATGCGCCCAGCAACTTTGACCGGAATCAAGGTTTCAGCCAGTTCTTCCTTGGTCTTGTCGGCATAGGTCTTCTGCAGATCACCCGCATAACTGTCACGACGAAAACGGTTCGGGAAGGCGTTGCCCTTGGCACGCTCAGCCGCGAGCTTTTCCTTGCGCAGGGAAATCAGGCGGTTTTCTTCCTCGGGGAGGGCTTGCGGGTCATTCTGCTGATCGGTCATGTCGGGAATTCCAGAAAGTCGGTCATTCAAAGGTTGTTGCTGCGGCACGGACTGGTGACGAGGAAACGGGCCTTACAGGCCCTGTTTCAGACTCGCTTCAATAAACTCGTCCAGATCGCCGTCCAGCACCGCATTGCAGTTGCTGTTCTCGATGTTGGTGCGCAGATCCTTGATACGTGACTGATCCAGCACGTAAGAACGGATCTGGTGGCCCCAGCCAATATCGGATTTGGTATCTTCCAGCGCCTGCGCTGCCGCGTTGCGCTTCATCATTTCCTGCTCGTAGAGCTTGGCACGGAGCATCTTCATCGCGGTATCGCGGTTGCCATGCTGCGAACGCTGGCTCTGACAGCTGACCACGGTGTTGGTCGGTACGTGGGTGATACGCACGGCCGAATCGGTGGTGTTAACGTGCTGACCACCTGCGCCCTGTGAGCGATAGGTATCCACGCGCAGGTCAGCCGGGTTGATATCGATTTCGATATCGTCATCGATTTCCGGTGAAACGAATACCGCAGAAAAGGAGGTGTGGCGACGGTTGCCGGAGTCGTAGGGGCTCTTGCGTACCAGGCGGTGAACACCAATCTCGGTGCGCAGCCAGCCAAAGGCGTACTCGCCTTTGATAAAGACAGTCGCGCTCTTGATGCCCGCGACTTCACCGGCAGAGAGTTCAACGATTTCGGTTTCGAAGCCGCGCTGATCACACCAACGCAAATACATGCGCAGCAGCATATTGGCCCAGTCCTGGGCTTCTGTGCCGCCGGAACCGGCCTGAATATCCAGATAGCAGTTGTTCGGGTCCATCTCGCCACTGAACATGCGACGAAACTCGAGCTTTTCCAGGCTGACTTGCAGGCGGGCGAGTTCGGTGACGATGTCTGCGACCGCAGATTCATCTTCCTCTTCGGCAGCCATCTCCAGCAATTCGGAAGCATCAGCCAGGCCTGAACTCATTTCATCCAGGGTTTCGACAATCTGCGCCAGCTGCGCGCGCTCTTTGCCGAGCGCCTGTGCCCGCTCGGGCTCGTTCCATACGGAGGGGTCTTCCAGCTCACGCTCAACTTCAGTCAGACGATCATGTTTGTGATCGTAGTCAAAGATACCCCCGAATGGTCTCGGAGCGGCCACGCAGATCTTTGATGGTGTTCAGAATCGGATTGATTTCCATGGTGACAAATCCCGTCAGGAAAAAGCCGCCATTGTAGCGGATTTAGTGCTCAAGGTGCAGTACTGCGGCAGTTCGGGGCAGTTACCTGCCCCGAAACCAGTAGCTTTAACGCGGCAGCACCCGGATAAACACGATAGTACCGATGCCCCAGAGCGCGTTTAGAATAAAGCCAATCACAAAGCGCCCTGGCAACTGCGCCATGTCAAACCCCATACCTTTGAGCGGAAACACTACCAACAGGGCGACCAAGGTCAATACTATGCCGCCGAAGAGCGCGGCCTTCAGCCAGATCATGCCGCTGCCAATGCGATCCAGCAGCGCAATCATGACCAATGCCCAGAGCCCGCCAAAAAACGCCCCGGATATGACCGAAGGCACGCCCAGCGGCTTGGTCGCTGCCAGATTGAACGGCGCGAAGGGCACTACTCCCGCCGCATGCAATAACCCCAAAGCGACCTGATGAAAACAGAAAACCGCGAGAAATCCCGCGACAAACACCCATATCCAGCGCTGCATGGTTGAATCCCTTTATTGTTTTAGCCTGACTATCTCACCCCGGCCAGCACAAGCCGGCCTGCAGAGTAAGCGCTGTCGAAATCCCGATTAATGCGCAATGAATATAGCAGGGATCCGGCCGGGCGCAGATGCTTACTCGTACAGCGCTTGACGCAGATCACGACACCTCATCAGACGGCACCTATACTCTAGGGATATTGCGCTTTTAGAAATTCTACCGGAGCCCTACGTGAGCCAACTATTGCCAGAGCAAAGCACCCTCGACGAGCATGCAGAAGAGTCCCAGGCGTTCGCCAACTGGCGCGAGGGCCAGGGCGTTATTGTCCATACCCCGGCGACGCAGGCAGCAGTTTATCGGCTGGCGCATCAGTTGACGCAGAGTGGCCAGCAACCCAACGTAGAGACCGTTTACCAGATGATGTCCGCACTGGATCAGATTACCAGAGCGGGGCTCTGGTTGGTGGTACACATGACCTACGCGAAACGCTGCCATAGGGATGGCAGCCCGCTGGCGGCGGAAGATTTCAAATCCAAGCCCGAAGGCCATACCGGCGGCGCCCTGAATATGGTGCCGGCCTATGCAGCCTACCTTGCACTCAACAGCCTCACCGGCCAGACCCGCAGCTGGTTGATGGGCCAGGGTCACTGCGTGGCTGCGATTGACGCCATCAATGTCGTGGTCGGCAACCTGCACCCAGAGCAGGCCCGACGCTACAACGGCAACGCAGGAGTGGATCAGTTGCTGAAGGACTTTTACAGCTACGCACAATTGCCTGACGGCCGGCCGGCGGCGCCCCTGGGCAGCCATGTAAACCCGTATACCGCAGGGGGCATTATCGAAGGCGGATATCTCGGCTTTGCCGAGCTACAATATGCCCATATGCCCTTACCCGGGGAGACACTGGTCGCGTTCCTCTCCGATGGCGCGGCAGAGGAGCAGCGCGGCAGCGACTGGATTCCGCGCTGGTGGCGAGCGGAGGATTGCGGTGTGGCCTTGCCGGTGATGATCGCCAATGGCCGGCGCATAGAGCAGCGCACCGAACTGGGCACCGAAAAAGGCCTCGATGGCTTTATCGAGCATCTCATCGGCTGCGGTTTTGACCCGATCCGCTTTGACGGCCGCGATCCCGCTGCCTTCGTTTGTACGCTGATGGAAATGGAGCAGCGGCTGCAGCGCCGCGTACAGGAATACCGTAATGGGGTGCTGCGTTATCCGTTACCTATCCCCTATGCCATTGCAGAAACCACCAAGGGCTTCGGCTTTTACGGCGCTGGCGAGAACGCCGCACATAATCTGCCATTGCCCGGTAACCCCAGGCATCACGCTCCCTCCCGGGAGCTGTTCAACCAGCATGCGACGCAGTTATGGGTCGCCCCCGAGGCGCTGGACCTCGCCCGCCAACGGCTGGCTAATCACCAGACGAGCGGGCGTAAACTGGAACGTGATCACCCGCTGGCAACACGCAATCCGGCGCAACCAGTGATTCCCGTGGTCGACTGGAGCCATGAGAGCCTGTCACCGATGCAAGCGGTAGACCGCTTCTTTGTCGCCCTGGTCCAGGCCAATCCTGACCTGCGCGCGCGGGTAGGCAACCCCGATGAACTGGCAAGCAATCGCCTGGGCGGCGTACTTGAAGCGTTAAAGCACAGGGTTTGCGATCCCGAAAGTGAGCTTGAGGCAATTGACGGGCGCATCATCACCGCATTGAACGAAGAGGCCGTTGTTTCGGCCTGCCTGGCCAACAAGGGCGGGCTTAATTTGGTTGCCAGCTATGAGGCCTTTTGCGTGAAGATGCTGGGTGCGGTGCGTCAGGAGCTGATTTTTGCCCGCCATCAGCGTTTGGCTGGGCGCCCGGCAAACTGGCTGGGCTTTCCATTGATTGCCACTTCGCACACCTGGGAAAATGGCAAGAATGAACAGTCCCACCAGGACACCAGTTTCTGCGAAGCACTGCTGGGCGAGATGCACGACGGCATGCGTGTGCTCTTCCCCGCCGATTACAACAGTACCCTGGCGCTGCTACCTGGCGTGTTTCAGGCGCGCGGGCGACTGGCCTGCATGGTCATCGCCAAACGCGACAGCCCAGTGCGTATGGACGCTGCGCAGGCGCAACTACTGGCGGACCAGGGCGCCATTCTGCTGGCAGAGCACCGCAGCGGCACTGAACCAGTACTGCTGATTGCCAATGGTGGCTACCAACTGGGCGAGATGCTCCGTGCCAGCCAGCGTCTGACCACCCACGGTCAAAGCTGGAAGCTGGTCTACCTGCAGGAACCCGGCCGCTTCAGCATACCCCGCGACCATCTTGAAGCCGGCTGCGCGGCGCCTCCAAAGCTGACCGAAAAGCTGTTTCCAGCAGCGCTGCAACGCCGCGTCATGCTTACCCATATGCGCCCAGAGGTGTTGCGCGGTCACCTACACAACCTGCTCCCCTCCCCGTCCCATAGCCGGGTAATGGGTTACATCAATCAGGGCGGCACACTGGATGAAGCCGGCATGTTGTTCGCCAATCGCTGTAGCTGGGCTCATGTACTGGTCGCGGCCGCGCAGGTGCTGGAACAGGACCCGCAAGCCTGGATGGATGAGTATGAGTGGGCGGCCGTCAATGGCCTGGGGAATCCTGCCATATTGCGCTAGAACTAATGCAAGAGTGCGGACAGCGTTGGGCTGCGGTTGAAATCGGGGTCGAGCATGCTGTCGAGTAGCGGCTTGACCATTTCGGCGGATTGCGGCCGGCCAAACCAGTAGCCTTGCACAAACTGGCAGCCCTCGGCATGCAGGAATTCCATCTGCTCGGGGGTTTCTATGCCTTCGGCGATGATATCCATGCGCAGCCCTTTGCCCAGCCCGATGATCGCGCGGCTGATGGCCTTCAGGCGCTCATCCCCTGCGGCTTTGGTAATAAAGCTTTTGTCGACCTTGATGATATGCAACGGGTAACGGTGCAGATAGCCCAGGGACGAGAAGCCGGTACCAAAATCATCCAGCGCGATGCGCACTCCATGGCTTTCCAGTTCACGCAGGGTAGCCAGTGTTTCCGGGCCGTCCTGCATCAGCAGGGTTTCGGTGATCTCCAGCACCAGGCTGGTAGGCGGAAAGCCGGTATCCTCCAGAACCCGGAAAACCGATTCGGCAAAGCCGCTTTCCTGCAACTGCCGGCTGGAGAGGTTGACCGAGCAACGCAGCTTCTGATGGCCCTGACCATGCCAATGCAATACCTGACGGCAGGCTTCGCGCAACACCCATTCGCCCACCTCGATGATGGCGCCGGTTTCCTCCAGTATCGAAATGAATTCATCCGGAGGCACCAGCCGGTCTCCCCGGCGCCAGCGTAAAAGCGCTTCAACACCCACCACTCTGGTGCGCGCGGCAGCCACCTCGACAATCGGCTGGTAATGGATTTCAAACTGATTACGGGCCAGGGCCTCACTCAACGCATGCTCCAGCTCCAGCCGATAATGCGCGTCACGTTGCAATGAATCACTGTAAAGTGCCATCTGCGCTTTACCTGAGGCCTTGGCCAGATCAAGTGCCAGATCAGCCTCGCGCAACGCGTCCTGGCTGTGCTGCTGGCCTTTCAGCGCGGCTACACCGATGCTCGCACTAAGAATCAGCCGCCGATTGCTGACGGTAATCGGCAGGTGCAGTCCATCCATGATCTGCTTGGCCACCAGCTCCGCATCACTGGCAGCGGCCATATCATCGAGCAGTACGACAAACTCGTCGCCACCGAACCGGCATAGGTGATCGCCCGGGCGCAGGCAACGCTCAATGCGATTGGCCACCTGAATCAGTACTAGATCACCCGTGTCGTGGCCCAGACTGTCGTTGATCAGTTTGAAGCGATCCAGGTTGATAAACAGCACCGCCGCATGCCGCGCGCCGGGCCTGGCCTGACGCTGCAACGCCTGCAGCAGGAGCTCTTCCATACTCTGGCGGTTCGGCAAGCCGGTCAGCGGATCATGCAGAACGGAGTGAGCCAGCTCGTACTCTGCGGCCTTGCGTTGACTGATATCGGTCTGCGAGCCGGCGAGCAAGCGCTGGCCATGGGTGTCGACACAGAGCAGGCCACGAATCAGCACCCAGATCAGATGGCCGCGGCTGTCACGCAACTGGCATTCGAGATGCAATTGCGCCGCGTCGCCGGCAAGATGCTGCTGGACGGCCCGGTGGAAGGCATCGCGGTGGCTCAGCGGCATCCGCAACAACCAGTCATTGAAGGTTCGCGGGGCCGCATCGGCATCCAGCGCCAGCATGCTCAGCCAGCGATCGGACACCTGCATGCAATCGTCATCCACCTGCCACTCCCACAAACCATCATTGGCACCCAGCATTGCTCGCCCAAAGCGTGCTTCGCTATCCTCCAGCGCTATCTTAGCGGCGGCTGCATGGGTATCCACCACCAGGCTCATATCGAAAAACACCACTTTGAGCAGGCAGCCATACAACCGCTGGGCGATGTCCGGCCGGGCGGACCAGCGATCATTCAAGGCCGCGTGCATGTATTGCAGGTAGAAGTGGTAGGCCGCCATCGAGCTTCTGGGCTCCCGTTGATCGCGCGCTTCTCCCAGTGTGGACAGTAACCGCAGGCGCACATGCTGCATATCGTAGGGGCCACGCAGCAGTTGCTGGCAATAGCGCAGGCGCTGCTGCGGCAAGCTGGCCAGCAAGCCCGGAGAATCGGATTGGCGAGAAAGGTCGGGAAATTGGCGGAGATACTGATAAAGCGCTTCAACACAGGCCAGATGCAGTTCTTCGAGCTCGGCCAAGTGCTCTGACAACTGGGCCAAATGAGCGTCCTGCAGCGCCAGGATACTCATCCTCTGGCGTATATCGGCCAGATTGAGCCCCAGGTGCGCCTGCATTTCCTGCAACTGTTTTTTAAGATCCAGCAATACCCTGACTCCCCTCAGTCAAGCGCCGAACCGGCTCTATCCCTGGCGTTATATTCAAACAATCCATTCCCTACTCGCTCTTGAACCGCCGCAGCGATTCACCGCCCAGCGCAAGTGGGAATGTGACGCAGTTATCAAAAGCCATACCGCACGCCATAAAACGCTATTTCAGGACGCTTCGTCAATCCCCTCTACAGGCGACGCACCCGCTTCTCCAGTTCCAGCACCAGCAACACGCCAATGCCGGCCAGCGGCGCCAATAGCAGCACAGAGAAACTGAGCGACACGGTGTTAAACAAAGACTGCATAAAGCCGCTATAGGTGAACAGCCACTGCAGCAGCATGATCAAGCCGATAACAATCCATACCGCTGGCGTGCCCAGCACCCCGCGCAATGTCAGTGAAGGGCTGTCCAGGTACCTCACCGAGAACAGATAGAACACTTCCATCGCCACCAGTGTATTGACAGCCAAGGTGCGCGCCGCAGCCTCGCCTAGCCCGGCGTGCATAGCCCACTGGAAGCTGGCGAAGATACCGCCGAGAAACAGCAGCGACACCAGCACGATACGCCAGACCAGAAAGGCATCCAGCAGGCTCTCACCGCTGCGCCTGGGGGGCTTTTGCATGACATCCGCTTCAGCCGGTTCAAAGGCCAGGCCCATCGCCAACACCACGGAGCTGACCAGGTTGACCCAGAGAATCTGCAGCGCCGTGATAGGCAGCGCCAGCCCGAGCAGCAACGCGACAATCAGGCTCGCTGCCTCGCCGCCATTGATCGGCAGCAGAAAGCTGATGGCTTTTTTCAGGTTGGTGTACACGGTACGGCCTTCGCGCACCGCAGCAGCCAGCGTGGCGAAATTATCATCCAGCAGGACGATATCCGCAGCCTCGCGTGCCGCGGCAGAGCCTTTCTGGCCCATCGCGATACCGACATCCGCGCGTTTCAAAGCGGGCGCATCGTTTACCCCGTCGCCGGTCATCGCCACCACCCCATGCGCCGACTGCAAGGCTTGCACCAGGCGCAACTTGTGTTCCGGGCTGGTGCGCGCGAACACATCGACGCGCTGGGCGAGCGTCAGCAACTGCTGATCATCCAGCGCATCAATATCCTGCCCGGTGGCCACTTCGCTGGTATTGCGCAGCCCCAATCGCTCGGCAATCGCCCGCGCGGTCAACGCATGGTCGCCGGTGATCATCTTGACCTGAATACCGGCCTGATGGCACTCAGCGATCGCCTCCATGGCTTCCTGGCGCGGCGGATCGAGCAACCCCACTATGCCAATCAGCTGCAAGCTGTCGCCTAACTGGTCGATATTCAATGCACTAGCTGCCACCGGCAGGCTGGCACCGGCCAGGGCCAATACGCGCAACCCCTGCGCCGCAAGCTGATCAATCTGCTGTTGCCAATGCTCGCGGTCCAGCGCCACCGGGGCGTTCTGACTGTCGAGTGCCGAGCCACACAGCGCCATCACCTGCTCTGGGGCGCCCTTGAGCAAGATGCGTGCATGCCCGTGATGGTCGTGATTGAGCGTGGCCATGTAACGCAATGCCGCATCGAAGGGTACCTCGTCCTGCCGTGGCCACTGGGCCAGATAACTGACCGATTCCAGCCCGGCCTTGGCCGCCAACACCAGCAGCGCGCCCTCCATCGGATCGCCGAGCACCTTGATATGCTCGCAGGTCGCATCCAGGCGCGCGTCGTTGCAAAGCAAGGCCGCCTGGGCCAGATCCGCCAGCAATGCCTGCGGTGGTGTGTCCGAATCGCTATCGCCGATACGCCCTTCAGTTCCGTAGCCCTGGCCGCTCACTGGATACACCTGCCCGTCCAGCACCAGGGCTGCCACCATCATTTCATTGCGCGTCAGGGTACCGGTCTTGTCCGAGCAGATGACAGATACCGCGCCGAGGGTTTCAATCACCGGCATGCGCCTGACCACTGCCTTGCGGCTGGCCATGCGTTGCACACCGATAGCCAAGGTGATGGTCAGAATCGCCGGCAGCCCCTCGGGAATCGCCGAGACCGTCAGCGCGACCACCGCCATGAAGAGTTCAGCCATTGGTCGGTCGCCAAACTGCCAGCCAACAACAAATACCAAAGCCCCGGCCAGGACGATGACCAGTGACAGATAGCGGGCAAAACGATTCATCTGCAGGGTCAGCGGCGTAGCCAATACGCTGACGGTATTCAGCAAGCCCGATATCCGGCCGATCTCGCTATGTTCACCGGTCGCCACCACAATCCCGCGCCCCGTCCCGGCACTGACCAACGTACCCGAGTAGGCCAGACAGAATCGGTCACCCAATGCGGCGTCAGCCGGCTGTGGATCCAAGCCTTTTTCCACCGGCACCGACTCGCCGGTGAGCATGGATTCATCGACCATCAGACCGTGAACCTGATCCAGCCGCAGGTCCGCAGCAACGCGATCACCGGGCTCGAGCAGCAGAATGTCCCCGGGAACCAGGTCGGCGGCGTCGATTTGTCGACGTTCGCCGCCGCGCAGCACCATGGCCCTGGGCGCAAGCATGTGCCGTATCGCCGCCAGTGCCTGCTCCGCCCGGCCTTCCTGAATAAAACCAACAATGCCCTGCAGCAGCACCACGGCGAAAATCACCGCCGTATCCAGCCAATGGCCCAATAATGCCGTGACCGTCACTGCCGCCATCAATACGTAGATAAGCAAATTGTTGAACTGCGCCAGCAGCCGCAGCCACATTGGCCTCGGCTTGCTGCCCGTTAACAGATTACGGCCATATTCCTTGAGCCGCAGGTCGACTTGCTCGGCATTCAGCCCTTCTGCGGGCACCGCGAGCGTTTCCCGCACCTGATCTGCGGTTTTTGCATGCCAATCGGAAGAAAGTTTTACCAGGTCATTCATGCGTAGTTCCCTTACTCGCAAAGCAGCTCATAGGCGGCGATTCATGGCCGGGCGGCCTGGGTGATACGGGTGCCAGCGTCGCCATCGAGCATGGCAAGAGCGTCCTGCAACCGGCCGATCGCACTCACGCCTCCCGACGCGGCGAAGTCGCATGCCGCGTTTACCTTGGGGCCCATGGAGCCTGCCGGCATCACCAGCTCACGCGCTTGAGCGATACTCAGGTGTGCCAGCGGGCGTGCTGCCGGGGTGGCATAACCCTGGTAGACCGCATCCACATCGGTTAACAACAGCAGTGCGTCGGCACCCAATTGCGCCGCCAGAAGAGCACTGGAGGCATCCTTGTCGATGACGGCCTCCACCCCGACCAGGCTGCCGTTTTCCAGCCGTACCACGGGAATACCACCGCCTCCGGCACAGATCACCACCACGCCGCTTTCCAACAGCAGCTTGAGCACGCGCAGATCAGGAATTTCCACAGGCCTTGGGGACGGCACCACACGGCGCCAGTGCGGGCCATCAGCGGCAATCCGCCAACCGGCCACGCTGGCGCGCAATTGCGCCTCTTCATGGGTATATACCGGCCCGACGAACTTGTCGGGGCTGAGAAAGGCCGGATCGGCTGGATCAACCAGCACCTGGGTCAGCAGAGTTGCCACCGGACGATCATGCTGCAGGGCGTTTTCCAGCTCCTGCTCGATGATGTAACCGATCATGCCCTCGGTCTGTGCGCCGAGCACATCCAGTGGAAAGGCCTCATCCGGCTTGTAGGCTGCGCCCTGCAACGCCAGCAAGCCTACCTGGGGCCCGTTACCATGGGTGATTACCAGGCTATGCCCGGCGCTCACCACTGCGGCAAGCGATTCGGCAGCGACTCGCACATTGGTGCGCTGCACCTCCGCGGTAAGCGGCTGCCCGCGCATCAGCAGTGCGTTTCCGCCCAGCGCGGCTACGACCAGCACCTCAGGCGCCCAGGGTGGCGACCAGCACCGCCTTGATGGTGTGCAGACGGTTTTCTGCCTGGTCGAAGACGATGGACGCCGGGCTTTCAAACACCTCGTCGGTCACTTCCATCGCATCAATGCCAAACTGCGCCTGAATATCCTTGCCGATCATTGTCTCGGTATTGTGAAAAGCCGGCAGGCAGTGCATAAAGCGCACACGCGGATTACCGGACTTAGCCATAAGGGTGCTGTTGACCTGATAGGGCATAAGCAACTCGATACGCTCTGCCCACTTCTCCTTCGGTTCGCCCATCGACACCCAGACATCGGTATAGATGAAATCCACGGCCTTGACCGCCTCGTCGATCTGCTCGGTAATCAGAATCTGCGCCCCAGTGTCCTCGGCAATCGCCTGGGCTTCATCCTGAATGGCCTGGGCCGGCCAGCAGGCACGGGGTGCACACAGTCGGACGTCCATGCCCATTTTCGCCCCACCAATCAGCAAGCTGTCGCCCATATTGTTGGCCGCATCGCCAATAAACACGAAAGCCACCTCATGCAACGGCTTTTCCACATGCTCCTGCATGGTCAGAAAATCCGCGAGAATCTGCGTGGGGTGAAACTCGTTGGTCAGACCGTTATAGACCGGCACCCCAGCGTACTCAGCCAGTTCTTCGACAATACTCTGACCAAAGCCGCGATACTCGATCGCGTCATAGATGCGCCCCAATACCCGAGCCGTGTCCTTGACGGATTCCTTGTGACCGATATGCGTGCCGGTTGGGCCCAGATAGGTGACCCTGGCGCCCTGATCGTAGGCCGCCACTTCAAAACCAACACGGGTGCGGGTGGAGTCCTTTTCAAAGATCAGCGCAATATCCTTGCCACGCAACTGAGGGACTTCCGTACCCGCGTATTTGGCGGCCTTGAGGTCAGCAGACAGCTTGAGCAGAAAATTGATTTCCTGCGGGGAGAAATCACGCAGGGTGAGAAAATGCCGGTTCTTCAGATTGAAAGCCATGTTCGTGCTCCTGTCAGGTTAAACCGCATCACGGATGGTCGGGCAGCTCATGCAGTGCCCGCCGCCGCGCCCGCGGCCCAGCTCGGCACCGGGAATCGCCAGCACTTCAATACCCGCAGCCTGCAGTGCGGCATTGGTATCGTCATTGCGGTCATAGCCGACCACCACACCCGGGCTGAGCGCCAGCACGTTGTTGCCGTCATTCCACTGTTCGCGCTCACGCTCGGCGGGGTTATTACCGCCGGTGGGCACCAGTACCAGCGATGAATACCCCAGCACTTCGGCAACCACATCGAACAGCGGCCTGGGATCACGCCGAAAGCTCAGATGTTTGCCGCCCTGGCCCGGACGCAGGTCATAGCAGACCACCTCGTCGGCGACCTCCTTGAAGGTGGTGACGATATTGCCGCCGCACAAGGTAAACACCGTGTCCAGGTGCATGGCCGCACGGGATTTGGGCAACTGGCAGGCAATCACCCGCTCTGCTACGCCCTGCTTGAAAAGCGCATCGGCTAATTGGCCGATGGCCTGCGGCGAGGAACGCTCACCCATGCCGACCAGTACCGTGGCGTTACCCACCGGCATGATGTCGCCCCCTTCCAGGGTCGCCAGGCCGTGCTCCTGAGCTGGATCACCCCAGAGCACCTGGACCTTGCCGGCGAACGCAGGATGAAAGCGATACACCGCCGCCATCAACAGCGTCTCCGGCCGGCGCGCAGCCCAGTACATGGGGTTCAGGGTAACGCCACCATAAATCCAGGCGCTGTTGTCGCGGGTGAACAACATGTTCGGCAGGGGCGGCAGAATAAAACCGAAGCGGCCCAGGTGACTGCCGAACAGACCTACCGGATCAAAGGGCAGATCACCCACTTCCAGCCCACCAATCAGGTACTCGGCCAGGGTCGTACCCGGCAACTCATCCATCCACTCGCGCAAATCAGAGAGCATGCCCAGACCGATATCGTTGCGCGTGATACGCAGATCCAGCAGCCATTTGCGCGCCGCAGGAATATCCATGGTCTGCGCCAGCAAATCATTGACATCCAGCACCTCGATACCGCGGGCTCGCATCAGGCTGGTGAAAACATCGTGATCTTTCTGCGCCTGTTTGACCCAGAACACATCGTCAAACAACAGCGCATCACAGTTGGACGGCGTCAACCGCCGATGGGCCAAACCGGGCCGGCAGACGATCACCTGGCGCAAAGTACCGGTCTCGGAGTGAACTCCCAGGGTGTTAGCAGACATAGGTGTGTCCTTGTAAATTGAGGGTGCAGCGGCTGATCAAAGAAACACACCGATGCTGAGAATCACGGAAACGAACAGGGTGAGGATCAACAGCAGAGGCCAGATAAACACCAGCCAGCGATCGTAGGACACCCGACCTATCGCCAGCCCACCGATGACCACGGCAAAGGTCGGATTGATCAGGTTCACCAGGCCGTTGGCCGATTGATAAGCGGTGACCACCAGATCACGCCCGACACTGGCAAAATCGCCCAAGGGCGCCAGGATCGGCATGGACAGCACCGCCAGGCCAGAGGAAGACGGCACAAAGAAACTCATGCCCGCCTCGATCCAGAACATCACATGAATAAACGCCAACTGCGGCAAGCCCCCGAGGGAGGCTTCGGCGCTGTGCAATATTGTGTCGGCAATCATGCCCTGCTCCATGATCACCACGATGCCGCGCGCCAGCCCGACAACCAATGCCACACCCAGCAGATCCCGGGCGCCGTCGACAAAACTGCCGGTCAGCTGTTTTTCACCAAGGCGTGCGATCAGGCCAATCAGAATCGCCGAGCCAAGAAAGAGCGCGCCCATGCTGGCCATCCACCAACCCTGAGAAGACACACCCCAGATCATCACCACAAAGGTCAGGGCAAAGATCACCAGCACCAGCATCTGGGTGCGGGTCAGGCGTATATCCTTGAAGTCATCCTCATGGCCCTGCAAAAAGACCTGCCGGTGCGCTTCACGCTGCTTGGCCACAACCGATCGGCTGGGATCGGCCTGGACTCGTTTGGCATAACGCATCACGTAGAGGGCACAGATAATCAGGCCACCAATCAGAATCACCAGGCGCAGCATCAGCCCATCAGTGAAAGGGATATCCGCCGCATTGGCGGCAATGACGGTCGCAAAGGGATTAATGGTCGAGCCCATAACGCCAATGCCAGCACCAACCAGAATGATCGCCACGCCGGTAATCGCATCGTAGCCAGCGGCGATCATCACCGGGATCAGAATCGCGTAGAACGCCAGCGTTTCTTCGGCCATACCGTAGGTGGTACCACCGAGTGCGAACAGCGTCATCAGAATAGGGATCATCCATATCTCATGTCCCTTGAGCCTGCGCATTGCGCTGCGAATGCCGGTATCGATCGCCCCGGTAGCATTCATGACGCCGAGAAAACCGCCCAGAAAGAGCACGAACAACGCCACGTCAACGGCGTTGGCAACATAACTGTCAGGATCGTAAAAGCCGGCCGTCGGTGCCAGCATCACATCGACAAAACCTTGCGGATTGGCCTCGACCTGCTGATAGGTACCGGGCACCGCGACTTCGCGGCCGACGCTCTCGTTCATGACCCGGTCGTACTTGCCCGCCGGGATGATCCAGGTCAGCGCAGCGACGAAAATGATCAGCACAAACAGAATCGTATAGGCCGTGGGAAAACGGCTGGCCAGATCCTTGTGCGGCGTTTTCAGGGCCTTTTCCTGTGCGCTCATCATGACTCTCCTTGCTATCAATCACCCGATGCCCGGTGATGGCGGCCATGAACGCTACGCATGCCACGTCCATAACAGCAGCATGCGCGTTAAAAAGCGGTCAGGAGATGATGCAGATCAAGCTTTGGGCAATTATGCGATGCCCCCCGTACTCAGGGGCTGAGCAGGGAGGCGAGTTTTTCGGCGATCATCAAGGTGGGAGAGCAGGTATTGCCCGAGGTAATAGTTGGCATGATGGACGCATCCGCCACGCGGACCCCGCGCAGGCCATGCACGCGCAATTGCTCGTCGACGACGGCATCCGGACCCTGGCCCATGGCACAGGTGCCGACCGGATGAAAGATGGTGGTGCCAATCTGCGCGGCGGCATGGGCTAGGTCGGCTTCGCTGACCAGCTCGGCGCCCGGTAGATATTCCTCCGGCTGGTATTGCGCCAACGCAGGGGATGCCGCGATGCGCCGGGTCAGGCGGATGGCATCGGCAGCCACTGCCAGGTCCTCGGGATGGCTCAGATAATTGGGCTGAATCAGCGGCGGCTGCTGGGGATCAGCGCTGGCTATCTGTACCCGGCCTCGGCTCTTGGGTCGCAGGTTGCACACCGACGCGGTAAAGGCCGGAAAGGCATGCAAAGGCTCGCCGAAGCGCTCGAGCGACAAGGGTTGGACGTGGTATTGCAGATTGGCAGAAGCCTGACCGGGATCCGATTTGGCAAAAGCGCCGAGCTGGCTTGGCGCCATCGCCAGCGGCCCGGAACGATCCAGTGCGTAACGCCAGGCCATACGGGCCTTGCCGAGCAGGGTCGAGGCCATCTGGTTCAAAGTCTCGACGCCACTGACCTTGTAGATCAGGCGCAACTGCAGATGATCCTGCAGGTTCTCACCCACGCCAGGCAGTTCATGCCGCACCGGCACACCGTGGGATTCCAGAAGCTCGCGCGGCCCGATACCCGAGCGCTGCAATAACGCCGGTGAGCCTATGGCGCCAGCGCAGAGGATCACTTCCCGGCGTGCGGCTATATCCATCACATTATCCTGATAGCGCAAACACACACCGGTGACCGCATCCTCGTGCAGGTTCAGGGTCTGCACTTCGGCACCGGTCAACACGGTGAGATTGGCCCGCTTGCGCGCCGGGGTCAGAAACGCCTTGGACGCATTCCAGCGCACGCCGCGTTTCTGATTGACCTGAAAGTAGCTGCAGCCTTCGTTGTCGCCGGTATTGAAATCGTCAATGGCAGGAATACCTGCCTCGCCAGCAGCCTGGCGGAAATCATCCAGCAGGGGCCAATGCAGCCGCTGTGTCTCGACCCGCCATTCGCCCTGATGGCCATGGAACTCAGCGGGGCCGCCGTGATGGTTCTCCGACTTGATAAACAAGGGCAACACATCCTTCCAGCTCCAGCCGGTATTGCCCGCCGCGGCCCAGGCATCGTAATCGCTGGCCTGGCCACGCATATAGATCATGCCGTTGATTGATGAGCTACCGCCCAGCACCTTGCCGCGCGGATAGCCCAGGGAGCGTCCGTTCAAGCCGGCTTCGGGTTCGGTTTTATAGCACCAGTCGGTACGCGGGTTGCCGATGCAGAACAGGTAGCCAACCGGAATATGAATCCACAGCTGATTATCACGGCCGCCCGCTTCCAGCAGCAGCACGTTGACCGCCGGATCAGCCGAGAGCCTGTTGGCCAGCAGGCAACCCGCCGGACCAGCACCGACGATGATGTAATCGTATTCGGACAGCAGCTTGGGCATGCATCATCACTCTTGTTGTTTGAGTCGATGGTGCCATATCAACTGTCAGGGGAACAGGCCGCTCTGTGCTGTCTCGAACGCTTATAGCGCCTGGACATGTTTGACCATCAGTTGCAGCGTCTGGCGGCCGCGGAATTCGTTGATATCCAGGGTATAGGCTAGCAACACGCGCTGGATGGTCGGATTCGGCCAGACCTTGGGATCTATATTGAAGGCAATCGCATCCAGCACCTCGTGGCTGCCGGGCAGTTGCAAGACCATTTTCAGATGCCGTTCACCGACCAGCCGCTGCTGGATCAGCTGGAATTCGCCATGGAAGCCCGGCTCCGGGAAATGCTGGCCCCACGGTCCGGCTTCGCGCAATTGGCCGGCCAGCTCCAGATTGAATTCGGACTGCACCAGTTCTCCATCCGAGAGTAGCCGACCGGTCAGATCCTCGGCACTGAGCTGGCGTCGCACTTCGGCATCAAAGGCTTTCTGGAACGCGTCGAAATGCCCGGCCGGCAACGACAGCCCAGCGGCCATCGCATGCCCGCCAAACTTGCTGATCAGCCCCGGCTGACGAGCCGCTACCGCATCCAGTGCGTCGCGCACGTGCAGCCCCGGCACCGAGCGCGCCGAGCCTTTCATCTCGCCATTGCCGGCATCGGCAAAGGCAATGACTGGCCGGTGATACTTGTCCTTCAGGCGCGAAGCCAGAATCCCGATCACCCCCTGGTGCCAATCTGCATCGAACAGACAGAGGCCAAAGGGCAGATCTTCCTCCGCAACGGTCATGGTCGCCAGGGTCGCCAGGGCCTGCTGCTGCATATCCCGCTCGATGGATTTGCGGTCGCGGTTCAGGCTGTCCAGTTCGCGGGCGATATCGCGGGCCAGGTCTTCGTTGTCCGTCAGCAGGCACTCGATGCCCAGGCTCATGTCATCCAGGCGCCCAGCGGCATTCAAGCGCGGCCCGACAATAAAGCCCAGATCAGTCGATACCAGCCGTTCGGCCGGGCGCCCAGCCACTTCCAGCAGCGCGCGAATACCCGGGCGGCAGCGGCCAGCGCGAATCCGCGCCAACCCCTGGTGCACCAGGATACGGTTGTTGGTATCCAGCGGCACCACGTCTGCCACAGTGCCCAGCGCCACCAGATCGAGCAACTCACCCAGATTCGGTTCAGGCCGCTCAGGGGTGAACCAGCCGTCCTCGCGCAATGCGGCACGCAATGCCATCAATACATAGAAAATCACCCCAACGCCGGCAATCGCCTTGCTTGGGAATGCGCAGCCAGGCTGGCTGGGATTGACGATGGCATCGGCAGCCGGCAACTGCTCGGCGGGCAAATGATGATCGGTGACCACCACCTTGAGCCCGGCGGCCTTGGCTGCAGCCACCCCGTCGATACTGGAGATGCCGTTATCCACAGTGACCAGCACCTTGGGTGAGCGGGTCAACGCCACGGCGACTATTTCAGGCGTCAGGCCGTAGCCGTACTCGAAGCGGTTGGGGACCAGATAATCGACCGACGCGGCGCCGAGCGCGCGCAGGCCCAGCACCGCCACACTACTGGCGGTGGCGCCGTCACAATCGAAATCGCCGACTACCAGAATGGGCTGCTGCAGACGCAGCGCTTCCATCAGCACCCTGACCGCATCGGGCATGCCCTTGAACAGATCAAAGGGCAGCAAGGCCTGCAGACGCTTGTCCAGATCCGCCATGGAGCTGACGCCGCGTACGGCATACAGACGGGTCAACAAGGGCGGAAGATCGCCCAGGACGGGCAGTGCGGCAGGAACCGGGCGAGACTCGATACGCATGGGGCTTATCTCTCCCCCATCAACCATTCCAGTGGCAGTTCCTGCTGTATATCTGCATCGCTGACATACAGCACACCGTCAGTAATCATCACGCCCCAGTCGATGCTGCGTGGCAAGGCTTCAGCCAGCGCATCCAGTGGTTCCTGAGGCAGGGCTGCAATATGCAGATTCTTCAACCCGGCTACTGCCGGCAGCACACGGCTGGCCCAGACGCGGGTATTACCGTAGGCCAGCAGCGACACCCGTTCAGCGCGGCGCGAGCACCAGGTCAGGCGCTCGGCATCCGGCTGACCCACTTCAATCCAGTGCTCGATCCGGTCATCCAGGCTCTTGTGCCAGAGCGCCGGCTCATCCACTTCGGATAACCCGCGCCCAAACGCCAGGCGCTCCTGATACCAAAGAGCGTAAGCCAGCACGCGGCTGATCATGCGCTGACCGGTTTCCGACGGGTGTCGGGCAACCGTCATGCGCAGGTTTTCATATATCCCGCGATCGGTATCGGTGAGATTGAGGTTAACCTTGTAAGGGGTTGCTTGCTGGGCCATGGCAGTTGTCGTCCTGATCCTGAATGGCCCGCAGTGTAACGCAAAAAGGTTGGCGCCGACGCTCAGCTCTTGTTGCCCTTGCCGGCCTTCTCCAGCATCAGCGGCACGACATGCAGAATGAACAAGGCCAGGAAGGTCGCCAGCACACCGGTTGCTTCATGACCCAGACCCACTGCCACACCCATCGCCGCGGTAAGCCAGATACCCGCTGCGGTGGTTAGACCCTTCACTTCGGTCAGGTTATCGCTCTTGAGAATGGTGCCTGCACAGAGGAAACCCACCCCCGCCACAACGCCCTGAATAACGCGGCTCATCGCATCATCCATTGCCCCCCCTTGATCGGGCGCGATGACGAACAAGGCAGCGCCCAAGGCCACCAGCATATGGGTGCGTATCCCGGCGGCATGTCCCTGAGATTCCCGCTCGTAACCGAGCAAGCCGCCAAGAAAAGCCGCCAATACCAGTCGAAGGGTTACCCGGGTGGCCTGTTCGATATCGGACAGATCAGAAAACTCGCTGATCAGCGTCGCTATTACCACTTCCCATGCAGACATTTACGGCTCCATTATTGATTGTTGTGCTGATTTGAGTACGGCGGATATAAAAGGTTTTACGTGCGCCTGAATGCCAGACAAAAAAACACCCATTGGCTAAAAGCCAATGGGTGAAAGCGGATGATGGGACCGCTTAAAAAATCTGTATCAGGCTGGAATGGCTTTGGCTTTCTCTTCCCGAGCCCAGACGCGGTGATTGGCTATCGCCGCGAAAAAGTCGGGTGTAATGGCTTTCGCATCCTTGCCCAGCAGCAAGCCTTCATCGGCTTGCAAAGCCAGCTTGGCCGCCAGATCCACCGACTTGCCACAAAGGGCGATGGCTTTCAGGTGTTTGTATGCTTCCAGCAAGTAATGCAGCGCCACGCCATTACCTTCAAAAGCCTTGAGCATCGCTGCATCACCGGGGACGAAAATGGCATCAAAGGCTATCGACGGGAGGCCTTCCATGGACCCATCCGGCTCCAGCATCTTGCCTTCAGCGCTTTTAACCGGCGCGGCCGATGGGGCAATCAATTTGGCCATGGCCCCCTCTTTCTTCAGCGCAGCCAGCATGGCGTCGATGTCTGCGCCCTTGACGCCTTCGGCAGTCAGAATCGCCACCTTGCGCGACTTGATATTGCCAGATAGCAGGTTCATCTGGCTCAACGCCGGGGATGGCTTCACGGTGCCTTTCTGCGCGCCAGCCGCTGAGCCGGAAGGTGCCTTGACGCCCACATTCGCGGCCACTCGCGAGGCCAGTTGCATGTCGATATTGGCGAGGATCTCATTCACCTGACGCTCACGGATAAACACGCGCTCCACCTTGCCCAGCTCAAAACTGTAGGCGGCGATGATGTGTTCTTTCTCCGGATCGCTCATGCTGCTCCAGAACAACTGCGCCTGGGAGAAATGGTCGCCAAAGGATTCACTGCGCTTGCGGATTTTACTCGCGGAAATCTTTTCCGGATAACTCTCAAAACCGCCGCCGCTCGGTGCCGGTGGGGTCTCCTTCGGCCAGCCACCATCTATCGAGTTCGGCTCGTAGGAGGCCTGGCCCTTGTTGATAGTCTGCCGATGCAGGGCATCACGCTGGTTGTTATGGAACGGACATACCGGGCGGTTGATCGGCAGCTCGTTGAAGTTGGGGCCGCCCAGGCGCAGCAACTGGGTATCGGTATAAGAAAACAGGCGGCCCTGAAGCAGCGGATCGTTACTGAAATCAATGCCGGGCACGATATGGCCAATGTGGAAAGCGGCCTGCTCGGTCTCGGCAAAATAGTTGTCCGGGTTGCGATTCAAGGTCATCTTGCCGACCACCTTGACCGGCACCAACTCTTCTGGAATCAGCTTGGTCGGATCGAGCAGATCGAAATCGAACTTGTGTTCGTCTTCCTCTGGCACTACTTGCAGGCCCAATTCCCATTCCGGGTAATCGCCATTCTGGATATCTTCCCAGAGGTTCTTGCGGTTGAAATCCGGGTCCTTGCCCGCCAGCTTTTGCGCCTCATCCCAAACCAGTGAAAATACCCCAGAGACCGGACGCCAATGAAACTTGACGAACACCGACTTGCCCTCGGCATTTACCATCCGGAACGTATGCACGCCAAAGCCCTGCATGGCTCGGTACTGGACTGGAATAGCGCGATCGGACATGGTCCAGAGCACCATATGCGCCGACTCGGGCGTCAGGGACACGAAGTCCCAGAAGGTGTCGTGGGCAGACTGGCCGGTGGGTATCTCATTATGCGGCTCGGGTTTTACCGCATGGACAAAATCCGGAAACTTGATTGCGTCCTGAATAAAGAACACCGGCATGTTGTTGCCCACCAGATCGAAGTTGCCTTCGTCGGTATAGAACTTGGTCGCGAAACCGCGCACATCCCTGACGGTATCAGCCGAGCCTCTGGGGCCCTGTACCGTGGAGAAACGCACGAATACTGGCGTTTTTTTCGCGGGGTCGTTAAGAAAATCGGCTTTGGTCAACTCGCTCAGCGGCTCATAGACCTGGAAATAGCCATGCGCCGCCGCACCGCGGGCATGCACCACGCGTTCGGGAATGCGCTCGTGATCAAAATGCGTGATTTTCTCACGCATGATGAAATCTTCTAGCAAAGACGGCCCACGTTCGCCAGCTTTCAAGGTGTTTTGATTATCCGCGATGCGCGTTCCGGTATTAGTGGTAAGCGCCTCGCCGGTCGCATCTTCGCGAGCAACTTCAAGCTGCTCGATTTTTTTGTTGCTGTTCTCACGGTCAGGGCTATCTGTCCCTGCTAGTTCACTGGATTTCTGGTTGTTCGACATTATTCATCTCCTCTGGCGGCTTGAATATGTGAGCAACGCCCACGGCAAAGGTTCTAACTATTTCTTGGAGGTGACTATGCGTAGCTCACCCAAACATGGCCGCAGAAAAGACACTAAATAAGCTGAACCAGCACCCTGCTTTCCAGTCCTAATAAGACACGAAGCCGACCATTCAGGCAGGTGACCCCATGACCCGTGGAAGCAAAGAAAAATATACCGAAAAGCAGAAGAGCAAAGCCGAACATATCGAGCAGAGTTATGAGCGCAAAGGCGTACCTGAAGAGGAAGCGGAAGCCCGCGCGTGGGCTACGGTGAACAAACAATCCGGTGGTGGCAATCGCCAGGGAGGCTCTGGTAAGGAAAAGCCTGCGCAAGCCAAGGCACATTCTCGAAGTGGCTCTGCCGAGCGCGCAGCGGCTAGTAGAAAAGGCGTGCCCCGCGCAGCCTCGTTGAAGGAAGATGAATCGCCCCCGGTATCCTAGACACCCGTCAGGCTCTGGTAGTG
>TARA_R110002072_G_scaffold140900_8_pt1 | contig 130058 bp, 141 predicted proteins | sample TARA_R110002072 | Tara Oceans TARA_R110002072 (sample SAMEA4397118) | marine metagenome | biome: Polar Biome; feature: [SRF] surface water layer (ENVO:00010504); material: water (ENVO:00002006), including particulate matter (ENVO:01000060) such as... | depth 5 m
CTCACGCAACTGCTGCGCCGTCAGATGCCAGCCAGCGGCGGGAAAGTCGCCCAGCCACTCCAGCGGACCTTTAAGCATCAACTGCGCCTTGCCGGCACAGAGGCCGAGGGCATCCACGGCAATATCGCGGTACTGCGCATCAAACATCGCCGGGGCACGCAGTTGCAGCAAACGAATACCGCTTTTCAGCGCGGCCTGGATACCGCGCAGCAACTCAGGCCCGCTCAGGCCTTCCGGGGTGATCAGATACCGTTCGGGTAAGCGCGCTGCCGCAACAATCGACCGATTAGCGGCAGGAAATTCATAGTCACCCAACTGCCGAGGGCTGACCCAGGCCAGCGGCTGACCTTCGGCACCATGGGGCTCGCCGGTAAACGCCGAGACTTCCCAGACATCCAGCAGCACCTGCTTGTCCGGGTAATCGTGACGCACCTGAATCAGCGGCCGCGCGGCGCTGGGGCGAATGCCCAGTTCCTCTTCCAGCTCACGGGCCAGGGCCGCCTGTACTGTCTCGCTGACCTCGACCTTGCCACCGGGAAACTCCCAAAGGCCGCCCTGGTGCTTATCCTCGGGCCGTTTGGCGAGCAGAATCTGCCCATCCACACCGCGAATAACCGCAGCGGCTACATGAATACGCTTCACGCCAGATGTTCCTCCTGAGCAGCCTGGTACCAGCGCTGAAACGCCGGCCACTGATAGATCGTCTCGACATAGGCGGCAGCCTCTGCCGGCAGCGCCACCTGATAACTGCGCAGACGCGCCGCAACCGGGGCAAAGAACGCATCGGCCAGGGTTGGCTGGCCAAACAGGAAGGCGCCTTCCTGACCAAAACGCTGTCGGCACTCGGCCCACAAGGCGCAGATACGCTGGATATCGGCCACGGCATCGGCCGGTATCTCAGCCAGTGCCTGGTTACGTTTGAGGTCCATTGGCAGATGGCTGCGCAGCGCGACAAAGCCGCTGTGCATCTCGGCACAGGCACTGCGCGCCAGCGCGCGGGCAGTCCGGGCTTGCGGCCATAGCTGAGCAGCGGGGAAACATTCGGCTAGGTATTCGCCAATCGCCAGAGAATCCCAGATGGCGCCATCGTCGCTAATCAGCAACGGCACCTTACCGGTCGGCGAGTGCTGCAGAATCCGCGCGCGGGTATCGGGGCGGTTCAGGGTAATCAGCTGCTCGACATAGGGCGCGCCGGTCAGCTCCAGGGCCAGTGTCGCACGCAGCGACCAGGACGAATAGGTTTTGTCGCCGATAACCAGAGTAAGTGACATGGGTTGCGCTCGATGCGGGAAGGTCGAAGGACCTTAAAAGGCGACTCCCGCAATAGCAAATTCCCGTTGTTTATGGGGGCATAAACAACGGGAATGCGGGCAGTCAAACAGCAGGTAAGTGACGGATCAGGTGCGGTATTCGGCGTTGATCTTCACGTACTCGTGGGACAGGTCGGTGGTCCAGATGGTCTCGCTACAGCCACCGCGGCCCAGCTCGATGCGGATGGTGATCTCTTCCTTGGCCATTACCGCAGCGCCCTGCTCTTCGGTGTAGCTGGCGGCGCGGCAACCACGGCTGGCGATGCACACCTCACCGAGGAATACGTCGATCAGGCTGACATCCAGTTGCGCCACGCCAGCGCGGCCCACGGCGGCGAGAATGCGCCCCCAGTTCGGGTCGGAGGCAAACAGCGCAGTCTTGATCAGCGGAGAATGGGCTACCGCGTAGCCAACATCCAGGCATTCCTGATGGGTCGCGCCGCCGTTGACCTGGACGGTGACGAACTTGGTGGCGCCCTCACCGTCGCGCACGATGGCCTGGGCCACCTCCATGAAGACACCGAACACGGCCTCCTTGAGCTTGGCGAACAGGTCGCCGCTGGCCTGGGTAATTTCCGGCAGAGCGGCCCTGCCCGTGGCGATCAGCATGCAGCAGTCGTTGGTCGAGGTGTCGCCGTCGATGGTGATGCGGTTAAACGACTTGTTTGCCGCGTCACGCACCAGGTCCTGCAGCACGCTGCGCGCAACCTTGGCGTCAGTGGCGATATAGCCGAGCATGGTCGCCATGTTCGGGCGGATCATCCCGGCGCCCTTGCTGATGCCGGTCACGGTGACGGTGACGCCATCGTGAACAAACTGTCGACTGGCGCCCTTAGGCAGGGTGTCAGTGGTCATGATGCCGGTGGCTGCCTCGGCCCAATGGTTCTCGGACAAGTCGTCGAGAGCAGCCTGCAGCGCGCTTTCGATCTTCTCGACCGGCAGCGGCTCGCCAATCACCCCGGTCGAGAACGGCAGCACAGCGCCCTCATCCACGCCGGTCAACTGAGCCAGGGCGGCACAGGTGCGCATGGCATTCGCTAGGCCCGGCTCACCGGTGCCGGCGTTGGCGTTACCGGTGTTGGTCAGCAGGTAACGCACGCTGCCTTGCACGCGCTTCTTGGCCAGAATAACCGGTGCGGCGCAAAACGCATTGAGGGTGAACACACCCGCTACGCTGGAGCCTTCGGCACATCGCATCACTACCACATCCTTGCGCCCTGGGCGTTTGATGCCCGCCGAAGCGATGCCCAGTTCGAAACCTGGAACCGGGTGCAGGGTAGACAACGGGCCAAGACCAACAGCCATAGGGAACGCTCCTTGAGGTGGTAGGACTGATTGCGATGGTAAAACGCCGCGAGCGGTCAAACCGTTCGCGGCGTTAATCAAGCTGGGCCAAGCATCACCAACGTCACTGTCGGCTCAACCCGCTCTACACGGTGGGGTTAATTAACCTGGCCGTGGCAGTGCTTGTACTTCTTGCCGGAACCACAAGGGCACGGCTCGTTGCGGCCGATCTTCGGCTCGGTGCGCACTGGCGCAACGGCAACCGCCAGATCACCCTCTTCTTCAGTGGCTTGCGGCAGCAGCGCCGAGGCTTCGGCATGCTGGAACTGCATGCGCTCGGCCATGGCTTCGGCTTCACGACGCAGACGCGCTTCTTCCTCAGCCGGATCTTCACGACGCACCTGCACATGCGAGAGCACGCGGATGGTGTCGCGCTTGATCGAATCCAGCAGTTCCTGGAACAGGGTGAAGGACTCGCGCTTGTATTCCTGCTTGGGGTTCTTCTGCGCATAGCCGCGCAGGTGAATACCGTGACGCAGGTGATCCATGGTCGACAGGTGATCTTTCCACAGGTCGTCGAGGACACGCAGGAGAATTTGCTTCTCGAAGGTGCGCAGGGCTTCAGCGCTGGCTTCGGTTTCTTTCTCGTTATAGGCGCTGACCAGCTCTTCAAGAATGCGCGCACGCAGGGTCTCTTCGTACAGCTTGTGGTCATCATCAAGCCACTGCTGAATCGGCAGACGCAGGTTGAAACCGCTGTACAGCGCCTCTTCCAGGCCGGCGATATCCCACTGCTCAGGCAGCGACTGCGGCGCGATATGCTGGTTGATGGTGTGATCCAGCACTTCCTGGCGGAACTCGGCAATGGTTTCGCCGACGTTGTCGGCAGCCAGCAGCGTGTTGCGCATGTGATAGATCACTTTGCGCTGCTCGTTGGCCACGTCGTCGAATTCCAGCAGTTGCTTACGCATGTCGAAGTTACGACCTTCAACCTTGCGCTGGGCCTTTTCGATGGCGTTGCTGACCATGCGGTGCTCGATGGCTTCACCGGACTGCATGCCCAGGGCCTTCATAAAGTTCTTCACCCGATCCGAAGCAAAGATGCGCATCAGGCTGTCTTCCAGCGACAGGTAGAACCGGCTGGAACCCGGGTCACCCTGACGACCGGCACGACCACGCAGCTGGTTATCGATACGACGCGACTCATGACGCTCGGAGGCGATCACATGCAAGCCGCCCGACTCGATGACCTGCTGATGACGCTTCTGCCAATCGGCTTTGATCTGCGCAATCTGCTCAGGTGTGGCGTTCTCCAGGTTGGCAACTTCAACTTCCCAGTTGCCGCCCAGCAGGATGTCGGTACCACGACCGGCCATGTTGGTGGCAATGGTCAGCGCGCCCGGACGACCGGCCTGGGCAATAATTTCCGCTTCTTTCTCGTGGAATTTGGCGTTGAGCACCTTGTGCTCGATGCCTTCCTGATTAAGCAGCCGAGACATGTGCTCGGAAGTTTCGATGGTGGCCGTACCGACCAGCACCGGACGACCCAGCGCCATGCTTTCCTTGATGTCGGTGACGATGGCGGCGTACTTCTCTTCCGCAGTCAGGTAGACCAGGTCGTTAAAGTCCTTACGCGCCAACGCACGGTTGGTCGGGATCACGATCACCGCCAAGCCGTAAATCTGGTGGAACTCGAACGCTTCGGTATCCGCGGTACCGGTCATACCGGACAGCTTGTTGTACAGGCGGAAGTAGTTCTGGAAGGTGGTCGAGGCCAGAGTCTGGCTCTCGGCCTGGATCGGCAGGCCTTCTTTGGCCTCGATCGCCTGGTGCAGGCCTTCGGACAAACGACGACCGGGCATGGTGCGGCCGGTGTGTTCGTCGATCAGCAGCACCTGATTGTTCTGCACGATGTATTCAACGTTGCGGTTGAACAGCTTGTGCGCACGCAGGCCCGAATAGACATGGGTCAGCAGGCCCAGGTTATGCGCCGAATACAGGCTCTCGCCCTCAGCCAGCAGGCCGACTTCGGTAAGCATCTCTTCAACATACTGGTGGCCTGCTTCGTTCAGCTCGACCTGGCGCGCCTTCTCGTCGACCTTGTAATGGCCTTCCTGCGTGACCACACCCTCTTCTTCCTCAACATGCAGCCTGAGGCGCGGAATCAGCTTGTTGATCTCGGTATAGAGGCGCGAACTGTCTTCGGCCTGGCCGGAAATGATCAGTGGGGTGCGCGCTTCGTCGATCAAAATGGAGTCAACTTCGTCGATCACGGCGAAATTCAGCTCGCGCTGGAATTTTTCTTCCAGGCTGAAGGCCATGTTGTCGCGCAGGTAATCGAAACCGAATTCGTTGTTGGTGCCGTAGGTAATATCGGCAGCGTAGGCTTCGCGCTTCTCTTCCGGCGGCATAAAGGGGGTCACGATACCCACGCTCATACCGAGGAATTCATACAGCGGACGCATCCAGTTGGCGTCGCGGCGGGCCAGGTAATCGTTGACCGTGACCACGTGCACACCCTTGCCGGCCAGTGCATTGAGGTACACCGCCAGGGTCGCTACCAGGGTCTTACCCTCACCGGTGCGCATCTCGGCGATCTTGCCTTCGTGCAAGGTCATGCCGCCAATTAACTGCACGTCGAAGTGGCGCATACCCATCACCCGCTTACCGGCTTCGCGGGCGACCGCAAAGGCTTCGGCGAGCAGCTGATCGAGGGTTTCGCCTTTGGCAAGGCGGGCTTTGAACTCCCCCGTCTTGGCTCGCAGTTGCTCATCGGAAAGGGCAAGCATCTGCTCCTCGAAGCCGTTGACGGCTTGTACCGCCTTGAGCATGCGTTTGACTTCACGCTCGTTCTTGCTTCCAAAGAGTTTCTTCAACAAAGGCGCAAACATATCGACAGGATCTTCCAGGCGTATGGATTGAGGGTGGCTGAACAGCGACCCATGCAGCCTTTATGGCTGCGTGCGAAGCGGGCATTCTACCCGGAAACGCAAACGAGGAAAGCGGCGTTATTCGACGTCGTTAACCCGGGCTATGTAGCTGGCCGGATTGACCAGCCAGCCATTCTTAGTAACTTCGAAGTGCACGTGGTAACCACTGGCACGGCCGCTGCGGCCAACCTTGGCAATCGTCTGCCCGCGCTGAACCAGATCACCAATCTGCACCTGATTGCTTTTATTGTGCGCGTACAGGGTTGTGTACCCATCGGCATGGCTGATTTCAACAACATTGCCATAACCCGACCTCTTCCCCGCAAAACTCACCACGCCAGCCGCAACCGCTACCACATCACTACCTGGCTTGGCGGCAAAGTCCACCCCTTTGTGCTGAGTATTGCGCCCGGTGAGCGGGTGCACGCGACGACCGAATGGCGAAGACATATAGCCATGACGCACCGGCATGCCAGATAAGTATTCGGCCTCGTTGAGCTGGCGCTCGCCGATCAGTTGCTCCAGCACTTCAAGCAGCTGTTCGCGACTATCTAGGCGTAAACTCAGGCGATCAAGTTCGTCCATAAAAGGCGGTGGCGCATACGCTGCATCGCCCAAGGCATCCTCCGCACCGCCCTGCCCCACGTTAAGCGAGAAGTCGAATTCATTGGCATCCAGGTCCGCCAGCTCGGTCAAGCGCGCACCCAGGGCATCCAAACGAGTGAGACGCGCCTGCAGCTCGGCCACATGCACAGCGAAGGCATCCAACTGCCGCTGCGCGTCACGGCGCACTTCGCCGACCTCGGCACGCTGCTGATCAATCGCCTGATTGAGCTGGGTGTCGTCATGCACCTCAACCGTCGCAGGTGCCCACCAGGCACCAACAGCTACGCCACTAAGCAGCGCCGCACCGAGCGCCAGCAGCAACGCCAGCAATAACCAGCGCAGATCCAGACTGAGTGAACGTGCAGCACCGTGGTGCCGACTGAGTAATATGATGTGCACGGCCTTCCCCTAGTGGTGAAGCGTCAGTCGGCAGCAGTGATTCTGCTACCATGGAGACCTCACTTTTTCAGGCGTCCTGCCATGACTTTTCGTCCTTTGCCGGCCCGGGCTCCCGCGGCGCTGTTGCGCGAAGCGAAACCCCTAAAGGCACTGTTCAATCAAGCGCAACGCATTGATCGCCTGCAGCACCTCTTGGAAAGCCAGCTGCAACCTGCTGCTCGCGAACACTGCCATGTAGCCTCATGGCGCGAGGGTTGCCTGCTGTTAATCATCACCGATGGCCACTGGGCCACGCGCCTGCGCTATCAACAAAAACGCTTGTTGAAACAACTGCAGGCTCTTGAAGAGTTCGCGACCTTAACGAAGATCCTGTTCAAGGTGCAACCTCCGACTGCCGAAAGGCGTGCGCCGGGTCGCACAATTTGCCTATCCAGCAGCGCTGCCGAAAACATCCAGTCCACCGCTGAAGGCATCAGCGACCCCAAGCTACGCGCAGCCCTAGAGCGCCTCGCCAAGCACGGCAAGCCCACTGAGTAAGCGCATGGATAACCGCTAAAATTCAGGCAAAAAAGAGGCCACCCGAAGGTGGCCTCGAAAACAAAGTAAGGAGAGTGTTGCGTTACACGGCCGCAACCGGGCGCATGTAAGAGATTGGCGCGGTGTTGGGGTCGTCAAACGTGACCACTTCCCAAGCATCAGGCTGCTCAATCAGAGTGCGCAGCAGGCGATTGTTCAGCGCGTGCCCCGATTTGAAGCCTTTGAACTCGCCAATCAGGCTGTTACCCAGCAGGTAGAGGTCGCCAATCGCATCGAGAATCTTGTGCTTAACGAATTCGTCCTCGTAACGCAGGCCGTCTTCGTTCAACACGCGGAATTCGTCTACCACGATGGCGTTATCTACGCTGCCGCCGAGCGCCAGGTTCTGTGAACGCAGGAACTCGATATCACGCATAAAACCAAAGGTACGCGCGCGACTGACTTCTTTCACAAACGAGGTGCTGGAGAAGTCAACGCTGGCTGACTGGGTGCGATTGCGGAACACCGGATGATCGAAATCGATCTCGAAGGTCACCTTGAACCCTTCGAAAGGCACGAAGGTGGCGCGCTTGTCGCCCTCTTCAACAGTGACTTCGCGAAGGATACGGATGAACTGCTTGTGGGCGTCCTGCTCTTGCAAACCAGCAGATTGAATCAGGAATACAAAGGGACCCGCACTGCCATCCATGATCGGTACTTCGGACGCGGAGAGCTCGACGTAGGCGTTATCGATGCCCAGGCCAGCCATGGCCGAAAGCAGGTGCTCTACCGTATCCACCTTGACATCACCATTGACCAATGTGGTCGACATGGTGGTTTCACCAACATTGCCTGCACGCGCAGGAATTTCCACGACAGGGTCCAAGTCGGTACGACGGAACACGATACCGGTGTCCACGGGTGCCGGCTTCAGGGTCAGGTATACCTTTTCCCCGGAATGCAGGCCGACGCCAGTGGCGCGGATAATGTTCTTCAGGGTGCGTTGTCTGATCATGGCTTTGGCCGCTATAGCGCTAGTTGCGAATTGTTTTCAACAATGGCCGGCGATGATAGCAGAACCGGCCTTTGCTGAACACCAATCACCCCAATGCTCCTGATACATTTCATCAATCGGCCTGACGACGCAGGAACGCCGGGATGTCCAGGTAATCCAGGTCATCCTGTGGGTTCAGCTTGGCCGCAGTGGCAGCGCCGCCGTGGCTTTGACGCTGAACGGTAGGACGCTCGTAGTCCTTGTAGTTAACGCTCTGCTCGGCACGCGTCGGGGCTGCGGCGTTGCTGCCAGTGCTGGCAGAAACTTGCACAGTGTTGTCGATAACCTTGACCGGCTTCTCGATACGCGCACCCAGACCCGTGGCAACTACAGTCACGTGCAGCTCGTCGCGCATGTCCGGATCGATCACGGTGCCGACCTTGACGGTGGCGTGCTCAGAAGCGAACTGCTCGATGATGTTACCCACGTCGGAGTACTCACCCAGGGACAGGTCAGGGCCGGCGGTGATGTTCACCAGGATGCCGCGCGCGCCTTGCAGGTTGACGTCTTCCAGCAGCGGGTTGCGGATCGCGGCTTCAGTGGCTTCACGCGCACGGTTCGGACCGCTGGCGCAGCCAGTGCCCATCATCGCCATGCCCATTTCGCTCATCACGGTTTTCACGTCAGCGAAGTCGACGTTGATCATGCCAGGACGTTTGATGATGTCGGAGATACCGCGCACGGCACCGGCCAGTACATCATCAGCCTTGGCGAAAGCCGACAGCAGGCTGGCGTCTTTACCGAGGATGGTCAGCAGTTTTTCGTTCGGGATGGTGATCAGCGAGTCGACGCTTTCCGACAGTGCGCGGATACCTTCTTCGGCGATCAGCATGCGCTTCTTGCCTTCGAACGGGAACGGACGGGTCACCACCGCAACGGTGAGAATGCCCATTTCTTTGGCCACTTGAGCGATGACTGGGGCTGCACCGGTGCCGGTACCGCCGCCCATGCCAGTGGTGATAAAGACCATGTCGGTGCCTTGCAGCACTTCAGCGATACGCTCGCGGTCTTCCATCGCTGCCTGACGACCGACTTCTGGGTTGGCGCCAGCGCCGAGACCCTTGGTCACCGCAGTGCCCAACTGCAGCACGGTACGCGCGCCGATGTTTTTCAGGGCTTGAGCATCCGTGTTGGCGCAGATGAACTCAACGCCTTCAATGTTGTTTTTCGCCATGTGATTGACAGCATTACCGCCGCCGCCGCCCACGCCGATGACCTTGATAACTGCACTAGCTGGAGCGCTGTCTACGAGTTCAAACATTTTCCCTCTCCTTTACTTTCTAGTTATAACGCCTACTGCAAAATCAGAAATTGCCCTGGACCCAGCGTTTCAGCCGTTCCAGCACAGGTTGTTTGGGTTCATCGCTGTAGCTGCCAAGCGCAGACATGGAGATGCCATCGGCCTGCTTTTGCAGCCCGTACAGCAGCAGGCCTACGCCTGTGGAATAGATGGGGTTACGCACTACGTCGGCCAATCCTTTGACACCTTGCGGTACGCCCAGGCGCACCGGCATATGGAAAATCTCTTCGGCCAGCTCGACGGCTCCTTCCATCTTCGCTGTACCGCCGGTCAGCACGATCCCAGCCGGGATCAAGTCTTCATAACCGCTGCGACGTAGTTCAGCCTGAATCAGGGTAAACAGCTCGTCATAACGCGGCTCCACCACTTCAGCCAGGGACTGGCGCGAGAGGTCACGGGGTGGACGATCGCCGACGCTGGGCACCTTGATGGTTTCGCCCGCACCAGCCAGCTTGGCCAGCGCGCAAGCATACCGAATCTTGATCTCCTCGGCATACTGGGTCGGTGTACGCAGGGCCATGGCAATGTCGTTGGTGACTTGGTCGCCAGCAATCGGGATCACCGCGGTGTGGCGAATTGCACCTTCAGTGAAGATGCAGATGTCGGTGGTGCCGCCACCGATGTCGACCAGGCATACGCCCAGCTCTTTCTCATCGTCGGTCAGCACCGCGTACGCCGAGGCCAGTTGCTCAAGAATGATGTCGTCCACTTCCAGACCGCAGCGGCGTACACACTTCTCGATGTTCTGTGCGGCATTCACGGCACAGGTGACCACGTGCACTTTGGCTTCCAGACGCACGCCGGACATGCCCAACGGCTCACGCACGCCTTCCTGGTTATCGATCACGTAGTCCTGCGGCAGGGTGTGCAACACGCGCTGATCCGCCGGGATGGCCACGGCCTGGGCGGCATCGAGTACGCGCTCCAGATCCGCGGGGCTGACTTCGCGATCACGAATGGCAACGATGCCATGGCTGTTGAGACTGCGGATATGGTTGCCGGCCACGCCGACAAAGGCTGAGTGAATGCGGCAGCCAGCCATCAGCTGGGCTTCTTCTACGGCGCGCTGGATCGACTGCACGGTGGATTCTATATTCACCACCACGCCCTTCTTCAAACCGCGTGACGGATGGGTGCCGATGCCGACGATTTCCAGTTGGCCGTCCGCATTCACTTCACCGACCAGCGCCACCACCTTGGAGGTACCGATATCGAGGCCGACGATCATCTTGCCGCTCTGCACGTTTGCCATGGCTTTCATCTTCTCCTGATTCACTGCACGACAGCGGTTTCAGCCGCTGCGGGCGCTACCGGCTCACGCCATGCCACGGCAAGACCGTTGGCATAGCGCAGATCGATCCGCGCAATATTCGCTTGTTGCTCTTTCAAGGCCTTGTCGTAAATGGCCGTGAAGCGCCGCATTTTTTCCACCAGGTGGTCACGCCCCAGCAGCAGTTCAATGCCCTGCCCAGTGGAGAGGAACCAGCTGCCGCGTTCACGCAGCTCTAATCGCGCCACGGAAAAACCCATGGGCCGCAGCATCTGACTGAGTACCTGGTATTGCTGCATCACCTGCTGCTGGGCACGACGCGGGCCATACAACTGCGGCAAGTGCTGGTAATTACTGACTTCCTGCGGGGCAAAGGCTTCGCCTTGGTTGTTCAACAGCGCCTCATCACCCCAGCGGGCGATCGGCAATTGTTCTTCCAGACGCACCACCAACTGATCCGGCCATATGCGGCGCACCTGAGCGCTGGCAATCCACGGCATCAGCTCCAGCTCGCGGCGCAGGCTGAGCAGGTCGACACTGAAAAAGCTCGCACTGGCATAAGGCGCAATGCGCTCCTGCACCGCCTGCTGGTTGACGTAGCTGAGGTCGCCCTCAACGCTGATCCGCGCAATCGGCTGATCGGCATAGGGCAACGCACGCAACGACAACTCATAGGTGCCGTAGCCCAACGCAAGCAGCAACAGCGGCCAGGTCAGGCGCTTCAGCCAGCTGCCCATGCCAGTTAAACGGGCTTTCGGCAGGCTCAAGCGCAGGCTGATCGGCTCCTTGGCCACCAAACGGCTGGCGCCGCGCTGCGCAGGCTTACCGCGCACGGGGGCGCGGTTCGAGCCTGGCTGGTGACGCAAGGTGGCCGTCATGACTTAACCCCGCGCCTCAAGGCTGTCGGCCAGAATCGCCAACACCAGTTGTTGAAAATCCAGACCCGCAGCACGGGCTGCCATTGGCACCAGGCTGTGGTCAGTCATGCCCGGAACGGTGTTGACTTCCAACAGCCAGAATTTGCCGTCGGCGTCTTGCATCACGTCAGCACGTGCCCAGCCCTGCGTACCGACCGCTTCACAGGCACGCGCAGTGAGGTCCTTCAGCTCGGCTTCTTTTTCAGCCGAGAGGCCACACGGGATGCGGTACTGAGTGTCATTGGCCAAGTACTTGGCGTCGTAGTCGTAGAAGCTGTGCGGCGTGCCCAGGGCAATCGGCGGCAACACCTTACCGCGCAGCATGGCGATGGTGAATTCCGGACCGGCGATCATCTGCTCGACCAGCACCTGCGAGTCGTAGCGGCTGGCATCTTTCCAGGCAGCGATCAGCGCATCGACATCATTGACCTTGGCCATGCCAATGCTCGAACCCTCATGGGCCGGCTTGACGAACAGCGGAAAGCCCAGCTCGGCCGCCGCCGCATGGCAGTCGGCTTCGCAGGCCAGCGCCGCGTGTGCCGGCGTCGGCAGGCCAAGGCTCAGCCACACACGCTTGGTGCGCAGCTTGTCCATAGCCAGAGCCGAAGCCAGGATGCCGCTGCCGGTGTAAGGAATTCCGGCACACTCAAGCAAGCCCTGCATCGAACCGTCTTCGCCACCACGTCCATGCAGCACGATAAAGGCCCGGTCGATTTTCTCGGCAGTCAGGCGCTGCAGCAGGTCATCGCCTGCGTCGATGCCGAACGCATCCACACCGGCAGCCAGCAGCGCTTGCAGCACGGCATTACCGGATTTCAGAGAGACTTCACGCTCGGCGCTCTTGCCGCCGAACAGCACGGCCACGCGCCCGAAGGCGCTGACCGGAAATTGTGATTGCAGACTGGCAGCACTCATTTCGACTTACCTTCGGCCGCTGCGAACAGCGGACTTTGCAACAGTTGCGGAGCCAGGCCGCCGATATCGCCGGCACCTTGGCAAAGAAGAATGTCGCCCGCGCGCAGCAGCGGCTTGACGATGGGCGCGAGATCCACACCGCGCTCGATATAGATCGGGTCGAGCTGGCCGCGCTGGCGGATGCTGTGGCACAGGTTGCGGCTATCCGCCCCCGGAATCGGTGCTTCACCGGCCGGGTAGACTTCCATCAGCAACAACACCTGAGCATCACCGAGTACTTGAACGAAATCGTCGTACAGGTCGCGGGTACGGCTGAAACGGTGCGGCTGGTAAACCATCACCAGGCGGCGCTCCGGCCAACCACCGCGTACGGCCTTGATAACCGCCGCGACTTCGCGCGGGTGGTGGCCGTAATCGTCGACCAACATCACGCTGCCGCCGTCCACCGGCAGCTCGCCGTAGACCTGGAAGCGTCGACCTACACCCTGAAACTGCGACAGGCCCTGGACGATGGCTTCATCACTGATGCCTTCGTCGCTGGCGATGGCGATGGTAGCCAGGGCGTTCAGCACGTTGTGGTTGCCCGGCATGTTCACTGACACGTCCAGCGGCTCGCGGTCGCGGCGCAGCACGGTAAAGAAGGTCTGCATGCCCTGCTGACGCACGTTGATCGCACGCACGTCGGCATCTTCATCAAAGCCGTAGGTCACGGTCGGACGAGCTACCTGCGGCAGAATTTCGCGCACGATCGGGTCATCCACGCACATCACCGCCAGACCGTAGAACGGCAGGTTGTGGAGGAACTCGATGAAAGTTTTCTTCAACTTGTTGAAGTCACCGCCATAGGTGCTCATGTGGTCCATGTCGATATTGGTGACCACCGAGACCATCGGCTGCAGGTGAAGGAAGCTGGCGTCACTCTCATCGGCTTCGGCGATCAGGTAACGGCTGCTGCCCAGCTGCGCGTTAGTGCCGGCGGCATTCAGCCGGCCACCAATCACGAACGTCGGGTCCAGGCCGCCTGCGGCGAACACCGAGGCCAGCAGGCTGGTGGTGGTGGTCTTGCCATGAGTGCCGGCAACAGCAATACCGTGGCGATAGCGCATCAGCTCGGCGAGCATCTCAGCGCGTGGCACCACGGGGATGCGACGCTCAAGGGCCGTTGCCACTTCCGGGTTGCTGGTATTGACCGCGCTAGAGACCACCAGCACGTCAGCTTGCTCGGCATTTTCGGCGCGGTGGCCAATAAATATCTGTGCACCGAAGGTTTCCAGACGCTCGGTCACGGCAGACGCCTTGAGATCGGAACCGGACACTTCATAACCCAGGTTGAGCAGCACTTCGGCGATACCGCACATGCCGGCACCACCGATGCCGACGAAGTGGATACGGCGAATGCGGCGCATGCGGCGGATTTCCGAACGTGCAGCGGCGGGAGACTTAGCCACGGGCCACCTCCAGGCAGATATCGACAACGGTGCAGGTTGCATCGGGCTTGGCCAGACGACGAGCCGTCTGCGCCATTTGAGTGAGTTGTTCGGGGTGCATCAAAACCTCGGTCAGCTGCGCGGCCAGCTTGGCGGCGTCAGTGGAACGTTGTGGCAGAAGTACGGCAGCGCCGGCACTGGCCAGATAATCGGCATTACGGGTCTGGTGATCATCGATCGCGTGCGGCAGCGGCAGCAGGAAGGCTGGCAGACCCGCGGCGGCCAGCTCGCTGACGGTCAGCGCGCCGGATCGGCACACCACCAGATCGGCCCAGGCATAGGCCCGCGCCATGTCCTTGATAAACGGCGCGACCTGCGCTTCGACGTCAACCGCGCGATAGCGTTCAGCAGTAATTGCATCATGTTGCTTGCCGGCCTGATGGAACACTTCAGGGCGCAGCTCAGCGGCTACCAGCGCCAGGGCTTCGGGCAGTAATTTATTCAACGGTTCGGCGCCCAGGCTGCCGCCAAGCACCAGCAAACGCGGCTGGCGGTTGCGCAGCGAATCACGCGGGGTTTCCAGAAACAGCTCTTCACGCACCGGATTACCGGTAGTGCGGCGCTTGTCGCTGTTACCAAAGGTATTCGGGAAGGCTTCGCAGACGCGGCTGGCGAACGGCACCAGGCTGCGGTTAGCGGTACCGGCGACAGCATTCTGCTCGTGGATGATCAGCGGCGCGCCGCTCATGCGCGCGGCCAGGCCGCCAGGACCGGTGACATAACCGCCCATGCCCAGCACACAGACCGGCTGCAGTTCACGCATCACCTTGCGTGCCTGGAACAGCGCCTTGATCAGCTGGAACGGTGCTTTCAGCAGCGACAGCTTGCCCTTGCCACGCAAGCCAGTGACGTCGATCAGGTGCAGCGGCAGACCGGCCGCCGGCACCAATTCATTCTCGATACCACGCGGCGTACCCAACCAATGCACGCTGTAACCACGCGCCTTGAACTCGCGGGCGCAGGCCAGCGCTGGGAATACGTGCCCGCCAGTGCCGCCGGCCATGATCAGCACATTACCGCGCATGCTGAACCTCCTCGGCGGACTGGCCTTCGAAGAAATCTGACTCTTTAAAGTCAACGTCTTCATTGCCCAACTGGGTACGACGCTCCCACTCGATACGCAGCAGCAGCGCCAGGCTGACGCAGCAGATCACCAGCGAGCTGCCGCCGTAGCTGAGGAATGGCAGAGTCAGGCCCTTGGTCGGCAGCAGGCCAACGTTCACGCCGATATTGATCAGCACCTGACCGATCCACAGGAACGCCAAACCGTAGGCCACATAGGCCGAGAAAAACTGCTTGGCCTTCTCCGCCCATAGGCCGATATACAGGGCGCGCACGCTGACGAAAACGAACAGGGCGACGGTGATCAGTGCGCCAACCATGCCCAGCTCTTCGGCCAGTACGGCAAACACGAAGTCGGTATGTGCTTCCGGCAGGTAGAACTGTTTCTGCACGCTGTTGCCCAGACCGACGCCGAACCATTCACCACGGCCGAAGGCGATCAGCGCCTGGCTCAGCTGGTAACCGGCACCGTACTGATCAGCCCAGGGGTCGACGAAGTTGGTCAGACGCTCCAGGCGATAGGCCTGGCTGGTCATCACCAGCACGCCAAGGCCAAGAACGCAGGCCGCCAGCGGAATAAAGCGCAGCAGGTTGACCCCACCGAGGAACAGCATGGCGATGGCCGCGCCAACCAGTACCACGGTGGCGCCGAAGTCTGGCTCGGCCAGTAGCAGTGCGGCAATCGGGCCCAGCACCAGCATCGGCTTGATAAAGCCGGTGAGCTTCTCGCGCACTTCTTCCTGGCGACGCACCAGGTAGGCGGCGATAAACATCACGCTAAACAGCTTGGCCAACTCGGACGGCTGCAGGTTGAACACGCCCAGGCCGATCCAGCGCTTAGCACCGTTGACCTCACGACCAATGCCCGGCAGCAGTACCAGAATCAGCAACACCACCGCCGCCAGCAGCAGCATGCCGCTGTAACGCTGCCACAGCGCCATCGGCACCAGCAGGGTCACCAGCGCAGCGCCCAGGCCAATGGCCAGATAAATCAGGTGGCGAATCATGTGATAGAGCGGGTTGCCCGATTGCACTGCCGCCACTTCCGAAGAGGCCGAGGCGATCATCACCAAACCCAAGCCGAGCAGCGCCAGGCAACCGGCCAGCAGCGGGAAGTCGATATCGATACCGCGACGGGTATGCAGCGGCGAAGGCGCGGCGAGCAGGCGGGCCAGCATCATTGCAAAGCCTCCACTGCCTGGGCGAACAGACGCCCGCGCTCTTCAAAATTCTTGAACATGTCCAGGCTGGCGCAGGCCGGCGACAGCAGTACGGCATCGCCCTGTTCAGCCAGTTCGGCGGAGCGCTGTACGGCCTCTTCCAGGGTCTTGACCCGGATCAGCGGTGCGGCGTCGCCCAGCGCCTCAGCCAGCAGCTCGGCATCGCGACCGAGTAGCACCACGGCGCGGCAGAACTTACCGACCGGAGCTTTCAGGGCTGAGAAATCCGCGCCCTTGCCATCGCCACCGGCGATCAGCACCAGCTTACCGCTGATATCCGCGCCCAGGCCTTCGATGGCCGCCAGCGCGGCACCGACGTTGGTAGCCTTGGAATCATCGTAGTAGCTCACGGCATTACCCTCGCCAACCCACTGGCAGCGATGCGGCAGGCCAGCGAACTGCTTGAGGGTTGCCAACATCGGCTCGAACGGCAGGCCCACGGCATGGCCAAGGGCCAAGGCCGCCAGGGCGTTGGATTGGTTATGCGCACCACGGATTTTCAGCTCACGCACCGGCAGCAAGCTGTCGAACTGGTAAGCCAGGGACTTCTCGCCGTTTTCTTCCAGCAGGCCGAAACGCTTGAAGTCCGGCTTGCCCAAGCCGAAGTACCAGCATGGCAGTTGATCGGCCACCAGCGGACGCGACAAGGCGTCATCGCGGTTCACCACCACCTGACGCGCGCCACGGAAGATTCGGTGCTTGGCCAGGTGATAAGCCGGCAGATCGGCGTAGCGATCCATATGGTCTTCGCTGATGTTCAGGCAGGTTGCCACTTCAGCGTTGAGCTGGTCGGTGGTTTCCAGCTGGAAGCTCGACAGCTCCATGACATACAGCTCGATCTCATCATTCAGCAGGTCCAGCGCCGGCGTACCCAGATTACCGCCGACGGCGACCTTCTTGCCGGCCGCTGCGGCCATTTCGCCAACCAGTGTGGTCACGGTGCTTTTCGCGTTGGACCCGGTAATCGCCACGATCGGGGCCTTGGCATAACGAGCGAACAGGTCGATATCACCCGACAGCTTGACCCCGCGCGCAGCAGCCGCCTGCAGCGCCGGGGTGGCGATGGCCAGGCCCGGACTGACCAGCAGCTCGCTGGCGCGGCAGAGGAATTCCACATCCAGTTCGCCACAACGCACTTCCACCTGCGGGAACTGCTCACGCAAGGTGGCGAGCTCCGGCGGATTGGCACGGGTGTCGACCACAGCAAACGGCAGACCCTGGCGTGCGAGGAAACGCACCAGGGACATGCCGCTCTTGCCGAGGCCGACAACGATGCGGAAGTGGTCAGAAGCGATCAGGGTCATGCTGTTATAAGTCCTCAATCCTCAACGCAGTTTCAGGGTGGCAAGGCCGATCAGCACCAGAATCACGGTGATGATCCAGAAGCGCACAATCACGCGCGGCTCAGGCCAGCCTTTCAGTTCAAAGTGGTGATGGATCGGCGCCATGCGGAACACGCGCTTGCCGGTCAGCTTGAAGCTGGCGACCTGGATGATCACCGACAGGGTTTCCACTACGAAGATGCCGCCCATGATGAACAGCACCACTTCCTGACGAACAATCACCGCGATGGTGCCCAGGGCCGCGCCCAGCGCCAGCGCACCGACATCGCCCATAAACACTTGCGCCGGGTAGGTGTTGAACCAGAGGAAACCGAGGCCAGCACCCACCAAGGCGGCGCAGAAGACAATCAGCTCCCCCGCACCCGGCACGTAGGGGATAAACAGATACTCAGCGAACTTCACGTTGCCCGACAGGTAGCAGAAGATTCCCAGGGCGCCGCCGACCATTACGGTCGGCAGAATGGCCAGGCCATCGAGGCCGTCAGTCAGGTTGACCGCATTGCTCGAGCCGACGATCACGAAGTAGGTCAGCACCACGAAGCCCAGGCCCAGCTCCAGGCTGAAGTCCTTGAGCATCGGCAGAATCAGGGTGGTTTCCACCGGGCTCTGCGCGGTCATATAAAGGAAGAACGCAGCACCGAGGCCGAACACCGACTGCCAGAAGTATTTCCAGCGGCTCGGCAGCCCTTTGGAGTTCCTCTCGATCACCTTGCGGTAGTCATCCACCCAGCCGATGGCGCCGAACAGCAGGGTTACGGCCAGCACCACCCAGACGTAGCGGTTGGACAGGTCAGCCCAGAGCAGGGTGCTGACGGCGATGGCCGAGAGAATCAGCGCGCCACCCATGGTTGGAGTGCCTTTCTTCGACAGGTGCGACTGCGGGCCGTCGTTACGTACCGACTGGCCGATCTGACGAATCTGCAGGGTGCGGATCATCCACGGGCCCAGCCACAACGACAGGGCCAGGGCGGTAAGCACGCCGAGGATGCCGCGCAGTGTCAGGTACTGAAACACTGCGAAACCCTTGTGGAACTGTTGCAGGTACTCCGCCAGCAGCAGCAGCATTAGTGAATCTCCCCGGATGTGCCACACAGCGCCGCGACGACGTTTTCCATCGCGGCGCTGCGTGAACCTTTAATTAGAAGGGTGGTGTCGCCCTGCTCGCCTTGCAGCGCAGCAATCAGGCTGGCCTGGTCGGCAAAATGCCGACCCTGTGTGCCGAATTCTTCAATGGCATACGCCATCAGCGGGCCAACGGCATACACAGCATCAACCTTACCGAGCGCATAGCTGCCGACCTGGCGATGGCCCTGCTCGGCCCACGCGCCCAGCTCGCCGATATCGCCCAGCACCAGCACACGGCGGCCAGGAAAACCGGCCAGGATATCGATGGCTGCGCAGACGGATGTCGGATTGGCGTTGTAGCTGTCGTCGATCACCCGCAGGCCGTTCGGCGCAATCTGCGCAACGGCGCGGCCTTTGACCGGTTGCAGACTTTCCAGCCCGGCCTTGATCGCCGCAGGGACCAGGCCCAGCGCCTGGGCAGCCGCAGCAGCAGCCAGGGCATTAGCGACGTTGTGTTCGCCGAGCAAGTTGAGCTGAATACGTGCCTGGCCGCAGGCGCAATGCAGGGTAAAGGCTGAGCAGCCACGGGCGTCGCGGGCCAGTTCGCTGGCATAAACGTCAGCCGCCGGATTAACCAGGGCGAAACTGCTGACGCGGCGACCTTTGGCGCGCTGCTGCCAGATGGCAAAGGCCCGATCATCAAGGTTGAGCACGGCCACACCGCTTTCGCTCAGGCCTTCGAGTATCTCGCCCTTGGCTTCAACAATTTTCTCAGGGCCGCCGAATTCGCCGACATGCGCAGTCCCGGCATTATTCAGCACGGCCACTTGCGGCAGGGTCAGGCCAACGGTGTAGGCAATCTCGCCGACATGGTTGGCGCCCAGCTCGATCACCCCTGCAACATGCTCAGGTGCCAGCTCCAGCAGGGTCAGCGGTGCGCCAAGGTCGTTATTCAGGTTGCCACGGGTGGCAAGCACCGGACCTTGAAGGCCCTCGCGCAGGATGCTGGCGAGCATTTCCTTGACGGTGGTCTTGCCGCTGGAGCCGGTAATCGCCACCACAGGCGCGTTGAACGCCTGACGATTGAGCGCACCCAACTGACCCAGGGCCAGACGGGTATCGGCGACCAGCAGTTGCGGTAGCGGCGCATCCGCCACTTCACGCTCGACCAGTGCCGCCACAGCACCTTTGCTGGCGACTTCAGCCAGGTAGTCATGACCATCAAAGCGCGGACCGGCCAGGGCGACGAATAGCTGGCCCGGCTGAATCGCCCGGCTGTCGCTGCTAACTGCGCTGAATGCCACATCGGGGCCGATCACCCGCGCGCTCAATGGACCAGCCACGTCGCTCAACCGCAGCGCCTTAAGCATGCGCCACCTCCCATGCGGCCAAAGCGTTGGCCGCTTCGACCAGGTCGGAGAATGGCTGACGCACGCCGTTGATTTCCTGATAGTCCTCATGCCCCTTACCGGCCAGCACCAGTACATCATCGGCAGACGCGCTGGCGATTAGCTGAGCAATCGCCTGACCACGGCCATGGACGAACTGCACGGCCTCAGGTGTGACGAAACCTGCTCGAATGTCACTGAAAATCTTTGCCGGCGCTTCGGTGCGGGGATTGTCATCGGTGACCAGCACTGCATCGGCTAGACGCTCAACCACCGCGGCCATCAGCGGGCGCTTACCGTTGTCACGGTCGCCACCACAGCCGAACAGGCAAAGCAGGCGGCCTTTAACATGCGGACGCAGGGCTTCGAGAACTTTTTCCAAAGCATCCGGAGTGTGTGCGTAGTCCACCACCACCAGCGGCTGCTTGCCGCCCCCCAAACGCTGCATACGACCGATAGGGCCTTTCAGCTGCGGCAGCACCTGGAGAATTTCGTCCAGTGGGTAATCCAGCCCCAGCAGCGTGCCGACCACTGCCAGCAGGTTGCTCAGATTGAAGCGCCCGAGCAGCGAGCTGCGCAGGCTACCTTCGCCGCGCGGGGTGACCAGCGTGGCGCGCACGCCCTGCTCGTCAAACTGCGCATCGCGGCAATACAGGTAGGCTTCTGCATCGCTCAGGCTGTAGCTGATCAGGCGCGACTCGTGCTCGGCAGCTGCCAGCTCACGGCCAAAGGCATCGTCCAGATTGAGCACCCGGCAACGCAGGCCCGACCAGGTAAACAACGCGGCTTTCGCCTCGGCGTAGGCTTGCATCGAGCCGTGATAGTCCAGGTGATCACGGGACAGGTTGGTCAGCACCGCCACATCAAATGCCAGCGCGGCAACGCGGCCCTGGTGCAGGCCGTGGGACGACACTTCCATCGCCACCGCGCGCGCGCCGGCGTTTTTCATGTCCGCCAATGTCGCCTGCACGCCGATCGGATCCGGCGTGGTATGACGGCCCTGTTCAAGCGCGCCATAAAAGCCATTGCCGAGCGTGCCGACGATGCCGCAGCGCTCGCCCAGCAGGTCCAGAGCTTGTGCCAACAACTGGCTGACGCTGGTCTTGCCGTTGGTGCCCGTAATACCGATCAAATGCAGGCCACGGCTTGGCTCGCCATAGAAGCGCCCAGCAATCGCCGACAGCTGATTGGCCAGGCCCTTGAGCGCGACCAATTCAGCGCTGTGCGCGGTCATCACCGCGGCACCTTCGGCTTCATAAGCCACGGCGGCGGCGCCACGGGCAACCGCATCAGCGATATGCACGCGCCCATCCTGCTGGGTGCCGGGCACGGCCAGAAACAGGTCACCCGGACGCACCTTGCGGCTGTCCAGGGTCAATTCACGAATCAGTGTCGAGCTGGCGGCTTGCGGCAGTAACTGATTAAGGGGCATGGGCATCAGATACGCCCTCCTTTAACGGGTGCGGCAGCGGCGGTTTCGACCTTCACGGCTTCAGGTGCTGGCAGATTATCCGGGGCGACATTCATCAAGCGCAGTGCGCCAGCCATGACCTTGCCGAACACTGGAGCAGAAACCAGGCCACCGTAGTAGCCCCCTTCGCTCGGCTCGTCGATCATGATCACGGCGGCGATACGCGGGTTATCGATTGGCGCAACGCCGGCGAAGAATGAGCGATACGCCTTATCGACATAGCCCTTGCTGCCGGTTGCGGCTTTACGTGCGGTGCCACTTTTGCCGCCGACGTGGTAGCCCGGCACCTTGGCCCGCGCGCCGCCGCCGCCCGGTTCTTCAACCACGGACTGGAGCATGCCGAGCACGGTCTTGGCGATCTGCTCGTCAATGACTTGGGTAGTAACCGGCTGGCGATCCAGGCGCACCATCGACAGGTTTACGTTCTTGCCGTCGTTGCCCAGCACCGAGTAGGCGTGCGCCAGTTGCACGGCGGTCACCGAGAGGCCATAGCCGTAAGCCAGAGTAGCGGTCTCGGCCTGTTTCCAGACGCGGTAGTTGGGCAGGTTGCCAACGCGCTCGCCGGGGAAGCTCAGACCCGTGTCCTGGCCCAGGCCGACTTGCTGCATCACGGCGTAAATCGGCTCGGCGCCGATATCGAAGGCCACCTTGCTGATGCCGACGTTGCTCGACTTCATCAGAATCTGGGTGAGGTTAAGCACGCCGCCGCGCGACACGTCACGAATGGTGTAACGACCGATACGCAGGCTGCCGGGGGCGGTGTCTACGGTCATTTCCGGGGTCCAGCGACCCGAGCCGAGGGCGGCAGCGATGGAGAACGGCTTAACGGTCGAACCCGGCTCAAACACGTCGATCATCGCGCGGTTGCGCATAGCAGCCGGCTGCAGGTTACGGCGATTGTTCGGGTTGTAGGTCGGCTGATTGACCATGGCCAGCACTTCACCGGTCTGCACATCGAGCAGCACCAGGCTGCCGGCTTTGGCACCGAACTCGGTCACGGCGTTGCGCAGCTCGCGGTGTGCGAGGTATTGCAGGCGCAGGTCAATCGACAATGCCAAGGTCTTACCGGCCTTGGCATTCTGAGCTACCTGGACGTCTTTGATCAGCCGCCCGCGGCGATCCTTGAGCACCTGGCGCTTACCGGGCACGCCAGCCAGCCAATCCTCGAAGGCCAGTTCCATGCCTTCACGGCCACGGTCATCAATGTCGGTAAAGCCCACCACATGGGCAGCCACCTCACCTGCTGGGTAGAAGCGGCGGAACTCTTCAATGCCATACACGCCCGGCACTTTCAGATCGAGAATTCGCTGACCCTGCTCAGGCGTCAGCCCGCGCACCAGGTACATGAACTCGCGCTCGTGTGCAGCCGCCAGGCGTGCGGAAAATGTCTTGGGGTCCTGTCCCAAAGCAGCCGCCAAGGCATCCCACTTGGCCTTACCGCTCTGCAGTTCCTTGCCATTGGCCCACAGGGTGGTCACCGGGGTACTGACAGCCAAGGGCTCGCCATTACGGTCGGTAATCAAACCGCGATGCGCCGGAATCGGGATATGCCGCACGCTGCGCGCGTCACCATGGGCCTGCAGAAAGCTCTGATCGAATACTTGCAGGTCGACAATACGCCAGGCAATCGCGCCCACCATCAGTGCCAGCAGCAGCAGCACCAGACGGAAACGCCAAGGGTAGAGTGCACCTTCAAGGCCCATCATGGCGCCACCATCCGCACTTCGGCGGCATCAGGGATACGCATGCTTAGGCGCTCAGTGGCCAGGGCTTCGATACGGTTGTGCGCGGTCCAGGTGCTTTGCTCGAGGATCAAGCGCCCCCATTCAGCCTGCGCTTTGTCGCGCACACTGAGCTCGGCATACAGTTCATTAAGCAGCTGACGGTTCCAGTGCGCGCTGTAGGAAACGCCCACCGCAGATACCAGCACAGCCACAAACAACAGCAGCATCAGCAGACTGCCGCCGGGCAATGGCTTGGCGAATAGCGCGCTCATCGCACTTTCTCTGCAATGCGCATCACCGCACTGCGCGAACGCGGGTTGGCTGCGAGCTCGGCTTCGGAGGCAAATACCGGTTTACCAATCAGCTTCAAGCGTGGTTCGAAGGCTTTCGGGATGATCGGCAGATCGCGCGGCAGCTTGTCCATCTCACCCTTGGCATGCTTGCGCATAAAGAGTTTGACGATGCGGTCTTCCAGCGAGTGGAAGCTGATCACCACCAGGCGGCCGCCCACTTCGAGGTTCTCCAGAGCGGCTTCAAGGCCGCTTTCCAGATCGCCCAATTCATTGTTGATGTAGATGCGCAGGCCCTGGAAGGCGCGAGTTGCCGGATTCTTGCCCTTTTCCCAGGCCGGATTGGCGACGGTCAGCACCTGAGCCAGGTCGGCGGTGCGGGTAAACGGCTGCTCAGCGCGGCGCAACACCACGGCACGGGCCATACGCTTGGCGAAGCGCTCTTCGCCGTACTCTTTGAAGACCCGCGCGATTTCTTCTTCGGCGGCGCTGGCAATAAAGTCGGCGGCGCTAACGCCCGCATCCGGGTTCATGCGCATATCCAGCGGGCCGTCATTCATAAAGCTGAAGCCGCGCTCGGCGTCATCCAGCTGCGGCGACGACACACCGAGATCAAGCAGAATGCCGCTGACTTTGCCTGCCAGAGCGCGCTGTACCAATTCGTCACCCAGCTCGGCAAAGCTGCGCTGCACAACGACAAAGCGGCCGTCTTCGGCCGCCAGCGCATTCCCTGTCGCGATTGCCAGGGGATCCTTGTCAAACCCCAGCAAGCGACCGTCTGGCCCGAGCTTTTCCAAAATCAGCCGGCTATGCCCGCCACGCCCGAAGGTGCCATCCAGGTAGCAACCGTTCGCGCGCACAGCCAGCCCTTCGACAGCCTCGTCGAGTAGCACGGTGATGTGGCGGAAATTGCTGGTCATGGTCACAGGATCAGGTCACGTAGGTCGTCAGACAAAGCACCCGGTTGCTTGATCGCGGCCAGATCGGCATCGGCCACAGCATTCCAGGCATCTTCATCCCACAGTTGGAATTTATTGAGTTGGCCGACCAGCATCGCGCGCTTGTCCAGCTTGGCGTACTCGCGCAGACGTGGCGGAACCAGGAAACGACCACTGGCATCCAGCTCAAGGTCAACAGCGTTACCGATCAGCAAACGCTGCAGGCGGCGGTTTTCTTCACGGAAGGAGGCGAGCTCGCGGAGCTTGGCTTCAATCAGCTCCCACTCGGACAGTGGATAGACACACAGGCAGGGGTCTATGGCATCGATCGTGACGATAAGCTGGCCGGCGCAACGCGACACAAGCTCGTCCCGATACCGACTTGGCATCGCGAGTCGCCCTTTGGCGTCGAGACTGATGGCGTTTGCTCCGCGAAACACGATCGCGTTTCCCCTTTTTATTAGCTATCCGTGCCTAAGAAACCCACTTTGTGCCACTTCTTACCACTCGCGCACACTATAGGAACGCACGCCCCCACCGTCAAGGCACGCTTGGCGGGAAAAATCCTTATAGAACGGCGATTTAGCGAACTTTGAGAGGGGCAAAACGGAGAAATAACGCGAAGAAATGAATATAAAAATGAGCATATGCAGCGCGTTGAACTACGAAGTTAAAGTAGTTTATTAAGAGTAAGATTTTTTCGGTCTTAGAAAGGGGGCGAAACAGTGAGGCGAATGAATGAGTGAGGTGGAGAGTCGATCTGTAAGCCGGGTTCTGTCGAGGACAGTCATTCCTCTACGACGTACATCACTGCACGCCTTTAGCAACCTACCCGGTTCCAGCGCGGGCCACGCCAATGGAACCCTATTTGGTCTTGCTCCGAGTGGGGTTTGCCTAGCCACGAACTGTTACCAGTCGCGCGGTGCGCTCTTACCGCACCTTTTCACCCTTACCGGCACCGAAGCGCTTAGGCGGTTATTTTCTGTGGCACTTTCCGTAGGCTCACGCCTCCCAGGCGTTACCTGGCACTCCGCCCTATGGAGCCCGGACTTTCCTCCCCCGCATTACGCAGAACGCAACACGGCAGCGACTGTCCGATCGACTCTCCGTAGGCAAGGTTAACGGCCCGCGCCCTATAGAACAAGGTTTAAACGTCTTTCTGCTGTTCCAGCGCCACCTGATAGAGCAGGTTCTTGCGCACTCCGGTAATCTCTGCCGCCAGCGCTGCCGCGCGTTTCAGCGGCATTTCCGCCAACAGCAGATTCAACACACGCATGGCTTCGGCACTGACAGCCTCGTCGCCTTCCGGTGCCTGCCAACCCGCGACCAGCACCACACATTCGCCGCGCTGTTGATTACTGTCGGCAGCCACCCAAGCGGCCAGCTCAGCCAACGGCATGCCCTTGAGCGTCTCGAAAGTCTTGGTCAACTCACGCGCCAGCAACGCCAGGCGCTCATCGCCAAACACCGACTGCATATCCTGCAGGCATTCGAGAATGCGATGCGGCGCCTCATAGAAGATCAGCGTGCGCGGCTCTTCCTTTACCTGCTCCAAGCGCGCGCGTCGCCCTGCCGCCTTGGCGGGCAGAAAACCTTCGAAAATAAAACGATCCGACGGCAAGCCCGCAGCCGACAGCGCGGCAATCAGCGCGCAGGCACCTGGCACTGGAACCACGGCAATGCCAGCAGCGCGCGCCTGGCGCACTAGGTGATACCCAGGATCGGAAATCAGCGGCGTACCGGCATCGGAGATCAGCGCCACATCGTCACCCGCCAACAGCCGCGCGAGAAAACGTCCGCCCTGATCGCGCTCGTTATGCTCATGGCAGGCCACCAGGGGCGTACCGATGCCAAAATGCTGCATCAGGCGTGCGGAATGACGGGTGTCTTCGGCAGCAATCAGAGCCACGCTGCGCAGGATAGTGAGCGCGCGCGTGCTGATGTCATCCAGGTTGCCAATGGGTGTAGCAACCACATAAAGACTGCCTAAAGGCGAATTCGCAGCAGCGGAAGTGGTCACAGCACAGGCCTCATAAATCAGCAAAGCGCGCATTGTAGCCCGTTTCCAACCTTCGACATCGCGTCACCCGGCGGGCTTGGGTACAATTCGACGCTCAATTTGATCAAGTATCAGGAACGCTTACATGATCGCCTGCCTGCGCCCCATCTCTATTCTCTGCCTTGCCGGCCTGCTCGCCGCCTGCGCCAGCCAGCCCTCATCGAACCTGGGCGAGCTGCCGCGCACGCCGCAAGCCAACATTGAACAGCTGCTGCAACAAGCAGCCGAAAGCCCCACCGAGCAAGCCGCGGCACTGCGTTTGTCGGCGGCAGACCTGTCCTATAAGCAGAAGGATTTAGCCCGCGCCAGCAGCATTCTGGAGCAAGTGCAACTGGAAAGCCTGAAGCCCGCCCAGCAGATCTACGCCAGCACCCTGCGCGCAGAACTGGACATGAGCCGCAACAAACCCAAGGCTGCCCTGCGCGCCCTCAGCCACCCGAGCATGGAACGACTCGGCGAGCTACCGGTTGAACAACAGGTACGTAGCCAGCTGGTACGCGCGAACGCCCTGCAGGCCACCGGGCAAACCCTGGCAGCAGCGCGCGAGCGCGCCTATATCGCGCCACTGCTCATTGGTGCCAGTGCCACAGACAACCAGGAAACCATCTGGGCACTGGTTTCCAGCCTGCCACAAGGCGAACTGCAAGCCAGCGGCGATGCTGACCTCGACGGCTGGCTGGAGCTGGCCCGTGCATCCAAGAGCGCTGGCACCCTGGAGCAGCAGCAAAGCGCTATTGATGCCTGGGTTGCAGCCAATCCGCAGCACCCTGCCGCGCAGCAACTGCCGCAGGCGCTGGTCGAGCTGAAAAAGCTGGCCAGCCAACCGCTGACCGAGATCGCCTTGCTGCTGCCACAAGATGGTCAACTGGCCAGCGTGGCTCGCGCTCTGCGCGACGGCTTCCTGGCAGCCCACTATCAAGCGCAGCAAGCCGGGCAGAACCCACCGAACATTCAAATTTTTGACAGCTCGCGCATCGGCTCCATGGACGCTTTCTACACCCAGGCCCAAGCCAGTGGCGTGCAGCTAGTGATCGGTCCGCTGGAGAAAAACCTGGTCAGCCAGCTAAGCAGCCGTGAACAGTTGCCCATCACAACTCTCGCGTTGAATTACAGCGAAGGCAGCCAGGAAGGCCCTGCACAACTGTTCCAATTCGGCCTAGCAGCCGAGGACGAAGCCCGCGAAGTCGCCCGCCGCGCCTGGGCAGACGGCATGCGCCGCGCAGTAGCGCTGGTACCCAACGGTGAATGGGGTGACCGCGTACTCGCCGCTTTCCGCCAGAGCTGGCAAGCCCAGGGCGGTACATTGATTGCCGCCGAACACGTTGATCAACCGGTTGAACTAGCCCGACAGATCGCCGACCTGTTCCAACTTCGCGAAAGTGAAGCGCGCAGCAAGCGCCTGCAGAGCACACTGGGCACTTCGGTGGCCGCGGCTCCGTCACGCCGCCGTGATGTCGACTTCATCTTCCTCGCTGCCACGCCGCAGCAGGCTCAGCAGATCAAACCTACGCTGGCCTTCCAGTACGCTGGTGATGTGCCGGTGTATGCCACGTCGCACTTGTTTACCGGCACCTACAACCAGGCGCAGTACATCGACCTCAACGGCATCATGTTCTGCGAAACCCCATGGCTACTCAATGTCAACGATCCGCTGCGCCAACAAGCCAGTACACAGTGGCCTCAAGCTGGTGGCAGCCTCGGTCGCCTGTACGCCATGGGCGCCGACGCCTACCTGCTGGCACCACGCCTCAATCAGCTAAAAGCCCTGCCCGATACCCGCCTCCAAGGCCTGTCCGGCAATCTGAGCCTGAATCCGAGCCAGCGCATCGAGCGGCAATTGCCCTGGGCCGAGTTCCGTGACGGCCAGGTTCAACCGCTTCCCGACAGCATCAATTGAGCGAGCGCACCAGCACGAAACAACGCGGAGACGCTGCCGAGGCACAAGCCCGGCAGTATCTTGAACAACATGGTTTGCGCCTGCTTGCACAGAACTGGCGCTGCCGTGTCGGCGAGCTCGATCTGGTCATGCTCGACGCCGATACAGTAGTATTCGTAGAAGTTCGCTATCGGCGCCATAGCGCCTGGGGCGGCGCGGCCGAGAGCGTGGATGCACGTAAACGTGAGAAACTCATCCGCGCCGCTCAGCACTTTCTGCAACAAGAAGCACGCTGGGCCAAGTACCCATGCCGTTTTGATGTGATAGCCATAACCGCCGACAGCCAAGCCCCCGCGCAACTGGACTGGATTCAAAACGCCTTTGATACCTGAACAGAAGCCACACTGAAGGTTAGACCCCTAATGGACATGCAAGCCCGTATTCGCCACCTGTTCCAAGCCAGCATTGAAACCAAGCAGCAGGCCATGGAAGTGCTCATCCCCTTTATCGAGCAGGGCAGCCAGGCCATGGTTCAGGCACTGCTGAGCGAAGGCAAGATCCTTTCCTGCGGTAACGGCGGCTCAGCCGGCGACGCCCAGCACTTCTCCTCGGAACTGCTCAACCGCTTCGAGCGTGAACGTCCGAGCCTGCCGGCCATCGCACTGACCACTGACAGCTCGACCATCACCTCGATCGCCAACGATTACAGCTACAACGAGGTGTTCTCCAAGCAGATTCGTGCCCTCGGTCAGCCTGGCGACGTGCTCCTGGCAATTTCCACCAGCGGCAACTCCGCCAACGTGATCCAGGCCATCCAAGCTGCTCACGACCGCGAGATGACCGTGGTGGCCCTCACTGGTCGCGATGGCGGCGGCATGGCGTCACTGTTGCTGCCGGAAGACGTGGAAATCCGCGTACCTTCAAAAGTCACCGCACGCATTCAGGAAGTCCACTTGCTGGCCATCCACTGCCTGTGCGACCTGATCGACAGCCAACTGTTTGGGAGTGAAGAATGACCCGCTCACCATTAATCCTCGCCGCGTTGGCGCTGACCCTTGCGCTGGCCGGCTGCGGCAACCGCAGTGTCGGCAACAAGATCGACGACCAGTTCATCCCCTCGGAAGTCAGCTCCAGTGTGGCCCGCGCGCACATCGATCTGACCAGCCCGACCTCACACATCATCGTCACCAGCTACAACGGTGTGGTACTCCTGGCTGGCCAGACACCGCGCAACGAGCTCAAAGGCATGGCTGAACAAGCAGCTCGCCGAGTCAGCAATGTGAAAAAGGTGCACAACGAACTGCAAGTCCTGCAGCCCACTTCACTGCTGGTACGTAGCAATGACTCATTACTGACCAGTCGCATCAAAACCCAAATGCTGGCGGACAGCGCCGTGCCAGGCACACGCATCAAGGTGATCACCGAAAATGGCATCGTCTACATGCTCGGTCTGGTCTCGCAGGCGGAAGCCAGTCACGCCACCAATCTGGTACAGAGCGTCTCTGGGGTGCAGAAAGTCGTAAAGCTGTTCGAGTACACCAACTGATCGTTCTACAGCCGAACTGAATAGCAGCAATAAAAAAGGCGATCCTCGGATCGCCTTTTTATGTTTACTTAACCACTTTAAGACTGGGCCTGCCGCTGGGGCGTGGCGGCTCATCATCCGGAGGGCTTTGCTCATCCGGATCGTCGATCTCGCCACCCTCAAGCATCGATGACTCGGCATCAAACACCATGCCCTGACCATTCTCCCGCGCATAAATCGCCAGTACCGCAGCCGCAGGGATATACAGGCTTTGCGGCACGCCGGAAAAACGCCCCTCAAAGCTCACGGCCTCATTGTCCATGTGCAAATTGCGCACGGCGGTCGGCGAGACATTCAGGACTATCTGACCATCGCTGGCAAAGCCAGTAGGCACTTGCACACCGGCAAATTCGGCATTGACCAGCAAATGCGGGGTGCAGTCGTTGTCCACGATCCACTCATAGAGGGCACGAACCAGATAAGGACGACTCGACTTCATCACTACCTCCTCGGGTTAACGCACATCACGTTCGACAGGCGACAGACTGGCCTGGAACGCTTCACGAGCAAACTGACGATCCATGTAGTCCAGCAAAGGCTTGGCCGGCTTTGGCAACTCTATCCCCAGAATCGGCAAACGCCAAAGAATCGGCAGCAGACAGCAGTCCACCAGACTCAATTCATCACTGAGGAAATACGCCTTATCGGCAAACAACGGCGACACCCCTGTCAGGCTCTCACGCAGCTCCTTGCGCGCCAGGGCACGGGCCGGCTCTTTGCTGCGCGAATCGAGGATCAGGTCCACTTGCGCGCACCAGTCACGCTGAATGCGATGGATCAACAGACGGCTATTGGCACGCGCAACCGGGTACACCGGCAACAACGGTGGATGCGGGTAGCGCTCATCCAGGTATTCCATTACCACAGTCGACTCATACAGCGCCAAATCGCGGTCCACCAAGGTCGGCAGGCTGGCATAAGGGTTAACCTCAAGCAGCTTGGCCGGATAACGACCTTTTTCGACACTGATGATCTCGGCGCTTACACCCTTCTCGGCGAGCACAATACGTACGCGGTGGGAATAGTGGTCGGCGGGGTCGGAGTAACAGGCCAACCGATTGGTCACGCCCATGGCGGTCCTCCTCGCTTATAAAGTTATGTGAAGCAGAAAGACCTGCGCGCCCAAAGGGGCGCGCAGGTCAACAGCGGAGATGCAACGGATTAATGTATGTCCTTCCAGTACTCGCGCTTGAGCAAATAGGCGAATACGAAGAAGAAGGCAAGATACAGCAGCACGTAGGTGCCGATGCGCTGGCTTTTCAGTTTGACCGGGTTAGCCGAGTAAGCGAGGAAGGTCACCAAGTTCTGGATCTTCTCGTCGAACTCCTCCGGACTCAACGCACCCGTTTTCGGCTCGATGGTCAGCTGGTCGCAGGCTTCATGAGTAATCGGCGTGCCAGTCAGTGGATCGAACATCTTCTTGCCGTCTTCGACCACTTGAACCTGCTTGCAACCGATGTACTGGCGACCCTGCAGGCCCACCAGCACGTTCGGCATACCGACGTTCGGGAACACCTTGTTGTTAGCACCCAGCGGACGCGCAGGATCTTCATAGAACGTGCGCAGGTAGGTGTACAACCAGTCATTACCACGCACACGCGCAACCAGAGTCAGATCCGGCGGAGCAGCACCAAACCAGGCTTTAGCATCGGCCGGCTTCATCCCGATATTCATGTGCTCGCCAATCTTCGCGCCAGTAAACACCAGGTTACTCAGCATGACTTCATGGGGAATCCCCAAGTCATTGGCCACCCGCTCATAGCGCTGGTATTGCGCGGAGTGGCAACCCATGCAGTAGTTCGCGAAGGTGCGCGCCCCATCTTGCATGGCGGCTTTGTCGGTCAGATCAATCTCTACCTTGTCCAGTGGATACTCAACACCACCAGCACCCAGAGCCAGGGCAGGCATTGCAGCAATTACGAGTGCAGCAAATAGCTTTTTCATCAGCCAGTCACCCTTTCCGGAACCGGTTTGGTCTTCTCGAGTTTGGTATAGAACGGCATCAGGATGAAGTACGCGAAGTACAGGAAGGTACACACCTGCGACAGCAACGTACGGCCTGGTGTCGGCGCCAGTACACCCAGCACACCCAGAATCACGAAAGACACACAGAAGATCAGCAACCAGACTTTGCTCATCCAACCCTTGTAGCGCATCGACTTAACCGGGCTACGATCCAGCCATGGCAGCACAAACAGCACTGCAATAGCCGCACCCATGGCAATTACACCCAGCAGTTTGTCTGGCACCGCACGCAGAATCGCGTAGAACGGAGTGAAATACCAAACAGGAGCAATGTGCGCAGGCGTCTTGAATGGGTTAGCGGCTTCGAAGTTCGGCTTCTCGAGGAAATAACCACCCATTTCCGGGAAGAAGAAGATCACGAAGCAGAAGATAAACAGGAACACCACAACACCGACGATATCTTTCACGGTGTAGTAAGGATGGAAGGCGATGCCGTCGAGCGGAATGCCGTTCTCGTCTTTCTTCTTCTTGATATCAACGCCGTCTGGGTTGTTCGAACCAACTTCGTGCAACGCCAGAATGTGCAGCACCACCAGACCGAGAATCACAATCGGCAGGGCCACCACGTGCAGGGCGAAGAAGCGGTTCAGCGTGATCCCGGAAATCAGGTAGTCACCGCGAATCCACTGAGTCAGGTCCGCACCGATCACTGGGATGGCACCGAACAGCGAGATGATTACCTGGGCACCCCAGTAGGACATCTGGCCCCACGGCAGCAGGTAGCCCATAAAGGCTTCTGCCATCAGCATCAGATAGATCAGCATGCCGAAGATCCACACCAACTCACGCGGTTTCTGATAGGAACCGTAGAGCAGGCCGCGGAACATGTGCAGGTACACCACCACGAAAAACGCTGAAGCACCGGTGGAGTGCAGGTAGCGCAAGATCCAGCCGTACTCCACGTCACGCATGATGTACTCGACCGAGGCAAATGCCTGTTCAGCCGAAGGCGTGTAACTCATGGTCAGCCAGACACCTGTAACGATCTGGTTAACCAGCACCAGCAGTGCCAGGGAGCCGAAAAAGTAGAAGAAGTTGAAGTTCTTTGGCGCGTAATACTTGGAGAGATGGTCTTCCCACATTTTGGTCGCGGGAAAGCGCGCATCGACCCATTCCATGAATTTGCTCATCATGCTTTCTCCTGATCCACACCGATGATGATCACATCATCCGACTCATACGTGTGCGGCGGCACCGGCAGGTTCAGGGGCGCAGGCTGAGCCTTGTACACGCGGCCAGCCAGGTCATAGCGCGAACCGTGGCAGGGGCAGAAGTAACCACCAACCCAGTCAGCACCCAGATCAGCAGGTGCAACTTCCGGACGGAAAGACGGTGCACAACCCAGATGGGTGCACAGACCTACCAGCAACAGCACTTCCGGCTTGATCGAACGGGTTTTGGGGTCGACATAACTTGGCTGCTCAGATGCCTTGGAATCGAAGTCAGCCAGCTGGCCCTCGATTTTCACCAAGTTACTGAGGATTTCCTCGGTACGGCGCACGATAAACACCGGCTGCCCCCGCCATTCAGCAACCATCTGCTGGCCAGGCTCAATTTTGCTGACGTTCACCTTCACGGGTGCTCCGGCAGCTTTAGCCTTGGCGCTTGGGAACCAGGACCCTACGAACGGGACCGCGGCACCCACCGCTCCTGCAGCGCCCACCACAGAGGTGGCCGCTACTAGAAAGCGACGCCGGCCTGCATTCACGCCGTCATTGCTCATTCAGTCGTCTCCCATCAGCTTTATGGCCTGTTGGTCAGGCCTATACTAGGTAAAAATCGAGTCGCGCAAAAAATTTGCCAAATGGTAAAGAAAAGCCCCTCTACTGACAAGGTAATTACCCAGCCAGAGCGGACTCAACCCCTTACAAATCACGGCGTGCACGGATGCGGCATGATGCCGCAGAGCAAATAATCGCCCACAAAAAACGCCCAGCTCCGAAAGGAAACTGGGCGTTTTCGTGAACGCAGGTAGCGAATTAACGCTTGGAGTACTGCGGACGCTTACGCGCTTTACGCAGACCAACCTTCTTACGCTCAACTTCACGGGCGTCGCGAGTCACGAAGCCAGCTTTACGCAGTGCAGGACGCAGAGCTTCGTCGTAGTCCATCAGGGCGCGAGTGATGCCGTGGCGGATCGCGCCAGCCTGACCACTTACACCGCCACCGATTACGGTAACGAAGATATCGAACTTCTCGGTCATCTCAACCAGTTCCAGCGGCTGACGAACTACCATGCGGGCAGTTTCGCGACCGAAGAAACCATCAAGAGTGCGATTGTTGATGGAGATTTTGCCAGTGCCCGCACGCAGGAAAACGCGAGCGGTTGCAGTCTTGCGACGGCCAGTGCCGTAATTTTGAGTCGCCGACATAATGAACTATTCCGTTAAAACTTCAGTTCTTGGGGCTGCTGAGCAGTGTGGGGGTGAGCAGCGCCCGCATACACTTTCAGCTTACGATACATGTCGCGACCCAGCGGGTTCTTCGGCAGCATGCCTTTAACCGCGGTCTCGATCACGCGCTCAGGGGCCTTAGCGATCAGCTTCTCGAAGTTGATCGACTTAATGCCGCCCGGGAAACCGGAGTGGGAGTAGTACATCTTGTCAGTGGTCTTGGCACCGGTAACGCGAATCTGCTCAGCGTTGATGATGACGATGTAGTCACCAGTATCAACGTGCGGAGTGTATTCAGGCTTGTGCTTGCCACGCAGACGGCTTGCAACTTCGGTAGCCAGACGACCCAGGGTCTGACCTGCAGCGTCGACGACAAACCAGTCGCGCTTAACTGTTTCCGGTTTAGCAGTAAAAGTTTTCATTCTTTATAGCCTCAGGGGCCGCCCTGATAAATAAGACGGCGGATCTTACTGAATAGTGCGTACTTTGACAAGTCAAAGGCAGCCGAAAACAGGCGCTATCGGGGGCTCGGGTCAGCGCGTCCGTAATACGGCAAGATTCTTCGGCAGGCGGCGCATCACTTCCACTGCAGAAAGAGGTGCGCAATTATGCAGATTGCGCGGAGAATTTCAACACGATTATGCCGACCCGCTTTTCTCAAGGAGCTAGCAATGGATTACCGTCAACTCGGCCGCACCGATCTCAAGGTCAGCAGCCTGTGCCTGGGCACCATGACCTGGGGCGAACAGAACAGCTCTAGCGAGGGCTTCGCCCAGATCGAACGCGCCAAGGCCTACGGGGTAAATTTCATCGATACCGCCGAGATGTACCCGGTACCGCCACGCGCCGAAACCTACAGCAAGACCGAACAAATCATCGGTGACTACTTCAAACAGCGTGGCGATCGTGCCGACTGGGTGCTGGCCAGCAAGATCGCCGGCCCTGGCAATGGCATCGGCTATATCCGCGACGGTCAGCTCAAACACAACCGCGCGCATATCGCCCAAGCGCTGGATGCCAGCCTAAAACGCCTGCAAACTGACTGGATCGATCTGTACCAACTGCACTGGCCGGAACGCCCGACCAATTTCTTCGGTCAGCTTGGTTATCGCCACCAGGACAGCGAATACACGCCACTGGAGGAAACCCTCGAAGCGCTGGATGAACAGGTCAAGGCCGGCAAGATACGCCATATCGGCCTGTCCAATGAAACACCCTGGGGCACCATGAAGTTCCTGCAGCTGGCCGAACAACGTGGCTGGCCGCGCAGCGTGTCGATCCAGAACCCCTACAACCTGCTCAACCGCAGCTTCGAAGTGGGCCTGGCAGAAATCGCCATCCGCGAACAATGTGGCCTGCTCGCTTACTCGCCCCTGGCCTTCGGCATGCTCTCCGGCAAGTACGCTGACGGCGCGCGTCCGACCAATGCGCGGATCAGCCTGTTTAGCCGCTTTACCCGCTACACCAACCCGGAGTCGGAAAGCGCCTGCGCACGCTATGTCGCTCTGGCGCGCGAGCATGGCCTGGATCCAGCCCAGATGGCTTTGGCCTTTGTCACCGCGCAACCCTTCGTCACCAGCAATATCATTGGTGCGACCAGCCTGGAGCAACTGGACAGCAACCTGACCAGCAGTGAACTGAAGCTCTCTGCCGAGGTGCTAACTGCTATCGAAGCGATTCACAAAGCCCAACCCAACCCAGCCCCCTAATCAGTGCGCGAGTGTAGCGCCGCGCGAAATTTGACGCCTTTGTGCGCGATAAATGTAGTGCGGCTCTATTTTCATCAGCGGTAAAAGAATTCCAAATTACCACCACAGAGCATTCAGCCCATCACGGCCCAACTGGTGGGACTGTATGCGCGATCGTCCATCTGTGTCGCTGGTAGCTATCTAAACCATCTCTCACTGACCACAGCTCAACGATCACTGCGCCGACGTATGTCGTCGTTAGTGTCGTTGTCGTGCCTGTAAGGGCTGTTTGGCTGACCAGCACTGCGTTGGTATCTGCCCGAAGCAAGCGCGCGCTGTATGTCGTGCCTGCCTCGGGGCCGATGTTGGCTTGGGTGGTATCGACAACCTGGTCAGCCTGCAGGACGCGATCTCGGTGGGTCCAGGTCAGCACCACATCACCTTCCACCGCCGCTGGATATGCAACACCACCGATCTGCAGTTTGCCGGGAGGATACGGCCGGTATTGGCGTTGGGCCATCAACAACGTATCGACTGGGGCTAAGGCCGCGTCCAGCCAGCCCCCGGAGCTGAATGGCAAAACCTTTGCCGATACGGTAACGCCAACGGCGTACTCAGCGGGATCGACGGCAGAGCTGTCGGCGTAGAACCAAATCCTTGCCCCAGCCGCATGGGGTACAGGGACTGTGTCACCACAACCGCGCTTGATCACTGCATTGCCGGTCATCCAATCCACGCTGACCAACTGCACGGTCTCGTTATCAATCACACCGACTTGGCCCGGCGTGAAGCCGGCGATATCGGTCACAAAGGTGAACTGAACGGCGGTATCCAGATGGCCAATAGCACCGATGATCTGCGCCGATGGGCAGAAGTCGCCGCTGCCGGCGGCGTTATAGTCAATGCCACCGGCTTTGGTCAGCAGCACATAGTTGATAGAAGCGTTAGTCGGCCTGCGGATCATGATGCCGAAGGCGCATGCAGTCGGGTGCAGTGCTGCGAGATCAACCGCAGACAGGCCAACCACCAGATCTCGGTATGACAACTCGAATGGCTTGCGCACCGCTGCCGGAAGCGGTGTGGTAGTAGGCGGTACCCACTCAGGTGGCTGCACTTCGACAAAGGACGTGGCTGGCAGGCCGAACGCATCCTGCATGGCCGTAACGGTGATTGAGCCTGAAGCCAGTGTGCCGTCCTCAACCTTACCTGCCCGCAGCACCATCTCGGCAATACCACGCCGAGTGCTGCGGATACGGAAAGGAGTACCTGGTTGCAAACCGCTGGCACGTCGATCCAGGGTCACTTTAAGCCGCTTTGAAACGCCCTTTTCGCGGAGCACCCGTTGTGCCACCCGCAGAGCCAGCGAGGCTGTAGGAAGGTGCAGGTAATCAATCGTTTCCGTGATCGCCCCACCGGCTGACACGATCGCTGCCGTGTTCTGCACACGCACCTGCTGCTTTGCACCGTATGCCACCGGGTTGGTGAAGGTCACAATGATTTCATTTGCGGCTGGTGCCGACGCTGCGTTCTCGTCGTCCTCAATGCTCAGCAACCCGCTATCTTCATCGAACAACGGCAGGTCAGCTACTACGTAGTTATCGCGGATCAGAAACAGCTGCAACTTGGCGGTGCGGCGGTTGAGCACGACGGCCGCCCCGATGTGATCCAGGATCGACTGCATAAAGGACGAGATTTTGTCCTGCTGTTTCCAAGCCAGACACAAGCCGAACCCCTCAGCAAACAATGCATCGGCTGCACTGCGCCACTGCGCATCATCAATCAACGATCGATCTTTACCTCGCCCCCAGTCACGGTTGGTTATGGCTTCATAAAGAATGTGAGCGGGGTTCATTGCCTGGATCGACCCGAGGGCGATGGTCACTTTCTCCGGGTACCAGGTGCTGCCATCCCACCCACCGCTGGTACGCGCTACGCGAACCTCCCAGGGTTTCGGATAGGGCGACATGCTGGTCACCAGCCCGTCATAGAACAGCGTGCATGCCCCACGAAACGCCGGTACCAGGCCGCCCAGCATGCCAGCCAACCGCCGATTGACAGGTTGGCCCGCAGCACCAGTCATCATGTCGATGGTGCCGTGAATACCGCCCTCGCCATCATCGCCACCGAACAAGGTTGCAGCGGTGATCTTCCAGCGGGCCTGCCCAGACTTTGCGCCACTCCATGCCGTGCGGCCGCCTACGCGAATTTCTTTGAGCACGTCGATCCAACGGCCAATACCCATATGGATGCCAAAGAAATAGCGATGCCCCTTAGTTATGGGCTTCTTATCAGCGCTCATCTAATTGCTCCTGGTGCTCACGCTCGGCCTGTTCGGCCAAGGCGATCGCAAATGCATTGCCACTCGCGCGCAGCTCAGCGACATCGATGCCCTGGAATACAAACGCGTTGTAATCCAGCCCTAAGGCTTCAGCTAACGGCCTGGCGCCACCGCAGCACAGGCGTAGAGCATGCAAATGGCGCGGCCAAGCGCGCACGGTCAGTTTCCGATCCATGTGTCACCGTCCAGGAGCGCAGGTAGATTGTTGTTGGGTTCTTCAGGCTGGAACGGGTCGTACTGGGAAAGTCCCAAGCCCAGCTCCTCGGATGGAGAGAACCACGCTTCGATCGGGTTGGTTGTCCCCGGCAGAATGCCCGGCACCCAGCCCCCGATACCGGACTTGCCACCCTTGGTCTGGATCTTCGAGGTACGGAAATTGCCGTAGCTCAGCACGATCCAGTCCTTGATCCAGACATCACCGAAAATCACGTACTGCCGAGTGCCTTCCTCAGCAACCGGAAATTCAAATTGCTCGAATGCGGCCGGCTTGGGCGGCTGGATCTTCGGTCGGTTCGCATAGTTAATCGCCGTGCTGACGATCATCATGATGATCGGGAATGGATTCATCAGAACACCATGTTTCCGTCAAATGGCGAGCGGCCGCTCAAATGCATGTAGCCGCCGTAATTGGGTAGGTTGTTGAACTTGCTATTGCAGATTGAGCCAACCTGACCACAGCCTGGGTATGCCGTGATGCTCTGCCCAAGGACGATACGCGAGGTACCGCTGAGCAACGTCAGTACCTGGCCGGTGTGAGCAGCAATGCCGCGCCGATCGAACTCACCGGCCCCGATCGGCCATTCGATGTACCCACCTGAAAACCAGCCATCGGGGAACGCAGCGAATGTCCCGCTGTTGATCGCCACGCCGCTCATGCTCTGCACAACAGCGGCGACCTTGAATGCATTGCGGTCCACACCGCAGGGCGGCGTATAGATCGCGTGCGGGCAACCGCGCTGCCAGGTCATGCGCAGGCCAGGCTGCTCAAGCGATGCATCAAAAGGAACAGCCTTGACCGTACAGCGATCCAGCTTGGGCCAATTCACCGAGGCAATTTCGCCGAACCAGCTCACCAATACTTCAGGCTCGCCGTGGTGCATGTCGTAAATGACCAGGTCGACGGTGTTGCTCGGCGGTACCCCTCGATACAGCTGCGCCACTTCCAGTGATGCCGGCGCGGTAATGCTGAGAGAGTCGGCACTGGCCTGGCCGGTCTGGCGGATACCATCGTCAGTGATTCCACCCACCTGACTGCGAAAAATCTGGGTGTTGTGAGTGATGTCGCGGTCTGAGCTGTTGTACAGCCAGCGCAGCACTCCGCGCTTGAACTCATAAAGGCGGATCGGTGCACCGGCGGCGAGTGAGTGCTCGCGACTGTTAAAACTCATCGTCACGTACCCCTCTGAAAGTCAGCGAGCTGCTGGCAACACCCTCGCTATCGGTTTGGTGATGGATCTCGACGGCATCGCTATTGCCACGGCAGAGCGCCAACCAACTGATGCGCATCACATCACCTGGCTCGACCAGAACACCCAGGGCGCTATCGATGGCCAGTCGTTCTGTGTGCTGATCCAGCTCGATGCTGCCGGTGATGCGTCGATGCAACGCAGTGCCGTTGAATAACTCGATACGGATATCGCGCCGGCCAGTTTTGCTTTGACCAAACCGGGTGTAGCCCACGTAGGCGACATCGAGGACAGTGCTCAGTGCGGACACCGTGGCGACAAGCTGGAGGTCATCTGCCTGGGTTGGCACCCAAAGAGGCACTTGTCTGCCAGCCAGTGCATAAAGCATCGAGCGGTACGCAGCACGTGCGGCACGCCCCATATCAATCCAACGGTGCGCCTGAACCGGCATGGTCCGGTTTGCGGTGTCCGTCGTCAGTGGGGTTGAGAAACCACCGTCCAGCGTCAGTAGCAGGCGCTCATAAGAGCTGGTGAGATCCTCACTTTCATCCGGACGGGCCTCCAGCACAGGGTGCCCTCTATATAAGGTGGCAGGCATCACGGCGGGCCAGTCGCAAGCGTCGGTGATCATAAACGTCACGTCTGCAGCGATCGCCTGATCAGTCAGCCGTTGCAGCACTGGTGCCTGGGTCAGCCGCGCCGGGCGTACCGGGTAAATACGGCTACCTGCAGGCCAAGCCTGCTGGGTAGCACGTTTAAGCAGCAGCCCGCCGGCAGTGACGACATCAATCTCAACTGTCTCGCTGTTGAACGCACTCTCGCCACGCAGCATCGCGAGCCCTCCATCCCGGAAGTCCAGGTACTGGGTGCTGCAGATAACCGATAGCGCCCCAACGGGTACCGGTGTGGAAAGCAGCTGGATTTCGTGCCACAGCGGCAGCGCCCAAACGCGTGCGCCCCAGCCAAAGAGCATCAGGTCGAGCAGTTGCCGCTCGCGCCCTTCGACGTACATCGCCGCTTCCAGCTCACGACGAGGGGCCAGGCGCAATTTCCGGCGCAGCTCGACCATGGACTCGCTCGACAGAATGTCTGTCGCCCAGGCCAGCCGCTCGATCACGCCATCGGCCCAGTCGGGCACGAATGACCAGGCGATGATGCGGTTAGCCGTAATGCGTACACCAGGTGATTCAGCATTATCGAAGATCCACTCGACGATGGTGTCGAGCACAGGCTGGCCTTCAGGCGTAACGCTGACGTTCCAGGTCAGTTCCTTCAGTGCTGGGAATACCATCGGCGGCACGGGCTGGCCAGCAACCAGAATGCCCTCGTCGGTACCCTCAATCGATGCGAGGGTGCGCGGTTCGAGGTGAGCGTTCCAAAGCCGAACAGGGGTTGTTTGAATTGAAACGACGTTCCCGAGATCGAGGCGCTGGGGGCTGATATGGATACGGTGATAGTAGTCGTCGAGAAACGCACCACGCACCGTGCCCGGGACATCTAGCTCCATAGAGCTAACAGGCCAATGAGTTGTTAGCGCTTGGCCTTTAACGAACACGTGCCCCACTGTGACAAATGGCAGGGGAACCCACGCGAATTGATCATGGGCCACTGTCAGGTAAGGGTTAATCGCCCCAGCAAGTGTGGGCCTGGCGACCACCCCATTCAGGACCGCCACTATGGCCCCTCATAACGAACAGCCCAACCGAACGTGCCGGTGTGCTGGATGTTGTTGCCGCCATTCCGGTTAACTACATCCTTTCTGTAGCCTGGAAAGATCTTCCAGCGCTCAGATCCAAAGGTAATAACCTCTCCAGGTTCGTGATTGTCTATGCGTGTAAATCGGGCATTTATAAGCTCTAAAGCGAGTGAAAGTTTAGAGCTTGGGCGGGTGATATAGGCCCGTACTGGCAGCAGCACTGCTTCACTATTCCATGTGTTGGGAAGCAACTGAATCAGCTCCGACGCGCTCGTCGTAATCCCAATCAGATCAGCTCCTGTCGACCAACCCCCACCGTCTAAACCATGGTGAATTCTGCAATTATCAGCACCATCAGAGTTATAGCCATACCAGAATGGTAGGCCGGGGGGCTGACTTGTGTTTCCGGTGTTGATACCCAACCCCAGCCCAGAAGAGGCTTGCATTGAAGCTGTAGCTGCAAACCACATCCCCGTCCCCAGTAGAGCGATGTCTGATTGGCCAAAGGCACACCACTGGTAGCGGTCAACGCTAAAGCGTACAACCAGGAACACCTCTGTCGGGAATACAAAAATCTCATATGCCGCAGGCCATGTGACAGCCAGGTTCCCAGTGCCAAGGACATGGCAACTTCTGCTTGAGGCACCTGCCAAGGTACTTCCAGCCCCGATTCCCGTACCGCCCTGAATCTGTAGGGAACCGTTAAAGATGACGGTTCGGCAGAACATCGTGCCTTTCGACAGTATGTCTCCGGTCAGGGTCCAGCCCTCCGCAACGCAAGCGCCAATCAAGGCACTGCGCAGCGCGGCCATGTCGTTTGCTGCTCCGCTGTAATACGCCATTAGTTGTCCATCCTCAGCGCGAAATAGTCCGTATGCCCGGTTCGCCATACGTCCTGGATCACTACGTAACTGTGGCCACCAATCGCCAGGGTGTTTTCAACGGCATTGTTAAAACCGGTGATGTAGAAAACGCCGTCTAGTGCTCCCCAAAGGTTCAAATTGCTTTGGAACATCTCCACAGGCAGCAGGTGATACACGCCGGCCGTATCGCGCATGTTCTGAGAGGAGCCCGCCACGTAGGTGTTAACCCATGGGTAAGTTAGCGGCTGAGTCCAACCGTCATTGGTTCGTAAACCCAAGTTGGCCCGGTTGCCCTTGTAAGCCATGGAATGAGTTGTATCGCTGAAGCGGGTTGCGGGCGCACCGTTTAGCATGCCGCCGCAGACTACCGGGTACGGGTACTGGCTAGGTCGGCCATAGGGCAGGCATTTGCCTACGTAAAACGACTCAAAAACCGGGGTGCCAACCTTCATTGCACCGGTAATGCGCTGTCCATTTAAGGTGAGCCAGTAGTCGATTCGCTGGTTGTGGGCCGGAACCCCAGATAACCGCACCCCAGGTTGGTTGTCGAAGGTATTGCCCGGCACGTAGCCCGTAAACACAGCGGCAACGAGGTTGTAATAGTCGGCACCAGCATCCTGGTACGTGCGAAAGCCGACGAATATCTCCTCGTCGCCCGTATAGCCTTTGCCCTTGAAGATCAGTTCACGATTCACCGCCACAGTGTCGTAGCGCAGCACCTGCCATGCGGCATTAGCAGCACTGGCCGCACCCTGAGTGACGGGGATGCCGATCACAGCACCCACAGCGAAGTCGGTACTGCCGTCGCTGATCAGGAACTTGATCAACCCGTTGTCGTAAGGCGTACCCACCACAGCATTGGCCTTTGCCCCGGAGACCGAACCAACAACCGAGAACGTGCCGCCATTGGCTGCCGCCACGGTGCAGGTCAGCGTCCAGGTCTCGGTGATCGCCACCGGCGAGGCTTCAATGGCCGTGATCGTCCCGTTGCCGGTACCGGATCGGGTAATTGTGCCGAGATCACCGAAGCCACCGCAGAAGTGCCGCAGCTGCGCGAGCATGTTGTAGTGGGCCCACTGCCCGTTGCTGTTATCGACGAAGCCGATCTTGTGAGGCATGACTAGAGTCCCAGGATGGTGCGGAATTTGGCCGGATCGCGTGACAGCATCACGGTGAACGCCTGATCACCTGCTGGGCTGTTCAGCACGTCGGCGATCCGTTCGGGGCTGTCGATCAGGTTGAAGGTCTGGCTGTTTTTCAGCGTGGCGCTCATCGAGGCGGCAGGTTCTGCCATACGGCCGCCTTGCATACCTGGTGCAGGCAGCGCAGGGGCCGGCACGCCGGCGAGGCCGCCGGTGTTGTGGCGCACGCGGTAAGACCAGTCATCGAGCGCGGCCATGCCTCGCGCGTTGAAGTCATTCAGGAATGGCAGCGCACCAGGTTGGGTGACCACGGCCGCACGGGTAACGAACTCATAGTCCGAGAGCCACGCCGGGATGCTGTCACTGGTACCGGTACCGGGGCCGCGCACATGGCCACCCTCGGCAAAGAATGACCCGGCCCAGGATGCCGCCGAGCTGAGCCAGCTACTGTTGGCCGCGCCACTGGTTGCAGCACCGGCCACCGAGCTGGCACCGGACACGCCATTGGCAGCGGCTAGCGTGGTTGCTGCAGCCTGGATAGCAGCAGCACCCGTAAGCAGCGAGCCGCCGGCCGTGGACAGCGCTGCAGCGGAACCGGTTACAGCTGCTGCACCACTGGTCATATCCGCCTGGCCACCGCCGGCACCGAACATGCCCATAACACCGCTGGTCAGCGACTGAGCCAGGTTCTCGGCGGCCATCTGGGTCATGGCATCCAGCACACTCTGCCCCAGCGCCGAGACTGCCTCACGCAGGGTCATCGTGCCGTTGGCCAGGCCGGTCAGAGCCTCAGTAAACCCGGAAGTAAGGCCATCGCGCAGAGTCTCCTGCAGGAGTGTTGTGGTGGCATTGAGCTGCTGGGCCTGTACATCCAGGGCGGCCAGCGCTTGGGCAGCGGCCTCACCAACGGCACCAGGCTGCTGCGCCAGGTCGGCCAGTACCGGCCGGATCTGCAGCAGCTGCTCGTATGTTTTGCGGTGGATATCCAGGATGCGTTCGCGCGCCTGCAGTTCGGTGATCAGCCCAGCATCCTGCTGCACATTCACCGACTGCTCCTGGCGCTGCTGCTCGGCCAGGATTCGCTCCATCTCGCGCTGCACGTCGTCTACGCGCACCTTGGCCTCGGCCACCGGAATCAGCTTATCGAGCCAGGCTAGGCCGGCTTCGTTGCCAGCCTTCTCGAACTCGCTGCGCATGCCGTCGAACTTGGTGCGGATCTCCAACAACGCCGCATCAGTCTCGCGCCCAGCAGCACGCAGGAATTCGGCCTCCAGCCCCGCGTTGGTCCTGGCAGCGACGGCAGCCTGGCGCTGTTGCTCATCAGCATCGAGCAGCACCAAGGCGGCCTGGGCGCGATCGAGCATAGCGCCGGTCAGGCCTTTCTCGGCCAACTCGTACTGGCGCACCTCGGCGCTGGTCATGTTCAGCGTCGAGGCCTGACGCTCCAGCTGCGCCAGATAGTTCTCCTGGGCACGGGCTTCGCGGTCGACGGGCGCCTTGCGTTTGCGCTCGGCATAGCGCTTTTCAATGGCGGTAATGTCTTTATCGATCTGCGCATCGCTAATCACGGCCGAGTCAGGGTTCGCGCTGCGTATCTTCTCGACGTTGGCCCGGTACTCGGCAATCGCCCGCTCTTTCTGCTCGACTTTGGAAAGGCCCTGCTCACGGACCTTGGCAATGGCTTGCTGCGCCTCGATCGAATCCTGGTTGATCCGGCGCATCTCGCCCTGCCAGGCCGCCTCGGTATCGCGCTGCTGAATGGCGAGCTGCAGCCGGGTGCGATCTTGGTCCAGCTGTTTGGCGCCTTCCTCCGTCGCACCCTGGATAACAGGTGAGAGTTGGTCCCACAGTTCCTTAGCCGCGCCCAGCGGGCCAAGAATGGCCGCATTGGCGGCGACGCTGCCGGCATCAACATCCGTAATACTTCGGCGATCTAAGGCAGCGAGCTGTTCCTCAAAGCTCTGCTCCCGACCGACGCCCACCATCTCGTCCCAAGCTTCGGCAGCAGCACCCTTGATACGCTTCCAGGCGCTTTCAAGCAGCCCCAGGTTGCCCTCGATCTGAGTCGCGCGGCTTTCCATGGTCTGGGCTAGCTCTTCCATGGCAAGGCGGGCCGCTTCGGTCTCATCTCCCTGCTCGGCCAGGGCGGCGATCTGCTCATACACCGCAGCGCTGAGAAAGTTGTACTCGCGGTTCAGCTCGGCCACTGCCTTGACCGGGTCGTTGGCAATCTTCACGAACTCGGCAACGGTCTCGGATACCGCACGGCCTGTGGTGTCTTGCATCGCCACCGCAGCGGAGGCCACCAACATGATCTGATCGCTGGCAATCTTCCCGCTGCCCGCAACTTCCGCCAACGCAGCGGCGGCCTGGCGCTGAGTACCGCGCACCAAGTCCATGGACGCCGCCATGTTCATCAGCTGGTCGCTGCTAGTGCCAGCGGCGTTACCGGACAGAATAAGCTGCTCGCGGAAATCAGCCGCCTCCTGACTGCCCTGGTAATACGCAAAGGCAGTAGCACCCAAGGCGACAGTGGATGCACCGATAGCGAGGGTTAGAGGGTTGAGCACTGACACCAGCGCCCGACCGGCGTTACCGATGCCACCGAAGCTGTCCTTGATCTGCCCGCCTTGCTGAATAGCCACCAGCCAGATCGGCATGCCGCTGGCCAGACTGGTGGTGATGTCGGTGATCTGCATGGGCAGTTGACGCATCGCCTGCTGGTATTGCCCTGCAGTGATGGCACCGGCGCGCAGGGCATCATTCGACCCGCCGAGGCGAACCCGCTGCTCCTGGAGCTTGGCATTGAAGGTGTCGAAGGTGTCCAGATCGATCTGACCAGAGGCGCGCGCCTGGCGCAGCTTCTGCTCCATATCGTCCAGTTCATCCAGCTTGCGGATAACGGGATCGATCTTGCCCAGCAGTTGCTGCAGCTCCTGGGACTCTTTCTCCACCGAGGCAGCAGCCACCTTGGCTGCCTCTGCAGCTTTCAGATCAGCCTGGGCCTTCAGTCCCGCTGCGCGCTCCGCGTTGTGGTAGGAGTTGATGGCCTCGTTTTGCGCTGCTGCGTTCTGCTGCCAGGCACCTGTGGCGTCCTGAGTCGCGGTGGCGCTGCGCTGAATGCTATCGGCCATGCCATTGGCGGCAGCTTGCTGCTGCAGGCTGGCTTCGACCATGGCGCGAATGCGCGCAGCCTGCTGGTCGGCCGATTCGCCAACCTGGGCGAGTTGGGCGCTGGAAGTGGTGGCAGCGGCGCCGACGTTCTCGACGGACTGAGCAAGGCCCTGCAACTCGCGCTGGCCTTGTTCGAGGTCAGTGCGAAGGCGCAGAGCAAACTCAATATCACCGCGGTTGTTCATCGGCCGGCATCCAGCTGGGAGGGATGTCGGAATGTTCTCCCGCGCGCGCGTTGCGCTCTTTTCGGCTTACCGAAAAACTACTAGAACAGCCCGGCCGGCTCGGCGGCGATATCCCAGCTGAAGATCAGCACTTCTCGCGCCTCGGTCCCTTTGCCGCCACCCACGGTGTAGGTGATGTCAGTGCTCTCGATGTGGTAACGGCCGAACACACGGCGGATGTCTGGGTGATCGTTCAGGCTGATGATCGCCTTGCCCTTGATCCGGCCGATCAGCTCGGCCATCTCCTCGTACTGCTCGAAACCGAACGGCACCCCATATCCCTCGGTCTGCCAGTACGGCGGGTCACAGTAGAACAGGGTGTGTGGGCGATCGTAGCGGCGGATGCACTCCTGCCAAGCCAGATGCTCGATGTAGGTGTTGCTCAGGCGCAGGTGCGCGGCAGAGAGTGCCTCCTCGATGCGCAATAGGTTGAGTCCCGGTGGCTGGGTGGTGGCCGTACCATAACTCTGACCATCCACCCGGCCGCCGAAGGCGCTCTGCTGCAGGTAGTAGAACCTGGCCGCTCGCTGGATATCGGTGAGCGTCTCGGGCCTGGTCTCCTGCAGCCACTTGAACACCTGCCGGCTGCTCAACGCCCACTTGAACTGGCGGACGAACTCCTCCAGGTGGTGCTGCACGACCCGGTACAGGTTGACCAGGTCGCCGTTGATATCGTTGAGCACCTCTACCTCGGCCGGCACCGCGCGTAGGAAGTACAAGGCAGCACCACCCGCAAACGGCTCGACGTAGCAGCTATGGCGCGGGAACAAAGGGAAGATGCGGTCGGCTAGGCGGCGTTTACCGCCTATCCAGGGGATGATGGGCTGGGCGTGCACAAAGGCTCCTGGCCATCGTTCGATGGCGCTGTACGGAGGCTCTCGGCCCTCAGATTATTGATGGCCCGGCAACGCGGGCACTTGATCTGCAAAACATCGAACTGACCAACCTTGGCCAGCAAGCGGCTACAACCGCCACAACGTAAGTCTTTCACTCTCGGCAACACCTTTACCATCTGCTAGGCTCGCCCGGCTCACGCGTGAGCGGAGGGCCTTGGCTGGGCTGGCATGGTGTTGCCTGTTCGGCGCCTGGGCCTGGTGTTAGCGCACCAGGTCCAGGAGCCCTTCTTCTATCAATCCGCCTTGGCGGTTGTCTCTTCCTGCAGCAGCTCGATCGCCTGGCGACACTCAGCAGAGGTGGTGCGTTGCAGCTCAGCCTGGGCGAGGTCGCCGGCCTGCTCACTGTAAGGCAGGTTGTGCTCAGCGATCTCGGCGGTGCGCTGTAGCTCGGTAATGGCCTGATTCATGGTTTCTCCGATCGAGTGAGTGACTATCGGCGGCGGTGTCGTGCTGGATCAGATCCCATCGAAACCTCCTACTTGGTCAACTGATTGAGGTGTTTTTCAGCGGCATCACCGCCGGCAAACGCCTGGTTCATATCTATCAACGCCTCGGCGCGCTCCTGCCGCCTGATACGTTGCACCGCTTCAAAGAACAGCAGTATCTGACGCTGCGTCAGCTTGCCGATGCTCTCGGCATTGCCGAAGCCGGCCTGGATCAAGGTGGCGTAGGTATCGCTCCAGCGCGCAGCTTTTCCACCTGACGCTCGGCCAGAATTCGGTCGAGGACGCAGCGATAGAAGAAAGGGCCGTTGGCCGTCCACCACTTCATCAGCAGAGTGCGACCCTCATATTGGCTCTTGATCGCCTCCAGCTCACCCAGCTGGATGTCAGCCGAGACGGCTATCGCTTGCAGTACTGCATCCTTGTGCTGAGCAATAAGGCCGACAATCTGATCCACCGGCGGCAAGTTGTCCGCCTTGATCAGCTCGTACAAGTCATCCAGGAACGGCTGCAACAACGGTTGCAGCTGCAGCCCCTCGACGAAGCCGTACTCGCGCACCGTCACCTCGCGACCATTGACGGTGGCCACCAGGTTGGGGTGCAGCAGCTGCAGATCGTTGGCGCCTTCGGCCGCTGCCGGCTCGGGCGCAGTGATCACGCCCTTGCGTGACTTCTTGACGGCCACTTAGCTGAACTCCACATAGCGACCGTACTGCCCCAACGCGCCGTTGGCGGGCTTGCTGGTGTCCAGCAGCGAAGTGAAGGTCACCGGCGCGCCGGCCAGTTGGTTGCCGGAAGTGATCATCGCTAGGGTCTGCAACAGGCCCGGCGAAACCTTGTAGATCTCCAGCAGCACCGGCGCATCGTTCTCCGCCAGGTTGACGCCCTTGTAACGCATCGCATAGTTCTTACGGGTGCCGTTGAGCAGCGCCGCCTGACGAGTTGCGCCATGCGAGTAAGCAGCCTTTAGCGGCTGGGTTGGCGCAGGGGTGGTTGGCAGGGCCAGAAGCTCAACATCACCAAACACGTCGTACTCGTAGTGGGTGCCGCGCACCAAGGTAAACGGGGTCGGTGTGACGCTGTCAGTGAGAACCAAGCTGCTGACATTGGTTTTGGCCAGTTGAATCACATCACCAGCCACCAGACCGGTTGGGAATGCCTCACCGGTTACAGTACCGGCAACCTGCGCGGTCAGGGTGCCCAGGCTGAATTTAGCGATGTTGTCAGCATCGATCTTGTGCAAGGTCGCAGACCAATCCATGCCCAGTTCAGTGAAGAACTCGCGCACCTTGGCCTTCTTGCCACTATAGGACTCGCGGTGGTTGATGGCAGTTTGCGACATAGTGCCGCTCAACTCAGACACATCACCGACCCAGACATAAGGGCCCAGTGCGCCGCCAGACAGTATTTCGGCCAGTTCAAACTTACCTTGGCCGTAGAAGTATTTGTCAGTCATGGGTCACCTCACTGTGCAGCGATAGTTGCAGCTTCGGTTTCAGGTTTGATCACGCCCAGGCCGAGCAAGAAGTCGCGCTCAGGGGCGGTGACAGAAATGGTGTCACCCACTGCCTTGGGCTCGTCCTGGTGCGTATGCGGCTTGGCCAACTTGACCTTGAACAGCTCGGCTTTGGCGGGTTCTGGTTGCTTGCTCACGGGGTGCCCCCTAGTACGTGGGTGGTGTGGTAAACGTCGATCCAGAGCACGCGCTCCTGATCACTGTCGAGCACCTGGCCCTTGAGCCAGATGCAGGGCGCCCAGCTGCCTGGCGTCCAACCGATAAGCGCTTCTCGCGCCTTACCGGCAAAAATAGTGGCCTCATCCTTTGCGGCCTCCGCGTGCGGGTCGCGGTAGTTCCTGGTGCAAATCACCACCCCAAACACAGCCGAGGCAGCGGACTTTCGGCGTGGCTGGCCACCATCGGCAGCCGGGTTGCTCTCAGCAGCCAGCACCACGTAGCAGGTGCCGGTGCGGAAGTCCTGCAGGCCCTTCAGCGTGTGGTACGCCGCTGCGCCGCTGACCTCCTCAAATTCCCCCACCTGCTCGCGCAGGCGCTGCTCGATCAGCGAGGTATCCAGGGGCGCAAAGCTCATCAGAAAGCCCGCCGACTGGTGCGATCGAACACACTCGGTGAAGACTCGAAGCGCACGTCGAGCTGGTCCGGGTTGCTGGTGATTGGATCTTCAGCGCCCAGGCTGAACTCGCCCTTGACGATCATTGCCAGGAACTTCAGCGCGTCCTTGTAGTTGCGCACCACCGGGTCGGTGTCTTCTTTGCCACCTCGATCCTTGTGCAGCAGGTAGCGGGCGATATCGCGCGTCCAGCCGGTGACCAAGCGCGGTACCGGGCTGAGTGGCAGCGGGTAGCTGCGCTTGGCGAGGGAACCGTCAATGATGCTTTCTGCTTCGGTGACGGCATCCTGAATACGTTGCAGGGCATCATCCGCCACGGCGACCTGGTCGGTTGGCCAGGTGCTGCGGTCGCCACCGCGCAGGGTGGCCTCCATCAGCTCTGTGGCCACCTGGCGCGCGCCTTCCTTCGTGGCCACTTGGGCCAGCTCGCGTGCACCAGGGCGCTCGGCCAGGTCGTCGGGGGTGATGTACTGCATGGCTTATTGCACCTCGACCCGGCCGCCGAAGATCCCGCGCTCAACCTTGAGGTTGGGCTCGTTCTCCAGCTGCTCGATCTGCGCTTCGGTCAGAGCAAACAGCGCAATGCCGAAGCCCTCACGGGTGAAGCGATGGCCGCAGCGGCGGAAGCCCTGTTCGGGAATCGCCACAATCCACAGGGCTTCGATATCGCCGTCATCGCCCAGGGCCAAATCATCGACAGCATCAGTGGCATTGCCACCTGCCTGCTGAACTGCAGGCGCCTCCGATCCGGTGCCGGGCAAAGCCGTAGTGCCTGGCTGCAACTCACTCAACGCGACTTGCAGCGGATCACCACCACCCGATACACCAGGTGGATACGGCTGCGGCTCGATGCCGACCTGCTGCTCGATCTGCAAAACGAGTTGCTCGGGCGGCAACAGGTCAAAACCATCGACCTGGAGGAACTTGCCGACGTGGCGCAGGGTGTGCTCGGCGAGATCGCCAAGCTGGATGACATTCACATCGCGAGCCTTTAGAGCTTCGATATAAGCGTCAACGCTCAAGTCGCCGATTACGATAATAGTCGGGGCATCCTGCCCCTTAGAACCGGCCTCCAGGCCGGGTGCAGCGGTCGCGGGTTGTAAGGCGGCAGCAGGGGCAGCTGCAGGAGCTGCCTTATCTGCACTCTTGGCTGGGGCCTTGCTGGCCCCGGCGGGCGTTTTACGAGCCATGCATCACCCCTTACAGCCAAGGCGTGACGAGCACGTCCACAGCGTTGCGGTTGATGTTGGTGGTGCCATTGATCTGCTCGGCGTTGATGATCTCCAACGCCTTGGCACGCAGGGTTGGCGGCACAACCAGCAGGGCCGGTTTGATGCCCAATTTCTTGCCACGGTCGCCGGTCATGTTTTGCATGGCGGCGTAAGCAGCGTTGAAAGAAGTGGCATCCAGCGCTTCCTTGGAGGCGTATGCCAGCTGCCACAGGCCGTAACCGGCGTTCAGGCGAGCGTCCACACCGTAGATGAACTCCTTGCGCATGAACACGTTATCGTCGGTTTCCTTGTCCATAGAGACGAAGTTGTAGTTCTTACGCTTCTGCAGGATCACCGGCTTCATCACTCGGCTTGTATCCAGCAGGTACCAGGCGGTCCCGCTGCCACCCTGGAAGTTGCTTACGCTGACTTCCGCACCGGCCTTGTTGGTCACCGGGTGGTCGGTATCGAAGAAGAACTGGCCGTCGTAGCACTTACCGGAAAAGCCGCCAGCCAGAAGCTCGTAGATCAGCGTGGATGGATGGTTGGCCGAGTCTTGGCCGAGCTGCCCCATCAGCGGGTTGAACAGCCCGAAGCTGTCATCCTCGATGCTCTCGCGGGACACGCCAACGGTGTTCTCGAACGGCTTGTTCTTGATGCTGTAGTCATGCAGCGCCAAGTTCTGGATCACTCGGTCGCCGATCCACTCACGGAAGGCAGTGCTGCTGCCCAGCCAGCCGTACTGTTCGACCGAGTTGACCGAGGGCACCTCCAGCGTGAACGGCATGAAGTCCGGCTTGATGCCGGCGAAGGCATTCTGAAAAGACGCCTTGTAGCCAGTGAACAACATGCGCAGGTTTTGCTGATTAATGATCATCTGGTGTCGCTCCTTTAGATCTCGACCCAGACGCCATTGCTATCCACATCGCGGATAACGCCGGCAATCGAACGGGTGTTGGTTGCAGAGGTCTTGGCGACCGTCTGGTCGTCGACGATGTAGGCACTGGCGCCGATATCGGCACGGGTGATCTCGTCGGTTGAAGTGCTGTTGGCGAACGGGAACACGCCTCGACGCGACTCAACGCGAAGATCACCGGCAGCACCGTCGCGGTTGTCGACATGCTCCTGGGCAACGCCACGCGCTTTGAGAGTGGCCGAGGTGCTGCCCGGCACAGCATTGCCGGCAGCGTTCAGGCACAACAGCGAACCGGCAAAAATGCGAGTAGCGGCGGCCACCGGGTCGGAGTACTGCACGCCATCACGGCGCACGGTGTTGCGGTCTTTGGTCAGGGCCATGACTCAGGCCTCCTTCGCGGCTTTGAATTGCTCGGCGGTCAGTCCCATCGAGCTGCATACTGCCAACTCGTCCGGGGTCAGACCGGTTTTCTCGTCCGCCACTGGCGGCTGGCCCTGGGTTTGGCTGCGAGTCAGGGCCGCGATTGGAGCTGCGGTATCCAGATAGGCAGTCAGGGCAGCGCGGTTACTTTTGCCCAGATCGCGGGCCCAGCCTTCCATGCTCTTGTGCAGGCGGCCGTCTTCCAGGGCACCAGTGATCTGGCCTTCCAGGTCTTTATCGTCGCGTTCGCCCAAGCGGGCAGTTAGTGCAGCCAGTTCGACCTTCATGCCGTCGACAACCGAAAGCGGCACAAACTTGGATGGATCGGCACTGATCGCCGCCTTGGCCTTGAGGCCGGTGCAGGCTGCGATCAGCGCGTCGCCATTGGCCTTGTCATCCAGGCCCAGGGCTTTGCGCAGGTTGGCGGTGTGGGCGGAGAGCGCGGCGACTGCCTGCTCCTCGGTGGTGTTCTCGGCGAGGCCGAGGGCGGCGATCAGCGCCAGCAGCAATTGGTTCACGGGGTTTTCCTCTGAGGAGTCATCGAAACAGCCGAACGACGCCGCAGCACGCAGGCTGAGTTCCTGCATGCCGTCGATTGCCGGGGCATTGGTGAGCGCGCCCATCTGCACGTCCAGGACGTCGCCGGTGGTCGGGTGGTAAAGGAAGACGGGGCTGAAATACTGGTACTCGCCCTCGGCGATGTATTTCGCGGCGCGGGCGGTGAGGTGAACCTTGGCAAACAAGCCTTCGCCTTCGCGCCACTGCAGGTCGGTGTACCAACCAGCAGCGGGTGCCGGCTGGCCGTTCTCTTCTTTGCGCAGGGTCTGGTGCTCGTAATCGATCACGCGCTTGTTCTTGGTCGAATGGAAGCGCTCGATCACCTTGCTGGCGACGGCCTGGTTGATGTGCCAGCTGGGCACCTTGATCTCACGGCCGTCTGCAGGCGTGAAGTGGCCCGCCGGTGTCACCTGCAGCCAGATGGTGTTGTCGTCAGCAACCGAGCCCAGCGAGTAACTGCAGGCGGCGATTGCTACGGCGAGAGAGAGGCGTTTAGTTTTCATGCCGCCAGATTGGGGCGGCAGATGGCGGTGTTCTTTTCGGCAGGCCGAAAATCGCCTGGAGGGGAAGTTGGAGCTTTTCTACGAAACCACGGCTGCCCATGTTCTGGCAAGGGCGCTAAACGTGTTTATAAACGCTATCTACGCGCTGAACGGGCCTGCATGGATACAAGGGTCGCGCCTAAGGCCCTCAGAACGCCTCACAGGGCTGTTTTTAGGCCCCGCCCGATTTTGGTAACAGGTACCGCGTTGCGATGCCGGCAATGGCGTAGTTGTCATCGTCACTGGTACCCAACCAAGGGCGCGCTGGAATCTGAATGGTGTACGCGCCCAGGGTGACCCACTGCGAGAAGTTGCTTTTGCGCTTGCTGACGAACAGGTTGCCTACCTCGCCCGATTTACCGTCCTGGCGAAAGTAGGCTTGTTGGCTGCGGCCGGCGATATCGATGCTGCCTCCGAAATGGTGCATGGCGCCGTAAATGCGGTTGGTGCCGAATACCAGCTCGTTATCGCCTACCTGGTAGCGCAGTGTGTTCTTCAGGAAGCCATCGAGCACCAGGATCTTGTCGCGGTTCTTGCGCTTGCGCTTCAGGTAGGCCGGTGAGAGTGCCTGCCAGGGCGTGCCATCGGGCGAGGCCTGGCTGGCGAAGCGGCGGTCATGGGCCAGCAGCAAGTACTCGCCGATATCGCGCAGCATGGGCTTGGGGTCAGCAATGGCCGCAGCGGCCTCGTTGAGGATGGCCAGCGCGGCGATACCGTCAAACTCAAACGATGCCCCGGCCATGGTCAGTCCTCGCGCCGGTACAGGCGCACGCCCTGGCGCAGCAGATCGGTGATGCCTTGGCTGTCGGGCTCAATGTCCCAGCTCCAGGCATTGCCGGCCAGCTCGACCACCACCAATTGCGTCAGCTGTTGGCCCAGGTTGAAGCGTCCCAGGTAGCGGCGCAGCACCTGCGACTTCTGCAGTTGGCTGGAGTACTCCAGGCGCGTCCAGATCTCGTCAGGCTGAAACAGCGTTTCAGCCAGCAACGGCAGCAGCTCACCCTGGCCCTGCACAGCAGGTGCGCCTGATGGCTGCTCGAACATCGCCGGGCCAACGGCAATGCGCTCGCCCAGGACGTCGGTGAGCAGCTCGGCGGCATCGAGCTGGGCACCGAAGGCATCGAGCGCGCGGCGGGCATACTCGGCATCGCTCATGCCTGCAGGCGGCAGCGTCGCCGGGTCGATCGCACGTGGTACCGGAAGCGCATCAGGTGCCAGGCGATTGGGCAGGCCCGGCATGGCCGAGGGGATCAGTTCCTCGCCGGCGCGCGGTACCGGCACCCGGCTTTCGAGGCGTGAGCGGCCGGGAATGTGCTCGAAGCCAGGGTCGATGCCCTGCGGCACCTGGACCGTGCGCGGCCCCTGCGGGCTGCGCTGACCAATGGTGCGCGTCTCCCATACGATGGCCGGGGCGGTGTCCGGGCCGGTTTTGCCCATGCGCACCAGGTCGTCATAACTCAGCGCCCGCACGCCGCACTGGCAACCCCAGGCGTTGACCGGAAAGTGGTACTGCCACCACGGATCGTCCCAGCGCAGCACCATGCCATTCCAGGCCTCATGTTCCTCACGCGGGAATTCCACTGCGTCACTGTGCAGGTACTGCCAGTAGGGGCGTTCCTCACGCACGGCCATCAGTTGCTCATAGCGACCGGCCATGTAACTGCTGCGCAGGTTGGTTTCGTAGATCACGCGCGAGCGCCAGTTGCGCCCGCCGTTGTAGCTCCAGCCGTACTTGGCAACGATGCGGTCGAAGTCTTTGCGGAACTGCTCCAGGGTGGTACCGCCCTCGATGGCGCGCTGCACAGCCTGGTGGAAGTCCGCAACCAGGTCATCGCGGTTGGCGCCGGCCACGGTGAAGGCGTAGTCATGCTCACGGCCGTACACGTCCGTCCAGCCATTGGTCGGCAGGTTGAGTTTGCGGCGCAGGAACTCATTCTGCTCGCGGAACGGCAGCGACGTGGCGCTAACGGCCATTTGCAGCCTCCATCACGATATCCAGGCGCCCCTGCAGGGCTGCAGCGGCCAGCGCCTGGGCCATGGCATCAGCGTACTGCTCGATGCTCATCTCCGGCAGCAGCTCGGCCAGGCCATCGCGGATCTGCTCCAGGCTCTCGGCGCCCTCCACCAGCTGGCGAATGCGCGAGATCCATTGGCCAGTCAGCGGCTGCAAGTCATCGTCCAGGCGATCAGCTGCGGTCGTGGCAGGCTTCTGCGCGGTGGCCACCGCACGGCCTGCAGGTGGTTCGTCTTCTGCAGGCGCGGGCAACGCGGCAGGCTCGGCAGCAGCCTGCAGGATCTCCTCGCCCTCAGCCGGCTCGGGGATGGCCACCTTCTCCTGGGCCCACTGGCGCGGGATCTTGAAACCCATCTTGACCAGGGCCGGCAGAGACTCGGCGTAAGCCTTGAGATCCTCTGGCTCCTGAGTTTGGAACACCAAGCGCGGGCAGCGCTTCCAGTTGTCGGCCAGGCCGTTGAGCACGGCGATCGGATAGATCAGGTCGCGGCTGATGGTCGCGGCCAACTGCTTGGCATCCGAGTCGCGCAGATCGAGGCGCACCTCGTTGTGCACGTTACCCAGGGCGTTGGTGTTGGTGCCGTCGCCGGTACCGCTGGTGAGCGTGCCACCCAGGATGGCCTTACTCTGCGTGCGCTCGCACCAGTCGATCATCAGCTTGAACGCGGCAGGGTCGCCCTGGGCGGCGTTGAGGAACTCCATCTCCATGCCGATCGGGATGATGCCAGCAGCGCTGTGCCCGAGCTGGGCCAAGGCGCGCAGCAGGGTCAGTTTCTCTTTCTCGGTGGCGCCGCCTGGGTATTTGCCCACGCGCATGGGGATGCCGTAGATCTCCAGGAACTCGGCCAGGTCGCCCACGCTGTAATTCTTGAACAGGTACGGCCACACCAGCACACGGAACAACGCCGAGCGCTCCAGGTACCCGCTTTTGGCCTTGTGGATGTGAGTGATCCAGCCGAATGGCTGCAGCGCCTCGCCGCCCACGGCGCCGCGCAGGCGGATCTCCTGACGCTTGCCGCGCGCCAGCTGGAACCACGTCTGCGGGCGGTGATCGATGCCCTTGGGCAGCCAGTCACCGTCAACGCGGTGCCAGCCGTCGAACTCCAGGCAGGCAAAGCCTTTGCCGATGGCATCGGTGACGTCGAACAGCATCAGCTCGAAATCATCCAGGCCGGCCATCAGCGCCTGCAGCGCCTCGGTGTTGGCTTTCTCTTTGGCTGTGGGTTTATCCGGCGGGACGATCTGCCAATCGAGCTGCGACACAGCCCGGCGGCGCTTGTCCATCTCGGCGAATACGTGGCCGTCCTTCTCCTCGATGTCCTCGAACAGCTCGTACTGCGCCACCACGTCACCCTGTTCGGCAGCGTCGAGGATTTGCGCCAGCTTGCTCGGCGTCAGCCCACGGGATGGGTGGTTGCCCACTTCGTGGTGCAGGCTGGTCAGGTGGGCCGTTTGCGGCGTGCGGATCTCAGCCATCTGGATCGGCTGGCCGTCCGGGCCGAGGATGCTGGATGTAGTCACCATGCGGTGGGCTCCGGTAGTTCGATGTCGTTGTCTTCTTCGGCGACGTTGTCGAAGCCGCGAGAGTGTCGAGGGAGGCCTTGGAACTCGATCAGGCCGCCCTGCATGAAGCTGGCGCGCACAGCCATGGCCAGGGAGATTGCAGAGTCGCCGTGGCGCTTGGCTTTGCTGTCACCAGACTGCAGATCCTTGGTGCGGCCCTTGTCGATCACAGGCACGCCTTTCTCGACCTTGATCGAGAGCATGTCGTCGAGGGTGGTCTGGTGGCGCGGGATCTGGATGTTGAATGCCTCGAACTCGCCCTTGAGCTTGGGCATCCACTCTGCGTACCAGGCCAGCGACAGCGCTACTTGCTCAACCAGGGTGCTGCCGTACTTCAGCGCCGCCTGCTCGGCCAGATAGCCGCCGTTGCCGGTGGCGTCGAAGGCGAGACCAGTGAGGCGCGGCAGGCCATCGCAGATGTAGAACATGATCTGCCGCTGCGCTTCATAGGTGAGATTGCGCAGTTCCACCTGGAACGGCACACGCTTGCGCAGCATGCTGTCGATCTGCAGGGGGGTGAACACAGTCAGGTCACCACGGCGGGCAAAGTCTTCACCGAAGGTATGGCGGTTGCGGTCACTCAGGCGCGCCAGCTCGGGCCGTAGGTTCTCTTCGCACCAGGTGCGCACTTCGGCCTCGCGCATTTCCGGCGTCCACTCCTCAAAACCTGCAGGCGCTTCGTAGCGGTAAATGCGGATCGAGTGGTCGGCCACCATGGCCGCTTCCACCAGCACGCGGCTGAGGTAGGCACCACCGGACTTCTTGGGCACGCAGCCGTACTCTTCCTCGGCCGACTCGATGTTGGGAGCGTTCTTGTACAAACCATCGCGCCACTTCTTCTCTGCCTCGGGCGTCCAGGTCTGGCCGGTGACGTAGCAAATGCGCTTGTACAGCCCCTCGGCAATCGCGTCGTCCAAGGTGATGCGGTGGATGCTGTAGTCCTTGCGGCCTTCGCGTGCATCCTGGATGTAAGTGTTGAAGGGGTTGTCGACGCCGTTGTGGGTGCTGATAAGGCGCACCTTGTTGCCCCACATGGTCAATGCCAGTGCGGCCTTGAGCAGCTCTTCCAGGGATTCATGGAATGCCGCTTCGTCGATCACCACGTCGCCCTGCAGGCCGCGCAGGTTGCTGGGGCGCGAGCTGAGCGCCTGTATTTTCCGCCCCGTCTTGGGGAAGCGGATCATGTAGGTGAGGATTTCCTCTTTCTTGCCCTCATCCCAGAACGTCTGCTCGTAGACGTCTGCCTCGGCCATCTCGTTGAAGGCCTTGGCAAACAGCGCACAGGCAGCGATGTATTCCAGCGCCATCTCTTTCTTGCTGCCCACGTAAAACGTATTGCAGCCGCCACGGCGGCGAGGCTTCGCAGCCTTGACGACGTTACGCCCAGCCTCGGCCCAGGTTAGGCCAGTGCGGCGGGACTTCTCGCCGATCATGATGTCGCTTTCGTCCTCGAACCAACGGCGCTGGTAGCCAAGGAACACGGGTTCGTTGGCTGCCACGGCATCGGCAATGTCCTGGGGCACGTCGACACCGTGCAGCTCCATCTCCTCGGCCAGATCGATCTTGCGTGGTGCGCTGGTCGCCTTTAGTTGTTTGCCCAGGTCTTCTGCTGTAGCGCGGATGGCCATTACTGTTGGCCTCGCTGTGCAGATAAGCGCTCAGCCAGTTCGTCCAATGCGGCCTTCAGCGCTTCAGGATCTTTACGCAGATGAGCAAGGCGCCACTTCAGCGTGTGGCGCCCAGTTAGACGGGGCCAAGAGATCACGTAATTCATCAGGCTTTCCCCAGCAGTACGCGTTTAATGCGTTCTTCAAACTGCTCGCTCATCCCGTCGCTGCCGCGCATCTCTTCGAGGCGCTGTTCCTGCTCCTGGAGCAATGCTTCGCGCGCTTCTTTTTGGATGGCGTGGCGCTCATCACGGCTGAGCTTGCGCGCCTGCAGTACGTCCTTGGCTGCACGGGCTAGCTTGCGCACGTCATCAACGGTGGTTTCCTCGTCGACCTGTGCTCCCATGGACATATGGGTGGTCAGAGTGGTGATGGACTGCACCATCAGCGCCCCCGCCTTGTCGTCGGGGTTCTCTCCCAGTTCCTCTACCAGCAGGCTGGCCATGTTCTGCTGCTCGCGCAGGCGCTGGGTCATCTCGCCGAAGCTGACCTTATAACGGCCAATGGCCGAGCGGCTTGGCTTGTCCTCACTGGGGAAGTGCTGGTGCAGATCCTCAATCAGCTCATCCAGGGTCAGCCGCCGCTCACGTAGACGCTTTTCGATATGGCTGCGGACAGCCGGGTCGAGCTTGTCGATGCTGGACTTGCGCCCCATGGTCAGGCCCTCGGCTTGCTGACGCCTGGCACGGAAGAACGGCCCGTGGCCACGTCCTCACCGCGCTCGGTCAGGGTCACAACCAGGACAGAGCCGATATCGTCGACCGACACCAGCCCCTGCTCACCGAGCCAGACCAGGTCGCCCTTAACCTGGTCGCGGCTCGGGTGGTGCCCGAACTGACCTAGCAGGCTGGCGATCACCGAGGAGTTGGAGCGGTACTGCGGCAGCTCGGAGAGGATGCGCAGCATCACCAGGCGTTGATCCTGGCGCAGAAAGTCAGCGTATTGAGTGCTCATCGCAGCCTCACTTGTTGTTCAACAGGTATTCGTTCATGCGCTCAACGGCGCGGGCCAAAGGGTCGAGCGCTTTGGTTACCCCCGCGATCTCCGCCTTGATGCCTTTCATGTCCCCGGCCACCTCGGCCAGCTCGCTGGACAGTTCTGTTAGCTGCTCGCTGGTGGGCAAGTGCTTCATCTGCTGCTCAAGAACCAGGATGCGGTTGTCTTGCCCGTTCAAACGAGAAGTCAGCTGATCGGCCTCTTCCTTCGAGCTGGCCTTGCGTGCCGTACTTATTGAGTACGCGCCAACTACTACGGTGAACACGAACTGGCCAACGCGCAGTAGGTAGTCAAAATCCATCAGCGTTCTTCCTTGTCATGCAGATCCAGCAGTGCATTCAGCTGCGCCAGGTTGGAGAGCGCCCAAGCGCCGTAGTCACGCGCATGGGCCAGGATGTCAGTCGCGGCAACGCCGCTTTCCAGTAATTCGGCGTCAGAGCCGGGGGCGGGCCAGGCCGTTTCTTGAGATAAGGCGTTAGCTCGGCAGGCTCCTGGAGCTGGGGCATGGGCTCCAAGCGCTGCGTTGAAGTCGCGCAGCCACCCGCAAGTGACAACAAAGCGAGGAGCAGGCACGGCAGCGCCGCCCCGCGTAGGTGTGTATTGAGTCGAGACACGGGCAATGCGCTCCTGTGTGAGTTGTTGCTTGAGCAGGCCGATCTGCTCCTGGGCTTTCAGGAACACCTGCTCGGCCTGGTTGGCGCGCTCAACCTGCTGGCGGTAGAGCACCAGGTTCTGTTCGGCGGTATCGGCACGCAGCTCCTCGTGCTGCGTGCGCAAGTCAGCCAGGGCCTTGTCGCCCTGGGCAGTGGCGGTGCTGTGGCCCAGGTCGTACTGGCTAGTGCCATGCAGCCACAGCACAACCAGGAACACGCCGACCACTGCCAGTTGCCAGTACTGCAATAACCCGCTGAAAAAGGCTTTCATCGCCGCCCCTTACGCTTGAGCCGGCGCCGCAGCCAGCGCGGTACTGGTGGTCGCTTTTCTCGGCGTTCGGCCGGCCACAGCTGCGCCTGGCGTTCGCGGGGCGGTGGCGATGCGAACAGCTCGGCGGCAGCCAGCCAGTTCCGGGAGCAGGCGGCAGGCGAACTGCTGGTCAACGTGGCGAGTAGAAACAGGGTTGGAATTCTCACGGCGGCTATACCTCTCGGCACACACGCCAGGGCCCCAGCCAGCAGCTGCATATAGCGGCTCCCAGCGCAGCAGAATGGCGCGCGGATAGTGGCGGTTCTCGCGGAAGTTGGCGGCCGAGCGGCCAGCGTTGTGCCGCTCGACGGAATCAAACCAGGCCAGCTGATCGGCGCCCTTAGCCGAGGCCAGCCTGCGATCACGATTTACCCACCCATTGCCGCCGTTGTAGCCGGCAAGCACAAATGCCCAGCGCTCGCACTCGCTTATGGCCTGGTTTCTTTCGTACAACCAGCGGTCGAACTGCACCATCGCGCGCAGCGCCCAGCCCGGGTTGTAGGGCTGCGCCGGGCCCAGACTGTTGGGGTACAGCTCGGCCATCCAATCAGCAGTGGCCGGCATAAATTGCGCCAGGCCCTGCGCACCGACCGGGGAGCGGGCATTTGCGCGCCAGGCGCTCTCCTGGTGCACCTGGGCGGCCAAGGTGGCAATGGGTGCATGCAAACCCCATTCAGCATGCGCAGCGCGCACCAGGGTGCGACGGTACTGCTCGGCTGCATGCGGGATGCCAGCGGCATAGGCCGGCTGGCAGCTCGAAACCAGCAGGGCCAGCCCCAGAAACAACCAGCCCATTGAGCTGCCGAACAGAGCGGCTAAGAAAAACCAAAAGGCGGCGCGCATGCTCAGAGCCCCAGCGTCATGCCAAGGACGCACGCCAGCACGATAAGCGCCCGGCGCAACCAGGCCCCAACGATATGGATACCACCGATGCACTGATGCGGGCGGTCCTGCGCGTACGGGAATAGCGAGCGGTCGACCCAGTAAGCGACCACGGCCGCCAGGGTGACGAGCAACAGCTTGTACACCACCACCTGGAGCTGCTCGGGGCGGATAAACAACAGGGCCAACAGCAGGCCAATGGTGATCAACGTCCACAGCCACATACGTGGCAGGCGCAGGCTGGGTGTGCAGGTTTTAGACATGATGCTCTCCGCATGACGGCGTGAAGGAAGACCTGAATCAACAGGGCTTCATCATCGCCACGCGCGCGCGAAGAGACTTTTCGGGGGGCCGAAAATCAGTTGCTAGGGAAAGGATGCAGGATTAAACCGTGCCACTCAGTTGGCTTGTCATCAATCAGGACGGCACGCGACTTACCGGAGGGCACGGCCATGTAACAGATACTGCAGATCCATAAAATACGAGAAGGCACCCAGTTGGGTGCCTTTTTTGTTAAATCTGCTTGAGCACAGTCGCTAGAAATTCGACGACGACTTTTTTGCACCATTCCTGGCTTAACTCAGCAGAACTGATCATCGGTGCGTTAGGTTCAAAAGACTCGACTTTCCCCTTTGAGCCCCAGACAGCATATGTTGCCTGAACATAGCCATTCATGAGCATCTGGAACTTGAGCGTGGAGTCTTGGTAGTTGGCACGGGAGCCCATACTGATAAGTACTGTCAGCGAGGCAGTAGGAAGCAACGCAGCATAGTCAGTCGAAAACGTCGCTTTTTCGTTCCGAGCATTCAGTTCCGCAACCGTATCTTTCAGCACCGGTGTCAGATGCTGCTGGAGTATTTGAACTGCTTGCTGACGACGTTTGCTTTCCGCCTGAGCTTTTCTCTCCTTGGCCTCTGCAATTTCCCGCTGCTCTTGGTCTCTGGCTGCGAACAGCTCATCAATTTCAGACTTCATACTTCTACGACACCTCTCGCATAAACGGGCAGTTATTGCCCGTGAGTAATTTCCTTGTAGCGCCGCGTGTACTCCTCGTAACTCAGTCCCGGTGTGCTCCGCAGCTCATGCAGTTGTTGCTCTTTGCTTACCTGTTCTTGTGCTGCTGCAGGTAACGGAGCGGGTGCCCGGCCCAAGCCACTGGCGCCTGTTGGGAATAGCTGGTCAGTCAGCTCGATGATCTTCGATTCCGCACTGATAAATTTGTCCAAGCGGCTACCACCACTGCGGGAGTCGTAAACAGCCTTGCCAACCTGGCGGCCTCGCTCAAACACCCTGATATCGGCATAGCTCATGTACATCGCCAGATCCCAGCTCCAGTTGCCGGTATAGGTACTGGACAGCTGGCAGCGTGATGGGCTTGCACCCATGTGCAGCGTACGCACGCTAAACCCTTTATCCCTTAGTGCATCACCGTATGCAGTGGTGAAGCCCTCGCGCACGCCCTTACCAGGTATCAAGCAGATATCCGGGGCCAGCGTGGCACTTAGGGCTGCTGGGTCAACTTGCTGCTTGATACTGCAGCCACTTAGCAGCATGAGCATGAGCACGGCTGTGACTGCACGCGTGTTCTTCGAGGGCATCATGGTTTCCTTAATTGGTGATGGCGCTACCTGTAGTTCACAGGGCCTCATTGCTCCGTGATTTCTCGATACCGCCGCGTGTATTCCTCGTAACTCAGCCCTGGCGTATGCCGCAGCTCATCCAGCTGCTCTTCTTGGCTGAGCACACTCGGCTGCAGGGGGGACGGAGCCGCCAGGGCCACTGGGCCACCTGGCTTGAGATCGCCCGTCAGATTACGCGGCAGTGCCCACATGGCGCCGCTGGCAGGGTCCACGATAAATAGGCCTATCGGGCCGCTCACCAGCAGGTTGCCCCAGTAAATGCCGCGCATGCTCGCAGTGAGCGGCACCTGCACATCCTCATAGCCAGCCTTGCTGAACCGCACGTTGTAGGTGCCGCGCTTGAAGTAGCCCGCACTGGATTTGAGCTTGACTAGATTCGGTGTAACACCGCTGGCCACAACAGCATCGGCGCCGTTGCGGATCTCATACTCCGCCCCGGCCGGTGTGGTCGTGAGGTTGACGTGGTTGTAGCGGTCACCGAACACCGTGGCGCAGCCGCTGAGAAACAACATCATCGAAAGTGCAAAGAGTCCCTTCATACCAGTCCGCCCTGAGTTGTCTAAAAAATCAGTTGAGTGCTTGCATCAGCTTCCGTAAGCCATCCAAGTCGCTATCTGAAACTTCGTGATCCTCCCCGCACACCTGAAACTCCACCTTTTTAGCCGCTGCCAACCGTGGGATTACTTTATCGGCATCTTCTAGGTAAAGGCGCTCTATTGCGGCGCTTCCAGACGAGTCGCGCTCATAGCGTGTGCGTAGATCACTAGCGCGCTGGCCATCAATCATCCAGTACGTATGGTTGCACTTATCGAACTCCCAACTATCTCCATAGGTAATCAGATTGACCGAGTAAAAACGCCTGGATTGATCTTCCGGCATGCCTACGGCTGCTGTCAGCGCAAAGCTGCCAGACTCTGAGGGGATCGAGTTCCAAATAACTGTGCGGACACCGTTGAACTTATTTGTCTCGTCGGACAGCGTCCCAGCAAGTGCAGCCAAGGGCAGCGTCATACAGAGCGCAGCAGACCAGTGGACTAACTTTTCCATATGCCTCACCGTTCCTAGAGGAAGATTTTTCCAACGAGCGAACCAGCAATAAACACACTCAGAATGTGCCAGGGGTGATTCAACACAAGCACACGGAATACTGGCCATGACAGAGGCACCGACTTAGGCGGCACCTGGTGCTCGTCTACAAATCGCAGCACCGCCTTGAGCTGCTCAGGGTTGAGCTTAGTCAACACCGAACTACCAAACTCACGTGAGCAGAAGCGCGTCATCTCTTTGTATACGCCCCGTTGATTCGCCACCTCCAACACCTCGGCAATCAACCGCTTGGCGTGTGCCTGTGCGTGCAGCTGCTCGGCGTGATCGAGCAACGCCTGCTCGGCCTCGCCAAACTTGTCGCGCGGGATTTTCTCGATGGTGCTCACGCCCGTGCGGGTATGCACCACCTCTTTCCAGAGCGTGCGTGGGTCTACCTCATGCTCGCTGCTAATCTCGGTGACCAAACGATTAAGACGGCGGCGCTGCTCAGGAGACAACATATCGGGTACAGAAGCGTTGTTGATGTTCACCTGGGTACCGCCCAGGCTGATGTTGCCAACGCTGTGCAGACTCACGCTGTTATCGCTGAAATCGCGGCCCGCTACCTGATTCTTACTTCCCTCAACTTCAATGTCGCCCACGGATTACTCCTTCCGTTCGTTGAAATCCCTACCTGCAACACGATGACCACTACCTGACACGTTGATACCTGAACCCTCGCCTGGGGCTTTCGGCTTTGCCTTGGGCTTCTTACCGCCGGTCAGCAGCTCGGCCAGCAGCGCTTTGCGCGCAGATGCTGCCATGCCGCGATACGCCTCCAGCAGCAGCTGCTCATCTGGTGGCAAATGCGCCGTTGCCGCCGCATTTGATCGCTTCCCCGTGAGCACGTACAGCATGTCCAGCCCTAGCTCCCCCCAGGCCGAGAGCTGGCCAGCGTCAGGATAAGCACCACCTTCCTGCTCCCACCGGATCTGAGTCTTCTTGCTCACCTCAACGAATGCGCCGAACTGCGTCTGGCTGTAGCCGAGTCGCTCGCGCTCTTCTTTGACTCGCGCAGGTATAGACAAAACTGTCCCTCTTTTATCTTGACGAGTCCCATATTTGGGACCATTATCAGTCGCACAAACCACATAAATCTTTGCATCACAGGAGCCACCGACATGGCCACTGCAACCAAAGCCCTAACCGCCGAGCAAGTGAAGCAACGCTTCAAGACGCGCGGCAAGACCATCACTGCCTGGGCCGAGGAGAACGGTTACACCCGCAATGAGGTGTACCGCGTGCTCAACGGCCAGGCCAAAGCCAACTACGGCAAGGCTCACGACATCGCTGTGAAGCTGGGCCTGAAAGTGCCCGACGCCGAACAGCTCTCTGCCGCCTAACCAACCCCAATAACAACAGCAGCGAGGGACACCATAATGTCCAATCAGCCGCAGTGCCCGATCGAAGAAATCGAGCTTATCCCGCATCCACTAGAAGCATGGCGTGCTGCGCTTAATGCGCTGATCGCCGTTGCTCCCGGTAGCTCTGCCGATATCGCCTACCACTTGAACGATGCCCGCAAGTGCACGCTCATCTGCCGAGACTTCAGCGCTGCCACCCAGGGTGAGGCCAAGCTGATCGACCGTCTGATGCTGCTCGGGGCCGGAAAGCTGGTGGGCAACCGCCTGGACGCCGCCTCGGCAAAGCAAAACAGCAGCATGGTCAACGACCTTGGCTTCAGCTGTTTTGCTCGCACGATTGGCGAACCTCCCTCGCTGCAGCCAGCTCATCACACAGCCAGCCCATCGTCCGTACAGCCTCTGCCTCAAAGTGCTGCCCAGGCCAGCGGAGGTCTCGTAGCTGCTCCGGCTGGAACTGCCCCTGCACCTCAGCCACTGCTGCCAGGTGAAGCACTACTTGAGCCAGAGCATTCACCTGCGCTTTCAACACATCAATCTGATCGGTCATAGCCATGTGCCTTCTCGTGAATGTACCTGATTCCATTGTGGGTTTTGAAACGCTTTTGCCTACCCGCAAAAAATCTATTTGTTTGCTGGGACGCTCTGGCCCGCAGCTGGGGGCTTTCCAATGAAGCGTCGCAATTGGAAAAGCGCCCAGCCCAGCAGCATTCGCCAGGCCCTGGAGTGGTCGCTTGAGTACGCCAAAGAGCGGCACAACCTAGGTGTCGAGCGCATCGCTGAACGCATGGGGTTGGCCAACCACTGGGCGCTCTACAAGTGGGCCAGCGAGGGTCGCATGCCCGCCGTGAGCATCCCTGCGTTTGAGCATGTGTGCGGCATCAACCTGGTCAGCCGTTGGCTGGCCGCGACCGGCAGCAAGCTGCTGATCGACATGCCCACTGGCCGCTCCTGCTCAGCAGACGACATGCAGGAACTGCAGGCCGCACTTCACACCGCCACAGGCGCACTGCTGGCTTTCTACAACGGCACGGCCGATGCCGCAGCCACCCTAGGTGCCATTCAGGCAGGCCTGGAGGGACTGGCGTGGCATCGCGGCAACGTGCAGCAGCACGCCCACCCACAGCTTGAACTTGGAGCACATGACCATGAGTAAGGCCTTGGAGCTTTTCAAAACACTTTTCGCCGGCCCGCGTGACCCGCGCAGCGCCGAATACCAGGCCGGTTGCCTGTACATCCTGCGTCGCAAGCTGGATGGCATCGGCCAACAAGATTGTCCGTACCGCATGCCCAGCGCCCAGGCAGATGCCTGGCTCGCTGGCTGCCAGGAAGGCCTGCGTCAGTACCAATACACGCTGCACGAGGCCACACAGCCATGAACGACAAAACCCGCACCAGTGATAGCGGCGGCCGTGTGCTGCGTGTGCTCAAGGCCCTGCGTGGCCACGCCCTCACTGGTTTGAGCAACGGCGACCTAGCCAAGGCTCTGGGCGAGAGCCCTGCAACCATCAACCGCTGCATGAACACCCTGATCGCCGAGGGCATGGCCACCAAGCTGGATACCGGCCGCTTCGCCCTGAGCATCGCGGTGCTGCAAATCGCCCAGGCCCATGCCAACGAGATGGCCATGGCCCAGGGGCGCATCAACGAGATCAACCAACGCGTGCTGGCTGGCGCCAACCGCTAACAACAAGGAGCGACAGATGGACTACCGCAAAGTGACCGAGAAGCTGCTGGAGCATGACCCCAAGCGAAGCGCACCCTTTCTGGAAGGCATGGCCGCTGTACTGCAAAACCGCGTAGACCGCACTCCGGTTACCAGCCCCTATGACGCAGGCAGCGTTGAGGACGATGCCTACTTTGCCGGGCGTATGCGTGCCCATAACGAGTTCCGCAACCTGCTGCTGGAAACCAACAGCGACCACGACGCCGCCGTTGCTCGTATGCGCCAACTCGCTGAACTGCGGGGGGCTGCTTAATGGGACGCACCGCTAGCAAGGGGGTGGCACTCGTAGAAGACGCCCCGCTGAACCACGAAGTGCTGCTGGCCCAGCACAACCAAGTGGCCGTGCTGAATGAGGAGCAAGAAACCCGCGTGCGTGCAGTTGCCGAGCAGCTCGGCTACCAACTGCCAGCGGAGTGCACCGACCCGGATCTGATCCAGCGCGATATCGCCGCGAATATGCGGCGCAGCGTGGAGGCTTGCCTGGAGGTAGGACGCGGCTTGGTGGTACTCAAAACTGCGTGCGAGCACGGGCAGTTCCTGCCTCGGCTAGAGGTATTGGGCATTGAGACCCGTGTTGCCCAGAAGTTCATGGCCTCAGCAGCCAAATTCGCCTCCCTTGGTGGAAGTTCTGCGCTGACCAAGGCCATCGGCAACCAGACCAAGCTCTTTGAAATGCTCGTGCTGGATGACGAGGAGATCCAGGAGCTGGAACTCACCGGCCAGACCGGCGAGCTTTCGCTGGATGACGTCGCCACCATGTCGGTCAAGGAACTGCGCAAAGCCCTGCGCGAAACCCGCCAGGACAAGGAAGCCCAGGGCCGGGTGCTGGCCGACAAAAATGCCCGGATTGACGAGCTGGCCACCCGCCTGGCCAAACAGCCGCTCATACAGGTGCCAACACCAGATGAGGCAGCCAAGCAACTGCGCCAGGAAGTGATCGGCATTGCCTTCGAGGCCGAGGCTGATATCAGCGGCAAGCTGCGCGAAGCCTTCGCCACCATGGCTGCGCATACCGAGGAAACCGGTACCGACCACCGCACCTTCCAGTCCGGCCTGGTGCGCCAGCTTGAACGCCTGTTGAACGATCTGCGCGCCGAGTTCCAGCTGCCCGAAAGCGCTGATGGCACTGACCTCGACTTCTTTCAACAGCAGGACGCCTGAACATGAGCGCCGTTATCACCCAACGCCTGGTTGACCTGAGCCGTGCCCTTGACGGGGCCGGTAAAGGCCAGCGCACGGCGCTGTGCAAAGCAGCGGCGCACGAACTCGGGTTATCGCTGGCGACCATCTACCGGAAACTGGAGGAGGTCAACGTGTCCGCTACTGCTCCCCGCAAACGCCGCGCAGATGCCGGCCAAAGCGGCCTGACTCGGCAGGAGGCGCTGACCATCAGCGCCGCGCTGATCGAGTCTGCCCGCCGCAACGAAAAGCGCTTGTATTCCCTGGGCGATGCCGTGGATGCCTTGCGCATCAGCGGCATGATCCGCGCCGAGTCGGTTGATAAAGCCACAGGCGAGCTGCGCGCTATGTCGCTCAGCGCTATCGGCCGCGCACTGCGCAGTTTCAAGCTGCACCCGGACCAACTGCTGGCACCGGCACCGGTAACCGAGCTGGCCAGCACCCACCCGAACCACGTATGGCAGATCGATGCTTCGATCTGCGTGCTGTATTACCTCAAGCCTGGGGCGGACTCCAAGGCCAACGGCCTGCGGGTGATGGATGCGGCCGAGTTCTACAAGAACAAGCCGAAAAACCTGCTGCGCGTTGCCATGGATCGGGTCTGGTCTTACGAGATCACCGACCACGCCAGTGGCTCGATCTACCTGGAGTACGTGCTGGGTGCCGAGAGCGGCGAGAACCTCTGCAGCGTGCTGATCAACGCCATGCAGGAGCGCGGCGGCAACGACATCCTGCATGGCCGCCCCGAGATCCTGATGATGGACCCCGGCTCAGCGAACACCTCGGCCATGGCCAAGAACCTATGCCGCAGCCTGGGCATCCAGATGATCGTCCACGCACCTGGTGCAGCGCGGGTAACCGGCCAGGTGGAGAACGCGCGGAACATCATCGAACGCAAGTTCGAGGCGGGCCTGCGCTTTCAACCGGTTGCTGACCTGGACGAACTCAATGCCCTGGCAGCGCGGTGGCGCGCCTATTTCAACGCCACGGCAGTGCACTCGCGCCACAAGAAGACCCGCAGCGCGGTGTGGATGAGCATCCGCGAGCATCAGCTGATCAAGGTGCCCAACGTCGAGGAATGCCGCCGCCTGGCAGTGGCCGAGCCGGAAAGCCGCAAGGTAAACACCAAGCTGCGCGTTTCCTTCCAGGGCCGTGAGTACGACGTTTCCGGTGTGCCGGACGTGATGGTGCATGACCGCGTGCTAGTCACCCGCAACCCATGGCGCGATGACGCCGCCCAGGTGGTGGCCACCGACGCCAACGGCCACGAGGTGTACTACGTGGTACCGGCCATTGTGACCAACGACCTTGGCTTTGACATAGCCGCTGCGACCATCGGCGAAGCCTTCAAGCGCCACGCTGAAACCCCGGCCCAAGTCGCCCGTAAGGACGCCGCCAAGCTCGCCATGGGCGCCGACACCCAGGACGAAGTGGACGCAGCGCGCAAGGCCAAGGCCATTCCCTTCGGTGGCCAGCTGCAGCCCTACAAGCAGATGGACGATGCCGATCTGCCGGTCTTTATGCCGCGCCGTGGCACCCAGCACGACCTTGTTATCCCAACCATCGAACTCACGCCGCTTACCCATGTGGCTGCTGCCAAGGCCCTGCGTTGCAAGGTCAGGAGCTGGTCGGCGGACTCATTGACCTGGTTGAAAACCAACTACCCGGATGGCGTGCCAGAGGCCGAACTCGACACCATCGCCGCCACCCTCAACAAGCCCGCGCGTCCCGGCCTGCGCGTGGTTGGAGGTGAGACATGCTGAATCTGAAAGCCACGCTGACCGATCTCGACCAGCGCCAAATCGCGCTGGCCAAGCACCTGAACGTCAGCTCGGCAACCGTATCGCTGCTGATCAACCACAAGCAGTGGCCACGGACGCTTGATCAGGACGATCTGCGTAAGCGGATTGAAGGCTTCTTGAAGGAGCACGGTGCTGACGATTTTGCGGTGAACACCGCATTTGAAGAGATGGAGCCAGAGCGCGCCAACGCTAAGGCTCCTGCAAACCCAACCAAAAAAGCGAAAGATGACCAGGAGTGCGAACCCATGCTACTGCGCAAACAGGTGCTGTTACCAGAAACCAAGCGGGCCTTTGCCATTTTCCGCGACCCCTTCGACGACCTGCAGTGCGTTGAGGATATGTACGTCAACCCTGATATCCGCTACATCCGCGAGTCGATGTACCAGGTGGCGCGCCACGATGGCTTCCTGGCTGTAGTGGGGGAATCCGGTGCGGGTAAATCGACCGTGCGCAAGGATCTGATCAACCGGCTGGAGAAGGAAGGCGCACCGGTCTTGATCATCGAGCCCTACGTCATCGCCATGGAGGACAAGGGCGAAAAGGGCAAGGCGCTGCGTACTTCGGACATAGCCCATGCCATCGTCGACACCGTTGCCCCGTTGGAACGCCCCAAGTCGAACCCGGAGGCCCGGTTTCGCCAGATGCACCGCGCGCTGAAGAACAGCTACGAGAGCGGCTGCCGGCATGTGCTGATCATTGAGGAGGCCCATTGCCTGCCGATATCGACCCTCAAGCACCTGAAGCGCCTGCGCGAACTGGAGTCGGGCTTCACCAAGCTGCTGAGCATCATTCTGATCGGTCAGAGCGAGCTGATGGTGAAGCTCTCCGAGCGCAACCCCGAAGTGCGCGAGGTAGTCCAGCGCATTGAAATTGCAGAGCTGCAGCCGGTCAAACCTGAGCGCGTAGAAGAATTCCTGAAGTTCCGCCTCGCACGCCAAAACAAGAAGCTGGACGAGATCATCGATGCGAGCGGTGTGAACGCCGTCATCGACCGGCTGATCAACGCCGGGCGCGAAAACCGCAGCCTGCTGTACCCGCTGGCCATCGGCAATTTGATGGTCGCGGCAATGAACCTGGCCGCCAGCGTTGGCGAGCCCCTGATCACCGCTGACGTGATTAAGGGGGTGTGACATGGCCGTCTCTATCGCAATGCTGATGGAGCAGGCCCAGGTATATGCCTCGGCATGGAGCCTGGTCGACGGCCCGTTTGACCAGGGCGGCCAGCTGCTGCTGGCCAATGATGAGAAAGCTCGCCTGGAAGACATGCTCGAACTGTTCCAGGACGAGGTCGACGCGAACGCGGCACCCGGCAACCTTAAGGAAATTGCCGAGGGCCTGGTGCAGTGGCACAAGAACCGCCTCACCAACATCGAACAATTGCTGTCGGCCGCTGAGGGCACGCAGTTGTGCCTGGGCGTTGATGACGCCAATCCGGTGGTACTGGAGGGGGAACTGCTGAAGGGGTGGCGGATAGGACTTCAGCTGGCCCATCAGCAGTTCGAGCGATTCCCTGTATCCATCGACCGCACCACGTCAGACAGCGATGAGGAGGAATGACATGGTCAATCCCAATGTGGTCCCGATCAAACCCTCTGTTTCGATCAGTCAGCACGCCATGCCTGTCTGCACGGTGCTGACAGAGCAGCTGGCCAACTCGCTGAAGAAGGTCAACGACATGACTCGCCGCCTGCGCGCGGCAGGCATCCGCGTCGAGACAGCATCGCCGCTCGACCTCACCATTTTCATCGCCACCGACAGCGCGCAGCAGCTGGCCGACACCTTCCAAAATGAGTGGCGCGGCGTCTCCTGGACCACTTGCGGCGCGCACACCAAAAACATGGTGCGCCTCGGCGGCGTCTGCGTTGCCTGGCTGACTCCGGTGAAGGAGCAGAACCAATGAAGGCCTTCCCGATCACTGCCCGTAACTTGGCGCTGCGCCTTGGCACCGTAGCGCGCGATTTGGATCTGGAGCCGGACGCTATCGAGCTGTTCGCCAGCATCGCTGGCGTTCGCATTCCACTCCAGAGCACCACGTTCCAGGTCGACGATGACGGCACGCTGCTGTTCCTCAACGGTTTCGAGAGTTTCCTGGCCGAGCTGGAAGCCCAGGTTAAAGAGGCCGAACAAAACCTGGTCAACGAGTGCAACCGCTACAACGACCTGTGGCTGAGTTTCGAAGGCCTCAAGGGCGCCAGTAACCAGCTCTGCGGTGAAATGGCCGTGATGTGCGAAGCCCAGCTGGCCGGCGATCACGACCTGGTAAAGCGCAAGGTCGAGCAGTTCACCGAAGGCTACGTCAAAAACTTTAAGCCGGCCGCCGCCGGCGGGAGTGTCCACTGATGAATACCAACCAAACACCGGTACCAGCCGGCTACCTGCGCAACGCGGCAGGCCACTTCGTGCCCGAAACCAGCGTGCGCGAGCAGGACAAGCTGCGCGATCAAGTCGCCACCGACCTTGCCAAAGCGGCCATCGCCTTGAATGACCAGTTGGCTGAGTTCAAGAAGAAAGCCTTGGGCGATATCTCCGACCTGGTCAGCATCGCCGCCGACCGCTATGGCGTCACCCTCGGTGGCGAGAAAGGCAACGTCTCAGTCGTTTCGTTCGACGGCGAGTACAAGGTTGTCCGCTCCTACGCCGACCGCATCAGCTTCACCGAGGAGATTCTGGCGGCGAAGGCACAGGTACTGGAGTGCGTGAAATCCTGGACCTCTGGCGCGCATGCCCACCTGGTGGAAGTTGTGCACCGCATGCTCAGCCCCGGTCGGAACGGCCAGATCCGCACCGCCGACGTGCTGGAAATGCTGCGCTGGGAGATCGACGACGAGGACTGGAAGCGCGCCATGCAGGCCGTCAAAGACTCGATCCTGGTCAGCGGTACCGCTGTTTACGTTCGCATCTACAAACGTATCAGCGGCGACAAGTACGAAGCTGTTCCTCTTGATCTAGCGGCGGTGTGACATGGACCAGGAACGCATTCTCGAACGTATCAAGAAGTGCATGGAGATGGCGAAGTCAAAGACCGCCAACCCCAATGAAGCCGAAATAGCCCTGCGCCAGGCGCACAAGCTGATGGAAGCCTACAACCTGGAGCTGGGCGACGTGCTAGCCAGCATGGCGTGTGAGGCGAAGATCCCGGCAGGCTCTGACGGGTCGCCCCCTGCCTGGCGCGTGCGCTTGGCTCAGGTTTGCGGCCATGCGTTTGGCACCAGGCTGATTATCACCACAGGCCTATTCAGCGTGGCTGGCTTCATTTTCGTGGGTTGCGGCGCAGCACCCGAGCTGACCGGTTATGCCTATCAGGTGCTGGAACGTCAGTTACAGAAAGCGCGCCGGGAGTTCCTCGCAGAGCCCAAGCAAAAGCGTTGCAAGCGCAGCACCAAGGTTACTCGCGGTGATCACTTTGCCAATGCCTGGATCGATGCGGTGTACCACAAGGTCGATGCCTTCGCTGGAGTAGAGGACAACATCGCCGAAGCCATCGACGCCTACATGGCCAAAAATCACCCGGACCTTGAGCCCGCCAAGATGAAGCGTCGCAAGCTGAAGGCTCGTGACGAATCAGCGGTCGACGCCGGGTACCAGGCCGGCAAATCCGCTCAGCTGCACCAGGCCATCAGCCACAAGCCGGTCGCCCGACTGACTCAGGGGGTGTGACATGGCTACCGATACCAGTGTTGAGGTAACAGTAAGCAGCGACCATGCCGGATACAAAACAAAGGTGGTTCAAGGTAAGCGTGGGTGCTGCACCTATGACGCCAAACTGGCCGTAGAACGCCTGGCAGACAAGCTGTTCCCGGATTACCACAAGACCATCGAGCGCCTCGAATGCACGGCGGTTGGCCGGCTGCACAGCAAGTGGCGCATCGTTCCTGGGGAGGCCCTCAATGCCCCTGTCTAAAAGCACCCTCAGCAAAATCCACATCGCCAAGCAACAGCTCGATATGGAAGACGACATATATAGAGGGCTGCTGGCCCGCGTCGCTGGTGTGCGCTCGTCCAAAGAGTTGAATGACCGCCAGGCCGGTTTAGTACTGCGCGAATTCGAGCGCCTGGGCTTCAAGCCAAAGCCCAGCACCAAATCCAAGGGCAAGCCGAATAACTTCGACCAGATGCCAGCACGCATCACCAAGATCGAGGCGCTGCTGGCTGATATGCGCCTGCCCTGGGCCTATGCCGACGCGCTGGCCAGGCAGATGTTCAAGGTGGACCGCGTGTCCTGGCTGAAATTGACTAAGCAGCTGGATGCATTGATCGCGGCCTTGCACGTCGAGCAGGAGAAGCGCGGCCTGTTCGCCCAGGTGGAACAGCTGCTGGGTCTATTAGGAGAGCGTGATCCAGATTGGCAGCTTGATTTGGAAGCACTGCCGGAAGGCTGGGAGCGGCGCCGTCCAATTCTTAAATCGCTTATCGAAACGCTCACATCTGCAGCTACTGCACGGGGGCTTCTGTAATGCAGATGCAATGCCCGTGTTGCGGCGAGCAGTTTCCGTTTGAGGCTGGGTTTGCTGATGCCGACGGGAAGCAGCTGGCAGCACTATTCGCAAAGTTGGACCCGAAGCTGGGCCGTGCGGTGCTCAACTACTTGCGCCTGTTCAGCCCAGCCAAGCGCGGTTTGCGCATGACCAGGGCGATTCGCCTTGTGGAGGAACTGCTGGCTTTGGTCGAGGCTGGCGTGGTGCAGCGTGATGCACGTACTACTGAGTCCAAGCCTGCACCACCGCGCCTTTGGACTGCCGGCATCGAGCAAATGATCGCGCAACGCGATCGCCTGTCACTGCCGCTGGAAAGCCACAACTACCTGCGCGCTGTTGTGTTCGGCATCGCCGCTGATCCTGCACAGGCCCAAGCGGCAGCGCCGGCCAAGCCGCCGCGTACAGCTAGCACTCCGCAACAGTCCCTGCAGGACGCAATCGGGCGTATCGAAGCTGATCTCCGGCTGGGTCTTATTGATGAAGCGCAAGCAGAAAGCCGCCGCCAGGCAGCACGGGGGAATGTATGAAGGTCAGATCGCAGCAGATCCGCCGCCGTAACAACATGCTGCGCGAGCTATCTGAGCTGCTTGTCGACTCGCTGAAGCGTCATGGGATTGCCGACGAGAAGGCCACCAACGAAGCGGAGGAGCTGGCATTCCAGCTCCACCGTCGCTGGGCGGGGATCACTTTCGTTTTCCCGGTCAAGGATGACCTGGCACGCAAGCGCTTAGAGCTGCACATTATGGAAGAGTATGACGGCAGCAACGCCGACATCCTGGTGCGTAAGTACGGGGTGACTGAGGACTGGATCTACAGCGTGCTTCGTCAACATCAGCGCCGGCGGATCGACAAGAACCAGATCGGTATCGATTTCGGCGACGGCCAATAAACCTCGGCCGCTGCCTTTTCCCTCTAGACAACACTTTTTCAAACGCCGTCCCGATATTTCCCGCCTCGTTCCGCTATATCCCGCCTTTATCGCGCTTTCCCGGTTATATCTTTCTCACTCCTGCACACGCGAGACATAAAAAAGCCCGGCAATAGCCGGGCTTTTTTATTCAGCATTCGATCACAGCGAACGGGCGATGATCTCTTTCATGATCTCGTTGGTACCCGCATAGATGCGCTGCACCCGCGCATCGGCCCAGGCGCGCGCCACCGGGTATTCCCACATATAGCCGTAGCCGCCGTGTAGCTGCACGCACTCATCGAGCACCTTGCACTGCAGGTCGGTACCCCAGTACTTGAGCATGGCCGCAGTCGGCACATCCAGCTTGCCCTGCAGATGCAGCTCCAGGCAGCGGTCGACAAACACCCGACCGATCTGAATTTCCGTGGCCATTTCTGCCAGTTTGAAACGAGTGTTCTGAAAATCACCAATCGGCTTGCCGAAGGCCTTGCGCTCGCGGGTGTACTCCAGAGTCCACTGCAGCGCCGCCTCGGCCGAGGACAAGGCGCCGACACCGACGGTCAGACGCTCCTGCGGCAGCTCTTGCATTAAATAGGCGAAGCCCATGCCGGCTTGGCCCAGCAGATTTTCCTTCGGTACGCGTACATCCTGGAAGAACAGCTCGGAGGTGTCCTGGGCCTTCATGCCGACCTTCTCCAGGCGCTTGCCTTTGGAGAAGCCCGGTGTATTAGCCTCGACCAGGAACAGGCTAGTGCCCTTGGCGCCAGCCTTCGGATCGGTCTTGGCCACCACGATTACCAAATCAGCCAGAAAACCGTTTGTGATAAAGGTCTTCGAGCCATTGATCACATACTCATCACCATCCAGCACGGCAGTGGTTTTCACGCCTTGCAGATCGGAGCCCGCACCGGGCTCGGTCATTGCGATGGCGGTAACCATCTCTCCAGACACCAGTTTTGGCAGGTAATGCTGTTTCTGCGCCTCGGTGCCGTAATGCAGGATGTAGGGCGCGACGATGTCCGAATGCAGGGAGAAACCGATGCCGGTCAGACCCAGGCGGCCGACTTCCTCAATCACCACGGTGCTGTAGAGAAAATCCGCGGCCATGCCACCGTACTCTTCCGGGATATGCGAGCAGAGTATTCCCGCCTCCCCCGCCTTGTTCCACAGCGCGCGGTCGATATGCCCATCCTTTTCCCATTGATGGTGGAAAGGCACGGCTTCCTGCTCAAGGAACTTGCGCACGCTGTCGCGAAACTGTTCGTGTTCGGAGCTGAAAATCGTTCTAGGGATCATGGCAACACCTGCTTGATAGAGCGGTTTTAAAGTGGCCTCGACTTTAGCCAAGCAAACGCTTGGTCACACTGGACACAAGCGCCAAAAAATAAGACGATCCAGCCAGCTCATGACCACTTAGCCTTAATAAGAACAATATATATGCCGAATCCGTCACCAGCGCCGCTGCACCGCGTCAGCATTCTTGCAACCGAGGGTGTGTTTGCCTCGACCCTGATGCAGGCCAAAGACTTCTTCCACATGGCCAGCCTGCGCTACGGCAAACAGCAGGGCCGAGGCCTGACGCCGACCTTTGAAATCCATCTAGTCAGCCCGGACGGCAAGCCCGTGCGCAGTTTCAGTGATGTGCTGATCCCGGTCGACGGCGCACTGGCAGATGCCGATGTGATCATCCTGCCAGCCTTCTGGGATGACTTCGACGCCCTGTGCCAGCGCCACCCGCAAGTGCTCAGCTGGCTGAAACAGCGCCATGCCGCCGGCAGCGCAATCTGCGGCGAAGCCACCGGGGTGTTCTGGATGGCCCAGGCCGGCCTACTCGACGGTAAGGAAGCGACCACCTATTGGCGCTTCTTCAACGAGTTTGCCGAACGCTTCCCCAAGGTGCTGCTCAATCAGGAAAAACACCTGTCGGACGCTGACAACCTGTATTGCGCCGGCGGTGTGACCTCCGCCTGTGACCTGTATATCTACTTGATCGAACGCTTCTGCGGCGCCAGCGTGGCCCAGGGTGTGGCCCGCGACATTCTTTATGAAGTGCAACGCAACTACGCCCCCGGCCGCATCGGCTTTGGCGGGCAGAAGCTGCACCACGACATGACCATCCTGCAGATCCAGCAATGGCTGGAGGATCACTTCGCCGACAAGTTTCGCTTCGAAGATGTCGCCCGCGAGCACGGCATGAGCATCCGTAACTTTATGCGCCGGTTCCAGACCGCTACCGGCGATAAGCCGCTGCACTACCTGCAACGCCTGCGTATCGAAACCGCCAAGGGGCTACTCAGCGCCACCCGCAAAAGCATCAAGACCATAAGCTATGAAGTGGGTTACGACGATGCCAGCTTCTTCGCCCGTTTGTTCCGTCAGCACACGGAACTGTCACCCAACCAGTACCGCCGACAGTTCCAGCACAAGGACAGCCATGCTTAAGATCGGCACAGCAGCAGGCCCGACGCACTGAAAACCCGCGCAACTCATCCTTGGATGGGTGGGGCGCGGGCGGCAGCACTCTATGATCGGCGCATACCTACAACAATCAGGTCATCGCCATGCGCCGCACACTTATCGCCTTACTTGCCGCCTGCAGCTTCAGCGCTGTCGCCGCTGACAACTGGAAACCCTTCCCCTACGACCAAAGCGCCTACGACTACTCAGGCGACAAACTGCGCCAGGCCTGGCCGCAACTGACACGCGGCTTTGGCGCCAACTACCCCTTCCCCGACGCTGACTGGGTGGTGACTATGGCCACCACGCACCCTCAGGCGCTGGAAAAAACCGTGCTGGCCAACACCGGCTTCACTGGTAAGCCGGAAGAAGCCGAGGTTTACGCGGCCAAGCTGCAGGATGTCTGGCGGTTGATGTTCCGTGGTGATTTCGCCGAGGCCAAGCAACAGGGCCTGGCCTTGGGTGTTGGCGGGCAGATCCCGGCGATGTTTGCCCAGGTGGTGTATGCCATGTTCCTGGTGCCCGACCAGGCCGAGAAACACAAACTGCTGGAAGAAGTGATCACTTACACAGACCAGGCCGGCGAGCTGGTTCAGGCCGATACAGTGGCGCAATTCGGCCGGGTGTACGCCAAGGCGCGCCTGGGTGAAGAGCTGTCAGTGCCAGTGGTACTCAAGCGCGGCTACACCTCGCAGATTCCTGACGAACTCAAGGCCCTGCTGGCCAAGCACCCGCAACAACCCTTTGCTCTGGCGCTGTATGGCGGCTATGAAGCTGGGGTAATCCGCAAGGTTGGCAAGATGGTCGGACGCATGACCTATGGCGTCAGCGCTGACAACATGGAGAAATACTTCAGCCGCAGCTTCAAGGCCCAGGACAATCTGCCCATCGGCCACTACGAATACGCCAATGCCCTGACCTATGTGTACGGTGACGACGAGCAGGACAAGGCACTGCAACACCTCAAGCGCGCAGTAGCGATCAAGCCGATCAACGCCATGGAAGCCCTGGAAGTGGCTCACTCACAGAAAATGCTCGCCCAATACGAGCAGAAGCTGGCGCAAAACTAAGCCCCACCGAAACGCAAAAAGGCTGCCTCATGGCAGCCTTTTTTGATTTTTGCATCGGCAACTTATTGCTTGGCCCGCTCCAGGGGCTCCAACTGCGCCCACAACGCCTGCGCTTCTTCCGTCAGCATCGAATAGCTGCGGATATCACCATTACGCTGCGCCTGCATCGCCTCTTCCAACTTGGCACTGTATTGCTTGCGTAGTTTCTTGGCGGGATCGCTTTTAAACAAACCGAACATGCTGTGTGCCTCTGTCGACAAAGAGCCCCGGATAGGTGCCTGCCCAGCTTAATTCAGCCACGCGCCATGGTTGAGGCGCAGATGTAACAAGCCGCTAAAAGCACCGTCAGCCAAAGGCGTGGTCACGAACTCTCTGCAACGCCAGCGACATCTTCGCGGCGGGCACCCGCTGCAGGGTGCACAGCAGCTCATGGGAAATCTCGGCAATGCCATGGCGCTCACGCAGCAACGCCGCCATAAAGCAGGTCAGATTGGCCGCCATTTCCGCATCGGCCAGCGCCCGGTGCGCCTTGCCAGTATCGGGTAGACCAATCCACTGGTTGAGATTGCCCAGCTTGTGGCTCGGCGCCATCGGTAATAGACGACGCGACAGCAACAAAGAACAGGCAAACGGCTGCACGCGGCGACGGCGAATCAGTGCCAACTCGGCGTCCCAGAACTTCTGATCGAAGCTGGCGTTATGCGCCAGCAACGGACGATCACCGACAAACTCGGCCACTTCCTGCATCACCTGCGCGGCAGGCGGTGCGGTGCGCAACATGGCGTTGCTGATGCCGGTGAGCTGCTCGATAAACGGCGGCACCCAGGCGCCGCTGTTCATCAGGCTCTGGTAGCGGGCGACGATCTGCCCACCCTCGACGATTACCACACCGATTTCGGTGGCACGCGCATGCTGGGCCGGCGACATGCCAGTGGTTTCAAAGTCGAGTACGGCAATGGAGTCGGCAAGCATTGCTCAGTTTCTCAGCAGCAGTGCGCCGTCGATCGGCACGTAGCGACTGGCCGCACGCACCAGCGATTGCGCGGTCAAACCTGGCACGCCATAGGCCACCGCGTTGACGCCATAACTGCCGCGAATCTTGTCCAGCAGCAGATCGAAGTCGCCATCGCCTGAGGCCAGCACCACTTCATCGACGCGCGGCGCAGCATCCATGATGTCGATGGTGATACCGACATCCCAATCGCCTTTGGCCGAGCCGTCACTGCGCTGGATAAAGGGTTTGAGTTTTACGGTAAAGCCGAGGTTGCGCAGGATCTGCTGAAACTGCTGCTGCTTCTGATCGCCTCGGTCGATAGCGTAGGCATAAGCTTCGACAATCTGCCCATGCTGACTGATATCGGCCCACAGCGCGGCGTAGTTGAAATGGCAACCATAGGCCTGGCGCACGGTGTAATAGAGGTTCTGTACATCGGCGAATACGGCGATCTTCTTCACCGGTAATCCTCATGGCAGGGCAATAAGCGCCAGGCAGTATGCCAGAAGCAAGGCACTAGCAAAGCCGGCATAAATTGGAGCGCCAGGGGCAATCGGCTAGAGTGGCGACTCTCAGACTCAACACGCGCCCACCATGAATATGACCTCCGCTCTGCGCGACTCCTGGTATTTCTTCAGCCTTAACCTGGTGGCGATTGCCCGCCTGTGCCTGCCGTTGATCGTGCTCGAAGGCTTGTTGCTGCAGCAGGTCACCAGCCTGGTGGCCGCCGAATCCGCCACCCTCTGGCGCCTGCTCGCCGGTTTGCTGTTCTACCCGTTATATAGCGCCGCGCTGATTCTATTCCTCGACGCACGCAGCCAAGGCCAGCAGCCCCGCGCCCTCGACCTGCTGGCCGCCAGCCTGCGCTTGTGGCCAAGTTTCGCTCTGCTGGCAGGCATCAATACCTTGGCGATTCTGCTCGGCGCTTCGCTGTTCGTGCTGCCGGGAGTCTGGCTGATGGTCAAACTGGCGTTTGCCGAGTACCTGCTGGTGTTGCGCGGTCTGAGCCCGATGAAGGCACTGCACGAGAGCTTCCAAATGAGCAGCGGTTACTTCTGGCCCATGCTCGGTTGCATCCTGATTGTCATGCTGCCGCTGTGGCTGCTCGACGGCTGGAGTCACTCCAACGAGGTCTTGGCCGACAACGCCCTGGCCAGTCTGCTGCTCGACTGCGCAAGTCGCTTTTTACAACTATTCTCAAGCGTCGTGCTGTTTCGTCTATTTATGCTGCGCAGCGCCCAGCCCGAAGTCGAGTGAACGCCAGCGACACTCAAGGAGGACAGAGCCATGGCTGACGCCAACCCGAGCATCCTTTCGCATATTTCCATCGGCACCAATCAATTCGACAAGGCCACCGCCTTCTACGATCAGGTGCTCGCCACCCTCGGCTGCAAGCGCGTACTTGCCCACCCTGGCGCAGTCGCCTATGGCCGCGAATACCCGGAGTTCTGGGTGCAGACGCCGATCAACGGCAAACCGGCAAGCATCGGCAATGGCAGCCACTTCGGCTTTGTCGCATCGAACAAGGCCGCCGTGCACGATTTCTACCAGGCAGCCCTGGAAGCTGGGGCCAGCGACGAAGGCGCCCCCGGCCCTCGCGCAGAATATGGCGAGCCCTATTACGGCTGCTTTGTCCGCGATCTGGATGGCCACAAGATCGAAGCAGCGTTCTGGGATCTGGAAATGATCTACGAAGTCTATATCGAGCCACACGAGCATTGATGGCTAAGGCTGTTGCAGCTCAAGGCGCGGTGGACTGATAACGCTGCGCCGCCTTGGCGATCCAGCCTTCAGCCTGCATCTGCGCCAGCGCTTCGCTTACCTGCTGATACTGCGCCTGCAAGCCGCGCTGGCGGGAGAAGCCAATGTACAAATCGGTGCGTGCCTCGGGCTGAAACGCCGCTTTGGCTATATGGCCATTCCAGCGCGCATCGCGCAATTCATAGTCGACCTGACAATCGGTGCCGATCACCGTTTGCAAGCGGCCACGCACCAGCATTTCCAGTAACTGCCCTTCAGTATTGACCGCGGTTTTGCGCAGTTGCGGATCTGAATCAAACGGCTCGAAGTACGCCGACTCCAGCACATGACCAATCGTCAGGTTGGCCAGCTGGCTGTAGCTCTGCAGCGCCTTGGCCAGCGCCGGTGCAGCATAGAAACGCGGCGCACAAGCGTAGTAAGGCTGTGCGAGGTAATGGATATAGCCCTCACGCTCCGGGGTTTTCGCCAACCCCGTCATCAAGTCCGCCTTGCCGTTCTGCAGCGCCGCCAAGCCGCGCGCCCAGGGCGCACGCTGGACATCGAAGCGCAACCCGGTGCGTTGAGTGAGTTGCTCGAGCACATCAATGTCCAGCCCCGTTAACGGGCCATCACCTTCCTGCATACGGAACGGTGGCCAGATATCGGTCATGACCCGCAACGCAGGCGGCTCCTCTGCGTACAGCGGCGCGCCGAGCAACAGCAGTAAAACGGGCCATGCGCGGCGCATCAGGACCGTCCTGCACGCTGCGGCTTCAAGCCGGACAGGCGCGGCAGCAGCACCCGTTCGAACAGCCGTGGGAAAAACCGCGCCAGCACCCGCGCGCGCCAGTCGACATTGGACAACACCAGCAGCCGACGACGCTTCAAGGCGCCTTGGTAGATCGCCTCAGCGACATCCTGCGGCGAAGCCACCGAGCCCATGGCCAACGGTGGTTGCGCCGCCACCGAGCCGTCACCGACCAAGGCATTTTTGCGCAAATCAGTGGCGGTAAAGCCAGGGCATACCAGCATCACATTGACCCCGGAGCCCTTCAGCTCATAGCGCAGGGTTTCAAACAGACCATGCAGGGCATGCTTGCTGGAGTTATAGGCACTGCGATAAAGCAGCGGCGCAAAGCCTGAGAGAGAGCTGAGCACGATGATCTGCCCGCCACGGGCGATCAAACTGGGCAAAGCAGCCTTGGTGCAGTGCAGCGCGCCAAAATAGTTGACCGCCATAATCCGCTGAAACACCGCCAGTTCGGTGTCGGCAAAACTGCTGCGGTGGGTAATGCCGGCGTTGTTGACCAGCACATCGATACCGCCAAAGCGTTCGACGGTCAGCGCCAGCGCCCGCTCAACTGCCGCGGCATCGGCCACATCGCAGAGTACGCCCAGAGCCTCGGCGTTGTGGTGATCGGCAAGGTGTTGCACCAGGCTGTCGAGCGCCTGCTGCTGCAGATCAAAGATCACCAGCCGTGCGCCGGCCTGTGCCAAGCGCATGGCCAGCGCGCGGCCAATACCGGCACAGCCGCCCGTAATCACCACAACTTTGCGGTCGAATACCTTGTTGGCGAACACCTTGCGGTACATAACCTGTCTCCAACCCAGTGACTGCAAAAGCGGTTACTACAACCTGTTATGGCTGCCATCGCAACAAGGCGGTATCTGGGTGTGCTTGCAGCCACAGAAGTACAGAGTGGCGTCCTCGTCTGCGTGGAACTTCAACGGGGTAAAACCGCTGCCTTTATGCTTGCCGTCGCAGAACGGCTGTGCGGCGCTGAGCCCGCAGCGGCACCAGAAGTAGTCGTTGCCGGCGGTGACCGCAACCGCATAGGGGCTGCGCTGGGCAATCGTTGGGTGAGTCATGTGACCTCCTGAAGCACCCGAGCGGGGCGCTGCAACATCGGCAGCATCGGCCATCTCCGGTATGCTCCCACAGCATAGTTCACCTGCCGGCGATCCTGTTTATGCCCCTGCCCCGATTCCTGCGCCTTCTCCTGCTCAGCCTGGCCAGCCTGTGCTGCGTGCTGGCGGCACTGATCTACAGCCTGACCTGGCACCCAGCCGCCCGCGAAGCCGCCCCAGTGAGCTGCCAGACCAACGCGCCGCAACTGCAACCCGGCCAGGCTCTGAAAGTGATGACCTGGAATATCCAATACCTGGCCGGCAAGCGCTATGTGTTCTGGTACGACCTGGTCGATGGCAACGGCCCCGACCAGCGCCCTAGTGCGCAAGACTTGGCGTTTACCCTGGATGAAGTCGCCCGCATTCTGCGTGACGAGCAGCCCGATATCGTCCTGCTGCAAGAACTGCACAACGGTACCAAAGCCACGGACTATCAGAACCAGCTCGCACTGTTGCACGAGCGTTTAAGTGACCTGTATCCGTGCAGCAGCCAGGCCTATTACTGGAAAGCCGCCTTTGTGCCGCACCCGCAGATTCTCGGCAGCGTCGGCATGCAGCTGGGCACCCTCAGCCGCTTCCAGATATCCCACGCCGAACGCCTGCAACTGCCGCTGATGCCCGCCAACCTGATAAGCCGCCAATTCAACCTCAAGCGTGCCTTGCTGGTCAGTCACCTACCCGTGCGTGGCGGTGGCGAACTGGTCGCCATCAACACCCATCTGGATGCCTTCGCCCAAGGAAATGAAACCATGCAGCGCCAAGTGGCCATGACCCGCAGCCTGCTCGACCAGCTCCAGGCCGACGTCAAACCCTGGGTAATCGGCGGCGACTTCAACCTGTTGCCTACCGGCCAGTACCAGCGCCTGCCTGAGAACCAGCGCAGCTGGTACAGCCCCACCAGTGAGCTACAGCAACTGGCTGAGCGCTACCCGATGGTGCCGAGCCTGGAGCAGGCCAGCGGCTCAGAACAGACGCGCTGGTACACCCATTACCCCAACGATCCGGCAGTGACTGGCCCGGATCGTACCCTCGACTACCTGTTCCACAGCCCACAGCTGACGCTACTCGACAGCCAGGTACGCCAACACGACAGTTTAGGCATTTCTGACCACCTGCCGGTGCTCGCCCGCCTGCTGCTGCCGACGCTGGACTAAGCTTTTTCAGCAAGTCACTGGACAAAACTGCTGGCAGTTAGCCATGCTCGGGTTGTGTGACATTTTTATAACGAAAAGACGGCAGATAGCCGCAGTACGTACCCATTTGATGCCACGATTTCTCTGCCTCGCGCTGGCTGTAGCCTTGCACTGCAGCGCCAGCCTCGCCGCTTCTGCCGCCGATGATTCGCGACCATTGGTGCACGTGGGGTATTACGAGTTTCCACCTTATTCCTACACGGACAGCCAAGGGCGCGCCAAAGGCGCCATATTGCAGTTGAGCAAACGCCTGCTGGAACATGCGGGCTATCGCACCACACTGCGCTCCTACCCCAGCGCACGGCTGTACAACGCTATTCAGGATGGCAGCGTACAGGTCTGGCCGGGCGCACCGGGCAAACTGGAATTGCGCGAGCACACCCTGGAAACCCAAACCCTGTTGGGGGAGATCGTGCTCAACCTGTATTTCCGCCGTGACACCCTGATGCCGCGCCTGCCTGACGACCTCAAGGGTCGCGGCGTGATCATGATCAGTGGTTACACCTACTGGCAGACGGTCAACGAAATGCTCAACGACCCGCAACTGGCCGTAGAGCAACACCGCACCGGCACTCACACCGCCGCATTGGAAATGCTCCAGCGCCGCCGCGGCGACTTCCTTCTCGATTACCAAACCCCGGTGGAGCAGGCGCGCAAACGCCTGGGCATGTCCGAGCTGCCGTATGTGGAACTGCAGCGCATCCCGCTGAAGCTGATTGTGTCCAATAAAGCCCCCGGCGCCGAAGCCCTGCGCGATGCGCTGGATCGGGCCTATGCCGAGCTTCAGGCGGCCGGCGAAGACCTGCGCCTGCCCTGAAGCCTACTTGCGCGGCTTGGCCCGCGCGGTGGGTTCGGCGATCAGCGGATCATCCGGCCAGTAGTGTTTTGGATAGCGCCCCTTGAGGTCTTTCTTCACCTCGGCATAGGTGCTGCGCCAGAAGTTGGCCAGGTCCTGAGTCACCTGCACTGGCCGCCTCGCCGGCGACAGCAGGTGCAACTTGACCACCTGGCGACCGCCGGCAATGCGTGGCGTATCGGCCAGACCGAACAGCTCCTGTAAACGCACCGCCAACACCGGCGGCTGCTCGCTGTAATCCAGACTGATGCGCGAACCAGACGGCACCTGCACGCTGCGTGGCGCCAACTCATCCAGACGCTGCGGCAGCGGCCAGGGCAGCAGATTCAGCAACAGGCTGGGCAAATCCAGATTGGCGAAGTGACTGAGCCGGGTGACGTTATCCAGATAGGGCTGTAGCCAACTCTCCAGCGTCGCCAGCAAGGCAGCATCACTGACATCGGGCCATTCGCTGGCGTCTTTGCTGGCCAGATCCAGCGTGCGCAGCAACGCCACCCGCGCCTGCCATTGGCGCAGCTCCGGCGTCCAGGGCAACAGCGCCAGGCCCTTGCGCCGCACAAGGCCGAGCATGGCGCGACTGCGCTGTTGCGCATCAAGCCCGGTCAGCGGCTCACGCGACAACACCAGCTCACCGACCTTGCGCTGGCGTTCGGCGCGCAGGGCGCCTTCGCGTTCATCCCAATCCAGCACGTCCAGGTTGCAGACCTGCTCAGCCAGCACCCCCTCGAATAGCTTTGGATCCAGCTCAGCGGCCAGGTAGATGCGCTCTTCACGCTGCCCCTGGCGGCTGCCCAGGTCCGCTACCACCAGCCAGCTGTGTTTCATCAAGCCATCGACCTCGGCAAACAGTGCCGCCCGACCGTTGGCCAAACGGTATTCCGCGCCGCCGTCACGCCGCTGCTGAGCGATGCGATCCGGGTAGGCAAACGCCAGCAACGCGCCCAGCCAGCGCGGATGCTCGGGATCGCTGACTGCCTGCGGGCTGGGCCGGCGCTTGAGGTACCCCTGAAACTGCCGGGCCAGTTGCCGGGCGCGCTGCACCCCGCCCTGACTGCCGCGCGCGCCGCGTGACTCACCCGCCAGCAAGGCCAATCGGCTGTGCAGATCAGCGCCCGCGCCACGCAGAATGTCGCGTTCGCCGAGCAACGCAGCCAGATCGCAGGCCAATGGGCCAAGGCCCAACTCCTGACCGCGCAGCAGCAGATGGGCGATACGTGGATGAGTCGGCAGCTCAGCCATGGCCTGACCGTGAGCGGTCAATTTGCCTTGAGCATCCACCGCGCCCAGCCGCTCCAATAGCTCCAAAGCCTGGGCATAGGCCGCCGCCGGCGGCGGATCAAGCCAGACCAGTTCGGCCGGCTGCACGCCCCAGCGCACCAGCTGCAAGGCCAGGCCGGCGAGGTCGGCCTGGAGCATCTCCGCCGTGCCGTATGCAGCCAATCGCTCATGCTGCGCCTGCGACCACAGCCGATAACAGACGCCCGGTTGCAAGCGCCCAGCCCGCCCGCTGCGCTGAGTGGCCGAGGCGCGGGAAATACGCTGGGTGTCCAGGCGGGTCATGCCGCTGTTCGGGTCAAAACACGGTACCCGCGCCAGGCCGGCATCGATTACCACCCGCACGCCATCGATGGTCAGGCTGGTTTCGGCGATATTGGTCGCCAGCACCACCTTGCGCAGGCCAAGTGGTGAAGGCTCGATGGCAGCGCGCTGGGCGCTAAGATCCAGTTCGCCATGCAGCGGGCAGAGCAGAATGTCGCGACGTCCGGCCAGGGACTCTGCCAGTTGTTCATTGACCCGGCGAATCTCCGCCTGCCCCGGCAGAAACACCAGCAGGCTGCCCGGTTCATCGGCCAGCGCTTGCAGGATGGTCTGCAGCACTTTCGGCTCGACCCACTCGCCCGCCTGCCAGGGCGCGCCCCAGCGTATATCCACAGGGAACATCCGCCCTTCGCTGCGCAGCACCGGCGCATCGCCGAGCAGGCCCGCCAACCGCTCACCTTCAAGGGTTGCCGACATCAGCAGCACCTTCAGCGGCAGTTCGCCGGAGTCCGCACCACGAAACATCGCTCGACCATTCAGGCACAGCGCCAGCGCCAGGTCCGCATCCAGACTGCGCTCATGAAATTCATCGAAGATCACCAGGCCGACGCCTTCCAGCGCCGGGTCGTCCTGCAGCCGCCGCGCCAGAATGCCTTCAGTGACCACTTCGATACGGGTGCGCGGGCCTACCTTGCTGTCCAGGCGGATGCGATAACCGACGGTTTCCCCCACCGCCTCACCCAGCTCACTGGCCAGGCGCTCGGCCGCAGCGCGCGCCGCCAACCGCCGAGGCTCAAGCATGATGATGGTCTGCCCGGCCAGCCAGGGCTGGGTCAGCAGCGCCAGCGGCACGCGGGTGGTCTTGCCGGCACCGGGCGGCGCTTCGAGCACCGCTTCGTCACGCAGGGCAAGGGCCTGACACAGCTCAGGCAGCAGCACATCGATTGGCAGGGAATTCATGCGGGCTCCATTCAAGGCGCGGGATTATAACGGCGAACCTGTAGAGCATTGGCGCTGTCTGAGTGTTAGGTATGGCTGCGCGAAATAGCGCTGGCAGCGCCTGACGCAGCGGCATTGCAATACAGGCATTGGTATAGTTGCGCCACTTTTTCCATGGAGATGTTCAATGCGCACCCAAACCCGCGTTATCGGTGGCCTTATCGTCGCCGCGTTGCTCACCCAACTGACCGCCTGCGGCACCCTGTTCTTCCCGGATCGCCGCGGCCAAATCGAAGGCCGCATCGACCCCATGGTGGCTGGGCTTAACGCTATCGGCATCCTGTTCTATGTGATCCCAGGACTGATCGCCTTTGGTATCGACTTCGCCACCGGCGCGATCTACCTACCGGGCGGCCTGACCTCGCAAGTTGACCCGCAAGACCTGCAGAATGTGGTGGATGCTGACGGCAAGGTCGATCCGATCAAGCTCAAGGCACTGATCGAAGTGCAAACGGGCCACAGCCTGCCGCTCGATGACCCGCGCCTGATTCAGCACAGCGGCAGTGCCGAGCAACTGGCAGCCTATGGTCTGCGCCCAGCAGCCTAAGCCCGGCACCAGCAAGCCCAAACTAAAAGCCCGTTTTCCGACGGGCTTTTGTTATTTAGCGCTAACCTTGGCAGAACTCGCCCCATTCTGGATAGCCCGTGAACATACAGCCGCAACACGCCCGCCTGATGCGCCTGGCGACCTTCGCCGCACTGGCGGCGGCACTTACGCTGGCACTGGCCAAAGCCATTGCCTGGTGGCTCAGCGGCTCGGTCAGCCTGCTGGCGGGGCTGACCGACTCGCTGCTTGATGGAGCCGCCTCGCTGCTCAACCTGATCGCCGTGCACTACGCCCTGCGCCCGGCCGATGAGGATCACCGCTACGGTCACGGCAAAGCCGAGGCTCTGGCTGGACTGGGCCAGGCACTGTTTATCGGCGCCAGCGCGATCTTAGTCGGCAGTCACGCCATCGATCGCCTGCTCAATCCCGAACCGATTGGTGCACCGGCCCTGGGCATCGCGGTGATGCTGCTGTCGCTGGCAATCACCATCGCCCTGCTGATGTTTCAGAACCATGTGGTGAAACTGACCGGCTCCACCGCGATTCGCGCCGATTCGCTGCACTACCGCTCGGACCTGTTACTCAACAGCAGCATCCTCCTGGCATTGCTGCTGGCCAGTTACGGCTGGCCGCAGCTGGACGCCATCTTCGGTATCGGCATTGCGCTGTATATCTTCTGGAGCGCCATCAGCATCGTCCGCGAAGCCGCCACCGTCCTGATGGATCAGGAGCTCGACCCGCAGATCAGCGCACAGATGCACAGCCTGGCCTGCGCCGTGCCCGGCGTGCTGGGCGTGCATGACTTGCGCACGCGGCTCTCCGGCACCCACTGGTTTGTGCAGCTGCATGTGGAGCTGCCGGGCGAGTTGAGCCTGCAGCATGCCCACGGCCTATGCGATCAGGTTGAAGCGGCGATCCGCAGCGAGTTCCCCCGTGCCGAGGTACTGGTACACGCCGACCCGAGCAATGCGGCACCGCCAGCAACGGCCTCTTGAAGGTAGCGAGCAGCTAACAGGAGTCGCCTGACACCAGATTTAGCGTCGCGTAGCCGAAGACAGCGGGCACAAAAAAGGGGAAGGCCTGCAGGCCTTCCCCTTTTTTGCGTGTCCGTCATTGTGGCGATGGTAACGCCTTTTCTTCGCCTACCTGGTTGGGCAGTGCGAACCCGGGTGCCGTGACGATCCGGTTGGATCGGCGGCGACCGCTCACCTGATTGGGCGAGGCGGCTGGACGTGTCGTCCGGGCATTGAAGTTGAGATAAAGCTTACGCCTGCCGACGCAGTGAAAGATTGCGAACATTGCTGAAATACCCAGCACTTGCGCAATTAATCACCACAAGCGCATCATTCTGCACAACCAAATAACGAAAGCAGGATAAAGATGAACAGACTTGATCGTTACGACCTGAATATCCTCGCTGAATTGCAGCGCGACGCCACCCTGTCCAACCAGGACCTGGCCGAACGCATCGGCCTGTCGCCCTCCCCTTGCTCGCGGCGGGTCAAACAGCTCGAAGACGATGGTTATATCCTCGGCCAGGTCGCCCTGCTCGACCGTAAACAGCTCGGCTTGACGCTGACCGCCTACGTGCTGATCGGCATGGACAAGCACACCCCGGAACGCTTTGAGCATTTTCAGGAAGAAATCCGCAAATGCCCGCAAGTGCTGGAATGCTGCCTGGTGACAGGGATGGACGCGGACTACCAACTCAAGGTAGTGGTACCGGATATGGATCATTACCAGAAACTGCTACTGGGTACCCTGACCCGCATCGAGGGTGTTTCCAGCGTACGCTCCAGCTTTGTGCTGCAGCAGATTCTCTCCAGCACTCAGCTGCCGTTACAGCACCTGCGCGGCTGATCGCCGCACCTTGGCAGTGGTCGGCTGGCAGAGCCGCCGATGGTGCGTATAATCGCGGCCTCTGTGCGATGGCCTTCCTTTCATGCGCCTCGCATAGCGCTGGTCGGCACCCAGCCGAGCACCTGCAGGTTCACGAGGCCCGAATGGAAACCGAACAGTTCGAATCCCTGATGATGTACGCCCTAGTCGGCGGGCTGATGGTGTTTATGTTCTTCATCATCTGGGACCTGGCAAAAACCTCCAAAGCCGGCCGTTTGGGCACCGCCATCCTGTTCCTCGGCCTGGGCCTGTGTCTGTTTGCCTTCCTTGCCAAACCGGTCATCACTTACATCATCGAAGCGAGTCGCGGCATCCACGGCTAGAAAGCTGCCCCGCGCCGACCACTGCACACCAAGCCGCAGCAAACTGCTCTAGAATGCACCTTTCCGCCTTCTCTCAGGAGCATTAATGTCCCCTACCGACCGGGTGATGCAGAGCTATGGCCGCTGCTGCGCCAGCCCAGATTTTTTCGACAGCTTTTACCGGCACTTCCTCGCCAGCTCACCCGAGGTGCGCGAGAAGTTCGCCAATACCGAGATGAACGGACAAAAGCTCCTGCTGCGTCAGGGCATTCTCAACCTGGTGATGCATGCGCGCGGCATGCCTGACACCAAGCTGCGCGCCCTAGGCTGCAGCCACTCCCGCGCCGCCATGGACATCCGCCCAGAGCTGTATGTGCTGTGGCAGCAAGCGCTGCTACAAACCATCGGCGAGCATGATCAGCAGTACTGCAACGAAACCCGCAACGCCTGGAATGAGGTGTTGGATAAAGGCATCGCCGTTATCAAAGCCGGCTACTGATCAATCCAGCTGGGCCGGCACTTCGCGCCACTGCCCCGGCTGCAAATCATCCAGGCTGAACGGGCCGATACGCACGCGCACCAGGCGCAGCGTTGGCAGCCCAACAGCGGCGGTCATACGGCGTACCTGACGGTTGCGCCCCTCACGAATCACCAGCTCAAGCCAGGCCGTCGGGATGCTTTTGCGAAAGCGCACCGGCGGGTTGCGCTCCCACAGCTGCGGCTCATCCAGTAACCGTGCTTCGGCCGGCAGGGTTGGGCCGTCATTCAACTGCACGCCGTCACGCAGCTGCTGCAATTGCACGTCGCTTGGTTCGCCCTCCACCTGCACCCAATAGGTTTTCGCCAGCTTGTGCTTGGGATCGGCGATTCGGGCCTGCAGGCCGCCGTCATTGGTCAGCAGCAACAGACCTTCGCTATCACGGTCCAGCCGACCGGCCGGGTAGACGCCGGGCACATCGACAAAATCCTTGAGGGTGGCACGGCCCTGGTCATCATTGAACTGGGTCAGCACGTCAAAGGGTTTGTTCAGCACCAGCAAACGCGGCTCAGCGGGTGGCGCCTTGGCCACGCGGCGCACCGCAGGTTTACCGCTGTGCGGACGAGAGGACGCTGGGCGAGGTGGGCGCGACATAGGTGATCCAGCAACAGGTTACGAGGCGGCCAGTGTAACCGAGGCCACGGTTGGACTATCAGTCTGAGTGATCCGCGCAGCCTGCAACGGCGTAGCGGGCTATGCTGGCAAAGTTGTGTTTCCTGTCCCGAGGCCATTGTTATGAGTTCGTCCGAATCCATCGTCGACACCTTTACCGGTTGGGCTGCCAAAGCACCCGGCGCGCCCCTCGAACTGCACAGTTATGACCCCGGCCCACTGGGCGCTGAAGAAGTGGAGGTGGCGGTGGAATACTGCGGCATTTGCCACTCCGACCAGTCGATGATCGACAACGAGTGGGGCAATGCGCGCTACCCCTTTATCCCTGGCCATGAAGTAGTCGGCACCGTGGTGCGCCTCGGCCCACAGGCCCGCGGCCTCAAGCTCGGCCAGCGCGTCGGTATCGGCTGGTACAAGGGCAGCTGCATGCATTGCAGCTCCTGTATGGAAGGCTCGCACCAGCTGTGCGGCACAGTAAAACCGACGATTGTCGGCAGCAACGGCGGTTTCGCTGACCGCCTGCGCAGCCATTGGGCCTGGGCCGTAGCACTGCCCAACGGCCTTGACCCGGCGCTGGTCGGCCCACTGTTCTGCGCCGGCTCCACGGTGTTCAGCCCACTGCTGGACTTCAACGTGAAGCCCACAGATAAGGTTGGCGTGGTCGGTATCGGCGGCCTCGGTCACCTGGCGCTGGGTTTCCTCAATGCCTGGGGCTGCGAAGTCACCGCCTTCACGTCTTCACTGAGCAAACAGGAAGAAGCCAAACGCCTGGGCGCACACAAGGTGGTGGCCTCGACCGACAGCGCCGCGCTGAAAGCGATTGCCGGCAGCCTGGATTTCCTGCTGGTCACTGCCAGTGCCGACCTGGACTGGAGCGCTATGATCGGCACCCTGCGTGGTAAAGGCCGGTTGCACTTTGTCGGCATCGTACCCAGCGCGATCCCGGTGCATGTGTTCAACCTGATTCCCAAGCAGAAGAGCCTGTCTGGCTCACCGGTTGGCTCACCGGCCAACATGGCGAAAATGCTCGAGTTCTGCGCGCGCCATCAAATCCTGCCGCAGGTCGAGCACTTCCCCATGAGCAAGGTCAACGACGCCATTGACCACCTGCGTGCCGGCAAAGCGCGCTACCGCGTGGTGCTGGACGCCAGCAAGTGACAGCAGGGGCAAATCAGCTGCATGATTTGCCCCTTTTTCACCGCCGCTGAGCCACACATGCCGCACCCGATCGAAACACCCCGCGCCACCGACTTCCCCCGCTTGCTTGAAGTGTGGGAAGCAGCCGTACGCGCTACCCATGACTTCCTCGAAGAGCACGATATTCAGCTGCTCAAACCCTTACTGATCGAGCAGTACTTCCCCCTGGTTCAGCTCAGTTGCATACGTGGCGACGATGGCACGATCGCTGGTTTTCTCGGCTATGCCGAAGGCAAGGTCGAGATGCTGTTCGTTGACCCATTGCACCACGGTATGGGCATCGGCAAGGCTCTGCTCAACGACGCAGTGGTACGCCTCGGCGCTAGCCAGGTCGACGTCAATGAGCAGAACCCCAAGGCGCTGGGTTTCTACCTAAGCCAGGGCTTTGCAGTCGAAGGCCAATCACCGCTGGATGGCGGCGGGCGGCCTTTCCCGATTCTGCACCTGCGCCTCGCTTGATGCGTTAGCGGAACGGCGGCTCATCAAAGCTGCGCAGCTTGCGCGAATGCAGCGAGTTGAGCTGGCTGCGCATCAGTTCCAGCGCAGTGATGCCGATATGCAGGTGCTGGGTGACCGCGCGCTCATAGAAGGCACCAGCCGCACCCGGCAGTTTGATCTCGCTGTGCAGCGGCTTGTCGGACACGCACAGCAGCGTGCCGTAGGGCACGCGCAGGCGATAACCTTGCGCGGCGATGGTGCCGCTTTCCATGTCCACGGCCACCGCGCGGGACAGGTTGATCAACGGCCGCTCCTGGGCCCAGCGCAGTTCCCAGTTGCGGTCGTCGTAGGTAAGCACGGTGCCGGTACGCAGGCGCTTCTTCAGCTCATCTCCCTCTTCACCGGTCACCAGCTTGGCCGCTTCCTGCAACGCCTGCTGCACCTCGGCCAGGGCCGGCAGCGGAATGTTTGGCGGCAGCACGCGGTCGAGAATGCCGTCGCGGCGCATATAGGCGTGGGCCAGCACGTAGTCGCCGATGGTCTGCGACTGACGCAGGCCGCCGCAGTGGCCGATCATCAGCCAGCAGTGCGGACGCAGCACAGCCAGGTGATCGGTGATGTTCTTGGCGTTGGATGGGCCGACACCGATGTTGACCAGGGTAATGCCGTGGCCGTCCTCGGCCTGCAGGTGGTAGGCCGGCATCTGGTAACGGTGCCAAATGACGTTCTCGATAATCGCCTGCATCTCACCTTCGGCCATGCCGCGCTCGATCACCACGTTGCCCGGCAGCACCATGCGGTTGAAGCGCGACTCACCGACCAACATGTCCAGACCATGGCGAATAAATTGGTCGACGTAGCGGTGGTAGTTGGTCAGCAGAATCCACGGCTGCACATGCCGCCAGTCGCTACCGGTGTAATGCACCAGACGGCGCAGGGAGAAATCCACCCGCGCGGCGTCGAACAGCGCCAGCGGCAGCGGGTCGGTGTTTTCCCAATCGTACAGGCCATCGGCTGTACCATCGGTGGCGGCGGACAGATCGGTACTGGGGAACACCCGCGCCAACTCGGCGGCGGTTACCCCCGAGCCTGCCAGCTCATCGCCCTGCTCGACCACGTACGGATAAGGAATGTTCTGCTGGCTGATGCCCACTTCCACGCGCACGGTGAAGTCGTTCATCAGCGGACGCAGCTGCTCCAGCAGGTATTTACGAAACGCTGCCGGGTGGGTGACAGTGATGCTGTAGGTACCCGGCACCTGCACCTTGGCGTAGGCACGCACCGTGGTCGGCACTTCCCCCTGACACAGGTAGACCAGACGCAACTCGGGGTAGCGGAACTGGCACTGCTGAGCGGCATCCGGTTTGACGCGCTCTTTCAGGTAGCGCTTGAGCGCCTGACTCAAGCCCGTGGTCGCCTGCAGGTGCAAGGCGGCCAGACGATCCACTGCTTCTTCAGCGGTGTTGGCGACAATAAAGTCATCGGAACAAGGGTTCACAAGGCACCTTCCTGGCTGATCGGAATGGCTCTATCTTGCCCTGATCCGCCGCGCTTGCGATAGCGCGACGTTGCCCGCGCAGGCTACTTGAGTAGCGCCTGCAGATCCTCAGGCACAGCCTGCGGGGTCAGCGGGCCGACGCGTCGTGTGCCCGGATTTCCCAGGGGAAACAGCCCCAGCAGCGAACCCAGGCTACCAGGTATGCGCAGCAGTTGTGCCAGGCCCTCGGCCCAATCACGCTGGCGCCAGGCCCAAGCGAGCATCCATAAATGGCTGCGAAAGTGTTCGCTGAAATAACGCTGACCGAGAATATGCGCCCGCTCCAGATGGCGCAGCTCGGCAGTGGGATCAGTGCCGCGCTGAGCGCGGGCCAGTTGGTACTCCTGCCAGAAGGCTTGTTCACGGGTCATGGCAACGCTCCTCTATTCAGCTGCGTTACCAGTCTGCAAGTGTGGGGCGGCACCCAGGTCAAGCATCCGTTGCTAATCTTCTGTCAGCCAATTGACTAAGGAATACTCATGCCGCGCGCGCTGCTCACCCTTGTGCTTTGTCTGTTACCCAGTTTTCTGCTGGCCGATAACCTAGACGGCCATTACTTGACGACGCTGGACGGCCAGCCAGCCGAAATGCACCTGCGCAGCCAGGGCCAGCAGGTCACGGGGGAATATGTGGAAGGTGGCAGGCTGCACCTGCAGATCAGCGGCACCTTTGACGGGCAACTGCTCCGGGCTCAGATCAGTGATGCGCAATCTGGCCAGTTGATCGCCAATATGAACGCCACTTACGCCAATGGCATGCTCAACGCCCATATTGCCGCACGCAACCCGACGACCGGGGCCACTCTGGAGCGCAAGGCGCTGTTCCACCGGCAGAACCTTAACGCTGCAGCGGCAGCGCCAAGCAGTAGTCCAAGTAGCAGCGCCACACGCGATCCGGCGCTGATCGGCACCTGGGTACACGAGAAGATCATCAACAGCGGCGGTGCCAATTTCGCTTCAATGACCACCCAGATGATTCTGCAACTGAGTGATGACGGCAGCGTTTCGCAGTGGACGCGCAGTGTGGCAGGTGGCGCTGATTGGAACTACGACAGCCCTGGCGAGCTGCAATACAGCGGCCGCTGGCAGAGCAACAACGGCTTGTTGGAAGTGCAGATGCAGGGTCGCAGTGACTATCAGCCTGCCGCCTACTATCGCTTCAGTGACCAGTACCTGGTCACTGAGAGCAACACCGGCAAGCTGATCTGGCAGCGCCGCCAGTAGTCAATCAGGCCGGCTGATGCAGACGCGTGTTGAACAGCGGCCCACGGCTATAAGCGGACAGTGCCTTGGCAGCGGCCAGCACACCCAGATCAACCAGTGGCTCGATCAGGATCACGCTCATATAGGCCAGACCAAAACTGCCCACGGCCGCCAGGTTCTCACCGGAGAAACCGTTGCCATAGAACGCCCAGAAGCCGACCCAGGCGACGATGCCACCCTGATAGGCGGTCGACAGCGCCAACGCCTGTTTGTAGGAGAGGTCTACATAGGCGGTGCCCGGCGCGATAATGCGCTTGGCCAGCACACTGATCGCCCACAGCGGCACCAGCAGCGTGGTGACGTTCATGCCGTACTGCGGCAGGTCAAACTGAGCAAACAGCAGCCCCTGCAACAGCAGGCCAGCGGCAAGACCTACAGCCGTGGCACCAGCGCCGAACAGCAGCAGCAGGGTCGAACCGAGGATCAGGTGCACCTCGGAAACCCCGACCGCATGGTGCGGAAAGACCTCGAAGAAGCAGAACACCAAGGCGGTGGTCAGCAGGCTACGCAGCGCCAGGGCGGCAGCGCCACCGTTGCTGCGTACGCTGTCGAGGGCAAGTTTGGCCGTAAGGCCAAAGGCACCTGCGGCGGTTGCATAACTGAGGAAGAGTTTGGCGCCAGTAACGACTTCGGGTTCGATGTGCATAGCGATTCCTGTACCGCGCCCACCGCGCGATGATCCGGATTGAGGGGATGGGCATAAGCGCCCGACTTCGATGGCAGGTCTCCTGGCTCACGGCGTGATACTCCACCCGCCTTCCCAACCTTGCGGTCAGTGGCATCTGGGCGTCGCTCGCCGTTTACAGTTGCGGGGGCAGCCATGGCTTCGGCACCGGTTGTGGTGCTTTCCATGTTCCCTTTTCATCCAGTCGCATCACACGGGCTGGAACCATCGGCGGCCACCTTACCCGGCGGCCGCGGGAAATGACAGAGCCGGGCGTTTACCGCGCAGGTAAACCAACGGACTGAGTAGCGCCTGACGCCGTATGGAGCAAGCAGGTGAAGACACCACTGGCGTTGGCGCACAGCAGCCCCTGAGCATCGTGCAGCGTGGCCTGTACCGCGACATTTCGCCCTTCGCGCTGCTGCACGCGGGCTTCGGTTCGCAGCGGCAAGGCCGCAAGACCAATCGGGCGCAGGTAATTCACCTGCAGGCTGGCGGTCACGTAGACCTCTTCGGCACAGGCTTGCGAATACACCGCCAACCCCAACGCCGCATCGAACAGCGTGGCGGTGTAACCACCATGCACACCGCCGAGTGGATTGAAGTGCACGGCCGGCGGCTGACTGCTGAAACTCGCCACCCCGGCTGCGGCCTGCAGCTGAGCGATACCGTAGTCCGCACCGATATCACCGGCCAGCCAGGCCTTTAATTGTTCAAAGAGACTGCTGTGCATGCTCAGGCCTCAGATCAGGTGCGGCGTACTGCGCGCCACCAGCGCCTCGACATTCACCCCACGCGGCAGAGTGCCGTAGACCCGGCCGCCCTGCCCGCCCAAACGGCTGGCTATAAAGGCATCGCTTACCACCGAATTGCCGGCTTCCAGCAGCAGCTTGGCCTGCAGCGCCAGGGCCACGTCTTCGGTCAACTGACGGGCGCGGTACTGGATATCGCCGGTGTCGCGGAAGTCTGCCTGCAGCTTGGCGATATGCGCCTTGAGGCGTGCATCACCATGACCATCGCCGAGCTCATGGAACAGTGCATCGAGCACGCCGGGCTCCTTGGACAGTGCACGCAGCACGTCCAGGCACTGCACGTTACCTGAGCCTTCCCAGGTCGAGTTGACCGGTGCTTCACGGTACAGGCGCGGCAAGATGGTGTCCTCGACATACCCGGCGCCGCCCATGCATTCGGCGGCCTCGTTGATCATGGCGGGCGCACGTTTGCAGATCCAGTACTTGCCCACGGCGGTGACCAGGCGGGCGAACTTATCTTCCTGCTCGTCATGCGGATTATCCAGCGCCTTACCCATGCGCATAGTCAGCGCCAGAGCCGCTTCGCTTTCCAGGGCCAGGTCGGCCAGTACGTTCTGCATCAGCGGCTGTTCGCTGAGTACACGACCACCCACCTGGCGATGAGCGCAGTGGTGTGCGGCCTGGGTCAGGGCCTGACGCATCAGGGCGCTGGAGCCGATCATGCAGTCGAAGCGGGTCAGCGCGACCATCTCGATAATGGTCGGCACGCCACGGCCCTCCTCGCCGACCATCCAGGCCAGGGCGCCGCGAAACTCCACTTCACTGGAGGCGTTCGACCAGTTGCCCAGCTTGTTTTTCAGGCGCTGGATATAGAACTCGTTGCGCGTGCCGTCCGGGCGATGGCGCGGCAGCAGAAAGCAGGTCAAGCCCTTGGTGGTGTACGCCAGGGTCAGGAAGGCATCGCACATCGGCGCCGAGCAGAACCACTTGTGGCCGACCAGTTCATAAGCTTGACCGGGACCACCCAAACCCACCGGGTAGGCACGGGTGGTGTTGGCGCGCACATCGGTGCCGCCCTGCTTCTCAGTCATGGCCATGCCGATGGTCGCGCCGGTTTTCTGCTCGATCGGCAGATTGCGCGGGTCGTACTGGGTGGAGAGGATTTTCGGCAGCCACTTCTCGGCCACATCGGCCTGCAGCTTGAGCGCCGGCACGCTGGCGAAGGTCATGGTCAGTGGGCAACCACTGCCGGCTTCGGCCTGGCTGTGCAGGTAGCTCATGGCGGCGCGCGCCACCTGAGCGCCGGCGCGCGGATCAGTCCAGGGCATGGACGGCAGACCATGCTCGATGGCCGCACTCATCAGCTGGTGATAAGCCGGGTGAAACTCCACCAGATCGGCGCGATGGCCATAGCGGTCGTGGCTTTTGAACACCGGCTTGTTTTCATTGGCGAGAAAGCCTGCGGCCATCAACTCACCGCCGGCCAGGCCGCCATACACATCAAGGCGCTGCTCGGCCCAACCGCCGCCGAAGCGTTTGCTCCACTCCTGCAGCGGCAGGTCAACGCGGTACAGGTTGGCGCCGTCCAACGGAGGCACCTGATTGAACACTTCATGGGTTTCGGCATGTTGGCTGGCATTCATGGCTGAGGCTCCTCTGCGGGCAATGGGGCGCCCACGGCGCGTAGACAAAAGGTGACCAGGGCCTGGCTGACTTCAGCCAGGCTGGGGGCGGGATAACCGGCTTCGCGGGCGGCGCGCGCGGGCGGCGATAACGGGCCGACCAGGGCTTCGGCAATGGCGCCGACCAGGCAGGCAGCAACCAGGTTGATTTGCTGCACGCGGAATACGCCGAGCGCGGCGCCTTCCTGCAGCAATTCGATGAATAGCTCGGCATAAGCTTCGCGGTAGAACAGGCGCTGCTCGTCAACTTCCGGATCAACCGGCTCAGCAATCAGGGCGAAGGCCAAGCGGCGGCTTTCCCAAGCCCTCGCCGCAAAGCGCTCCAACCCCGCGCCCAGGCGTTGCTCCGGACGACCGGTTCCGCGCATGGTGGCGGCCAACGCATCGACTTCACGCTGGCTGGCCACGGCAAACACCTCGGCCGCCAGGCTGCCCTTGCTGCTGAAGTGGCGGTAGAGGCTGCCAGTGGCGATACCGACATCCTCGGCCAGGGCCTGCATGGTCAGCGCGGCAAAGCCGCCTTCGGCCACCCGCGCCAAGGCGGCGCTGATGATGCGCTCACGCAGCGCCTGGTCACGGTCGATACGCAGTGCAGTGGTGCGATAAGCCATGGTCTGAATCCCGATTCACTATTGCTCAAGTGAATCAGGATTCAGAGTTTGGCTAAAGGGCGATTCCGGGCACAACAGCGGGCATATTGGCCAGCTGTTGGCGCTTACAACTCATGCGATCAGGACTCGCGGCAGAGCACCCAGTCGTGCAATAGATTGCGCAGCTGTTCGAACTTAACTGGCTTGGCCAGGTAGTCGCTCATGCCTGCAGCAAGACAGCGCTCACGGTCGCCGCTGTGGCTGTGGGCGGTGATCGCCAACACCGGCAGCAACTGACAACCCGGCAGATTACGCAGCGCCCGGCAGGTGGCAAAACCGTCCATCACCGGCATCTGGCAGTCCAGCAGCACAGCGTCGATGGTCTCGCTACGCAAGAGCTCAAGGGCTTCAGCGCCATTGTCGGCCGTGCGCACCTGATACCCCAGCTTGAGCAGCATGCCGCGGGTTACCAGCTGATTGATCGCGTTGTCTTCGACGATTAATACCGTGCACTGCTCAGGCGCGCGCAGCGCCGGGCCGGTGGCGCGCAGCACGACGGCGGCTGGGGAGGTCATTTGCACCGGCAAGGCCAACGGCAGCTCCAGGCGGAAACAGCTGCCCTGACCGGGCTGTGATTCATGACTGAGATCACCGCCGAGCAGATCGACGAGCTGCCGGCAGATCGCCAGACCAATGCCCAGGCCGCCGTACTCGCGGGTCATCGAACCATCCAGTTGCTGAAAGCGCTGATACAGCTTGCCGTCCGCCGGTACGGCAAAGCCCACACCGGTATCAATCACCTCGATACGCAGCGGCAGAATATCGCTGGCCGAACCGCCACGGCTGACTCGCACCCGCACTTCGCCATGCAGGGTGAACTTGATGGCGTTATCCAGCAGGCAGTTGAGGCTTTGCACCAGCTTGTTAGCGTCGCCTTCGAGGGTGTCCGACAGGCTGTCGTCCAGTTCCAGAATAAAACGCAGGCCTTTTTCCTCGGCGCGCGGCGCGTACTGCGCACGCAAGCCGTCGAACAGGCCGCGCAGGCTGAACGGCTCGCGCCGTGGATACAGGCGGCCCGCTTGCAGTTCGGTGAGGGCGAGAATGTCATTGACCATGCGCATCATGTCGCGGGCCGAACTGGCGGCGGTGCGCTGGTAATGCGCCAGCTCACCGTCGATCTCGAGCATCTGCATCAGTTCCAGCGAACCAATCACCCCATTCATCGGTGTGCGCAGTTCGTGGGTGACGGTGGCGAGGAATTCATCCTTGAGGCGGTTGCTGTTGGCCAGCTCCTGGTTGAAGGCTTCCAGCTTGAGCCCGGCCTCTTGGAGGATGCGCGTGCGTTCTTCCTTCATCGCGTTGATGCGGTCGGCCAGGGCCAGCGAGAGCAGGCCAACTTCCAGCGCCGAGCCAATCTGACTGGCGTACATGGTTAGGAACATATTCGGCAGGTAGCCCAGCACCATCAGCGTGTTGACCATCCCACCGGCGAGAAAGGCCGTCCAGGCGATAATGAAATAGCGCGCCACACGCATGCCGCGCATCCAGGCGAGGATGCCGGCACTGAAGATCACCACGGTAAAGCCCAGCGCCAGGTAGGTGGCCAAACGCAATGACAGGGCATAACTGGCCGTCAGTGCCAGGGTCATCACCAGCACACCAGACCCCATCATCAGCAATAAGGCGCGGTCGACCCAAGGACTGTGCTCGGCGGTATGCAGGAAGCTGCGGGCGAACTGACACCCAAACAACGCAGCCGCACCAATCAGAAACGGCGTGGCAGCGTTCGCCCACCACGGGCTGTTGGGCCAGAAATACTCGATGGCCGCGCCGTTAACCGACAGCTGATAAAAGCCGAACGAGGCGATATAGAGGATGTAATACAGGTAGCTGGTGTCGCGCACGCTGAGGAAGATAAACAGGTTGTAGATCAGCATCACCAGCAGCACGCCGTAGATGATGCCCAACACATAGATGCGCGCCGGTTGCTCTTCCAGGTAGGCGTTGGGCGCCCAGAGGGTCAGTGGCGCCTGGATCGAGCCCTGGCTTTCCAGGCGCAAGTAAACACTTTGCCGTTGCCCCGGTGGCAACCTCAGTTCAAACACATAGTTGTGCTGCTTGATCTCGCGACTGGAGAACGGCAAGGCATCGCCGGTGTGCTGGCTCAGTTGATAGCGTCCCTGTGCATCGGGCAGGTACAGCTGCACATGATCAAGCGGCGGATAGGCCAGCTCCAGCAACCAGGGCTGGTCGCCATTCGCCTGCTGCGGGCGGTATTCCAGGTCCAAGCGCAGCCAGAACACCGAACGCGAATAGCCAGCATTCAGTACACCCTTGTCATGCTGACGGAAGCTGGCCTGCAGGGCTGGAGAGGTGATGTCCTCGATGCTGGCATCGCCGCGTACATCCTCGAAAACCGACATGGCCGTGCCGAGCGGCAGGCTGCGGGTGTTTTCGTCAAAAACCAATGCCCCGGCCAACCCTGGCACCAGCATGAAGAAGCAGAGAAGGATGTAGTGCATGCAGCTCAGCCAGAGTAGGCCAACAGCGCCACGGCGCGCCGTTGGAAGCGGTGTAATTGAATGCTGGCACTCTAACATAGGCCTTTACACCAGAACCCCAGGAAAAACCTGAATGACCTGGAGTTTTTTGACCGTTCATTGGCCCGCGTCACAACTCTTCCCGAGCCTGCGACAGATCGTCCGCAGGACGGGCTTTCCTGCCGCAACAGGGTCTGCAAGCCGCCGTTTGGTGGTAAGCTCGCGCACCATGAAAACGCCTACTTCTCGCCCCGTAGTGCTGTGCCTGTCCGGTCACGACCCCAGTGGTGGTGCTGGCCTGCAAGCCGACATCGAAGCCCTGCTCGCCCAAGGCTGTCACGCCGCTCCTACCGTGACCGCGCTGACCGTGCAGGACACCGTCAATGTTTCTGACTTCCGCGTGCTCGACCGCGACTGGGTCTTGGCCCAGGCCAATGCGGTGATCAATGACCTGCCGGTCGAAGCCGTTAAGCTCGGCATGCTCGGCTCGGTCGAGATGGTCGAGACCGTGCTGCACATCATGCAGCGCTTACCCGGCATTCCGCTGGTCTGCGACCCGGTGCTGCGTGCCGGTGGTGGTGGCGCACTGGGCAAGGACGAAGTCGGTTATGCCATGCGCGAGCGCCTGCTGCCCGTTGCCACCATAGCCACGCCGAACCTACCGGAAGCACGCATCCTGGCCGAGCTGCCCGAGGGTACGGCCGATGAGTGCGCCGAGAAGCTGCTGCCCTTCATCCAACACCTGCTGATCACCGGCGGTCATGGCGATGAGCATGAAGTGCACAACCGCCTGTACAGCCGTGATGGCAGCCGCCACACCTTTACCTGCCAGCGCCTACCCGGCAGCTACCATGGCTCCGGCTGCACCCTGGCCAGCACCCTGGCCGGTCGCCTGGCACTGGGTCAGGAGCTGGTCAGCGCCGTGCAATTTGCCCTCGACTACACCTGGCGCACCCTGCGCGATGCCGAACAACCTGGCCACGGCCAGTTTATTCCGCGCCGCCTGCCACTCGATCTTTCTTGATGAACGGCTGCTGTATGGAGCGCACCCCATGAAACTGCGTGGCCTGTATGCCATCACCGATAGCGAATTACTCAAGGGCAAGCTGCTGCCCTACGTCGAGGCGGCACTCAAGGGTGGCGCGACGCTGCTGCAGTACCGCGACAAATCCAGCGATGAAGCGCGGCGCCTACGCGAAGCCGAAGCCCTGCGCGAGCTGTGCAACCGCTATGGTGCAGCACTGATCATCAATGACGACGCCGAACTGGCGGCGCGCCTCGGCGTGGGCTTACACCTGGGGCAAGGCGATGGCTCGCTGTCCGTCGCCCGCGCCCTGCTCGGGCGCAAAGCAATTATTGGCGGCACCTGCCACGCCCAGCTGGAACTGGCCGAAGCCACCGCCAAAGAAGGCGCCAGCTACGTCGCCTTCGGCCGCTTCTTCAATTCCAACACCAAGCCTGGCGCACCGGCGGCTGATGCCGAGCTGCTGACGGCGGCGAAAGCCAAGATCAACCTGCCGATTGTCGCCATCGGCGGCGTGACCCTGGACAACGCCCCTGAGCTGATTGCCCACGGCGCCAGCATGGTGGCCGTGGTGCACGGCCTGTTCGGGGCCGACTCGGCTGCTGAAGTCGAGCGTCGCGCACGCGCCTTTGGTGCCCTTTTTTAAGACAGCAAGGACGTACATGGCCAATCATTACGCTTTGATTGACTTGGAAAATATCCAGCCAGCATCTCTACAAAAGCTGAAAAAAGAAGGCTACCGAATAAAGGTTTTTGTTGGTGCAACTCAAAGCAAAATTGCCATTGATCTGGCAGCAGAGTTGCAGTCCTTTGGAAATGATGCGGAATACATACGAATAGAGGGCAGCGGTAACAACGCACTCGACTTCCATATTGCTTTCTATATGGGCCGTATCTCAGCCAACGATCCCGAAAGTCGTTTCGTCGTGCTGTCCAAAGACACTGGCTACGACCCCCTGCTTAAGCACATGCGTGGCTGTGGCATTCCGGCTAATCGCAGTGGTGTGACAGTAGCGATAAAAGCGGCACCCGCCACTAAAGCTCCGACGACAGTGAGCTCGAAAAAATCGCCACAACAGATGTCCTTGGCAGAACGTGTAGAACATGCGCACCAGCATCTAAATCGGGCAGGGAAAGCAAAACCGGCAAAAATCAAAACACTTGGTTCTGCAATGCAGTCTCTTTTTCAGAAGAAGCTGGATGACGCCGCAATTACCAACCTGATTAAAGAGCTGATCAGGCAAGGTGTTGTGATCGAGAATCAAGGATCGGTTTCTTATAAGCTAACCAAATCAAAGTAAGGTCATGACAATGTCCCGTTCCGAAACCCTCTTCGCCAACGCGCAAAAGCACATCCCCGGTGGCGTCAACTCGCCGGTGCGCGCCTTCAAAAGCGTCGGTGGCACGCCGCTGTTCTTCAAGCATGCTGAAGGCGCCTACGTCACTGATGAAGACGATAAGCGCTACGTCGACTACGTCGGCTCCTGGGGCCCGATGATCCTCGGCCACAGCCACCCGGAAGTCCTCGACGCAGTTCGCAACCAGTTGCAACACGGCCTGTCCTACGGCGCACCGACCGCCATGGAAACCGAGATGGCGGACCTGGTGTGCAGCCTGGTGCCGTCGATGGAAATGGTGCGCATGGTCAGCTCCGGCACCGAGGCGACCATGAGCGCCATCCGCCTGGCCCGTGGCTACACCGGCCGCGACAACATCATCAAATTCGAAGGCTGCTATCACGGCCACTCCGACAGCCTGCTGGTGAAAGCCGGCTCCGGCCTACTGACCCAGGGCGTGCCAAGCTCGGCCGGCGTGCCGGCGGACTTCGCCAAACACACCCTGACCCTGCCCTTCAACGACCTGGCAGCGGTCGAGCAGATGCTCAGCGAAGTCGGTTCGAGCGTTGCCTGCATCATCGTCGAGCCGGTAGCCGGCAACATGAACTGCGTGCCGCCTGCACCGGGTTACCTGCAGGGTCTGCGCGAACAGTGCGACAAATACGGCGTGGTGCTGATCTTCGACGAAGTGATGACCGGTTTCCGCGTCGCCCTCGGTGGTGCCCAGGCTTATTACGGCGTCACCCCGGACCTGACCACCTTCGGCAAGATCATCGGCGGCGGTATGCCGGTCGGCTGTTTCGGCGGCAAGCGCGAGATCATGCATTGCATCGCCCCGCTCGGCCCGGTGTACCAGGCCGGTACTCTGTCGGGTAACCCACTGGCCATGGCCGCAGGCCTGACTACTTTGCGCCTGATCAAACGCCCGGGCTTCCACGCCGAGCTGACTGACTACACCAGCCGCATGCTCCAGGGCCTGCAGGACCGCGCCGATGCGGCCGGCATCCCGTTTGTCACCACCCAAGCGGGCGGCATGTTCGGCCTGTATTTCAGCGGCGCTGACGACATCGTCACCTTTGACGATGTAATGGCCAGCGATGCCGAGCGCTTCAAGCGCTTCTTCCACCTGATGCTGGCAGGGGGCGTGTACCTGGCGCCGAGCGCTTTCGAGGCCGGCTTCACCTCCATCGCCCACGGCGATGCCGAGTTGAAGATCACCCTGGACGCCGCCGAGCGCGCCTTTGCCGAGCTGAAGAACGCCTGATGCAGTACAGCACGGCACTCTCCGATGGCGTGCTGGCTCTGGCCTGCCTGGCCTGCGCAATCGCCATCGGCAAAGCACGCAAGCACTATGGTGAAGCCGATCAGCCCGCACTGTTTTGCGCCCTACTAGGGTTTCTCTTGCCGGCCGCTGCAGCGACCGTTGGCGTGGTTCGCTTCGGCATCGACCCCAGCGCGCAGGCCGCGCACCTGTGGTTAAGCCAAGCCAGCAGCTTTCTCGGTCTGCCGCTGCTTGGCGCCGCCGCGCTGGCTTTGGGGCGTGGCTGGGAATGGAGTCGCGCCAACTGGGGGCGCATACTGCTCGGGCTGTGCGCCTTCTTCGAGCTGTTCCGGCAGATGAACCAGCTGGAGGATTATCGCCTGCTGCTCAATCTGGCAACCTTGCTGCTGATTCTCTACGCCGGTGCTGTGCAGTGGCCCAGACGTGCCCCCCTGGCTTCGGCGATTGCGGTGGTCGGGTTGTTTCTGCTGGCCGGCTTGGCCGTCGGCACCGAGGGCTTTATCGGTTCTTTACGCCGTCTCGACCTGTTCCACGCCCTGCTGACGCCGGCCTACCCACTGCTGGCCTGGCTACTGTTGAGCCTGCCTGGCAACGCAAAAAATGGCCGCACGGAAGAAAACCCGGTAAAGACTTTGTAAGAACGCCGCTGCTTATTTCATAATGTGATGGCTGCCGCGTTACGGCGGCCAGGCAGATCGCCTGTTGTGCATCCCGAGGTAAACGGATTTTCATGAAACGCACCGGCCGCACCCTGTCTCTGGGCTGCCTGTTGCTCCTGCTGCCACTGCTTGCCTCGGCGAGCGGCAATTCCTTGCTGATCCCCGCGCTTGGCAGCTGCTCACTCAACACCGCCCCCGAAGAACTACCCGCTGCTGTCGAAGCCTGCGAGCAAGCTGCGCTCAATGGCGATCTGCAGGCGGAGTTTGAACTGGGCGAGTTCTATTACGACGGCAAGCGTGTCGAACGTGATCTCAGCCAGGCGCTGAAATGGTTCGAGCAGGCATCACTGCAAGGCCATGCGCAATCGCAGTACCGCCTGGGCATGATGTTTTTCCGCGGCGAAGGCGTACAAGCTAACGCCGTGCAGGCCTATATCGTGCTGAAAATGGCGGCAGTGAATGGTTCGGACGAAGCCATGGACAGCGCCGACCTGATTGCCGCGCAGATGCCCCGTGATGAGCTGGAGATCGCTAGCCAGGTGCTCGGGCAAATCTTCCGCAACTACCTGCTGGAATTGCAGAACGCCGACACCCTTACCTCACCGTTCGCCCCGCTGCCCTGATTCAACCCATCTAACACGCTTAGACACTGTTTAAGATCTCGCGAGCTAGAGTCATGCAAGGCAAAAACAGACGAGGAAGCGGAGTGTACTTTTGTACATGAGCATTCTGAGGCTGTTTTTAACGCAGCAGGGCCGACGCGCAGCAGATCGTATGTCGACTGCTTACTTGTCCGGCATCGGCATAGGGAACGGCATCACATTGCCGCCGCCCTTGGCTTCGCTGATCTTCGGCGTGCCCAGGCGCTCGACTTCGTCGATGCGGATGATCGCGTGCATGGGGATAAAGCTGCGCACCACGCCATCGAACTGCGCCTTAAGCTTTTCCTCGCTGGGGTCGACGACCACCTGGGTGCGCTCGCCGAAGACGAACTCCTCCACTTCCAGAAAGCCCCACAGATCGCTTTGAAAGATCTGCTTGGCGTACATCTCGTACACCTGACCCTGGTTGAGGAAAATCACCTTGTAGATGGGTTCGCGCTTGCTCATGGCTATGCAGTTCGTACCGATGGGTTAATTGAAAGGGCGCGGATCATAGCATAGCCGCCTAGCAGCCAACGCTAGGAACCCTGGCACTAGCTCCCTATAATGCGCGGTTCTTCGAATCACCCTTTTTGAGCGCGCATGACCAAGAAGCTTTATATCGAAACCCACGGTTGCCAGATGAACGAGTACGACAGCTCGCGCATGATTGACCTGTTGGGCGAACATCAAGCCCTGGAAGTCACCGAGAAGGCCGCAGACGCTGACATCATCCTGCTCAACACCTGCTCGATCCGTGAAAAAGCCCAGGACAAGGTGTTCTCGCAACTCGGCCGCTGGCAAAAACTGAAAATTGCCAACCCCGACCTGGTGATCGGCGTCGGCGGCTGTGTGGCCAGCCAGGAAGGCGCGGCGATTCGTGATCGCGCGCCCTACGTCGACGTGGTCTTCGGCCCGCAGACCCTGCACCGACTGCCGGAAATGATCGACGCCGCGCGTACCACCAAGATCGCCCAGGTCGACATCAGCTTCCCCGAGATCGAAAAATTCGACCGCCTGCCCGAACCACGTGTCGACGGCCCCAGCGCCTACGTGTCGGTGATGGAAGGCTGCAGCAAGTACTGCACCTTCTGCGTGGTGCCCTACACCCGTGGCGAAGAAGTCAGCCGCCCCATGGCCGACGTGCTCGGTGAGATCATCCACCTGGCCGAACACGGCGTGCGTGAGATCACCCTGCTCGGGCAGAACGTCAACGGCTACCGTGGCGCAACCCAGAATGGGCAGATTGCTGACTTCGCCGAGCTGCTCTATGCCGTAGCGGCCATCGACGGTATCGACCGCATTCGCTACACCACCAGCCATCCGCTGGAGTTCTCCGACGCGCTGATCCAGGCCCACGCCGAAATTCCCGAACTGGTGAAGTACCTGCACCTGCCGGTGCAATCGGGCTCCGACCGCATTCTCGCGGCGATGAAGCGCAACCACACCGCACTGGAATACAAGTCGCGCATCCGCAAGCTGCGCGCCGCCGTGCCGGACATTCTGATCAGCTCGGACTTCATCGTCGGTTTCCCCGGTGAAACCGAGAAGGACTTCGAGCAGACCATGAAGCTGGTCGAGGATGTCGGTTTCGACTTCTGCTACTCCTTCGTCTACAGCGCGCGTCCTGGCACCCCGGCGGCGGACCTGCCCGATGACACCACGCTGGAGCTGAAAAAACAGCGCCTGGCACTGCTGCAACACCGCATCACCCAGCAAGGCTTCGAAAACAGCCGACGCATGGCGGGCACCGTGCAGCGCATCCTGGTCAACGATTACTCGAAGAAGGATCCTGGCATGCTCCAGGGCCGCACCGAGAGCAATCGGGTGGTCAACTTCCGCAGCGACAACCCGCGCCTGATCGGCCAGTTTGTCGACGTGTATATCGACGAAGCCATGCCCAACTCGCTGCGCGGCACTTTGCTCAGCGAAACCGTCTGCAACTAAAGCCGCAGCGGCCCGAGCTTCCCCCTCGCGGCCGCTAGCGCTATTCTTCGTTTCACTACCCCAGCCGACTGGCGGCCATCACACGACCTTGAACGCACCCATAGAACCACTCCGCTTTATCCTTGAACCCTTTGAGGCTCGCCGCTTCGCTAACCTGTGCGGCCAATTTGATGAGCACTTGCGCCTGATCGAACAGCGCCTGGGTATCGAATTGCGCAACCGCGGCAACCAGTTCGAACTGGTCGGCACCGCTGGCCAGACCCGCGCAGCCGAACAGCTGCTGCGCCGCCTGTACCGCGAAGCCGAAAACACCGAACTGTCGCCCGAGCTGGTGCACCTGTTTCTGCAGGAGTCCGGCATCGAGGAAATGAGCAACCCGACCGTCGAAGCCAGCGTCGCCCTGCGCACCCGCAAGGGCATGATTCGCCCGCGCGGGGCCAATCAGCAGCGCTACGTCAAAGCCATCCTCGACCACGACATTAACTTCGGCATCGGTCCAGCAGGCACGGGTAAAACCTACCTGGCGGTGGCCTGCGCCGTGGACGCCCTGGAGCGCGAGCAAATTCGCCGCATCCTGCTGGTACGCCCGGCGGTAGAAGCTGGCGAGAAGCTCGGTTTCCTCCCCGGCGACCTGTCGCAGAAGATCGACCCCTACCTGCGCCCGCTGTACGACGCGCTTTACGAGATGCTCGGCTTCGAACAGGTGGCCAAGCTGATCGAGAAACAGGTGATCGAAGTCGCGCCACTGGCCTACATGCGCGGCCGCACCCTGAACAACAGCTTTATCATCCTCGACGAAAGCCAGAACACCACGCTGGAACAGATGAAGATGTTCCTTACTCGCATCGGTTTCGGCTCCACCGCAGTGATCACCGGCGACATCACCCAGGTCGACCTGCCGCGCGGCACCAAAAGCGGTCTGACCCACGTGATCGACGTGCTGCGTGACGTACCGGGCATCAGCTTTACCCACTTCAAGCCCAAGGACGTGGTGCGCCACCCACTGGTGCAGCGCATCGTCGAAGCCTACGAGCGCTACGACAACCGCATGCACGGCAAGCTGGATGACGAGCAGGATGAGCGCAATGCTTGAGCTTGACCTGCAGATCGCCAGTGAAGCCGCCGCCCTGCCGAGCGAGGCGCAGTTCCGCGCCTGGTGCGAGATTGCCCTGCGCCAGCGCAGCGCCGACTCCGAGCTGACCATTCGCCTGGTCGATGAAGCCGAGGGCCGCGAGCTCAATCACACCTGGCGTCATAAGGATTACGCCACCAACGTACTATCCTTCCCTGCCGACGTGCCGGACGAGATGCTGGATATCCCGCTGCTGGGTGATCTGGTGATCTGCGTGCCGGTGGTTGAGCGCGAAGCCCAGGAACAAGCTAAAACCAGCGAAGCGCATTGGGCGCACCTGGTGATCCACGGCTGCCTGCACCTGCTCGGCTACGACCACATCGAGGATGAGGAAGCCGAAGAGATGGAAGCGCTGGAACGAGAATTGCTGGCTGATTTGGGTCACCCCGACCCTTACGCCGACCACGAATAATCCCCCCAACGAAAATACAAAAGGTTCCTGAGTAACCACCATGAGCGAAGACCGATCGAGCAACGAGCAGAAGTCCTGGTTTAACAGACTGACCCAGGCTTTTGCTCATGAGCCGAAAAACCGCAAGGAATTGCTGGAAGTGCTGCGCGAAGCGCATCAGAACAAGCTGCTCGACAGCGAAGCACTGGCCATCGTAGAAGGTGCAATTCAGGTCGCCGACCTGCAAGTTCGCGACATTATGGTGCCGCGCTCACAGATGATGAGCATCAAGGCCAACCAGACGCCCAAGGAATTTCTGCCCTCGATCATCGAGGCCGCGCACTCGCGCTACCCGGTGGTTGGCGAGAGCCTCGACGATGTTATCGGCATCCTCCTGGCCAAGGATCTGCTGCCGCTGATCCTCTCGGGCGAACAGCCCAACTTCAATATCAAGGACCTGCTGCGCCCGGCCACCTTCGTGCCCGAGTCAAAGCGCCTCAACGTGCTGCTGCGCGAGTTCCGCGCCAACCACAACCACATGGCTGTAGTGATCGATGAGTACGGCGGCGTTGCCGGCCTGGTTACCATCGAGGACGTGCTGGAGCAGATCGTCGGCGATATCGAAGACGAGCACGACGTGGAGGAAGACAGCTACGTCAAACCGCTGCCCTCCGGCGACTTCCTGGTCAAGGCACTGACGCCGATTGAAAGCTTCAACGAAGCCTTCGACACCGAATTCTCCGATGACGAGTTCGACACCGTCGGCGGCCTGGTGATGAGCGCCTTCGGCCACCTGCCCAAGCGCAACGAAGTCACCCAGATCGGCGAATTCCGCTTCCGCGTACTCAACGCCGACAGCCGCCGCATCCATCTGCTGCGCCTGAGCCCGGTTAGTAACTGACCCATAACCGGCCACCTTCATGGGTGGCCGGTTCGCAACACTTCCCCCGTCTGCCCTCCCGCTTTACCCTTGCGCCACCTCAATCCAAGGACCTGCATGCAATGCACTGGATAACCCGACCTGGCTGGCCCGGCAACCTGATTGCCCTGCTCGCTGGCGCCATTACCCCTCTGGCGCTGGCGCCTTATGACCTGTGGCCGCTGGCCCTGCTGTCCATCGCCCTGTTCTACCTCGGCCTGCGTGACCTCACGCCGCGTCAGGCGGTGCTGCGCGGCTGGAGTTATGGCTTTGGCATGTTCGCCGCCGGCACCAGCTGGGTGTACGTAAGCATCCACGATTACGGCGCGGCCTCGCCGCCCCTGGCGGTCTTTCTGACCCTGCTGTTTGTCGGCGGCCTCGGTCTGCTGTTCGCCCTCAGCGCCTGGGTCTGGACGCGCTGGCTGCGCCGGGTCGAAGCGCCGCTGGCCGATGCCCTGGCCTTCGCTGCCCTGTGGCTGGCGCAGGAAGCCTTCCGCAGCTGGTTTCTCACCGGTTTCCCTTGGCTGTATGCCGGTTACAGCCAGCTCGACGGTCCGCTGGCCGGGCTGGCCCCGGTGGGCGGTGTATGGCTACTGTCCTTTGCCTTGGCGCTGAGCGCCGCGCTGCTGGTGAACCTGGCGCAACTGCGCGCGCGCAAGGCGTTTCTCGCCATCGGCGTTGTGCTGTTAGTCGCCCCGTGGATCGCCGGTATCGCCCTCAAGGGTCACGCCTGGACTCAACCAAAGGGCGAGCCGCTGAGCGTCTCGGCCATGCAGGGCAATATCGAACAGAACATGAAGTGGGACCCCGAGCAGCTCAACGCGCAGCTCGCGCTGTACCGCGACATGACCTTCAGCGCCAAACCGACCGACCTGATCGTCTGGCCGGAAACCGCCATCCCAGTGCTCAAGGACCGCGCCCAGGGCTATCTGGGTATGATCAATCGCTTCGCCAATGAGCGAAATTCCGCGCTGATTACCGGCGTGCCGATTCGCCAAAGCAACGAGCGTGGCGAGCAGCGCTACTACAACGGCATCAGCGTGGTTGGCCAGGGCAGCGGCGATTACCTCAAGCAGAAGCTGGTGCCGTTTGGTGAATACGTACCGCTGCAAGAAGTGCTGCGCGGGCTGATCGCCTTCTTCGACCTGCCGATGTCCGACTTCGCCCGTGGCTCCGCCGAACAAAGCCTGTTGCAGGCCAAGGGCCATGCGATTGCTGCGTTTATCTGCTACGAAGTGGTCTACCCGGAGTTTTCCGCCGGCCTGGCGGCGCAGAGCGACCTGCTGCTGACCATCAGCAACGACACCTGGTTTGGCCGCTCCATCGGCCCGCTGCAGCATCTGCAGATGGCGCAGATGCGCGCCCTGGAAGCCGGCCGCTGGATGATCCGCGCAACCAACAACGGCGTCACCGCGCTGATCGACCCGCAAGGCCAGATCACCACACAACTGCCGCAGTTCGAACAGGCGGTGCTCTACGGCCAGGTGCAACCGATGCAGGGGCTCACGCCTTATCTGTACTGGCGCGGCTGGCCCATGCTGATCATCTGCCTGCTGTTATTCGCCTGGGCGTTGCTGGCCAGCCGTATGGCCAAGACTCTTTAACGACGAAAAAAGCGGTAGAACTCGCGCAGCTCAGCCTGCGCGTCGCCGATGCTGACCGGGGTGAAGCGCAGTGGATGGTGCGCTGGACATTGCGCCAAGCGGCCCTGATCGAGCGGATGCAACCAACCGAGCAACGGGTAACCGCCCATGCTCTGGTGGTCGGCCTGCAGGATAATCGGCTGGCCATCCGGCGGCACCTGAATCGCCCCCCGGCCAACACCCAATGACCACTGCCGCACAGGCGGCTGCACCGCCTCGCCGAGCAGCCGTGCGCCCATGCGATCGGAGTGCGGGCTGAGTTGCCAGGTCTGGGCGAAAAAGCCCTGCAACTGGTCTTCCTCGAAACTCGCTGCATCGCCACCGGTAATTACCCGCAGTAAAGGTTTGCAGGCGTAATCCGGCAGATAGGGCCAGGGCACGCTGGCGCTGCGGGTGAAATGCGCAGGCCGACAAGCCAGCAGATCCCCGGCCTGCACCGCCTGCCCCAGCCCTTCGCGTAGCTGCACGCTGACGCTGCCCAACACCGCTGCGGCGATAAAGCCGCCGGCCACCGCCAGATAGGCGCGCAGGCCACTGCGGGCAAAGCCCAGACGCAGCAGCTGCCCTTTGCGCAGCGGCAGGCGCGCCCACAAGGGCTGCGGCTGATCATCCAGGCTCAACGGCACCTGGGCGCCGCACACCGCCACCCAGGTGTCGACCTCGGCCTGCAACTCGACGCCGCCTAGGGCGATTTCCAGCAGCGGCGTGCCCCAGGGATTGTTCAGCAGATGATTGGCCCAGGCCGCACCGTGCCAATCCAGAGGCCCGGCGGGCGATACGCCCAGGTGTTGCCAGCCGCGCCGCCCGGCATCCTGCAGCAGGCTCTGCGGCCCTGGCTTGAGCACCCTTAGGCCGCTCATAGCTGACCGCCTTCGCGGATAAAGTCACGCTCATCAATGTTGCGAAAACGCACCCGGTCACCCAACGTCAGCGGGCATGGCGGCGTGCGCGCGGCGTCGAACAACGACCAGGGGCAACGGCCGATCAGGTGCCAGCCGCCGGGCGAGCGGTGTGGATAGATCGCCGTTTGCCGCTCGGCAATCGCCAGGCTACCGGCCGGCACAGCAATGCGCGGGGTGGCGCGGCGCGGCAAGGCCAGGCGCGCGTCCAGCTCACCGAGGTAGGCAAACCCCGGAGCAAAACCAATCGCGCCAACGCGGTACTCGGTCGCCGCATGCAGTTCGATCACCTGGGCGACACTGAGCTGACACAGACGCGCGACCTCGGCGAGGTCTTCACCGTTATACCAAATGGGGATTTCATGCAGCCGCCCGGCCTGCGCGACAAAGGGCTCGGCAAGCCAGCGCTCCAATAGCGGTTTGAGCCGCTCGGCCAGCTCCAGGTGATCGGCGCTCATCAGGTCGTAGTGCAGTAGCAGGCTGGTCCAACCCGGCACCAGATCGATAAGCACTTCACCCAACTCGCCACGGATACGCTCGGCCAACAGGGCGATCCGTTGCGGCAGCTGCGCATCCGGCTGCTCGGCCAGCACCAGCAGCAGGGCTTCGGCACCGGCCGGTTCGAGGCGGATCATAGGGCGTCCAGGCTGGCCCGCAAACGCCGCAATACGGCCAGGGAGTCGGCGTTATCGCCATGCACGCACAGGCTGTCGGCGCGCAGCTGCAGCGGCTTGCCATCGATATCGGCAAACGGCTCACCCTGAGCAATCGCCAGGGCCTGCTGGAAAATCCGCTGCGGATCATGGTGTACCGCGCCGCTCAAACGCCTCGGCGCCAACTGCCCATCAGCCAGGTAAGCACGGTCGGCAAAGGCCTCGAACATCAGCGGCACATCGGCGGCATCAGCCAGGCGCAGCTCACGGCTGTTGTCAGCCAGCGCCAGCACCATCAGCGGCAAGCCCTTGCGGTAACTGGCACAGGCCTCAAGCACCGCATTGAACAGCGCATCGTCACGCACCAGATCGTTGTACAACGCGCCATGCGGTTTGACGTAGGCCAACTGGGTGCCGGCTGCGCGGCAGAAGGCATCCAGAGCGCCGAGCTGATACAGCACCAGCGCGGTGACCTCCTCTGGCGAACAGGCGATATGCCGCCGGCCGAAACCGAGCAGATCAGGATAGGCCGGGTGCGCACCAATGCTCACCCCATGCTGCACCGCCAGGGCGACGGTGCGTTGCATGGTCAGCGGGTCGGACGCATGAAAGCCGCACGCCAGGTTGGCCTGATCAACCAGCGGCATGGCATGCACGTCATCGCCCATGCGCCACACGCCGAAGCTTTCACCCATGTCGCAGTTCAGCAGAATTTTTTTCATGCCGACAAGCTTAGTGGTGCATTACCGCTGCGGGAAGCCTGGCCGCGTTAATACACGTCGCGGCGATAGCGCCCCTCTTCGCGCAGGGCCGCGACAGCGGATTCGCCGAGCAACTCATGCAACACCGCATCCACCCCAGCCGCCATACCGTCGAGGCTGCCGCAGACATAAATCGCCGCACCGTCATCTAGCCACTCGCGCACTGAGTCGGCGGACTCGCGCAGGCGATCCTGCACGTAGACCTTGGCGGCCTGGTCACGCGAGAAAGCCAGGTCCAAGCGCGCCAACTCACCGGTTGCCAGCCAGCCCTGCAGCTCAGCCTGGCAGTAGAAGTCATGCGCCGCATTACGCTCGCCGAACAGCAGCCAGTTTTGCCGATGCCCGGCGATGATCCGCGCCTTGAGCAGGCTGCGCAGACCGGCCAGGCCGGTGCCGTTACCGATCAGGATCAGCGGTCGATCATCTTCGGGTGCATGGAAGGCGCTGTTGCGCCGTACCCGCGCCAGCAACTGACCCTGCAGCGCCGCGCCTTCCGTCAACCAACCGGAGCCAAGCCCGAGCGAGCCATCGCGATGCCGCTCCTGGCGGACGATCAGCTCCAGCTCGCCGTCGCTGGTTAAGGAGGCAATCGAGTATTCGCGCGCAGCCAACGGCACCAGCGCATCCAGCATGGCCTGGGCGTGCAAGCCGACCAGGTGGGTGAACTGCTCGGGTAGCTGCTTGCCGCGCAGCGCCTGCTGCAGCGACTGCGTCAGGCCATCGAGGCTGACCGCCTGGTTGCCGTCCAGCGCATGGGCCTGCAACCAGGCCTGCACGGTGGCATCGCTATGGCGCGGCGGTACGTCGAGAATATCGCCGGCACTCCAGTCGACCGGCTGTTCAGCACGCAGTGCCAGCAGGTATGTCGGCGCGCCCTGACTACCCGGATTAAGCAGCTCGCGACGCGTGAGTGTCCACAGGCAGGGCGGCGTTTCCACTTGAGGCAGCAGCTGGGCGCCTGTCAGCTCACCGAGTTGGCGTTGCCAGTGGGCCAAGGCTGTCGCATCGGCAGCGTCGACCTGCACTGGCTCGAACAAACTGCGCGCGCCCTGCTGAGCCAGCCAGCCGTGGACCCGCTGGGCAAAGCCACAGAAGTGCTGATACTGGCGATCCCCCAGAGCGAGCATGGCATACCGCAGATTAGGCAGATGCAACGCCTGCCCCAGCAGCCTGCGCTCGAAGCCGCGCGCGCTGTCCGGCGCCTCGCCATCGCCAAAGGTGCTGAGCACAAACAGCGCGTTGTGCGCCTGACGCAGCATCTGTTCGTTGAGTTTGGCCAAGGGCTGCACGCTGACGGCAAGGCCAACGGACTGCAACTGGCCGGCGGTTTGCCAGGCCAGCTGTTCGGCAAAACCGCTCTGACTGGCAAAGCCAATCAGCCAACCCTCGCCCAGCCCCGCGCTCGGTTGCAACGCACCACGCGCCTTGAGCATGGCGCGTTTTTTACGCCGACGATCGAGGTAGAGTAACCAGCCGGTAATGGCGAACAACGGCATCGCCAGGCTGGCAAGCATCATCAGAATACGCCCGGTCAGGCCGAAATAGCTGCCCACATGCAAGGCATACACACTGGTCAGCAGTTGATCGCCAAAGCTCTGTTGCTCGTAGCGCGTGTGCTTTCCTGCCTCGCCGCTTAAAGGGTCAAGCGCCAGTTGGTTGAAAGCACGGTCGTGCGGTGCATCATCACGCAGGTAGAACACGGTTACAGGCTGCCCAGCCACTGGCGGCAAGCGCAGGTTGTAGCTGCTCAACTGACTGCCGGCCTCACGCAGCAGGCCTTCCCAGACGGCGTGGTAGTTCACTATCGGCAACTCACCGGCCGGTGGCGGGCCACGCTTGCCTCCGCGCTGCTGACCACCAGGCTCAGCGCTAAGTAACGTGGTTGCACCTTCGCGGTACCAGTCATATGACCAATACAGCCCCGTCAGCGCCGCCAGCAGGTATAGCGCCAGGCACCAGGTGCCGGCCACCGCGTGCAGATCCCAGTTGAAGCTGCGGCCCTTGCGCGCCCAATCCAGAGTCAGCCAGGCGCGCCAGCTGCCCGCATGACGCGGCCACCGCAGGTACAGCCCCGAAAGGCAGAAGAACACCAGTATCAATGTGCTGGCTGCGGTGATCTGCTTGCCGTATTCCCCCATGGCGAGGAAACGGTGCAGCTTCAGCATCAAGTCGAAGAACCCTTGCCCGCGTGGCTCAGCTAGCAATTCACCGCTGTAACCATCGAAGTAACGCGACGGCCCACGACGCTCGCCAGGCGGCGGAGCGAAAAACACCCGCGCAGCCCGATCACCCTCTACCGCCAACCACAGGCCGACCACCCGCTGCTGGCTGGCCGCTTCGAGTTTAGGCACCAGCTCGGCGGGCGACAGCGTGCCACTGTCACGCACCTCGACCTTCAGCACATCGGGGTTGAGTGCACGCATCAGCTCATCCTGAAACGAGTAGGCCGCACCCGTAACACCCATCAAGGCCAACACCAAGCCGGCTGTGATACCGAACAGCCAATGCAGCTGGAACAGAATTTTCTTTAACACGGGAAACTCGATCACCGGCGTTGAACACAGGCAGTCGCACTACAAACCGGCAACGGCCAAAGGAGAAGCAATTCTATTTAATAATTTTTTTCAATAACCAGCCATGTGCCGACCTTTACCGACTCTTTACCCAAGGTGAACGCTCACACAAACGGCCCTAAAGCCGTGATTCGTTGAACGACACGGACGATTCAAGCCTGCGTGAAGCCGAGCAGCTCACTCGGCACGGCGCCGGCCGCGATCGCCGTTCACTAAGCGCAGCCATCCGACATAGCGGACTGCAACAGTTAGCGGTCAGCGAACGCACAAAAACCCTGCACATACTCGAGCAGGGTTTTCTCAATTGGCTCGCAGGCAGGCTGGCTTACGCAGCCTGCCTACCGCTTGGCGTGGTTAGAAGCGGTATGTGGCCGACAGCACTGCCGAACGCGCAGCACCGTACTCGATGGCCGAAGAGCGTGCGGTGGTGGTGCCGGCACCCACAGTGGTGCCCACTTGCGTTCTCACGCTCTCAACATATTCCTTATCAAACAGGTTGTTGAGATTGAGTTGCAGATCAAGTTCCTTGTTGACCTTGTAACCGACCATGGCGTTGTGCAGCCAATAGGCATCCAGCTTTACGCCATCATTGGAAGCGGTAAGGTTACGCTCGCTGACATAGCGGGCACCGTAACCGACGCGCCAGCCAGCTGGCAGATCATAAGTCGTCCACAGATTGAGCGAACGAGGCGGAGTGTTGGCCAACGCCTGACCTTCGCGGGCAATACCTGCCGCCGTGTTGGCCGCTTCAAGGGTCTCGCTGTCCAGGAAGGTGTAGTTGGCGTAGACATTCCACTGATCAGTGACACGTCCGGTTGCGCCCAGCTCAAAGCCCTGAACGCGCTGCTTGCCTGCCAGCTGGGTACTGCCATCAACCATGGTTTCGCGGGCATTGCTCTTCTCTACCCGGAACAGCGCTGCATCCAGGCCCAGACGACTATCGAGGAACTCCCACTTGGTGCCCAACTCCCAGGTTTTGTTCTTCTCAGGCTCAAGATCCTGAGTCGCCGCAGACAGGCCAGCACCGCTGGTCGCCAGGTTCTCGGCGGATGGGTTGAAGGAGTCGCCATAGGCAACGTAGATACGCCCATTCTCTGCCGGCTTATAGGTCAGCCCCGCACGCTTGCTCAGATGCTCATCGCTTGAGTTGAAAGACGTCCGGGCATTGGTCGCCAGGGTGTGATCATCGGCATCGCCATCCACCCAGTCATAACGCAGGCCGAGACTCAAATCCCAGTAGTCGTTCAGTGCGATGGTGTCGAACGCGTACAGCGCGCGGTCGAGCAGGCGCGTCTCGGTATTCGCGCTATCAGCCTTATTGGTCGGACCATTCCAACGACCAGGCGGGTTACTCAGGTCATAACCGCTGTCCGGAAACGCCAAGTTATAGGCGTAGGTAGTACGGTCATAGGTCTCACGTGATAGCTCGACACCGCTGACCAGCGTGTGGGCCAGGCCAAAGGTCTCGAAGTTGGCAGTCAGGTTGGTCTGATTGATCAGCATTTTGCTGGTGACATCACGACCATAGGCCTGCGGACCTGCGGGCAGATATTTGCCAGCCGCCAGAACTGGACCAACACCAGACGATGAACGACGACGATCAAGGTTGACATGGGACGCCGAGATGACTGTATCGCGGTGGATTTCCGAGTAACGGGTCAGGTTCTGCAAGCGCAGGCTGTCGTTGATGTCATGCTCAAGCTTGACCGTGAATGCATCGCTCTCGATTTCTTCCTTGTCCAGATTGCGCCAGCCAAAGAAGCTTTCACGGTCCACGCCTGCCAGGCGCTTGCCATTGATTGCCGGCACGCCGTAATCAGGCAGGTTGTCGTCCGTTTGGTGGAAGTAACTCAGGGTCAAACGCGTCGAATCGCTCAGACCCAACAGCAGCGACGGTGCGATGCCCCAGCGCTGACGATCGACATAGTCGCGGCCTGGCACATCGTTCTCATGGGCCATCAGGTTAAGGCGCATGGCGCTGCCGGTACCCACGCCATCCAGGGTCTGGTTGGAGTCCAGGGTCAGGCGGTGATAGTTGTCGGTGCCCAGGCTGGCGCCAATTTCAGTGAAGTCACGCTGGAGCGGCTGTTTGCTGACCTGGTTGATGCTGCCGCCAGTGGTACCGGAACCACCGAATACCGAGTTGGGGCCCTTGATGACTTCAACGGCTTCGATATTGAAGGTATCGGTACGGTTGTTCTGCGAGCTGTCACGCAGGCCGTCGATCTGCATGTTGGCGTTGGCACTGAAGCCACGGATGTTGATGCTGTCGCCCGAGCCACCACCGCCCTCACCGGCGTTGAAGGTGATGCCGGAAACGTTGGCCAGCACTTCTTTCATGCTCAGGGCTTTCTGCTCTTTAAGCAGCGCCTGCGGTACCACGGTGATGGTCTGCGGGGTATCGAGTAGCGGTACAGCGTACTTGGCCGACGCCGAGCTTTCGGTCTTGTAGTCTTCGGTTTGCTCACCTTTGACCGTTACGCTGCCCAGCTCAACCGGTGTCTTGGCTTTTTGCGGCGCTTGCTCAGCGGCCAGGCCTGCGCCCGCCCAAGAGGCGATGACCAGACCAATGGCCGAAGCCAGAACACGACGCTGCGGCAGGCTGCCGGCTTTTTTACCCATACCCATGAGAACCACCCCCAGATAAAAACGAGGCGTGATTCTAATTGATAACTATTATCAAGCAATAGGCATTTACACCTTAATTCGCATTTAGTTCCATTCCTGTAGCTTTTTATCCAACAGGCACTCGCGTCCAATACTGGCCAGATCACGACAGCCCGTCAGCGCCATCGCCACTTCCAATTCAGCGCGCAACAGCTGTACCACATGCGCCACACCGCTCGCCCCGGCGGCTGCCAGGCCATACACATAGGGTCGCCCGACCAGCACAGCATCAGCGCCCAAGGCCAACGCCTTGAATACATCCGTACCGCGGCGAATACCGCCATCGAGCAGCAGCGGCACCCGCCCCTGCACCGCAGCAGCGATTTCCGCCAGCACCTCGATGGTGGCGGGCTGGCCGTCCAAAGTCCGTCCGCCATGATTGGAGACAATGATGCCGTCGACGCCTTCGGCCACTGCACGCCGCGCATCCTCGGCAGTCATCACGCCCTTGAGCAGGATCGGCAGACGCGTCAATGAACGCAGCCATTGCACATCCGCCCAGCCAGGCGCTGCCGCAAGCAACGCACCACCGAGCAGCAAACCACCGCTGGGCGGCGCGCACTCATGCAATGGCTGCATACCGCGCAGATTGACGGCTTCAATCCCCCCCGGCAAAGAAAAGCCCGCGCGCTGTTCACGGTTGCGCATACCGTTGACCGGCGCATCCACCGTCAACACCAGCGCCTGATAACCCGCCGCTTCGGCGCGCCTGACTAGCGCTTCGGTAAAGGTTCGATCCGGTTGGATATACAGCTGAAACCACAGCGGGTTATGGGCATGCTCGGCCACGGCTTCGAGGGACACACTGGCCTGGGTGCTCAGCACCATGCCGGCCTGCACAGCAGACGCAGCCAGCACCGTTGCCAGCTCACCCTGGGCATGCGCCAACTGCTGATACGCCACCGGCGCGAGGAAAATCGGGTGAGTAAAGGTCTGACCGAACAACTGCAGATGGGTATTACCACCACTGAGATCAGCCAACACCCGCGTACGCAGACAAATACGCTGAAACGCCGCCTGATTTTCCGCCAGGGTCAGTTCATCAGCCGCGCCGCCCGCGATATAGGCCCAGGCCTGGGCGCTCATGCGCTCGCGGGCCAGGGGTTCATAGTCCGCCACGGCAGCAACACTTGGCGGAATCTGCGTCAGTTTTGGTAACGGCATGCCGGTCATGTATTGGCCCACTGGCGCAGCAGGTTGTGATAAACCCCGGTCAACCGCGCCAGCTCAGCACTCTCTGGCACTTCAAGGGTCAGCGCCTGTACCGCCCGATCCAGCTCCAGCAACAGGCCGCGCTGAGTGTCATCACGTACCAGGCTCTGAATCCAGAAAAACGCCGCATAACGCGTGCCACGGGTTACCGGATTGACGCGGTGCAGGCTGCTGCCGGGATACAGCACCAGATGCCCAGCCGGCAACTTGACGCTGTGGCTGCCGTAGCTGTCCTCGACCACCAGCTCACCCCCCTCGTACTCATCCGGATCACTGAAAAACAGCGTGGCCGACAGATCACTGCGCACTCGATGCGGCGTGCCCGGCACACTGAAAATCGCGTTGTCGATATGATTGCCGTAGGTGCCGCCGCCGGTGTAACGGTTGAAGCGCGGTGGCAACACCTTCAGCGGCAAGGCCGCCGAAACAAACTGCGGATGGTTGCCCAGACGCTGCACGATAAAGTCGCCAATCTGCACCACCAGCGGATCATCCTGCGCCAGTTGCTGATTGGCCTTGGCTTTGGCCGCCTGATAGCCCGCCGTCAGCCGACCATCCTGCCAGCTGGCCTGCTCAAAGGCCTGACGGCACTCACGCACCTGTTCGGGCGTCAGCACATCGGCAATGCTCAACATCATGATTCGCTCTCCTCACCGGCCGCCCTGAGCGACCGCCACCAAACAGTTGCAAATGATTCTAAATAGCTAGCGCGCACTATGACAGCGCCACACACCTAGGCAGTTGATCCAGCCCAATAAAAAGCGCTCAGCCTCCACCTCAATGCGCCAGCCAACCGCTGCAGCGGAAAAATAAAACGCCCCGAATACCATCGGTATTCGGGGCGCTTGTTTGCTGCCTGGTGTGACTTAAAAACGGAAATCAGTGCTCAAGGTTAGGGTGCGTGGATCACCCAACAAAGCACGGCGACCTTGCCAGTTGGCTGAGGCGACATATTCCTCATCCGTCAGGTTATCGATGTTCAGACGCACATCCACATTGGCATTCACTTCATAAGAAGCCATCGCTGCAAAGGTGGTGTAACTCGGCACGCGACCAAAGCGGCCATTGGCGACCATACGCTCGGCATCATCCGGACGCCCCAGGTACGACGAGCCGACATGCTGCGCGCCCAGACCGAAGGTCAGCCCGACCGGCAGGCGGTAGGTCGTCCACAGGTTGCCGGAGACTTTTGGCGTAAAGGCCAGCTCGTCGCCATTGGTACGCAGTTCAGTGCCGTAATCCCCAGCATTCGCGCGACGACGTACGTCATCCAGGTAAGCGCTGTGCTTACGTTCGCTGTCCATAAAGACGATGCCGCCAAACACGCTCCAGTTATCGGTGAGTTTGCCCGAAGCGCTCAACTCCAGCCCTTTGACGGCCTGCTCACCATACCCTTTGAGCGTGGCGCTGCCGGTCTGGCCAACATCAAGCCCGGTGATGGCCACATTTTTCTTCACGGTGTAGAACAACGCCGCCGCGGTCGAGAGGCGCTTGTCGAAGAAATCCCACTTGGTGCCGATTTCATAGTTGTGCGCACGCACCGGGTCGGCCCCCTTGATCAGCGCGGGCAGCCCCTGGTCGGCTCGCGAGATATCGGAGTTCGACAGGTAGGAGCCTGGCGGCTGAGTGGAAACGCCATACGCGGTGTAGAGGCTGCCATTCGGCAGTGGCTTGTACACCAGGCCCAGCTTGCCGCCCAGGCTCAACTCGGTGTCATTGAAACCATCGCCCGGCGTAGCGGCACCGCTGCTCAGGTTACGGCTGCTGATGCTGGCCTCGTATTGCTCCAGGCGCAGGCCACCGGTGAGTTGCCACTGCGGGTTGAACTCCAGCGTGTCGTAAACATAAAGAGCGGCAGTATCCACATCCACCTTGGTGCGATCACGCGGAGCCAGTGCTGCCGGCACACTGCGCGACCAGTCCGGGTGAAACACACTGACCAGGCCGGGCAGGGTCTGTGAAGCGAATGCCAGCGACTCGGACTTCTCGTGAGTCAACTCCAGCCCAGTGGACAGGTTGTGGGCAATACCCCAGGTCGAAAACTGGGTGGACAGGTTGGTGATGTTGCTCAGGGACGTGTTGACCCGGTCGTATTGCTGACGCTGCACATTGACCAGCGCGGCATTGGCATTGTTATCGTCATCCAAGACATGGGTAAACCGCGCCTGACGATCCACCCGAGCAAGGCGTGTCTGGTTGCTCACGGTGCTGACGGCACCAAGATCCTGCTCAATACGAAACAGCAATGCATCGCTGGTGGTGTCGTCGAAATCCGACTTTAGGCCGAAGAACGTGTCACGGTCCGCCGACCAAACGGACGGATCATAGGGCGTACCGGCACCCTTGAGTTTGTCGCGCAGCGCCACCCCGGCCACCCCAAGGTCAGGACGATCATTCATCTGTACATGCTCATAGGCGAAGATCGTGCGCGTATCGGTGCCCAAGCCAAACGCTACCGAAGGTGCGATGCCCCAACTGTTCTTCTCGGCATGCTCACGCCCGGCCACACCGCTGTCTTCCAGCAGCAGGTTGAGGCGCACTGCGGTGCTGTCGTTGATCACCTGATTGGTATCGAGGGTCATGCGCTTGCGCGCCTCGGAATCGTATTGGTCGAAGGCATAGCTGATGCCGCCACCGATAAATTCTTCCAAGGTTGGCGTCTTGGTCACGAGGTTGACGTAGCCCCCTGCACCACCCCGGCCGTTATCGGCCGCCGGGCCCTTGGCCACTTCAACCGACTCGACGTTGAAAACGTCGCGGGTGTAGCTGCCGTTGTCGCGCGCACCGTCGATAAAGATGCTGCCGCTGGTGTCGAAACCACGCAGGCTGAAATTGTTGGTGCCACTGGCAAAGCCGTTCTCGCCGGCATTGAAGCTGATACCAGGCGTGTTGCTCAGCACGTCAGTCAGGTTGCGCGCGCCCTGCTCCTTGAACAGCGCTTCAGGGATAACGCTGAAGGTTTGCGGCGTATCCAACAGCGCCGCAGTCTGCTTTGGCGAGGAGGCCTTATCGACCTTGTAGCCGTCGTCCTGCTGACCTTTAACCGTGACGCTGCCCAGCTCAACCGGGGTTTTATCGGCGTCGGCAGCCAAGCTGTGGCTGGCACAGGATGCGATGGCTAAACCGATGGCGCTGGCCAGCAGGCGGCGTTGCGGGAGACTTCTGCGCTTTTTATCGTAGTTGTTCATGAGAATCGCTCAGGCTTTAAAATCTGGCGCAATTCTAATTAGTAAGCACTCTCAATCAATCTTTACATCTCGTTTACAGCAACTCGTTTGTAACAAAATTGTTACGGCGAAACGCCCAGAGCTGCAGCCCACACGCCTGCAATAACGACAGGCACCTGACGGATCAGAGGCAGAAGATTGCGGGCACAAAAAAGGCACGAGGGTGAGCCCGTGCCTTTTTGCGTAGCGTTTAGCCTGCGTATTACAGGTAGAACGACTTCAGCGGCGGGAAGCCATTGAACTCCACCGCGCTGTAGCTGGTGGTGTAGGCGCCAGTGGACAGCCAGTAGACACGGTCACCGATGGCCAGATTGAGCGGCAGGCCGTACTTGTAGTTCTCGTACATGATGTCAGCGCTGTCGCAGGTCGGCCCCGCGATGACAACCTCTTCCATCTCGCCCTTCTTCTCGGTGTAGAGCGGGAACTTGATCGCCTCGCCCATGGTTTCGATCAGGCCACTGAACATGCCCACATCGACATACACCCAGCGTTCGACCGCGGTACGCGACTTGCGCGCCACCAGCACCACTTCGCTGACCAGAATGCCCGCGTTGGCGATCAGCGAGCGGCCCGGTTCAAGGATGATTTCCGGCAGGTCATCGCCGAAGTCTTCCTTGAGGAAACGGATGATTTCCTCGGCATAGGTTTCCAGGCTGTTGGTACGGGTGATGTAGTTGGCAGGGAAGCCGCCGCCCATGTTGATCAGCTTGAGCTCAATGCCGTCTTCTTCTTTAAGACGCTCGAAGATCACCTTTACCTTGGCAATCGCCGCGTCCCACACCGAGATGTCGCGCTGCTGCGAGCCAACGTGGAACGACAAGCCGTAAGGCACCAGACCGAGGTCACGGGCGAGGATCAGCAGGTCCATGGCCATGTCAGTCTGGCAGCCGAACTTGCGCGACAGCGGCCAATCGGCAGTGGTCGAGCCTTCGGTGAGGATGCGCACATAGACTTTCGCACCCGGCGCAGCCTTGGCGATATTGCGCAGGTCGGCTTCCGAGTCGGTGGCGAACAGGCGCACGCCCTTCTCATAGAAGTAGCGGATGTCCTTGGATTTCTTGATGGTGTTGCCGTAGCTGATGCGATCCGGGCTGACGCCACGTCCCATGACCTTGTCCAGCTCGTAGATCGAGGCGATATCGAAGCTGGAGCCTTTTTCCTTGAGCAAGTCGATGATCTCGACCGCCGGGTTGGCCTTGACTGCGTAATACACCTTGGCGAATTCGAAACCAGCGCGCAGGTCATCGTAAGCCTGGCTGATGATCGCGGTATCGATGACCACGAACGGGGTTTCCTGAGTATCGGCAAACGCCTTCATGCGCTGAAACGTAGCGGGTGCGTAATAGTCTTCGACCTTGATCGGCATGCGGAACTCCAGTTGGCTGAACCCGTTAACACAGTTTTAGTCAGGCAAACGCTGCGTACGCAGTCCGTTGCCCACCATTTAGGGAGACCTGGCGGCTAACCCGCACAGGTAGAACGTCTGATCAGTTTCCCCACTTTGGTTCGCCTACTTCCCAAGGCATGTTCGCCGAGAACCCCTTGAGGTCTCTCGTCGTCAGTACTTGAGCCGGATGGATCGTTGCCAGCATGGACGTTCGGCGCGAACTTTAGGGCCATGGGGGGCTGAGATCAATCAAAAATGCCGTGCTTTTGCTCCTCTTTGTCGCCTTATTGATTGAACGTTTTATATTCAAAACAAAACGCCATGAAATGCTGCACAACGCGCGAAAAAACCCAGGTTTTGCGCACTGACTACAGGTCGCCGCGCTGACCGACGTTTACCGTTATAATCGCCGCCTTTTTTGACAGACCGACTATTCAGTCGACGGGTTCCCGCACAATGACCATCCAGGCCACCGAAGTCGGCAAACGCCGTACATTCGCCATCATTTCCCACCCAGACGCCGGTAAAACCACCATTACCGAGAAGCTGCTGCTGATGGGCAAGGCAATCGCCGTGGCCGGTACGGTTAAGTCGCGTAAGTCCGACCGCCATGCCACCTCCGACTGGATGGAGATGGAGAAGCAGCGCGGCATCTCCATCACCACCTCGGTGATGCAGTTCCCGTATCGCGAGCACATGATCAACCTGCTCGACACCCCCGGCCACGAAGACTTCTCGGAAGACACCTACCGCACCCTGACCGCCGTGGACAGCGCGCTGATGGTGCTCGACGGCGGTAAAGGCGTTGAGCCACGCACCATCGCCTTGATGGATGTCTGCCGCTTGCGCGACACGCCGATCGTCAGCTTTATCAACAAGCTCGACCGCGACATCCGCGACCCGATCGAACTGCTCGACGAGATCGAAGCCGTCCTGAAAATTAAAGCCGCGCCGATCACCTGGCCGATTGGCTGCTACCGCGACTTCAAGGGTGTGTACCACCTGGCCGACGACTACATCATTGTCTACACCCCGGGCCACGGCCACGAGCGCACCGAAACCAAGATCATCCAGCACCTCGACTCCGATGAGGCCCGCGCCCACCTGGGCGACGAGTACGAGCGTTTTGTCGAGCAGCTGGAACTGGTGCAGGGTGCTTGCCACGAGTTCGACCAGCAGGAGTTCCTCGACGGCCAACTGACCCCGGTGTTCTTCGGCACCGCACTGGGCAACTTCGGCGTCGACCATGTACTCGACGCGGTAGTCGATTGGGCGCCCAAGCCGCTCGCCCGCATCGCCAACGAGCGCACCGTGGAGCCGGTGGAAGAAAAGTTCAGCGGCTTCGTGTTCAAGATCCAGGCGAACATGGACCCCAAGCACCGCGACCGCATCGCCTTTATGCGTATCTGCTCGGGCAAATACAGCCAGGGTATGAAGATGCGTCATGTGCGTACCGGTAAGGATGTGCGCATCGGTGACGCCCTGACCTTCTTCTCCAGCGAGCGCGAGATGCTGGTCGAGGCCTACGCTGGCGACATCATCGGCCTGCACAACCACGGCACCATCCAGATCGGCGACACCTTCACCGAGGGCGAAGCGCTAGGCTTCACCGGTATCCCGCACTTCGCACCGGAACTGTTCCGCCGCGTGCGTCTGAAGGACCCGCTGAAATCCAAACAACTGCGCCAGGGCTTGCAGCAGCTGGCGGAGGAAGGCGCAACGCAGGTGTTCTTCCCCGAGCGCAGCAACGACATCATCCTCGGCGCGGTCGGTGTGCTGCAGTTCGACGTGGTCGCCAGCCGCCTGAAAGAGGAATACAAGGTCGAGTGTGCCTATGAGCCGATCACGGTCTGGTCGGCGCGCTGGATCGACTGCAGCGATAAGAAGAAGCTCGAAGATTTCTCCAACAAGGCGGTGGAAAACCTCGCCCTGGATGGCGGCGGCCACCTCACCTACCTGGCCCCGACGCGGGTCAACCTGAGCCTGATGGAAGAGCGCTGGCCGGACGTGAAATTCCGCGCTACCCGCGAACATCACTAAGCCATCCACCC
>TARA_R110002072_G_scaffold300142_6_pt1 | contig 128667 bp, 108 predicted proteins | sample TARA_R110002072 | Tara Oceans TARA_R110002072 (sample SAMEA4397118) | marine metagenome | biome: Polar Biome; feature: [SRF] surface water layer (ENVO:00010504); material: water (ENVO:00002006), including particulate matter (ENVO:01000060) such as... | depth 5 m
TATGTTCTTCGCCCAGCTGCCTGCTGACGTGCAGCCCTTTGTTGAAGAGTTGCTGGTGCACTACCTGCTGGCCAATGGCGAGCACGCGCTGCCACTGGAAGCGCTGCTGGCTGAGGTGGCCAAGGTCAGGCGCTGGCGTCTGCGCGACTATATGAAGAAGATTGCCCGCGATTGCAGCCTGTTCAGTGCCCGGGTTGGCGCGTTCGGTTTGCGCGTAGTGCGCCGTGAGTGTGCCGCTGAGCTTGCGCCCTTGCTCGATCAGCCCGACGCTCTGCTCGCGGAAGGGCGGGCCTTGAAATTAGGCGGCTCCGCCACGGTGGCTCTGGTCCACCAGGCCGATCGTGAACTGGTGGTCAAGCGCTACAACGTGAAAAACCTCGGCCACTGGCTGAAACGTTTCTGGCGGCCCAGTCGCGCCTGGCACAGCTGGGTCGAGGGCAATCGTCTGCAGCTGCTGGGCATCGTCACGCCACAGCCACTGGCCGTGCTGGAGCGGCGCTGGTGCTGGTTACGTGGGCGCGCCTACCTGATTACCGAATACTGCGGCGGGCAGGATATAATCGCGCGCTTTCAGCCATACCAAGATGGAACACCCCCGGAAACCGAGCTGTTGGCGCTGGATCGTTTGTTCGCTGCCTTGTTGCGTGAACGCATCAGCCATGGCGATTTCAAGGGGCATAATCTGTTTTGGGATGAAAGTCTGGGTCGTTGGTCGCTAATCGATCTCGACGCCATGCAGCAGCACCGCAGTGCGCGTAGTTTCGCCAAGGCCTATGCCCGCGACCGCGCCCGCTTTCTGCGTAACTGGCCCGCCGACTCGGCGCTGCACCAGTTGCTCAACCAACGTATACCGCTGACGCCCGCCGTCGGCTCAGCAGACTAGAAGAGGCAAAACCAGTGGCACTGACCATTCTCGGCCTGTCCGGCGCCCTCAGCCATGACCCTTCCGCCGCCCTATATATCGACGGCAAGCTGATCGCGGCCGCCGAAGAAGAGCGCTTTGTGCGCGACAAGCACGCGAAGAACCGCATGCCCTACGAATCGGCCAAGTTCTGCCTGGAGCAAGCCGGGATCAAACCGAGTGATGTTGATGTGGTGGCCATTCCTTTCGCCCCCATCAGCATCTTCAGCGAAGCACGCTGGAAGTATGCCAAGCGCTACTGGTACGCCCCGGATCGTGCGCTGGACGCCATCCTCATGGGTAACCGCCGCTATAAGCGTTACTACAAACACATTCAATGGTGCCTGCAGCAACTCGGCTTCGACCTGAAAAAGATCAAGATCGAGCCTGTCGAGCACCACCTGGCACATGCCGCCAGCGCATACCACTGCTCGGGCTTTACCGAGAAAACCGCGATTCTCGGCATCGACGGCAAGGGTGAGTACGCCACCACCTTCTTCGGCTACGGCGAGAACGGCAAGATTCACAAAATCAAAGAGTTCTATGACCCGGACTCTTTGGGTGGCCTGTACGGCGCGATCACCGAATTCCTCGGCTTCGAGATGCTCGATGGCGAGTTCAAGGTCATGGGCATGGCACCTTATGGCGATGCCAGTAAGTACGATTTCTCGCGTTTGGCCAAGTTCGAGAACGGCGAGTTGATCATCAATACCGAGTACGCCAACGTCATTGGTCTGCGTCGTTATAAAGAGAACGGTAAGGGCTTCTACTTCTCCAAGAAACTGATCGAGTGGCTGGGGCCCAAGCGTCATGGCGATATCGCTGATGACCCTTACATCCACTACGCGGCCAGCATGCAAGCACTGTTCGAGAAACTGGCGCTGCAGATGATGGAGCACTACCTCGGTGACATCATCCGCGAAACCGGCAAGATCGCCTTTGCCGGCGGTTGCGCGCTGAACGTCAAGTTGAATCAGAAGATCATTGCCCGCGACGACGTGAAAGAGTTGTTCGTACAACCCGCTTCCGGCGATGCCGGTACAGCTGTCGGCGCTGCCGCCTATGTATCGCACCAGCGCGGCGTGCCGGTGGAAAAGATGGAGCACGTCTACCTCGGTCCGTCTTACTCCAACGAAGATGTGATCGCCGCCTGCGCGCGTCACCCGAACGCGCCTAAGTGGCAGCAGATCGATGACATGCCGCAGCGCATCGCCAAAATCATGGTTGAGGGCAATCCAGTCGCCTGGTTCCAAGGACGTATGGAGTTCGGCCCACGCGCACTGGGTGGTCGCTCGATCATTGGTTGCCCGAGCATCCCCGGCGTGGCTGACCGGATCAACGAGCAAATCAAGTTTCGCGAGCGCTGGAGACCCTTCTGCCCGTCGATGCTCGACACCGTCGGCCCGCAGATGCTCAAGGTCGACCATCCGAGCCCGTTTATGACTTTCACCTTCGAAGTGAATGAAGAGTGGAAGACACGCGTCAGCGAAGTGGTGCACGAAGACGGCACCTCGCGCGCCCAAGTCCTCAAGCGCGAGTACAACCCGCGGTACTACGACATGATGCTGGAGCTTGAGAAACTCACCGGCAACGGTGTGTCGCTCAACACCTCGCTCAACCGCCGCGGCGAGCCGATGATCTGCTCACCAACCGACGCGCTGGACATGTTTTTCGGCTCGGACCTGCAGTACCTGATCATGGAAGATATTTTGGTGGTTAAGGACGGAGTGGGTGGGTATGCATCGGTCTGATGCAGTTGAGCAAACGCCTTGGGTCCTACAGCTCTGCCATGGCTATGACGGCCCCTTTCTCGACTGTGCCCGGCAGTACGCGGCGTTATTTGCGGGTACGCGCTATCGGGTCTGCACGGTTTATCTAACCGGCGCGGCTAATGAAGAGGTCCGGCAGGGGTCGGCCTCCGATGAGGTGATTTTTCTCCAGTACTCAAGCCGCGACCTGCGCGGTCTGAAGCTGCGAGCCATCCGCGAGTTGTCCAAGTTGGCTGCCTCGCGGCACTTTGTTACCTGCATTGCTCACCGTTTCAAACCCATATACATCGCCTTGCTCGGAACCTCACTGCCCGTTATTGGTGTGCACCACGCATTTGGCGTATACGGCCGCCCCTTGCGCCGCCTGTTTATCAACCGGTTTCAGTCGCGCCTGCTGCTGCTAGGCGTCTCCAATGCCGTGCGTGATGAAATCCGCCAACAACTGCCAAGCTGGCCAGCCGAGCGTATTGAGACCCTGTACAACCGTATCGATGTTGCCGCGGTCCAGGCCGAGCAAGTCTCAAGAGAATTGGCGCGCGAGCACCTTGGGCTGCCGCAGGGCGCTTGGGTGGTTGGTAATGTTGGAAGGCTGCATCCGGACAAGGACCAGGCCACGCTGATCCGAGGGTTCGCGCTTGCGTTGCCAAATTTACCAGCGGGCAGTTTGCTAGCAATTATGGGCAATGGTCGGCTTGAGGCTTCGCTTAAGTCTTTGGTCGACGAGCTTGGGGTGAGCGCTTCAGTACGCTTTCTAGGACAGGTGCCCACTGGGCGTCGTTATTTTAAGGCTTTCGATGTTTTTGCGCTGACGTCTGACCGCGAACCCTTTGGCATGGTTTTGCTTGAGGCGATGGCGGCAGGGGTGCTGTTACTGGCTGCGGACTGCGGTGGTGCACCAGAGGTGGTAGGTGATGTTAGAGCGCTTTTCCCGTTCGGGGATGCGGAGGCTCTCGCGGATTGCCTAGTTGGTTCATCTCAGTCAATGGCAGGCGTTTATAGTTATGAGCAAAAGCTTCATGAGCATTTCTCAGATGAAGCGGTGGGTCGGCACGTTTGGCAAAAGTCGGGTCTTTGTAGCTACTTCTTTAAAACGTAAAAGGATGCAACGGCGGATGACTTTGCTCGCGACGGTTAGAGATGCGTTGTGTCGGCGCTGGTTACGGCGGCGGGGTATAAAATTTTCTTCAAGCTTGAGCAACCTGAGGCCGAATGCAGAGTTGATACTGGAGTCGGGTGTTGCCATGCGCGATGTGCGAATGGACTTCGATCACCTTGAAATCGGTGCTATGACCTACATCAGGAGCGATTCTGAGTTGATTAACGTCAGTCAGATTGGCCGTTTTTGTGCCATCGGCAACGGTGTTGTGATTGGTCAGGATCGAGCGGGACATCCGTTGAATTGGGTAAGCAGCCATCCCTTTGCTCATGTTGTGGATAAATTTCATTACAGCTCGAATGTTCCCTCAACAGTCATCGGACACGATGTATGGATCGGTCGTGAGGCGATGATTATGGAAGGCGTCAGCGTAGGCACAGGAGCCGTTGTAGCTGCGCGTGCATTGGTTACTCGGGATGTTCCGCCTTACGCGATCGTTGCCGGCACTCCGGCGCGAGTAATTCGCTATCGGTTCGATGAGCTTTTAATTGATAAAATGTTGGCCAGCGAGTGGTGGTGCCTACCCATAGAGGTCTTACTGCAACTACCGCTCGACGAGCCTCAGTCGTTCCTTAAGGCACTAGGAGCGCAAAAAAAAGTGGCAAAGGAGTACCCAAAAGTGCTTCTGCAACGCAACAGATGGGCTGCCACGTATCAGCTTGGGAGGCCGTGCTGATGAAGGTGCTTTTTCTGGTTCAAGCGCAACAGCGAGCAATTCTTGATCGGCTTTACGAGGGTGTCGCCGGTGCGAGCGCGAACTGCGACATACGGTGGCTGGGCAGTGACGAGCAAGCGAACTTGCGTCAGTACTTTCGCGAGAATGTTGATGTTGCGCATTACGACCGAATACTGTTTTTCTTGCGCTTTAAAAAGGAAGTTCGGCAATGGCGCTTCATTCGTTCTTTGCCCAATCTGGTTATTCTTGAGCACGACGCCTATCAGAACTATATCCCTTGCAAGTACACGGGTAAGTTCAGCGCGCATTATCGGCGGATGCCTTGGGTGCGGATTATCAGTTCGGGGTTTGAGGTCGCGCGGCGATTACGTGAGGAGGGATTTGACGCGCATTTTGTGTCCAAGGGCTATGACCAAGCTTTGTTACGCGACCTTAGTCGCGAGCGCGATATAGAGTTGGGTTTCGTTGGAAGCACTAAGAGCGGTGCATATAGCGGTCGCAAGGCGCTGCTCGACGAGTTGGCGCAGTTGGAAAATCTGGTGGCGACCCGTACCAAGTCTGGCGAAGACTATCTTAATACACTTAACCGTATCCGCTTCTTTGTGAGTGCAGATGTTGGTATGGGCGAGTATATGATCAAAAACTTCGAGGCTATGGCCTGTGGTTGCGTGTTGCTGGCTTATGACCAAGGGCAGGAAGAAAACCAAGCACTCGGTTTTATCGACATGCAAAACATTGTGCTTTATCGAACAATTGACGAGTTACGCACTAAGCTCGCAACACTTCGCGCAGATTCAGCTTGGGTCGCGAGGATCGCTGCTAGCGGTCGGGAGCTTGCCGAGTCGCGTTATAGTTTCGAGCGTATAGGTGAGGCGGTCGTACAGGCGATGCAGGCGCCCTTGCGACCTGCCCCTGTGCCCGGTTGGTTATGCCGGCTGCGAAACCGCCTGGGAGGTTGGGTATGACCGCCCCGCGCCTGCTGTTTCTCATTCCCTACTTCGGCCGCTGGCCATTCTGGATGCCGTTCTTCCTGCAGAGCTGCCGTTATAACCCTGATGTAAAGTGGATTTTCTTCACTGATTGCGGCATACCGGCCGAAGCGCCAAGCAATGTGCAATTTCGGTCTATCAGTTTTGCCGAATACTGCGCAAAGGTATCTGCTCGATTGGGCATAGAGTTTCAGCCGCGTAGCCCTTACAAGCTCTGCGACCTGAAACCGGCGCTAGGGTATGTACATGCTGATGAGCTGGAGGGTTTCGATTTTTGGGGTTTCAGTGATATTGATCTGGTGTACGGCGATTTGCGTGCCTATTTCACTATAGACCGTCTGCAGCGCTTCGATTTGTTGTCAACTCACGAACGACGTGTTTCTGGTCACTTATGCCTGCTGCGAAACACCGCGAGGATGCGGGAAGCCTTTATGCAGGTACCCGGCTGGCAGGCGAAGCTTTCATCGGTTGAGCACAATGCTTTTGATGAAGGAGCCTTCAGTCGCCTCTTCATACGTTACAAAAGCTGGCCTGCAGCTTTGCGGCGGGTGAGCGATGCGCTTAATCCATGGCGGCGTTCTAGTGAGTTTGTTGAGGCTTACAGCACGCCTAACGGACGCGTCGCTTGGCATGACGGTAGTCCTGATTTTCCGCAGCGCTGGACTTGGTTGGGTGGGCAACTGCGCAACGATCGCGATGGCTTGCGACAGTTTCCTTACTTTCACTTCATAGGCTGGAAGTGCGATGCCTGGCCTGCTTATGCCGAGCAAGATTTGCTAAGTGACGACATGCTGGCTGCGCGGGATGGATGGAGTATTACCCCCCAGGGTTTCCGAGAGGTTGAGTCTTGATTTTTTCCAGAGATAGCGAAATCACCTTGGTGGTGACCAGTTGTGGGCGTTTCGATTTGCTCACGCAGACACTTGCCAGTTTTGATGTCTTTAATAGCACGCCTATTCGCGAAGTGTTCATCACCGAGGACTCTGGGGATCAAGCTGTGCAGGCCTGTATTCCAGAGCATTGGCGTGAGCACACTACGTTTTTCGTGAATGTGCCGCGACTGGGGCAGCTGCGTTCAATCGATCTGGCTTATTCCCATGTTAAGACCCCGTGGGTCTTTCATTGCGAGGACGATTGGGCGTTCTATCGCCCCGGCTTTATTGAAGAGTCTCGGGTCTTGCTTGAGGCCGATCCGCAAGCGCTGCAGGTTTGGTTGCGCAGCTTTGCACACGATCTCGCGACTCATAGCCCCTATGTTTATTTGGGTGAGCGTGAGGTTGTCGAGGGGGTTGCCTACTATCGAGTCTGCTCGCACAAGGCAGAATGGCAAGGGTTTTCATTCAACCCTGGATTGCGCCGCTTGGTCGATTATCAGTGCTATGCGCCCTATGCCCAATACGCCAGCGAGAAGGATCTGTCACGCCTATATGCTGATGCACAGCGACATGCCCTGATTCTGGAGAACGATGCTGTGTTGCACACCGGGTTCGGTGAGCACATCAGTGTGCCCGAAGAGCGAGTGAAAAAAGCAAAACGCAAGAAGCAGGAACGGTTGCGTTTGCTTGTGGTTTTTATATTAGGTCTATTCTTTGGCGCTCTGTTATGAATTTCGTTCACGAATTTAGCGTGCTGTATCGTAGGTTCGGCTACTTTACGCTTGCATTGTTGGCCTTCGTTTTGAGTTTCTTGTTACTGCCAACTACTAAAATGGTTAACAATATTTTTTATGTGGCGTTGGCATTGCCTGCGCTGTTTTTTTTCCTGTTTCATTGGAGGCAGTATCTTCGGCTTTCTCCTTTCCTGTGGCTGTGGGGAGGGTTGTGCGCTTGGTTTTTATTGGTGGGTATTCAATCTGCCGACTTTCAGTACTTCAAACACTTGCTCTATGTGATTCTATTTGTGCTGCTGGTGAGCTTGCTGGTATCGCCTGGCATATTTCGAGATCCATTATTCGCGCGTGGGCTATTTTGGGCGGTTGGGGGTTATGTTTTTATAGCTGCTGTTGTTTATTGGGCGATAGGGCGCTATGCACCGGGGGAGCGAGTTCTTTGGTTGCCTTCTCGTATGACGGGTCCCATTTACACTAGCATGTGGCTGGCGTGCTGTTTCACTTTGGCTCTTCCAGTTTGGATAAGTCAGCGACGATGGGTAGAGCTTTCAATTGCTGTGTGCTTAGCAGTTTTCTGTATGGGGTATATTTTACAGAGTCGATCCGGGCTCGTAGGCCTTTTTGCGATAGGTGTATTGTTTTTAGGCTTCTTAGTTTTGCACCGCGCGCGCCTTGTAATTTTAATTTTGACTTTGATTGCGCTGGCATCGGTGGTGGTTTTCTACAGTATTCGTGAGGTTCCGCAGTTTTATAGTTTATTTGCTCGTGCTGACGCCGGGCGTTTTGAACTGTGGCACATTCTCATTGATGAGTGGTTGTCTTGCGGTTTATGGCTAGGCTGTGGTATGCAACATGTGACTACAGCTACGATTCTTGGTGGCGCGCCTATCCAGCATCCACATAATATTTTCCTAGCGTTAGGTCTTTATAGTGGGTTGGTATCTTTAGTAGTTTTTTTAATAATTGTTGCGGTTACGCTCCGGCGGGCATGGTTGCAGAATGATCCTTGGGGGCTTTACCTTTTTACCGCACTTATAATGCTGAATTTTGATGGTAGTAAACTCGTAGGTAATCCCGATGAGCTTTGGTTGCTGGTGCTCTTGCCCATGGCATTGATAGATAACCGCCGTGGGTTAGATAGCGTGCGGTTTTTTCCTGTCGAACGCCCATAGTCGCGAGCTATCGAAAAGCATGCCTTCTTTGCGTAAGTATTTTTCGAAATGCTCCCGGTTTCGCTGAACCAAATGTTTGCTGAGAGGGCGTCTGTGGATTTTCATATCTGCAATGTCTATTAATCCTAACTGAGCGTCCGGCGTGCGCACTATGTTGCCCAAGTGCAGTGAGCGGAAATAGATACCGTTTTGATGCAGGTTATATATGAATGTTGCTAGCTCAGGGATTGTCGCCGACCAAGTCAGCGCACCCTCGCGCAGTAGTTTTGACAATGTTTCGCCAGGTAGCGGGCTGTACAGTACGGCAGTCCAGGCCGGATTCTCCAATCTATATAGGCGTAACGGTTTTAATGTCCGTATGCCTCTTGCCTCCAAGCATGCTGCGTTATAGCAAAATCGTTGTGAGTGTGGACGCAGTAATGCCGACGAGAACAAGCGCTTGCGGCGAAACAATTTGAGCATGTTGCCGTCGCTCAAATGATAAACCTTAGGGCCGAAACCATCCTGCTCCAGGATTTTTGCGTTGTGAATCAGTGTTGAGAAATCTGCAGCAGACAGGTGGGTAAAAGTCAGCACGGTTCAGAGCCTTGATAATCACATGTGGGTCTATGATGCCTGATCTCGCAAGAGAGCGGCCATGGGGGGAGGGTGTTAAGATGTCGCTTTTGGCATGGGCGCCGTTATGACAGATACTCCCAAACAAGATGCTGCTTCTAGCCTCATAATCTACCTTCGCCTACTGACGTACGTGCTCCCTTACTGGGGGCTGTTTGCGATAAGTCTGTTTGGCTTCCTGATTTTCGCTTCCACCCAGCCGATGCTCGGCTACATGCTCAAGTTCTTCGTCGATGGTCTTAACAATCCTGACGCCGGACTGTTCGCCGAGGTGGCTTGGGTCGTTGAGCATGCACCCAGGCTGGCTGAGCTAAAGCTGCTCCACGCCGTGCCTCTGTTGATTGTGTTCATAGCCCTCTTGCAGGGCGTAGGCTCATTTCTGGGTAACTACTTCTTGGCCAAGGTCTCACTTGGCCTGGTGCATGACTTACGTATTGCGCTGTTCAACAACCTGCTGAGTTTGCCCAATCGTTATTTTGATAATCACAACTCAGGTCATCTGATTTCTCGTATTACCTACAACGTAACCATGGTCACTGGCGCTGCCACAGATGCAATCAAGGTGGTGGTGCGCGAAGGCATGACGGTGATTTTCCTGTTTGCCACCCTGCTCTGGATGAATTGGAAACTGACCATGGTTATGGTCGTCATTTTGCCCGTGATCGGCCTGATGGTATCGAGTGCCAGCAAGAAGTTTCGCAAGCAGAGTAAGAGAATTCAGGTCACCATGGGTGATGTCACGCATGTGGCATCGGAAACGATTCAAGGCTACCGCGTCGTGCGTAGTTTTGGTGGTGAAGGTTATGAGCAGCAGCGCTTCCACGACGCAAGTGAAGACAACAAAACCAAGCAACTGAAGATGGTTAGGCTTAATGCTGTTTACACGCCAAGTCTGCAGTTGGTGATTTACAGCGCCATGGCGGTTTTGATGTTTTTGGTGTTGTTACTACGTGGTGATGCCAGTGCGGGTGATCTCGTGGCCTACATCACGCTTGCCAGTCTTTTGCCTAAGCCGATTCGCCAGCTCTCTGAAGTCAGCTCGACTATTCAGAAGGGTGTTGCCGGTGCGGAAAGTATTTTCGAGCAGTTGGATGAGCAGTCTGAGGTAGACCGTGGTTCGCAGGAGCGCCAGCGTATTAGTGGTCGTTTGCAAGTGAACAATCTGAGCTTTCAGTACCCGACCAGCGAAAAACCGGTGCTCAACAATATTTCTTTTGTGGCTGAGCCGGGCCAGATGGTGGCGTTGGTGGGGCGTTCTGGCAGTGGTAAATCCACGCTGGCGAGTTTGATTCCGCGTTTTTATCACCACGAGCACGGCCAGATTCTGCTCGATGACCTGGATGTTGAAGAGTACACGCTGCGTAATCTGCGCCGTCATATTGCCTTGGTTACCCAGCATGTAACTCTGTTCAATGACTCCGTGCGCAACAACATTGCCTATGGCGATTTGGCCGATGCTCCGCTGGACGCGGTCAAACGTGCTGCTGCGGATGCCTACGCAGACGAGTTTATCGAGAAGATGCCGCAAGGCTACGACACCGTGGTGGGCGAGAATGGCGTCTTGCTTTCAGGGGGGCAGCGTCAGCGTTTGGCGATTGCCCGAGCGCTGCTCAAAGATGCACCTTTGTTGATCCTTGATGAAGCCACTTCGGCCTTGGATACCGAATCCGAGCGGCACATTCAGGCAGCATTAGATAAGGTCGTCGAAGGTCGCACCACCATCGTGATTGCCCATCGTCTGAGCACCATCGAGAAAGCTGATCTGATTCTGGTGATGGAGCAGGGCGAGATTGTTGAGCGTGGTACTCACGCGCAATTGCTGGCCCTCAATGGTTACTACGCACGTCTGCATGCCCGCGATTTTGCTGACGATGCTGACCTGCATGTGGAGCCGAGTGCTTGATGCCCCGTCGTGCGCGCACCGCCTGCATGTCAGGCGGTTGTGGTTCATGTGCTTTGCAGCGTTGGCTCGCTGTAGTGGTTCAACTTTGAATGCGGTCGCAGTGTAAAGCCGCCAGTCATCTCGGGTGGCAGGCTTAGTCAGTGCCGAGCGCCTTTGGTACACGTTCTTTGCTGCAACCGACATTAACGAATTCTTCCGCAAGGCGGTGCGCCGCCATGAACTGTTCTGGGTGCGCACGCTCGGCGGTTAGCCAGCGCAGTGGCCTGCCAATGTTATGATCCCCGGCAATCTGTTCTGCCGTTTCTGGAGTGTTTATGAAAGTGTCCATGCCGCGTTTCGACCAGGCCGCCGTTCTGGTGGTGGGCGATGTCATGCTCGATCGTTATTGGCATGGCGGCACTTCGCGGATTTCGCCGGAAGCGCCGGTGCCCGTGGTCAAGGTCGAGCAGATCGAAGACCGTCCGGGCGGCGCGGCCAACGTCGCGCTGAACATCGCCGCCCTCGGCGCACCGGCCACCTTGATCGGCGTGACCGGTGAGGATGAAGCCGCCGCAAGCCTGCGCAACAGCCTACAGGCGGTTGGCGTAAAGACCTTCTTCCAGACGATCAAAGACCAGCCGACTATCGTCAAATTGCGCGTGATGAGCCGTCATCAGCAGTTGCTGCGCATGGACTTCGAAGAGCCGTTCCGCACCGACTGCGCCGCTTTGGCTGCGAGCGTGGAAGCGCAACTAGACGGCATCAAAGTGCTGATTCTCTCGGACTACGGCAAAGGCGCGCTGCAGAACCATCAGGCATTGGTGCAACTGGCGCGTAGCAAAGGCATTGCCGTGCTGGCCGATCCCAAAGGTAAAGACTTCTCCATCTACCGGGGCGCTAGCCTAATTACGCCGAACCTGCACGAGTTCGAAACCATCGTCGGCCACTGCCGTGATGAGGCCGAATTGGTGGCCAAGGGCGCCGCCCTGATGGCGGAGCTGGAGCTGGGCGCATTGCTGGTGACCCGTGGCGAACACGGCATGACCTTGCTGCGCCCGGAGCATCCGGCGCTGCACCTGCCGGCGCGTGCCCGTGAAGTGTTTGATGTGACCGGTGCGGGCGATACAGTTATTTCCACCCTGGCGGCCAGCTTGGCGGCGGGTGAAGATCTACCAAATGCCGTCGCTTTAGCCAATCTGGCTGCCGGTATCGTGGTCGGTAAGCTGGGTACTGCGGCGATCAGCGCACCGGAGCTGCGCCGCGCGATCCAGCGTGATGCCGGCTCCGAGCGCGGTGTGCTGAGCCTTGATCAACTGCTGCTGGCCATCGAAGACGCCCGCGCCCATGGCGAGAAGATTGTCTTCACCAATGGCTGCTTCGACATCCTGCATGCTGGCCATGTGACCTATCTGGAACAGGCGCGCGCGCAAGGCGATCGTCTGGTGCTGGCGGTCAATGACGACGCCTCGGTCAGCCGCCTGAAAGGCCCGGGTCGGCCGATCAACGCTGTGGACCGCCGCATGGCCGTGTTGGCCGGTCTTGGCGCCGTGGACTGGGTGGTGAGCTTCACTGAAGACACCCCGGAAAACCTGCTGCGCGCGGTCAAGCCGGATGTGCTGGTCAAGGGCGGTGACTACGGCATCGAGGGCGTAGTGGGTGGCGATATCGTCCGCGCCTACGGCGGTGAAGTGCGCGTGCTGGGGTTGGTGGAAAACAGTTCCACCACCGCCATCGTCGAGAAGATCCGCAGCAAGTAACCCACCACACTGACTGGCTGCTTTGCCAGTCAAGCGCGTCGGCGCGGTCATAGGCGCTTGCCCTGACCGCGCGCATGATCCCTGGCATCCCCCGTATGGAGAGATGCCATGAGTTCCGACGTACAGGGCCGTGCCCTGGCAGTGCTGAATCGAGTCGCCCAGGCTGACTGGCCGGACCGTTTGAAGCTGCGTAAACCCTTCGAGAAACTGATCTACACCGGCAGCCGAGCGAGCTTTCGCGCCGCTGCGCAGCGTGCGGGCAAAGTCGCCAAGTTGCCGCGCCCGGCTGACCTGGATGCCTTGTTCGATCTGTCCCTGTCTGATGAGCAGCAGATGCTGGTGGAGATGCTCGAAGCCTTCGCCAGTGAAGTGCTGCGCCCGCTCGCCCACGATGCCGATGAACAGGCGGCGCTGCCTGCGGCGTTGCTCAACCAGGCGCATGAGCTGGGGTTGACGCATTACGCGGTGAGTGAGGCGCAGGGCGGCATGGCCGGCGAGCGCACCACCCTGAGTAATGCGCTGATTGCCGAAGCGCTGGGCAAGGGCGATTTGTCTTTGGCTGCTGCATTGTTGGTGCCGTTGTCGGCGGCTAACTGCATTCGCCGTTGGGGCAATGCCGCGCAGCAGGCGCGCTGGCTGCCTGCCTTTGTCGCAGAGGAGCCCGCGCCGGTGATGGCCATCGCGGTCAATGAACCGACGCCGCTGTTTGATCCGCAGAAGCTGGCGACCCGAGCGCGTAAGCGTGGCAAGCATTACGTACTCAGCGGTGAGAAGAGCTTGGTGCTGCGCGGTCTGGATGCCAGCCAGCTGATCATCGCGGCGCAAGCTGCGGACGGTCCGGCGCTGTTTATCGTCGAGGCGGGCGCCAAAGGCCTGCAGCGCAGCCCGCAACCGGCCATGGGCCTGAAGGCCGGCAGTACGGCGCGCGTGCGGCTCAATGGGGTCAAGGTGCCGGTTGAGGCGCGACTGGCCGCTGAGTCGTTCAATTACCAGAGCTTTCTCGATTATGCCGGGCTGGCTTGGTGTGCATTGGCCGTGGGCACAGCGCAGGCGGCGCTGGATTATGTGGTGCCGTATTGCAACGAGCGCGTGGCCTTCGGCGAGCCAATCAGCCATCGCCAGGGCGTGGCCTTTATGGTCGCCGATATGGCCGTGGAACTCGACGCCATGCGCCTGATGGTCTGGCGCGCGTGCTCGCGCGCCGAGCAGGGTTTGCCGTTCCAGCGTGAAGCCTATCTGGCGCGCCTGCTGTGCAGCGAAAAGGCCATGAAGATCGGCACCGACGCCGTGCAGTTGCTCGGCGGCCACGGCTTTACCAAAGAACATCCAGCCGAGCGCTGGTACCGCGACTTGCGTGCGCTGGCGATTATGGCCGGCGGTCTCCAGCTCTAAGGGCACATCACCATGAACTTAGAAACCCCAAAGAAATTTCGTGGCCTGGTTAATCAGGCCCATCAGGTGGCGGAAAACTATTTCCGGCCGATTTCACGCAAATACGACAAGGCCGAGCATGCCTATCCCAAGGAGCTGGACCTGCTCGCGGCCCTGCTCGATGGCATGAACGCCGGCTCGCCGGACGCCATCGGCGCGACTTCGGCGAGCAAGCGCGGTGCGGCCCGCGAGCTGCAGGAAGGCATCAAGAATGGCGGCAATCTGTCGGCGCTGCTCGGGGTGATGGAGCTGTGCTGGGGCGATGTCGGCCTGCTGCTGGCCATGCCGCGTCAGGGCTTGGGCAACGCCGCGATTGCGGCGGTAGCCAATGATGAGCAGCTGGCGCGTTTCGGCGGCACCTGGGCGGCCATGGCGATTACCGAGCCGGGTTGCGGCTCAGACTCGGCAGCGATCCGTACCACGGCGATCAAGGATGGTGATCACTACGTGCTCAACGGCGAGAAGATCTACGTCACTTCCGGCGAGCGTGCCGACGCCGTGGTGGTGTGGGCCACCCTGGACAAGAACCTCGGCCGTGCAGCGATCAAGTCCTTCGTGGTGGAGCACGGCACGCCGGGCATGACCGTGACGCGGCTGGAAAAGAAGCTCGGTATCAAGGCGTCGGACACCGCCGCGATCAGCTTCAGCGATTGCCGCGTGCCAGCGGCCAACTTGCTCGGCAACCCGGAAATCGACGTGCAAAAGGGCTTTGCTGGGGTGATGGAAACCTTCGACAACACCCGCCCGCTTGTCGCCGGGATGGCGGTGGGCGTGGCCAAGGCCTCGCTGGACCGCACCCGCGAACTGCTGAAGAAAGTCTGCAAGTTGGATTACCGCACACCGTTGCTCAGCGTCAGCCATGCCGAAGCAACGCTGTATCGCCTGGAAGCCGAATGGGAAGCCGCACGCCTGTTGACGATGAAAGCCGCCTGGATGGCCGACAATAAACTGCCCAACTCCAAGGAGGCCTCCATCGCCAAGGCCAAGGCCGGGCGAGTGGCCAACGAGGTGACGTTGAAATGCGTCGAACTGGCTGGCGCGTTGGGCTACGGCGAGGATGAGCTGCTGGAGAAGTGGGCGCGCGACTCGAAGATTCTCGACATCTTCGAAGGCACCCAGCAGATCCAGTTGCTGATTGTGGCGCGGCGGCTGCTGGGCAAGAGCTCCAGCGAATTGAAGTAGTTGTTCACGCGGGCTGGGTGAGTCCAGCCCGCTTGCCTGAAATTCCTTTTTGCCCTGCTTAGGTGGGGCTTTTTTGTGTCTGCACCAGCCAATCTTTCCAGCGAATGCGCTCATCGCGTACCAGCCAGCCATCCTGTGGCGCAAAGCTCTCCGCCAGCCACAGACCGCGGGTGCTGGCGGGTGAAAGCTGGCCTTGCTTTAGGGTCAGCAGCCCGGCAGTTGGCCGGCCCTGATCCAGCGGGATCAGGAACAGATCGGGGCGGGCGCGGTTGAGGCGGGCAATCAGTTGGCCATCTTCCAGGTGCTCGTCGACATGCAGCAGGCTGAGTTGACGTGTTTCCTTGGGCAAATCCAGGCGCAGGTCGTAGACCAGCTGCAACGAGGCGGTTGGCAGGTGCACATAGGCGCGTGGGCGTTCGAGCAGCTTGAGGTTGCCGCATTGCACTGGGCGCGCTGCGCCGGACAGCGGGCTTAGGCTGAAGTGTGCAGTTTCCCGGTAGCGCAGGCTGCCCTGGTAGGGCGTTGGCAGCCAAGTGTCGCCAAAGCGCCCGCTTAGCCAGCCTTCCGGCGTCTCCAGCAGGCATTCTTCGGCCACTTCCTGAATTGCAGTGAGCAGCGGCAGGTTGAGCTCATGGGCCGGCACGTAGCCGGAGATCAGCTTGAGCACCACATCGCCACGATCAGCGCGGCGCTGGCGCACCAATACCCAGTATTCGCGGCCCTGCCAGCTGAGGGTCAGGCGCACCGAAACGCCCAGGTTGGCCAGTTCCACGGCAAAGCGTTGGCTGTCGGCCACAACCACAGGTTTGCGCTTTTCCAGCATCTGGCTGAAGTTCAGCGGCATGCCCAGGCCTTGGTAACTGAGGCCTTCCTGGCTGGCTTCGACAAACAGTTGCAGGGTCTTGAAGCTGCTGGGGTCTTTGCGGATCAGGGTGCGCGGCATTGCAACTCCTCGCGGGCATGGGCATGGCCTGAGAGCTTGGCACAGATCGTCGGGTGAGGGCCGTCAGGCAATATCCTGAATTACAGCGGCGGCCGTGGCGACGTTATGCGCCAGGTGTTGCGGGTTGATGGTGCCGATAATCGCGCTGCAGGCGCCCGGGTGACCGAAGATCAGCTCGAAACTGGCGCGCACCGGGTCGACACCAGGGGCCAGGCAGGCGTGCCCGCTGGCCAGGGCTTTTTTGATCAGAATGCCTTTGCCGTGCAACTCGGCATAGTCGAGCACGGCCTGTTCGCCTTGCTCATTAAGGTTGTAGGTGACCATGGCGCAGTCACCCTGCTCAAGGGCCAGCAGGCCGCCTGCAACGGTTTTGCCAGAGAGGCCGAAGCCGCGAATCTTGCCCTCGCGCTTAAGCTCAGCCAGGGTTTCGTACACGCCACTGTCACGCAGGATGGCCACGTCGTTGCCGTCGGAATGCACCAGCACCAGGTCGATAAAATCGGTTTCCAGACGTTTGAGGCTGCGCTCCACCGAGAAGCGCGTGTGCGCGGGGCTGAAGTCGAAGTGCGACTGGCCGTTGTCGAACTCTTCGCCGACCTTGCTGACAATCACCCACTGCTGGCGCTGGCCGCGCAACAACGGGCCGAGGCGGGTTTCGCTGGTGCCGTAGGCCGGCGCGGTGTCGATCAGGTTGATGCCCAGATCATGGGCCTGGGCCAGCAGTTCGCGGGCTGCGGCGTCGTCGGGGATGGTGAAACCGTTGGGGTATTTCACCCCCTGATCACGGCCCAGCTTGACCGTGCCCAGGCCCAGCGGCGAAACCAGCAGCTCGGTCGCGCCCAATGGGCGATGCAGGTTGTGCAGGCTGTGCAGTGGATGCATCAGAACAGTTCCTCCCAGGCGGGTGGGGCGACGCTCGGGCGCGGCAGCGCGGGCAGTGGCGCATGTGTGGTCGGCTGAACGCCGTCACGGCTCAGCGCCGCTAGCACGCGGTCGGCAAAGTCCGGGGCTAACGCCAGCTTAGTTGGCCAGCCCACCAGCAGTTTGCCGTGCTCGTGGAGAAAGGCGTTGTCCGGGCGTACCAGGCCGGATTGCGCCGGCTCCGCGCGATCCACTCGCAGCGTGGCCCATTGGGCGGCGGATAGATCGACCCAGGGCAGCAGCTCGCTCAGCTCTTTTTTCGCCGCCTGGATTTGCGCCGCTTCGTCGCGGGCCACGCCATCTGCTTCGGCCAGATCGCCCCCCAAGTACCAGACCCACTGGCCATCGTCCGCCGGGTGGGTGGTGATGGTCACGCGCGGCTTCGGCCCGCCGCCCAGGCAGTGGGCGTACAGCGGTTTGAGTGTCGGGCCTTTGACCAGAGCCATATGCAGCGGGCGCAATTGCTGGGCCGGCTGAGTCAGGCCGAGGGCGCTAAGTAGCTCGGCATTGCCGCGGCCTGCGCTGAGGATGATGCGCTGTGCGCGAATCTCACGACCATCGATGATCAGGCCGACCAGCTCGCCGTTTTCCCGCAGCGGTTCAATGTGCTCGGCGGCCAGCAAGCCACCGCCAGCCAGCTCGCTCAGGCGACTGATCAGGCTTGGCACATCCAGCACCAGTTCGGCCAGGCGATAGACCTTGCCCTTGAATTTGGGGTGCTGCAGCGCCGGTGGCATGTGCTCGCCCTTGACCTGATCGACTCGGCCGCGCACGGCTTTGCTGGCAAAGAAACTGGTGATATTGCCGGCCAGGCTGCCGGGCGACCACAGGTAATGGGCATCGGAGAGCAGGCGCACGCCGCTCAGATCCAGCTCGCCATTACCTGCCAGGGCTTCGCGCCAGCGCCGCGGCATATCGGCGATGGCTTCGGAGGCGCCGGTCAGCGCGCCATGCAGGGCGTATTTGGCACCACCGTGAATGATGCCCTGGGATTTCACACTCTGGCCGCCACCGAGTCGGGCGCTTTCCACCAGCAGGGTGGCGAAGCCCTGGCGGCGCAGGCGCGCATTCAGCCAAAGGCCGGCAATGCCGCCGCCCACGATCAAAACATCAGTGCTCAATGCCTGGGACATGCAGGTGTCTCACCGAGAAAACAGGCGCGCAGTATAACCCGGCCGCGCTAGCGCCTTACCTCGGAACCTGCTCAACGTCTCGCGAGCTAGAGCCATGCAAGGCAAAAACAGGCGAGGAAGCGGAGTTTACTGGTGTAAATGAGCATCCGAGACGCCGCGTCCCGGCCTGTTTTTAACGCCGCAGGGCCGAAGCGCAGCAGGCGTTGGGCAGGTTCTCAGTGGCCGACGCTTTGCGAGAACAGTTGAATCACCACCACGCCGGCGACGATCAGGCCCATGCCGAGCATGGCCGGCAGGTCCAGCCGTTGTTGGTAGAGAAACACCGCCGCGATGCTCACCAGCACGATACCCATGCCCGCCCACACCGCATAGGCGACGCCGACCGGGATGGTTTTCACCACCAGGCTGAGCATCCAGAACGAGATGGCGTAGCCGACCACGACCAGCAGCAGAGGCAGGGGTTTGTTGAAACCATCCAGGGCCTTCATCGAGGTGGTGGCGATGACTTCTGCGGTGATGGCAATAGCGAGGTAGAGATAGCCGCCCATGATGTGGCCTCCATAGTGATCTGGCGGCCATTCTAGTGATCTGGCGGATGGGATAAAGTGATTACCTATCCGATATGGAGATGGGTTATGCAGTGGAACCTGGAGCAGATTCGCCTGTTTGTCAGCGTTGCGGATGGCCAGTCGTTCTCCGCTGTGGGCCGGCAAATGCAGCGCGCACAATCGGCGGTGAGCAATGCGATTGCGTTGCTGGAGACCGACCTCGGCGTGCGTCTTTTCGAGCGTAGCAGCGGCCGCCAACCACGCCTGACCGATGCCGGCGTGGCTCTGCTGGAAGAGGCGCGTGAGGTGTTGCGCCAGTGCCAGCGTTTGGAAGGGCGCGCGCTGGGCCTGGTGCGCGGTGAGGAGGTGTGTTTGCGTCTGGCGCAGGATGAGGCGATGCCTTATCAGCCGGTGCTCGACAGTCTTGAGGCGCTGGCGCAGCACTTTCCGCTGCTGGAGGTGCAGTTGGCCAGCGGTGCGCAAGGGGATGTGGCGCGCAAGCTGCTGGAGAACCGTGCCGACCTCGGCTTGTTGTTCCACCACGAACACATGCCCGATGCGCTGGAACGTCAGCGGCTGGGTACCATCGAAATGGTCACCGTGTGCGGGGCCGGGCACGCACTGGCGGGTATGGGGCATGTTGATCGGCGTAAGCTGGCCCTCCACCGGCAACTGCTGATGACCCCGCAAGACAGTCACTATCCGGGCGGTGAGCAAATCAGCCCGTCGGTATGGCGCACCGACAGTTTCTACACCATGGCCGAACTGCTGATGCGTAACCTGGGCTGGGCATGGCTGCCGCGCCATGTGGTGCAGTATCCGACGTATCAGAGTCAGCTGGTGGAGCTGAGCAGCGACTGGACGCCGCCACCGCTGGTGGTCGAACTTGTCTGTCGCCGCGATCAGGCATTGGGCCCTGCGGCCTTGTGGCTGGCCGAGTGCTTTGCTCGGCATCTGCAGGTCACGGCGTGAGCCGAGCCCGTGCCTGGCTCGACGATAGTGGCCAAAGTGCATAAGCTGCGCGCCATGAATAGAAGCCTCTACACCCTGTTGTTTCATCTTGGTCTGCCGCTGGTGGCCGGGCGTCTGGCGTGGCGTGCCTGGCAGGCGCCGGCCTATGCCAAACGCATCGGCGAGCGCTTTGCTTTTGGTTTGCCGCCGCTCAAACCGGGCGGTATCTGGTTGCATGCGGTGTCGGTGGGCGAGAGCATCGCCGCCGCGCCGTTGGTGCGTGAGCTGCTGGTGCGCTACCCGCAGTTGCCGATCACCATCACCTGCATGACGCCGACCGGTTCGGAGCGTATCCAGGCCATGTTCGGTGGTGCGGAATACGCCGGCCGCGTGCAGCATTGCTACCTGCCGTATGACCTACCCTGGGCCGCGGCGCGTTTTCTCGATCAGGTGCAGCCAAGGCTGGCGGTGATCATGGAAACCGAGCTGTGGCCCAATCATATCCACCAGTGCGCGAAACGCGGTATTCCCGTGGCGCTGGCCAACGGGCGGCTGTCCGAGCGTTCGGCCCGTGGTTATGCGCGTTTTGCCAACCTCACCGCACCGATGCTGGCCGAGCTGAATCTGCTGGCGGTGCAGACAGCGCTGGAAGCCGAACGCTTTCGCAGTCTGGGCGCGCGCGCTGAGTGCGTCGAGGTCACCGGCTCGATCAAGTTTGATCTGACGATTGATCCAGAGCTGCTTACCCGCGCTGCGGTCTTGCGTGAGCAATGGCAGGCCACGCAGCGCCCGGTATGGATCGCCGCGAGCACCCATGCCGGTGAAGACGAAATCGTTCTTGCCGCCCACCGCGAGCTGCTCAAGCAGACCCCTGATGCTCTGCTGATTTTGGTGCCGCGCCATCCCGAGCGGTTCAATGCGGTGTTCGAGTTGTGCCAGCGGCAAGGCTTTAACACGCGGCGCCGCTCCACTGGCGAAGCGCTGCTGGCGAGCGATCAGGTGCTGCTCGGCGACACCATGGGCGAGCTGTTGTTTCTCTATGCCTTGGCCGATATCGCCTTTGTCGGCGGCAGCCTGGTGGCCAATGGCGGGCATAACCTGCTGGAGCCGGCGGCGCTGGGCAAGCCGGTGCTGAGCGGCCCACACCTGTTCAACTTTCTGGAGATAGCCGCGCAGTTGCGTGCGGCCGGAGCGTTGGGCGAGGTGGCGGATGCGCACGGTTTGGCGCAGCGGGTTGCACAGCTATGGCACGAACCGGCGACCGCAGAGATCATGCGGACTGCTGGGCAGGCTGTGATGCGGGCTAACCAAGGCGCCCTGGCACGGCTGTTGACGGGTTTGGCACGGCTGCTGAAGGTCGAGTCGCCATAGCGATGGAGTACTCACTTGGTCCCGTAAAGGCTTACGCCATAAAAAAGCCCGCTGAATTCAGCGGGCTTTTTGGTTGCGGAGCACTCAGTACTGCGAGTTGCCACGCAGCTGGGCTTCGGCGGCCTTGGCCAGGTCCGGCGGCAGGAAGTCTTCGTCCGGGTTGTAATCGGATTTCAGGTACTGCTCCAGGGCGTTCAGGTCGTCTGGGCTGAGGGTGCCGGCAGCCTGTTTCAGGCGCAGGTTGTTAAGGATGTAGTCATAGCGCGCGTTGTTGTAGTTACGCACCGAGCTGTACAGCTCGCGCTGAGCGTCGAGCACGTCGACGATGTTGCGCGTGCCGACCTGGTAGCCGATTTCAGTGGCTTCCAGAGCGCTCTGGTTGGAGATGATCGACTGCTTGCGCGCCTGCACGGTTTCTACGTCGGTGTTCACCGCGCGGTGCAGGTTGCGGGTGTTCTGCACCACCTGGCGACGCAGGCTTTCACGCAGCTGTTCGGTTTGGTTCAGGCGCTGGTAGGACTCGCGCACCTGGGAACTGGTCAGGCCGCCGCTGTACAGCGGGATGTTCAGTTGCAGGCCAATCGAGCGCTGCTCAACATCGCCGCTGAACCGGTTGACGCTGAACCGGTTGACGCTGGCGGCGTTGTTGCTGAAACCGAGGCTGTCGTTATCGCCCTTCTGGTAGCTGGCCACGGCATCCAGGGTCGGCGCATGGCCCGACTTGCGCTGGCGCAGGGTCTCTTCTGCCGCGTCAACGGCGTAGTTACTGGCTTGCAGGTTGAGGTTCTGCGCGGCAGCGGTGTCGACCCAGGCTTTTGCGTCATTGGGCGTCGGCGCGAGGATTGGCAAGCTGTGCTCGATGCCTTCCAGTGCGCTGAAATCGCGATTGGTCAGGGTGGTCAGGGCCTGGAAAGCATCTTCCACCTGACGCAGGGCGATGATGCGGTTGGCGCGGGCGGTGTCGAAACCGGCCTGGGCTTCCAGCACGTCGGTCTTGTCCGACAGGCCGACATCAAAGCGCTCGTTGGCTTGGTCCAGCTGGCGCTTGAAGGCGGCTTCTTCGGCTTTGGTCGACGCCAGGTTGTCCTGCGCACGCAGTACCGCGAAATAGGCTTCAGCACTCTGCAGAATCAGGTTCTGTTCAGTGGCCGACAGCTCCAGCACCGCTTGTTCGTTGCTGGCTTTGGCCGCTTGCAACTGGAACCAGCGATCCGCGCGGAACAGCGGCTGGCTCAGGTTGGCTTGGTACACGGTGCCGCTACGCGAGCTGGTGGTGCTCGGTGAATCGACCTGGGTGCGGGTGTCGCTCAGGTTGGCACCAGCAGACAAATTAGGCAGCAGGCCGGCGCGGGCCTGGGGCACCACTTCGCTGCGGGCCTCGTAATCGGCGCGTGCAGCAGCCAGATCGGCGTTGTTGGCGGCGGCTTCCTGGTAGACCGTGACCAGGTCAGTTTTGGTGGACAGCGGGGCTTGTTCAGCCCAGGCCATTGCGTTGGACGCGGCGGCCACGGCGATAGCCAGAGAGAGTCTGCGCAACATTAGGGAAATCCTGAATTTGGCGGTAATCGACAAGGCTAAGGGGCCGTGCCTAGTAGGGTCAAGGGCAGTTATGGCGGCTGTAGTGTAGTTTGCAACAAGCTATGTTGCCTGGGTGCAACAATCCGTCGGTGAATGGGTGCTCGTCACGACCCGACGCGCGGGTCATGAATATTTGACTCCTGGGTTGGTTTTATTAGCTGGGGTTGATTAGACTGGCCGCGTTCTTGTCGGGGTGCCCCAATTGAGGGGCTGAGATTGGCAGCTGCCGGATCCCGTTGAACCTGATCAGGTTAAGGCCTGCGTAGGGAACAAGATGCGCTCGCCATTCCCCTGTCGAGCCTCTGGCACCGCCTCAGGTGCGCCTCAACGCCGCTCATCCGTCCAGGTTCGCTCCGACATATAGCCCTGGAGAACCGCCGATGAGCACACAAGAAAAAAACCTCAATCCGATCCTGAGTGAATCTGCCCAGGTCGACCAGCAGTCGATCCAACCGTTTCCGCGTTCGCAGAAAGTCTATGTGCAGGGCTCGCGCCCGGACATCTTGGTGCCTATGCGCGAGATCAGTCTGGACGTGACGCCCACTGACTTCGGCGGCGAGATCAATGCACCGGTAATGGTGTATGACACCTCCGGCCCGTACACCGACCCCAAGGTCATCATCGACGTGCGCAAAGGCCTGGGCGATGTGCGTTCGCCGTGGATTGAGGCGCGCGGCGACACCGAACGCCTGCCTGGCCTGAGTTCCAACTTCGGCCAGCAGCGCCTGGCGGATGCCGAGCTAACTAAGCTGCGTTTCGCTCACGTCAACAACCCGCGCCGCGCCAAGGCCGGCGCCAACGTCAGCCAGATGCATTACGCGCGCAAAGGCATCATCACCGCCGAGATGGAATACGTAGCCATCCGCGAGAACATGAAGCTGGAAGTGGCGCGCGAAGCGGGCTTGCTTGCTCAGCAGCACCCCGGCCACAGCTTCGGCGCCAGCGTGCCGAAAATCATCACCCCTGAATTCGTGCGTGACGAGATCGCTCGTGGTCGCGCGATCATCCCGGCCAACATCAACCACACCGAATTGGAACCGATGATCATCGGCCGTAACTTCCTGGTGAAGATCAACGGCAACATCGGCAACTCGGCGCTGGGCTCAAGCATTGAAGAAGAAGTGGCCAAGCTGACCTGGGGTATTCGCTGGGGTTCGGACACGGTGATGGACCTGTCCACCGGCAAGCACATTCACGAAACCCGCGAGTGGATCATCCGCAACTCGCCCGTACCGATCGGCACCGTACCTATCTATCAGGCTCTGGAAAAAGTCGGCGGCGCAGCCGAAGAACTGACCTGGGAATTGTTCCGCGACACCCTGATCGAGCAGGCCGAGCAGGGCGTGGACTACTTCACCATCCACGCCGGCGTGTTGCTGCGTTATGTGCCGATGACCGCCAAGCGCGTCACCGGCATCGTCTCGCGCGGCGGTTCGATCATGGCCAAGTGGTGCCTGGCGCACCATAAAGAGAACTTCCTCTACACCCATTTCGAAGACATTTGCGAAATCATGAAGGCCTACGACGTCAGCTTCTCGCTGGGCGACGGCCTGCGTCCGGGCTCGATTGCCGATGCCAACGATGAAGCGCAGTTCGGCGAGCTGGAAACCCTCGGCGAGTTGACCAAGATCGCCTGGAAGCACGACGTGCAGACCATGATCGAAGGCCCTGGCCACGTGCCGATGCAGCTGATCAAGGAGAACATGGACAAGCAGCTCGAATGCTGTGACGAGGCGCCGTTCTATACCCTCGGCCCGCTGACCACCGACATCGCGCCAGGTTACGACCACATCACCAGCGGCATCGGTGCGGCGATGATCGGCTGGTTCGGTTGCGCCATGCTTTGCTACGTTACGCCCAAGGAGCACCTGGGCCTGCCGAACAAGGATGACGTGAAGACCGGCATCATCACCTACAAGATTGCCGCCCATGCTGCGGACTTGGCCAAAGGCCATCCGGGCGCGCAGATTCGCGACAACGCACTGTCCAAGGCGCGCTTCGAATTCCGCTGGGAAGACCAGTTCAACCTCGGTCTCGACCCCGACACCGCGCGCTCGTACCACGATGAAACACTGCCCAAGGATTCGGCCAAGGTCGCGCATTTCTGTTCGATGTGCGGGCCGAAGTTCTGCTCAATGAAGATCACCCAGGAGGTGCGGGTCTACGCCGAAGAGCAGCGTATCGCCGCGCTGGAACTGGATGAGGCCGAGCTGGGCATGCAGGCCAAGGCCGCCGAGTTCAAATCCCAAGGCAGTGAGCTGTACCACAAGGTCTAAGACCTAGAGTCGGCTTGATCGAACACCACCCACGGCATGCGTGCCCTGGGTGGTTTTTAATTTTCTGAGGTGGCTATTACCGTGAGCACAACCCACACCTATTCCCCACACCAGAGTGTGGCCAGCGACCAGCGCGTGCTGGGTGCGCGGGACATGTTCTCCCTGTGGTTCTCCCTCGGCATTGGCCTGATGGTCTTGCAGCTGGGTGCTTTGCTGGCGCCCGGGCTGGGCATGAGTGGCGCACTGCTGGCGATTGCCTGCGGCACGGCCGTGGGTGTGCTGTTGCTCGGGGCGGTGGCGGTGATCGGTAGCGATACCGGTCGTTCGAGTATGGCCGCCCTGAAGCTTAGCCTGGGCAGCAAAGGCGCCTTGCTGCCAGCCTTGCTGAATGTGCTGCAATTGATTGGCTGGGGCGCCTTCGAGATCATCGTGATGCGTGACGCCGCGGGCGTGCTGGCCGAGCGTGCGTTCGGTGCTGGCTCCGCGTGGAGTAACCCGCTGATCTGGACACTGTTCTTTGGCGCGCTGGCGACTCTGCTGGCAGTCGCCGGGCCGCTGACCTTCGTGCGCAAGGTGTTGCGTAAATGGGGCATCTGGCTGCTGCTGGGTGCCTGCGTGTGGCTCACCTGGAACCTGTTCGACAAGGCGGATCTGGCAAGCCTCTGGGCACGTGCCGGGGATGGTTCGATGCCATTTGCCCTGGGGTTTGACATCGCCATTGCCATGCCGCTTTCGTGGTTGCCGCTGATTGCCGACTATTCGCGCTTCGGCCGCAGCGCTGCGCGGGTGTTTGGCGGCACTGCGCTGGGGTTCTTCCTCGGTAATGTCTGGTTGATGAGCCTGGGCGTGGCTTACACCCTGGCCTTTGCTACCGGGGCTGAGGCCAATGCGCTGCTGTTGGCGCTGGCGGGTGCCGGTCTGGGTATTCCGCTGCTGCTGATTTTGCTGGATGAGTCGGAAAACGCTTTCGCGGACATCCATTCGGCGGCGGTGTCGGCCGGCATTGCCATGCCGCTTCGGGTTGGGCAGTTGGCCCTGGCGATAGGCGTGCTGTGCACCCTGATCGCCTGGCTGGCACCGCTGGCCGAGTATCAGAATTTCCTGCTGCTGATCGGTTCAGTTTTTGCGCCGCTGTTTGGCGTGGTATTGGTTGACCACTTTATCCTGCGCCGTCGGCGTGCCGAGCTGGCCCCCGTTTGCAACTTGCGCGTGGATACCTTGCTGGCATGGGGCTGTGGTGTAGTGGTCTATCACCTGCTCAGTCATTATTGGCCGCAAATAGGTGCCACCCTGCCAGCGTTCTTGCTGGCCGCGGGGCTACAGTTACTGCTGGGGCAGCTGAGCCGTAAGCGCGCGGCGGCGATCCGTTGAAGCAGTGGGCGGTCGTCATGCTCACGGTATAAAACCAAGCCTGTTAGCCGAACGGTCGTGGTGACAGCTTGTCAGTGCTCAGTGGTCAACGTGTAAGCTGTGGCGAACACGCTGACCGTTCAGGTCAGCCGCTGTGAACCGTTGTACGGAGTGTTGGAGTCCGCAATGAATGCTCAAGAGGATGTGCAAGTGCTGGAGCGTGAGGCCTGCTTTAGCGGCTTCTACAAGCTCGATCGCCTGCGTTTGCGCCATCGCCAGTTTGCCGGTGATATGGGCCCGGAGCTGAGTCGTGAATTGTTCGTGCGCCACGATGCCGTGTGTGTGCTGCCCTATGACCCGCAGCGTGATTGTGTGGTGTTGATTGAGCAATTTCGCGTGGGGGCGCTGGATAAAAGTGCCAACCCCTGGTTGCTGGAGCTGGTCGCCGGATTGATCGATAAGGACGAAGAGCCTGAAGAGGTTGCACGCCGCGAGGCGATTGAGGAGGCCAATTTAACGCTGACCTCGCTTTGGCCGATCACCCAGTATTATCCCTCGCCCGGTGGTTCGGATGAGCGTGTGCATCTGTTTATTGGCCGCTGTGACAGCGAAGGTGCCGGTGGCGTGCACGGGCTTGCGGAAGAAGGTGAAGACATTCGTGTGCACGTCTGGCCGCTGGAAGATGCCCTGGATGCGTTGAAGGATGGTCGCATCGACAACGCCGCCAGCATCATCGGCCTGCAATGGCTGGCGCTGAATCGCGCCGAAGTGCGAGGGCTGTGGTCATGAACTTGCTGCGCGAGCGCTATCGGGTCGACCTAGTCGAGCTGCAGACTGCTTGCGAACTCAACTATGTGCGCCTGCTGCAGTTGTTACCGGACATGCGCAACGATGCGCGTGGGCGTCAGCACGTTCGCCGTGTGGCCCTCAGCCAAGGCGAGCACCTGCTCGGCGTGTTGGCCCTGGAGGTACTGGAAACCTGCCCGTACACCTCAACCATCGAGGTGCGTCAGGAACACAGCCTGTCCTGGCTGCCGGTGCCGCGACTGGAAGTGCGGGTCTACCACGATGCACGCATGGCCGAGGTGGTAGGTACGCAAAGTGCCCGGCGCTTCCACGGCATCTATCCCTATCCCAATGCAGCCATGCACCAGCCGGATGAGAAGACACAGCTCAACCTGTTTCTCGGTGAGTGGCTGAGCCATTGCCTGGCCTGCGGTCACGAGCTGGCACCCGTGCGTTAGGTTTTTCCACGCTCAGCCGATAATCAGTCGCAGGCGCATTATTCCGATACGCGCTAGCCTAAGGGTGGGTGTTGGATTTACAGCGGACGTTCTGTGATCTATTCCCCTTTCGCGGGTTTACCGCCCGCAGGGCTAGCCAGCATAATTCATGCATTCCGCTCAAGGAGAAGGTCTTGCCGGGCGCGCCGATTCAAACCACTGCTGTTGATCGCTCGGTACTGCTGGTGCAGCTCTCCGATAGCCACCTGTTTGCCGACGGGGCAGGCAAGCTATTGGGTATGGATACCCAGGACAGCTTGCAGCGGGTGATTGAGCGCGTGTTGCAGGAGCAGCCGCAGATTGACCTGGTCCTGGCCAGTGGCGACCTCTCGCAGGATGGCAGCGCCGAGTCCTACCAGCGTTTCCGCGAGATGACCGCCGCCATCCCCGCGCCCGCGCGCTGGTTCCCCGGTAACCATGATGAAGTGCCTGCGATGCAGGCCGCCTGCGTCGGCAGTGATCTGCTGGAGCCGGTGATCGACCTGGGCAACTGGCGCGTGACTCTGCTTGATTCCTCGATCCCCGGTGCCGTACCTGGTTACCTCAGTGATCAGCAGCTGGCTTTGCTGGAGCGCGCACTCAGCGAAGAGCCGGATCGTCATCACCTGATTTGCCTGCACCACCACCCGGTGTCCATCGGCTGTAAATGGATGGAGCCCATCGGTTTGCGTAACCCGGATGCCTTGTTTGCCGTGCTGGAGCGTTTCAGCCAGGTGCGTGCGGTACTGTGGGGGCATATCCATCAGGAGCTCGATCAGCAGCGCGGCCCTATCCGACTGCTGGCGTCGCCCTCGACCTGTGTGCAGTTCGCCCCGGGTAGCGAAGAGTTTCAGGTGGATAAAACCGCGCCGGGCTATCGTTGGCTGCGCCTGTTCGACGACGGCCGCTTGGAAACCGGCGTGTCGCGGGTTACCGGGATCAAGTTCGAAATCGATTACACCATCAAGGGCTATTGAGCCGCCCGGCTAACCGGTTGCAGCCGGTCGCCGCAACCGGTTAGCCTCCCGCCCCATGACCACATCCATTCTCTATATTCACGGGCTTAACAGCTCGCCGGCATCGCTCAAGGCCAGCCAGTTACAGCGCGCCATGGCGCAGCTAGGCATGGCCGCGCAGCTGCAGGTACCGGCCCTGCATCACCACCCACGCCAGGCGATGGCTCAGCTCGAAGCGCTGATTGCTCAGCTTGGTCGCCCCGTGCTGGTTGGCAGCTCCCTGGGCGGCTACTATGCGACCCACTTGGCCGAACGCCATGGGTTGCCGGCGTTGTTGATCAATCCCGCCGTACGCCCGCATATGCGTTTCGATGGCTACCTGGGCCCGCAAAAAAATTATTACAGCGACGAGACCTGGGAGCTGACGACCGATCACGTAACAGCCCTGGCCGAACTGGATGTGCTGACGCTGCAAGACCCGGCGCGCTATCAGGTTTGGCTGCAGACCGCCGACGAAACCCTCGATTACCGCGATGCCCAGCGCTATTACCGCGCCTGCGCCTTGCGTATCCAGGCCGGCGGCGATCATGGCTTTCAGGGCTTCGCCGAGCGTCTGCCGATGCTTTTTGCTTTCGCCGGTATTCCTCGCCATCTGTGGCAGGATATCGACTTTTCCGCTCTCAATTGACGAACAAGAGACCCCATGGCCCAGCAAGGTTCTAGCTCTTACAACGCCGATGCCATCGAAGTCCTTTCCGGCCTCGACCCGGTGCGCAAACGCCCGGGCATGTACACCGACACCAGCCGGCCCAACCACTTGGCCCAGGAAGTCATCGACAACAGCGTCGACGAAGCACTGGCCGGGCATGCCAAATCGATTCAGGTGATCCTGCACGAGGACAACTCCCTGGAAGTGCTCGACGACGGTCGCGGTATGCCAGTGGACATTCACCCGGAAGAGGGCGTGCCAGGGGTTGAGCTGATCCTCACCAAACTGCATGCCGGCGGTAAGTTCAGCAACAAGAACTACCAGTTCTCCGGCGGCCTGCACGGCGTGGGCATTTCGGTGGTCAACGCGCTGTCGACCAGCGTAGTGGTTAAGGTCAAGCGCGACGGCAACGAATACCAGATGAGTTTTGCCGACGGCTACAAGGCCAGCGACCTGGCCGTGGTCGGCACGGTGGGCAAGCGCAACACTGGCACCAGCGTGCATTTCTGGCCGGATGCCAAGTATTTCGACTCCTTCAAATTCTCGGTCAGCCGCCTTAAGCACGTACTGAAAGCCAAGGCTGTGCTGTGCCCGGGGCTCGCGGTCAGCTTCGAAGACAAGGCCAGCGGCGAGAAAGTCGAGTGGCTGTACGAAGACGGCCTGCGCTCCTACCTGGTTGATGCGGTCAGCGAGTTCGAAAGGCTACCCAATGAACCTTTCTGCGGCAGCCTGGCGGGTAATAAAGAGGCTGTAGATTGGGCGCTGCTGTGGCTGCCGGAAGGCGGCGACGCGGTGCAGGAAAGCTATGTCAACCTGATTCCCACGGCCCAAGGCGGCACCCACGTCAACGGCCTGCGCCAGGGCCTGCTGGATGCCATGCGCGAGTTCTGCGAGTTTCGCAGCCTGCTGCCGCGCGGGGTCAAGCTGGCCCCGGAAGATATCTGGGAGCGCATCGCCTTTGTTCTGTCGATGAAGATGCAGGATGCGCAGTTCTCCGGGCAGACCAAGGAGCGCCTGTCGTCTCGTGAGGCGGCGGCCTTCGTTTCCGGTGTGGTGAAAGATGCCTTTAGCCTGTGGCTTAACGGTCATCCGGAGTTGGGCCAGCAGCTCGCTGAACTGGCGATCAGCAACGCCAACCGCCGCCTCAAGGCCGGTAAGAAGGTCGAGCGCAAGCGCATCACCCAAGGCCCGGCACTGCCTGGAAAGCTGGCCGATTGCGCCGGCCAGGACCCGATGCGCTCCGAGCTGTTTCTAGTGGAAGGTGACTCCGCTGGCGGTTCGGCCAAGCAGGCGCGGGATAAAGAGTTTCAGGCGATCCTGCCACTGCGCGGGAAGATTCTGAACACCTGGGAAGTCGATGGCAGCGAAGTGCTGGCCAGCCAGGAAGTGCACAACATCGCTGTGGCGGTTGGCCTCGATCCGGGCTCTAGCGATCTCTCCCAGCTGCGTTACGGCAAGATCTGCATCCTTGCCGACGCCGACTCCGACGGCCTGCACATCGCCACCTTGCTCTGCGCGCTGTTCGTCCAGCATTTCCGCCCGTTGGTGGATGCAGGTCATGTATATGTCGCAATGCCGCCGCTGTACCGCATCGATCTGGGCAAGGAGATTTTCTACGCCCTGGATGAAGCCGAGCGCGATGGCATTCTCGACCGCCTGGTGGCCGAGAAGCGCCGTGGCAAGCCGCAGGTCACCCGCTTTAAAGGCCTGGGTGAGATGAACCCGCCGCAGCTGCGCGAAACCACCATGGACCCCAACACCCGGCGTCTGGTGCAGCTGACCCTGGACGATTACCCCGGCACCCAGGAAATGATGGACATGCTGCTGGCGAAGAAGCGCGCCGGCGACCGTAAATCCTGGCTGGAGTCCAAGGGCAACCTGGCCGAGGTGCTGCTCTGATGCAGCGGCTGTTGGCTGTCTGCCTGTTGCTCTGCTCACCCGTGCTGGCGAGTGCGGCGGCATTGGAAGAGCTGAAACTGCTCAACGAGCAAGCGGTTAGCGGCGTCAGTGGCGGCAACCTGTCCGGGCTGGCCTGGTGCGATAACGCGCTGTGGGCGGTTTCCGATCGGGATGATCAGCAGCTCTATCGCCTAGAATCGGATGAGTCGCAGTGGCAGGCCACGGCCGAGAGCTTTGTCGCGCCGCCTGCGCCGGATGTGCGCTTGCCCTGGGGGCTGCGCATGCGCAGCTGGGTCGCCGGCCTGGTACGCGGTGGTGAGCTGGATTTCGAAGGGCTGAGCTGTGACGCCGCTGGTAACCGTTACCTGGTCAGTGAGGCCAAGGCGGCCGTGCTTCAGTTGCCTGTGGTCGGCGAGCCCAACTGGTTGAAGCTGCCTCAGGGCCTGCTGCGCCAGGCGCGCGCCAGTGGCATGGCGCTGCATTACAACTCGCTGTTTGAAGGCATTGCCGTTGACCCGGCTGGTGAGCGCCTGTACCTGGCGGCTGAGCGTATGCGTCGCGGTTTGTTGGTGGCGCACAAACAGCGCGCGATCTGGCGTTGCACCGGTGGCTGCGTGCTGTTCAGCGAGGCGGGCACGGAAACGGGGCCCGAGCAGCTGGGCGGCAAGCCGCAGCCTCGGGATTTCTCGGGTCTGGCCTTCCACAATGAAAAGCTCTTCACCCTTGAGCGTCAGGCGCACCGTATCTGCCGGCGCGACCTGAGCACTGGTCAGGTCGAGAAGTGCTGGTCGTTTGCCGCCGAGGCGCTGACTCCAGAACGCCTCTATGCGCCGTCCTATGGCCTGGCGGAAGCGCTGTGGGTGGACCAGGACGGTGCCTGGATCGGCGTCGATAACGGCAGTTTCAGCCGTGCTGACGGTGAGTCGCGGCCGATTATCTGGCGCTTTGCCGCACCTAAAGGCGGCTGGGGCAGCAAACCGTGAGCGAGCAGCCTGCGGGCAAGCGTGCCGGGCGCGTGATGCTGGTGCTGGCCTGGGGTGCGGCGCTGTTGCTGGCGACCAAGTTTTTTGGTGACTGGGAGGACGCTCAGCGCAACCCCAATCAGGCACCTGAGTCGCTGCATGGCAGTGGCTATGTCGAAGTGCATCTGGCCAGCAGTCGGCAGGGTCACTATATGGCCGGCGGCAAGATCAATGGCGAGGAGGTGACCTTCCTGCTCGACACTGGTGCGACGCAAGTGGCGGTGCCGACTGAAGTAGCGCAGCGCTTGGGCTTACAGGCTGGTGCGGCGATCACCATCAGCACCGCCAATGGCCGCGCTACGGCCCATCGCACGCGGCTGGAACGCTTGCAGCTGGGCGATATCGTGCTGACCGACGTAGAGGCTTTGATCGCCCCCGGCATGGGCGGCGATGACGTATTGCTGGGCATGAGTGCCCTGAAACAACTCGAATTTACCCAGCGCGGCGGCACTTTGATGCTGCGCCAATCCACCTTGCAATGAGGCACGCATGAGCGAATCCCTCGATTTGAGCCTGGACGGTGTTGAACGCCGTTCCCTTGCCGATTTTACCGAGCAGGCTTACCTCAATTACTCCATGTACGTGATCATGGACCGCGCGCTGCCGCATATCGGTGACGGCCTCAAGCCCGTGCAGCGGCGTATTGTCTACGCCATGAGCGAGCTGGGCCTGGACGCCGACTCCAAGCACAAGAAGTCGGCGCGTACTGTCGGTGACGTGCTCGGCAAGTTCCACCCGCACGGCGACAGCGCCTGCTACGAGGCCATGGTGCTGATGGCGCAGCCGTTCAGCTACCGCTACACCCTGGTCGACGGCCAGGGCAACTGGGGTGCGCCGGATGATCCGAAGTCCTTCGCCGCCATGCGTTACACCGAGGCACGCCTGTCGCGTTACTCGGAAGTGCTGCTGACCGAGCTGGGCCAGGGCACCGTGGACTGGGTGCCGAACTTCGACGGCACCCTGAACGAGCCAGCGACCCTACCGGCGCGCCTGCCGAATATTCTGCTCAACGGCACCACCGGGATTGCCGTGGGCATGGCCACCGACGTGCCGCCGCATAACCTGCGTGAGGTTGCGACGGCCTGTATTCGCCTGCTGGATGAGCCGAACGCCACGGTCGAGCACCTCTGTGAGCATATTCTCGGCCCGGATTATCCGACCGAAGCGGAAATCATCACCCCGCGCAGCGACCTGCTGAAGATCTACGAAACTGGCAAAGGCTCGGTGCGTATGCGTGCTGTGTACCGTGTTGAGGATGGCGATATCGTCGTCACCGCGCTGCCGCATCAGGTCTCCGGAGCCAAGGTGCTGGAGCAGATTGCCGCGCAGATGCAGGCGAAGAAGCTGCCGATGGTCGCCGATCTGCGCGACGAATCGGACCACGAGCACCCTTGCCGTATCGTCATCATCCCGCGCTCCAACCGAGTGGATGCCGACGAGCTGATGCAGCACCTGTTCGCCACCACCGAGCTGGAGTCCAGCTACCGGGTCAACACCAACGTGATTGGCCTGGACGGCAAACCGTCGGTCAAGGACCTGCGCACCCTACTCACCGAGTGGCTGCAGTACCGCGTCGGCACCGTACGCCGTCGTCTGCAGTTCCGTCTGGACAAGGTTGAGCATCGCCTACACCTGTTGGAAGGCCGCTTGATTGCCTTCCTCAACCTCGACGAAGTTATCCGCATTATCCGCACCGAGGACTCGCCCAAGCCGGTGCTGATGGAGCGCTTCGGCCTTACCGAGATTCAGGCCGAGTACATCCTTGAGACCCGCCTGCGCCAGCTCGCGCGGCTTGAGGAAATGCAGATCCGTGGCGAGCAAGAAGAGCTGGCTAAGGAGCGCGACAAGCTGCTGGCTCTGCTGGGCAGTGAAACCAAGCTGAAGAAGCTGGTGCGCCAGGAAATTCTGGCCGACGCCGAAAAATACGGCGACGACCGTCGTTCACCGATCGTTGCCCGCGCCGAAGCCAAGGCGCTGAGCGAAACCGAGTTGATGCCAACCGAGCCGGTCACCGTGGTGATCTCCGAGAAGGGTTGGGTGCGCTGCGCCAAGGGCCACGATATCGACGCCACTGGCCTCTCGTACAAGGCTGGCGACGGCTTCAAGACGTCCGCGCCAGGCCGCTCCAACCAGTACGCAGTGTTTATCGACTCCACCGGGCGCAGCTACTCGTTGGCCGCGCATTCGCTGCCATCCGCCCGTGGCCAGGGCGAGCCGCTAACTGGCCGCCTGACACCGCCGCCGGGGGCGACCTTCGAGTGCGTGCTGCTGCCGGATGACAATGCGTTGTATGTGATTGCCTCCGATGCCGGCTACGGCTTTGTGGTCAAGGGTGAAGACCTGCAAGCGAAGAACAAGGCCGGCAAGGCTTTGCTCAGCCTACCAACTGGCGCGCTGGTAGTGCCGCCGAAGCCGTTGGCCAATCGCGAAGAAGACTGGTTGGCCGCTGTGACCACCGAGGGTCGACTGCTGCTGTTCCCCGTGCGCGATCTGCCGCAACTGGGTAAAGGTAAAGGCAACAAGATCATCGGTATTCCCGGTGAGCGGGTTGCCTCGCGTGAGGAATACCTCACCGATCTGGCCGTGCTGCCGGCTGGCGCGACGCTGGTGTTGCAGGCCGGTAAGCGTACGCTGTCACTGAAAGCCGATGATCTGGAACACTACAAAGGCGAACGCGGCCGGCGCGGCAACAAGCTACCGCGCGGCTTCCAGCGGGTCGACAGCCTACTGGTCGAAGTCCAGGGGTAGGCGGCGCCAGACGCATGTCGGCACAGTGCTGTGCTGGAGTCGTGAGCGGCTTTCAAGGATGATACGCGGCCGTAAGGCGGGTCACGTAAGTGAACCGCCTGCACCTAATGTGTATGCACGCCGGCAGACTGGCCGGTTGGATGAGTGAGATGACTGCACTGCGTTTCCCCGGAATTTTGCTATTGGCCGGTGCGCTTGGCCTGACGGGTTGTATGCGTTATCAGCAAGCGCCGTTGTATCAACTCGACAGCGGCGAAATCCGTGTACCTGCTGCCGAGCAAGGTATTGCTGTGCTGCTCGGGCCGGTGGCGGTTGCCGATTACCTGCAGCGCGAAGCCCTGTTGCAACGCCAGGCCGATGGCAGCTTAACCGCCAGCGAAGATGCGCGTTGGGCCGGCAGTTTGGCGGCGGATATCGATCAGCAGCTGCTGCGCCAGCTGGCCTCGCGCTTGAACAGCCAGCGCCTGGTACTGGCACCGGCGACTGCAGGTTTTGTACCGCAGGTGCGTCTGGGCGTGTCGATCACCCGCTTGGATTCCGGACCGCAGCGCCCGGCTGTACTGGAGGCGCAGTGGCGTTTGGCCGGTGCCGACGGCAAGCTGCTCGACGGGCGTTTAGTGCGTCTGGAGGAGGCCCACAGTGGCAGCATCGTCGATCAGGTGCGTGCGCAAAGCCTGGTGGTGCAGCAACTGGTGGCGCAATTGGCCGCTGCAGTGGAAACCCATGGCAAGCCCGCACCGCAAGTCGCCCCCGCACCGGTTCGCCGTCCGGCGCCGGCCAAGCCCGCGGTACCTGATGTGCCGCGTATTCCCGTAGCCGAGCCGATTCGCAGTGAAGGGGAAGTGTTCCGCTTCTAGGTCATTCGCCACAAAAAAGCCCGCTGTTTGGCGGGCTTTTTTATGCTGAGTGATCAGTGACTCTCGTGCATGCGTGCGAGTTGGCGCTCAAGCAGCGACGGGTAGGGTTCCAGCAAGCGCTCTACGCAGCATGCACCTTGCGGGCTGGCAATGGCGCGAATACGCGCACGCTGGCTGACCAGGGCGTCATCGGCAATGCTGCGTTCAACCAGCAGCAAGTTGCGGCTGTGTTGGGACAGCGCCAAGGCATTTTGTGCTGTTTCACTGAGCAGTAGATCGCCTTGGCTGAGGTCGCTGAGGTTTTCACCTAGGGTCAGGCCCAGCTGCAATTGCAGGGTAATGCCGCTGTCAGCAACCTCGATCTGCAAGGCATGGCCGAGGGCGCGCATCAGTTCGCCGCAGCAGATGGCGTGGGTCAGGTAGTCCTCACCAATATCCAGTTGATGGAACAACATCAGGCTGCTGCCGTCGCTCAAGGTGTGCAGTTCGCCCTGATATAGGCTGGCAGCCTGGTCCAGGCAATCACGGTAACGCTGCAGCAGCTCCATCAAGCGGGTGCGCGGCAAGCGGCGCAGCTGTTCCTGTGCGCCCAGCTGGATCGCCAGTACGGCGCTGGGCAGTGGCTGCCGGATCGCGGGAGCTGGCGCGGCTTCACGCTCGGGTTGATCGCGTAGCTCGGAGAACGGATCGTCCACTGCGCGATCGGCGTAGGGCTGGTCATCGCGATGCAGCGGTTCGGTTAACTCGTCGTGCGCATCGAAACGATCATCGCGCAGGTCGCGGACTTCGAAGTCCGGCTCATCATCGAACGACTCGGACAGGTAGTCATCATCGTTCTGGGCGGCCGGCTCGTCATCGTAGAGCGGCTCTTCTTCAGCTTCTGGCAGTGCAGGCTTTTCCGGTACCAGGCGTGCTTGCAGCTGGCGCGCCAGGTCGCCGATTTCATCCTGACGGCCAGCGCCTGGGGCAGGATCGTCAGGGTCGCGCAGCCAGACGCGCAGCTGCAGCAGTGGCGTGGAGATATGCCGGCCCAGGCGCATGCTCAGGCTGAGTGTAAGGGCCAGCAAAATCAGGCTGAGGATGCCCATGCTTTGCAGGCTGATGGTCATTGGTTGCTGGAACTGCTGCATATCCAGGCTGATGCGCAGCTGCCCGGCGATCACCTCCTGGAAGGTGATGGGCGTCGAATACAGTCCCTCGGTCTCCCTGAGCATGCTCTGGCTCGGGCGTGAGCCGGCCTCGGCAAGGATGCGGTTGTCCACGCTGTAGATCGCGGCATGGGCCACCAGCGGGTTTTTTACCAAGTTATTGAGCAGCACGTTGAGGCTGAGGATGTCGTTGGACACCAGCAGCTCGGTCGCCGAGGCGGCCGTCTGGGTGATTAGGCTGGTGCCCAAGGCTTCAGCCTGTTGCTGCATGGCGTGCTTGAACTGCATACCGATCACCCAGCCGTAGATCACCAGAGCGAGGGCCACCAGCAGCAGGCTATGGCTGACAATGCGCAGCGCCAGGGGAATGCGCCGTTGGCGCAGGGCCTGGAACAGCAGCAGGAAGAAATTATCGGGTTTTACGGGGGTGGGCCGGTTCACAGAGCTCGGCTCATGTCGACTGTAGTTGGCGCGCAGTATAGCGGCGCCCCTGCGGTGGGCAAAGCGCCGTGCGTGGCTGTTTGCCGCTGAAAATGGGTAGAATGTGCGCCTTTTCCACGGCTTGTGACCTGTTCAGCAAGCTGCTGCCCCTGACGCTGTACTGGAGACCGAGCCTTGCGCGAAATCGTCCTGATCAATATCACCGGCGAAGATCGTCCCGGTTTGACTGCCGCCATCACCGGCGTGCTGGCCCAGGGCGGGGTGAATATCCTCGATATTGGCCAGGCGGTGATCCATGACACCCTGTCGTTCGGCATTCTGGTCGAGATCCCGGATAACGAGCGCGCCTCCTCGGTGCTCAAGGACATCCTCTTTACCGCCTACAAGCTCGATCAGCAGGTGCGCTTCACCCCAGTGTCCGAGGCTGATTATCAGCAGTGGGTCAGCGGCCAGGGCAAGGCTCGGCATATCGTCACCCTGCTGACGCGCAAGGTCACCGCCGAGCAGCTGCAGCGGGTCAGCGCAATTACCGCGCGGTATGACCTGAATATCGACCATATCGACCGTCTGTCCGGGCGTATGCCGTTAGATATGCCGGCCGAGCAGGGCAAGGGCTGCATCGAGTTCTCCGTGCGGGGCGAGCCGGCCGATCCGGCGGCCCTGCGCGCCGAGTTCCTTAGTGTGGCGCAGGAGCTGAATGTCGATATCGCCTTCCAGCGCGATTCGCTGTTCCGCCGTAATCGCCGCCTGGCGGTGTTCGATATGGATTCGACACTGATTGAGGCCGAGGTGATCGACGAGCTGGCCAAGGCTGCTGGCGTCGGTGAGCAAGTGTCCGAGATTACCGAGCGCGCGATGCGCGGCGAGCTGGATTTTGCCGCCAGCTTCCGCGAGCGTCTGGCGCTGCTAAAGGGCCTGCCGGAAACTGTGCTTGCCGATATTGGTGCTTCGTTACGCCTTACCGAAGGCGCAGAAACCTTGTTCAGCGAGCTTCGTCGCCTGGGTTACAAGACGGCGATCCTTTCCGGTGGCTTCACATATTTTGCCAAGCAGCTGCAGGCCAAACTGGGCATCGACTATGTGTTCGCCAACGAACTGCAGATCGTTGATGGTTTGGTCACGGGTGTCGCAGTCGAGCCGATTGTCGATGCCCAGCGCAAAGCCGACTTATTGCGCGAGTTGGCGGCCAAGGAAGGTTTGCGCCTGGAGCAGACCATTGCTGTGGGTGATGGCGCCAATGACCTGCCGATGCTAGCCATTGCCGGGTTGGGCGTGGCGTTCCGTGCCAAGCCGCTGGTCAAACAATCGGCCAAACAGGCGATCTCGACCCTGGGGCTGGATGGCATTCTCTACTTGCTGGGTTTTCGCGACCGCGACGGACTGGAATAAACACCGCCAAACAAAAGCCGCCCTAGGGCGGCTTTTTAGTGCTGATCATTTATGGCCGTCAGTCCATCAGGTGCGTCAGTGAGCAGCCTCACTCATCGCCGGCCGAGAAGTCGTAATCCATCGACTGGCTTGGGCCCTGCAGGTAATGCCCCTGGATATAGTTGACTCCGGCCTGCCAGAGCGTAGCCAGCACGCTGGCGCTCTCGACAAAGGGCACGATGGTCAGCTTGGCCTGAGAGTGCAGGCTGGCCAGCAGGGTTTTCAGGGCTTCCTGGTTTTCTGCGCTACTCAGGTCCTGAGAGAAGGAACTGTCGACCTTAACGAAGTCGATGTGCAGGTGCTTGAGGGTGTTGAACGGGTTCAGTGAGCAGCCGAACTGGGTAATCGCCGATTTGCAGTGCAGCTCGTTGAGGCCTTGGGTGATGGCTTTGGCCTGCTTGAGGTAAGCAATCGCATCCGGCTCGCTGAACTGGAACACCAGCGAGTCTGAGGGCAAGCGCGCCGCTTTCAGGGCTACGCTGAGCCAAGGCAGCAGGGTTGGGTCCTGCAAGCTGGCGCTGGAAAGGTGCACAAACAAGCGGGTGTTGTGGCCTTTGCTGCGGTGGTCCGCCAGCAGTTTGATCGAGTTAAGGATGACCCAACGATCAATCTTTTCAGCAAGCCCTGCGTCTTTCGCGGCATTGAACAGTTCTGTCGGCGGAATCTCTTCGCCCTGCGGGCCGACCAAGCGCAGCAGCGCTTCATAGTGCTCAAAGCTGTCGCCGCGCAAGCTGATGATCGGCTGGAACAGCAGGCGGAAGCTGTTCTTTTCCAGCGCTTGTTGAATCATGGCGACGATATTGCCGCGGCTAGCCGCTGCAGCCAGCTCATCAGCTGGGTTGAACAGTTTGATTGCGTTGCCATCGCTCAACTCGTCAGCGCAACGGTGAGCGCGGTCGACCACTTCCTGAGCTTTGGCGGTCTTCTCGTTAAGCCCGGCCACACCAATCGACAGGGTGCTTTGAACCGTACGACCACTGACATCGAACAAGTGGCCTTCAACTTTTTTCAGCAGGCCGTTTAGAAGCTCGCGGGTGCTTTCCGGGTTGACGCCAGGCTGCAGCACCGTAAATACATCATCACCAAAGCGAGCGAGTTGTGCGTCGGCACCAAAATGCGCGCGCAGCAGATTAGCCAGGTCGGTGAGCAGGATGTCGATGCCGGCCAGGCCGATGTCGGCCAGCAGGCTGGCGTAGCGGTCGACCCTGATGTAGGCCAGGCAGGATGGCTGGCCCGCATTCACTGCACGCTCTGCTGCACTGTCCATCAGCTCAAGGAAATGGGTGCGGTTGAACAAGCCCGTGACCAGGTCCTGCGTGCTGATCTCGCGGAGTTTCTCTTCCAGTTCGGCGTTACCCGTCTCGGCGCGAATCACCACCTGAATGCACGGTTCGCCATCGTAGGTTGCCGGGGAGAAGCTCATCTGTGCCGGGAAACTCTGGCCATTGGCTTTGATCCCAGCGCAGTGGAGCTCCGCATTGCCTTCGACGCTTTGATAATTCTTCAGGAAGTCCTTAAAGCTGGATTGGTCGCTGCTGCCGATCAAATCGATCATCGGCATGCCTTCCAGCTCATCGGCATCTTCGTAGGCGAACAGTTCCAGGTAGGCGCGGTTGGCATAAATATGCATGCCATCGTGCACGTAAGTGATGGCATCCACGGAGCTGTCGAGTAGCAGCTGGCAACGTTTTTCCGCCTCGCGCAGGGCGACTTCCGAGGCGCGGCGAGCCCGGCGTTCTTCCAGGTTGGCCAGCTCGCGCTTGGCAACCAGTATCAGGCGTTCGTCTTCACCCTGCGGCAATGCGTCCTGGGCGCCGAGCATCAAGGCTTCGGTGACGCTGTCGGAGTCATTATCAGCAAGCAGTTGAATGACTGGAATGTCTTTTGCCTGGCGGCGGATCGCGCCAATCGCCTCACTTGGGGGCAGTTGTTCGCTGCTGGGGGCGCAGATCAATAAGTCCCAGCTCTGTTGCAGGGCCTCGGCGAGGTCGTCGCTGGAGGTCAAACGATGCACGCGGGTTGCCCGTCCGGCGTTGCGGAACAGGCTGACCAGGCGTTCAGCCTCGTTCTGCGAATCTTCGAGGATCAGTAGCCGAATGGTTTTTTTATCAATGGCCATGGTGTGGTATCAAATCTGCGCCGAACGGGCGCGAAAAGGCGACAAAAGGGAGTGCGTCGGCAATCTACAGCGACTTCCAGAGTGAGTCAAAGTCTTCCTCCCCGCCTGGCGTGCGGCTTTTCGGCGCTGTGACGGGCTTCCCTTGCTCACTGCCGATCTGCTCGACACCCCGGTATTCGAACTGGTTGAAACTGCCGGTGCTGGTCTGTCTGCGACTCAGTACTGCGCGGTGTTCATTGCCATTCAGGTTGATACTGACTTTGTTGCCTTCCTGGAATGGCAGGCGTGCAGTAATCAGGCTGGCGGGGCGGGAGATGGCGCTGATTTCCGGCAGTAGCAGGGCGCGCAGGTACTGGCTGTTTTGCTCCGCTTTGCGCACCAGTTGCAGGCCGCAGGCTTGCGCATGAGGGGCAATCAGTTCAATTCCCATCTGAGTACCGCCGCCGCGCACCTGGCGAATCCAGCGCACTACAGCAATGCTCCAGCCCTGCCGTGGCAGGCCTTGTACGCCAAGCAGCTCGCCGGCCTGGAGCTGGTTCGGCACGTCTTTCGGCCATGACAGGCAATAGCCGCCAGGGCTGATATTGACGATGGCCACTTCGTAGGTCGGGTAGCTTTCCTGGCTATTGGCTTCGTCGGGCTGATTGGGCTGATGCGGCCTGTTGTACTGAATCTCTTCGAAGGGCAGACCGTTTTCCCACTGGTTGCTCTTCTGGGCGTCGAAAGCGTTCGACCAGATATCCGGTGCGCCGGTGTCAGCCTTGAAGACCGCCGCATTGGTTGTCACCGGCACTTGCAGCACCTCGTTGAACGGACGCTTGCCCGCCAAGTAGAAGTGCAGCGCACTCATTCCGATACACAGCGTCAGGGCGCCTTGGCCCTGGCTGCGCTGGAAGGTACGCTCGGCTATATCGCCCCAGGCTGCGGCCAGATGCTGCAGCATGTCGTGACTGAAGCCTTCGGGCACGGTCAGGCGTGATTGAGCAATATTTTCGGCCGGCAGCAGCAGGTGCTCTTTGATGGCGTCGACCAGTTGGCTGGGGTCGATTCCTAGCGCTTTGTGCAGCTCGGTTTGCTGGAACAGCGAAATATAGCGGGGCGGACCGTCCAGTTGCGGGGCTACAGCGAACAGGCTGGACGGCTCATCGCCAGCCTGTAGGGTGGCCAGCGCGCTCCAAGGCTCAAGCACTTCTGCCAAGCGTGCGATGGCGCTTTGGCGCATCTGGTTGCAGCGCGCGCAGCCGAGCAGCAGAGCTACCAGGTAGCTTTGTTCGGTGCTCAGGCCTTGCGTGCGCAGGGCCTGAGTATCACGAATCATGGTCTTGTGCAGGCTGCGTGCCAGGGCGATCTGATACAGCTGATGCAGCTCAAGCCAAAGGCCTTCAGGAACCGGACAGTACAGCTGGCTGGCACGAATCAACGGGCCGCACAGGCTATGGGTTGCACGCTGCAGGGCAACGGCAAGCAGTTGATGCCGTTCGCGGCCAGGCTGTGCAGCCAGGCGTGCCACGATCAGTTTATAGCCAATGGCCAGGTGGTTTTGCAGGGCCTGGCAAAGGTTGGCGACTTTGCGTGGCCGCTCATCTAGCACGATGGCTTGGTTGAGGAAGTGCTTTTCCAGCTGTTTGCAGACGAAGTATATTTCCGGTCGGAGAATTTCCAGCAGTTGCAGGCGATTTTCCGAGGGCGTCAGCAGTTGGTTGAGTTCGACCAGTGCTTGGTAGAGCTGGCGTGCGGTTTCACCGATATTGGCTTTGGGTAGGCCGTCGACCCATTTCTTCAGATCACGAGGACTGGCGTCGCAGAATGACAGGCTTTGCTTATCCGGCGTGGTAACGCGCAGTAGCAAGTGAGAATTCTGTTTATCCATCTAAATCGGATACTCCAGCACACGGGCAAGGCAGGTGAGTCTAAGAATTATGTTTCGACTCTAGCAGCATCTCGCATGCCTCGCAGCCATGTCCTTGGCTGGGTTGCCAAGCTGGCGCGACACACAAATCATCTGGAAGTCTTTGTTGTGACTGGTTTTCATGCTCAGAGGTTCACTCTGAGCGGTCGTCACGACGCTGTCCGCATGCGCGGACAGGGCCGGGTTTTGAGGGTTAGCCGCGTGCTGCGCCGAGACGTTGGCCCATCTGGACGGGGCTGTTGGCGGCTAGTTCTTCGGCCCACTTCACCTGCTCCGGGCCAAACAGGACGATGGCGGTAGAGCCCAGTTTGAAACGTCCGAGTTCTGCGCCTTTGTCCAGCACGATCGGTGCGCGGGCGGCTTCATCGTAACTGAATGTTTTCAGCATGCGTTTTGGCGGTGTCACCAGGCCCGCCCAGACGGTTTCGATCGATGCCACGATCATGGCGCCGACCAGCACCACGGCCATCGGGCCGCGCTCGGTGTCGAACAGGCAGACCACGCGCTCATTGCGGGCAAACAGTTCAGGCACGTTCTCTGCAGTTGTCTGGTTGACCGAGAACAGTCGACCGGGTACGTAGACCATTTCTTTCAGTGTGCCGGCCAGCGGCATGTGCACGCGGTGATAATCCTTGGGCGACAGGTAAATAGTGGCGAACTCACCGCCCATGAATGCTGCTGCGCGCTCCGTGTCGCCGCCCAGCAGTTCGATCGCGCTGAAGCTGTGACCCTTGGCCTGAAAGATCCGGCCTTGTTCAATTTTGCCCAGTTGGCTGACTGCGCCATCGGCCGGGCAGAGCACGGCGCCAGGGCTGCTGTCGAGCGGGCGGGCGCCGTCTTTCAGGGCGCGGGTAAAAAAGTCATTGAAGTGGGCAAAAGCAGTCAGGTCTTCGACCTGAGCTTCATTCATATTGACGTGGTACTGCTTGGCGAACCAGCCGATCAGACGATTCTTGAACCAGCCGACGCGGCATTCGGCGGCACAGCCAATCAGACGCGACAGTAGGTGGTGCGGCAGCAGGTACTGGCTGAGGATAAACAGGCGGTCTTTCATTAACATTCCTTAAAAGTGGCTGGCGGTCGGCAGGTGTTCAGCGCTCGACCGGCGTGTCCGGATGATTGCCCCACTCGCCCCATGAGCCTGCGTAGGCTTTGACCCGCGGATAGCCAAGGAGCTTGGCTACCAGGTAGGTGAAGCCTGAGCGGTGGTGAGTCTGGCAGTGGGTGATGATTTCTTTATCGGCCGTGATACCGAGGCTGCTGAGTTGCGCTTGGATATCCAAGCGGACGCGCAATGCACGGGCAGGGTCCATGCCGGCGGTCCATTCAAAGTTGATGGCGCCAGGAATATGCCCAGCTTTTTGGGCCAGGGCTTTCTCGCCACTGTATTCGGCTGGTGCGCGGGCATCCCAGATCGCCAGATCGGCAGCGTCAAGGCGACTTAGCAGGTATTCGCGCGTGGCGGTTGGTGCGCTGTCCAGTTGCAGCGCAACGGGCTGTGTGTGAGCCGCGGGGACTGCTGTGCTGAGTTCGCGGTCTTCTGTCAGCCAAGCATGCAGGCCGCCGTCCAGGTAGTGGTAACGCGTGTGACCAATTACATCCAGCAGCCAGATAAAGCGTCCGGCCCAGCCGCCGCCTTCATCGTCGTACACCACATAAACCGCGTTGGGGTTATGCCCTAACTCACCGAACAGTTGCTCAAGTTGCGCCTGCTCTGGCAGCAAGCCTGGCGCCGGCGGTTGACCCAGTTGGGTGCGCTTGGGGTCGACAAAATATGCGCCCGGAATGTGGCCGGCGGCGTAGCGGGCGCTGCTGGTCAAGTCGACCAGGATCAGCTCGGGTGCATCCAGGCGGCTGGCCAGGTGCGCAGGTTCGATCAGCAGGGGCAGCTCAGCGAAGGCGGTCATGCCAGGCCTCTTTTGACAAGAAAGGACGGATTGTAGCGGAAAGCCTAGCGCCCGCGGTTGGCAAAGCTGGTCAGGGCGCGCTCAATGCATTGCACGGTTTTGCCGAAGCCCTGCATGCCGGCATCGCTCAGCGCCCGGCCGCCCTGGTCGGCGAAGATCAGCATGACCACGCGGTTGTTGCTGGCAATCGAGCGAATCAGCAAGTGCTCGCTGGGGAACAGACTTTTCAGCGAGCCAGGCAGCATGGCGGAAAACTGCGCGATGTTGGCTGGGCTCAGTTTTAGCTGCGCGGGGGCGCTGAGCAGGCGGCGCAGCACCTGGCTTTGCTGCGGGTCAAGGCTGATGCTTGCAGCGGCTTTGTCCAGGCCACTCTGCTGCTGGGCCATCAGGCGTGTGTGATTGCGGTCGGCCAGTAAAATCAGTACCCGCTGCATGCCGCAGGCCTGGATTGCCTGATTGGCGCAGGCGGTGAGCTGCAGCACATTGCTGAATGCGCTGGGTTGGGCGAGCAGTTGCGCGCATTGCTGGCGCCATTCGCTGATAACAGCGGGCTTGGGTTGCTCGACTATGGCTTGCAGGTGCCGCGCCTGCCATGGCCAGAGCAGCGCTTTTGAGGGGTGCCAGAGGTCGGTGCTGAGCATCTGTCGGGCGCTGCTAACAGCATTCTGGTGCAGCAGCTGTTGCACGTTATCGAGCGGCAGTTGCAGGAATAAACCGGTCAAACGCTGCCAGCGCAGGCTGTGCGGGCTATTCCACGCGTAGTGCGCGGAAAGCGCCAGGCCGTTGGCCAACAGAATGCTGTTGGCTGGCTGCGTCAGCCAGCGGCGCAGGTTGCTGTCTGCGTCGAGGATTTGCTGCTGGTGCAGTGGGTGCTCGTTGTCGCGGGCAATGTGCAGCGCTTTGACCAGCAGGCGTCGGTCGCTGACCAGTAGTCGATAGCCCTGGATGACCCATTCTGGCAAATGCCACTGCTCACTCAGTGCCAAGCACAATTTAAGTAACGGTACGCCCAGCAGCTCTTGTTCAACCTTGCTTGCGGCTTCGCCCTTGACCAAAACGCGCTGCTCCCACACCTCGAACAGTTCAGGGTGCGCTGCAAGCAACGTCCATATTGGCGCCAGAAACAGCAGGCTGCCCCAGTGTATCTCCTGCCACAGCCTTGCCAGGCGGCCTGCAAATAGACCATTTGCCTGGTGACTGGCGTGTTGGCTGATTAGCAGGATTTGCCGTAGCGCTTTCGGCAGTTCCTGCTCGGGCATGGCCGGGAGGGCGTTGAGCAGCTGTTCGGTGCGCTTGATGCCGAGGCGGCTGATGGCGGCCTCCAGGCTTTCGGTTTGCTCACTGAGGCCGCTGCTCTTGCGGTTGGCTTCGCGCAACACGCTGAGCGCTAGCGCGGGGCAGCTCTGCATCAAGTCAGCCAGCTCACGCATGGAGCGATTGCTGTCTGCCAAGGCGCGGCGCAGCTTTTGCTGGCTATCACTGGACGCAGGCAATAGCTGGCTGTCTAGCTGCTTGAGCCAGTCTGTCAGGGTGCGCGGATAAGAGGCGGGCTTTAGCATGCGGGTTGAGACAAGCTGGCTTTTGACCTTAACTGGCTATAGTCTCGCGCAAAACTTCCGATAAATAGAAGGGTTGTTTTGCAAAGCCCCTTTCTACCCTCTCTGGCAAGTCTCTTTCTATGGCAAAAATCATCGGTATCATTGTTGTATTCGCCTGTGTGTTGGGCGGTTTTATCCTCTCGGGCGGCCAGTTTATGGCGTTGGTCCACCCCTACGAGATATTGATCATCGGTGGTGCTGCCTTGGGTGCTTTCCTGCAAGCCAACCCAGGCAGTGCATTCATGCATGTGTTCAAGAAGTCGCTGAGCATGTTCAGCTCGCGCTTCACGCATGCCTTCTACCTTGACGTGCTCAAGCTGCTTTACGAAATTCTCAATAAAAGCCGTCGTGAAGGCATGATGGCCATCGAGGCTGACGTCGAAGACCCAGCCGCCAGCCCGATTTTCAGTAAGTACCCCGGCATCCTTAAAGATCAGCAGATGACCTCGTTCATCTGCGATTACCTGCGCATCATGTCATCCGGCAACATGGCGCCGCATGAGCTGGAAGGCTTGTTCGATATGGAAATTTCCAGCCTCAAGGAAGAAATCGAGCACCCTGCGCATGCCGTCGCAAAAGTGGCTGACGGTATGCCGGCCATGGGTATCGTGGCGGCGGTGTTGGGTATTGTGATTACCATGTCGATTTTGGCCGAAGCGGATAACGCTGAGATTGGTCAAAAAGTCGGTACTGCACTGGTGGGTACCTTTTTCGGGATCTTGGCGTCCTATGGCTTTTTCGGCCCCCTAGCGGCTGCCTTGGAGCACGACGCCAAGGAAGAGCTGAATGTGTATGAAGCGATCAAGGCCGGTTTGGTGGCTTCGGCCTCCGGTATGCCGCCGTCGCTGGCTGTGGAGTTCTCCCGCAAGGTGCTGTTCCCTGCGCACCGTCCAAGCTTTAGCGAGCTTGAACAGGCCATGCGTGGGGGCTGAGTCATAGCATGGAAAACAATCAGCCCATTATCGTCAAACGGGTAAAGAAGGTTGCCGGTGGTCATCACGGAGGCGCCTGGAAAATTGCCTTTGCCGACTTTGCCACGGCAATGATGGCGTTCTTTCTGGTGATGTGGCTGATGACTGTGGCGACGCCTGAGCAGAAGAAGCTGATTTCCGGCTACTTTCAGGACCCTGTGGGGTTCTCGGAAAGCGCCAGCCCGTATGTGATTGACCTGGGCGGCACGCCAACGCCGGCGCCTGATCGCACCCTCAACCCTGAACCCCAGGAAGAGCAGAGCCCAGCCGAGGATGCCCAGGCCGACGTGGACAAATTGCAGGCCGAATCAGTCGCCGAAGAAGTCGAGCGCGAGCGACTGGAGTTGTTGCTGCAGGAGCTGCAGAACAAGGTTGAAGAAAATCCTCAGCTGCAGAACTTCAAGGACCAGATCCTCTTCGAAATCACACAGGACGGTCTGCGCATCCAGATCATGGATGCCGAAAATCGGCCGATGTTTGCCTCCGGCAGCGCACGCTTACAGCCGTATTTTGAAGACATTCTGTTGGCCATGACCGACACCATCGCCGCGGTGCCGAACAAGATCAGTGTCAGTGGTCACACCGATGCGGCGCCCTTCGTCGGGCGTGGAGGCTATGGCAACTGGGAGCTGTCTTCGGACCGTGCCAATGCGGCGCGGCGTGTGCTGATTGCGGGTGGCTATGACGACGAGCAGGTCGCACGCGTGGTGGGCTATGCGTCCTCGGCGTTGTTTGACCGCGAAAACGCGCTCAATCCGGTCAACCGGCGCATCGATATTGTTGTACTGACCAAGAAGGCGCAGCGCGCCATCGAAGGTGAGCAAAGCGATGCCACGGCAGATGAAGCGCCTGCAGTGCCTGGCGCTGCGCCGGTAGCACCGGCTGCGGCTGCACCTGCCGCACCTGGTGATCCATTGCCGGATGGGCAATTGCGTGAACGTTTGAATATCTTCGAAGAAGGCGTGCTGCAGTTCGATCAGCCCGCTGAGTGAGTATGCCCCGCTGGCACAAGGCCGCGCATTGTCGCGGCCTTGTGCATTTTAGTACTCGGCTTCTGGCAGGCTGGCCAAAATATGCCGGTAGCTGGCCATGCGCTGCGGGTGCAGGCGGCCATCTTCCAGGGCTTTGAGCAGGGCACAACCCGGCTCGCGGTCGTGCTTGCAGTCGCGGAAGCGGCATTGGCCGATCAGGTCGTGAAACTCGATAAAGCCGGCTTCGACGTCATCACGACTCACGTGCACCAGGCCGAACTCGCGAATCCCAGGGGAGTCGATCAGTTCGCCGCCGCCGGGGAAGTGGAACAACCGCGCAGTTGTGGTGGTGTGGGTGCCTTTGCCGGTCAGTTCGGAGAGCGGCCCGACGCGGGTATCGACTTCTGGCAGCAAGCTGTTGACCAGCGATGATTTACCGACGCCGGACTGGCCGACGAAGACGCTCACGTGGCCATCAAGTTGCTGTTGCAGCTGTTGCATGCCGTCGCCGCCGTGGGCCGACACTTCCAGCAGTGGATAACCGAGTTCGCGGTATACGCCGAGCATGCGGTTGAGGGCCACTGCATTCTGTTCGTCCAGCAGGTCGGTCTTGTTCAACAGCAGCAATGGACGAATGCCGGCGTGCTCGGCGGCCACCAAGTAGCGATCGATCAGGTTGGCGTGGGGCTCGGGCAGTGGGGCGAAGACGATCACGATCAGGTCGACGTTGGCAGCCACTGGCTTGAGTTGGCCGCGAGTGTCCGGGCGGCAAAGTTCGGTGCTGCGCGGCAGTTGTGCCACGATCACGCCTATGCCCTGGTTGCCGGCGCGCCATACCACTTGGTCACCGGTGACCATGGTCGGCAGGTTGGCGCGCAGGTGGCAGCGGAATACCTGGCCGGCCAATTCGCCATCCAGCGCTTCTACTTCGACCTGTATGCCGAAGTGCGCGATGACCAGGCCGGTCTGTTCCGGGCCGAGATCGCCACCTTCAAGAATCTGTACAGCCTGCGACTCGCGTTTGGCGGCGCGGGCGGCACGCTCGCCCTGAATTTTTTCGATACGCCAGTTTTGCCGGCGGTTGAGTTGGCGTTTGGCCATGGGTCTTCCGAGAGTTGAATTGCGCAATAAACGGTCGCGAGTCTAGCACGGGCTGCCTATTGAGCTGCTGGCGCAGCTAAACTGCGGCGCATCATCGGTCGGATGGTTGAGGAGTCTGCATGTTGCGCGTTGTTAGCCACTATCCGGCGTTGCTGGCGTTGTCTGCTCAGCTGGGGGCAACCCTGCTGGTCGGTTTGGCGCTGTACCTGATCGCTCAGCTGTCACCCTGGCGTCCGACCTTAATGGCGGCCGGCCTGCTGCAAGGCTTGCTGGCTGCCACGCTGGCGCGTTATCTGGGGCTGTCGCGCTGGTGGTGCGGCTTGAACCTGCTGTTCGTTCCGGCGTTGTTGCTGGCCAGTGGTGCGCCGCTGCCGTCCTGGGTGTTTCTCGGCGGTTTTGTCCTGCTGCTGTTGCTCAACTGGAACAGTTTTGGCGAGCGGGTGCCCTTGTACCTGACCGCTGCCGGTGCGCGTCAGCATTTGCGCGCTGTCCTTGATCAGCAGCCTGCGCAGTTTCGTTTTATTGATCTGGGCTGTGGTCCTGCCGGTACGCTGCTGAGCTTGGCCCGCCATTATCCGCAGGCGCAGTTTGTTGGTGTTGAGACCGCGCCGCTGTCCTTCGCCATCGCCTGGTTGCGCGCTGTACCGCAGCGTAATTGCCAGATTCGCTACGAAAATCTTTGGCGCACCGACCTGGCGCTATTTGATGTGGTGTATTGCTTCCTCTCGCCTGCGCCGATGCCCGAGCTGTGGGCCAAGGCCTGCGCGCAGATGCCGGCCGGCAGCCTGTTGATCAGCAACACTTTCGATGTGCCGGGGCAGCCAGCGGATCAGCAGATCGAATTGCACGACTGGCGCAAGTCGCGGCTACTGGTGTGGCGCATGCGCGGCGCGGCTTGAGCGCAATGCTGTCAGCCGAGCGCAGTAGTTCTCCGGCGGCCTGTTAAACTGTCGGCCTTAGTTGAGGAGCCGCGCATGCAAAACGCCAATAACCTGATCTGGATCGACCTGGAAATGACCGGTCTGGAGCCTGAAACAGACGTCATCATCGAGATGGCCACCATCGTTACCGACAGCGACCTGAACATCCTCGCGGAAGGTCCGGTGATTGCCGTGCACCAGAGTGATGAGTTGCTCGCCGGTATGGATGAGTGGAACACCCGTACTCACGGGCAGAGCGGCCTGACCCAGCGCGTACGGGAAAGCACTATTGGTCCGGCCGAAGCGGAAGCCATGACCATCGCCTTCCTTGAACAGTGGGTGCCAAAGGGTAAGTCGCCTATCTGCGGCAACAGCATTGGCCAGGACCGACGCTTTCTCTACAAATACATGCAGAACTTGGAAGCCTACTTTCACTACCGCTATCTGGATGTGTCGACCCTGAAAATCCTTGCTGGCCTGTGGGCGCCGCAGGTTAAGGAGTCGTTCCAGAAGCAGGGCACGCACCAGGCTCTCGACGATATTCGAGAGTCCATCGCCGAGTTGAAGCACTACCGTCAGCACTTTCTTAAAGTGTGATGTACGAAAAAGCCCGCTACAGCGGGCTTTTTTCTGCGTGCTCGGTTACAGGCCGTGGCGCGCCAGCGCCCATTCGACGTGCTCGCGCACTAATTCTGATGGATGCTCGCGGCGCGCTTTGAGTGCTTCTAGCACTGGGATGCTTGAGGGTGCGTTGCCCAGGCCGACGGCCAGGTTGCGTAGCCAGCGCTCGTAGCCTGCGCGGCGCAGCGGCGAGCCCTCGGTGCGGTTAAGAAATTCTTCTTCGCTCCAACAGAACAGCTCGGCCAGCTCGGCATTGTCCAGGCTATGGCGCGGTTGGAAGTCTCCCTGTTCGGTGGGTTTGGCAAAGCGGTTCCATGGGCAGACCATTTGGCAGTCGTCGCAACCAAACACCCGGTTGCCGATGGGCGCGCGCAGCTCTTCAGGGATTGAGCCCTTGAGTTCGATGGTCAGGTAGGAAATACAGCGCCGCGCATCCAGCACATAGGGGCCGACAAAGGCGGCTGTGGGGCAGATATCCATGCAGGCCGTGCAACGCCCGCAATGCTCGCTGGCGTGGGGCGGGTCGACCGGCAGCGGCAGATCGACAAACAGTTCGCCGAGAAAGAAGTAGCTACCGGCCTTGCGGTTGAGTACCAGGGTATTCTTGCCGATCCAGCCAAGCCCGGCCTGTTCGGCGATGGCCTTCTCCAGCACTGGCGCGCTGTCGACAAAGGCGCGGTAGCCGAACGGCCCGATCTGCTGCTGAATGCGTTCGGCCAGCTGCTGCAAGCGCTTACGGATCAGCTTGTGGTAATCGCGGCCCAGGGCGTAGCGCGATACATAGGCTTTTTCCGGCTCACCGAGGCGCTGGGCCATTTGCGTGTCGCCGGGCAGGTAGTCCATGCGCAGCGATACCACGCGCAGGGTGCCAGGCACCAGTTCATCCGGATGGGAACGTTTGCTGCCGTGGGCGGCCATATAGTCCATCTCGCCCTGGTAACCCGCATCCAGCCAGCGCTGCAGGTGCGCCTCGTGTTCGCCCAGCTGCACATCGGCAATCCCGACCTGTTGAAAGCCCAGCTCGCGGCCCCAGTCTTTGATCGACTGGGCGAGGGCGATAAGGTCAAGGGTGTCAGTGTTCATATGAGGGCGGGTAACCGGGGCGCAGGTGGGTATAATTCTGCCAGACATCGGAGCCGACGCATGCTGCATTCGCCTGACAATCTTCCTCTGCCGCTGTACAGCGCCGCCCAAGTGCGTGAGCTGGATGCGCGATTGATCGCTGCTGGCACGCCGGGTTTCGAGCTGATGAGCCGCGCCGCGCATGCCATCTGGCGTGCTTTGCGTCGGCGCTGGCCAGATGCCGGTGTGCTGACGGTGCTGGCCGGGCGCGGTAATAACGCCGGTGACGGCTATCTGGTGGCGGCCTTGGCGTTGCGTGCGGGCTGGCGGGTGCAGGTGCTGGCGGTCGGCGATGCGGCGCAGCTGCAGGGTGATGCCGCGTTGGCCCGTGACCATGCGCTGGCTGCTGGTGTGGCGGTGCAGCCCTGGAGCGAGTGCGCCGAGCTGCAGGGCGTGGTGCTCGATGCTCTGCTCGGCACGGGCTTGCAAGGCGCAGTACGCGAACCATATGCCCAGGCTATCCGGTTGTTGAATTTCAGTGGTCTGCCGGTGCTGGCTGCGGATATTCCGTCCGGGCTCTGCGCCGATACCGGCCAAGTGTTGGGCGTTGCCGTGCGTGCAGAACTGACGGTCACCCTGATCGGCCTAAAGCTGGGCCTATTTACCGGGCAGTCGGCGGATTGTCTGGGTGAATTGCAGTTTGATGATCTGCAGGCTGATGCGGCCCTGGTCGCTGCTCAAGCCTTTATCGCGCAGCGCTTGACGCAGGCCAGCTTGCCGCAATTGCCGGTTCGCTCGCGCAGCGTGCATAAGGGCCAGTTAGGCCATGTGTTAGTCGTGGGTGGGGATCGTGGCTTTGCCGGCGCCGGCCTGCTGGCGGCGCAAACCGCGCTGCGCGCCGGTGCCGGGCTGGTCAGTCTGGCGACCCGTGGTGAGCATTTGCCTGCTGCGCAGGCGCGCTTACCCGAGGTAATGGCCGCTGGCGTGGCTTCGGCCAACCAGTTGCTGGCGCTGGGTGCGAATGCCAGCGTCTGGGTGGTCGGCCCTGGGCTGGGTCAGGATGCGTGGGGGCGCAGTCTGCTGTCGGCGGCTTCCGTCAGCCGCGCTGCGCAGGTGTGGGATGCTGATGCGCTGAACCTGTTGGCGCACGCGCAGGTCCAGTTACCAGCAGGTACCGTGTTGACGCCGCACCCCGGCGAAGCAGCGCGCTTGCTGGGTATAAGTCCGGCCGAGGTGCAGGCTGATCGTCCGGCCGCCGCACGCGCCCTGGCGCGGCGCTATCAAACGGTATGCGTGCTTAAAGGCGCGGGCAGCCTGATTGCTGCGCCGGATGGTGGTTTGTGGTTGTGTGATCGTGGCCATCCCGTCATGGCCGGCGCTGGCTTGGGCGATGTGTTGGCCGGTTTGATCGGTGCGCTGCTATCCCAGGGTCTGCCTGCGCTGGAAGCGGCCCAGCTGGCGGTCTATCTGCATGCCTGCGCGGGTGAGCAGTTGGCGCAGCAGGGCCGTGGTCTGGCGGCCAGTGATTTATGTGCGGTTATTCGTGAATTATTGCAGGAGCAGTCTGCGTGTCTGAATTAGAACTGTTTGCCGCCGATGAGGGCGCGATGCTGGCGCTGGGCGCGCGCATCGCCGAGGCGAGCGGCGGCGTTGGGGTGATCTACCTACATGGCGATCTCGGCGCCGGTAAAACTACCTTGTCGCGCGGCATCATTCGCGGCCTGGGGCATGTCGGGGCGGTGAAAAGCCCGACCTTTACCCTGGTCGAACCCTATGAGTTAGGTGCAGTACGGGCCTATCACTTCGACCTGTACCGCTTGGTTGATCCTGAGGAGCTGGAGTTTCTCGGCATTCGTGACTATTTCGAAGGTGATGCCCTGTGTCTGGTCGAGTGGCCGCAGCGCGGCGCAGGCGTTTTGCCAAAGGCGGACATGGACATTACCATTAGCCCGCACGGAGCCGGCCGGGCGCTGCATCTGCGGGCGGAAGGCGAGCGCGGCAACGCCTGGTGCGCCACTTTGGCCGTCAGGGCATGAATTTGATATGGGGTTGGCTATGCGCATAGGCGCGCGTTTCATCGCAATTGGAGTGGCATTGGTGGCGTTGGTCGCCGATGTAATGGCCGCTTCGGATGTGCGCAGCGTCCGCTTGTGGCGTGCGCCGGATAACACGCGCCTGGTGTTTGACCTGTCCGGTCCAGTGCAGCACAGCGTATTTCTGCTGTCCGCGCCCAATCGTATCGTCATTGATGTCAGTGGGGCCAAGCTGGCTACCAGCTTCGATCAGCTGACCTTGAGTAATACCCCGATCACCGGCGTACGCTCGGCACAACGCACCCCGCAAGATCTGCGTGTGGTGATTGACCTTTCCGCAGCGGTCACGCCTAAGAGCTTCACCCTGGCACCTAACCAGCAGTACGGGCATCGTCTGGTGGTTGATTTGTTCGATCAGGAGAGTGGCGCGGCACCGAGCTTGCCGAGCACGGCCGTAGCCACCGCACCGCAAGTTCCGGTCACGCCAACGCAAGCGCCGCCGAAACTGACGCCAGTGCCCAACGGCAAGCGCGATATCGTGATTGCCATCGACGCTGGCCATGGCGGTGAAGATCCGGGCGCCCTGTCGCCGGTTAAAGGCCAGTATGAAAAGCACGTAACCCTGGCGATTTCCAAGGAGCTGCAGCGGCAGATCAATGCCGAAAAAGGCTTCCGTGCCGAGTTGGTACGCACTGGCGACTACTTTATTCCGCTGCGTAAACGTACTGAGATTGCCCGCAAGAAGGGCGCCGATCTGTTTGTTTCCATCCATGCTGATGCTGCACCGCGTGCCGCTGCATTCGGTGCGTCGGTGTATGCCCTGTCAGATCGCGGCGCCACCTCGGAGACTGCGCGCTGGCTGGCCGATGCGGAAAACCAGTCGGACCTGATCGGCGGCGCCGGCAATGTCAGCCTGGACGACAAGGACAAGATGCTCGCCGGGGTGCTGCTCGACCTGTCGATGACGGCATCGTTGTCATCCAGCCTGAACGTCGGCAACAAGGTGCTGGGCAATATGGGTCGGGTAACGCCACTGCATAAACGGCGGGTAGAGCAGGCCGGCTTTATGGTGCTGAAATCGCCGGATATTCCGTCGATCCTGGTGGAAACCGGGTTTATCTCCAATCCCAATGAAGCCCGCAAACTCTCCAGTGCCAGCCATCAGCAAGCGCTGGCGCGCTCGATCGTCACAGGCGTTCGGCAGTTCTTCCATGAAAACCCGCCGCCTGGCACTCACGTGGCTTGGCTGCGTGACAACGGCAAGATTGCCCTCGGGCCGCGCGAACATGTGGTCAGCTCTGGCGAAAGCCTGGCGCTGATTGCACAGCGTTATCAAGTTAGCCTGGCCGTGCTGCGCAGTACCAACTCGCTGAAAAACGATGTGATCAAGGTCGGCCAGCGTTTGCAGATTCCCGCGACTGCTCTGGCTGTGCAGCCATGAGTGAAGCTGCGCGTATCCAGCTGCTCAGCCCGCGGCTGGCGAACCAGATTGCTGCCGGTGAGGTAGTTGAACGCCCGGCCTCGGTAATCAAGGAGCTGTTGGAAAACAGCCTGGATTCCGGCGCCAAACGTATCGAGGTGGATGTTGAGCAGGGCGGCGTGAAGTTGCTCAAGGTGCGTGATAACGGCAGCGGCATCTCCCCGGATGACCTGCCGCTCGCACTGGCCCGCCACGCCACCAGCAAGATCCGCGAGCTTGAAGACCTGGAGCAGGTCATGAGCCTGGGCTTCCGTGGTGAGGCGCTGGCGTCGATCAGCTCCGTCGCACGCCTGACGTTGACCTCACGTACCGAGGGTGCCGAGCAGGCCTGGCAGGTGGAAACCGAAGGCCGTGATATGCAGCCCCGTGTGCAGCCCGCAGCGCACCCGGTCGGCACCTCGGTAGAAGTGCGCGACCTGTTCTTCAATACCCCGGCACGGCGTAAGTTTCTCAAGACTGAGAAGACCGAATTCGATCATCTGCTGGAAGTTATCAAACGCCTGGCCCTGGCACGTTTTGACGTGGCCTTCCACCTGCGTCACAACGGCAAGACCCTGCTCGGTCTGCATGAGGCGCCGGATGAGCAGAGCCGCGCGCGGCGGGTGGCCTCGGTCTGTGGCCCTGCGTTTCTCGAGCAGGCGCTGCCGATCGATATCGAACGCAACGGTCTGCATTTGTGGGGTTGGGTTGGCTTGCCGACCTTCTCCCGTAGCCAGGCAGATCTGCAGTATTTCTACGTAAATGGGCGCATGGTGCGCGACAAGCTGGTTGCCCACGCAGTGCGCCAGGCTTACCGCGACGTGCTGTTCAACGGTCGCCATCCTACATTTGTGCTGTTTCTGGAAATTGATCCGTCGGTGGTAGACGTCAACGTGCACCCGACCAAGCACGAAGTGCGCTTCCGTGATGGGCGTATGGTGCATGACTTCCTCTACGGCACGCTGCACCGAGCCCTGGGTGAGGTGCGTCCGGAGGATCAGCTGGCGGCCCCGGCGACGGTTAATGAGATGCTGCGCCCCACCGGCCAGGCTGCGGGCGAGTTCGGCCCGCAGGGTGAAATTGGTTTGGCCGCTAGCCTACTCCAGCCAGCGCCCAGCGCCTCAGTATGGCGCTCGCCGGGTGCCGGCTATCAAGGCTCCCGTCCGGAAGCAGCCTTGCCGGCCGCCGAAGCACAGGGCGCCTATCGCGAGTTTTTCTCTCCGATGACCACTGCGCCGGCTCCTGCTGGCTTACCGGGTGCGCAAGGTGATATTCCACCCTTGGGCTATGCCATTGCCCAGCTCAAGGGCATCTATATTCTTGCCGAGAACGTTCAGGGCCTGGTTGTGGTGGACATGCACGCAGCCCATGAGCGCATCACCTACGAGCGCTTAAAAGTTGCCATGGCCAGCGAAGGCCTACGTGGTCAGCCGCTGCTGGTGCCGGAGTCGATTGCCGTAAGCCAGCGTGAAGCCGACTGCGCCGAAGAGCATGCCGAATGGTTTCAGCGCTTGGGGTTTGAGCTGCAGCGTTTGGGCCCGGAAACCCTGGCTATCCGACAGATTCCCGCATTGCTCAAGCAGGCCGAGGCCACTCGTCTGGTGCAGGATGTGCTGGGTGATCTGCTCGAATACGGCACCACCGACCGCATTCAGGCACACCTCAATGAGCTGCTCGGCACCATGGCTTGCCACGGCGCCGTGCGCGCCAACCGGCGCCTGACCTTGCCGGAAATGAATGCCTTGCTGCGCGATATGGAGCACACCGAGCGCAGCGGCCAGTGCAACCACGGTCGGCCGACCTGGACGCAGATGGGCATGGACGATCTGGACAAGCTGTTCCTGCGCGGCCGCTAAGCGCCGCGCCATTTAGAGACTTTTTAGCATGTCCGAGCGCCTGCCTCCGGCGATTTTCCTGATGGGGCCAACAGCGGCCGGCAAGACCGATCTGGCCATCGAACTGGCGCGTGTTCTGCCGTGCGAGCTGATCAGCGTCGATTCTGCGCTGATCTACCGTGATATGGATATCGGCACGGCCAAGCCGGACAAGGCCGCGCTGGCTGAGTTTCCTCACCGCTTAATCGATATTCGTGACCCGGCCGAGAGCTATTCGGCAGCCGAGTTCCGTGCCGATGCCCTGACGGCCATGGCTGAAATCACCGCGCGCGGACGTATTCCGCTGCTGGTGGGCGGCACTATGCTGTATTTCAAGGCGTTGCTTGAAGGCCTGGCCGAAATGCCCAGCGCAGATGCTGCGTTGCGCGCCGAGCTGGAGGCGCGCGCCCAGGCCGAAGGTTGGGCGATGCTGCATGCCGAGCTGCGTGCGGTCGATCCGGAGTCGGCTGCGCGTATCCATCCCAATGACCCGCAGCGCTTGATTCGCGCCCTTGAGGTCTATCACTTGAGCGGGCAGAGCATGACCGTTCATCGTCAGCGCCAGGCGACAGAAAATACTGCCGGTGGCGCATCGGCGCCGCGTCAATTCCCCTATACTGTGGCGCAATTGGCCATTGCCCCGGCGCAAAGGCAGCTGTTGCACGAGCGAATAGCCCTGCGATTTCGCCTGATGTTGGAACAGGGGCTGGTGGCCGAGGTCGAACGCTTGCGTCAGCGAAGTGACTTGCACGTTGGGCTGCCGTCTATACGAGCGGTGGGTTATCGGCAGGTCTGGGATCATCTGGACGGCAAGTTAGATGCTGTACAGATGCAGGAGCGCGGCATTATCGCCACGCGCCAGTTGGCCAAGCGACAGTTCACCTGGTTACGCGGTTGGCAGCAGGATGTGCATTGGCTCGATAGTGCCGACTGTGACAATCTGCCGCGTGCCTTGAAATACCTGGCTGCGGTCTCCATATTGACCTGAGACCTTGCCGTTGGCCGTCTATCCTTGGGGGTATGGCGGCTTTAAGCCGTTAGTTGGTTTACTAAAATTATTGAAAAATTATCCTTAAAGGAGTGCGGCACATGTCAAAAGGGCATTCGCTACAAGACCCTTACCTGAACACCTTGCGTAAGGAACGCGTCCCGGTTTCTATTTATTTGGTTAACGGCATCAAGCTGCAGGGCCAAATTGAATCTTTCGACCAGTTCGTGATTTTGCTGAAAAACACTGTCAGCCAGATGGTCTATAAACACGCCATTTCCACTGTAGTGCCTAGCCGTCCGGTGCGTCTGCCGAGCGCCAGCGAAACCGAGCAAGCTGAAGCTGAGCCTGGTAACGCCTGATTTAGGAGGCTGCATTGTTCTTCGAGCGCCATGAAGGTGGAGAGCGGGCCATTCTGGTACATCTGGACGGCCAAAATTCCGAGGCGCGCGAGGATCCGCAGGAGTTTCAGGAGCTGGCCATCTCGGCCGGTGCTGAAACCGTTGCGTTCCTCAGTGTTCCGAGTAATCGGCTGACGGCCAAATACCTGATCGGCAGTGGCAAAGTTGAAGAGTTGCGTGATCAGGTCAAGGCCGCCGAGGCTGATCTGGTTATCTTCAACCACGTGCTTACGCCGAGCCAGGAGCGCAACCTTGAGCGAGCGTTCGAGTGTCGAGTGTTGGACCGTACCGGTCTGATCCTCGACATTTTTGCTCAGCGCGCGCGTACCCATGAAGGCAAGTTGCAGGTCGAGCTGGCCCAGCTCGACCACATGAGTACGCGGCTGGTGCGCGGTTGGACCCACCTTGAGCGGCAAAAAGGTGGTATCGGCCTGCGTGGCCCGGGTGAGACCCAGCTGGAAACCGACCGCCGCCTGTTGCGCGTGCGGATTCGCCAGATAAAACAGAAACTTGAGAAAGTGCGCAGCCAGCGCGAGCAGGCTCGGCGCGGCCGTCAGCGTGCGGATATTCCTTCGGTATCGCTGGTGGGCTACACCAACGCCGGCAAATCAACCCTGTTCAACTCTCTAACCACCTCGGATGTTTACGCGGCTGATCAGCTGTTCGCTACTCTCGATCCCACCCTGCGTCGTCTAGAGCTGGATGATCTGGGGCCGATCGTGCTGGCCGATACCGTGGGGTTTATCCGGCATTTGCCGCACAAGCTGGTCGAGGCGTTCCGCGCGACGCTTGAGGAGTCGAGCAATTCCGATCTGCTGCTGCACGTAATCGACTCCCACGAGCCCGAGCGTGATCAGCAGATTGAACAGGTGTTGGCGGTGCTGGGCGAGATCGGTGCCCATGAGCTGCCGATGCTTGAGGTGTACAACAAGCTCGACCTGCTTGAGGGTGTTGAGCCGCAGATTCAGCGCGATGCCGACGGCAAACCGCAGCGGGTCTGGCTGTCGGCGCGTGACGGGCGTGGTTTGCCGTTGCTGCGTCAGGCCATAGCTGAGCTGTTGGGCGATGACCTGTTTGTCGGTACATTGCAGCTGCCGCAGCGTCTTGCGCGCTTGCGTGCACAGTTTTTCGCCTTGGGTGCGGTGCAAAGCGAGTCTCACGCCGAGGACGGCAGCAGTTTGCTAGCGGTGCGTTTGCCGCGCATCGAGCTGAATCGGCTGGTCAGTCGTGAAGGCTTGAAGCCGCAGGAATTTATCGAGCAACACACTTTGCAATAAAGCCTGCATCAGCGGCTTTGCCGCTGGTTGCATGCATTCTGTAGCATTGGCGGGCGCGCCGTGGGCGCGTCTTTGCTTTATCAGATGGAGAGCGCTATGGCTTGGAATGAGCCGGGTGGCAACTCGAATAATCAGGACCCATGGGGTGGCCGTAAGAACGGTGATCGCAAGGGGCCGCCGGATATCGATGAGGCCTTCCGCAAGCTGCAGGAGAGCCTAAATGGGCTGTTCGGTGGCGGCAAGAAACGAGGCAGCGAGACTGGCTCGGGCAATGGCGGCGGCTTCGGTTTGCTGTTCGTGGGCCTGGGGCTGCTGGCTGCGGTCTGGCTGTACAGCGCGATCTATGTCGTTGATGAGCAGGAGCAAGCCGTGGTGCTGCGCTTCGGCAAATACTACGAAACAGTCGGCCCGGGCCTGAATATCTATTTCCCGCCGATTGATCGCAAGTTTCAGGAAAACGTCACCCGCGAGCGTGCTTACAGCAAGCAGGGGCAGATGTTGACCGAAGACGAGAACATCATCGAAGTGCCATTGACCGTGCAGTACCGGGTCAGCAACTTGCAGGATTTCGTCCTCAACGTCGATCAGCCGGAAGTCAGTCTGCAGCATGCGACCGACAGCGCCGTGCGTCACGTGGTGGGTTCCACCGAGATGGATCAGGTGCTCACCGAAGGTCGTGAACTGATGGCCAGTGAGGTCAAGGATCGCTTGCAGCGCTTCCTCGACAACTACCGCACCGGTATCACCGTCACCCAGGTCAACCTGCAGAGTGCGGCCGCGCCGCGCGAAGTACAGGAAGCCTTCGATGACGTGATCCGCGCCCGTGAAGACGAGCAGCGTGAGAAGAATCAGGCGGAAACCTATGCCAATGGCGTGGTGCCGGAAGCTCGTGGTCAGGCGCAGCGCCTGATTGAGGATGCCAGCGGTTATCGCGACGAAGTGGTTTCTCGTGCACAGGGTGAGGCAGACCGCTTCACTGCATTGGTGACCGAGTACCGCAAGGCGCCTGAGGTCACTCGCGAGCGTCTGTATCTGGACACCATGCAAGAGCTGATGAGCAATACCAGCAAGGTGCTGGTGACTGGCGACAAGGGGCAGAACAACCTGCTTTATCTGCCGCTGGACAAGATGATCGATGGCCGTAGCACGTCTGCGCCTAGCTCGATATCTGGCGCTGCGGGTACTGCAGACGCCGGCTCGCGGGTAACTATCGATCCGCGTCAGGTTGAACTGCGTACAAGGGAGAGCCGTTGATGAGCAATAAATCGCTGATCGCCCTTATTGTTGGCGTGGTGCTGGCGCTGGTCGCCTGGAATAGCTTCTATATCGTGTCGCAGACTGAGCGTGCGGTGCTGTTGCAGTTTGGTCGTATCGTCCAGCCGGACGTACAGCCAGGCCTGCATGTGAAGATTCCTTACGTCAACCAGGTGCGCAAGTTTGATGCGCGTCTGCTGACTCTGGACTCCACCAGCTCGCGTTTCCTCACGCTGGAAAAGAAAGCGCTGATGGTTGATGCCTTCGCCAAATGGCGAGTGCTGGATGCCGAGCGTTTCTACACTGCGACTTCCGGTATGAAGCAGATTGCCGACGAGCGTCTGGCGCGTCGTCTTGAAGCGTCGCTGCGTGACCAATTCGGTAAGCGCACCCTGCATGAGTCGGTGTCCGGTGAGCGCGATGCGCTGATGGCGGATGTGACTGCATCGCTGAATCGTGCCGCGCAGAAAGAGCTGGGTATCGAAGTGGTGGACGTGCGCGTCAAGGCTATCGACCTGCCGAAGGAAGTTAACCGCAGCGTGTTCGATCGCATGAGTTCCGAGCGTGAGCGTGAGGCTCGTGAGCACCGCGCCAAGGGTAAGGAGCTGGCCGAAGGTATTCGCGCCGACGCCGACCGTCAGCGTCGCGTGTTGCTGGCAGATGCCTACCGTCAGGCTGAAGAGCTGCGCGGTGAGGGTGATGCCCAGGCCGCCGCGATCTACTCCAAGGCATATGGCATGGACCAGGAGTTTTATTCGTTCTATCGCAGCCTGAGGGCTTATCGCGAGAGCTTCGCCGATAAGCGTGACGTGCTGGTGCTGGATCCGAGCAGCGACTTCTTCCGCTATCTGGAGAAGTCCAAGCCTTAAGTCATCACCCCGGCGGGCAGCCGTCGGGGTGATCCTTGTGGAAAACGTGGTATCATGCGGCAGCCGGGAAAATCCCGGCTTTTTTGCGTCTGTGGGAAGCATGTGGCAGGAATTAGGCATCGCGTTGTGTCTCGTGCTGGTGCTGGAAGGCATCCTGCCCTTCCTGTGTCCACGCCATTGGCGTGACACGCTTTTACAACTGATGCAGTTGTCTGACAGGCAGCTGCGTCTGCTGGGGTTGGCCAGCATGCTGCTGGGAACAACCGTCCTTTATTGGCTTCACTGAAGGCTTGTGCCGCCCGGTTCAAGAGGGGAATGGCGAAATGGCAACGGTAGACCGCTGGCTGCTGCCAGATGGCATCGAAGAAGTACTGCCACCGTACGCAGGGCGTATTGAAGTGGCGCGCCGCCAGGTGCTGGATCTGTTCCAGCGCTGGGGCTATGAATTTGTGGTCACCCCGCATATCGAGTACCTGGAATCGCTGCTGACTGGCGCGGGCCAGGACCTGGATTTGCGCACCTTCAAGGTGACCGATCCGCTGTCTGGCCGGCAGATGGGCTTTCGTGCCGACATCACGCCCCAGGTGGCGCGCATCGATGCGCATACTCTGCGTCGTGAGGGGCCGAGCCGTCTGTGCTACGCCGGTAGTGTGGTGCATGCCCAGCCGCGTGCGCTGACTACGTCGCGCAGCCCGATTCAGCTGGGTGCCGAGCTGTATGGCGACGCTAGTCCGGCCAGCGATGTGGAAGTGATCAGCCTGCTGGTCAACACCCTTGAGCTGGCTGCGGTGCCGGATGTGCACATGGATCTTGGCCATGTCGGCATCTACCGCGGTCTCGCACGTGCTGCCGAGCTGTCTGGCGAGGTCGAGCAGCAGCTGTTTGATGCGCTGCAGCGCAAGGCGATGGATGAGGTCGCCGAGCTGACCGAAACTCTGCCGGATGACCTGCGCAAAATGCTGCGCGCGCTTAGTGAACTGTGCGGTGGTCGTGAAGTGCTGGATTTGGCCCAGGCCTGCCTGGTCGATGCGCCGGACGATGTGCATGCGGCGCTGGATGACTTGATGGCGATTGCCGATGCGCTGAGCTTGCGCTACCCGGAATTACCGCTGTACTTCGATCTGGGCGAGCTGCGCGGCTACCACTACCACACTGGTGTGGTGTTCGCTGCCTTTGTCCCCGGGGTTGGTTATGCCATCGCCCAGGGCGGCCGTTATGACGACATCGGCGCCGATTTCGGCCGTGCGCGTCCGGCGACAGGCTTCTCCACCGACCTGAAAACCCTGGTAAGCCTGGGGCAGATGCAGTTGGGTGAAGAGCCTGCCGGTATCTGGGCTCCGGATAATCATGATGTGTATTTGTGGCAGGCGATTCAGCGCTTACGCCAGGACGGTCAGCGCGTGGTTCAGGCATTGCCTGGGCAGGTCGCGGCTGACGCCGAGGCTGCCGGCTGTGATCGTCAGTTGCTGTTGCGTGATGGCCGCTGGCAGTTGGCTGCGTTGACAGCCTGAGCGGTCGTGCGAAAAGTTTCCGTCGGCTATGGCCGGCATCAAGTTTGCGAAGAGGGTTAGTGTTATGGGTAAGAATGTCGTAGTCCTGGGCACCCAGTGGGGCGATGAAGGCAAGGGCAAGATCGTCGACCTGCTGACCGAACAGGCTGCAGCTGTTGTGCGTTACCAGGGTGGTCACAATGCTGGCCACACCCTGGTGATCGACGGCGAAAAAACCGTTCTGCACCTGATCCCCTCCGGCATCCTGCGCGAAAACGTGCAGTGCCTGATCGGCAACGGCGTGGTGGTCGCGCCTGATGCGCTGATGCGTGAAATCATCAAGCTGGAAGAGAAGGGTGTGCCGGTGCGCGAGCGTCTGCGTATCAGCCCGTCCTGCCCGCTGATCCTGCCGTACCACGTGGCCCTCGATCAGGCCCGTGAGAAAGCCCGTGGCGATGCCAAGATCGGCACCACCGGCCGTGGTATTGGCCCGGCTTACGAAGACAAGGTGGCGCGCCGCGGTCTGCGCATTGGTGATCTGTTCCACCGTGAGCGTTTCGCCGCCAAGCTCGGTGAGCTGCTGGATTACCACAACTTCGTACTGGTCAATTACTACAAAGAGCCGGCCATTGACTTCCAGAAGACGCTCGACGAGTGCATGGAATACGCTGAGCTGCTCAAGCCGATGATGACTGACGTGACCGCCGTGCTGCACGACATGCGTCGTGAGGGTAAGGACATCATGTTCGAAGGCGCTCAAGGCTCGCTGCTGGATATCGACCACGGCACCTACCCCTACGTCACCAGTTCCAACACCACGGCTGGCGGTATCGCCACGGGTTCTGGTTTTGGCCCGATGTACCTGGATTACATCCTCGGTATCACCAAGGCCTACACCACCCGCGTTGGCTCGGGTCCGTTCCCGACTGAGCTGTTCGACGAAACCGGCGCGTTCCTCGCCAAGCGTGGCCACGAATTCGGCTCCACCACTGGCCGCGCGCGTCGTTGCGGTTGGTTTGATGCGGTGATTCTGCGTCGCGCCATCGAGATCAACAGCATCTCCGGTCTGTGCCTGACCAAGCTCGACGTCCTCGACGGCCTGGAAACCATCCGTATCTGTGTGGGCTACAAAGATCAGAATGGTGATGTGCTGGTTGATGCGCCGACCGATGCCGACAGCTATCTGGGTCTGCAGCCGGTTTACGAGGAGCTGCCAGGCTGGAGCGAGTCGACCCTGGGTGCGAAAACTCTGGAAGAGCTGCCAGCGGCTGCGCGTACTTACATCAAGCGTGTGGAAGAGTTGGTCGGTGCGCCGATTGATATCGTTTCCACCGGCCCGGACCGCAACGAGACCATTGTGTTACGTCATCCGTTTGCCTGATAGTCACGGGCAGTGCACAAAGGGTCGCCAATTGGCGGCCCTTTGTCGTTTCTGGTCCGCGTAAAAATATCCGAGCTAGCCTTTATAAATCAGCTTCCCCGCCGTTATAGGCATTACCGCTGTTAGGAGTGTCTGCCGTGTTTGCCATTATTTCTGTGCTGCGCAGTCGTTTGTTGTTGCCGGTTTTTCTGGCACTGGGTGTGGCCTTGCTGGTGCAGGTTGTCGTGGCGGTGGCGTTGACCCGTACCACGGTGGCAACGCTTGAGGCTGATCTGGCCAAGGGCATGCAGGCTGATACGGCGCGTCTGGTGGATGAGCTGGCCAAGGCCGGCGATGAAGTGCGCGGCGGGCTGGACAGTCTGTCTGCCAGCACCCAGGCGCAGTTGGCCAAAGGCCTTTCCGCGCGGCTGGCTGAGGAGCAGGCGCAGATTCGTGGCGTGCTGGACAGCAACCTCAAGCGTTCCGCTGATGAGTTGGCGCAGCTGCTCTCGGCTGTTGCGCCCAAGGCAATCTGGGATGCCGATGTACCGGCGCTGACCGAGTTGGCGCGTGGCGCGCATCGCAATCCTGCCGTGTTGTTTGCGGTGTACCTCGATGCGCAAGGCGCGCGGCTGACGCGCCATCTCAATCGGCAGGACTCCCGCGTGCGTGCGCTGATGGCCAAGGGTGAGGGCGATGGCGCGCTGGATAAGGTGCTGCAGGCTGCGGCCAGTGATCCGGGTGTGTATATCGCCGAGGCGACGATCAGCCCGATGGGCTCGGATATCGGCAAGGTTCTTTTGGGTGTTTCCACTGCGTCGGTGGATGAGGAGCTGGCGAAGCTGGATCAGCGTTTCGTCAGCCTGATCGACAGCAGTGGGCAGTTGGTTTCCGACAGTTTGAGTGGTGCCGCCACCAGCAGTGCGGACGCCCTGGCTGCGCGGTTGAGCGTGGCGCGTGAGGCGGCCGGCGGCATGGAGCAGAGCAGTCGCGAGGTGGTGCAGCAAGCTGCAGCCGGTTTGCGCTGGAACATCAGCATGGGTCTGGTGGTGGTCGCGCTGGTGATTCTGTTGGTGTTGGCGCTGGTGCTGGGGCGGCGAGTGGTCAGCAAGCTGCATACATTGATTGCGGTATTGAATGACTGGGCTGCGGGTGAGGGGGATTTGACTCGCCGGGTCGAGCTCAATAGTCGTGATGAAATTGGCGATATGGCGGCGGCGGTCAATCGCTTCGTCGCCAAGTTGCAGCCGATTGTGCGTGAGGCGGGTGAGGTGGCATCACTCACCGGGCAGGAAATCGGCAATCTGGCCTCGCGCAGTGCGGCTGCCGAGTCGGCTGCCGAGCGTCAGCGCGATGAGGTGGCGGGCAGTCTGCAGGCGCTGGCGGAAATGGCCGGTGAGGCGCAGGCGGAAAGTCATGCCATGCGCGAGGCGTTGCAGCGCGTCGGTGCGATTCGTCAGGCCGCGGATGACAATGCCGCGATTGCGCTGCGCGTGGGTGGCTCGATTGAGGAGTTGGTGCGGCGTGTGGAAACCGGTTCGGCAGTCATCGAGCGGTTGGCCAAGCAGAGTGAGCAGATTGAAGTGGTGCTGACGGTGATTCGCTCAATCGCCGAGCAGACCAACCTGCTCGCCCTGAATGCGGCAATTGAAGCGGCGCGTGCGGGTGAAAGCGGCCGTGGTTTTGCCGTAGTGGCGGATGAGGTGCGCGCGCTGGCCAGCAAGACGCAGCAGTCCACCGGTGATATCCAGACCCATATCGGCGCGTTGCAGCAGGGCGCGCGCGAGGCGGTTGAGGCGATTGGCCAGGCCGGCAAGCAGGCAGATCAAGGCCTGGCGGCATTGCGCGAAAGTGCGCGGGTGCAGCAGTCGGTGCGTGAGGCGGTGGAGGAAGTGCATGGTGCAATCAACACCGCGACCGAAGCGGCCGCGCACCAGGCAGAAGGCGCGGATGCGGTGCGTGGCCGTGTCGAGGTTATTCATCGTGAGGCCCAGCGGGCGGCGGAGGCTGTGGCGGCGACGGCGAATAGCGGTCGGGTGCTGGATGGTTTGGCGAAGAAGCTCAAGGCCAGCCTGGGGCAGTTTCGCGTTTAAGCTGGATCAGGGTGGGCATGCGTAAGTGCCCGCCGAATTGATTGCGCTGTGATGGGTTAAATCGCAGGCAATAAAAAACCGAGCCAGTGGCTCGGTTTTTTGAATTGGTGCCCAGGAGAAGACTCGAACTTCCACGACCGTAAGGTCACCAGCACCTGAAGCTGGCGTGTCTACCAATTTCACCACCTGGGCATTGATTGCAAAACTTGCTTATTTGCTATCAACTACAACTTGGTTAACTTCGTTTCCCGTCGTTGTGGCGCGCATAATACGGATCGGGTTTTTACTTGTAAACCCCTGTTGTTAAAAAATTTTATTCTGTGTGCCGTGCTGACCTGGACAGTGGTTTCGCGCTTCAATAGGCACATGGCAAACCGAATTTGTGTAGATAAGGTGAATTACCTCTAATGGCCGATTGGCAATCCCTCGATCCCGAGGCCGCTCGTGAAGCGGAAAAATATGAAAACCCCATTCCAAGTCGTGAACTGATTCTGAAGCACTTGGATGAGCGCGGCTCTCCAGCAGCTCGCGAAGAGCTGGCTGATGAATTTGGCATGGCCACTGAAGAGCAGCTCGAAGCCCTGCGTCGCCGTCTTCGCGCCATGGAGCGTGATGGCCAGCTGATCTATACCCGCCGCGGCACCTATGCCCCTGTTGATAAGCTCGACCTGATTCTCGGGCGCGTGAGCGGGCACCGTGATGGTTTCGGCTTTCTGGTGCCGGATGATGGCAGTGATGATCTGTTTCTGAGTCCCGCGCAAATGCGCCTGGTGTTCGATGGTGACCGTGCTTTGGCGCGGGTGTCTGGTCTTGATCGCCGTGGCCGTCGTGAAGGTGCGGTGGTTGAGGTGATCTCCCGCGCCCACGAAAGCATTGTTGGCCGCTATTACGAAGAAAGCGGCGTTGGCTTCGTTGTGGCCGATAACCCGAAAATTCAGCAAGAAGTGCTGGTGACGCCAGGGCGGAATGCCGGCGCCAAACAGGGTCAGTTTGTTGAGGTGAAAATTACTCACTGGCCGACTACGCGCTTCCAGCCCCAGGGCGACGTGGTTGAGGTGGTTGGCAACTACATGGCGCCCGGTATGGAGATCGACGTTGCATTGCGCAGCTACGACATTCCCCACGTCTGGCCGGACGCGGTTGTAAAAGAAGCGCACAAGCTCAAGCCAGAAGTTGAAGAGAAGGACAAAGAGAAGCGTATCGACCTACGCCACTTGCCGTTCGTCACCATTGATGGTGAAGACGCGCGCGACTTCGATGATGCGGTGTATTGCGAGAAAAACGGCAGCAACTGGCGGCTGTTTTCCGGCGGCTGGAAGCTCTATGTCGCCATCGCTGACGTTTCTCACTATGTGAAAATCGATTCGGCGTTGGATGCCGAGGCTCAGGTGCGTGGCAATTCGGTGTACTTCCCGGAGCGGGTAATCCCGATGCTGCCGGAAGAATTGTCTAACGGCCTGTGCTCGCTGAACCCGCATGTCGATCGTCTGGCTATGGTCTGTGAGATCAGTATCTCCAAGACCGGCAAGATGACCGACTACCAATTCTATGAGGCGGTCATCCACTCCCATGCGCGTCTGACCTACAACAAGGTCAGTGCCATGCTTGAGCAGCCGAAAAGTAGCGAAGGCAAGGCGCTGCGTGGCGAGTACAAAGAAGTACTGCCGCACCTCAAGCAGCTGTACTCGCTGTACCAGGTGTTGCTGGCTGCGCGCCATGAGCGCGGGGCCATTGATTTTGAAACCCAGGAAACCCGGATCATCTTCGGGGCTGGACGTAAGATTGCCGAGATTCGCCCAACCCAGCGTAACGATGCGCACAAGTTGATCGAAGAATGCATGCTGGCTGCCAACGTGGCCACTGCTGCGTTTATGCAGAAGCATGAAATTCCGGCGCTTTATCGCGTGCATGATTGTCCGCCGCCGGAGCGTGTGGAGAAGCTCAAAGCATTCCTCACCGAGCTGGGGTTGTCGCTGCATCGCGGCAAGTCGAAGGACGGTCCGTCGCCCAAGGACTACCAGCTGCTGCTGGAAAGTATCCGCGAGCGTCCGGATTACCACCTGATCCAGACCGTCATGCTGCGCTCGCTCAGTCAGGCGGTGTACAGCGCGGATAACCAGGGTCACTTCGGTCTGAACTACGAGGCGTATGCGCACTTCACTTCACCAATTCGTCGTTATCCGGATCTGTTGATCCATCGGGCGATCCGCAGTGTGGTCCGTTCCAAGCTTGATACCCCGCACGTCAAGCGTGCCGGTGCGGCGATCATGCCGCGGGCGCGGATCTACCCATACGACGATGCGATTCTAGAGCAGCTTGGCGAGCAGTGCTCGATGTCCGAGCGCCGCGCCGATGAGGCGACTCGCGATGTAGTGAACTGGCTCAAATGCGAGTTTATGAAGGATCGCGTCGGCGAAACGTTCCCGGGTGTGATCACGGCGGTGACAGGCTTTGGTCTGTTCGTTGAGTTGAAGGACATTTACGTCGAGGGTTTGGTGCACGTCACCGCCTTGCCGGGTGACTACTACCACTTTGACCCCGTGCATCATCGCCTGGCGGGCGAGCGCAGCGGGCGCAGTTTCCGTCTGGGCGATAGTGTTGAGGTCAAGGTCATGCGCGTCGATCTGGACGAGCGCAAGATCGACTTTGAACTGGCTGAAGGCAAAACGGCTATGCCGGCCGGTCAGCGCCGTGGTGGTTTTGAATCGGCTGCGGGTAAAACCGGGCGTCGCGGCGAGCGTGCTGCGCCAGGTAACACCGATGTGGAAAAAAGCCGTGCGCTGAAAAAATCGCTGCTCAGTGATTCGAAGAGCAAGGCCGGCAAGGGCGCTGCCAAGAGTGAGTCTGCCAAGCCAGCCAGTAAGTCTGGTAAGCCAGGTGCGCACCGCAAGGGCGCTCCGGCTGGTGGGGCGTCGGCGTCCGGCAGTGCACGCAAGCGTAAGGCGAAGTCATGAGCCAGTTGGAGAAAATCTACGGCGTGCATGCTGTAGAAGCGCTGCTGCGTCACCATCCAAAGCGGGTTAAGCAAATCTGGCTAGCCGAAGGGCGTAATGATCCGCGCGTGCAGGTGTTGCTGGCGCTGGCGGCGGATGCGCGGGTGTCTGTTGGTCAGTGTGAGCGCCGTGAGATGGATGCCTGGGTCGAAGGCGTGCATCAAGGTGTGGTGGCGGATGTCAGCCCCAGTCAGGTCTGGGGCGAGGCGATGCTCGACGAGCTGCTCGACCGCACCGAAGGTGCGCCTCTACTGCTGGTGCTCGACGGCGTGACAGACCCGCACAACCTTGGTGCTTGTCTGCGGACCGCTGATGCGGCGGGTGCGCTGGCGGTGATTGTGCCGAAGGACAAGTCCGCCACGCTCAACGCTACCGTGCGCAAAGTCGCCTGCGGCGCAGCAGAGGTGATCCCGCTAGTTGCAGTGACCAACCTGGCGCGCAGTCTGGAGAAACTCCAGCAGCGCGGCCTGTGGGTTGTGGGCACGGCCGGTGAGGCTGAGATGGAGTTGTATGAGCATGACCTGACTGGGCCGACTGTGCTGATCATGGGGGCTGAAGGCAAAGGTATGCGTCGCCTGACCCGTGAGCATTGCGATTACCTGGTTAAGTTGCCGATGGCAGGCAGCGTTAGCAGCCTCAATGTGTCGGTTGCGACCGGTGTGTGTCTGTTCGAGGCCTTGCGCCAGCGCAAGGCTGGTGGCAAGAAATAATGCGCAGCGGGCGCCTGCAAGGCGCCCGCTGCCGTTGACCTCGGCAATGACTTTTCTGTCCGCGCAATCGCGCAGCATTGTTCAAATAATCACCAGTTCACCTTGCGTGTAGCAGGCGGCTTCACTAGAATGTCGCCCCTTGCCGTGACGGCAGGTGCTTTTGCGCCTTTCTGTTTCAGCAAGACAAACAAGTGAAATTCACTCCTTGCCTGACCGCATTTCGCGGCAGGCTACAACCCGTAAGGAGCATTTATGCGTCATTACGAAATCATCTTTCTGGTTCACCCGGACCAGAGCGAGCAAGTCGGCGGCATGGTTGAGCGTTACACCAAGCTGATCGAAGAAGACGGCGGCAAGATTCACCGCCTGGAAGATTGGGGCCGTCGTCAGCTGGCTTACGCCATCAACAACGTCCACAAAGCTCACTACGTGATGCTTAACGTTGAGTGCACCGGTAAAGCCCTGGCTGAGCTGGAAGACAACTTCCGTTACAACGATGCCGTGATCCGTAACTTGGTCATCCGTCGCGACGAGGCCGTAACTGACCAGTCCGAGATGCTCAAGGCCGAAGAAAACCGCAGTGAGCGCCGTGAGCGTCGTGACCGTCCTGACAACGCCGATTCTGTTGATGGCGATGACAGCGACAACAACGACAGCGACAACGCTGACGAGTAATCCACGGATCTATTGAGGAGCCACTCTCATGGCACGTTTCTTCCGTCGTCGTAAATTCTGCCGTTTCACCGCAGAAGAAGTGAAAGAGATCGATTTCAAAGATCTCAACACGCTGAAAGCTTACATCTCGGAAACCGGCAAGATCGTTCCTAGCCGTATCACCGGTACTAAGGCTCGTTATCAGCGTCAGCTGGCTACCGCTATCAAGCGTGCCCGCTTCCTGGCCCTGCTGCCTTACACCGACAGCCACGGCCGCTGAGACCGGATGTTCGACAAGAAGTAAGGGATAGATCGCATGCGCGCCATAGCTGAATTCATTATGCGCGGCCGTATGCAGGCCACTCTCGTAGTGATGGTTTCTGCGGCGTTGCCGCTGTTGTTCTGGTTGAGTGCTGCCGCTGGAAGCCTGGTGCTTCTGCGGCGCGGTTGGAGTGATGCCGCTGGCATCCTCGCCTGGGCCCTGCTGCCGGCCATTGGCTGGTGGTATTTCGGTGAGCCGCGCACCCTGTTGGTGTTGCTCGGTGCGCTGGGATTGGCGTTGTTGTTACGCGCCAACCTGTCCTGGAATCGTGTGCTGCTGTGCAGTGTGGCATTGGGCCTGGTGTATGGGCTGGTCTTGGGTGCGGTATTCCGCGAACCCATCGAAGCAATGGCGCTTGAGCTGCAAAAGCTGATGCCGCAAATGCTTGATGGGGTTCACCAACAGATGTCGGTGGATGAGCGAGCGCGCCTGGATAGCCTGATTGCACCGGTACTGACCGGATTGATCGCGGCGTTGTTGCAGATAGTCAGCTTGTTGAGCCTGATGCTTGGGCGCTTCTGGCAGGCGCAGTTGTATAACCCGGGTGGCTTCGGTCGCGAGTTTCGCGCACTACGCCTCCCGACCCCGCTGGCGATGTTGCTGCTGGTTGGCATGCTGTTGGGACCCAATCTGGGTCCGCAAATGGCCATGCTGACGCCGTTGTGCAGTGTGCCGTTGGCGTTTGCGGGCATCGGCCTGTTGCATGGGATGGTGGCGCAAGGTCGGCTAGGTAAGTTCTGGCTGGTCGGGTTGTACATCACGTTGTTGCTGTTTATGCAGCTGACTTATCCGTTACTGGTGGTTTTGGCCATTGTCGACAGTCTGCTTGATTTTCGTGGTCGCTTTGAGCGCAAACAAGGCTCGGGCCCCGCGAACGGTGAAGGTTAAAAGTTAAGAGGTTATTACCAAATGGAACTGATCCTGCTGGAAAAAGTCGCCAACCTGGGCAACCTGGGCGATAAAGTGAATGTTAAGTCCGGTTACGGTCGTAACTTCCTGCTGCCGCAAGGCAAAGCCACTGCTGCTACTCCTGCAAACGTTGCTGCGTTTGAAGCGCGTCGCGCCGAGCTGGAAAAACTGGCTGCCGAGAAGAAAGCTTACGCTGAATCCCGCGCTGCTCAGCTGGCTGAACTGGAAGTCACCATCACCGCTACCGCGGGCGATGAAGGCAAACTGTTCGGCTCCATCGGTACTCACGACATCGCTGAAGCCCTGACCGCCTCTGGCGTTGAAGTGGCCAAAGCTGAAGTGCGTCTGCCGAACGGCACCATTCGTCAACTCGGCGAATACGACGTAGCCGTGCACCTGCACAGCGACGTTGAAGCAACCGTTAAGGTTGTTGTTGTAGCCGCCTAACTGGCTGCTCAACGGGCTTGCACTTGAGTGCAGGCTCGCTAACATCGGGCACGGCATTGCGAAAGCGATGCCGTGCCCTTTGTTTTTCCAACACAGAATTCTTTGCCCGAGCCTTATGAACGACATCAGCCTGCCCGAACAGTACGATCTGCAAACCTCCGCCCTGAAGGTGCCGCCGCACTCGATCGAGGCGGAGCAAGCCGTACTGGGCGGCCTGATGCTCGACAACAATGCCTGGGAGCGGGTGCTCGATGCGGTGTCCGATGGCGACTTCTATCGGCATGACCATCGCCTGATCTTCCGCGCGATTTTCAAGCTGGCTGAGCGTAACCACCCCTTCGACGTGGTGACTGTCTCCGAGCAGCTGGACCAGGAAGGGCAGCTGTCGCAAGTCGGCGGCCTGGCCTACCTCGGCGAGCTGGCGAAGAACACGCCCTCGGTGGCCAACATCAAGGCCTATGCGCAGATCATTCGTGAGCGCGCCACGCTGCGCCAGTTGATCGGCATCAGCGGCGAAATTGCCGACAGTGCCTATATGCCGCAAGGCCGTACTGGCGCCGAGATTCTTGATGAGGCCGAGCGCCTGATCTTTCAGATCGCCGAGGCGCGGCCGAAGACCGGTGGCCCGGTGGGGATCAACGATATTCTGGTCAAGGCCATCGACCGTATCGATACCCTGTTCAATGCTGGCGACGCGATCACCGGTCTGTCCACCGGCTTTACCGATCTGGACAACCTGACCAGCGGCCTGCAGCCGGCCGACCTGATCATCGTCGCCGGTCGACCGTCGATGGGTAAGACCACCTTCGCCATGAACCTGGTGGAAAACGCGCTGATGCGCAGCGACAAGGTGGTGATGGTGTACTCGCTGGAGATGCCTTCCGACTCCATCGTGATGCGTATGCTCGCCTCGCTAGGGCGTATAGATCAGACCAAGGTGCGTGCCGGTCGCCTGGACGACGACGATTGGCCGCGTCTGACCTCGGCGGTCAATCTGCTCAACGACCGCAAACTGTTTATTGACGATACCGCCGGTATCTCGCCTTCGGAGATGCGCGCACGTACCCGCCGTTTGGCGCGTGAGCACGGCGAGATCGGCCTGATCATGGTCGACTACCTGCAGCTGATGCAGATTCCTGGTTCCAGCGGCGACAGCCGAGTCAACGAGATTTCCGAAATCTCCCGCTCGCTCAAAGCCCTGGCCAAGGAATTCAACTGCCCGGTTATTGCCCTCTCGCAGCTTAACCGTGGCCTGGAGCAGCGCCCGAACAAGCGCCCAATCAACTCCGACTTGCGTGAGTCCGGGGCCATCGAGCAGGACGCCGATATCATCATGTTCGTTTACCGCGACGAGGTGTATCACCCCGAGACCGAGTACAAGGGCGTTGCCGAAATCATCATCGGCAAGCAGCGTAACGGTCCATTGGGCACGGCGCGGCTAGCGTTTCTCGGTAAGTTCTCGCGTTTCGAAAACCTCGCGCCGGGCAGCTACCAGTTCGACGACGAGTAGAGCGGCGGGCGCGCAACGCAGCGTGTTGCCGTGTCAGATCAATAAAAACGGGCGGCCAGTGGGTAAACTGGCTGCCCGTTTTGTTTAAGGACTTTTCTCCATGCGTCCCCTTGTAGCCACTGTCGATTTGTCTGCCATTGCCCATAACTACGCGGTGGCCAGGCGCTGTGCGCCGGGGCGGCAGGCGTTTGCGGTGGTCAAAGCGAATGCCTACGGGCATGGCGTGCGCGAGGTGGTGACGGCCTTGCATGATGTCGCCGATGGCTTTGCTGTGGCAAGCCTGGAGGAAGCCGCAGAGGTGCGTGCGCTGCACGGTGAGGCGCGGATTCTGTTGCTCGAGGGCTGCTTTGAAGCGGACGAGTACCAGTTCGCCACGCAGCTAGGTCTGGATGTGGTGCTGCACAGCGAGCAACAGGCGCAGCAGCTGCTCGCCGCTAATCTATCGCGGCCGCTGAATCTGTGGCTGAAGCTGGACAGCGGTATGCATCGCCTGGGCTTCAGCGCTGCTGCTGTGCGTGATTGGCATGGTCGTTTACAGGGTGCAGCGCAGGTTGCCGAGCTGAGTCTGCTTAGTCACTTTGCCTGCGCCGATGAGCGCGGCAGTGAAACCACTGAGCTGCAGCTGGAGCAGTTTCTCGATCTGCTGGATCTGGATTTCGCCAAGCGCTCGCTGGCCAATTCTGCGGCGATTTTGACCATACCGGCTGCGCATATGGATTGGCTGCGTCCGGGCATCATGCTCTATGGCGCAACACCTTTTGCTGATCTGGGCGCCGTTGAGCTGGGCTTGCGCCCGGCGATGAGCCTGACCGCGCAGCTGATTGCCTGTCGCGATGTGGGGGTGGGTGAAGCGGTTGGCTATGGCTGCACCTGGCGTGCTGAGCGGCCGTCGCGTATCGGCACCGTAAGTTGCGGTTATGCCGATGGCTACCCACGCCATGCGCCGGCCGGCACGCCGGTTGTCGTCCGTGGCCAGCGCGTGACACTGGTCGGGCGGGTGTCCATGGATATGCTGATGGTAGACCTTACGGACGTGCCGGATGCCGCCGTGGGCGATGCGGTCGAGCTGTGGGGGGCGCAGTTACCGGTGGATGAGGTGGCGCAGGCAGCCGGAACCATTGGTTACGAGCTGCTCAGCAAGGTCACTGCACGAGTGCCGCGTCGCTACCGCAACAGCTGAGTCAGAGCAGACCGCTGGGTACGCTGAGCACATCCAGGTGCAGGCGCGCGCTGTTGCTCAGCTCGCCATCTTCGCCGCACACCGCTGAGCCTGAGCGACCACGTGTCTTGACTCGGTAGAGCATCTCGTCGGCCGCCTTGTACAGCGCGGTAAAGGTACCTGCGTGCTGTGGGTACAGCGCGACGCCGATGCTGATGGTCACGGTCAGCCGTTCTGCGCCGTACATCACCGGCTTGGCCAGCTCGGCGAGCAAACGATTAGCGATTTCCCGGGCATGCTCTTCGGCATCGGCGCCCCCTACCAACACGGCAAACTCGTCGCCGCCCAGACGTGCCACGGTATCTCCGGCGCGAACATGCTCGCGCAGACGTTGGGCGATCTGTTGCAGCATCAGGTCACCGGCATCGTGGCCGTGTTTGTCGTTGATCGGTTTGAAGTGATCGAGGTCGATCAACAGCAGGGCCAGTGCTTCACTGTGGCGGCGCGCATTGGCCAGTGCTGTTTCACAGCGCTCCACCAGATAACGGCGGTTTGGCAGCTCGGTCAGCGGGTCGTGAAATGCCGCGTGCTGCAGTGCTTGTTCACGTTGGCGCAGACGTTCATTAGTGGCGGCCAGTTCTGCGGTGCGCAGGTCAACCGAATGTTGCAGTTCGGCGGCGTTGGCCTGGGCTTGGGTCAGGCGTGCAGTTTTTTCGCGGTCGGCCTGCTGGAGGGCGTCAGCTTTCTCCTGCTTGAGAATCTGGATGCGATAGGCCAGTGCGAAGGAGAACAGAATCGCTTCGGCCGCCACCGCCAGTGGGAACAGGTAAGCGGTGGACTCGCCTGGCTGTACCACGCCAGCGGCGCGCAGCACCAGAATCACAAAGCTCAGCAGCACGCTGCCGTAGCCCAGCAGGTAGAACAGCGCCGGGGTAAAGCCCTGTTTCCAGCGGATGGCCGCGCTGAACAGTAGGGTGGGCACGGTAACAATCGGGATCAGCCCGATCAGTAAGCCCGTTTCACTGCGATAACCGGCCAGGTTGACCGCCAGGGCCAGCAGGTACACCGCGATACAGCCGTTGAGGATGTGATGGGCAATGCGCAGGGTGGTGCGGGTGGATAGCAGCGCCTGGGCAAAACGCAGGATGCCGAGGCTAACCAGAATGGGCAGGGTGATGCGATCCAGCCAGGCCGGTACTGGGCCGTCCGGCCAGAGGTACTGAAAACCATGACCGCTCATGCTGGCGATAAAGATCAATGACGCCGCCATGGTCAGCACATACCAGAGGTAGGTCGGATCGCGTAGGGCCAGCAGGATAAACAGGTTGTAAAGCAGCAGGGCGAGGATCACCCCGTAGATCAGACCGAGCACCAGATGTTCGCGCTTGGCCAGTTGTTCGAGGTCGTGCAGCTGCCAGATACGCAGCGGGAAGGAGTTGCCCGCCGGGTCGTACGTACGCAGGTAAATAGTCTGTGGCTGTTCGCCAAGTAATGGCAGGCGGAACACGGCGCGGCGGTAGTCATGGTCGCGGCCTTCGGCAAAACCGACGCGTTCACCCGCCTGGCGCAGTTGCCATTGGCCCGTGGCGCTGGGAAGAAAGATTTGCAGGTCGAGCAGGGTGACCGCGCCGACTTCCAGCCACCACTGTGCAGGCGCGTCACTGCTGCGTTGCAGGCTGAGTTTGATCCACCAGGGGTTGCTGCTCTGACCAACGCTGGTGCGTCCGGCGGCGGGTTGAAAGCGGCTTTGCACGGCGGCGTCGGCCATGTCGGCAATGCTCAGTTGGCCGTCGACATCCTCCAGCAGTTCGATCTGGCCGTTGAGCACGCTGCCACTGCTGGAGGTGCTCAGCTGCACCGTGCTGGCAACGCTCGGACCGCTAAACAGGCTCAGCAGTAGAAGAATGGATAGGGTGAGGCGCTGCACTGCTGACTTCCTGGTGTCGAGTGGCGGTTGCGCGAGTATAGGCGCAGCGGCGTGATCGTTCACAGAAGTTGCCGGCACGTCGTTGGTTGGGTGGATGGCTGGGCTGCGCGAGGTGATCTCGACTGCTGAGCCGTCAGCTCAAACCACTGGGTACGTTGAGCACGTCCAGTTGCAGGCGTGCACTGCTGCTCAGTTCGCCATCTTCTCCGCACACCGCTGAGCCCGAGCGACCACGGCCCTTGACCTTGTAGAGCATTTCATCCGCCGCCTTGTAAAGCGTGGTGAAATTGCTGGCGTGGCGCGGGTACAGCGCCACACCGATGCTGATGGTCACGGTCAGCCGATCCGCGCCATAGGCCACCGGTTTGGCCAGTTCATCCAGTAAGCGGCGAGCGATTTCGCGTGCGTGCTGTTCGGCGTCTTCGCCGCAGATCAGCACGGCAAACTCATCACCTCCCAGGCGTGCAACGGCATCTCCCGAGCGCACATGTTCGCGCAGCGCTGTGCGATGGTTTGCAGCATCAGGTCGCCGGCATCGTGGCCATATTTGTCGTTGATCGGCTTGAAATGGTCGAGGTCAATCAGCAGCAGGGCGGTGGCTTCATTGTGCCGCCGCGCATTGGCCAGTGCGGCCTCGCAGCGCTCGACCAGAAAACGCCGGTTAGGCAGCTCGGTTAGCGGGTCGTGGAAGGCGGCGTGCTGTAGCTCGCGCTCGCGTTCGCAGAGTTGCTGGTTGGCCTGTGCCAGTTCGGCAGTACGCAGCTTGACCGCACTTTGTAGTTCATCGGCGCTGCCTTGCATCTGCGCCAGGCGCGCAGTTTTTTCGCGGTCTGCCTGCTCCAGGGCTTCGGCTTTTTCCTGCTTGAGCGTCTGGATGCGGTATGCCAGGGCGAAGGAGAACAGAATCGATTCGGCCGCCACCGACAGTGGGAATACGTAAGCATTCCAGATGGCCGGTTGTACCAGGCCGGTGGCGCGCATCAGCGCCAGACTGATGCTGCCGAGAATCAAACCATAGCCACAGAGATACAGCAGTGCCGGGAAGTAACCCTGGCGCCAGCGAATCAGTGCCGAGCCCAGCGCTGCTGGGATGCTGGTCAGCGATAACAGGGCGATGATCCAGGCTGCGGTATGACGTTGTCCCAGACCCTCAAGGGCAACTGCAATCACATAGCAGACGCAGGCCAGGCTTAATAGATGATGAGCCCAGCGTACATGGGTGCGGGTTTGCATCAGGCATTGAGTAAAGCGGCAGGCGCAGAAGCCCCACAGAGAAGGCAGAGTGACGCGGTCCAGCCAGAAGGGCACGGGATTGTTTGGCCACAGGTACTGAAAGCCATGGCCGCTCATGCTGAGGATCATCAGCAGAGCGCCGGCGGTGGTCAGCACGTACCAGAAATAGGCCGAGTCGCGCAGGCTGAAGAAGATAAACAGGTTGTACAGCAGTAGCGCGGCGATGATGCCGTAGACCACCCCAAGTGCGAGGTTCTCTTCTGCGGCTCCTTGGGTCAGCTGATCCAGCTGCCAGGCGCGCATCGGGAACGAGTTGCCGGCCGGGTCATAGCTGCGCAGATAAAAAGTCAGGGGTTGTTGGCTCAGCTCCGGCAGCTTGAACAGCATGTGGCGGAATTCGTGATCGCGGCCTTCTTTATGGCTGACCAGCTCGCCAGATTGGCGCTCCTGCCAACGGCCATTCGGCTCGGGCAGGTACAGGCGCAGGTCGAGCTGGGTGACCGAGCTGACTTCCAGCCACCACTGGCTGGGTGCATCGCTAGTGCGCTGGAGGGTAACCTTGATCCACCAAGGGTTAAGACTCTGGCCTACGCTGGCGCGGCCATTGGCCGGTTTGAAGCGGCTCTGAATAGCCGGGTCGGCCATATCGGCAATGGTCAGTTGTGCGCTGCTGTCTTCCAGCAGTTCTATGTCGGTGTTCAGGGAAATGCCACTGCTGGTGGGCGTGAGCGTGATGGCTGCGCTCGAAAGGCCGGGCAGAAAGGCTAGGCTCAGCATGATTAGGATTGAAAAAGCTAAGCGTTGCACCACGTTCACCCCTTGTCCCGGCTATTGGAGACCGATGTTGTGCGTCCGAGTATAGCCGTAAGCCACTACGCTGCTGCTACAGCGCTAGGGGGATTTCAGTCATTAAACCTAGCTCTGGAGTCGGGTTTGGTTAAATTTTGTGCTATATTCCGCGCCCGCGATTTTCCATCCTGTTCGCCACCGCCGGTCACTTTCCATGTCCATGCAAGCCGCCAAGCCGTTATTCGATTATCCAAAATACTGGGCCGAGTGTTTCGGGCCTGCGCCTTTCCTGCCGATGAGCCGGGAAGAGATGGATCAGCTTGGCTGGGACAGCTGCGACATCATCATCGTGACCGGTGACGCGTATGTGGATCACCCATCGTTTGGCATGGCCATTATCGGCCGGTTGCTGGAGTCGCAAGGCTTTCGTGTAGGGATCATCGCCCAGCCAAACTGGCAGTCGAAAGACGACTTTATGAAGCTCGGCGAGCCGAACCTGTTCTTCGGCGTCGCGGCCGGCAACATGGACTCGATGATCAACCGCTACACCGCCGACAAGAAAATCCGTTCCGACGACGCCTACACCCCCGGCGGCCTAGCTGGTAAGCGCCCGGACCGTGCCAGCCTGGTGTACAGCCAGCGCTGCAAAGAAGCCTATAAACACGTGCCGATCGTCCTCGGCGGTATCGAAGCCTCCCTGCGCCGCATCGCCCATTACGACTACTGGCAAGACCGTGTGCGCAATTCGATCCTGATCGATGCCAGCGCCGACATTCTGCTGTACGGCAACGCCGAGCGCGCCATCGTTGAAGTGGCCCAGCGCCTGTCCTACGGCCATAAGATCGAAGACATCACCGACGTGCGCGGCACCGCGTTTATCCGTCGTGATACGCCGCAGGGCTGGTATGAGGTGGACTCCACCCGTATTGATCGGCCGGGTAAGATCGACAAGATCATCAACCCGTACGTGAACACTCAGGATACCCAGGCCTGCGCCATCGAGCAGGAGAAGGGCCCACAGGAAGACCCGAACGAGCCGAAGGTCGTGCAGCTTCTCGCCAGCCCACGGATGACTCGTGACAAGACGGTGATCCGTCTGCCGTCCATGGAAAAGGTGCGTAACGACCCGGTGCTGTACGCCCATGCCAACCGCGTGCTGCACCTGGAAACTAACCCGGGCAACGCCCGCGCGCTGGTGCAGAAGCATGGTGAGGTTGATGTGTGGTTCAACCCGCCACCCATCCCGATGACTACCGAGGAAATGGACTACGTGTTCGGCATGCCCTATGCGCGCGTCCCGCACCCGGCGTATGGCAAAGAAAAAATCCCTGCCTACGACATGATCCGCTTTTCAGTGAACATCATGCGTGGCTGCTTTGGTGGTTGCACCTTCTGCTCGATCACCGAGCACGAAGGCCGGATTATTCAGAACCGCTCGGAAGAGTCGATCATCCGCGAGATCGAAGAGATCCGCGACAAGGTGCCAGGCTTTACCGGGGTGATTTCCGACCTTGGCGGGCCGACCGCCAACATGTACCGCATTGCCTGCAAAAGCCCGGAAATCGAATCCGCCTGCCGCAAACCGTCGTGCGTGTTCCCTGGCATCTGCCCGAACCTGAACACCGATCACTCCAGCCTTATTCAGCTCTACCGCAGCGCTCGCGCGCTACCTGGGGTGAAGAAGATTCTGATCGCCTCGGGCCTGCGTTACGACCTCGCCGTCGAGTCGCCGGAGTATGTGAAGGAGCTGGTCACCCACCACGTCGGTGGCTACCTGAAAATCGCCCCGGAGCACACCGAGGAAGGCCCGCTGAATCAGATGATGAAGCCGGGCATTGGTAGCTACGACAAGTTCAAGCGCATGTTCGAGAAGTACTCGAAAGAGGCGGGCAAAGAGCAGTACCTGATTCCGTACTTTATCGCCGCGCACCCGGGCACCACCGACGAAGACATGATGAACCTGGCGCTGTGGCTCAAGGGCAATGGTTTCCGCGCCGACCAGGTGCAGGCGTTCTACCCGTCGCCAATGGCCACCGCCACGGCTATGTACCACTCGGGCAAGAACCCGCTGCGCAAGGTCAGCTACAAGAGCGACGGCGTGACCATCGTCAAGAGCGAAGAGCAGCGTCGCCTGCACAAGGCGTTCCTGCGCTATCACGACCCGAAAGGCTGGCCGATGCTGCGTGAAGCGCTGCAGCGCATGGGCCGCGCTGACCTGATTGGGCCAGGCAAGAACCAACTGATCCCGCTGCATCAACCCGCCACTGACAGCTACCAGAGCGCGCGCCGCAAGAATTCGACGCCGGCCGGTAGCCACAAGGTCGCCAAAGACACCACCAAGAGCAAACCGATGCTGACCCAGCACACCGGCTTGCCACCGCGTGACACCGGGGCGGCGGGCGGTAACCCTTGGGACAAGCGCGAGCAGGCCAAAGCTGCTGCGCAGGCGCGTAATCAGCAGGCGGCCAAGGAACGTGCCGATGCTGCCAAGGGCAAAGGCAAGAAGCCGGTGAAGAAGCCGGCCGTGCCGCGCTGATTCTGCAGCAATAAAAAACGCCAGCTTCAAGCTGGCGTTTTTTATTGTGGCCGGGCACCTTGCGGCATTTGATCAGCCGTAGCGCTTCTGCGCTTCGATGGCCAGGCCGCTGCCGATGCTGCCGAAGGTATTGCCTTCCACGTGCTGCGCATTGGGCAGCATGGCTGCGACGCTCTGGCGCAGAGCCGGGATGCCGCTGGAACCACCGGTGAAGAACACCGTATCGACCTGCTCGACACTGACGCCGGCATCGCTTAACAGCTGGGTGACACTGGCGCGCACGCGCTCCAGCAGTGGCTCGATGGCATCCTTAAACAGCGTGCGGGTCAGCTCGGCGACCAGGCCCTCTTCCAGGCGGCTGAGGTCGATGGGGCGCGCATCCTGCTCGGTCAGGGCAATCTTGCTTTCCTCGACCTGCATGGCCAGCCAGTGGCCGTCACGGCGCTCGATCAGCTGGAACAGCCGGTCGATACCGGTAGGGTCGACGATGTCGTAGCGCATGCTCTGCAGCTGGCGCTGCGACTGTGCCGAGTACACCGCGTTGATGGTGTGCCAGGTGGCCAGGTTGAGGTGGGTGCTGGTAGGCATCGGCGCATCGCTCTTCATCCGGCTGCCGTAGCCGAATAGTGGCATCACCCCAGCCAGAGAAAGCTGCTTGTCGAAGTCGGTACCGCCGATGTGCACGCCGCCGGTGGCGAGGATGTCGTTGTGGCGATCAGCCACTGCGCGACGTTCGGGCGCCAGGCGTACCAGGGAGAAGTCCGAGGTGCCACCGCCGATGTCGACGATCAGTACCAGCTCTTCACGGCTGATGCCCGACTCATAGTCGAAGGCTGCGGCGATGGGCTCGTACTGGAACGACACGTCCTTGAAACCGAGCTTGTGCGCCACGGCCACCAGGGTGTTTTGTGCTTCCAGGTCAGCCACCGGGTCATCGTCGACGAAGAACACCGGGCGGCCCAGTACTACTTCTTCAAAGGGACGGCCGGCAGTGGCCTCGGCGCGGTTTTTCAGCTCACCGATAAAAAATCCGAGCAGGTCTTTAAACGGCAGGGCGCTGCCCAGCACGGTGGTTTCGCTTTTCAGCAGCTTGCTGCCCAAGAGGCTTTTCAGCGAGCGCATCAGGCGGCCTTCGTAGCCTTCCAGGTATTCCTGCAGGGCCAGGCGGCCATAGACCGGGCGGCGCTCTTCGAGGTTGAAGAACACCACCGAGGGCAGGGTGATCTTGCCGTCTTCCAGTGGGATCAGGGTTTCGGCGTCGGGGCGTAGCCAGCCTACGGTGGAGTTGGAGGTGCCGAAGTCGATTCCGCAGGCGCGGGCGGGTGTAGAGAGAGTCATGCGGCGCGCTGTTCCTGAATAAGTACCGGGAAGTTTCTGGGCATCCTGTCACGAAGCCGGCGAGTGGCTGTTGTGAAGGCGTGCCGCAAAAACGGCCGCGCATTCTATGCGAGTGCGCGGCGCAATGCTGCCCCCGGTTATCCGGTGTGTGCGACTCAGGGCAGGGGCGGGTTGTCAGGGGTGTTGCGGCGGCTCTGCCACTGCGACCACTCAAAGCCCAGCACCACCAGCAACGACAGGGCGAACGGCAGCAGCAGGTAGAAGCAGCGGAACACAATCAGTGCCGCAAGCACGTCAGCGGCGGGCAGCTCGGGCATTGCCGCGAGGAAGGTCACTTCCAGTACGCCCAGGCCGCCAGGTGCGTGAGACAACAGTGCCAGGGAGAACGAGGCGAGGAACACGCCGAATACCACCAAGTAGCCAGGGTTGTGCTCAGCCGGCAGGGCGAAGTAGATGATCGCTGCCGCACAGGCTAGCTCCAGCGGTCCGGCCAGCAGCTGGCGGCCGACAATCCCCAGGCGCGGGTATTCGAGATGCAGCTTGCCCCAGTGCCAGGGCTTGAAGTGCCGCCAGGAACCGAGCACATAGAGCGCAACCAACAGCAGCAGGAGCACGCCAATAATCTCGGAGACCAGCGGTGTGACCTTGGCCACGCGGTGGATCAGATCCGGCTCTAGCACCAGCACGCAGCCGCTGGCGAGGATGGTGCCGAGGACGAAGGTGAAGGAGCAGAAGACGATCAGGATGCCGATTTCCTGCGGCGTCATGCCTTTGCTGCGGTAAGCGCGATAACGCACCAGGGCGCCGGAGAACACTGAGGCGCCGATGTTGTGGGCCAGCGCATAGGTGGTGAAGGAGCACAGGCTGATAAAGCGCCAGGAAATCTTTTTACCCAGGTGAGCCAGGGCGATGCGATCGTACCAGGCCAGGGCGCTGTAAGCGCCTAGAGTGGCCACGGCGGCCAGCAGCCAATCCAGGCGCGGAATGGCGCGCAGGCTATCGGCAATTTCATCGAGGGAAATGGTGCGCACTTGGTGATAGAGCAAGTAGCACGACAGCAGCACGGCGCTTAGCCCCACTAGGGTCCAGGCCAGATCGCTCCTTTTCATTACGGATGCCGCTCCACTCAGATCACTCCTTCGCACGGTTACGGTCTTCGCACACGCCCGTGCGAAGGCTGCGCAGTATCACGGAGGCATGGCCGATGCTCAACCTCAGAATTGCCGTTGGCGTTACGGCGTGTGTCGTGTAGGCGCAATCAGCTCCAGCCGAGGGTCAGGGTTGCCAATACAGCATAGCGGGCGGTTTTTGCCAGACCGACGATCAGCAGGAAAACCCACAGACGTTCGCGCATCACCCCTGCCACCAGGGTCAGCGGGTCACCGATGATCGGCACCCAGCTCAGCAGCAGTGACCAGCGGCCATAACGGGCATAGCCGCGCTGTGCTTGCTGCAAGCGCGCCTCACTAACCGGGAACCAGGGCTTATGACGAAAGTGCTCAAGGTAACGGCCCAGCAGCCAGTTGAGCAGCGCACCGAGAATGTTCCCGACGCTCGCTACCGCCAGCAGTACCCAGGGTGAATAGGTGCCGCTGAGCAACAACGCTACCAGTACGCTTTCCGATTGCAGTGGCAGCAGCGTGGCGGCGCCCAGGGCCGAAATAAACAGGCCCAGGTAGGCAGAGAACGTCAGCATCCCGGGTGCGCCGGATTGCCTGGCTTAAGGCTGTTTTTCCTGCTCGGCATTGGCCATCACGTCTTCCAGCTTGAGGCCGGTCAGCCCGTGAATGGTGCGCCACAGATAATAGAAAATGGCCATCAGCATGATCATCGAGGGGATCGCGATCATCGGGTAGCTGAGCAGATTCATCCGCCCCAGTTCGGCGTTGAAGGCTTCGCTGCCGGCCGGGCTGATGACGATCCACTTGGCCAGCACGTAGTTCATGGCCGAGGAAAAGAAGAAGGTGCCGCTCAGCCAGTAGGTCGCTCTGAGCAGGCGCGTTTCGAACAGCGCGGTATTGCCGGCCTGCTCCAGGCGCTCATGGATCTTGTCGACGTTGAGCACGGTCTTGTTGAACAGCATGGTACGAATCAACGGGAAGCGGGTGCGCGTCGAGACCAGCACGGCAATACCGATGATGCCGGGGATCGCCGCTTCCTTGATCGCCAGCCACTGGTTGTCCAGCTTGAGCAGGCCGATGCCGCCAGTCAGCAGCACGCTGACCAGCCCGAGTAGGGCGATAAAGTTGAATTTGCGGTACTTGATCAGCTCGAAGCTGCCCCAGCCCAGCGGGAAGGCCAGCGCCAGCATCAGCGCGCCATCAGCGCCCAGTCGGCTCTCGCCGCTCAGCTTCATCAGGATCAGGGAAGGAATCAGGATGCTGACCAGCAGATCGATCAGCGGGCGGGGTTTGTGCGTGGCCTGAGTGCTGTGCGTGGTATCGGTCATGTCATTCAAGGTGTAGGAGAGAGGCGCGATCATCGCCTGCTTGAGCGGCGGCTACCAGCCCAGCCGTCGCCTGGAGTGTGAAAAAGTGTGAGGCCGGGGCTGCCGTTCAGTTTTTGACGGGCCGTCACTGCTCTGCGCCCGGCGAGGCTAACTGCTTGATGCTAGTCTGCTAGTACTGGCTCTAGATCAGTCCGGCAGTGGCACACGGGTGCTTGTTGGTCTCGTTTTTGGGAGTGATCGCCATGCATTGCCGAGGCTTGTGGAAACCGCTGGTGGCGTTATGTTTGCTGTTGAGTGGGTGGGCGTCCTCGGCGATGGCATGCGTGGGAGTGGTGACCGCCAGCTTCACGCCCTACTGGAGCCAGGTGGAAGCGGGGGCGCGCCAGGCCGGGGCCGAGAATCGGCTGGAAGTGCTTGTTCGTGGGCCCACCCATGAAGGCAGCGTGGAGACCCAGTTGGAAATGATTGACTGGGTACTGGCGCGCGGTTGCCGAACGCTGGTCATCGCACCCAGCGGTGAGGAGATCACGCGGCGGGTTAATCAGCTGTCAGCCAGCGGAATAACCACTATTTTTTTTGACCGCGACATGCCGGGTAGCGTGGCGCGCGGCCTCGTCGCGACCGATAACTACCGCGCCGGTGAGCAGGCTGGGCAATACCTAGTGCGCGCTCTGGGTGGTCGGGGCAGCGTCGCGTTATTGCGTTTGCGCCCCGACGTGACGTCGACCACCGAGCGTGGCTTTCGCCACGCCGCAGAGGCTGGGGGCTTGCAGGTGCTGCTGGATGTCTATGTAGGCGAAGACAGGCAGTTGGCCGTGCAGGCGCTGCAAGGGCAGGTCGATCAGCTGGATGGGCTGTTTACGCCGAACAGCACGAGCTCCCGTGCGGTATTGGCTGCGTTGCGGCGTTTGGGTAAAACCGGGCAGCTGCTGCATGTGGGCTTCGATGGCGACCCGTTATTAATCGAGGCGTTGCGGTCGGGAGAAATTCACAGCCTGTATATCCAGCAGGCGCATCTGCTGGGCTTCCGTGCGGTGCATTTAGCCGCACGTGCTGCGCGTGGCGAGTTGCCGGCGGAGCGTGTGGTGGTCGCCCTGGACGCTGAGCGAATTGACCAGGGCAGCTTGGCGCAGTGGGAGCAAACGCAGTTGCAGAACACGCTCTCCGGCCAGCCCTAAGCGGTTTTGTGAGGCCGCGAACTGGCTGTGATGTCGTGGCCTGCATATCATGAACCGGGTCTTGTCCTCGTTTGTCCGAGGTGTTGCCATGCGGCTTATGTCCCTGCTTGGTGCTCTGTTGCTGCTCATCGGTTACTCCAGCCTGGCGCTGGCGGCGAAGTTGCAGCTGTATACCGAGGAATACCGCCCGCTGAGTTATTTCGACGATGGCAAGCTCACCGGCATGGCGGTTGAAGTCGTCGAGCAACTGATCCAGCGCACTGGCGCCTCGGCAAGCATCCAAGTGGTGCCCTGGACCCGGGGTTACCATCAGGTGCAGCGTGAGGCCAATACCGGTCTGTTCTCAATCGTCCGCACCGCGCGACGAGAGTCCCTATTCCAGTGGGTTGGTCCGATAGCCCTTGGGCATACCAGCTTTTATGCCCGGCGTGGTGCCGGGCTGAATGTGCGCTCGCTCAAAGATGTCGAGCGCTTCAGTACCGTTGCGGTTCCCAAGCAGTGGTACTCCTACGAGTACCTCAGTGATAAGGGGTTAAAAAACCTCTATGCGGTGCCGACGCCGCAGCATATGACCAAGATGTTCAAGCATGGCCGTATCGAATTGCTGGTGGCCAGCAGTCTGGCGCTCGATGACATGCTGGCGGAGCAGGGCATGAGCGCCCGGGATGTGGAGCTGCAATTCACCCTGATGGGTACTAACTCCTACATCGCTTTTTCCAAAAATACCGACCCGGCATTGGTGCAGCGGTGGCAGCAGGCGCTGGATCAATTGACCCGTGATGGCGGCCTGCTGCGCATCCATCGGCGTTGGTTTTCTGACCCTAACAGCATGCCGGTACTGGCCCCGGCGCCTTGACGCAATTCGTTGGCACTGAGCTAGTCTGATTGCAGTGCCCGGAGATTCCATCTTGCTGAAACGATGTTGCCTGCTCAGTATCTGGCTGATGTGCTGCTTGTCCGGTTCGCTTCGTGCTGAGTTGCAGCTGCTGACCGAGGAAGCACCACCCACCAGCTTCAGTCAGAATGGCGAGCTGCATGGCTTGGCGGTGGAAGTGGTGCGTGAGCTCATCAGGCGCACGGGCGATGAGGCGCGCATCCAGTTGCTGCCTTGGACGCGTGCCTACCACCTGGCCCAGCAGCAGGCCGATACAGCGATTTTCTCCACCGTGCGCACCCCTGAGCGGGAGGCCAAGTTTCAATGGGTGGGGCCCTTGTTGATCGGCACCACCAGTTTCTACTCGTTGAAATCACGCAATCTGCAGTTCGATAACCTGCAGCAGGCGGCCGACAGTGGCCCTCTGGCGGTGCCGAAGCAGTGGTACACCTATGAGACGTTGGCGGCGCAAGGTTTCACGAACCTCTATGGGGTGACCAGTTCGAAGAGCATGGTGACCATGCTCAAACATGGCCGTGTGCAATTGATTGCCACCGAAGACCTGACGCTGGACGCTGAGCTGGCGCGCGGTGGGTTGCGCGCCGACCAAGTGCAAGCGCACCTGCCGTTTATGCGCTCGGCCTACTACATCGCCTTTTCCCCGCAAACGGATGCCGCGGTTGTGCAGCGCTGGCGTCGTGCACTGGATGGTATGCATCAGGATGGTAGTTTCACTGAGATTTTTCGCCGTTGGATGCCACACGCCCAACCGCCCACTGCGACTGAGTAGTCCACCCTCTGCAGATCGCCCACTTACGTATCGAGCATTGTTAATGCCCCGTCCTGTATCGCTGGATTTTTCGGCCCGTGCGCAGTTATTTGCCCACTTGGCCGCTATGGAAAAAGCTGGGGTGCCTGTGACGCAGGCATTGCTCAGCGTATCGCTACCGGTGGGCAGCAAGGCCGCGTTATCCAGCCTGCAGGCACAGATAGCCAGCGGCAGCGATATGGCCAGTGCCGGACTGCGCAGTGACGTGTTCACCCCGCTGGACAGCACCCTACTGCGCGCCGCCCAGGCCAGCGGTTGTCTGGCTGCGGTTTATCAGCGACTGGCCGAGCGCTACAGCCACCTTGCGCAGCAGGGCGCGGCTGTAAAATCACGCTTGCTGTTGCCCGCCGCGGTGCTGGTGTTGGCGTTGTTTATCCAGCCGCTGCCTGCATTGGTCGGTGGCCAGCTGAGTATTGCCGGGTATCTGTGGGGCGTACTCTGGCCGGTGCTGGCGCTGGGTACGCTCTATGCGCTGGGGCGTGGGCTTTATCGTCGGCGTGAGCGCGCGCCGGCGGCCGCGGCTTCGCCGCTCGATGCCCTGCTGGTGGGCGTGCCGGTCTTTGGCACGGCGTTGCTGCGGCGTAATCTGCGGGACTTTTTCGAGAGCCTGGGGCTGATGCTGGAGGCTGGCATGCCCATGCTCGACGCCCTGCCCAAGGCCTGCGCGGTGATCCGCCATGCGCCACTGCGCAAGCGGTTCAGTGGTGTGCAGCTGGCTGTTCAGCGTGGTCAGAGCCTGACGCAGGCGTTGGCCAGTCTGGACTTCCCCGGCCATGGCTTGGCTCTTGGCCTGATTCGTACGGGGGAGGCCAGTGGCACCTTGCCAGCCAGCCTACTCAACTACGCCGGGGTGGAAACACAGAAACTCGATAGCCTGACCGAACAGCTGGCGACCTGGTTGCCGCGTGCGCTGTATGCCGGGGTGATGCTGTGGATGGCCTATGGGCTGCTGACTGGCACAGGCTTTGGGCCGCGCTTACCGGCAGAGTTGGGTTAGTGGCACGGTGGACTGAAAGGAGGGTGCAAGGTTACTGGTCGACTATGTAGTTTTACTACATGACGGGTTTTGTAGTTTTGCTACATAATCACTCGCTCAGAATTGACCATGAACGATGGTGCACCCCATGCAAAGAGCCTCGCATCACGACCTTCGCGCACAATTTCGTGCGCTTCTTGCTTCGAATAGCTGCTATCACACCGCTTCTGTATTTGATCCTATGGCCGCTCGAATTGCCGCTGATCTTGGCTTTGAAGTCGGCATTTTGGGTGGTTCTGTAGCTTCACTACAAGTTCTGGCCGCACCGGATTTCGCCCTGATCACCCTCAGCGAGTTTGTCGAGCAGGCCACGCGGATCGGCCGCGTCAGCCGCCTACCGGTCATCGCCGATGCTGACCACGGCTATGGCAATGCGCTCAACGTAATGCGCACGGTGGTGGAACTGGAGCGCGCGGGGATTGCCGCGCTGACCATCGAAGACACCCTGCTACCCGCGCAATTCGGCCGTAAGTCCACCGACCTGATCAGCATCGACGAAGGTGTCGGCAAGATCCGTGCGGCCCTGGAAGCGCGGGTTGATCCGGACCTGGCGATCATCGCTCGCACCCATGCCGGCGTGCTGGATGTCAGCGAAGTGATTCGCCGTACCCAGGCCTATCAGGCGGCCGGCGCTGATGCCATCTGCCTGGTTGGGGTCGAGGATTTTGCTCACTTGGAGCAGATTGCTGCGCACCTCAGCGTTCCGTTGATGCTGGTGACTTACGGCAACCCGTCGTTGCGTGATAACGCGCGTCTGGCCAGCCTAGGTGTGCGCATCGTGGTCAACGGCCATGCCGCCTACTTCGCCGCGATCAAGGCCACTTACGACTGCCTGCGTGAGCAGCGCGGTGTCGATGCGTGCGACCTTAACGCCACCGAGCTGACCCACAAATACACTCAGCCCGAGGACTACATTGTCTGGGCGCGCGAGTTTATGGAGGTCAAGGAGTAAGGCGACCGCGTGCGCTTGAGATTTGCCCGCAGGCGGCGCATATCTAGAGGCATACACGGCGGAGGACAAGTGCGATGGCCGGTGGCTGGGCAAATGATGGTGCGGTACAGGAGCAGATCGACAGCAGCATCGAGGACGCCATTCAGCGCGCCCGCAGCCAGCTGCCGCGCGGCGAAAGCTTGAGCCATTGCGAGGAATGCGCCGCGGCCATTCCCGAGGCGCGGCGCAACGCCATCCCTGGCGTGCACCTGTGCGTAGCCTGCCAGATCGCGCATGACAAAGAACAGGCTCGATTCAGCGGCTATAACCGCCGGGGCAGCAAGGACAGCCAGCTGCGCTGAGGCGCACCGCAACGCCCATCGCCCGCGTAGCCAGCGTCAGGCGCGAATATCCACGCCGCCAGTCTGGCTCTGCATGATCGACATGGCCGACTGCAGCATCTTCAATGTTGATGCGTCGTTACGCGCCGTGGCGCCTTCAATGCCGGCGCGGGCCTTCTGGGTAAAGTCATAGCGCGTGCTGTCGTTTGTCGCGGGCAGCTCGCCTGTCAGGCCGCTCGCGACCGGTATTTTCATGCTCATGGCCATAAACGCGCGGCTGTCATCGAGAGACATCTGCCCGCTGCGGATTTGGCCGTTGGTCCAGTCGCGCAGATCCTGGCGGGTCATGCTGCTGAAGTCTGCGGGTGCGGTTTTCGGCGCGCTCGATGCGGTGCTGGCCAGCACCGCCGAGAAGGACGTATCAGTGCTTCGGTTCTGGTTGGCCGCTGACGCACGTTGGTTGGCGGCTGGGTAGGTGGCTCCTGCATCAATTCTCATGGCGGTTCCTTTCGACCGGCTAAATGAGCCTTGTGCCGAGCAAAAACTGCGCCAAATCGTTGCATCCGCCGGGCTGAGCGGCTTCTGCGGCGTACGAAGCCCTCCCGCTCAGCGCGTTAGGCGGGCCGTTCGGCAACAGCTTGCCGGTAATCGGGCAACCTGTTGCCGGCAGCCAGGCCTCTGTCTGTGTCAGAACAGGAAATAACGCTGCGCCATTGGCAGTACATCCGCCGGCTCGCACCAGAGCAGCTGGCCATCGGCCTTGACCTGATAATTCTGTGGATCTACTTCGATGGTCGGCAGGTAATCGTTGTGGATCAGGTCGGTCTTCTGCACCTCGCGGCAGCCTTTGACCACGCCGATCTTCTTCTTAAGCCCCAGTTGTTCGGGTACGCCGGCCTCGAACGCCGCTTGGCTGATAAAGGTGATGCTGGTGGCGTGGCGGCTGCCGCCGTAGCTGGCGAACATCGGTCGGTAATGTACCGGCTGCGGTGTGGGGATCGAGGCATTGGCGTCGCCCATCAGGCTCGCGGCAATCGCCCCGCCTTTGAGAATCAGCGTCGGTTTAACGCCGAAGAAGGCCGGGCGCCAGAGCACCAGGTCGGCCCATTTGCCCACTTCGATCGAGCCCACCTCATGGCTGATGCCGTGGGTGATCGCGGGGTTGATGGTGTACTTGGCGATGTAGCGTTTGACCCGGAAGTTGCTGTTGCCCGGGCCGTCGCCTTCCAGCGGGCCGCGTTGCTTGTGCATCTTGTCGGCGGTCTGCCAGGTGCGGGTGATGACCTCGCCAACGCGGCCCATGGCCTGGCTGTCGGAGCTGATCATGCTGAAGGCGCCGAGGTCATGCAGTATGTCCTCGGCTGCAATGGTCTCGCGGCGAATACGGCTTTCGGCGAAGGCGACGTCCTCGGCGATGCTCGGGTCGAGGTGATGGCAGACCATCAGCATGTCCAGGTGTTCATCGATGGTATTGCGGGTGAACGGCCGGGTCGGGTTGGTCGAGGACGGCAGCACATTGGGGAAGCCGCAGGCCTTGATGATGTCCGGTGCATGACCGCCACCCGCGCCTTCGGTGTGGTAAGTGTGGATGGTGCGGCCCTTGAACGCGCCGAGGGTGGTCTCGACGAAGCCGGACTCGTTCAGCGTGTCGGTGTGGATCGCCACCTGCACGTCGTACTGGTCAGCCACGCTAAGGCAGTTGTCGATCGCCGCCGGGGTGGTGCCCCAGTCTTCATGCAGTTTGAGGCCGATAGCGCCGGCCTTGACCTGTTCGATCAACGGCTCGGGCAGCGAGGCGTTGCCCTTGCCGGTAAAACCCAGGTTCATCGGGAAGGCGTCAGCGGCCTGGAGCATGCGCGCCATATGCCAGGGCCCGGAGGTGCAGGTGGTGGCGTTGGTGCCGGTGGCCGGCCCGGTGCCGCCGCCAATCATGGTGGTGACGCCGCTCATCAACGCCTCTTCGATCTGCTGCGGGCAGATAAAGTGGATGTGCGTGTCGATGCCGCCGGCGGTGAGGATCATGCCTTCACCGGCGATTACCTCGGTGCCGGCGCCGATGGCGATGGTCACGTCGGGTTGAATATCCGGGTTACCGGCCTTGCCGATGGCGGCAATGCGTCCCTCCTTGAGGCCGACGTCGGCCTTGACGATGCCCCAGTGATCGATGATCAGCGCGTTGGTGATCAGCGTGTCGACCACATCGGCGGCGCATAGCTGCCCCTGGCCCATACCATCGCGGATCACCTTGCCGCCGCCGAATTTCACTTCTTCACCGTAGGTGGTGAAGTCCTTCTCGACCTCGATCCACAGCTCGGTATCGGCCAGGCGCACCTTGTCGCCGACGGTGGGGCCGAACATATCGGCATAGGCTTGGCGGGAGATTTTCATGCTGTGGGTCCTGTCCGTAGGGTGGACAACGCGAAGCTTGTCCACCGTGAGTCTGCTGGGGTGGAAAAGCCTTAAGCGTTTTCCACCCTACGAAAATCGTGGATTAGAGGTCGCCCATCACCCGCCCGGCAAAGCCGAATACGCGGCGATGGCCAGCCAGATCGACCAGTTCCACATCGCGGCTCTGCCCGGGTTCGAAGCGCACCGCAGTGCCGGCCGGAATATTCAGGCGCATACCGCGCGCGGCGCTGCGGTCAAAGGTCAGCGCGTCATTGGTTTCGAAGAAGTGGTAGTGCGAGCCGACCTGGATGGGCCGGTCGCCGCTGTTGGCCACGCTCAGGCTGATCGTGCGACGGCCGGCATTAAGCTCGATTTCGCCGTCCTGAATCTGGTATTCGCCGGGGATCATCGCTGCTTCACTCCAGGGTCAATTGCATAAAGGTGAGGTCCAGCCAGCGGCCGAACTTGCGGCCGACCTGCGACATCTGGCCGGTGGTAACGAAGCCAAGGCGCTCGTGCAGGCGGATCGAGGCGCTGTTGCCGCTCTCGATGGCTGCGACCATCACGTGCAGACCGGCCGCTTGCGCGCGTTCGATCAAGGCGTGCATCAGCGAGGGGCCTAGGCCCTGACCGCGTTGGTCGCTGCGCACATACACCGAGTGTTCCACGGTGTGGCGAAAGCCTTCGATGGCGCGCCAGGTGCCGTAGCTGGCATAGCCGAGCACCTCGCCCGCGTCGCTATGGGCCACCAGCACCGGAAAGCCAGCCGCCGTGCGCTCGCTCAGCCAGGCCTGACGATTGCTTAGGTCGACCAGAGTTTCGTTCCAGATCGCCGTGGTGTGCTGCACGGCATCGTTGTAGATGGCCAGGATGGCAGGCAGGTCGGCGGCAGTAGCGTCGTGAATCATCATGCTTAAGCAATCGGCTGATGGACGGTGACCAACTTGGTGCCGTCGGGGAAGGTGGCTTCCACCTGAATCTCCGGAATCATCTCCGCGATGCCTTCCATCACCTGATCACGGCTCAGCAGAGTGGTGCCGTAGTGCATCAACTCGGCCACGGTTTGGCCGTCGCGCGCGCCTTCCAGCAGCGCGGCGGAGATGTAGGCCATGGCTTCCGGGTAGTTGAGCTTTACCCCACGGGCCAGGCGCCGCTCGGCCACCAGGCCGGCGGTGAAGATCAGCAGTTTGTCTTTTTCTCTCGGTGTCAGGTCCATCAGGTACTCCAGATACGTGGGGGCACTGCGGTGCGGCCGAGCAGGGCCGGGCGCAACAGCTGCCAGAGGGCAATCAGCCAGGCGCGCGCGTGCAAGGCTTCGTCGGCCAGGCAGCGGGCCACCAGCAGGCCGGGTAATTGGGTCAGGTCGCCGCGCACCGGTGTGCTCAGGTTGCGGCAGCGCTCCAGCAGGTCGCTGTCGATTTCACCGCTGATCAGCAGGGTGGCAAACACCGGTTTGCCCGCCAGGCCGATGGGTGAGTCGAGCAGGCCATCGCCACCCACGACGCGCTGGCGTTCGTGCCAGAGCAGCTGGCCGTCGCGGCGGATATTCAGCTGCGCTTGAAAGTGGCCGGTGTCGAAGCGTTCACCACTGGCCGGGCGGCCGAGGGCAACGATGTCCCAGTAGAGCAGCTTGGCATCGCCGTGCAGGTCGATCTCGGTGGTCAGTTCCGCCTGAGCAGCGGCGTAGACGATGGTTTCCTGCGGCAGCCATTCCAGGGTGGCGCCGGCTTCTACGCGCAGTTTCAGGCTCTGGTAAGCCGGGCCAGCGGCGCGGTACCACTTGGCTGCGCCGGGACTGGTCAATTGCGCCCAAGCGTTGCTGCCGACCGTGGCCGAAATGTCCAGGCGATCACCGCCAGCGATGCCGCCGGGCGGGTGGACGATGATGTGTTGGCACACCTCGGGGCCTTCGGCGTACAGGTGCTTCTGCACCCGCAGCGGGCCTTTATGCCGGCGCAAGGTCGGCCGCGTGCAATCGCCATCGCGGCCATAGCCCAGCGCCAGCTCGGCGTGCCAGCTGGGGGTGAAGACTGCGGCGGGAGCGTTCATGCGCTCACCCGGTTGCGCTGTTGACGCCAAGCTTGCACGGCGGAGTAAACACACAGCAGAACCAGGCCCAAGCTGACCACCAGCCACCATTGCAGGTGCATGCCGTAGTAGGGCGGGGCATGCAGCGTGCCTTGCAGCCAGAACAGCGCCAGACCGATGGCCAGCAGGCAGGCGCACAGCGCACGGCCCCAGGAGCGGCAGTAGGAGCGCGGACGCAGTATCGCCAGCAGCAGGCCGCATTCGGCCACGGCAATGGCGCAGAAAATCAGCACTGGTTTCAGCGGGTAGGGCAGTTCGTTGCCGGCGGGTAGGGCGCGCAGCATCCAGTAGTCCGGCTGGCTGCCGGCCCAGATCAGCAGGGCGATACCCGTCAGTGCGGTGAGCGGGAGCAGAGCGTGACGCAGGGCAAACATCGGGGCCTCGAATCCGTGGGCGAAAGCCTGATTATGCGCAAAGTAAAGGGCCAGCGTCGCCATTCAGATTGCGACCAGTCCGCGCACGCCGTCGGCTTCCATGGTTTCGCCACGGCCCTGCTGGACGATTTCGCCACGGCTCATCACCAGGTACTGATCGGCCAGTTCGGCGGCAAAGTCATAGAACTGCTCGACCAGCAGGATGGCCATATCGCCGCGTTCGGCGAGCTTTTTGATGACCAAACCGATCTCCTTGATCACTGAGGGCTGGATGCCTTCGGTGGGTTCATCGAGGATCAGCAAGCGCGGCTTGCTCGCCAGCGCGCGGCCGATGGCCAGCTGTTGCTGCTGGCCGCCGGAAAGGTCGCCGCCGCGGCGTTGCTTCATCTCGCGCAGCACTGGGAACAGCTCATAGATAAATTCCGGCACCACCTTGGCGTCGCTGCCGGGAAAACGTGACAGGCCCATCAGCAGGTTTTCTTCCACGGTCAAGCGGCCGAAGATTTCCCGGCCCTGGGGTACGTAGGCAATGCCGGCGTGCACGCGCTGGTGCGGCTTGAAGGCGGTGATGGGCTGGCCTTCCCACTTCACCGCGCCTTCTTTGGCCGGGATCAGGCCCATCAGGCATTTCAGCAGGGTGGTCTTGCCCACGCCATTACGGCCGAGCAGGCAGGTGACTTCGCCGACCTTCACGTCGAACGACAGGCCACGGAGGATATGGCTGCCGCCGTAGTACTGATGCAGTTGCTCAACTTGCAGCATGTTCAGGCTCTCAATTCTGTGGAGTTTGGACGGTCGTGATCGCGGCGTTAGCGGCCCAGATAAACCTCAATCACTCGTTCATCGGCCTGTACCTGCTCCAGCGAGCCTTCGGCCAGTACGCTGCCCTGGTGCAGCACGGTGACGTGGTCGGCAATGCTGCCGACAAAGCCCATATCGTGCTCCACCACCATCAGCGAGTGCTTGCGCGCGAGCGACTTGAACAGCTCGGCGGTGAACTCGGTTTCGGCGTCGGTCATGCCCGCCACCGGCTCATCGAGCAGCAACAGTTGTGGGTCCTGCACCAGCAGCATGCCGATCTCCAGGAACTGCTTTTGGCCATGGGACAGCAGCCCGGCCGGGCGCTGGCGCGAAGCGTCGAGCTTGATGGTCTGCAGCACGTCGTCGATGCGGTCTTTCTGCTCGCCGGTCAGCTTGGCGCGCAGGCTGGCCCACACCGACTTGTTGGTTTTCTGCGCCAGTTCGAGGTTTTCGAACACGCTCAGCGCCTCGAACACCGTCGGCTTCTGGAATTTGCGGCCGATGCCGGACTGGGCGATTTCCACCTCGCTCATCTGGGTCAGGTCGAGGGTTTCGCCAAAGTAGGCGACGCCGTTGTCCGGGCGGGTCTTACCGGTGATCACGTCCATCATGGTGGTCTTGCCGGCGCCGTTGGGGCCGATGATGCAGCGCAGTTCACCGACGCCGATATACAGCGTCAGGTTGGTCAGCGCCTTAAAACCATCGAAGCTGACGTTGATATCTTCCAGCGTCAGGATGGTGCCGTGGCGCACGTTCAGACCCTTGCTGGCCAGGGCGCCTGCACCGATTGGGTCACGGCCGCTGCCGGACGGGTCATAGGCGGGTTCGAGCATAAATTCGGGTACCGGAGTGGCGCGCATCATTGCTCTCCTGTGGAAGTCGTTATGAGCGCGTCGCGAGCAATTTCAGCTGCAAGGCGCACGGCGCGCAGCGACGAGACAGTACGAATGTGTACGGCGAGGAGCGAGCACCGCGCAACGCCGCAGATGGAATGCGCAGCAGCGCTCATGATGACTTCCTACGCAGAAGGCCGATCACACCTTTCGGTAAGAACAAGGTCACGACGATAAACAGAAAGCCCAAGGCAAACAGCCAATACTCGGGGAAGGCTACGGTAAACCAGCTCTTCATGCCGTTGACCAAACCGGCGCCGAGCAACGGGCCGATCAGCGTGCCGCGCCCGCCGAGGGCGACCCACACGGCCGCCTCGATGGAGTTGGTCGGCGACATTTCACTGGGGTTGATGATGCCCACCTGCGGTACATAGAGCGCGCCGGCCAGGCCGCACAACACGGCGCTGAGCACCCAGATAAACAGCTTGTAGCCGCGCGGGTCATAACCGCAGAACATCAGGCGGTTTTCCGCATCACGCAGCGCCGTCAGCACCCGGCCGAACTTGCTACGCGCAAGCCGCCAGCCCAGGTACAGGCTGGCCACGAGTAGAACAACGGTGGCGAGGAACAGCACTGCGCGGGTGTGAGCCGAGGTGATGTCGAAGCCGAGAATGGTGCGGAAGTTGGTAAAGCCGTTGTTGCCGCCAAAGCCGGTTTCGTTGCGGAAGAACAGCAACATGCCGGCAAAGGTCAGCGCCTGGGTCATGATCGAGAAGTAAACGCCCTTGATCCGCGAGCGGAAGGCGAAGAAGCCGAACACCAGCGCGAGCAAACCCGGCGCCAACACCACCAGGCACAGGGCCCAGAGGAAGTTGCTGGTGCCGTACCAGTACCAGGGCAACTCGGTCCAGGCGAGGAAGCTCATAAAGGCCGGCAGGCCATCGCCGGCGGCTTCGCGCATTAAGTACATGCCCATGGCGTAACCGCCGAGGGCGAAGAACAGGCCGTGGCCGAGCGACAGCAGGCCGGCGTAACCCCAGACCAGATCGAGCGCCAGGGCGACGATGCAGTAGCAGAGGATTTTGCCGACCAGGGTCAGGCTGTAGGCCGAGACATGCAGGGCGTTGTCCGCCGGCAGCAGGTGCAGCAGCGGCATGGCCAGCAGCACGGCGAGTACCAGCAGGCCGATGGCCATGGAGGCTTGCGGGCCGAGTTTGGCGCTGGCGCGCGCCAGCAACGTTTGATTCATGGGCATAGTCATCAGTCGATCACCCGTCCTTTCAAAGCAAACAGACCTTGCGGGCGTTTCTGAATAAACAGAATGATCAGCGCGAGGATAAGGATCTTGCCGAGCACGGCACCGATCTGCGGTTCAAGAATCTTGTTTGCGATGCCCAGCCCGAAGGCCGCCATCACGCTACCGGCCAGTTGACCGACGCCGCCGAGTACCACCACCAGGAACGAGTCGATGATGTAGCTCTGGCCGAGGTCCGGGCCGACGTTACCGATCTGGCTCAGGGCAACACCGCCGAGGCCGGCGATACCGGAGCCCAAACCGAACGCCAGCATGTCCACCCGGCCGGTCGGCACGCCGCAGCAGGCCGCCATATTGCGGTTCTGCGTCACGGCACGCACGTTAAGACCCAGGCGGGTCTTGTTCAGCAGCAGCCAGGTCAGCACCACCACGAACAGGGCGAAGCCGATGATTACGATGCGGTTGTACGGCAGCACCAGATTCGGCAACACCTGAATGCCGCCGGACAGCCAGTAGGGGTTGGCCACTTCAACGTTCTGCGCGCCGAAGATCACCCGCACCAGCTGAATCAGGATAAGGCTGATGCCCCAGGTGGCCAACAGGGTTTCCAGCGGGCGACCGTAGAGATGGCGAATCACCGTGCGTTCCAGCGCCATGCCGATGGCAGCGGTGACGAAGAACGCCACCGGCAGCGCCACCAGCGGGTAGAGCGCCAGGGCTTCCGGGGCGAAACGTTGGAACAGCACCTGCACCATATAGGTGGAGTAGGCGCCGAGCATCAGCATCTCGCCGTGGGCCATGTTGATCACGCCGAGCAGGCCGAAGGTGATGGCCAGGCCGAGTGCGGCCAGCAGTAGGATCGAACCGAGCGACAGGCCGCTAAAGGCTTGGCCAAGCAGCTCACCGATCAGCAGCTTGCGTTTGACCTGGGCCAGGCTGGTTTCGGCGGCGGTGCGTACCGTAGGGTCACTTTCCACGGCCGGGTCGAGTAGGGTTTCCAGGCGGGTGCGAGCCAGCGGGTCGCCGGTTTCACCGAGCAGGCGCACGGCAGCCAGGCGCACGGCGAGGTCGCTGTCGACCAGTTGCAGGTTGGCCAGGGCCAGGGTCAGGGCATCGCGCACCGCATCATCGGTTTCGCTGGCGACCTGGGCGTTAAGCAGTTGCAGCTGCGCCGGCTTGGCGCTCTTCTGCAGTTGCTGGGCGGCGGCTAGGCGCAGCACCGGGTCATCAACCAGCAGCTGGTGGCTGGCCACCGCAGTGGCGATCAGGCCGCGCAGGCGGTTGTTCAGGCGCAGCTTCTTTGGCGTGTCGAGGGGCTGTGCTTCACCTTCGGCGGCCTGGTAGTTGCCGGCGGTTTCGATAAAGGCGGTTTTGGCGCTGTCAGCAGCGACGCGGCCTTGTTGCAGGGCTTCTAGCAGCGGCAGGCGCGCGGCATCGGGCGCGGCGGACCAGCGTTCGAGCAGGCTGGCCTGCTTGGCCGGGTTGGCGGTGACGAAGTCCTGGGCGTCACCGGCGTGCGCGGCCAGGGACAGCAGCAACAGCAGGCTCAGCAGAATTCGGGTAACGACAGTGGGCATAGGGCAGTCCTTTGGGAGTACCAGCCGCTGCGTGGGCGCGGCGGCTGGTCAGCCTTGGCCCGGAGGCGATCCGGGCAGGGCGTTCCCGGATGTCATCCGGGCTTACTGGCAGGTACTTAGTTCGACTTGACCGCGTAATCCGGCTTCTTGTCGTTGCCTTCGATGAACGGGCTCCATGGCTGGGCGCGGACCGGGCTGCTGGTTTCCCAGACCACGGAGAACTGCCCGTCTTCCTGGATTTCACCGATCATCACTGGCTTGTGCAGGTGGTGGTTGGTCTTGTCCATGGTCAGGGTGTAGCCGCTTGGTGCAGCGAAGGTCTGGCCGTAGAGCGCTTCACGGACCTTGTCGACTTCGGTGGTGCCGGCTTTCTCGACCGCTTGCGCCCACATATTGATGCCGACATAGGTGGCTTCCATCGGGTCGTTGGTCACGGCCTTGTCGGCGCCTGGCAGGTTCTTGGCTTTGGCGTAGGCCTTCCACTTGGCGACAAACTCGGTGTTGACCGGGTTCTCTACCGACTGGAAGTAGTTCCACGCGGCCAGGTGGCCGACCAGTGGCTTGGTGTCGATGCCGCGCAGTTCTTCTTCACCTACGGAGAAGGCCACGACTGGGACGTCGGTGGCTTCCAGGCCCTGGTTGGCCAGTTCCTTGTAGAACGGCACGTTGGAGTCGCCGTTGACGGTGGAGATCACCGCGGTCTTACCGCCAGCGGAGAACTTCTTGATGTTGGCGACGATGGTTTGATAGTCACTGTGGCCGAACGGGGTGTAGACCTCTTCGATGTCTTTCTCAGCCACGCCTTTGCTGATCAGGAAGGCGCGCAGGATCTTGTTGGTGGTGCGCGGGTAGACGTAGTCGGTGCCGAGCAGGAAGTAGCGCTTGGCCGCGCCGCCGTCTTCGCTCATCAGGTACTCGACCGCTGGAATGGCCTGCTGGTTTGGCGCGGCGCCGGTGTAGAAGACGTTCGGCGACATTTCTTCGCCTTCGTATTGCACGGGGTAGAACAGCAGGCCGTTGAGTTCTTCAAAGACTGGCAGCACGGATTTGCGCGACACGCTGGTCCAGCAGCCGAACACCACGTCGACTTTGTCCTGGGTCAGCAGCTGGCGGCCCTTCTCGGCGAACAGCGGCCAGTTCGAGGCCGGATCGACCACCACGGCTTCCAGTTGTTTGCCATTCACGCCACCCTTGGCGTTGATCTCGTCGATGGTCATCAACGCCATGTCTTTCAGCGACGTTTCCGAAATGGCCATGGTGCCGGACAACGAGTGCAGGATGCCGACCTTGATGGTCTCGGCGGCTTGCACGGTCCAGGTCATGCCCATGGCGGCGATGGACGCGGTGAGGGTAAAGGCCTTGATCAGGTTGCGACGTTGCATGGTGCGATCTCCATTCACGAACTTAAGTGTTTGAGCTGCTGGTTTTTAGTTGTTTGTCTGGCAGTTGAAACAGGGCAGGGCCCTGGGTCTTCACTTCAGGTCTTCACCTCTGGTGCCGGCATGGTGCGCTGACGCGCGCTGTGCAGCATGTGCAGGGTGATCTTGCGCACTTCGGCCTTGCTGACCTCTATATGGGTCTTGAGCAATAGCTGTGCCTCTTCGCATCGCCGCGACAGAATTGCCGCGAGAATTTCGCCATGTTCGTCATAAGTGGCCGCCACGCGCGGGCTCTGGGTGAAGTCCAAGCGCCTGATAATGCGGATTTTCTCGCTCACCTCGGCGTGCAGGCGGGCCATCTCGCGGTTGCCGGCGGCTTCCAGCAACTGGCAGTGAAATTGCTCATCTAGGCGCGAGACTTCGCGGCCGTCCTGTAAACGCTGTTCGGGTTGCACCAGCCAGGTGCGTTGCAGTTGCACCAGTGCGTCGCTGTGCTCGTCTTGGGGGCGTTCGCATAACCGCCGCACGGCTTCCAGTTCGAGGACGATGCGTACTTCATACAGCTCCTCGAAATGCGCGAAGTCGAACGGCATCACCTGCCAGCCACTGCGGAAATACACCTGCAGGTAGCCCTCGCGCTGCAGGCGGTATAGCGCCTGGCGCACCGGGGTGCGGCTGGCGGCCACACGCTCGGCGATCTCGCCTTCGGAGAAGCGATCACCGGGCAGCAGGCGGAACTCGAAGATGTCGTCCTTGAGCTGCAGGTAGATGCGCTCGGCGAGGTTGTCCGGGCGTTCCTTACTGCTGCTGGCGGCGCCGCTCAGTTGCATGGCGTCAGCCCTGCTGCTGGCTGGTGATAAACGCGCGCCAGCCACCGAAGCTGGTGATATCGCGCGCGCCATCTAGCGCATAGGGTTCGCAGATAAAGCCTTTGACCCAGCGACCATCGGCCAGCTGCAGATTGCCGATACCCAGCGGTGCGGGAATCTCCGCGACAAATTCGCCGAAGCGTGACTGGGGGATATCCCACAACTCGACAATGATTGCCGCACCATCGGCGGCCACTCGCGCCAGCCCCGGTTTCGGCGGCACAGTGCCGGGCAGGGCATACAGGCGATACGTGGCGGCGCTGGTGGTTTGCTCGACCAGCACGGCGTCGCGGCTGGTGAGTTGGAAGTTCAGCGGCATACCGGCCAGGTGTGCGCCGACTACGGCGACGCGCACGCTGCCCGGGGCTGACGTGCTGCTTGGCGCCTGCTCGGGCAATGCTTTACCCGTGGCGCCCAGCGGCAGCTTGAGCGCTTGCTGCCAGCGTTGACCGAAGGTGGCCAGGGCGTGGTCGTGCCAGGCTGGAGCGATCAGGGTGATGCCGGCCGGCAGGCCGTCGGCACGAAATCCGGCGGGTACGGCCAGGGCCGACAGGTCGGCGAGGTTGGTGAAGTTGGTGTAGGTGCCGAACTGGCTGTTGAACAGCACCGGCTCTGCGTCCATCTCGGCCAGGCTGCGAAGGGTCGGCGAGGTTGGTACCACCAGGGCATCGAAGCCGGCCAGCACGTCATTGATCGTCCGGCTCAGTGCAGCGCGAGTGTATTCGGTCTTGTAGGCATCACAGGCGCTGTACTTGTGACCGTTCTCGACGATACCGCGCACCACCGGGTTGATATGTGCCGGGTCGACGCCTTCTAGCGCCACGGTGCGTTCGGCGACCCAGCTGCCGTAATACAGCTGCTCTGCCAGTTGCTGGAAGGGCGTGAAATCGATTTCCACCAGATCTGCGCCCAGTTCGCGCAGTGTGCCCATGGCTTGCTCAAACACCGCCTGGCTCTGCGTGTCGCCAAAGAACTCGGGGTTGCTCGGCACTGCCAGGCGCGGCTTGGCCGGCATGCCGACCTTGGCGCTATTGGGGTTCTTGCGGCTGTAAGGGTCGGCTGCGTCATAGCCGCCGGCGATCTGCGCCACGCTCAGGGCATCGCTGACGGTCAGGGCAAATACGGAAATGCAATCAAGCGTTTTGCAGGCCGGCACCAGGCCGCTATTGGACAGCCAGCCCTTGCTCGGCTTGAGCCCGACGATGTTGTTGAAGCCCGCTGGAACACGGCCGGAGCCGGCGGTGTCGGTGCCCAGCGAGAAGGGCACCAGGCCGCGCGCCACCACGATGGCCGAGCCGGAGCTGGAACCGCCGCTGACGTAATCCGGATTAAAGCTGTTGCACACCGCGCCATGCGGTGACCGCGTGCCGACCAGGCCGGTGGCGAACTGGTCGAGGTTGGTTTTGCCGATCAGGATGGCCCCGGCGGCGCGCAGCTTAGCCACCACCGTGGCGTCGGCTGAAGCGATGTAGGCGAACTCCGGGCAGGCAGCGGTGGTGGGCCAGCCGGCAGCGTCGATATTGTCCTTGATGGCGAAGGGCACGCCGTACAGCGGTAGCTTGCTTAGCTCGCCGTTGGCAGCGTCGAGTAGCGCTGACAACGCATTGAGCTGGGCATCGAGCTGCGCTTCGCTGGCCAGTGCGATCCAGGCATTGTCCTCTGTGCTCAGTTCGAGGCGCAGGCTATGCAGCAGCTCGGTGGGCGATTGGCCGTCGCGGTAGGTCTGTTGCCAGTCGGTGAGGGTGAGGGCGATCGGGGCGTTGGACATGCGCTGATATTTCATCTTGTATCCAAGTGATGGAGTGGTCAGTGCAAGCCCAGTGCCAGGTTTGCCAAGTTGATCTATTTCAATCAGTTAGCCGCATGCTGCGGCCTTTCAGAGGGCGGCGTAGAACGGTTGGTGCACCGCAGCGGGGCCGATTGCCAGCTTGTGGTGCAGCCTGAAGTGCATCCGGGCGGGGTCAGAGGCCGAGGTAGTTCTTTACCCCGGTAAAGATGATTTGCGCGGCCAGGGCGCAGACAAACAGACCCATTAGGCGGCTGACGATCTGCAGGCCCTGATCGCCGAGCAGGCGCTCGAACTGGTTGGACATATACAGCACCACGCCCACCGTGAGACTGGCCAGGGCGATGCCCAGCACGGCCACGGCTTTATCGCCCCAATCCGGTTGGCTAGCGCCCATCAGCAGCAGCGCACCGATGGTGCCAGGGCCGACGGTGAGCGGGATGGTCAGCGGCACGATGGTTACGTCCTGCTGCACGTTATCGCTCTGCACTGCCGACTTGCCCTGGGCCATGCCGAGGGCCGAGATAAACAGCACGCTGCCAGCGCCGATGCGGAAGGCGTCGATGGTGATGCCGAACAAGGTAAAGATATGTTTACCGAACAGGTACAGCAGCACGCTGGCGATCAGTACGCCAAGGGCGACTTTCCAGGCCAGGCGCTTGCGTTCCTTGACCGTGTAGCCACGGCTCAGGCCGATAAAACACGACAGCACGAAGAACGGGCTATAGAGCACCAGCAGTTTCAAATACAGGCTGAACAGCGCGGACGCCATGGATAGGACTCGTCTCGATAAAGAAGGGTGGCAGGGTAAGAGTCTAGAGGCCGTCGGGCAATCTCGGCCGTATCCTCAGGAAGGCAGGGCGTCGCGTTGGCGGCGGATTTCCCGTTCGGCGACCCAGTGTTCGATCAGCTCGCGCAGTTGCGACATTTCCACCGGTTTGGACATATGCCCGTCCATACCAACCTGGCGGGCGCGTTCTTTGTGCTCATTGAGGATGTGCGCGGTGAGCGCCACTACCGGGGTGCGTGTGCGCTGCTCGGCGGCTTCCCAGGCGCGCAGCTGCTCGGTGGCGGAGAAACCGTCGAGTACCGGCATCTCACAATCCATCAGCACCAGGTCGTACTGCTTAGTTTTCATCGCGCTGAGGGCTTCTTCGCCGTTGCTGGCAGTGTCGGGTTGCAGGTTGAGCTTGCCGAGCATGCCGCGGATCACTTTGGTGGAGATGGTGTTGTCCTCGGCCACCAGGATGCGGAAGTCATTGGGCACGTTCAGCGGCGCGCTAACCGGCGTTGGGCTGAACATCGGCGAATCGCCCTTGCCGCGTTGCGCCAGTTCATCGGCCAGGGTGGTTTTCAGGGTATAGCCGGCCACCGGCTTGGCCAGGATGCGTTTGATCCCGGCGTTGCGCGCGATGATCTTGCTCGGCGCATTGCTGATGCCGGTGAGCATGATCACCAGAATGTCGTGATTGAGGTTGGCGTCTTCCTTGATTCGCGCGGCCAGCTGCATACCGGTCATGCCGGGCATGTCCTGATCGAGCAGCACCGCATCGAAGTATTCACGCAGATGCGCCTTGGTGCGCAGCAGGGCCATGGCCTCTTTACCTGAGGGCACGGCGCTGACCTGCATGCCCCAGGCGCTGCATTGTTGCACCAGCACCTTGCGGCAGGTGTCGTTGTCGTCCACCACCAGTAGGCGCGCGCCCTGCAGCGAGGCGTCGAGATCAGCGGTGGGCTGCTCCAGACGCGTTTCGTCCAGCGGCAGGGTCAACCACAGGGTCGAGCCCTGGCTGCCGCCGCTCTGGATGCCGAATTCGCCTTCCATCAAGCGCACCAGCTGGCGGGCGATGATCAGGCCGAGGCGGCCGCCGATTTTGGTGGCGGCTAGGAAGTCCTTGCTGTGCAGTTCGGCATTCAGCAGCGCGTCGCGCTCGCTGGCATCCAGCGGTTTGCCACTGTCCTGCACAGCGATGCGCAGGCGCGGGTGTTCGGTATTGGTGTCGAGTGCGACCACCAGAAGGATTTCGCCTTCGTCGGTCTGTTTGAAGGCATTGTCCAGCAGGCTCAGCAGGGTCTGGCGTAGCCGAGTGGGGTCGCCGCTAATCACCCGCGGTACCTGCGGCTGCATAAAGCTGATCAGCTCGACTTTCTGCTGCTCGGCCTTGGCGCGGAAGATATCCAGGCAGTCTTCGATCAGCGCATTGAGGTCAAACTGCACGTCATCCAGCTCGATCTGCCCGGATTCGAGCTTGGAGATATCGAGGATTTCGTTGATCAGGGTGAGCAGCTCGTTGCCCGAGCTGTGGATGGTTTGTACGTAGTCGCGTTGCTTGGCGGACAGTGGCGTGCCGAGCAGCAGTTCGGTCATGCCCAGCACGCCATTCATCGGCGTGCGGATTTCGTGGCTGATCTTGGCGAGAAATTCCGCCTTGGCTTTGAGTTCGGCGGAGCTGGCGGCGAGGGCGCGGCTGGTGCTGAACTGGTCTTGCATGATGCGTCGCTGTCGCTCACTCAAGGCCATGCTGAGGATAAAACCGCTGATGGCGGTGGTGGCGAGCAGGCCGTAAGCGATCCACTCACTCTGTACCGCCCAGTAGCCGAACAGGATTGGCAGGGCGCAGATAAAGGCTGCACAAAAAAGTAGCACTGCCAGGCTGAACAGCCGTGCCGGCTGGTAGCCATGCCGCCAGTGCGTCAATGCAACCATGAGGATGCTCAGGCCGGCGACGGCATTGAGCAGGTAGACCAGTTGATTGAACTGTAGGTTGGTTGCCACCAGCAGGGCCACGCAGACCAGGCTGATCACCACCACTTCGCCGGTGAGCAGGTGGTTCAGCGGCGTGCTCGGGCAGACTTTGTGGAAAAAACTGGCGGTAAAGCACAGGGCGCAGAGTGCGGCCAACAGCATCGACAGATTGGCAATCTGTGGTTGCAGGCTTTGCCATTCGTTGAGCCAGGGCGTGCTGATCCCCAGCAGGCTGACCACCGCCACCAGCTGGCAGACCTGGGTGGCCGCCAGCCACAGGCCGCTCACAGCACGCGTGTAGGCAAAGCGCACAAGGTTATAGGCCACCAGCATGCCCAGGCAGCCGAGCAGTAAGCCAAACATCAATGGGCGCTTGTCATCGGCGACCATCGCCTGCGCACTTTGCAGGGTAATGCTGGGGCGCAGCGAATGTTCTGAGGCCAGGCGCAGGTAGATATCCAGTGGCTGCTCAGCACTTGGCAGCGGCAAGAGGAAGTCGCGGCTGGCCAGGGGGCGGCTGGAAAATGGCAGGTTGCTACCGGTGTGCGCCTGCTCGATCAGCGTATCGCCCTGCAGCACGTACAGGTCGAGATAGGCCAGATAGGGCGCGAACACCCGCAGCATCTGCGCATCAGTGTTGGCTGGCATGCGGTGATGCAGCCACAGCGCACTGTTGCCGCCTGGGGTGTAAAGCTGGGTGAGGTCGGTTGAGCGGAACTGCGTCTGGCGCTCGGGGCTGCGTACATCATTGAATTGCAGCTCGGCGTTCGGGTCGGTAAGGCTTGACCAGGATGCCTGCGCCCCTGTCTGAGCCGACGCTACAGTAAGCGCCATCAGCAGCGTGCTGAGTAGCAGGTAGGTGGCAATCCTCAGCCGGCGCACAGTGAAGTCCCTTCAGAAATAAGTGCTCGGATTATAACCAAGCTGTTCGCGAGGGAAATATGACAAAGGTGGCCAATTGGCGACCTTTGTCGTTAATTACCTTCACTTTTCCCCGCGTTCGCGGGCGATGGCGCGGTAACCGATATCGTTGCGGTAGAAACTACCGTTCCAGCGAATTTTCTCAGCAAGGCGATAGGCCCGCTGCTGAGCTTCTTCAACCGTACGACCGATGGCGGTGGCGCAGAGTACGCGGCCACCTGCGGTGACGATCTGGCCGTCCTTCAGAGCGGTGCCCGCATGGAACACTTTGCCTTCCAATTGCGCGGCAGCATCCAGGCCTTCAATCACATCGCCCTTGGCGTAATCGGCCGGGTAGCCGCCCGCAGCGATTACCACGCCGACGGTCGGACGTGGGTCCCAGGTGGCTTCGACCTTGTCCAGCGCCTTGGCCAGTGCGGCTTCGACCAGCAGAACCAGAGAGCTTTCCAGGCGGCACATGATCGGCTGGGTTTCCGGGTCGCCGAAGCGGCAGTTGAACTCAATTACCTTGGGCTGGCCGGCCTTGTCGATCATCAGTCCGGCGTAGAGGAAACCGGTGTAGACGTTGCCTTCTGCCGCCATACCGCGCACGGTCGGGTAGATCACTTCGTCCATCACCCGCTTGTGCACATCGGCGGTGACCACAGGGGCTGGCGAGTAGGCGCCCATGCCGCCGGTGTTCGGGCCGGTGTCGGCGTCGCCGACGCGCTTGTGGTCCTGGCTGGTGGCCATCGGCAGCACGTTCTCGCCGTCGACCATGACAATGAACGAAGCCTCTTCACCGTCCAGAAACTCTTCAATGACCACGCGCGAACCCGCGTCACCGAAAGCGTTGCCAGCGAGCATGTCGCGTACGGCGTCTTCGGCTTCGGTCAGGGTCATGGCGACGATCACGCCTTTACCGGCGGCCAGACCATCGGCCTTGATCACGATCGGTGCGCCGACTTTTTGCAGGTAGGCCAGGGCCGGCTCGACTTCGGTGAAGTTCTGGTAGTCGGCCGTCGGGATGTTCTGGCGTGCCAGGAAATCTTTGGTAAAGGCCTTGGAGCCTTCCAGCTGCGCAGCGGCGGCGGTTGGGCCGAAGATATCCAGCTTGCGCGAACGGAACAGATCAACCACGCCTTTAACCAGCGGCGCTTCCGGGCCGACGATGGTCAGCTGTACGTTCTGCTCGGCGAAGTCGGCCAGCTGCTCAATGGCCAGCACGTCGATGGCGACGTTCTCGCACTTGGGCTCAACGGCGGTGCCGGCATTGCCGGGGGCGACGAAGACTTTAGTGACGCGCTTGTCCTGTGCCACTTTCCAGGCCAGGGCGTGTTCGCGACCGCCGCTACCGATGATCAATACGTTCATGTTGCTCTCCCAGTGGAGGCGGGCGTTGAGCCCGTTCGGTGGATAAGCAAAGCGTTATCCACCCTACGAAATGGGTGCTGCGTAGGGTGGGTGGCCGCAGCCATCCACCGTTCCATCAATCAATGACGGAAATGACGCATGCCGGTGAACACCATGGCGATGCCCGCTTCGTCGGCAGCCGCGATTACTTCGTTGTCACGCATCGAACCACCCGGCTGAATCACCGCAGTGATGCCATTGGCAGCAGCGTTGTCCAGACCGTCGCGGAACGGGAAGAAGGCGTCGCTGGCCATCACCGAACCGGCAACCTGCAGGCCGGCGTGCTCGGCCTTGATCGCGGCAATACGCGCGGAGTTGACGCGGCTCATCTGGCCGGCACCGACGCCGATGGTCTGGCGGCCCTTGGCATAGACGATGGCGTTAGATTTGACGAACTTGGCCACTTTCCAGGCGAAGATCAGGTCATGGATTTCCTGCTCGCTCGGTGCACGCTGAGTAACGATCTTCAGGTCTTCGGCCTTGATCATGCCGATGTCGCGGCTCTGCACCAGCAGGCCACCGTTGACGCGTTTGAAGTCCCAGCCAGCGCTGCGCTCGGCCGGCCATTCGCCGCATTCCAGCAGGCGTACGTTGGCTTTGGCGGCGACTACGGCGCGAGCCTCTGCGCTGATTTTCGGCGCGATGATCACTTCGACAAACTGGCGCTCGACGATGGCCTGGGCGGTGGCGCCGTCCAGCTCACGGTTGAAGGCGATAATGCCGCCGAAGGCCGACTCGGTGTCAGTAGCGTAGGCCAGCTCATAGGCCTGGCGGATGCCGCCTTCGCTGTCCAGCGCTACGGCCACGCCGCACGGGTTGGCATGCTTGACGATTACGCAGGCTGGTTTGACGAAGCTCTTCACACATTCCAGCGCGGCGTCGGTGTCGGCCACGTTGTTGAACGACAGTTCCTTGCCTTGCAGCTGAATGGCGCTGGCCACGCTGGCTTCACCCTTCTGCGCTTCCACGTAGAACGCCGCGCTCTGGTGCGGGTTCTCGCCGTAGCGCATTTCCTGAGCCTTGATGAACTGGCTGTTGAAGGTGCGCGGGAACGCGCCGCGTTCTTCGGTACTCAGGGTGTCGCGGCTCTGGTCGATGGTGCCCAGGTAGTTGGCGATCATGCCGTCGTAGGCGGCGGTGTGCTCGAAGGCTTTCAGGGCCAGGTCGAAGCGCTGGGCGTAGCTCAGGCCACCGGCTTTCAGCGACTCGACGATGCCGGCGTAGTCGCTGGCGTTGACTACGATGGCCACGTCTTTGTGGTTCTTCGCGGCAGAGCGAACCATGGTCGGGCCGCCGATGTCGATGTTCTCGATGGCGTCGGCCAGGTCACAACCCGGCTTGGTTACGGTGGCGGCGAAGGGGTAGAGGTTGACCGCGACCAGGTCGATTGGCTTGATGCCGTGCTCGTCCATTACCGCGCCGTCGATGGCGCGACGGCCGAGGATGCCGCCGTGGATCTTCGGGTGCAGGGTCTTGACGCGACCGTCCATCATTTCCGGGAAGCCGGTGTAGTCGGCGACTTCCACAGCAGCGATGCCGTTGTCCTTGAGCAGCTTGTAAGTGCCGCCGGTGGAGAGGATTTCCACATTCAGGGCGACGAGCTCGCGGGCAAACTCGAGGATGCCGGTCTTGTCGGAAACACTGATCAAGGCGCGGCGAACGGGGAGGCGGGTGGTCTGGTCGGTCATTTCAGAATCCATCAGAGCAGGGATATCAGCAAAAAAGGCGGCTCATGTGGGCCGCCCTTTTCGGGAGTTCGGGGTTACAGCAGGTCGTATTGCTTGAGCTTCTTGCGCAGGGTGCCGCGATTCAGGCCGAGCAGCTCGGAGGCCTTGGTCTGGTTGCCCTTGACGTAGTTCATCACGGTTTCCAGCAGCGGCGCTTCAACTTCGGTGAGCACCAGGTTGTACACGTCACTGACGTCTGCGCCCTCAAGATGGGCAAAATAATTGTGCAGAGCCTTCTCAACGCTGCCGCGCAGGGTTTGCCCCTCTTCGCTTGGCGTATTGAGATGCTGCTTCAAGCTGCTGTTGTCACTCACGGGAGCCATTCCACTTCCTAAAGTCTCAGTCAACATCGTCATGCGGCCACCCCTTCTCCATTGTTATTACGCTCGCTGAAGAACTCGCGAACGTTGGTGCACTGCGCGTCCGTACTGTCCAGACGATTGAATTGGGCGCGGAACTCCCTGGCGCCCGGCAAGGTTGCGAGATACCAACTGACATGCTTACGGGCAATGCGAACGCCCATTACATCGCCGTAGAAGGCGTGCAGTGCAGTCAGATGTTCAAGCAGAATACGTTCCACTTCGAGCAGGCTGGGTGCCGGGAGCTGTTCACCGGTACGCAGGTAATGCTCGATCTCACGGAATATCCACGGCCGGCCCTGAGCCGCGCGACCGATTAGCAGGCCATCAGCGCCAGTGGCGGCGAGCACCATTTTGGCCTTCTGCGGCGAATCGATATCGCCATTAGCCAGCACCGGAATTGACACCGCCTGCTTGATCGCGGCGATGGTGTCGTACTCGGCCTCGCCCATATACAGGTCGGCGCGGGTGCGGCCATGCACGGCCAGCGCGACAATGCCGGCGTCTTCGGCGATCTTCGCCACGGCAATGCCGTTCTTGTTCTCACGGTCCCAGCCGGTGCGGATTTTCAGGGTCACCGGCACATCTACGGCGGCGACCACTGCCTGAAGAATCTCGCGGACTAACACTTCGTCTTTCAATAGGGCGGAACCGGCGGCCTTGTTGCAGACCTTCTTGGCCGGGCAGCCCATATTGATGTCGATGATCTGCGCGCCCATTTCCACGTTGCGCCGCGCCGCTTCGGCGAGCATTTCGGGATCACCACCGGCGATCTGCACCGAGCGTGGCTCGGGATCACCGCTGTGGATCATGCGCAGGCTCGACTTGCGGGTGTTCCACAGGCGCACATCGCTGGTGACCATTTCCGACACCACCAGACCCGCACCCATACGCTTGCACAGCTGTCGAAACGGCTGATCAGTGACCCCCGCCATCGGGGCGAGAATCAGCGAATTTGGCAATGTATAAGGGCCGATGCGTAGCGCCGACATAGGGCTTCCCTGCTCAAGAGACCAGCTGTTGAACAAATAGGAGAGTGCGAAAAAGGGTGGGCATGATACCCGCTCTGGATGACCGGAGAAAGGCTGTTTTGAACAAATTCTGAACAGCTCTGGGCTTATCGCGAAGGGTTTGGTTAGCGCGGATTTTCAAGCAATCCGCGGCATACAGGCTATTCCGGCGAGTGGAAGCTCAGGCTGTAATTCACCGCTTGGGTGCCGGGGTCGAGGATGTCCAGGGAGATGTGAATAGGCGTCTGCGGCGGCATTTCCGCGTTGCCGGCCAGCTCGCCAGCGAGGTATTCGCTGGGCTTGAAACGGCGGCTGGCAAGCAGTTGGCCGTTGATGTCGGCAAAGCGCATTTCCAGCAGCGGGAAGGGCTGCGAGAACGCCGCGCGGTTGTAGAGAATGGCATCTACCACCAGAGCACCGCTGAATTCCGGGTGGCTGCGTACCACCAGGTTGCTGCTCTTGACCTGGGTGATGTCGACCTTGGAGGGCAGCTGGCAGCCGACCGCCGGGCAGAGTTGCTCGAACCAGGGGCGGTACTGATCCTGGCGCGCCAGTTCATCGAAGTGATACATCACGTACTGCCCGGCCAGGGCGCTGGCCCCAATCAGGTTCAGAAGCCCCCAGCCGATCCAGCGTCCCCAGGGCTTTTTCGGTTGTTGCCAGTCCAGCTGCAGCGGCTCGTCATCCAGCTCGAACAGGTGCTCGTCCCTCAGTTCGGGCTCGCTGCGCGCGGTCTTTTTCGGTGCCGCAACAGTGGGTTCTTCATCAACTGGTTCGTCTGCCCGCGAGCTAAATGGCTCGCGCTCGGCATGCAGTTCGATGTGCTCGATTTCCGGCTCTGGGTGGCGGCGGTCAAGGGCGTTGAGGTCGAGCGGCGGCTCGTCATCGGGCTCGTTGACTGGCTCGGGCGCTACAGGTGTAGACGGCGGAGTCGGCCGCACAGGTGGCGTCAGCGGCTGAGGTTTGACGCTCAGGCTGGCCGCTGGCTTGCTCAGCTCGTCCTGCAACAGTGCTTCGGCCCAGCGCTCGTCATGCGGGTCGCGCTCAATCGGTTCGGGCGCCAGAAAATTTTCGGCGTATTTCGGTGCGCTATCAATCGCCAGGAACTGCTTGGACAGCTGCTGCTCCTGGGCTTCGAGCTTGGCCAGCTCTTCGTCCAGATCGAGGCCGTCAAGGTCCAGGTCGTCATGAATCCACAGTGTATCGCTGGTTTTGCTGCTGGCAGGCGCGGCATGTATTGCAGAGGGTGTGCTGGGTGCGGCCGGCTGCGGTGCTGGTGGCGCAAGCGGTTTGCTGGGCTGTGGTGCCGGCGCTGGCGCGACGGCAGGCACTGCGGGTGGTGGCAGTTGCTGGCCCTGTTCACGAAGCTGTTGCGCAGCATTAAACACATGCAGGCAGGCCCCGCAGCGCACGGCACCATGGGCGGCGCCCAGCTGCGTGAGGTTCACGCGAAAGCTGGTGCGGCAATGGGGGCACTGGGTGACAAAGCTCTGGGTCATGCGGTGATCCGGCTAAAAGAGGCGGCTAGTCTAACGCAAGTGCTTGGTAATGCAGCAGCTGTGCGCGCTGGGGCGGTTAGCGGCGTACACCACTGATACGCACCCAGCCGTCTTTATCGGCGGTCGGGTCGAGGATAAAGGCGTCGTTATACGCGGCGCGCACCTCTTCGGTCTGCTCGGCGAGGATGCCCGACAGCGCCAGGCGGCCGCCCGGTTTGACCAGGCTGGTGATCTGCGGCGCCAGCGCCACCAGTGGGCCTGCGAGGATATTGGCGACCACCACGTCGGCTGGTCGCTGCGGCATGTCGTCCGGCAGGTAGAGCGGGAAACGCGCCGGATCGATGTTGTTGCGCCCAGCGTTATCACGCGAGGCCTCGATGGCCTGGACATCGATATCGGTGCCCACCGCCTGCGGTGCGCCGAGCAGCAGGGCGGCAATTGCCAGGATGCCCGAGCCGCAACCGAAGTCGATCACGCTGCAATCCTGCAGGTTCTGGCCGTCCAGCCATTCCAGGCACAGTGCGGTGGTCGGATGGGTGCCGGTGCCGAAGGCCAGGCCCGGATCGAGCAGCAGGTTGACCGCGTCCGGCTCCGGCGCGGCGTGCCAGCTCGGCACGATCCACAGGCGCTGACCGAAACGCATCGGCTGGAAGCCATCCATCCAGCTGCGCTCCCAGTCCTGGTCGGCGATCACTTCTGCGTGGTGTTCCGGCAATTCGGCGCCGGTCAGCAGTTGCAGGTGAGCAAATACCGCGTTGGCGTCGATATCGGCTTCAAACAGGGCGAGCAGGTGAGTGTGCGACCACAGCGGTGTGGTGCCCAGGTCCGGCTCAAAAATCGGCTGGTCTTCGGCGTCCATAAAGGTTACCGAGACGGCGCCAACTTCCAGCAGCGCGTCTTCGTAGGTTTCCGCTTGCTCCGGGGTGATGGCGAGACGGACTTGTAACCAGGGCATGGGAAACCTCGTGAACGTTGTGGCGGGATGGCGCAAATTGGCGCGCAGCTTACTTGAAGCGGTGGGGCGGCTGCCACCGCTTGCGGTCGGCAGAAACGACAAGGGCCGCCGAATGGCAGCCCTTGTCTGTGCGCTTAGCCGAAGCTTAGTGCTTATCCATACCCAGTTTTTTCTCCAGGTAGTGGATATTCACGCCGCCTTTGCAGAAGCCTTTGTCGCGGACCAGCATGCGGTGCAGGGGCACGTTGGTCTTGATGCCGTCGACTACGATTTCGTCCAGGGCGTTACGCATACGGGCCATGGCCTCGTCGCGGGTGGCGCCGTAGGTGATCAGCTTGCCGATCAGCGAGTCATAGTGCGGTGGTACGGTGTAACCGCTGTACAGGTGCGAATCGACCCGTACGCCGTTACCGCCCGGAGCGTGGAAGTGCTTGACCTTGCCGGGGCAGGGCATGAAGTTGTCCGGGTCCTCGGCGTTGATTCGACATTCCAGCGAATGGCCGCGAATCACCACGTCACTCTGCTTGAACGACAGCTTGTTGCCAGCGGCGATGCTGAGCATCTCCTTGACGATGTCGATGCCGGTGACCATTTCCGAAACCGGGTGCTCAACCTGTACGCGGGTGTTCATCTCGATAAAGTAGAAATGACCATCTTCGTAGAGGAACTCGAAGGTGCCAGCGCCGCGGTAGCCGATCTCGATGCAGGCATCGACGCAGCGTTGCAGCACTTCGGCGCGGGCTTTTTCATCGATGCCCGGTGCCGGCGCTTCTTCCAGTACCTTCTGGTGGCGGCGCTGCAGCGAGCAGTCGCGGTCACCCAGGTGGATGGCGTTGCCCTGGCCGTCGGAGATCACCTGGACTTCCACGTGACGTGGATTGCCGAGGAACTTCTCCAGATAGACCATCGGGTTGCCGAACACCGAACCGGCTTCGCTGCGGGTCAGCTTGGCCGATTTGATCAGGTCTTCTTCCTTGTACACCACGCGCATGCCGCGACCACCACCGCCGCCAGCGGCCTTGATGATCACCGGGTAGCCGACTTCGCGAGCAATCTGCAGGGCAGTTTCCTCGTCTTCCGGCAGTGGGCCGTCAGAGCCAGGAACCACCGGTACGCCGGCGCGCTTCATGGCGTCCTTGGCCGACACCTTGTCGCCCATCAGGCGAATGGTCTCGGCTTTCGGGCCGATAAAGGCGAAGCCGGAGTTTTCCACCTGTTCGGCGAAATCGGCGTTTTCCGCCAGGAAGCCATAGCCAGGGTGGATAGCCGTGGCGCCGGTGACTTCAGCTGCGCTGATGATCGCCGGAATATTCAAATAGGACAGCGCGCCAGAGGCCGGGCCGATGCACACCGACTCGTCGGCCAGGCCCAGGTGCATCAGTTCGCGGTCAGCGGTGGAGTGCACCGCGACGGTCTTGATGCCCAGCTCTTTACAGGCGCGCAAGACGCGCAGGGCGATCTCGCCGCGGTTGGCGATCAGAACTTTTTCCAACATCGCTGGCTCTCCGTGGATCAAACGATGGTGAACAGAGGCTGGTCGTATTCCACCGGCTGACCGTTCTCGCCCAGGATGGATTCGATCACGCCGCTGGTTTCGGCCTCGATGTGGTTCATCATCTTCATCGCTTCAACGATGCAGAGAATGTCGCCTTTCTTCACGCTCTGGCCGACTTCTACGAAATTGGCTGATGTTGGGCCGGACGCGCGGTAGAAGGTGCCGACCATTGGCGAGCGCACTACGGTGCCATTCAGCTTGGCGGCAGCCGGAGCTGCTGCTTCAGTGGCGACCGGTGCTGCAGCAACCGGAGCAGCTGCAGGCGCAGGTGCCTGGGCGTACATCGGCTGTTGCATAAAGGCCGGCTGCTTGCTGTGACGGCTGATCCGCACGGACTCTTCGCCTTCGCGAATCTCCAGCTCGTCGATACCGGATTCTTCCAGCAGCTCGATCAGTTTTTTGACTTTACGAATATCCATAGTGGTTCAACTCCCGGTGAGGTCAGGGGCGCTTAAGTTCAAGTTGTTCGAGTGCAGCCTCCAGGGCCAGTCGATAACCGCTGGCGCCAAGGCCGCAGATCACTCCCACCGCGACATCTGAAAAGTAGGAGTGATGGCGGAAAGCTTCGCGTTTGTGCACGTTGGACAAATGCACTTCGATGAATGGGATGCTCACTGCCAGCAATGCGTCACGTAATGCGACGCTGGTATGAGTAAAAGCTGCAGGATTGATCAGGATAAAGTCGACACCTTCGCCTTTTGCGGCGTGAATACGGTCAATCAGCTCGTACTCGGCATTGCTCTGCAGGTACAGCAGATGGTGGCCTGCCTCACGCGCGCAGCGCTCCAAGTCGAGATTGATCTGCTCCAGGGTGACGGCGCCGTAAACCCCTGGCTCGCGGGTGCCGAGCAGGTTGAGGTTGGGGCCGTGCAGTACCAATAAGGTCGCCATGATCCTTAATCCTTGTTTTTCTACTGGGCAGGACTATGCCGCGACAGCGCGGAGCTGTCCAGTTCTCAGCAATAGTCGACACGATGACCGCAGATTGCGGCAAATATATGACTCGGGGCGTTAAAAACGTTCCCGCGCCGTGCTCAGGCGCGCAGCAAAGGTCGCCGCATCCACCTCGCCTACGACACGCAGATCCAGCCATTCGTCACCCTTGGCGTCGAACAGCAGAATCGCCGGCGGGCCGAACAGCTGGTAGCGGTCGAGCAGGGCGCGCTGGGCGGGGTTGCTTTCGGTGATGTCGAAACGCACCAGTTGATAGTCGCCGAGCTGGCGGCCGACTTCCGGGGCGTTGAGCACTTCGCGCTCGATCACCTTGCAGCTGATGCACCAGTCGGCGTACCAGTCGAGCAGCAGCGGCTTGCCGTTGTTCTGTGCGGTGAGCAACGCCGCATCTAGCTCGGCGGGGGTGCTGATGGTTTGCCACTGACCGGATTGAACCTGAGTGGCTTCGGCGGTGCTGACCATGCGGCCAAGCGGACGTAGCGGGTCATCCTGGCCTTGCAGTGCGCCGACCCAGGCCACCAGGGCGTAGACCAGGAGGGGCAGACCGAGCAGTTGCGCGAGTTTCTGGTGATGGGTTTTCGGCGTCAGTTCCAGCACCCCGAGCCACAGTGCGATGCCGGCGGCGAGCAAGCCCCACAACGCCAGGCTGACTGGGCCGGGTACGACGCGCTCGAGCAGCCAGATCGCCACCGCCATCAGCAGTGCGCCGAACAGGTTGCGCACGGTGAGCATCCACGGCCCGGATTTCGGTAGCAAGGCGCCGCCACCGACGGCGAATAGCACCAGGGGGGCGCCCATGCCCAGGCCTAGAGCCAGCAGTTTCAGGCCGCCGCCAAGGGCATCGCCGCTGGCGCTGATGTACAGCAGCGCGCCGGCCAGTGGCGCGGAGACGCAGGGTGAAACCAGCACGCTGGACAGTACGCCGAGCGCTGCGGCGCTGAAAACTGTGCCGCCCTGCAGTTTCTGGCTCAGGCGCTGTAACGGGCCATCAATTGCGGCTGGCAGGCGCAGTTCGAGAAAGCCCAGGCTGGCTGCGCCGAACAGGGCGAAGAAGATCGCAAACGGCACCAGCACCCAGGGCGATTGCAGGCGTGCCTGCAGGTTGAGTTCCGCGCCGAACAGGCCCATCAGCGCGCCGAGGATGGCAAAGCTCAGGGCCATCGGCAGCACGTAGGCCAGCGACAGCACTAGGCTGCGCATGCCGCCGGGTTGGCCGCGCAGCACCACGCCGGTGAGGATTGGCAGCATCGGTAGCACGCACGGGGTAAAGGTCAGCGCCAGGCCACCGAGGAAGAACAGCGCCAGATCGGTCCAGCTCCAGGGTGTTGCGGCATCCGGCGTGGCGCTGCGGGTCGCTGCACCGCCGCCAATCGCCAGTACTTCGGTTTCCGGCGGGTAGCACAGGCCTTTGTCGGCGCAGCCCTGGTAGTTGACGCTGAGGTTGAAGGGGCGATTGTCCGGGTTGTCGACCGGCACCTCGACATCCAGCACCTCGTAATAGACCTCGACATCGCCGAAGTACTCATCATGCTTGGCTTGGCCGGCCGGTAGCACGGCCTGACCCAGGCTTATATCGGTAGGTTCGCTGCTGAAGCTGAAGCGGTGCCGATACAGGTAATAACCTTCGGCCGCGACAAAGCGCAGTTTGACCGACTCGCTGGAGCTGCTGATCAGGCTCAGCTTGAACGCCTCGCGTACCGGCAGGAAGTCCGCGCTGTTGTTCAGGGGCGCGCCGAGCTGCGCAGGAGCGGGCGGCTTATCGAACAGGCCGGCGCTGGCCGGCAGTACGACCAGAAGCAGAAGCAGGCTGAGTAGACGGTGCATGGCAGGCTCGTGATGCGGGAATCGCCGCATCATAGCGGAGGCGGGCGGCTGAGGGCACGACCCAGGCTGTAAGCGGTCTTGTCTACAGGCTGTATGGTGCGCGACAGATTGCCGCGCCAGCGGCCGTTAACCGTCTGTTAGACCCTGAACGCCTGCACGGCGGTATGCAGTTGTCCGCCGAGTTGCAGCAGTTGGTCGCCCTGATTACGGCCCTCGCCGATGCGCTGCAGGTTGTCTCCGCCAAGTTGGTGGATGCGCTCGCTGTGCCCGCGAATTTCGCTGACCGCGCCGCTCTGCTGCGCGGTGGCGTCGGCAATGCGCTCGGCCATGCTGGCGATGGTACGGATCGCCACGACGATTTCATCCAGCGCACCATCGGCGGCTTCCGCCTGGCTGGCGGTGGCTTCGGCGTGTTCGACCTGCGTGCGCATGGCTTGCACCGATTGCAGCGCGGCCTGTTGCAGGCGGCCGATCAGCTCCTGAATCTGCGCGGTGGCGCCGCTGGTGCGTTGCGACAGCGAGCGCACTTCATCGGCGACCACGGCAAAGCCGCGGCCCAGCTCGCCGGCCCGTGCCGCTTCGATGGCAGCATTCAGCGCGAGTAGGTTGGTCTGCTCGGCGATGCCGCGAATCACCGTGAGCACATTGCCGATGGTCGCGGTTTCCTCGGCCAGGCGTTCGATGGCCTGGGCGTTGCCCTGCACCTCATCGACTAGTTCGTGCAGACCGGTAAGGCTGTGGCCGATCACCTGCTGGCCCTGTTCCAGAGCGCGATTAGCGTCGCGGCTGGCGTCGGCGGCCTGGCTGGCATCGCCGGCAACCTGCTGGATGGTGGCCTGCAGCTCTCCGAGTGCATCGCGGATCTGCGCGGTGTCGCCGGCCTGGCGTTCGGCGCCGCTGTGCAGGCCGCCACTGAGATCAGCCAGGGTGCGACTAGAACCGACTACTTGTTCGGCATGCCGGCGAATGGTGCCGACCAAGTCGACCAGATAGGCACGAAGACGGTTTAGCGACTCTTCGATATCGCGCAGTTCTTGAGTGCGTGAGTCCAGGCGGATGTCGGCGGCAAAATCGCCTTGCGCCCAGGCGGACAGTGCGGGGACCAGGTGCGTGAGTACCCGTGTTAGGCGTCGCTGGAGGGTGTCGATGATCAGGGCAATCAACAGAATCAGGCCGATCATCAAGCCGAGTATCAGCTGTACTTCACCCTGGATGCGACCATGTTCGGCGCGCACTTGCGGTTCCAGCGCGGCCAGCGCCTGCTGTACCTGATCGATCTGCATGCGCGTGCTCGTGGCCAGAGCGCCGCGTTGTTCGATCAGATTACGGGTGCGTTGCAGTTCGGCCGGGTAGCGGCTGATCAGGTTGGCCAGGTCACGTTTGAGGGCAATACCACGGTCTTCGGCCTCGCTGCTCTCACTGCTGGCGTCCAAGCCCAGCATGTCAGCAAACGAATCGCTGGACGACTGGCTGGCGTCGGCCACGCCGAGCAGCGGCAGATCAGTGAGGGTTTGCGCCTGCTTACCCAAGGCTGTCAGTTCACGTTCTACTTCGCTGGCCAGCTCGCTACGGCCGCTGCGCACCAGCTTGTCGCGTGCGTGGGCCAGGCGGGTGAGGTGCCGTGCAGCGCTAAACAGCGGCTTGCGGTAAGCAACCGCGGCATTGGCTTCGCCGCTGTCGGCGTATTGCGCGAGCTGCTCCAGTGCGGCGTCCATCTCGCGCTCGGCTTGTAACAGCAGGCCTTGCGGGTCGGCGGAGAGCTTGCCTGCGGCCAGCAGTTCGTTGGCACTGAAGGCTTTGAGTTCAGCGAGGCTGGGACGCAGGTTATCCGCCAATTGCGTGGGCAATTCAGTCATGGACTGTTCGAGGCTGTCCAGCGATTGCAGGGCCGCGCTGTGGCGCAGGGCGTCGCCGCTGTCCAGGTAGGCGCTGATGTTCTGCGCGGCTTCGCCCTGGAACTGCTGGGACAGGCTCAGGTAGCGTGCCATCAGCAGGTAAGGGCGCTCCAGGGCACGTTGCGACCACCAGAGCGTGGCTGCCAGGGCCACGCAGACGGTAACCAGCAGCAGGGTATTGAGGTTGGTAAGGGATTTCAGGCGCATAAGGCTCGACCGATGACGAACGGTTCGGCCGCCGACGTGGACGTCAAGGCGGCTGCTAAGCCTCAGAATTTATTGCTTTTTCGTGACCGTAATATGACTGCGCCGACTGCGTCACAGTTTTCTGCTGAGTGGCCGATGATCGGCCGTGACGGGTGGGGTCAGTCGCCCTGGTAAATCGCCACCTGATTGCGGCCGCCGTGTTTGGCCACGTACAGCGCTAGGTCGGCTTGTTGCGACAGCAGTTTGCCGTCCAGTTGCGGCGCCAGTTGGGCGATGCCGCAGCTGAAGGTGCAGGACAGGTCATGCGGCTGCGCGGAATACTGGATTTCGGCGAAGCGCTGGCGGATCTCATCAAGGACCCGGCGGGCCGATTCGGCGTCGGTGTCGGGCATCACCACGGCGAACTCTTCGCCGCCGTAGCGACCGATGTGGTCGCTCTTGCGCAGGCGCTGCTTGAGAAACAGCGCCAGGCTTTTGATCACCCGGTCGCCCATGGGGTGGCCGTAGGTGTCGTTGACCTTCTTGAAGAAGTCGATATCGATCATCGCAAAGCTCAGCGGCAGGCCATCACGTTCGGCGCGGAAGCGCGCATCTTCGAGCAGTTGCAGGGTGTGGGTGTGGTTGTACAGGCCGGTCAGGCTGTCACGCACCATGCGCGCCTTGAGGCTGCGCGCGCGCGCTGCACGGTTGCGTACGGTGGCGATCAGGTGGCGCGGCTTGATCGGCTTGGTGAGGAAGTCGTCGCCGCCTTCGCTCATCGCGTCGAGCTGCTTGTCGAGGTCGTCTTCGGCGGACAGGTAGATGATCGGTACGCTGACATAGCGGTCGTTGTGGCGGATCACCTGTGCCAGTTCCGGGCCGTTGCACTCGGGCATGTACATGTCGAGGATGATCAGGTCCGGCTGGAAATCCGCCAGATGGCTCATGGCCTGGATGGGTTCGATCAAGGTACGGGTGACGATCCCGGCGCTGTTGAGGACCCGCTCGGTGTGTGTGGCCTGCGCCCGCGAATCGTCGACGATCAGTACCTTGTAGGGCTCGTATTGCGACACGTTAGTCAGCACTTCAATGCGCTCGAACAGGTTCGAGGCATCCAGGCTGCCGGTGAAGAACTCCTGGCCACCTGCGCGCACAGCAGACAGGCGAGTCATGGTGTCGGTGTCTTCAGGGCTGAAGAACAGCAGTGGGATCGTGTGTTCCAGGCCTTCCTGCACGCTTTTGGCTAATTGCAGGCCGCAACCGGGGCCGGAGAAGTCCACTTCCATCAGGATCGCTGCCGGATGACGCTCAAGCATGGCATTGCGAAACGCGTTGGCGCTGTCTAGGGCTATCGCATTCATGCCGAAGAATTCCAGGCGTTGCACCAGCTGTTCGGCCCGCTCCAGGTGTTGCAAGGCCAAGTACACCGGCTTGCGCAAGGGTGGCAGCACGGTTTGCTCAAAGCGATCGCCATGCCGCAGGCCCGTGCGTGACAGGCGTTGCAGCAGCTGGTTGAGCTGGCTGATCAGCTCGCTGTTGAGGCGCCCGCGGTTGTCGGTCACCAGTTGCAGGCAGCTGTCGATTTCCAGAGCCAGTTGGCTGTGTTCGGCTTGATCGAAGCGCTCGGCATAACGCTGCAACAATTGCGTTGCCTCGCGCAGCTCACCCATGCCGGCGTCATTCCACTCGCTGCGCTGCAGGCGCTGCCAGACTTCCAATACCTGACGCGCCTGATTGATCACGCGCTGGGCAAAGTGCTGCTTGAGGCGGTCGCGGCTAGGGTCTTCTTGCTCGATCATGGCCCGTTTTCAGTAAGGGCAGCGCAGGGCTACGGGTGATGGCTTAGTGCTAGCAATGCTAACACTCGTTTGAATTATTGCGAGCGCCGTCGATCTATTGGCGTCGGCCTTCTGTCTATAGCATCACAGATACACCATTGGCATAACCGGCGCTAAGTTTGCCGTTCGCCGCTGCTCAGTCGGCTGCGCTTCCCTTATAGTGCAAGGCAGTTGCGCAACCCTGCTTGAGGGTTGTGGTCAAACTAACAGCCGCCGGGTCATGCAGCCGGTCGCGAGTTTGCTACTTGGGTAACAAAAGGACATTGCCATGCTGGATTGGAAAAACCGAACGGCCGAAACGCGCACTGGCGCCGCAGACACCGCCACCACCTCACCGAATCAATCGACAGGACGCACGGCTACGCGCTTGGTCGCGGGCCTGCTCGGGCTTTACCTGGTCGTGGCGCTGGTGGTGGGCTGGTACTGGAGCCAGGAGCCCGCGCAGTTTTCCGTGCAGCAACGCGCCGAAGCCGCGGCTCAGGCTAGCGGGCGCAAGCTGGTGAATGGCTACACCACGGTGGAGACCCTGAAGCAGGTCGCGGGCACTTTGCTCAACAAACCGGGCGGTTACCTGGCGAACGACCTCGCTCCACCGGGCCTGTGGCTCGACAACATGCCGAGCTGGGAGTTTGGTGTGCTGGTGCAGGTGCGAGACATGTCCCGTGCGCTGCGCAAAGACTTTACCCGCTCGCAGTCGCAGTCGACCGAAGACGCCGACCTGGCCAAGGCCGAACCGCGCTTCCACTTCGACCACAAAAGCTGGGCGTTGCCGGCCTCCGAATCGGAATACGCCGAAGGCATCAAGTCACTGGATGGTTACCTTGAGCGCTTGAGCGACCCGAGCAAGGGCAATGCCCAGTTCTACACCCGCGCTGACAACCTGAATAACTGGCTGGGCGACGCCGCCACGCGTCTGGGTTCGCTGTCGCAGCGCCTGTCCGCCAGTGTCGGCCAAGTGCGTCTGAATACCGCAGTGGTTGATCCGGCATTGGCCGATAGCGCAGACCAGGCTGATTTTATCGAAGGCGTGAATTACGAAACGCCGTGGCTGCAGATCGACAACGTGTTCTACGAGGCCCGTGGTCAGGCCTGGGCACTGGCGCATTTGCTGCGTGCGATTGAAGTGGATTTCGCCGATGTGCTGGCGAAGAAGAATGCCACCGTCAGCGTGCGCCAGATCATTCGTGAGTTGGAAGCGGCCCAGGAGACCTTGTGGAGTCCGATGATCCTCAATGGCAGCGGGTATGGCCTGCTGGCTAACCATTCGCTGGTGATGGCCAACTACATCTCGCGGGCCAATGCCGGGCTGATTGACCTGCGCCAACTGCTGTCGCAGGGTTAAGCGGTGGCCTGGTCCGAAGCCGAGGTGGCGCACCGCGCTGCCTCTGATGCTGAGCGCATCGCCTGGGTCGACGAGGAGGATCGTCTGCTCGGCGGTGTGTTGCGCAGTGAGCTGCGCGCGCGGCATCTTCTCGGGCGAGGCACCTATATCCTGCTGTTCAACAGTGCCGGCCAGCTGTGCGTGCATCGGCGCACCCTGAGCAAGGCGCTGTATCCCGGTTATTGGGATGTGGCGGCCGGCGGCATGGTGCTCGAAGGCGAGAGCTACGCCGAATCGGCCGCACGCGAGCTGGCTGAAGAGCTGGGTATCGAAGACGCGCAGTTGGTCGAGCATGCGCATTTCCTCTACGACACGCCGGAGAGCCGCCTGTGGTGCATGGCCTACTCGGCGGTGTCCGATGCGCCGTTGCGTTTGCAGCCGGAGGAAGTGCTGGAGGCGCGTTTTATCTCCATCGACGAGGTGCTGGCCGAAACCCAGCACCTGCCCTATTGCCCCGATTCGCTGGCCGCCTTGCAGCGCTATCTGGCAGCCACTCGCTAAGCCCTCGATACCGGCCGAACCCCGCGTCAGCCCTGGCTTTGTGCAGGATATCCGGACGTTTTGTTCGGCATCCTGAACAAGGTCGCCAATCCGCCGATTAATGGCGCATTTTTACACTTAGCAGTCGCGGCTTTTGCCGTTACACTGCGCCGCCTTCAAGCCCTGGCCGTGTATCGCCAGGGTGCGCTGCCCCTGCCAGAGTGGGGCTTCGCGGTCGACCCCGAGCACTCAGTCGACCAGTCGCTATCCTGACCCCTTCGAGGACAAACCGGTGGTCAAGAAAGCTTCGTCATTCGCCGCACTCAGCGGCCTGGTGTATTCCACCGACAGCGGCCGGCATTGCCCGGACTGCAGTCAGCCGGTGGATGCCTGCACCTGCAAACAGACCCTGATCCCCGACGGTGATGGCATCGCCCGCGTGCGCCGCGAAACCAAAGGTCGCGGCGGCAAAACGGTGACCACCATCAGCGGTGTCCCGCTGGCCGAGGAGCCGCTCAAGGACCTTGCCAGTGCCCTGAAGAAACGCTGCGGTTGCGGCGGTTCGCTCAAGGATGGGGTGATCGAGATTCAGGGTGACCACGTCGAGCTGCTGATGGCCGAGCTGATCAAGCACGGTTTTAAAGCCAAGAAGTCCGGCGGCTGATCCCGTCTTTTCTAAACTTCCTCGGCGGACCTTGGGTCACAGCTGAGTAATCGTCATTTCCAGACTTTAATCTGTACGCGTCTTGGCTGTGCCAAGGCCACTATCGCCAGCAAGGGAGACATCGATGTCTGCACGACGCACACGTAAAGATGACGGCAGCCAGTGGACCGTAGCGGACAGCCGCAGCGTCTATGGTATTCGCCATTGGGGCGCGGGTTACTTCGCGATCAATGACAAGGGCCGTGTCGAGGTGCGCCCGAATGGCCCGCAAAGCACGCCGATTGACCTCTACGAGCAGATTGATGAGCTGCGCTCCAGCGGTTTGTCGCTGCCGCTGCTGGTGCGTTTTCCGGACATTCTGCAAGACCGCGTGCGCCAGCTGACCGGCGCATTTGATGCCAATATCGCGCGTCTGGAATACCAGAGCCCGTACACCGCGCTTTACCCGATCAAGGTCAACCAGCAGGAAGCGGTGGTGGAAAACATCATCGCCACGCAGAACGTCTCCATCGGCCTGGAGGCTGGCTCCAAGCCGGAGCTGATGGCGGTGCTGGCGTTGGCGCCGAAGGGCGGCACCATCGTCTGCAACGGCTATAAAGACCGCGAATTTATCAAGCTGGCCCTGATGGGGCAGAAGCTCGGTCATAACGTGTTTATCGTGATCGAGAAAGAATCCGAAGTGCAGCTGGTGATCGACGAAGCGGCCGAACTCAAGGTCGCGCCGCAGATCGGCTTGCGCGTGCGTCTGTCGTCGCTGGCCTCGAGCAAGTGGGCCGACACCGGTGGCGAGAAATCCAAGTTCGGTCTGTCCGCAGCGCAGCTGCTGTCGGTGGTCGAGCGCTTCCGCGCGGCCAAGCTGGACCAGGGCATCCGCCTGCTGCACTTCCATATGGGCTCGCAGATCGCCAACCTATCCGACTACCAGCACGGCTTCAAGGAAGCCATCCGCTATTACGGCGAGCTGCGTGGTCTGGGTCTGCCGGTTGACCATATCGACGTCGGCGGCGGTTTGGGCGTCGACTACGACGGTACCCATTCGCGCAACGCCAGCTCGATCAACTACGACATGGACGACTACGCCGGTGTCGTGGTCGGCATGCTCAAAGAGTTCTGCGATGCCCAGGAACTGCCGCATCCGCACATCTTCTCGGAAAGCGGCCGCTCGCTGACCGCGCACCACGCCATGCTGGTGGTGCAGGTCACCGACGTGGAAAAACACAACGACGAGATCCCCAAGATCGAAGACGTCACCAGCCTGCCGGAAACCGTGCGTTACCTGGTTGAGCTGCTCGGCCCGACCGATATCGAGATGGTTACCGAGACTTACTGGCGCGCCACCCACTACATGAGCGATGTAGCCACTCAGTACGCCGATGGCAAACTCAGCCTGACTGAGAAAGCCCTGGCCGAGCAGTGCTACTTTGCTGTGTGCCGCCGCCTGCACAACTCGCTGAAGGCGCGTCAACGCTCGCACCGTCAGGTGCTGGACGAGCTCAACGACAAGCTGGCCGACAAGTACATCTGCAACTTCTCGGTATTCCAGAGCCTGCCGGACACCTGGGCCATCGGTCAGGTGCTGCCGATTCTGCCGCTCAACCGCCTCGACGAAGAGCCGCTGCGCCGCGCCGTGCTGCAGGACCTGACCTGCGACTCCGACGGCAAGATTCGCCAGTACGTCGACGAGCAGAGCATCGAGACCAGCCTGCCGGTGCACGAAGTACGCGAGGGTGAGGACTACCTGCTGGGGATTTTCCTGGTCGGTGCCTACCAGGAGATTCTAGGTGATATGCACAACCTGTTCGGTGACACCGACTCGGTGAACATCTACCAGAACGCCGATGGCAGCGTTTACCACGCCGGTATCGAGACCCACGACACCATCGAGGACATGCTGCGCTACGTGCACCTGTCGCCGGAGGAGTTGATGAACCACTACCGCGACAAGGTTGCCAGCGCCAAGATCAGCCCGCGCGAGCGCACCCAGTTCCTTGACGCGCTGCGTCTAGGGCTGACCCGTTCGTCCTACCTATCTTCATAAGCTTGCACTGAATACAAAAGGCCCCGCACTGCGGGGCCTTTTGTTTAGAGCCTGATTTTACGATCTTGCGAGCTAGAGTCCTGCAAGGCAAAAAGCGGCGAGGAAGCGGAGTGTACTTTTGTACATGAGCATTCCGAGCCGGTTTTTAACGCCGCAGGGCCGACGCGCAGCTGATCGAGCACGTGCCTCAGGCACCTAGTAGGCTCTGCCCGCATACGCGTAGCACCTGCGCGGTGGCCGCGCCGGAACCGGGCTGGGCGAACCAGGCCACGGCTTCGGCGACGTCCTGCGGTAGGCCGCCCTGGCCCATGGAGTTCATCCGACGGCCGGCTTCGCGGATGGTCAGCGGGATGGCGGCGGTCATCTGGGTTTCGATAAAACCGGGTGCCACGGCGTTGATGCTGATACCGCGCTTGGCCAGAGCCGGTGCCCAGGCCTGGGCCAGGCCGATTACCCCGGCCTTGCTCACCGCGTAGTTGGTCTGGCCCATATTGCCGGCTATGCCACTGATCGAGGCAATCAGCACCACGCGGCCATTGTCGTGCAGCTTGCCGGCGTCCAGCAGGGCTTGGGTCAGCACCTGTGGGGCATTCAGGTTGACGTTGATCACCGAGTTCCAGAAGTCGTCGCTCATCTTCGCCAAGGTCTTGTCGCGGGTGATGCCGGCGTTGTGCACGACGATATCGATACCGTCCGCCAGCGCCTCGACCAGCTGCGCGGCGGCGTCGCTGGCGCAGATATCCAGAGCCAGCACGCTACCGCCGAGGCGGG